>Ga0209724_1000042_pt1 | contig 206761 bp, 157 predicted proteins | sample grotaG_FD_184143 | JGI IMG/M metagenome (GOLD analysis project Ga0209724, IMG submission 184143) | Glacier valley bacterial and archeal communities from Borup Fiord, Nunavut, Canada, to study Microbial Dark Matter (Phase II) -... | ecosystem: Environmental > Aquatic > Freshwater > Ice >...
AAGAAAATCAATTAGTTGACTAAAAATATACTTCTTTGAATACATTGCTCTAAATTTAACCAGTTAGAGCAAGATAAAAAATTCAAGTCGACACGCAATAAAAATGCTTATAAAATGCAGACATTTAATGACTTCAAAGAACTTTACAATATTTTAAGTGGACACTCATGAAACCATGCACTAAAAAATCTATCGGATTTATGGAAAACATCGATTTTGTTGCCAAAATAAAAGCATTGCTTCACATTTAATCATAACATTTTGTCATAAAAATATTAATCTTAAATCAATACCATCATGTCATCTCTTCGATTTATTTGGGTTCTCTTAATTGCTTTTGGCATTCAGGCTCAGGCAGCTTCTTCCAATGTAAGTGTAACACACCTTACATGTAAAAATTTCGTCAATCCAGTAGGAATAGATTCACCAAGCCCTCATTTATGCTGGCAGTTAATCTCCGATTCAAAATCTGTAGTTCAATCGGCTTATCGCATTTTGGTAGCCGACAATCTGAAAGATTTGGATAATAACCTCGGAACGGTTTGGGATAGTAAAAAGGTAAATGCCAATCAATCAATTGAGGTTATTTATGCCGGAAAGGTTCTTCAATCGGCTAAAATATATTATTGGAAAGTAATGATTTGGGACGGAAAAGGAAAAGCTTCCGTTTGGAGTAAAAAGGCAAGTTGGCAAATGGGTTTGTTGACAAAAGCTGATTGGAAGAACGCTCAGTGGATTGGTTACGATGACTTGCCCGACTCAATGCGTGTGCCTTCGCCAACATTTGATACAGAGAAGAATATGGGATCAAAAGGTATGCAGATACCGATTGTTCCATTGTTTAGAAAAGACTTTAATGTTAGTAAAAAAATCGCTAATGCAACACTTTATATCACGGGGCTTGGTCAATACGAAGTTAGTATCAATGGAAAAAAGGTCGGTAATGATTTCTTAACGCCTGGCTGGACTCGTTATGATAAAACTGTGCTGTACAATGCTTACAATGTAACTCAAAATCTGCAAATTGGCAATAATGCCATTGGAGCCATTGTTGGAAACGGTTTTTTATACATTCCACGTAAACGCTACCGCAAAATGTCTATTGCAGGGGGAATGCCTAAAATGATTTGTCGGTTAAAAATCACCTATTCTGATGGAACCGAGAAAGATGTGGTTTCAGCTTCTGATTGGAAAACAGCTCCTTCGCCAATTACTTTTTCAAGCATTTATGGCGGTGAGGACTACGATGCTCGCCTCGAACAAAAAGGTTGGGACAATGCTGGATTTAATGATTCAGCATGGAAGTCGGTTATAATGCCGGATGCTCCCAAAGGTCTTTTGAAAAGTGAGCCCAATTATCCGGTTGCTGTTATGGAGATTATTGGAACTAAGAAAATTGAAAAAATCGGACAGGGAAAATATCTATATGATTTCGGGCAAAACGCATCGGGTATTGTCCAACTAAAAGTAAAAGGCAAGAAAGGTCAACAAATAAAGCTTATTCCCGGCGAATTGATGACATCTGCTAATGAAGTGAATCAGTCTGCAAGCGGCTCTCCCTTTTTTCTGAGTTACACTTTGAAAGGAGACGGAGTTGAGGTTTGGCAACCACGTTTCACCTATTATGGTTTTCGCTACGTGATGGTTGAAGGTGCTACACCTGATAGTATTACGACATCAATAGAACTTCCACGAATTGCCGAGTTAAATTTCCTTCATACCCGTAATTCGAGTCCTAAAACTGGTGATTTTCAATGTTCAAACGACTTGTTTAATAAAACATTTGCGCTGATTAACTGGGCAATAAAAAGCAACCTGCAAAGTGTGGTAACTGATTGTCCACATCGTGAGAAATTGGGTTGGATGGAGCAAACTTTCCTGATGGGTAACTCAATCAATTACAATTTCGATATCAACCATTTGTATCAGAAACTGGTAAAAGATATGATCGATTCACAGCTTCCCAATGGCTTGGTGCCGGATATTGCTCCTGAATTGGTTGAATTCTCCGGAGGTTTTCGGGATTCGCCCGAATGGGGGAGTGCATCGGTTATTTTGCCATGGTTAGTTTATCAATGGTATGGCGATAAGTCCGCCATGGAGCAGGCATGGCCAATGATGGTGAAATATGTTGAATATTTGGAAACTAAATCGAACAACCATATTCTTTCGCATGGATTGGGCGATTGGTACGATTTGGGACCGAAAGATCTTGGTCCGGCACAGCTAACCCCACGTTCACTAACAGCAACTGCTATCTATTATTACGACCTGAAACTGATGGCAAAAATGGCTCAAATTCTTAATAAGGATAAGGAAGTAACCCGCTTTGCCAATTGGTCCGAAAAGGTAAAAACGGCATTCAATGCCAAATTTCTGAATACCAAAACGAACGTCTATTCAACCGGAAGCCAAACAGCCATGTCGATGCCGCTAAGTTTCGGATTGGTTGATGAAAAGATAAAAGATCTGGTACTAAAGAACCTTGTCGATTCGATACTTGCTGATAAAAAAGCCCTCACCGCAGGCGATATCGGGTTTCATTATATGGTTGAAACTTTGGCGAAGAACGGTCAATCGCAACTGCTTTTCGAAATGAATGCCCGCAACGATGTTCCGGGATATGGTTTTCAGTTGGCAAAAGGCGCCACTTCGTTGACCGAATCGTGGATGGCCAACGAAATATCTTCGAATAATCACTTGATGCTCGGGCATTTAATGGAATGGTTCTATGCTTCACTTGGAGGTATTCAGCAGGAAGATAATTCGGTAGCTTTCAAAAATATAGTTATTAAACCAACTATTGTGGGCGACATAACGAGTGCCTCTTCCAATTTTGAAACACCTTATGGTCCGGTTGAAACCAACTGGAAACTGCAAAATGCAACGTTTAATCTGAAAGTTACAATACCATGCAATACATCGGCTTTGATATATCTTCCGACAATTGGAAAGTCATCCGTTTTAGAAAATGGTATTCCGGTTAATCAGTCGAAAGAAATTCAACTTGTTCAAAAGGAACAAAATTACCTGGTTTATCGGGTTGGCTCGGGTAAATATAATTTTACAGTTAAATAACCGATAAAATAAAACCACTGATAGCAAGGGGCGACTTTAAAGCGAATATTGATTGGAGCAATGGGAAACTAAAATCTGCCGAAATATGATTAATTAACGACGAAACTTGTAAGATTCGGTAAGAGTTCCATTCCAAATAAAAGGCATATCTATAAGTGTTTTTTTATAACAAGGTCGTTCAATTACCGTTGATACTCAAAAGGGAAAGCATTATAAAATTTCGGCGCTATAAAGTTTAACTATTAAATTGATTGAAAAAATGACAAAAGTAGGATTGTTTGGTGTTGGCCTGGATACATACTGGGCACAATTTGAAGGATTACTTGATAACTTAATAGGGTATCAGGAACAAATAAAAAACAAAATTGCCGGCTTTGGCGTAGAAGTTATTGATGCAGGAATGGTTGATAATTCTGAAAAAGCACAACAAGCCGGAGATTTTTTAAAAAGTAACGATGTAGAAATTGTTTTTCTATACGTTTCTACTTATGCACTGTCTTCCACAGTATTACCGATAGCGGCTAAATTGAAAGTTCCAGTGATTATTCTCAATTTACAGCCCGTTGCAAGGCTTGATTATGATAGTTTTAATCAACTTGGCGATCGTGGAAAAATGACTGGTGTTTGGCTGGAGCATTGTCAGTCATGTTCGGTTCCCGAGATTGCCTCGGTGTTTAATCGTTCCGGAATCAGATACGATTTTGTGACCGGTTACATGCAAGATGATGAGGCATGGCGTGAAATTGAATCCTGGGCTCAAGCGGCTCATGTTGCAAATGCAATGCGCAAAAATAGGCTTGGAGTTTTAGGAAATTATTATTGCGGGATGCTTGATGTTTATACTGACCTGACCAAACAATCAGCTGTTTTTGGAACTCACATTGAGATTTTGGAAATGTGTGAATTAAAAAGACATAGGGATGAAGCTTCTACAGCTGAGATCGAGGCAAAAATAAAGGAGTTTCAGCAAGTATTTAATATTGTACCAGAATGCGAAGATAATGAAGTTTTACGTGCAGCACAGACTTCAGTTGCACTCGACAAACTGGTTGCAGCACATAAGCTCGGTTCAATGGCTTATTATTATGAAGGTCAGCAAGGGAATGATTATGAGAATATTGCTACATCAGTTATTGCCGGAAATACACTTCTTACCGGAAGAAATATTCCTGTGGCAGGTGAGTGCGAGGTGAAAAATGCCCAAGCAATGAAAATTATGGCCGAATTTGGTGCTGGAGGTTCATTTTCTGAATTTTACCTGATGGACTTCGAAGATGATATTGTTATGTTGGGGCACGATGGACCTGCTCATTTTGCCATCGCCGAAGGAGAGGTTAAACTTGTTCCGCTACCAATTTATCATGGCAAACCTGGCAAAGGATTGTCTATTCAGATGTCAGTTAAGTATGGTCCGGTTACATTGCTTTCGGTGGTTGAGAATAAAGATGGAATATTTTTATTGGTTGCTGAGGGAGAATCAGTTTCGGGACCAACACTCGAAATTGGCAATACTAACAGCCGATACAGATTTTCAATCGGAGCAAAGGAGTTTATGAATCGCTGGTCAAAACAAGGACCGGCACACCATTGTGCTATCGGCGTGGGTCATATCGCCGATAAGCTGGATAAACTAGCTTATTTATTAAATATTCCTACCGTTCGTATTTGATGATTAAACGAGGGTGTCTCAAAAGTTCACCCTCGTTTCTTTTATCTTTCAAATTGAAAGTGTCTTTGGGCTACATGCCCGACATATATTAGCCTTACAGGCTGTATTTCCAGCCTGTAAGCATTTTCAAAGCCAGATAGACTTTTGAGACATCCTCGTAATATTTCAATTCTCACCAGTGTATTATTTCAAAAGAACCTCCAGAACCGGGATTTCCCCAGTAGGTTTTATTACAGGCAATTCAAGAATAAGATCCCCTTTTTCGCCATCGGTAAAACCAGACCAATGTGGTTTTGCGAATTTCACTTCTGAGGCATCATGTAAAAACTGAACATATTTGACTTTGTCAGACATCCCTTTTAGTACTAATCGTTGCAGAGGATAAGTCAGCAGGTGGATATACAACCTGTTTGAAGTAGGATTGTAGGTTAAAAGGGTATTGGCAGGTGTCAGAAAATCAGAAGGTGCCTGAGTGCAACCATAGATAGAACGGCTGTTGAATTTCATCCATTCTCCCATAGTATTTAACCTGTCCTGAGCCCGGATATCGAAAACGCCCCTTCCCGTTGGCCCTACATTTAATAACAAATTACCACCTTTACTTACCGTTTCGATAAGGAGTTCCAACAGCTGAGGTGTGCTTTTCCATGTATTTTCGTCTCGGTGATATCCCCATGAGCCGGAAAATGTTTGGCAGGTTTCCCATGCTAATTTTTTTCCATCTTTTTCAGGCCATTTAGCGACCTTAAATTGTTCGGGGGTAACAAAATCATCGCCACCTTCAACGTTTTCAAGATCCAGACGATTATTTACAATTATATTGGGTTGAAGCTGCCGCACCATTTTTAGTAGATTTTCTGCATCCCAATCATCATGACCTTTTCCGTTTTTACCTGGATAAGAAAAGTCAAGCCAAAGAACACTGATTTCGCCATAATTACTCAGTAATTCACGAACCTGATTTTTTAGGTAAGTCTTATACTTAGTCATGTCGCGCCCTTTATTAACACGAGCGTATGCCGAGTCGGAAGTTTGACGTAACGGATGGTTTTGGTCAATTGTAAAATCAGGGTGATGCCAGTCAATCAGTGAATAATAAAACCCTATTTTCAATCCTTCAGCTCTAAAGGCTTCGACCCATTCTTTTACTATATCTTTCCCATAAGGCGTTTTTGTAGATTTGTAATCGGTATATTTTGAGTCGAACAAACAGAATCCTTCATGATGCTTCGTGGTGATAACGGCATACTTCATACCTGCCTGCTTGCACATTTTAGCCCATTCTCTAGGATTGTACAAGTCGGGATTAAAGATGTCAAAATATTTCTGGTATTCTTCGTTGGGGATACGTTCGAAATTACGTACCCATTCGTGTCGGGCAGGTAATGAATATAAGCCCCAGTGAATGAACATTCCAAAGCGAGCATCACTCCACCACTGCAACCGTTGGTTTTTTTGAACTGCTGTTTCTTTAGTGAGTTGAGCCGAAACCTGTGATGCATTATTTCCAAACAGAATAAGAAAGACAACGAAAAATTTAAACGAAAATGAGATGTGATTACACTTCATAATTTTTAATTTTAATATGGTGAATATTGATTAGAATGGCATTTATTAGAGACTTAAGTAATAGTCAAAATACAATGCCGTATTTTTATGAAAGAACATAACCTGTCTACCGCAGACACAATGTCATTAAGTTAAGCCTATTTTTGAGGTTCGGGCTCTCCCTATATCCCTCTTCTGAGGACTTGCCTGTGGCGGACAGGTAATATTCTTCTATTTATTTTATTTTTATTATAGTGCATTCTGTTTTTCTAAATACTTCTATACTATTCAGAAATAGATAGTTGCAATAATAATTGATCATTAACTATTTTACTACCATTATTCGTACCGGCCCTAATAACCCTGAACTAATTAATGGCGATTCTTTGGTGAAATAATTCCAGGTTGTAAAACAAAACCTACCCTTTGAAGGTCGAGGTTCATTCTTGATAAACCAATCTGGGAACGTTTTAAGGAAGCTACCACCAAAGTGACCGGGCAACCATTCACAATCGGCAGGTTCCTGTTCATCACCAATAAGCCTGTTTGCCCAAACATTCGACACTTTAATCTCCAATTGATTTCTTCCCACTTTAAGTAATCCGTCGGGCAACCTGACACTCCATGGTGCAGTCCACACCCATCCAAGGTCTGTGTTGTTAAGCGTTACCTTGGCAACACAATTTACTTTTCCCAAATCCAGGTACACTTCCGAGTCTTTATTTGAAATAGCAGTTGAATTCAAATCAAATACAGTGTTATAAATTGCAGTTCCACTATAATATTTAATTCCATTGACTGAATTTTTACTCCAGTCTTCGAGAACTCTAAAAGTAACAGGTTTAGATGGGCCACCCCAAATGGAATCAAATTGAACAAGCCAAGGTTCGTTTACAGTGAACACTTCCTTTGATAATGGGAAATCAAGCTTTTCTGCCATACCTGATTTTTGGAGTTTATGACGGAAAACGACAAAAAAACTTTGTGCATCTTCAAAAGGTAATGATAGAGTGGTTTTTCCATTTATAATTGACAGTTGAGATAATTCACGCATATTCCCTGTTACCGGATCCCAAAGTTCGGGTTGCATACCGGAAACATTAAAACTACAAATCGCCGCGCCTTTATGATGAGATGTATTGGCAACAAAATAAATATCTTTGCTGCCCTGGCTCCGATGAATTGATTTTATTTCTACTTCTCCCGAGGTTTTAGTTGCCTTAAAATCGTCGCTGGTGGGGAGCACTATTTTACCCCATTGCAATAATGCCTGACAGCGTTGCCAGTACTTAACCAACGATTCGGCAGCTTTCCACCATGTTTGTGTACGGTCGAAATGTGTTCCCCATTGCCCCATGGTTGCTCCCGGCTGATAACGGTCATGCCAGGGCTGCTGCACAAACCGGTGCAATATGAGGCGGTTTACCCCGGCGCAGAATGCTGCATCTCCGATGGGTTTTAACCATAATGGAGTTTCATCCCACTTGCTGTCATCCGGCCGGCCGGTAAAAGCTTCGGCTTCGACTATGTTTTGTCCCGATTTTCTTAATGCTGTTACCGTAGATTCAAGTTCAAATGGTGAGAAAACCCCTCCATGTGTCCAATATTCGGTCATAACCTTATCAATTTTAGGCATAATATCCTCCTGACGCCATGGGCCTCCATACGGTTCGCATAAAAAGCTCAGATGTGCTTTGTGTAATTTCTTTGAGATGGTGGTAAAATAAATGTCGCGGTATAAGTCTTTTCTGGTAGCATCAAAATCATTTTTGAATCTGGCAGTATTTTCTTTTCCTCCAACCTCTACTCCTGCAAATGTAAGCAGGTAAGGTGTTAAATCATATCCTCTCCTTTTCGAAAACTCCTTACCCATTTTAGGTGTCCACCCGGGAGTCCCTGCTTCATAACTGTCAAAATGAACATGCGTAAATCCCGTACCAATTAAATCACCCAGATGTTTTTGAATTTCCCCAATCACATGATCCATATGAAAGTCAACAGCTTTCTGGCTCATTTTATCACATTCAAATCCAGTAGCTTTCCATTGTGCCGGTTGAATCAGAGTACCCATAGTAGTATGTCCTAACCGGTACACAATCCAGTTTCCTTTAGGTGCATCCCATACCAAATGACCGTCCGGCTGCATTTTATCCGAAAGGTCAATGATGTTTTCAGTTGAAACAATCCCTTCAGCTAGAGTTGCCAACACGGCTATATCTTTATAATATGTTTTTCGTGCAGGTATTGCAGGTTTCTCAACCTTATCGGTTTCAGGATTATAAACAGGATACATTTGATTTGCGCGAAGATTAACTTTTGGACGTTCCAAGGTTAAATCTACATGACCATTACCCTTCACTTCTTGTTTCGACCAGCAGATTTCCTGCATAGATAATTCCGGAGTGATCCAGGTTCCACCGCTCGATTCATAACTCGGTCCATTAAACATGCCAAAATCCATTCCCAATCGTTTTGATTCTTCTGCAGCATAACGCACTAGTTTCCACCAAGGCTCCGTCCATGAAATAATATCAGGCGTGGGACTATTTTTAATTTCACCGGCCCATGGAGTAGTGACATCTGCCAGACTAAACATGGTAGTTCTATTAAATCCGGCTTCTTTTAACGCTTCCAGATCTTTGGTAATGCCTTCCTTACTTAAGTTTGAACCCATCCACATCCACAAAACTCCAGGCTTGGCACTCTCCGGAGGATTTGTGAAAACTTCAGCAGGATCAACTGATTGATTAGATACGGATTGAGCATTTACTCCGCTGACTAAAAATACAACATGAAATATAAGAATACTTCGGTATAAAACTTTTTTCATAAGAATAATATAAAACGTAATTAATTCTACTTTTAATTGTCTCGATATTTATTCAATATTTTTTTTGAACGAACTATTTTGTCATAAATTCAAAAGATATTTTTTCAAAAGAGTTCGGTTTATTCTTTTCTACTGAAGATACCGATCCAGACAAAATACCTTTTGCATTCTTTTTAATTTGAATAGTGCGCCAGGAATATTCTCCTTTCTCATAATTGAAAGTTTCTCCATCATCGTCATAAAGCTTATATACCGATGGTTTTTGTCCGTAATAACGGATAACTAGATTTTGTTTGTCTTTAATCTTAGAATTTGCTGCCATTGGAATAATGCCCCCATCGCGAACAAAAACCGGTATGTGATCTAGACCTTGAGATACTTCAATTACCTGACCTTCACCTACCAGTTTTCCAGTGTAGAAATCGTACCATTTTCCATTTGGTAGAATGACTTGTCTCTTTGTTTCTCCTGTGAATAGTGGAGCAATCAACAAATTGTCACCAACCATAAACTGATCTTTCATTTCTTTTTTTGTGGCTTCAGCATACGGATTGTCTGTTGAATTCAGTTTCCCAGCTTCAATTTTATCAACAGCTGAAAATCCATCAACCAAATTCATAGCACGAATAGGCGGACGGCCGTAAAAGGTATATTCTGCAAAACAAGTATAAAGATATGGAATCAGTTGCATTCTAAGATTCGCTACTTCGGTGACCTGTTTTTCAACTTCGGGAAACGACCATGGTTTGGTCCCATCTGACCATGCATTGAGCATTGCTATTGGTGAAAAACATACTGTCTGCATTCTACGAAGCCATTCCTCGGCAGATTTGGAACTACGAACTTCCGGAGTCCAAAGCACACCTATAAAAGAACTATTGATTAAAGCAGTAATAAAATCACGATGGCTATAATAGTCATTATATATTACATATGGGAATGAAGTGCCACCCGCATTGGATGACCTTACCAAACCGTAAGTGCGTTTATTTTGCTCACGGTAAAGTTTCGTGGTCATTTTTTGCATCATTACGCCATATACCTGACGCATTTGTTCCGCAGATATTTTTGACGGAAACATTGTTACATCAGGCCATAACCAGTTGTCGTAACCATCATTCTCATCCATTTTTAATCCACTTACACCAATGGAAAGCAAATTTTTCTTCATTTGATTCCCGATAATCTGATTTGTTTCAGCCAATCCATAGTCGGGCACATATCCACTCCAAACTGTATGTGAAGCAGTATAAGGCAATAATTTTTTAACTATCTCAGATTCAGGCGAAATATAAGGATTAATCCAGAGATTTGTTTTAATACCCATTGCATTCAATTGTGTGACTAATTTTGCCGGATTTGGAAACCTGCCTTTATCCCATTCGTAAGTACAAGGATATGATTTAGATTGCCATCCGGGTTCAAGTCCAATGACCGACAGTGGAAAACTATGTGCTTTAAATTCTTTTACATTAGCCATCACCATTGAATCATTGTAAAGAGTTGGCGTACGTTGCCAGAACCCAAGTCCCCACTTTGGAGGAAGACAACCTCCTCCATTGTACAAATTGAACCTACTTACGGCATCGAGCATTGTTGGTCCGCCAAAAACAATTATTTCAACACCTTCGGCCGGAACAAGAATGGATATGTTATCAGAATATGGATTTGCTGACCATTTCTTATCCATATTGCGATCCCTGGAATTCATTGGCACAGCACTATTCTTCCTGACAGCAGTACCAACCCATACATCGAGGTAACGTGCCGAATTTATGAAAACACCATAACCTTTAGACGACACATAAAATGGAACCGGTGCATGTGTGCGACCATTATCACTTCCGCCGTAATGGTCAACATGAAGACGAAGAATTCTGCGTCTTTGTTCTATCGTTTTAAAATTTAATCCAAGACCGTAAATTTTTTCGCCTTCATCTAGTGGAAATTTCAAATACATTTTACCATCGAAATTAAGCACTTCAATATCATCTTTTTGAATCGGGAAATCAACATCCGCCATAGAATTAATTGATTCCAGTTTAGGTTTAACCTCTGAAACGGATAAGAAATTTAGACTGTCTGATTTACCAGCTTTGACACTCCACACCCCGGATGCTTGTTTCGACCAGTTTAATGTCAAGTTTTGCGCATGCACATTAACGCTTAGAAAAAGAATAATAATAAATTGTAGCACTCCGAAACATCTGGTAGATTTCTCATTTACAGCCATAACTATTTTTTTTAAGATTTTATATTGAGGTTGATGTAACTATTTTTTCAAAGTCAAGCGATAACAGATTGCGATAGTTGATGAATCATTTTTAGTGGGGGTAATGTCCAAGGAATTCTTATTCTGTACCCATCTGACAGTTTCATTACTCCCTAGTAATTCTACCTTTTCAACTAAACCATGTCCGGCTATTTTAGAAAGAGCTGAAATAGAAACTTTCTTTTCAGGTATATCTAGCAGAAAAACATATACTTTCCCATCTTTTGTTGTAAAACGGATATCTTTAGCTGTAAAAGGTTTTTTATTGTATTCGTTGAACTGAACATTGTCTTTAGGACTCTCGGTTGGCCCTTCTCCAGCAACAATCCAAGGACGTGAACCATAAATCCCTTCCCCATTAACATCTAACCATTTGCCAATAGCCAATAATACGTTTGTTTGCTCAGAGGTAATTGTTCCATCAGCTTTAGGACTGATATTCAGCAGCAGGTTGCCATTTTTGCTTACAATATCAATCATTGCATCCACAATTTCATTAGGCGTTTTGTTATCTTCTCCATCAATATAGCCCCATGCTTTTTTCCCAATTGCAGTATCAGTCTGCCATGGATACTTTTTGGTAGCTTTCGTACTCCCACGTTCAATATCAAATACGGCAACATTTTCGGGGAATGCATCGTGTTTATAGTTCAACACCACTTCTTTATTCCATTGTTTGGCGTGATTATAATAGTAAGACGCAAATGATTTACGATAAGGTTCGAGTTCCGATTGTTCAATCCACCAATCAAACCAAAAAACCTGTGGGTGATATTTATCAACCAATTCTGTACAACGCAATAGCCAATCGTTCATGAATTCAGGAGTCATAGTTGGAGATTTAGCCTTTGGATTGAAAGGATCATGTACCTTGGCCGGACCATAAAAATCAGCAAATTGGGGATCATTCACATCCGAATTAAATTTGGTGCCTTCGCCCATAAACCACCAGTGCTCTATACGATGTGATGATAGTCCGAATGTCAATCCTTGTTTATGACTTGCTTCAGCCAATTCACCTATGATGTCGCGTTTTGGACCCATGTTTACTGAGTTCCATCGTGAAAGAACAGTATTATACATTGCAAAACCATCATGATGCTCAGCTACCGGAATAATGTATTTAGCTCCTGACTTTTTGAATAGTTTGACCCATGTATCGGCATCAAATTTTTCAGCTTTAAACATAGGGATAAAATCTTTATATCCGAATTTGTCCTGTGTACCATAGGTCTTGATATGGTGTTGGTAGTAATTATTACCCCAGGCAACAGTATCTTTATACATCCAGCGTGGATACCATTCACTGCCGAAAGCAGGTACTGAATAAACGCCCCAATGAATAAATATTCCAAATTTGGCATCTTTAAACCATTCAGGACATTTGTATTTCGACAATGATTCCCAATTTGACTGATAAGGTGCTTCAGGAATTTGAGCCTTTAAATTTGTTGAGATGACGATAGATGTTGTAATCAACAATAAATAAATTATTTTTTTTAATGATGAGATATTCATATTTATTCTAGTTTACTTTGTTAGTATAAGTTATAATCGAAAATTTGTCTATAAATTGTTTGGTCATAATTACTTTCTAATTTTACGAAATTCTAAAACAACCTTTTCTAGAACACAAGATAAGTTAAAATGATGTTAATTGAAGCTAAACCCAATTTGCTAAAATTGAATCTGATTTCCGAGCCCTTTTATTTCAATGTCCTTTTCAACACAGTTCCCTGTTGCTTTCGACTTGCCACCGGGTTGCGAACCTCCAACCGAAACTCTCACACTTCCAGCTTTCACAATTAATTGACCCAATTGATTGAAAGTTGCAAGATTCTTATTATCAACGGTAAGCTGAACTTCTTTAGTTTCACCTGCTTTTAAAAATATTCGTTTAAAGCCCTTTAAGGATTTAAGAGGAAGAAACGAGAATCCATTCAGGTGAGTAAGGTAAAGCTGAACAACTTCTTCTCCATCTTTTTGTCCGGTATTGCTCACTTGCACCGACACAACCAGCGAATCAGACGTACTAACATTATCCCGAACCACAAGATTTTTATAATTAAATGTCGTATAACTCAGACCATAGCCAAATGGATATAACGGTTCACCCTTGAAATACCTGTAAGTGCGACCTTCCATGGCATAATTTGTAAATTGAGGCAAATCCTTATCGTTCTTATAGAACGTAACAGGCAAACGACCGGCCGGATTATAATCTCCAAACAAAACATCCGCTACTGCAGTACCAGCCGACTGCCCCCCATACCACGCATTTACAATGGCCGGGATATTTTCATTCTCCCATTCAACAGCAATAGCACTACCTGTCATCATCACAAAAACCACAGGCTTCCCTGTCTTTTTGAGTTCTTTCATCAATTCGGTTTGGATACGAGGCAAGCCGATAGTAGTTCTATCACCATCCTCAAAACCCGGACAATTTACGCCATTCTGTTCTCCTTCTAAAGATGGAGAGATTCCACCCACAAAAATGATTACATCTGCATCCTTCACTTTTGCTGCCTGTTCTTGCAACGAAGGCGTTTTAATTTTACCTATATTGAAAGAGAAATAACCATCTCTACCTTTAAAAGTAGTTTCAACAACGATTTTGTACTCTTTCCCCTTTACAAACTGCCTGGTATAAATTCCCTTTGCTTTTGCCTTTCCACGCAATGCATCAATACAAACACTATCATTTACAAATAATCGAAAACGTTTGTCCGTATCAATATTTAGGGTCAAAATGCTTGTCTCAGTCGGCTTAAAATAGGTAGTTATACGCTTTGAGAAAGCAATAGAATTAATGCCATTGATAAATCTAGTTTCACCTCTGTAAATAATATCAGTTTCGTTTTCCTGACTAATAATGGCATTCCCGGAAAAGTTCTGGTTGTCATAATACTCCATCCGAAATCCGGATTTACCGTTATATGTCAGCTCATTATTATGATTTTCGACAATAAAAGAGTCTAAAGCAATGTAGTCTGTCATTTTTTCATAAAAAACCTCTGTCTGGGGACTTAGCTTTGCTTTTATTCCATCTAGCACACTTACAATCTCGCTTGGATATCCATAGTAATTCCCCAGCAAAGTCATTTTACTAGCAGCATTGGGTCCAACCACAGCCACCTTCTTAAGATTCTTCTTTAAAGGAAGTGTATTCGATTCGTTTTTTAATAGCACTATTGACTGCTGCGCCAGCTTAAGAGCGTGTGCTTTGTGTTCTGGACTCTCAAGTACCGAGAGTGGAATATTTGCATATTTCACTTTGCTGGCGGGATCAAACAAACCCAACTTAAACCGGATTGTAAAAAGTCTTTTTACTGCAATATCAATATTTTTTTCGTCAATGAGCCCTGTCCTTACAGCTTTAGTAAGTGTTTTGAACACCGTATCTCTCAGACAATCCAAATCAGTACCATGCAAAACGGCATCAACAGCAGCAGTGATGGTATCACTGTGAGTTTTGTGATACTTATAAAAATCGTCAATAGCGCCACAATCAGAAGTTACATATCCGGTAAACTTCCATTTATTGCGTAAAATATCCATCATTAGCAAGTCATTTCCACAGCAGGGTCTACCTCCATAAGCATTGTAAGCACACATCACTCCGGTTGCTTTGGCATCAACAATCAAATCGCGAAATGCAGGAAGATAAGTATCCCATAAATCATACGTGCTTACTTCAGTATTGAATTCATGTCTCAACGATTCCGGGCCACTATGCACGGCAAAATGCTTTGCACATGCCGAAGCTTTTAAATAAGTTGGATCATCGCCTTGTAATCCAAGCACAAACGACTTTCCGAGAACGCCTGTCAAATATGGATCTTCTCCAAAAGTTTCATGTCCACGTCCCCATCTTGGATCACGAAAGATGTTTATATTGGGAGCCCAGTAGGTAAGTCCGTAATAGCTTCCAAATTTACCCTTGCTACTTGCATCTCTGTTTACCGCCCGCCCTTCTTCCGCTGTAAAATCGGCCATTTTATAAATCGATGCAGCATCCCAGGTTGCAGCCATGCCAATAGGCTGAGGATAAACCGTAACTTTATATTCTGCCAACTTACCCACTCCATGCAGGCATTCATTCTGCCAGTCGAAGGCTGTAATGCCCAAACGTTTGATCTCGGGAGCGGAACTAGCCATTTGTGCTACTTTTTCGTCTAATGTCAATCTGGATACTAAGTCATTCACCCGCTTTTCCATTGCAACAGCAGGATTTCTGAACAAAAATTTATCTCTGTTTCCGCAAGATAAAAGGACTAAAGCTAAAGCCAGACTGGTGATTTTTATTTGTACTTTCATTTTTCATTTTTGTGATTTTCCATCCATTGAGATATTGTTGGTATCTTTCATTCTAATTGCAGGGTAACTTTTATTTGGCGCCTGCTCACCCAATATCCGATGAAGAGTTAGTCCATTTACGTTTCCGAAATAATAAGCACTTTCCCATACATCTTCACTTTTAGAGGTATTCCAGTTTACATCACAATCATTCAATAAAAGCTTAAACTGAACCGACCAGAATGAAGACTCGATGACCTGAATACTTTTGATATGCACATTCTTGCAATTCGTAAAATTAATAAGACACGGGCAAGCATGCGAAATGGAGTTCGCGTTATCTGATTTTGCATTCAATCTATTTTACATAGACTCCGTTTTATTCAATTCTATTTGTTTTTTAGCAAAATTGAAAACACTTGAAATTTGTTATGCAAAAATAGATATGGACTTAAAAATATCGGTTGAAAATCGACCATCTATAGTAGACAAAAGACCATTTAACCAACAACGTCAAAAGAATAAGCTTTAGTTGAGAGAAATAGCCTAATCAATCAAATCGAAACAGCATATTAACATATATGCGGTATTGGATTAATATATTCGAATCAATGTCGTTTAGATAAGACCTTTCCCTAAATGCCTCTGCCGACCTCCATCCTCCGTCTGTTGACGGAGGATGGAGGTCTAAATAAGCAAAAATGATTCATAGATGCAAATTTAATAAATGTATCAATAATAATTATCACTTACTTATAGTTTTTCAGCAGACCCTAAATACGCTTCATTAAATATTGATTTGTTTCTAAGGCATCAGAATCTTATACACCTTTTAGGGCTGAAAGAGAGTCTGTGAATTGGCTTTAGCCAAATCTATTCTAAAATCAGTTGGCTAAAGACTCTTTCTGAATTGATTCTTAATCCGGCAGCTAAAGCTGTCGGCAATTGATACTTTTCAACCTGGCATTGGAGGCGGAAAACGCAACAAATAGGATGCGACGCAAGAGTTACATTACCGCTGACATGGTAAAACTGAACGCGCAACGGGAAGAACTATACGCCGGACTGTTTTATCATTACCAAAGCAGCCTGCGGCACTACGATATCGCCAAGCGCGAGGCGGCCAAGGACATTTCGCACATCATGAAAAGCATTGCATACATTCACAATACATCGAACATGAACCGCTATGGTTATATTCGGAAGATTACTGCGAACATCCGAAAAGAAGAGTATGAGGCAGCAGTAGAAACCCCGGAACTAAACGGGTGGCTGGATGCTTTGGATGCGCTGAACGAAGGCCACCTGACCACCCTGAATAGCCGCAATACCGAACGGAACACGCGGCCTAACGGCAATATACTCGTGGCTCGTAAGGCTACCGACAAAGCTTATCAGGAAATTGTAGCGCGAGTAAATGCTGTGATGATTATGAACGGACCGGAGGAGTTTGTTTTTTTTGTGCGATTGCTGAATGTGCATTTGGCTCATGCCAAAAAGAGTATAGCTATACCCGATGGTTGGAAGAAACATAAAAAAGAAAAGGAGACTTTGAAGAAAGATATGAATGAAGAATAAACTTTTTTGAAGTTGAAACTGTTTATAGATTACAACAAAAAACAAAAACACATATTGGGGATTGCCATAATCCTTTTTTAGTAGTTAGGTAATTTAAAAGCAGGCCGGTTCGGGAGAATCGGCCTGCTTGCTTTATGTAGATTTATCATTCAATTTTGATAGAATGATTGTAAGATTCTCCGTTGTTTCTGAACAAAGAACTGCTTAATTATCTGATTCGAAACCATTTTGGGTAATAAACTCATAAAAGTATCATCAATGGATAAAAAAATATGCTCTTCTGTAAGTGTTATGTCTTATTTTTGAGAACTATAATACTTGGTTTTGAATCATCCTCTAACAGGGGAAAGAATCGCCATAAAACAAGAAGTGTATTACTCAACAGAATTAAAATTTGCGTGATTTTTTTTAATTGGTTGAATAGTTGAGAAAAACAGGCCGGTTCGGGAGAATCGGCCTGTTTGTTTCGTGAAAAACAGCGACAAATCATGGCCTGTCATTACCTGATTTCTTCATCAGCCATTTATGACGCAGATAATGATCCAATCCGATGAGAATTAATATTAGTAGAGCAATATAAAAGCTAAATCCGTAAACGGAAATCGATTGATCACTTACATTAAATTTGGGCAGGTGTATATGGAGATTGATTGCAAAATAATTATTCAACAGATAAATCGTCATTGCAATTAATGCCAATGATACTCCGGAAGCAAGGCACAGACTAAGAATATACGCCCGTTTTTTCTTTCGTTCTACGGCGCGATACACTTCTGCCATCATGCGCGAATTGAAATCGACAGAGGGCCGGGGGCTTTGGGTCGATTGTAATGCTTTTATTATTGCTTTATCGTTGTTCATATTCATTTCGTCATTAAAACATATAATTTCTTTCTCACTCTGTAAAGTTTCACCTTTACATTCTCATTCGTGAGGTCTAACACCTTTGCCAGTTCCGCCACCGATTTATCTTCGGTATAAAATAGCGTTATCAGCGTTTTTTCCTCCACATTCAGTTTGGCGATGGCCTCTTCAAGCTTTTGCAGTTTGATTTCATTTTCATCCCCTTCGAAAAAAGTTTCTATTGCCTCGTCGGGAACGCTTTCCATCATCGCTTCGTCCACCATAGGGAACTCCATTTTCCGCTTTCGCGTGGCCGAAATGGCCGTATTATAAGCTATGCGAAACAACCAGGTAGAGAAACTGCAATCGCCTTTAAAAGTATCCAGCTTTTTGAATGCTTTCAGAAAACTATCCTGCGTCAGTTCCTCGGCATCTTCATTAGTCAGTACTATACGAACAATCAAGGAGTAGATAGAGTTGCTGTACGAGTTGACGAAATGCGAATATAAATTCGTTTCGCCGGCAAGTATGCGCTCTATGTAATTTAGTTCGTCCGGATTATTCATATATTTTTATAGACGCACATGTTTGATTTTGGTTACACTATCTTCAGAAAAAACAAAAAACAAGTCTAAATGTGTAACCAATTTCGGGTAGTAGCGTCAAACAGTACAAAGAACGAAATTATTTACTTTAAAAACAAAAAAATTATGATGGACTTTATTTCAATTCCATTGGTTGTTGGAATTATAACCCTTGGCATTTACAGATTGTTTGATTTGTTCGTCCGCAAAAAAGAGCGGTTGGCTATTATCGAAAAAATTGGCGATAAGTTTGATGCTTCAATGATTGAGAACAAATTTTCATTTCCATTTATTTCTCAACTGCCAGGCACTTTTGGCACACTCAAAATCGGTTGTTTGCTACTTGGTGTAGGACTGGGATTGCTTGTTGGATATTTTATTTGTCTTGGAACTTTGGCAGGATTCTATGCCGGAGATTATAATGGAAATGCCTATCAGACAGCCGGCGTTATTTATGGTGCATGTGTATTGTTATTCGGCGGCTTGGGATTATTGATTGCTTTCATTATCGAAATGAAATACATAAAAGATAAAAAAGCGGAGTAAGACTCTTATAAAAAAACAAATAGCCCGAAAGTCTTATTGCTTTCTGGCTATTTGTTTTTCATCTAATCGGAGTGCAACTTCAAGTCACACTCCGAATCAGAAGATTTTATTTTACCTGAATACTGACACTGCTTTTTACTTCGGCTGAAGATGCTGCATTGCGCAATACAAATTCTCCCGGTTCTACTGTCCAAGCCATGGATTTTTCGTTGTAGAAAGCCATATCTTTTACTTTCACTTCCAATGATACGGTTTGAGTTTCACCCGCTTTGAGGAATACTTTTTGGAATGCTTTCAACTCCTTAGCCGGACGCATTACCGACGCTTTTGGTTGCGATGCATATACCTGAACAGCTTCGGCTCCATCCACCTTACCGGCATTCTTCAACGTGAAGGATATTTTGATGGTTTCGTCAGCTTTGTACGCTGTTTTATCAGTAGTTATTTTACCATATTCAAAAGTGGTATACGAAAGGCCGTAACCGAAGGCAAACTGCGGAGCTATCTTTTTGGTATCGAACCAGCGGTAACCCACCAAAATATCTTCTTTGTAATATTGATTGATGCTATCGCCCGGATATGAAAGTCGACCAAACGAGTGAGCTGCATTATCTTCCAATTTTTTAGGGAAAGAGAACGGCAATTTACCTGACGGATTAACCGCACCCGTAAGTACATTGGCAATGGCATTTCCACCTTCGGAACCCAGGTACCAACTTTGTACAATGGCAGGTACAGCTTTCTCCCATGGCATAGCCACGGCATTTCCGCTAATCAGGATTACCGCCACATTCTTATTTACTTTCAGAATGGCTTCAATCAATTTGTCCTGTTCGAAAGGCAAGTTGTACGTCTTGCGATCGCCACCTTCAGCATCCTGAAAATGATTTTTGTTCAATCCACCAACAAAGTAAACCACATCGGCATTTTTAGCAACTGCAACAGCTGCTTCAAACAAGGCCTTGGTGTCTAACTTCGAAGGTTCTTCACGGTCGTACAACGAAGGACCCGAGGCATACCCTTGTGCGTATACAACATGTTCTTTACCGTATTTAGCTATCAAACCTTCGAGAGGAGAGACTTCGTATTTCACTTTCAAGGTAGAAGAGCCGCCACCTTCGGTTACGCTGCGGGTTGCATTCTCGCCAATTACTGCAATTTTCTGATATTTCCCTGCTGGGATAGGGAAAAATTGTTTGTCGTTTTTCAATAATACGATACCTTCTTCGGCTACTTTACGGGCAGTTTCGCTGTGGTCGGCACAAACAAAACGGCCATAAGGGCGATTTGGAGTCATGGAAGTGCGGAAAATTAAACGCAACACGCGACGGGCTTTATCATCAACCACAGAAACCGCCACTTCACCTTTTTTCAGTAAATCGAGGAATGGACGAGCCAGGTAATAATCTTCGTAACCGAATTTTGCTTTTGAAGACAAACCGTTTGTATAACTTCCCATTTCAATGTCGAGACCATTCAAAGCGGCTTGCTTAGTATCGTGCGCTCCGCCCCAGTCGGTAACTACAGCTCCATCAAACTTCCAGTCGCCTTTTAGGATTCTGTTCAACAAAAGATCGCTGTGACAGCAATGTTGTCCGCGCAATTGATTGTAAGAGCCCATGATGGACCACACTTTTCCTTCTTCCACCGCCGCTTTGAAAGCTGGCAAATATATTTCGTACAATGCACGATCGCTCAGGTTGACGTTGATATGCCCGCGCCATTCTTCCTGGTTGTTCAACGCAAAATGCTTTACGCAAGCTGCAACACCATTTTGTTGCACACCTTGAATATAAGGTACCACCATAATGGAAGCCAAATAAGGATCTTCGCCCATATATTCGAAGTTACGACCGTTCATGGGTGTGCGATAAATGTTTACACCAGGGCCGAGGAGAATATCTTTTCTGCGGTAACGAGCCTCTTCGCCAATAGCAACGCCATAAGCATGCGAAAGTACCGGGTTAAAGGTAGCCGCCAAGCAAGTCAGCGCAGGATAGGCGGTACATGAATCGTTTGTAAAACCTGCATTTCCCCATGAATCCCATTGAATTTCTTCGCGCACACCGTGCGGGCCGTCGCTCATCCATATTTCCGGAATGCCCAAACGAGGCACACCGTGCGAGCTAAACTTGGATTGTGCATGGCACAAGGCCACTTTTTCTTCTAATGTCATAAGTGAAAGCGCACTTTCAACTCTTTCTTCGATTGACATTTTATCGTCCATGTAAACTGGCTTTTTGCTCTGTGCATTTACCTGAATTCCCACGCTAACAACTAAGCAAAGCAGGGTCGTTTTGATTTTTTTCATTTTTCTTTTATGCAATTATTTAATTAATTATTTTTCGATTGAAGAATCGTACAAATCACCATTTAAGGATAACTTTCCGACCCTTTGTCAATTTTATCTCTTTTTGTTTATCACCACAAATCAACGTTGTTTTTCCATCTGTTTTAGCCAAGACACTCACCGTTTTCAGCTTTTTATTAGCCCAATCCATGGAGATTTCAAAACCGCCACGGGCACAGATTCCACTTACCGAGCCAGCACTCCACGCATCAGGTAAAGCAGGCAACAACTTAATTTGATTTTCGCTCGACTGCACCAACATTTCGGCAACCGACGCAGCTCCACCAAAGTTTCCATCAATTTGGAAAGGCGGATGCGCATCAAAAAGATTTGGATAAGTACCGCCACCACGGGCATAATCTGTTTTCACGCCATCGGGTTCAACATATTTCAACAATTCGCGATACATTTTGTAGGCATGGTTTCCGTCGCCAAGTCGCGCCCAGAGATTAATGCGCCAACCTTTCGACCAACCGGTGGTTTCGTCCCCCTTAATATCAAGCGTTTTACGGCAAGCATTGGCCAATTCGGGTGTTGACGAAGGCGTAATCTGATGCCCCGGAAACAACCCAAACAAGTGTGATTGATGGCGGTGTTGTGGATCCTGATCGTCCCAATCGTAATACCATTCCTGTAAATTGCCTTTTTTTCCTATCTTATATGGATGCATGCGAGCCAAAGCGCTTTCGGCTTTTGCACGAAACTCAGCGTCGATATTCAGCACTTTCGAAGCAGATATTATCTGCGTCAAACAAGCACGAATCATAGCCAAATCGGCGGTTCCACCATACAAAGTTGCTCCTTTATAGCCTGTGGGGGTAACATATTTATTTTCGGGCGATGTGGAAGGCGATGTTATTAACTTGCCCTCTTTATCTTCCACCATCCATTCCATACAAAACTGAGCTGCGCCGCGCATAATGTCATAAGCTTGGTTTTTCAAGAAGTCTTTATCTTGCGTAAACTGATAATGTTCCCACAAATGCGTACTTAACCAGGTTCCACCCATATTCCAGCAAGCCCAAACAGGATCGTCGTGACCAAAATTACCCACAGGATTACTCATTGCCCAGATATCGCTGTTGTGACATGCCACCCAGCCATTCACACCGTAAAATGTTTTGGCAGTGATCTTGCCTGTTTCTGACACGTTTTTGATATAGCTTAGCAATGGAAGATGCATTTCGGAGAGATTGGTATTTTCGGCCAACCAGTAATTTTCCTCTGCATTGATATTGGTAGTATAGTTGCTGCTCCATGGTGGACGCAGGTATGGATTCCAAATTCCCTGCAAGTTAGCCGGAACACCCAAGGTGCGCGAACTACTGATCAACAGATATCGACCGTACTGGAAGTATAATATCTCCAGGTTTTTGTCTTCCTTACTTTCGGCATATCGTTTCAAACGTTCGTCGGTTGGTAGATTTGGTGCTGTGCTTGCTCCCAGGTTTAAACTTACACGATTAAAATACTTTTGATAATCCTGGACGTGAGCATTTTTCAATTCAAAGAATTGCTTTGGCAATGCTTTATCCATTTGATCATTCGCAATTTCGGCGTCCTTCAAACCATTGGTAGCCGGATTTTTATCAAAACCATTAAAACTGGTGGCTACAGAAACAAAAACAATTGCTTCTGTTCCATTTCTGAATACCAGCGTGCTATCGGTAACTTTCACTCCCCCATCCGTGCTTTTTATTTGCATAAGAGAAGAGAAGCGGGTACCTTTTGTCTCATCAAAAACAACAGCATCGGGTACATTTCCCACATAGCTCGGTTTAGCCTGAATTGGAGCATAGCCTTTTACCGTCAGTTTTTTATCAACAGCATACATTTTATACTTAAGTAAGCTTTCAAACTTCACATCAAAATTCAATGCTCCCTTTTTGCTACTGGTAAGTTTAATCACCATCACCTTGTCGGGATTCGAAATAAAATACTCGCGGGTGTATTTCACGCCGTTGATTTCGTAAGTCACTTTCGAAGTGGCATTCCCGATATTTAATTCGCGGTAATACTTAGTGGGTGTTCCACTATTTTTAAAGTTCAGAAACAGAGTACCAAGTGGCGCATAGGAGTTTGAATAGGTTCCCTGAAGTTTACGATTGAGCTGATCGGCCAGCTTATAATCTTCATTTTTCAGGGCTTCTCTGATAGCCGGTAGGTTTTTATATCCTTCGGGAAGCATGTTGGCATTCACCGGTTCGCCCGCCCAAAGCGTGGCATCGTTCAGATAGATTTGGTCGGAGTTGACACCGCCAAAAACTGATGCTCCCATTTTTCCGTTACCCAACACCAGACTTTCTTCAAAATATTGAGCCGGTTTGTTGTACCACAGCACGTGAGTGGATTGCGCTTGCAAATTACCCAGTGACAGAAAGAAACACAATGTGACAAAAATGTTTTTTTTCATTTGTAAATTTGTATTTTATGGTTATTTTTATGTGCGGTTAATTACCCAAGGGCTTTATCACAAATCCATATTCGTAATTATTCTTGAGCAAACGGTATTCGTCGTGCGGATAAGCACCCCAACTTTGGTCGGATCCCAAACCCATTTGTTGAAGGTCTACGTGGATTTCCGTAATATTGCGAACAGGTATTTCATTCAAATGCTTGTTGTTTTCAAGGTCATCCTGATAGCAGTGACGGGCAGAAACATTCACCAGCGAATCAGCTTTTATCATCAAACCGTAGCCTTTTACAGTTGTCCATGAAGCCCAACGCACATCGCTCTTATTGCCATTCTCTTGCGGTACTGAGTAGGGCACATATTGATCGCTCACCGTTCCATGGTATAAATCCACAAAAGCAGCCGTCTTACGATCCCAATACGATTCGAAAGGACCGCGACCGAACCATTCCATGTTTTCGTAAGTGGAAGGCATAATAAATTTCATCCCAAAGCGAGGCAATTCTGCTGCTTTCGCATCGCCTTTTTGAAAGCTCATGCTTACATGAATTGCACCATCGACCGAAACCAGATACGTGATTTGAAGATTGGAATCAGCAGATTTTAGTTTGGATTGTGTGGTAATCTTCAGCGTATCGTCAGCAATTTGTTCCACATCAAACGTTTTTAATTCGCGAACAGATTGAATGTTTTTCCAAATGGCAAGACGTTCCGAAGTTTTACTTCCCCGGTCTTTGCTGGTTGGTGCTCTCCAAAACTCCGGCTGCAAGGCATCGGTTAGGAGCGTTTGTGCTTTGTAAGTCATTGTTTGCAAATTACCGGTTTTGACATTAAATTTATAGCAAAATTCATTACCATAAACAAACAGAAAATCCCATGATTTGGTGAAAGTGATCTTCTCTTTCGTCGTTGGGTTATTGATAATTGCCGGAATACTGATTGGCAGTTTGAATTGTTCAGTGGCTACAACGTGCCCAACTGTCAACAAATTTTCATCTTTCGTTATTTTAGCATTTATCTGCAAAAAGTATTCAACACCAGCTTCTGCTTTAATTTGACTTACAGGAATTTTTACAATTGTACTATCGCCCGGATTCAATCCTTTCTTTAAATCAAGTAATCCTTTAGCAACAGGTTTTCCATTTCCTTTCACTTCCCACTCGAATTGATAATCAGAAAGGTTTGTGAAGAAATTAGCGTTTTTAATCCGGATGTTGCCCTTAGCTAAATCTACAGCTTTAAACTTTATGTTTTGATACACCTTCTTTACTTCATACACGGCAGGGCGAAGAGTCCGATCAGCTGCAACAATACCCGAAATGCAGGAGACACCCTCGTTGGGAGTAGTGGCAGGAGAAATATCACCTCCATAACCCCAATAGTATTTTCCATCGGGCGTATTGATTTTCAAGGTTTGATCGGCCCATTCCCAAATGAAACCACCTTGCAATTGCGGAGTGCTTTCAATCACATCCCAATAATCTTGCAAATTACCCACCCCGTTGTTCATAGCGTGTGCGTATTCAATCATAATCAACGGGCGCTTATCGCCTGACTTTGCAAAATCTTTTAAATCGCTTAATGAGTGATACATCGGACAAACAATATCGGTATACTTGCCGGTCCATTCCTGTTCGTATTGCACCGGGCGAGTAGGATCATTTTCTTTAATCCACTGGTAGGTTTTATGAAAATTCTCACCCAATCCGGCTTCGTTGCCCAACGACCAAATGACAACCGATGGGTGGTTTCTATCCCGCTCCACCAAACAACGGGTGCGTTGCAAATGAACTGGCAACCATTGAGCTGAATCGCCTGTTGGAGTTTGCATGTTATAACCATAGCCTTTACCCAAATACTTACCCAAACCATGCGCTTCGATATTGGCCTCGTCCACGACATAAATCCCGTATTCGTCACACAAATCGTAAAAGCGAGGATCGTTCGGGTAATGACTCGTGCGTACCGAATTTATATTGAATTGTTTGAACAACGTAATGTCCTGCAACATCATTTCCAACGTGATGGCGTGACCGGTAACCGGATTGTGTTCGTGGCGATTAGCGCCTTTTATATAAACACGTTTCCCATTCACTAAAAACTGGTTGTCTTTAACTTCAACCGTTCTGAAACCTACGCGTTGCGAAACAAATTGGCTCACTTTGCCCGTTCCATCTTCTAGTTCAATCAATAAATCGTAAAGATTTGGTTTTTCGGCACTCCACTGCATGGCTTTCTTTAGCATCGATTTAAAACCAATAGTCGAACTACTGTTTTTATCCAATTCAAAAGCTTTGGCATCCGACAAAACAACGGCACCGTTTTCACGGCTCAGGAGTTCAATTTTCAGCTTGCCTGATTGTTTTGTGTCATTGAAATTTCTCAACGTTACATTGGCCGATAAACTACCATCTTTATAATTATTTACCAACCCCGAAACCAGTTTATAATCCCAAACCGAAACAGTTGGCAAGGCATATACATACACATCACGTTCAATGCCGCTCAGTCGCCACATATCCTGGTCTTCCACCCAACTAGCATCGCACCAGCGATACACTTCAACAGCCAAATCATTCTGCCCTTGTCTTACAAACGATGTAACATCAAATTCCCCGGGTGTTTTGCTATCTTCGTGGTAACCCACTTTTTTCCCATTCACCCAAACATAAAAGGCGGAATTGACACCTTTGAAATGGAGCATAATTCGTTTGCCGTTCCAATTGGAGCCAACTGTGAACTTGCGTTTATAAGAACCAACCGGATTGAACTGCTCGGGTGCAGCCGGGAATTTAGCATTAAATGGGTAGGCAGTATTGGTATAATACGCTTCATCATAACCTTGCATTTGCCAATCTGAAGGAACTGTGATAGATTTCCAGCGACTGATGTCAAAATCTTCGCGATAAAAATCGGCAGGTCGCAAAGATGGATTGTAGCTCCATTTAAACGACCAGTTTCCATTTAGCAACTGATAATCTCCTGCAGGTAAATAGTCGTATTTCAATGCCTGCTCGCGCCGGGCATACGTCATAAATGAAGCGCGCGGTGCTTCCGTATTCACCTGGAATACATCCAAATTGTTCCACTCAGGCTTCGCAGGTTTTTCCTGTGCTTGTAATACTGCAAATCGGGCAAAGAATATAGAAATAAAAGCTACAAAAACTAAACGTATTTTCATTTTATAAGAAGATTCTTTAAATTGGATTATAGATATTTTTGAATTTATATTGAATTGTCTAAACTATTCTTTCCAAACGGTAACACCAGGCGATTTCAACGTTTTTTCGCCCAAAATAATCTTAGCATTAGCCGGTAAGTTCAGCGTATATTCTTTCGAAGTATAATTCACCGCTACCCAAAAACCGTCGCGCCATTGCACATAAATGCCTTCGGGATAATTTTCGGTGCTTGCTCCGGCTTGTTCGTATACTTTTTGAAGTACGTCACGTTCAAGCTGCAAATCGTCAGTATCCACTCCAATATAGGTCACTGTTCCTTTGCCAATTTTATTCGACACCACAGCAGCTTTTCCGGCGTAAAACTGATCGGCATAATGCGCCAGTACATTGGCAGGTTTGTTGGCTGTAATTAAATCGCCCCACTTGTTCCAGTTGTATGATTTCGATTGACCGTCAATTTTGCCTTTCATATTGGGTAATAATTGATCGAAATCACTGATGGTGGCATCAATCAACGGGTAAATAGGTCCTGCCCACGATGACTGGAATAAATGTCCCCAACGGTTTTTTACTCCTGTACGAACTGTCAACACCAAATTTCCACCTTGCTTCACATAACTCATCCATTTTTGAACCAAAGCAGTATCAACTAGCTCGTAAGCGGGTGCAATGACCACTTTGTAAGATGACAGATCATCGTTTTCGTACACAATATCGGTAGGGGCACCAAATGATTTTGCGATTTCCAAATAGTTTTGGAAGAAACGGCGGGTATCCCACTGGTTGGTTTGTTTCTGACGCTCCATACTCCATAAGTTATCGTAATTCCACAGCAAAGCCGTTTTACGCGCAGCCAGCTTAGCCGGATAAACAGCTTTCGGATCATAAGACTTGCGTAAGTCTTTCATTTCTTTCATCACTTGTTCATAGTCCATGCCGCCTTGCGAAAGTGTAATGCCATCGAGTTTCATAATGCCACCATGATATTGTTCCGCACCATAATTAATCTGACGATAACGATACGAGCAGGCAAATGAACAGCCCGAAGCAAATGAATGATACAACCACATACGAAGTGTGCCGGGTTGAAGTAACGAATTGGGACTACCCCAGTTTACCTGTCCGGGTTGAAGTTCCATCACTCCGGTTACCCCGCGGAATGAACGTTGAAAATCAGGGGCAAAAGACATTTGACGATTGTCGCCCAAGCGGAAACCATTCTCGCCCAGATTGGCCGAGCCACCATTGGGATAAATAGTATACGAAGGAAAATCAATTTTCACTGCACGGCGGGGATCAGCCTGCGAAGTCCAGCTGGTATAGTTAGTCGTAATAAATTGGTTGGACGCAATAAGTGGACGCAATGTTTCGGCCTGTAAATCGAGAAATGCAGCCTGAGTGTCTGCGCTAAACCGTTTGAAATCCAGGATGGCGTGCGGATTTGCTCCCCACCAACCCACTAATTGTGTATTGACGGTTTTTATCTGATTAAAACTACTGTAGGTCTGACTCCAAAACTCCGTTCCCCATGCAGAGTTCAGATTAGCGATAGTTGAATATTTCTTTTGTAACCACGTGCGGAATGCTTGTTGAGATGCCGGACTGTAATCGGCTTTAGCTTCCGGTTCGTTATCGAGTTGCCATCCCCAAACGTTTGGATTTTGTCCGTAACGCTTACCCAGTTCGTTGATTATTTTTACCGATAAACGGCGATAATCGGGATTAGAAATAGATTCCTGAGCACGCGTACCGTACTCGGCACGTTGATAACCGGCATCCATCAGATAAACTTCGGGATATTTGATTCCCATCCACACAGGCATAATGGCGGTTGGAGTTCCAAGGATTACTTTCAATTTGTATTTAGCCGCTAAATCAACCACCTGATCCAACCAGGCAAAGTTGTATTTCCCTTCTTCGGGTTCAAGGTCAATCCACGCAAATTCGGCAATGTGTATAAATTCAAAGCCAAGGCTTGAGATACGTTTCATATCCCTATCCCATTCCGTTGGACTCCAATGTTCGGGATAATAATAAATTCCCATGGGCATCAATTCGCTTTTCGGGAAAAAACGTTGAGCGTTATTCTGTGCAAAAGATGTAAGGATACAGAGAATGAATATGGTTGTTGTAAGAATGATTTTTTTTATCATTTTTGTTATTTCTAATTGGTTTTACTCAAAAAGTCTTCGATAGCTTGTCGAAGATTCATTTTCAAATCGACAGCGGTAGATATTGCGTCCAATTGAGACTCTTTACTATTTGAAATCAAAAGAGCTTTTTGCTTATCGAAAGATAATTGTTCATTTTCGAAAATCCGGAACTCAGTATCTCCGTCCGAACGCATCGACACAAAATTGAGCTTCCGCAACGTTGCTTCTTGCTTATCAAATAGTAACCAAAAGTAAAGCTTTGACTTGTCTGTTTCGTTTGGCAGTATCCGTTTTATCTCAATGAGCGAAAACGTTTCTGATTCGAAGTGATAAAGTGTTTTGAAATTAGTCATCTTTGTTTATTTTCTATGGACCAAACAAATCAATATTATTGTTTTATTAGTTTCAATAAATAAACATCATTCTCCCTTATTTCAAGCTCTTTTTCAACGGTTTTATTCCCATTGACATTTATTTTTTCAACTGAAACCGGAGAACCATTATTCTGTTTCTTCAACTCTTCAACTTGCAGTTTATTAAGCTGTTTCGGTTTACCCATATCAACATATTGCGTATATGCATCATTAACCCGATAACCGACCTTATAAATCTTCAGTGTATATTTTCCAGCAGGAATGTGAGAGATGTTTACTTTCACTTTACCCTTTGATTTAGAGGGCAGATCCTTCACATAATATGTCTGATTGTTTACAGAATCCGGAAGCGTGTTTGTAAAGTTCCAAAGCAGAAGTTGAACACCATTATCCGTTTTAGTCGCCCATGAACGTGTATCTGCATTTTTCAATTCAGTTTTTCCTAGTTTATTCATAAATTGATAAGCATAAAACGCTGATTTTGGAATTCCCTGAATGGTAAGCAGTCCGAATCCTCCGTGAAAAGGCGTAAAGCGAGGACCAGGTTCCTCAAATACATCGGTGAATACCCAATACGACATAGAATTGGCAGCATTTCCAACCTGTTTGATTTTTTCCAGAATGTATGCTGCTTCATGATAACTGTCGTGAACAGGATCGGCAGGAGTGTAAGATGAGCTCCACTCGGTGTAATGCAACTCCAAGTTTGGTTTTGAAGAAGCAGCAATCTCCTTACGGGATTGAAGCACATCACCGCTTACAGCCATCGAATCTTTGCTCAATACTGTGCCGCTGTTGCCATATTCATCAAGAAATCCTTGTTGAACGCCATACGAATGGGTGCTGATAAAATCGATTGGAAGATTATTTTTTTCACAAAAATCAATCATCTCACTTTCCCACGCTGCACCAGCCGTTCCAGGTCCTCCAACCTTGTAATCTGAATTTACACTCTTTATAGCTTTCACAGAGTATTGGTATAATTTGAAATAGTCAGCTTGTGTACCGGTCCAGAACCCGGGCGAAAGATTTGGCTCGTTCCATACTTCAAAATACCATGTTTTTACTTCTTCTACGCCATAACGCTCGGTAAAATGTTGTGTAAGATTGCGGATAAAATCTTCCCATTTTTTATAATCTTTAGGCGGAGTAACATTTCCTTTCCACCAAAAGATGGTTTGATGACCGCTTGCTAGTGCATTGGGCATGAAACCCAATTCTACGAAAGGTTTAACCCCAATACTTAACAGATAATCATACAATGCATCTACATACATATAGTTATATTGCGGATTCCCTTTACTATCTTCGGTGTACACAGCCATATCGTCTGTCAAAAGGCCGTGCATGCGGATATATTTAAAATCACATTCCTTTTTCACAAATGCCAATTGTTGCTGCCAATCGGCTCGAAGACCTTCATTGGCTCTTCCGGCTCCGACACATTGCTTGAACATGGTGTTCATAGCACCTTTTTCTGCACTATAATCAACACTAATTACCCGTTCAGGCAAAACAACAGGTTTAATATTAGAATTGGGTTGTGCCAACACGGAACCTATAAACAGGTTACCAAGAATGGCAAATAAGTACTTTGTTTTCATTTTTATGCTTTTTATATCAATATTAGTTATTTCCTAAATCCTATCTGTCAATTATTTTGTTAAGTAACAATACATTAATCAATTAGTGATTACATCCACTTCGGCATACCCTGCAACATCATCATCTAATGTGTTTTTTAATGCTGCAATTTTGATAAAACGAGCCTTTTCGGAAGCAAATTGTTTGATTTGCCATACAGGATTGTTTTTGATATTTGAAAACTCTCCTTCACTCACCAATTTCCATTCTTTGTTGTCGGCAGAAACGTAGAACTGGTAGTGAGTAATGATGCCGGAACTCCATTTATTCTGATCCGGAAGGTATTTGAAACCGGAGATATTGTATTCACTTCCTAAATCAATAACCAGATCAATTGGCAATTTTTTGTCTCTCTGATGCCATACACTGGCTGGATCTCCGTCGATGATTGAAGCGGTTTTATCATCGCTTATCCCTACAAATTTCCAGTCTTTTTTTGAAATATCGAATTTCTCCTGACCTACAGGACTGCTTTTACCTGAAGTTGGATCATAGGAAATAGCTTTCAATACTACCTTTCCGTCGGCTACAAATGAACCTGTGTATTTTTTTGAGTTTGATGTGGGTTCACTACCATCTAAAGTATAATAGAAAATCGGACCAATATCATTGGTGGTTATCTTAACTTCGCCTGATTGATTGCGGACAATAGAAGGTGCATTCAGGAATAACGGAGCATCATAAATCCCAATATTGGATATGACAGGACTGCATTTTGAGTCAGTAATGCTGAAACGCACCTGAGTAGCCTTCACTGAAGGGAAACGAAGGATTCGTTTGTAACCGATAGTCGTTGCTTTTGCCACTTCTTTCCAATTTCCATCTATGAAGGCTTCAACCGTGAAGGCATTCACGCGTTGTCCCAAACGAATATATTCCTGCACCATAAAGCGGTTGAACAAGGTTGGCTTGCCTAAATCAATTGTGAGGGACGCAGTTTTAGTATTATTATCTGTAGTCCAATAAGTATTTTTATTCCCATCAACAGCCATCGCAGAACCAAACTTTTTGGAATTGCCACGAACATTCGAAACTATTGTTTTTTTGTTTTCGGCAAGGTTTACAGCAAATGATTCTTTTACGGCTTTACCAAATTTAATCCCATTCATTTCATCTGTTGGATGGATTAAGCCATTGGGCATAATAGGAAAGTTGAGCAACAAAGTGCCGTTACGTCCAATAGAGTTATAGTAAAGATCCATCAATTGAGGAACTGTCTTTACTTTGTTATCTTCGTTCGGATGGTAGAACCACTCCGGACGAATGGAAGTATTTACTTCGGCAGGCACCCAGGCATTCCCGTTTTCCACACCGTAATGCAACATATTCCAAGGCACATCGCCTGTGGCATTTAGCAAACTCCAGTTTGTTTCTCCCACATAGCCTTCTTCTGTACCAACCCAGCGAAGGTCACCACGTTCGCCGCCATCGTTCCAAATCACGCACTTGGGCTGTAACTTGTGAATCAGTGCATAAGTATTCTTCCAATCGTAATAGGTCGTACGGTCAATGGTACGAGTTTCGTTAGCTCCACCGTAATATCCCGAACCACCATTTGCCCCATCAAACCACACTTCGAAAATTGGTCCATAGTTGGTCAAAAGTTCAGTAAGTTGGTCGCGGAAATAAGTTATATATTCTGGTTTTCCATAATCAGCACTGTTTCTGTCCCAAGGTGATAAATAGATACCCAATTTCAACCCGTATTCTTTACAGGCGTCGGCCATTTCGCGAACCATATCGCCTTTTCCATTTTTCCATGGAGCATTTTTTACCGAATACTCCGTGTATTTAGAAGGCCAAAGACAAAAGCCACAGTGATGCTTTGCAGTAATAATAACACCTTTCATACCTGCTTCTTTGCAAATACGTGCCCACTGACGGCAATCGGCCTTTTCTGGGTTAAACAACTTTACATCTTCATTTCCAAATCCCCACGACTGGTCGGTGTAGGTATTGAGTGAAAAGTGTACAAAAGCATAGCTTTCCATTTCCTGCACTCTCATTTGGTTCTCCGATGGTGTCGGACCACATGCTGCAGGTGCTTTTACTTGAGCAATACCTACACTTGTTGATAAAAACGTAAGAATGACAGCGTATAAAAAAAATCTTTTCATATTTTACATTATTTCAATAAACTCAGGTTCGTAAGGTGCAATTTTGAAATTACCATCGTAGTTTTTATCAAAGAGGATACTTTTTGCTTTTCCTTTCAGAGGAATCTCTTTCGATTCTCCACTTATGTTCAGGTAAAGATAATGATTTTTATCAATCTGCCGAGCCATCACTCCAGAAGGTACATCCGGACCTTTTTTAATTCCCAATTCGCTAATCAACTCATCAAGCAACGGACTAAGGACACTACCATCGGCAGGCAAGCCAACATAAATAGCACGACCTTTACCGTATTTGTTTGAAGTCATAATCGGATAATCCTTATCCAAGCTCGTGATGTTTCCAATAACTTCAGCTCCTTTCGACTCAATTACGTCAAGCCTTGTCGACTCTGTATCAACGGCTTTCCCTTTATATGTAAACTCAAGTTTCTTGCCCTTGTATGATTTACGGGAAATTTCGTTTAGAGTTTCTGTTTCTTCAAAACTTGCAACCCGTATTCCAAACACATCACTTAAGCGACCTGGGCGAGTAGTTGAAAACACCTTTCCAGTTTCGTCGACAACAGCCGAATTGCTGGTCATGATAACCGTTCCACCATTTTTCACAAAATCACGGATTTTAGTGGCTGTGGGTTCGTCCATCACCGCTATGCCAGGGACAATCAACAGTTTGTATTTCAGTTGACTTCTACTGATCTCCACAACATTGGCGTCCATGTTGCGATAATAAAACAATCCCCAGCAGGCTTGCAGTTGATTCTCTTGTTGCTCAGGAAATGAGCTACTTGCTATCTGGCTCGGGAAAGAAGAAGCTAATCCAACTTCCGACTGAAGTTTGTAAGGAAAGAATTTCCCTATTTTCTTAAATTCGGTTGCTATTTTCTTGTACTCTTCGTACTTGCGGTTAGGGATTCCGTCCCAATCAAGCATGCCTTCCAGATACTGCTCTTCACCCGAGTGCATACTTTGCCATGTCCATCCGCAAACCATTTGATTACCATACATCAACGTGGCATAAGCCGACTTTCGGATAGAGTTAGGCACAGCTGTCATAGTTGTAAATTCACTGCACCAGAAGGGGTTTGCACTTTCAAACTGGATACGGGAAATTCCAAACGCCGAGTTCATAACCCCCCAATTGGTTATTAACGAGTTGCCAGGATAAAAGCCACAACCTTCACGGGTCATTTTGCCGGAATAAGCCATCTCGGCCCAATCGATATACTTCAACGCACTGTAATACCAGGCATTGGTATTTGTCAGAACATTGGGTGCGTTAGCATTGACTTTATCTAACACTTTAAAAAGGAATTGATTGACTTCATAAGAAATAAATATCCGAAAATCGAGAATTTTTTCTGGCGCACCATTTTTTTCTCCTGCGGTTGGTAACCCGATTTCTTCAAACTGATTCAACCGACGAGACCAACGTTGAGTTGCCCAAGCTTTATTTAAATTATCAAGATTAGAATATTTGTTCTTAAGCCAAACAATGAATCTTTGTTTTACTGTTTCAGAATAGGAAATCGGGCCATCACCTGATTCGTTATCAATACCAAAAGCTAATAAGGCAGGGTGATTTGCATATCTTTTTGTAAGAACATCGGTGTAGCGTAAAGCATATTTTTGAAAGTCCGGATCACCTGCATCATCCATATATCGATGATTAGGATATAAATGATTACCCTTAGCATCAACTATATCTATCGACGGAAATTTTTCGTGCAACCATATTGGTGCAGGATGAACTGCAATGTCGAGAATTACCTTAATCCCGGCTTCGTTCATCATATCCATCACCTTGTCGAACCATTCAAAATCAAACTGACCTTCTGCCGGTTCATAGCTGTCCCAAGCCAAATGCCCCATACGGACAGAGGTAAATCCGGCAGCTTTCATTAGCTGGATGTCACCTTTGATTTTTTCAATATTTTTATCATCATGCGGATGATAATTAGTTCCAACAAACAACCCCTGGGCTTTCAATCCAAAACTCAAAAAGAAAGGAATTATAATGAGAAACAAAATTGTGATTTTACTCGTTTTCATACAATTGTCAAATTACCCACAATATCTCCAAATTAGAGACTAAACATGGAATTTATTGCTTGATTTTTACATTTTTCTATTTTTGTTCTTCGAGTTCTCCTGTTTTAAAAGTCAATGCACTAGTTTTATTTGAATTTGCTTCTTATTCGACGCACTCAGGAGTCTCTCCTACAAATAATCACTTATTTTACCAGATATTTTACATCGGTAATCATTCCTTTTTCCACCTGATAGCTAGCACCCTTTTTACTCAGTTGCACTTCCACCAATTTATTGTCCAAAGGTAAACAAATTAGTCCTTTTGCAAAAGGCTGCTGTCCATAAACTTTTAAGTCAATTATCGACCAATCAATCTTGTCCGTGGATTGTGCCAACTTGGCGTGAGGAATGACAGCGCCATCGCGAACGAGGATAATACAAGGGATTTCTCCGGCCTCGATATCGTTCCAGCCACGGTCGTAGGTTTTACCGGTTTGATAGTCGATCCATTTCCCTCCGGGCAGATATACCTGACGGCCTTTGGTATTTTCCATCAATGGTGCCACGTAGATATCCGAACCAAAAAGATAAGCATCATCTACAGTCCATGCTCCGGGATCGTTAGGGAATTCCACAAAGAGTGCCCGTACCATTGGCAATCCTTTCTCGGTACATTCTTTAGCCTGTGCATACACGTAAGGCATGAGTTTGTATTTCATTTCGGCAGCACCACGGAAGGCTTTTACGAAATCGGGATTATACAACCATGGCTCTTTGGGAGGTGCACCGTGTGCGCGGCTGTGCGACGTAAGGAAACCGAATGGCAACCAGCGACGGTACAATGCTTCTGGTGAAGATTGAACAAAACCGCCAATGTCGTGACTCCAGAACGAGAAGCCGCTCAAGCCAAAGGACAAACCGCCACGCAATTCCGATTCCATGGCAATGTCTTTATTAGCCGCATCGCCACCCCAATGCAATGGGTAACGTTGACTGCCTGCCCACGCGCTGCGTGCCCAGATGATATTCTCGTTGTTTGTAGCCTTGGTAACTTCGGCCACTGCTTTGTTGTAGCGCAAAGGATAGAGATTATGCTCGTACCAGCCACCACGACCGGATGCGTATACACCTTCCAATGGTGCAGCTTCGCCAAAGTCTACCTTTATAGCTCCAGCGCCCAGTTTTAGCAATCCGGCCAGTTTATCCTGATACCATTTTACGGTATTCGTATTTGAGAAATCGAGTACTGCATCTTCGTAGGGCATTTCGCCTTTCGTATTCTTTACATGCAGGTTTTTGTCGATTATTTCCGGAAAGAATTTATTCTTTGGCGTAAAATAAGTCAATTGCCACAACGAAATATGGAAACCATCCTTTTTCAAATCATTAATCATCTTTTGAGGATCGGAGAAACGCGATGGAGAGAATTTGTAATCGCACTGCCAATCGGTTTCGAACCAACCGGTATCGAAGTGAATCACATCCGAAGGAATTTTATTCTCGCGCAATTTGGCTGCCACCTCGTATCCTTCTTTTTGCGCAAAATAAGTAATGCGACTCATCCAAGTTCCAAACGACCAAAGCGGAGGCATTTGTGCTTTTCCGGTGATCTCGGTATATTCATTCAAAATATCTTTAGGCTCACCCACAAAAACGAATAAATCCAATGCTTCGTCGCCCATAAAAAGTTTATTGGCACCCACATAAGTATTTCCAAAATCGCAGGTAACGGGTGCTGAAGTATGCATAAACATACCATACCCACGATTACTCATAAAGAATGGAATGGGTTTGTACATCGCATCCGTTTCGGGGCCTTGTGGATCGGTAACGAATAGGTTTACTTTTTGTCCGCGTTTGTCCAGTTTGGTAAACGACTCACCGCAACCGAAAATCTTTTCGTTGGGAGATAATGAAAATACCGGATTAATCTCACGACTATTGTCCACTCCTTTTTTGATAAAATTGAAAGGAAGTATTTTCACCTGAGACGAATCGTTATCATTCCAACGCCATGTATCGGTAAGGCGGTTGCCCTGCGCATCCATCAGCACAATGCGAAATGGATTTTCTTCAATCAACAACTTACCAAATGCACTGGTGTAGGTATGTCCGGTTTTTATTTTAGTGTATTTCCATGAACTGTCTTTTCCGGGCTCTTTCATCAACATAGGCGAATCGAAAGGCTTTGGCTCCACAGGAGTTGTGAGCATACGTATGCGCAAGGTTCGGGGGGTAATGAAATCTACCGTAAAGCTCAGTTCGGGGTTTTGCTGATAGGCATCACCCGGAAAATCGAGCATTTTCAAATCCTGAGGTAGAATGGTAGTGGCATTGAATGCCTGACGTGTGTAAAGAGAGGAACGTTTCCAACTGATTTTTCCCTTGGCAGTTGCCGGATCGAAACTTGCCAACTTATCGGCAAAGAAAAAGGTATTGTGAAAGTCCTTAAAGTCAAGGCTCATATCCACAGGATCACCGAGGAGTCGTGCCTGTGGCTGTGCCATAAGTGGCTGCAAACAACTGCAAGCCAACAAAAGCAAAGCGGGAATGATTTGTTTTTTCATGGGATTATATGATTTTTTGTTATTTTTCTAATTATTCAACTGCTGGCAGGGTCTTCAACCGCTGCCAGAGTTGTGAATATCAACCGCTGTCAGCAGCCGAAGGCTCTGACAGCGGTTGCCAAGCTCTATTTTACATCCACTATTTTTATCAGTTTTATATCTGCCGATGAACTTCCAATCATCAACTTAAGCTTACCATTTTCAGTCACAAAAGCATGTTTTTCTACATTCCAATACGCTACACCTGATGTTTTTAATGGAATTTGAACTGTTTGAGTTTTGCCGGCAGGTATAAATACCCGTTTGAATCCTTTGAGTTGTTTGAGCGGACGTTCCACTTTAGAATCAGGATAGGAAACGTATAATTGAACCACTTCATCACCGTCTCGTTTTCCGCTATTTTTTACATTTACCGAAACAATTAGAGAATCAGAGAGAGTCGGTTCTGAAGTTTTCATGCCTGAATATTCAAACGAAGTGTAGCTCAACCCAAACCCAAACGGATAAAGTGGCTTGCCTTTGAAATATTGATAAGTTCTGCCATGACGAATATCATAGTCCATCATCGGAGGCAAGTCAGTAATGCTTTTCACCCAGGTTTGATTGGTGCGTCCTGCAGGATTGACATCTCCAAAAATTACATCTGACAAACCGTTGCCCAACTCCTGACTGTTGTTAGTTATGTGCACAATAGCCGGTACATTTTCTTGTGACCAATTGATGGCAAAAGGAAAATTGCTTACCAACACCATCACCGTTTTGAGATTAGCTTGTGCCACCACCTTCACTAAGTCCTCTTGTTCCAATGATATCGATTTGCGGTCTACACCTTCGCGGCCATCACTCGGCACCGGTGAAATCATCCAGCGGGCATCTGTTCCGTAAGGATGGTTACCCACGCAAACAATAGCAACATCAGCTTTTCTGGCGGCCAGGGTTGCTTTGTCCATTTGGTCGGACGGAGCATAGAAAACCTCTACGTCTTTTCCAACAGCATTTTTTATTCCCTGCAAAATACTTACTGCATAAGGTGGCGTTCCGCTGTACCAGTCTAGCAACACTTCATTGGCACGTGGTCCGATAACAGCAATGGATTTTAAGTTCGATTTATTCAGGGGAAGTAGTTGATTTGAGTTTTTCAACAACACCACCGATCTGGCAGTTACCTCACGCACAAATGCTTTGACCTCCGGTTTATTCCATGGCGAAACCGTATCTGTTACACCAATGTTTGCGTAAGGCACTTTCGATTGATTAGCATCCAGCAATCCCAGTTTCAACGCTATGTAAAAATTTCCACGGATGGCATCGACAATGTCTTTTTCGGTAAGTAAGCCTTTTTTCAAAGCCTCGTAAATGTAGGGTCTGAAGGTGTCGAGAAACTGACCAACCGAAGCTTTCACTACAGCTGCGGCGCCTTCAGTCATAGTTGGGAACGCTTTGTGCGCATTCACCAACAACGAAAGTGCACCACCATCGGTACAAATAATACCGTTGTTGGCCCATTCGTCGCGGGTAATCGTTTTTAAAATTGGATTTACAGTCATTGGTATTCCATTCCAGGCATTGTACGAAGCCATAAATGCCCGCGAACCGCCTTCGGTAATACCTTTATAAAATGGGAAGGAATAATACTCGCGGAAAAGTCGTTCGTCGAAGTTGGACGAAGTGGAATCGCGCCCATCTTCATTGCTGTTGGCCAAAAAATGTTTCATAAGCGAAGCCGATTTCCAGTATCTCGGATCGTTACCTTGCAGTCCTTTTACAAATGCCACCGTAAGTTGGGATCCAAGAAATGCATCTTCACCGTAACTTTCTTCGGTGCGACCCCAGCGAGGGTCGCGAGCCAAATCGGCATTCGGAGCACGCATCACCAGCCCTCCTTTTTGCAGGTTAGCGTTTTGAGCATAAAAACGGATTTCGGTAGCTTCAATGTCGGCTACCTTTTGGATTAATTCCGTATCCCAGGTTTCGCCTAGTCCATAAGCCTGGGGAAAAGTGGTGGTTGGATAGGTTTTAGTTACACCCCTTTCCGAACCACCCCAATTGCCAGGACCACCAAGTGCCATACCGTGTAACCCTTCGGAATGTCCGGTATTACGAATTCCCAAGCGGGGAACACCCAGATTTGTTGAGAGTGCGTTGATTTTTTCATCGATTGTCATCAACGAAAGTAAATTCTCAACACGCTTACTATCGGGCAAAGATGTGTTTTGAAAAGGGAAAGTTGTTTGAGCCGAAAACGTAAACGGGAGTGTTAGGAAGAATGAAAGTAGTTGAATGGATTTTTTATTCATGATGTGCATAGATTTTAAAGTCCTGCAAATATAGTCCAATTCAAAAAAAGTAATACTACCTAAATGTTTCCGAAAGGGTGGGCAAATGATAATGCAAGGTGATTAGCACTGATAGCTAACAGCAAAGTTATGTAGGATGGCTAAAAACAATTGGCTGTCTGAATTTTATTTTAGGACAGCCAATTGCATTAATTGATAAACTTCTTTTTATACTCATTCGGGCTTACTCCGTATTCGTCTTTGAAGTATTTACGGAAATACTTTGGATCGTTGAACCCTACCTGATACGCCACTTCATTCACAAACATCTGACTCTTTTCCAGCAAATCAGCAGCATGCTTGAGGCGAATAAAACGAATAAACTCTGAAGGTGTTTTGTCGGTGAGTGCCAATATCTTTTTGTAAAAATATACACGGCTCATTCCCATTTCCCGACAAAGATCTTCGACCAGAAACTCACTGCTGGCAATGTTGGCTTCGACCAACGCAACTGCTTTCTTCACGAATTTTTCGTCCATCGAAGTAATCTCCACATCTTCTGTGGTAATGTCTATCTTCCTTTTAAATTGCTCCCGTGTTTTCTTTTGTCTCTCAATGATGCGAGAAACTTTCAGCGAAAGCATTTCCATATTAAAGGGTTTGGCAATATAATCTTCGGCACCGGCTTCCAGTCCGCGGTATTTATTTTCTTCACCGGCTTTGGCGGTAAGCAGAATAATTGGAATGTGCGACACACGAATATCTTTCTTCAGCAATCTGCAAAGTTCAAGCCCATCCATCTTCGGCATCATCACGTCACAAATAATAATATCAGGCATTTTTTCAAGAATTATTTTGTGTGCTACTTCTCCGTCTTCGGCTTTTAGAATACGGTAGGTGCCGGTAAATAATGCCGAAATATAATCTCTAAAATCCTCGTTATCGTCTACCACCAACATTACCGGTAATTTATTTTTAGCTTCGATAGATACCGCTTCTTCTTCGGGCGTCAAGGCTTCTTCGGGTAAAACATCCTCCACCTTGTTTTTTGATATCAACTCTTCATGAACCACCTGAACAGCGGGAATTAAAACCGAGAAGATAGAGCCTTTGCCCATGTCGCTCTCCACACCTATATCGCCCGAGTGTAGTTTTACATACTCACTCACCATGTGTAATCCAACACCGGTACCGGTTTGGTTACCATTCTCAGCATTCTCAACTCTGTAAAAACGTTCAAAAATGCGTTCCAGATCTTTTGCCGGTATCCCGATGCCGCTATCCGAAACAGTCATTTTAAACAGTTTCTTGTCATCGTTCAACTGTTGTATCAGACTCAGATTCACATCTATTTTTCCATCATTCGGGGTGAATTTAAAGGCGTTAGAAAGTAAGTTGGATACTATCTTCCGCATCTTTTCAGGATCAAATTCCATTCGAAGTTCCGAAATAGAAGTCGAAAAGGAGAATTTTATGGATTTACTATCGGCCAATTCTGTGAAAGAGTAACAAATGTCTTTCACAAAACCAACCACATCACCAACTGATTTATTCAAGGTGTCTTTTTGTACGTCCAGCTTTCTGAAATCCAGCAATTGATTTACTAACTCTAATAAACCATTGGCATTGCGATGAATAATGGAAAGCATCGTTTGGTGTTCGTCCGATTTTAATTCACGCAGCAGTTTCTCAACCGGCCCGATAATTAGGGTCAGTGGCGTACGGAACTCATGACTGATATTTGTAAAGAAACGGAACTTCATTTCGTCCATTTCGTGCACCTGTTTTGCCTGACTAATACGTTGAGCATTCTCAAACTCCTGTTGCTGTTTGCGGAAATTATAATCGAGTACGTACCACAATAAGGTCAAACCCAATATGAGATAAAGGGTAACAGCCCACCAGGATAGCCAGTAAGGAGGTCGGATAATAATTTCCAGCTCCAATGGCACCGTACTCCATACATTATCATTATTGCTGGCATATACAATTAAACGATAGGTGCCTTGATTCAGGTTTGAATACGCAGCTGCTCCAATTCCATTTCGGGTTTCGGTCCAGTCTTCATCCAGACCCACCAGTTTGTACCTGTACCTGTTTTTCTCGGGATGAATATAACTCATGGCCGAGAAATGAACAACAAAATTCTTTTCGTCGTAATTTAATTCAATTTTCTTTCTGAGTGAAATGGAAGCATCTAATATAATACGGTTTTTATATTTCACTTCCGGTGTAATGACATCATTGCTTATCAGCAGTTCTGTAAATTGCGGTTGAGGGATCAAATGATTGAACCGGATATTCTTAGGATTAAATACCGTGTATCCCTTAGTGCATCCAAGATAAATACTTCCTTCTTTGTTTTTGAAAATTGCATTTTGATTAAAGATAGAACTCAGCAGCCCATCATTCTCGTCGAACGAGGCAACGGAATATTTAATCTGATTCGTTTGGGGGTTTCTTTTGCAATAAATACATGCCAGTCCGTTACGCGTGCCCGCCCAGATATTTCCATTATTGTCTTCGATTAATGAAACCACCTGGTCGCTTGGTAAACCACTGACTTTATTGATGTAAGTTATTGATTTATTGGCAGGGTTGTATACGTTTATTCCGTTGTCAGTGGCAATCCACAGTTGATTGCGGCTATCCACCAAAGAATTGTAAATAATCAGATCGGAGAGTTTATTCAGTTGTGCACTCGATTTAAAAACAGGGGTAATGGTATTGGAACGGGCATTTAAAATATAAATACCGATAGGTGTACTCAGATATACTAAATTTGAACTCTTGGCATACATTGATAAGACAGAGCCAGAGGGCCCAACAGATTTAGGATCAACATTGAGTTGACTAAATTTTTGACGGGTGGGGTCCAGTTTATTAAGTCCTCCTCCAAGCGTACCCAACCATATGTTTTGTTGAGCATCTTCCACCATCCCATAGATACTTTTGTTTGTGATCCAATTTGGATTATTTACACCTGGAATATAGTTAATGAATCGGTCACCCACCATCTGATTTAATCCACCCAAATAGGTACCAATCCACATTGTCCCTTTTTTATCCTGCAACATTGAAATTACAACGTCCGATGAAATACTCGATGGATTTTCCTTTTGATTACGATAAAGCTTAAAGCTCAGACTTGATTTTTCGCGCTTCAGTAATCCTCCGCCATTGGTGCCAATCCATAGGTTCCCCGCTCTGTCTTCATAAAGGGTGTTACAATCTTTTGTCTCTAACTCAGGATTGTGATAGAAATACAGGGGCGACTTTTCAAACTTAAACATTCCCGGATGATAATAAGCAACACCGTTTTTGTAGGTTCCCACCCACATAATCCCGGTATTGTCGCAATATAAACTTATGGGTGAATTTTGACTGAGCGAACTTGGATTGGTTGGATCATTCAGTAATACGGTGATTTGTGCAGATTCTTTATCGTAGATATTCACACCGCCATGGTCGGCTGCGATCCATATCTTTCCGGTTTGATCCTGTTTTATATCACGCACAAAGTTGGAGGCAATGTATTGGTCGGCCGGTCCGCGGAAATCTCTTTTGTCGTTTCCAAAGTAGATCCATTGAGATTTCTGCAAATCATATTGCAGAGTACCTTTGTCAACTAGTCCCGGAAAAATCCAGGGACAACCATTGGCATCTACAAACAGGTTTTTGCCCAGATAAGCACCTCGGGCATTTTCCATTACATAAGTATTTCTGAAATCCACACGGTTGGCTTTCTCACTAAAACGCTCCAGTAGTCCGGTTTGGAAAAGTGCCCAAAAATGTCCTTTGTCAAACTTTATACTACTAATCGTTCCTTTGGATAAGGTATTTCCATCGCCCGACTGAATAAAATGTTTCAGTTGGCGGGTGTTGACATTGTATTTGTAAATGCCCGCGGAAGGACTATAAAAATAGTAATTTTTCTGTTGATCGATTTCTACAATGGTGGGGGTAAAGTTTATTCCAATTGATGAAAGAAACGGAGATAGTGTACGGATAAATCTTTCTTTTTGTATGTCGTACATAAAATAGCTAGCACCGCTATTTATCCACAAATTGCCGGTAGCATCCTCCTGGATTCGCGAAACGGCATTGAAAGGTAAACTTGTTGTGTCATTTTTAATCGACTTGTAGACTTTTATATTATACCCATCATATCTGTTTAATCCGAAGTTGGAACCGAACCATATAAACCCTCTACTGTCTTTAAAAGTGGAAGTAATCTGGTTGTTCGACAATCCCCGCGAATTATCCAACCGTGCGAAATTATAAGTCTCAGCATATACACTAATATTCAGCAGCAAGCCAAGAAGTAAAAGGAATTTTCTCATATCGTTAATTCGGTGAATTATAAAGTACAAATGTATGAAAATATTATCTGCAATTAGAGAAGATTGACATTCGTTATCAATTTGCACCCATTCAGTTTACATCATACCCCCATCGGTTATCAAATGTATACATGTATGAAAACATCCTTCCCAACCTTCCCCGCTGCAGTGATGTATATTTGCGAACCTTAAAAGCGGAATTTTCTCATCCAATATATACTATTAGAATTATGACCAGGTACAAATTAATTGTGTTGTTTAGTTTTCTTGTTTCATTAACGGTTTATTCCGGTACAACCTACCGAAAAAATGTTGATGGAATTCAAATTTCGTTAAATCAAAAATCAACTGCAGCTGTAAAAACGATACGACTTCAGGTAGTCACCGACGATATCATTCGTGTATCGGCAACTCCTGCCGGACAACTGCCACCGACTGCCAGTTTAATCACCACTTACGCAACTACGCAACAAAAAGGCTGGACAGCCACCCAAAGCGGTGAGTACGTAATTTTAAAAACAGCCACCACCAAAGCAATTGTATCCACCAAAACGGGTGAAATCAAATTCACCGATTTAAGTGGAAAAACAATTCTGCAAGAACAAAAAAACGGTGGAAAATTATTCATTCCAATTACTGTTGAGGGAAAATCGGGCTATACGTTCCGTCAGGTTTTCGAATCACCGGCCGATGAAGCTTTTTACGGTTTAGGTCAGCATCAATCCGATGAATTCAACTATAAAGGTAAAAACGAAGAACTGTTTCAATATAACACCAAAGTTTCGATTCCTTTTATTGTGTCCAACAAAAATTACGGAATTCTTTGGGATAACTACTCCATGAGCCGTTTTGGCGATCCTCGTCCGTACGCTAATCTAGATCAATTCAAACTTTTTGACAAAAATGGAAAAGAAGGTGGACTTACCGCTACTTACATGACCGATAAAGATGCTAAAACCGTTTCGGTTGAAAGAACTGAGTCGACAGTAGATTATGAAAATATACAAACGCTAAAGAACTTTCCAAAAGGTTTTTCTTTCAATAATGCAGCTGTCACCTGGGAAGGTAAAATCCAACCTAAAGAGAGCGGGCTTTTCCGTTTTATCCTTTACTATGCCGGTTACACCAAAGTTTTTATTGATGATAGCCTTGTTGTATCCGAACGCTGGCGTACAGCATGGAATCCAAACAGCTACAAATTCTCCGCAAATCTTGACTCCAAGAAACAACATAAACTTCGTATTGAGTGGTTACCTGATGGTGGCGTATCGTATATTGGACTGAAAGCTTTAAGTCCGGTGCCGGAAAAAGAACAAAGCAAGTTGTCTTTTTGGTCGGAGATGGGTCAACAAATGGATTACTATTTCATACGTGGTAATAATGCTGACGAAGTGATAAGTGGCTACCGTAAGGTTACCGGCAAAGCATCCATTATGCCTAAATGGGCTATGGGTTTCTGGCAAAGTCGCGAGCGCTACAAAACACAGGACGAAATTCTAGGTACATTGAAAGAGTTTCGTCGACGTCAGATTCCGATTGACAATATTGTTCTCGACTGGAACTATTGGCCGGAAACCGAATGGGGAAGTCATGAGTTTGACAAAGCCCGCTTTCTCAACCCTAAAGGAATGGTGGATTCTATCCACGCCTTGAATGCCCGTATCATGATTTCAGTTTGGCCTAAATTCTACCACAATACCGACCACTTCAAAGAATTTGAAAGCAAGGGTTGGATGTATATGCAAGCCATCAAAGACAGCATCAAAGACTGGGTAGGACCGGGTTATGTAGGATCATTCTACGACGCCTATTCGGCGGATGCCCGCAAACTTTTCTGGAAACAAATGAAAGAGCATCTTTATTCATTAGGAATGGATGCTTGGTGGATGGATGCCAGTGAACCAAATGTACGTGATTGCACCGATATGCCTTATCGCAAAGCTCTTTGTGGCCCTACAGCCCTGGGCCCTTCAACAGAATATTTCAACGCCTATGCGTTGATGAATGCCGAAGCCATTTATGATGGACAACGCAGCACCGACAACAATAAACGTGTGTTCTTGCTTACTCGTTCGGGTTTTGCAGGATTACAACGTTATTCAACTGCAACATGGAGTGGAGATATTGCTACCCGTTGGGAAGATATGAAAGCACAAATGTCGGCCGGTCTGAACTTTTCCATGAGCGGAGTCCCTTATTGGACAATGGACAATGGTGGTTTCTGCGTTGAAAAACGGTATGAAAATGCACCAGAAGGCTCGAAAGACCGTGATGAATGGCGCGAATTAAATGTACGTTGGCATCAATTTGGCGCATTTGTGCCTTTGTTCCGTACTCACGGACAATTTCCGTTCCGCGAATTGTGGAACATTGCTCCCGAAACACATCCTGCCTATAAAACGATGTTGTATTATACACAATTACGCTATCGCTTGATGCCATACATTTATTCCCTGGCTGGAAAATGTTATTTCGACGATTTTACGATGATGCGTGGATTAATGATGGATTTTGGAGCGGACAAAAACGTGCTTAATATCTCCGATCAATATATGTTTGGAACGAATCTTATGATTTGTCCAGTCAGCACCTACAAAGAACGAGATCGCGAGGTTTATTTCCCTCAGGGCAGCGGTTGGTATAACCTATACAACGGATCATTCGTTGCGGGAGGTCAAAAGCAAATGGTAGATGCACCTTACGAACGCATGCCTATATTCGTAAAAGCAGGAAGCATTTTGCCAATGGGAGAGTTGATTCAAAATACCACTGAAGCACAAACCAACCTGACTTTGTATGTTTATGCAGGTAAAAATGGCAAGTTCACTTTGTATGAAGATGAAAATGTGAACTACAATTATGAAAAAGGAGCTTTCTCCACTATCGATTTCACTTACAACGACGCAAACAAAACAGTTAGTATAGGCAATAGAAAAGGAGATTTCAAAGGTATGGCAAAAGAACGCACTTTCAAAGTAGTGTTTATTGAGCCGGGTAAAACCAATGGTATTGATAGCGCTCCTGCAAATTTAAGAACAATACACTATACAGGTAGTGAAGTAACAACAAGTTTATAACAAATTGCAAATAAAAACAACAATTAAACAACAACCAATTATCAACTTTAAATTAATGTAAATTATGAATGAAAATCATGTGATTCAATGTGTTCGAAGAGCGTCTAAACGCTTTCTGAACAAGTATGTAATCCTCGCAGCACTGCTATGTTCATTTGGACTTGCATCTGCTCAGAATTCCGACGGGAAAGTTTCAGGGACTGTTTTGTCCGAAACCAATGGCGAACCGCTTATCGGCGTTAGCATTTTGGTAAAGGGAGCAACCAGAGGAACAGTTACAGACTTTAATGGTGCTTTTACTATTCAGGCAAAAGTAGGTGAAACACTTAAGGTCTCGTACATTGGCTTTTTTGCTCAGGAAGTGAAAGTAAGCGGCTCTCAGTTAGCTATTCGCTTGAAAGAAGATCAACGATCTTTGGACGAAGTGGTAGTAGTAGGTTATGGTGTTCAAAAGAAAAAATTGTCGACTGGTGCCTCCGTTCAGGTAAAAGGGGATGAGTTGGCAAAAATGAATACCACCAGTCCATTACAAGCCATGCAAGGTAAAACCCCGGGTGTAAGCATTTCTTCTACTTCCGGACAACCGGGATCTGATATGAAAGTGGTAATCCGTGGTTTGGGAACAGTAGGCAATTCCGGTCCTCTTTATATTATAGATGGTATTGAAGGAGATATTTCTATATTAAACGCCTCAGATATTCAATCGATAGACATTTTAAAAGATGCAGCTTCAGCAGCTATCTATGGTGCGCAAGCAGCGAATGGTGTTGTGTTGGTAACTACCAAACAAGGTAAGAGCGGTAAAGGTCAGGTGTCATTCGACGCTTACTATGGTGTTCAGAATGTAGCTCGTCAGGCTAAAATGTTGAATGCCAATCAGTATAAAACAATAATGGATGAACAATCGCTTAATTCTGGTTCTTCAGTGTTCAACTGGGCTTCAATGGGAGATTTAGCCAATACCAATTGGGTAAGCCAGATGTTTAAATCGGATGCTAAAACAGAAAACTATTCGATGAATATCAATGGTGGTTCTGAAGCATCAGTCTACTCTTTGTCTTTAAATTACACATCTCAGGAAGGTGTTGTAGGTGGTAAAGCCGTTTCTAATTACGAACGTTATGGTTTCCGTGTAAACACTGAGCACAAACTTTATAAAAATGTATTGAAAGTCGGTCAGCACTTGAATTTCAACTATATAAAGAATACGGGAGTAAATGTTGGGAATCAATATAATAACACGCTACGTGGAGCATTTGGAACTTCACCACTTTCGCCAGTATACAGCGATAATAATATTTATGATAGTCCATATAACGACACCAGCAACTCAACTTGGTACAAAGGAGAAGGAAATCCTTACGGTGCGATGATGACAAATACTAATAATAAGGCGGATAATCAAAAATTAATGGCTGATATCTATGTTGAAGTAGAGCCGGTTAAAAATTTGAAATTAAAATCTACTTTGGGTATGAACTACTATGCATCTGAGTATCGAAGTTTTAGCCCGCTTTATCAATTGTCAATTTATTCTTATCAGAACGATCATACCACAACCAATCAGAATATGAGCAAAGGCTATACTTCTACATGGACAAATACAGCTGGGTATGACTTTAAAATCAACGAAGATCATGCTTTCAATGCCTTGGTTGGTATGGAATCGGTTCATTATCAAGGGACCTATTTGTCAGCTTCTAACTGGAATCTATTGTCGCAATTCAATGATTTTTCACATGCTTATCTTGACAATACAACAGGTCAAGCTCATTTAGACAAGGATGGTAAAGTGGTTGAAACTAGAACTGTAAACGGGAAACCTGAAACTGTAAACAATAGGATTTCTTACTTTGGACGTATTGGTTACAACTTTAAGGAGAAATATATGGTAAATGCCACTTTACGTGCTGATGGTTCATCGAAATTTGCTACGGGCAACCAGTGGGGTTATTTCCCATCGGTATCTGCAGGTTGGGTAATGACGAATGAGGAGTTCTTAAAATCAACGACTAGCTGGATGGACTTCTTGAAACTACGTCTTAGCTGGGGTCAAGTAGGTAATCAGGACATCGATGCCTTCCAATATGCTTCCCCTATCAACACTTCTACAGGTTATACAGGTAGTAATCCGGCTGCATTTTATAATTTTGGTACAGCAGGAACCAATGTTGCCGGAGCTTATCCTAGCCGCTTATCAAATGCAAACGTCAAATGGGAGACTTCAGAGCAAATCAATGCTGGGGCTGATGCTCGTTTCTTAAATAGTCGTTTGGGTGTAAATGCCGATTTCTATATAAAAACAACCAAAGACTGGTTAGTACAAGCTCCAATTCTTGCAACAGCAGGTGCAGGTGCGCCTATCATCAATGGTGGTGACGTAAAAAATACCGGTATTGAATTAGCACTTACCTGGAATGACCATATTGGTAAATTGAATTACAACTTTGGCATTAACGGTGCTTACAACAAGAATGAAGTAGGAAATATCCCTACCAACGATGGTATTATTCACGGATCAACCAATATGCTTTTTGATAATTCAGATGAATTCTATCGTGCGCAAAACGGGCATGCCATCGGATATTTCTGGGGATACAAAACAGCCGGTATTTTCCAAAATGCACAAGACATTGCCGACTGGAAAGCCGCAGGAAATGGAATCTTACAGACCAATGTACAACCGGGTGATGTAAAATATGTGGATTTAAAGAAGGATGGTGTAATAAATGCAGATGATAAGGCCGATTTAGGAAATGGAATGCCTCCTTTTACTTTTGGGTTGAATTTTGGATTTGATTACAAAGGATTTGACTTTGCACTAAGCGCAAACGGTGTATTGGGTAACGAGATTGTTCAGTCATACCGTAATCAGACTAACAAACAAGCCAACTATACGACTGCAATTCTTAATCGCTGGACCGGTGATGGTACCTCTAATAGTATACCTCGTGTAACCGAGACTAATATCAACTGGCAGTTCTCCGATTTGTATATTCAAAAAGGTGATTTCCTTCGCATTAGCAACATTACCATGGGGTATGATTTTGCGAAAGTGATTAAATGTAAATATATTAGCCAATGTAGACTATACGGCTCTGTACAAAATGCATTTACATTTACCAAATATGATGGGATGGATCCTGAAATTGGTTATGGAACAGACAAATGGGTGTCAGGTATTGACCTTGGTTATTATCCACGTCCAAGAACGTTCTTGGTTGGTGTAAATCTTAAGTTCTAATTTTTAAAACGAAAAACAATTATGAATAAATTCAAATTAAATATATTAGCATTTGGAGCATTAACCCTTACTTTCTTTTCGTGCTCCGAAAGCTTATTGAATGTGGAGCCACAAACATCCATACTCGATCAAAATTTCTATAAAACCGAAGCGGATGCAGAAATGGCGTTAGTGGGTTGTTATGATGGATACCAACGTACAACATCAAATGGTAGCCAATCATTTTATGTTATCTCAAATGTTCTTTCCGATGAGTGTTTTGGTGGAACTGGTAATACTGATGGCAGAGGCTATCAGGCATTAGATAGATTTGATATCACTCAATCACCGTCTGATAATAATATCTTTAACGGAACATGGGGCGATTATTATGCAGGTATTTTCCGTTGCAACACGTTGTTACAAAAGTTGCCTACTATTGCTTCATGGACCTCGTCTGACACAACTGTAGTTGCAAAAACAAAAAGACGTATCGAAGGGGAAACCCGTTTCTTGCGTGCGATCGGATATTTCGATCTAGTTCGTCTTTTTGAGAAAGTGCCATTGATCACTGTTCCAACTACGGATAATGTTGCCCAATCAGAAGCAATTGAAACGTACAAACAGATTGTTCAGGACTTGAAATTTGCAGCAGCCAATATTCCTGCTACTGCTTATCCGAAAGCTCATGCAGCTACAAACGATGGTCGTGTTACCAGCTACGCAGCAAAAGCAATGTTGGCTCGTGTTTACCTTTTCTATACAGGATACTATGGAAAAGATGATCTTGGAGTAACGAAAGCCGAAGTTTTGGCTGGACTGGAAGATGTAATAACAAGTAAAGAATTTGGGTTGGTAAAAGATTTCAAATCACTTTGGCCTGCTGCAAGCTACATTCCTAATGCAGCTGACAGCACTCTAGATAAATCAGGATATGCTGGCAAAGGCAATATAGAAACTGTATTTGCTCAAAAATTCAACAATACTTCGAATTACTCAGGCATGGTGGATGGCAACCGTTGGTTAGTGATGATGGGTATGCGTAATACCAACTGGTCGCCTTATGGAAAAGGTTGGGGTGCTTGTACCGTTAATCCTAAATTGGCGAATGATTTTGCAATAGGAGATACTCGTAAATCTGCTTCGATAATTGACATAGCTGGCGAGGGTATTGAAAAAACATTCGATTTGAAAGACCAACGCGAATACACTGGTTATACCGTGAAGAAATATACTCCCACTTCTTTTCCTGGAGGAGCATCGGACACCGGTGGCGAAAAAGACTTTCAGACCTCTCAGGATCAAGATTTCGTAGTGATTCGCTATGCTGACATTTTGTTGATGGCTGCTGAATTAGGATCCACGAAGGCATTGGATTATTACAACCAAGTCCATACCCGTGCAGGGTTTAGTGCGAAAAGTGCAATAACCTTGGCAGATATTTTGACTGAACGCCGTTTCGAGTTTGCTTTCGAAGGGGTTCGCTATTGGGACTTGCTACGTCAGGGACTCAGCACCGCTGCTTCTACCATTGCACAAACTCAAAAAGTATTGAGTGGTAAAGCTGAAGAAACAGTTACTATCGATGCTGCAAACATTACTAAAACAAGAGGTTTTATGCAAATACCGAATACGCAGATCACTTTATCTAATGGTGTGTTGAAACAAAATGCAGGTTGGAAATAAACTTTAAAACGATACTATTATGAATAAGATATATAAACTATTATTTTTATTGTCCATAGTGGCAACGATATTTACAGCTTGCTCGCCCGAGGACTTTGCATTGGGTGCCCAAGATGTAAAAAGCACAGACTTAGTGCAAGGCATCGCTTATAAAATTGAGCATGATGCTACCAATCCAAATATCGTTTATCTGACGAGTTTGATGGGAAGTAAATATACTCCGTTGTGGAATCATCCGCAAGGACGTAGTCAGGAACAAAAGGTAACATTAAAAATGCCTTTTGCAGGGACTTATAAGGTTCAGTTTGGTGTAGAAACTCGCGGTGGTGTGGTTTATGGAGATACAGTCACATTCAAAGTTGACAATATGTATGCTGAATTTGTTAGTGATCCGATGTGGACATTAATATCGGGAGGTGCCGGAAAAGAAAAAACCTGGTACCTGGATCTTGACGCGCAAGGGATTTCACGTTATTTTAAAGCGCCAATGTACTTCTTTACAGGTACGTACACATGGGACAATCTTCATTATCCAACAGGAGAATCTTACTTGGATGGGAATACGAATGAAAGCTTTACATGGGATGCAAAGAAGGCAACTACACCAAATCTGACAGATGGTGCTGCAACATGGTATTGGTTAGCGGATTGGGCAGGAAACGGTTGGATGTGTGCTAAAGCCGATTTTGGAACCATGACTTTCAACCTCAAAGGTGGAGCTAATGTGATTGTAGATCAGGCAGCTTATGGTTTGGGTAAGAGTACGGGTACATATATGCTTGATACAAAAACGCATTCTATTAAATTTACGAGTGCTAGTCCTCTACATGTTAGTGAACGTGACGGTGATGTAAAATCAGCAACTGAATTCAGAATTATCTATTTGACGGAAGATGCAATGCAAATCATAACAGTTCCCGGGGGAGAAGTTTTCAATTATATTTCTAAAAGTTACAAAGACAACTGGGCGCCGGTGGTTCTTGCTTATTCTGAACCAATAAAAACAACTTTCAAACAAAGCGATCTTGTTGGAACATGGAAATACAACCTAGTTAATCAAAGTTGGATTGGATGGGAAATTCAAGGATCTAAAAAAGGTGGAGCTTTATTAAATAACTGGGCTACACGTACAGCTATGTTAACTGATTTAGTTAGTTGGGGTGGTTCAGCATCAACTATTACAAATGCAGATAACAATTTATATGTATTTAATGCCGATGGCACTTGTACTTTAAATGGTGTAAACAATACTTATACCGTTGCAAATGGAGCAATCACGTTTGGAACAGCACTCACTGGAACCGAATGGAATCTTATTTACATAACATTTACCGGAAAAACTGTAAATGTCTTGAATGTAACATCTCGTGACAGTAAACCTTACACCAGTTCTGGAATTTGGTTAGGTCAAAGAAATGGAACAAAAGAAGAAGACTCATCAGTTCAACTAGTAAAACAATACTAGCATTTTAAAACGGAACGAGGATGAAGTTAAAATCTTCATCCTCGTTCTTTTTTTAGAAATTAGTATGAATCATAAAGATCAAACTTTTTTATAACATGCTAAAGCAATTGATCATTGGCAAAGTCTAAGTATTGTGGTTTAAGCTCTGACAAAAAATGCGAATTTAGCAGGATAAATGCGAGTTTAACATTATGCTAAAATAAGACTAGAGGATGAATCGCCGATTTTCAATTTATTTTATTCTCAATTAGCTACTTACCACATGAAATACATAAAAAATAGTTTTTTCCCTTTCTTGCTAACTCTCGTTTTGGCATTCATTTCATGCTCAGGTGAAACAACCGTGGCTCCTGAATTAATTGTGGAGAAAGATGTCATTATTTGTACCAAAGAAAGTGGGACAACCCTGTTAGCCATAAAAAGCAATGTGGCATGGACGGCTACAAGTTCGCAACCCTGGTGCACACTCACTCTAGCATCGGGCGAAGCCGGAACAGTACAAATTTCAGTTGTTGTAACTGCAAATGCAACTCCCAGCGACCGTGAAGCAGTAATTGCTATCACAGCCGGGTCACTTACTAAAGAAGTGAAAGTCACTCAAAAGCTTAAGAACTTCTTAGTTTTAGAGCATAAGAACTATACTGCCACTACTGTTGGTGGTGATATAACAGTCATTATACAATCGGGGGTGGATTATACAGCGGCTATCCCACAGAATTGGATTACATTAAAATCCACAAGTACCGACAAGAAAACTCAGGTATTTACGATTGCTGAAAACGCAACTAGCCTTACACGTACAGGACTAATTATCTATGCTTCGGAGGATCTGAAAGATACTGTAAAAGTGGTACAGACAGGTAAGGATTTAAGTATCCCCGCCGATGCCACAGGCATGAGCAGTACAGCTACAGAGCTTGCAAAAAAGATTAAAGTAGGGTTGAATATTGGTAATACACTCGAGGCTACCGGAGGAGAAACCGGCTGGGGAAATCCGTTGATTACAAACGACCTGATTAAAGCAATAAAACTGAATGGCTTCAATGCTATTCGTTTACCATGTGACTGGAATCAATATGCCGACCAAACTACTTCAAAAATAAATGCGACTTGGTTGAACCGCGTAAAACAAGTGGTCCAATATTGTGTTGACAACGACATGTATGTGATTGTAAATATCCACTGGGATGGTGGTTGGCTCGAAAACAATTGTACTGAGGCAAAAAAAGTAGAAAACAACGCGAAACAAAAAGCTTTCTGGGAGCAAATTGCTGTGACATTACGCGATTTTGACGAACACGTCCTTTTTGCAAGTGCTAATGAACCAAATGTTGCTGATGCCACACAAATGTCCGTTCTGCTCTCCTACCATCAAACCTTTATTGATGCCGTTCGCTCCACAGGTGGAAAGAATGCTTATAGGGTCGTAATAGTACAGGGACCAAGTACCGATATCGAAAAAACAAATCAATTGATGACTACCTTGCCAACCGATAAAGTATCCAACCGAATGATGGCCGAAGTACATTACTATACGCCTTGGAATTTTTGTGGAATGACTAAGGACGAAACCTGGGGTAATCAGTTCTACTACTGGGGTGCCGGCAATCACTCAACTACAGATATAGCTCACAATCCGACCTGGGGAGAAGAAGCTACTGTTGATGCCAATTTCGCTCTAATGAAGAAGCAGTTTGTTGATAAAGGTATTCCGGTTATAATTGGGGAGTTCGGAGCTTCAGCCCGTACTAATCTGACAGGTGATGCATTAAAACTTCATTTGGCTTCAAGGGCATATTACTTTAAATACGTAACGAAGCAAGCTATTGCCAACGGATTCTTACCATTTTTCTGGGATACCGGTGGATTAATCAATAGAAATAATTACTCTGTATCTGATCAGCAGGCGTTGGATGGTTTGATACAAGGTGCAAACGGTTTATAATGACGTTCGGCTTTTTATCAAATCCTTAGAACCCATGTAAAGATATAGAGCTTACAAATTTATTTTTTAGTTGGTTTTCCGTTAGGTGTATTTTTTTAAGGTTCTCTGAATAGCCCAAGTGACATTGTCAATCGGGCTATTCTCTTTTTAAATGGATTTGATTCCGAATTCTGTATCTTTAAACAGAATACTCAATTTATATTCAAAAACACGATGAAAATAACGAATCATACCCTGTCAATATACATTTAATCTCTTTGGGTTAAATTCCCCGAAGCTCTGCTTCGAAAAAAAAATATTTTTCAAACAATGAGGCTGCATCCCTTTTGATACAGCCTTCTCTGAAAGTTCTAAAAATTATGTAGATTATAAGAGGAATTGGATTATTTCAATTCCTCTTGTTTGTTTATCAGAAAGTGTTTTTATCTAATCTATTTCAAAAAAGAACATTCTACCCCTTTACTTTAAACAGACAACCCCCATTCTTTCCAATTAAAACAGTATTTTTGTTCTCAAAATAGTTTCTCGAAAAAAATAAAACACTGTGGATATTGGATTATCTGTTCATATTCAATAAATAAAACACTAATGAAAAAAACACATTTCCTTATTTCTCTTGTATTACTGATTATCATCCTCCCATTGAAAGCACAAACTAGTGCTGCCGGTTATGACTGGAAAAGCATGAAAATAGGTGGCGGCGGCTTTGTTACCGGTATCATTACTTGTCCGCAAGAAAAGAACCTCATTTATGCTCGCACTGATGTAGGCGGGGCATATCGTTGGATAGAAGCTACCAAGAGTTGGAAACCACTTACGGATTGGTCATCTAAAGCCGAATGGACATTTTTGGGTATTGAAAGTATTGCCATTGACCCAAGTTCTCCGAATAAAGTGTATATGTCAGCCGGTTTGTACTCAAACACACCTAGTTCTATTCTTCGATCGTCGGACTACGGCGAAACATTTACACGAAGTGATGTTAGTTTTCAGATTAATGGAAACGGCATGGGACGAAATAATGGCGAACGATTGGCTGTCGACCCAAACAATGGCCAAATACTATTTTGCGGCTCGCGTGCAGCCGGGTTATGGAAGAGTACAGATGGGGCTGCTACCTGGACAAAAGTCAGCACGTTTCCTGTTAACTCAACAAACAATGGCAATGCTATTTGCTCCGTAGTTTTTGATGATGGAAGTGGAAACGGAACTGCCTCACAACGAATTTTTGTAGGAGTTTCGCGTACAGGTGCTGATAATGTTTATGTATCAGAAGACGGTGGCGTAACATGGAGCGTAATCTCAGGTGAACCAACCACCACTCTTATGCCCCAACGAATGATTAAAGCCGGTGGCTATCTCTATATCACATACGCCGATTTTGAAGGGCCTTACAACGCAACCAAGGGTGCTGCTTATCGTTACGATATCAAAACGAAAACATGGAAAAGTATTGCACCGGACTCATCCCCTTACGGTGGAGTCACCGTTGATGCATCGAATCCAAATATCATTATGCTTTCCACTATCAATATTTATCAGCAACAAATTTGGGCAGGTGCTACAAATACTCCGTATGGTGATAAAATTTATCGTTCAACAGATGGTGGTACTAACTGGGTGAATCTTTGTCAGGGGAATCACTTAAAAGCCGATGCATCCGCCTATCCATGGATAGGCAATTCACCACAATTACATTGGGTTAGCGACATCCGTATTGATCCATTTAATTCTGAACGCGTTATGCTTAATTCCGGTAACGGACTTTTTATGACTGATGATATCTCGGCAACAACATCTACCTGGACTTTTCATGTAAATGGACTTGAAGAAACCGTTCCGCTGGATATGGTAAGCATACCGGGAGGACCAACAGTTACAGTTATCGGTGATTACAACGGTTTTATACATAGTGACCCTGCCGTTTCACCGGCGGCGGGAGTAATTTCTTCAAGTATGGGAACAACTACAGGAGTGGATTTTGCTGAAAACAATACAAACTTTTTAGTAGTGGCAGGGAATGGCAATTGTAAATACTCAACAAATCAAGGTTCTAGCTGGACTGCTGTATCGACACTTCCGGTAACGGGAGCTTCAAGTGGAAGCGTAGCAGTTTCAGCCGACGGTGCAACTATCTATTGGTATCCAGCCAAAGGTACAAACACCTACTATACGAAAGACAAGGGGGCAACATGGAATCCGTTGCTTACTTCAGTGGCTTTGACCTCAAGGCCGGTAGCCGACCGAGTCAATGCAAATAAGGTTTATTCGTATATAAATTCCACCGGTTTGCTTTACACTTGCACATTTAATAGCAATACAAATAGTTACACATCTACTACAAGCTCGGTGGGAATAGGGGGTAGTAACATTATTCGCTCAATACCGGCAGTAGAGGGCGATGTCTGGATTCCACTTAATGGTAGCGGTCTGAAACATTCTGTAAATGGCACAGTCACTGCCATCTCATCGGTAATAACCTGTGATGCTGTTGGATTCGGAAAAGCAGCATCCGGAAAATCCTATCCAACTATTTACATTTGGGGAACGCCTGTTGGTGGAGTTTTAGGGATACACCGTTCGGACGATATGGGAGTTAGTTGGATACGAATAAATGACGATTCGCATGAATATGGCGGTCCAGGAAATGGAAACTATGTGATGGGTGACAGAAACGTATACGGTAGAGCCTATATGAGTACCGCCGGACGTGGGGTAGTTTACGGTAATATGGTAACAGCCACTGGAGTAGTTTCGCCAAAGCCAGAAAGAGAAGTTAAACTCTTCCCTAACCCAACCAGTGATATGCTTTATTGCCACCAAACCGCAAAACGAATAGAAGTATTTAATTTAAAAGGCGAGAAAATATTGGAAACAAACCAATCGGAAATTTCTGTTGGCAAGTTACAAAATGGATGTTATATTGCTAAAGTAAAAACATCCGATGGTATTTTTAATCAGCTATTTACAGTAAACAAACAATAAAATTTAATGAAACACTTTTGCCTCTTATTATCTTTCCTTACATTCGGATTACTAGTAGTTGAAGCCCAAAACAAAACCATTCCGGTGGCAGAAGGTTGGGCAGGAAACTCGGTCAATGCTGTCGTTTTTCGGAAAAACTCATTGGTAACCTACAAAAACATTCAATTTATAGCTTTCTACAATCAAAAAGGAAAGTTGATCCTTGGAAAACGAAAACTCAACTCTTCGAAATGGGAAATCGTAGAAACTGCTTTTAGTGGTAACATTCACGATGCGCACAATTGCATTAGCATCATGGTGGATGGGGACGGATTTTTGCATGTTTCGTGGGATCATCATGCTAATCCGCTGAACTATTCACATTCGGTGGCACCACTATCCTTGCAGTTGACTGCTAAAATACCAATGACCGGATTGAATGAAACAAATGTAACCTATCCGGAATTCTACAAAATGTCCAATGGCAATCTAATCTTTTTGTATCGCGACGGGCGCTCTGGGAAAGGAAATCTGGTTATGAATCGCTATGAAGTAAAATCAAAAACATGGACACAATTGCACACCAACCTTATCGACGGTGAAGGTCGTCAAAATGCCTATTGGCAGGCTTGTTTGGATAAGAATGGGACGTTTAATATATCGTGGGTATGGCGTGGATCGGCTGATGTGTCAAGTAATCACGATATGATGTTTGCACGATCTACAGACGGCGGAATAAGTTGGGAGAAATCTACCGGTGAAAAATACAACTTACCAATAAATGCGGCAAATGCAGAATTAGCTTGCTCTATTCCCCGAAATAGCGAACTCATCAATCAAACATCAATGACCACAGATGATTTTGGAAATCCTTTTATCGCCTCCTATTGGCGAAGTGGCAATGGTGAGGTACCGCAATATCACATTGTCTACAATGAGGGCAACAAGTGGAAGGAACTGGATCTTGGATTCCGTACGACTCCTTTTACGTTGAGTGGAGTTGGCACCAAGCGAATTCCAATTTCTCGCCCACAGGTATTAGTAAGTGGTAAAGGCGATAAATCTTCGATACGGCTATTTTTTCGCGATAGCGAGCGCGGAGACAAAGTGTCGGTAGCCATTTGTAATAATATTGCTCAAAACCAATGGAAGATTTCCGATCTTACCAATTTTGCAGTTGGCTCATGGGAACCAACCTACGATACCGAGTTATGGAAAAACGACAAAAAACTACACTTGTTTGTTGAGAATGTACAACAAGTAGATGGTGAGGGTGTAGCTCAGGCACAACCGGAGATGGTGAATGTATTAGAAGTGAAGTAAATTAAAGAAACTATCATGATTAAATCAGTAAAACGAAAAAAAACAACTCTTTGCCTTTGGGCAATACTCTACATCAGCCTGTTATCATCAACTACTACCTTGCTTTTCGGTCAAACAGCAATGACGAACATTTCCGCCAGACATACCACCAGCTTGAATGGTAAATGGCAAGTTATTATTGACCCAATGGGTGTTGGGAACTGGCGTCAGGTATGGAACGAGCCTAAAGCTCAGAAGAAAACCGATTTTTTTGAATATGGTTTTGATGGTGGTCCGTTGCTAAACGTTCCGGGCGATTTTAATACTCAAATGCCCGAACTCACCTATTTGGAAGGAACGGTTTGGTATAAGAAATCGTTTAATTACACGAAATCGAACAAAAGACTCTTCCTTCATTTTGGAGCTGTAAACTACGTGGCGGATGTTTATTTGAATGGGACTAAAATTGGCAGTCACGAGGGCGGATTTACGCCGTTTCAGTTTGAAATTACCGGTCAGGTAAAAGTTGGTGAAAACGCTGTTGTGGTAAAAGCAAATAACCAACGAAAGAAAGATGGAATTCCGGGAGAGGGGTATGATTGGTTCAATTATGGAGGAATTACCCGCGATGTAAATCTGATTGAAACAAATGATTCCTATATTGATGATTATTTAATTCAACTGAAAAAACACTCGTTCAACGAAGTTGCCGGTTGGGTCAAGGTTGTCGGAAATACGCTCAATCAAAATGTTTGTATCAAAATTCCTGAATTGGGTGTCAATTTCAAAAGCAAGTCGAATAGTAATGGACTTGCCGAGGTCAAATTTACAGCCAAATTCAAACTTTGGTCGCCCGAGAATCCAAAACTCTACAAGGTTATTGTTCAAAGCGAAACCGACACCGTTGTAGATGAAATTGGTTTTAGAAACATCGAAACCAAAGGCACAAAAATACTACTCAATGGCAAACCGATATTCATCAAAGCCGTAAATATTCATGAGGAAATGTCTTTAAAAGCTGCCAAAGCAACTTCAGAAGCGGATGCATTATTATTGCTAAACTGGGCGAAAGAGGTAGGTTGTAATCTGGTACGGCTTGCACATTATCCACACAGTGAGTATATGGTAAAACAAGCCGAAAAGATGGGACTTATGGTTTGGGATGAAATTCCAGTGTATCAACACATCGAATTCTCCACTCCGGGTGTGACCGATAAAATAAGTTTGATGCTTAATGAAATGATCAAACGTGATAGAAATCGATGCGGAGTAACTATTTGGAGCGTTGCCAATGAAACGTACACAACAACTCCAAACAGAGATAAGGTATTGATTGACCTTTCGAAGGAATGCCGGCAGTTGGATTCAACCCGGTTAATCACCACCGTAACTTGTAATCAGGGATATGATAATAATGCCTTTAATGTTTGGGATCCTATTTTTAATTACTTCGATATTATTTCGGTGAATGAATATATTGGTTGGTATGTACCATGGCAAGGAAATCCAAAAGACACAAAGTGGAAACTGGTCAACAATGAGAAACCACTTTTTATATCTGAATTTGGAGGAGAATCGTTGTATGGAAACAATGGCGGCCCCAAGGATGAAGCGAACTATTGGACGGAAGAATATCAGGAAGATATATACAAAAATCAAATTGAGTTGTTTAAAAACACTCCAAATCTGGTTGGTGTGTGTCCTTGGATTTTAGTCGATTTTCGTTCATTAAGTCGTCTAAATCCGGTTTATCAAAAAGGGTGGAATCGCAAAGGCTTACTTTCGGATAAAGGCGAGAAAAAGAAAGCCTGGTACGTGATGAAAAGTTATTTTGAAAGCATCACAAATAAGTAATTACGAGTCTGCCCACCTCAGGCAGACTCTGCTCTTCTGTTTCTTTTAATTTGTTTATACGGCATTATTTGAGTTCCCTTACTTAACACTAATACATTAAAAAACACATTCAAAAAAAATGAAATTCATTTCAAAAGTATCCTTATTTATCATTGCTTTGACCTTATGTCAAAGTATGCTTGCTAGTTCAGCAAAAAGAGTTGAAAATCTATCCCTCAATGGCGAATGGCAAATGGGATTTTCGCGTAACTACACCCGCACAGTTCAAGTTCCGGGCATAGCCAACGACCCAACAAAGATGGTGGACGAGGTTTTGTGGTACAAAAAGGAAATCAAGCTTCCCGCAGGAAGTTGGAAAACAGCTACCCTCGAACTTAAAGGAGCCCGATTTCAACCTCAGGTTTATATCAACGGCGAGCTCGTTGGCAAGCAAAATGGCGGAATGGCCCCGGTTTTTTTCGTAATTAAAAATAAAAATCTTAAACCGGGGAAAACCATTACGTTGGAAATTGCATTGGCTTCGCTAAAGAATGTACCCGAAACGGATGCGTCTTATATTCCCGGCTCTGACCAATGGCGCTCAAACGTATCGTCGGGTTTATGGGATGATGTGGTGCTGCATTTACAAGGCGATGTGAGTATTAATCGCATTATTCCGTTTGTTGATTATAAAAATCAGCAGGTAAATGTGAAGTTTGATTTGAATGAGGCAACCAATTTTAAAGGGAAAGTAGACTTGCAAATCATCGATGCAAATGGTAATGTTCTTATCAAAAGTGCACAAATAATTTCAGGTGCTCATGGTGCAGTTGACTTTGCCATCGATAATAAATTAAAAAGCTGGTCGCCGTCAAATCCCAATCTTTATTCTTTAAAACTAGTTGTTTCTGACAGTAAAAATAGGATTCAGGATCAATCCACTATTTCGTTTGGAGTTAAGAGCTTTGAAGTAAAAGACAAGAGTTTTCATTTAAATGGTCAACCCTTTGTACCCAAAGGAGCAACGGTAGTTTGGCATCGTTGGATGCGAACCGATGAAGGTCGCGAGTTGGGATATGATACCGCCTGGTTTACCAAGAATATCATTCAGCGAACCAAAGACCTTGGAGGTAATTATCTCCGTTTCCACCTTGGTTTACCTCCCGAAAGATTTCTCGACCTTTGCGATCAACAGGGATTGGTTGTTCAGTACGAATGGAGCTTCTTCCACGGTATGCCGGCATCCAGAGAGAGTTTGATGGAGCAATATAAAAGCTGGCTCAATCTGGCTATGCGCCATCCTTCCGTTTCGTTGATTCATCCGTACAATGAAACCGGCGGCGATCAGCTCAAAACAGCTTGGTCGGCACTCGACGAACTGCTTAAAAGCTATCCTTCGTTGGTACTCGAAGACCGGGATGTGTTGCACATTCACAAGTATTGGTGGGGTTTATTCGAAAACCTGGGTTTGTATTACGACAATGCCAACGTTTTCTCCAAAGCAATTATGGTGGATGAATTTGGCGGCAATTATTTGGACGAAAAAGGCGATTTGGGCGAATACAGCACGGTAAAAGAAACCTACCTGCGATTCCTAGGGCGTAATCACACAGCCAAAGAACGTTTAGCTTTTCATGCACAATCGAATGCCAAAGTGGCGGAATATTGGAGACGCATCGGTGCAGCAGGCTTTTCGCCATTTTGCGCGTTGGGTAGTAAGCAGGACGGTAGTTCGTGGTTTATGGGTCCATTGAAAGAAGGCAACCCTAAGCCGGTTTGGGCATCGCTGACAGCTGCATTTTCACCCCAGTCGGTGAGCGTTGAGCTTTGGGATAAAAACTTTGAGCCCGGTCAGAAACTTAGCTTGCCTGTTTATGTGTTCAACGACGAAAGTACCGAAGCCGCCTTGTCGGTGGTTGTTAGCATCGAAGATAATACAGGAAAAACATTGCTCACAAAGAAATTCACTTCCCATGTGGATGCTTTCAATAAAAAGGTAGAACAGGTGGAGATAGAAATGCCCGTTCAAACCGGCGATTATGTTATAAAAGCAGAACTTGTCAATAAACCACAAGAAGTAAAATATCCGGTAGTCTCCGAATGGGATGTTAGAGTATTTAATGCTGTCGTACCGGAGAATCTCAAAAACAAAAGGATTGCCATTCCTGAATACGAAACCGAACTAAAGGAATTCTTAGGCAAACAAAACATCAAAACTGTTGGATTGAACGACAAATCGGCCGATGCCATTCTGACTTCTTTAAAAACATGGAATGCTTTAGCAAAAGGCGACAGCGCACTATCCAACACACTCCAAAAAGCTATTATGCAAGGCAAGTCGGTGGTTATGCTCGATATGGGCGACCGTCAACTTGGACAAGGTTACCCGAAACATGCCGGTGATTTGGGTCCATTGCAGTCGGTTGTACGCATAAGTACTCCTGAGCAAAATACGTATAAACTTTTTGGTGGAATCACCCTGAAATTTACCGAAACGGCGGAACCCGAGAGTCATTTGCACCCCGACAAACTGAACCGTGAACTTTGGAACAATATTCCCGATACCTACACCCGCTTGTGGAACGGGTTTCGAGGCGGTTTGATTGTACCGGCAGCCGACATGGAATTGTCGGGTTTGAGTGCAAAAGCGTTTATCACCCAATGGATGTCGCGCGGTGCTAAGAGCGATAAAATAAAAAGTGGTGGATATTATGCCTACGAGTTACAGGGTTTCTATGAGTTCTCGGATAAAGCCAATGATAAAATTGCAGAAAAGAAATTGAAAGATAAAATCAACTTTTTGGTGCAAGACGCTCCAGCATTGGCCATTGCCATTAACCCGAATTTGCCTGTGGTTACCACGGATCTAAACAAAGGCTATCGCGATGCGGAAAAAGGAATAGCCGATAATTTAGTTCCGCTGGCTAATTGTGCCAAAAACCTGACACAAACACCGGTGGTTTTGGTCAATTTCGGATCAGCAAATGGAAAACTTATTGTATCGCAATTATTGACAGCAGGTCGACTTGGTACTCATTTTGGCGAAAGTGGTTTGTATGGAATACGGCACGACGAAGTTGCGGCTCAGGTTGTGCTGAATATGCTTAGCTTGTCATTGAATAAATAAAGTAATCTCTAGTAATCTTGTTTAACGGATTTCTTATTAAAAGAGTCGTTCAATTCATTAACGTATTCGGGCAAATAGGAGGTCGTTCATTGAAAAACGAGATAGAACTAGCCAACAACAGCGGTTTCGCGGCAACAATAAAGAAAAAATAACCGAAATATACATTCAATACATTATATCGACAAACAAGAAATCATGAAAACAACAAAACTAATTCTGTTACTGTTAGTCAGCACCTGCATAAGCTACGCTGCCAACAAAAGCACCACGCCAAGAGTGCAGAGCTTCACCCAAAGCTGGAAGTTCACCCTGGGCGACAGCACTACGAATGCTTCAGCATCTACATTCGATGACAGCAAATGGCGCACGCTTAATTTGCCACACGACTGGAGCATAGAATCCGATTTCGGCAAAGACTTTCCCGCTACACCGGGTGGTGGTGCCTTACCCGGCGGACTGGGTTGGTATCGCAAGACCTTCACCGTGCCGCTTACGGACAAAGACAAACGTATCTATATTGACTTCGACGGCGTGTATCGCAACAGCGAAGTATGGATTAACGGTATTTCGGTAGGCAAGCGTCCCTATGGATACTCATCGTTCCGCTACGAGTTGACGCATTATATTCGTTTTGGAAGTACCAACGTTATTGCGGTAAAAGTGGATAACTCCAAAGAACCTAACTCCCGCTGGTATTCGGGTTCGGGTATCTATCGCAATGTGTGGTTGGTGACTACCAATCCTGTTCATGTGGATCAGTGGGGAACATACGTTACTACGCCTAACATCAATGCAGACAGTGCAGAGGTAGCTATACAAACTACCATCAAAAACGATGAACCGAAACAAAAAACCGTCAGAGTGGAACAATCGCTTTATGATGCCAACGGTAATCTGGTGAGCACTGTTTTCGGATATTTATACGTTGGTGCAAACAGAGCGCACGAGTACCTCCAAAAGCTGGTGGTAAAGAAACCAACGCTTTGGAACATCGATAACCCGTATTTGTACAAACTAGTGACACGCACCTATACGGTAGGCCGGTTGACCGATGAATACAGCACCAATGTAGGGATTCGTTCGTTTACTTTCGACGTAAAAAAAGGATTTATCCTGAATGGAAAACGGGTGAAGATAAACGGCGTATGTAACCACCACGACTTAGGTGCACTGGGTGCAGCTGTGAATACCCGCGCCATCGAACGTCAGTTACAGATATTGAAAGAAATGGGCTGTAACGGTATCCGTACTTCGCACAATCCTCCTGCTCCCGAATTGCTCGACCTGTGCGATAAGATGGGCTTTATCGTAATGGACGAAGCCTTTGATATGTGGTTGAAAGAAAAAACTACCTACGATTACTCCAAAGATTTTGCCGAATGGCACGTGCGCGATTTGACCGATATGATTACCCGCGACCGCAATCACCCTTCTATCTTTATCTGGAGCATTGGTAATGAAGTGAAGGAGCAATGGGGCGAAACGGAAACCAAAACAATGGATTTGCAAACAGCTAATGTGCTATTGAACAACCGTACAGTGGCTGATAATGAAGATACACGACTTGGAATCTTAGGCAAGAATGCACAGCTCACCCGTCATTTGGTAGATGTAACCAAAGGGGTGGATCCAACACGTCCAGTTTCGGCAGCTTGTAATGGAACAGATGCTAATAACCCATTATTTAAATCGGAAGCATTAGATTTAATCGGATTTAATTATCACGAAAATGAATATGCTGATATCACCAAACGATACCCAAAACAGGGATTCCTCAGTACCGAGTCGGTGTCGGCATTGCAGACACGTGGTTTTTACCTGATGCCTTCGGATAGTGTAAATATCTGGCCCGAAAGTTGGGATAAACCGTTTGTTAATCCGCTTCAAAAATGCTCCGCTTACGACAACACTCATGCGCCATGGGGATCGACCCACGAAACGACATGGAAACTGGTGAAGAAATACGACCACATTGCCGGACAATATATCTGGACAGGATTTGATTACTTGGGCGAACCAACCCCATACTGGTGGCCGTCGCGCAGTTCATACTTCGGCATCGTTGACCTTGCCGGATTCCCTAAAGACGTGTATTACATGTACCAAAGCGAGTGGACTACCAAGGACGTGTTGTATATTTTCCCTCACTGGAATTGGGAAGCCGGTAAAACAGTAGATGTATGGGCGTATTACAACAATGCCGACGAAGTGGAATTGTATCTCAATGGACAATCGCTTGGCAAACGCAGCAAAGTAGGAGAGGACCTACACGTGATGTGGCGCGTACCTTATACTTCGGGCACTCTGAAAGCTGTTTCGCGCAAGGCGGGCAAAGATGTATTGACCAAAGAAATCAAAACCGTGGGTCAACCGGTAAGTATCCGCCTGAAAGCCGACCGCTCTACTATTACTGCCGACGGTAAGGATCTATCGTTTGTCACCGTTGAATTGCTCGACAAAGATGGCAACGCTTCTCCCGTAGCTGACCAGTTGGTGAAATTCACCGTAGAAGGTGAAGGTGCTATTGTGGGAACCGATAACGGTGACCAAAACGATCACGTATCGCTTAAGAAACCCGAACGTCATTTGTTCTTCGGTAAGTGTCTCGCCATTGTGCAAACCAACGGCAAAGCCGGAAACATTACGCTGAAAGCTTCGGTAGAAGGATTACCAACGCAACAGCTTGTGATTACCAGCAAATAAAACCGGGGGAACGGATTTCCAAATCCGTTTATCGTAAAATGATATTCGGAGTGCGACTTAAATCCGCATTCCGAATATAATAAACTCCTCTTGAGCCGATTGGCACAAGGGGAGTTTGTTGTTTTTTTATAGCGTCGAACAACCACTGCAAGCCGGGAGAACGGATTTCCATATCCGTTTACACAACTTATTCGTAGTGCGACTTTAAATCGCGCCCCGAATAAGTTGTGTAAACAAATTTATTCGTAAACTGTTAGATAAAAAAACAAATAAAAACAAATCAGTTTATGAAAAAAGAAAAGATACTGTTTTGGACTGCAACCATACTACTTGCATTGTTCGAAGGTGTAATGCCAGCCCTAACCTGGCAAACTGAAATGGCGAAAGAAGGCATCAGACACTTAGGTTATCCCGAATATTTTGGAAACGCATTGGTCGTTTTTAAAATAGCAGGTGTGTTAGCATTAATCATTCCCCAGGTGCCAAAACGAGTAAAAGAATGGGCATATGCCGGTTTTGCCTTCGACTTTATTTTTGCAACGATAAGCCACGGAGCTGTCGACGGCATAAATGGACAAGCTTTTTTCCCTTTGGTGTTTCTAGGTGTTTTGGCAGTTTCGTACATCTATTATCACAAACTTAATTCAGCCCGAAATTAAGGTAAAGCGCCGAATAAGAGATAAAGCTCCTACTTGAAATTATCAGAGTTCAAGGGGAGTTTTTGATTTCAGGCATTATCCGAATACAATAAAGTGAGTAAACTGTAGGTAATGCTATTCTAATATACGAGGGATTAGTGATGAGCAATAAATAGTCCTCTCGAATTCGCCTTGTAATTAAAACAAACAGACCGATTCTCACGAACCGGTCTGTCTTTGTTTTTTAATCAAATTACTTAACCTTAAAATTATTCTTTATGACTGTGCAAATATAATAATTATTTTAATAGTCAGTATTTTTTGAACATAATATTTTAAACAACTTATTGAATTTACAACCGCGGAACCAACTCGATAACAATATAAGTCAACTTTACAACACAGACAACCAACTTTACAATGCAGAAATCAACTTTGCAACACAGAACCCAACTTTGCAATACAGAAACTAACTTTACAACACAGAAATCAACTTTACGATACAGAAACTAACTTTACAACAGTATAAGCCAACTTTACGACACAGAAAACAACTTTGCAACACAGAAACTAACTTTACAACACAGAACCCAACTTTACAACAGTATAGCTGAGAGCGTCTAAAAAACTGTGTAAGTAAAATGTAATTATTAGAGATAATTGAGAGAACTGCCTTTAATATCAGCACCAAAGACGTTTATTTTATTTAAAAATAATTAGGGAAATGATTGGTAACATTCATAACATTTTGTAAGTTTGTGGGGCATAAAATAGCTGACGTTTGTAACGTTGGTTTTAATTCAGTTGAAAACTGCAATGGTTTTCAGTCCAAAGCCTGTCCGACTACCGGCGGACTACACTTCGTTAAGCTTGAACTATCCACATTTGGGCATTTTATAGACTTGGAGGAAGAAATAGTACCTAATTCTATTCAGAAAATCTATTGAGAATAATATCTTAAAATTATTATTACTCTGAACAGGTTGAGTTTGGTAAATATTATTACCTTTGGTAATCTATTTCATATTTAAAAGAGATTTTATAAAACGACGAGCCGTTATAGTGCAAAAAAAGACCGACAAATCTATAAATAGCTGGCTAAATATCTAATTTCTATCCGAGAGCAATACTCCTGAAAAAAAACAATTAAAATCACAAAACCTTGAAAACTAAAATTTCGAATCTAATAGATTTTGATAAAGTAGACACCCTGCTTGAAGGGTTCAATCAGTCTACTGGATTTGTAACTGCCATTCTTGATCTGGATGGGAATGTTTTATCTAAATCGGGGTGGAGACAAATATGTACAGAATTTCACCGGATAAATCCGGATACTTCAAAAAAATGTACCATAAGTGATACGATATTGGCCGGACAATTGGCAGCGGACAAAAAATATCATTTCTACAAATGCTTGAATGGATTGATTGATGTGGCTGTGCCCATTGTCATTAAAGGGGAACATATTGCTAATTTGTTTTCAGGGCAATTCTTTTTTGAAGAGCCTAATGAACTCTTTTTTAAGGAACAAGCTAAGAAATATGGCTTTGACGAAGAAAGATATCTCGAAGCTTTAAGGAAAGTACCGGTTATTTCGGAGGTGAAAGTGAAAGTAGCCATGGAATTCTTACTGAATATGACTCTACTCATCAGCGAAATGACGTTTCAGAAATTGGAACAAACAGCACTGAATGATGAATTGAGGACAAGTGAAGAGCGCTACCGACTCGTTCTTGAAAATAGTATGGATGCCATTCTTCTAATGACAACCGACGGAGCGATACTTTCGGCCAATCAGGCTGCATGTACCATTTTTCAACGTTCGGAAGAAGATCTTTGCCGTATTGGCAGAGCTGGAATAGTTGATATGAGTGATCCACGATTATCTGTTTTAATAGAAGAGCGGAATAGGACTGGTAAAGCAAAAGGAGAACTTCTAATGTTACGAAACGATGGCTCTAAGTTTCCTGTTGAGCTCTCCAGTTCTGTTTATTCAGACCAAAGTGGACAACAAAGAATAAGCATGATTATCCGCGACATCACTGAACGAAAATTGGCAGAAGAGGCGCTTCGTGAAAATGAAGAACGTTATCGTTTAATATCAGATGTTGTTTCAGACTATATTTTCACTACTAAAATAGTCAAAAACGGGAAGCTTGGACTGAGTTGGGTGACAGGTGCTTTTGAACGTATTACAGGTTACAGTTTTGATGAATACATTGCTCACGGTGGGTGGAGGGCTGCTTTACACCCTGACGATATAGAAAAAGACAATCAGGATTTCGAAGAACTTAAGAAGAACAATAAGCTTGTTACCGATTTGAGAACCTTAGCGAAAGATGGGCGCATTATTTGGGTGCGGGTTTATGCACATCCGATTTGGGATTACCAAAACAATAAATTAGTTGGTATTTATGGTGGAGTTAAGGATATTACCGAAAGTAAGTTGGCCGAGAATGCGTTAGCCGTTTCAGAAGCCCGTTTGCACACATTGGTTCAAACCATTCCCGACTTGATATGGCTAAAAGACCTAAATGGTGTTTATCTTTCATGCAACGCTGTATTCGAACGCTTTTACGGTGCCAAAGAGGCTGATATTGTTGGAAAAACAGATTACGATTTTATCGATCGTGAACTTGCTGAATCCTTTCGGGAGAATGATCTTAAAGCCATTGCACTGGGAAAACCAAGCATTAATGAAGAATGGATCACCTTTGCAAACAATGGGCACACTGTTCTGCTCGAAACAACAAAAACCCCCATGTACAACTCTTCGGGCACACTCCTTGGAGTACTCGGTATTGGACATGATATTACTGAACGTAAACAAATTGAGGTTGCATTGAATAAATCAGAGGACCAACTACGGAAGTTTGCATCGCACCTTCAGAACGTACGAGAAGAAGAAAAAGTGGCATTAGCCCGCGAAATACATGATGACCTTGGTCAAATTTTAGTTGCTCTTAAAATTGACATTGGCTTATTGAAACAAAAAGTTATAAGAGACAACTCCTTTGTGGCTTCAGAAGGGATGTTGGAAAAATTCGATAATCTTGTTTTTCTAATTGACAAAACCATTAAAACGACCCGAAGAATTATGACTGGTTTAAGACCAGAGCAACTTGAGATATTTGGGTTTATTGGAGCAACCAAAACATATCTCCAACAATTTGAAGAAAGACATCAACTCAGCTGCCAATTTATAGTTGAAGCATCTGATCTTGACTTAGATCAGCAACAAGCTTTGACTCTTTTCAGAATACTTCAAGAAGCATTGAACAATATTGTCAAACACGCCAAAGCCTCAATGGTAAAAATTCAACTTAGCAATAAGATTGATACATTAGTTATGGAAATTATTGATAATGGAATAGGTTTTAATAAAAACAACAGCAGTAGAACGGACTCTTATGGAATGATTGGGATGAAAGAAAGAGTTGTTTTGTTAGAAGGCAAATTGGAAATTGTAAGTGAAGTTGGGAGCGGTACATGTGTTAGGGTAGAGATACCGTATTTAAACAAATGAAAATAGGGGAAGCTTAATTTCAACAAAATTGAGGCGCGATATGGTTTATCCTTGTCCCCCGCTGACACTCTTTTCGTCAAAGTTTGTTGTTTTGCAGTCGTTGAGTAGCGCAAGTTTAGGCGCAGCCGTAATCCACCGGTAGTCGGACAAGCATTGTGCTGAAACAGAGTAACTGTCTGAACTTAGATGAAGCTGATGAATCAGATGAAAACAGAGACTCAGATACATCCTTTAATCAGATAAATTGTGGTTCAGACAGTGCAACAATAACCCCACGCTGTTCTCTAAACCGAGACAAAACAACAGAAAGTAAAAGTAAGTATACGACAATTATTGTTGATACATTTACTAAATACAAATATGTGAGTTATTTTTATCATTCTAGACCTCTATCCCTAACCCTTTCTCCCAAGGAGAAAGGGGACACAGCATCTCAAATTTAGACATTCTGCTATTAATTTCTACTCATCAAAGTCCCTCCCTGCCTGCCGCAGGCAAGTCCTCGGGAGAGGGATTTAGGGAGAGGTCGAAATTAAGAAACATATCAATAATACTTATTTATTACTTAAGCACAATATAGCGGGAAGTTTTTTGTTATAATGACTCATAGGATGACTTAAAGTCATCCTATGAGTTTTGGAAAGAGCTTATTAAAGTTGAAAAACAATTACAACTAATCCGGATGAGTATGAGCGTATCCGCACAAAAATGGCTTCGGTTTCGAACGATATTTCTTTTTGGACTAGTATTTCTGCTTTTTAGTTGCAGCACGACCCGGCATATTGAAAAGCGGCAGACCAAAGAAGTCTATGAGGCCTTAGGGTTGCGGTCGGACCGGAATGATAATTTATCCCTTTACAAAGAAGCAACTACCTGGTTGCACATCCGCCACGTTGATGGGGGTACCTCGCGCAATGGCACCGACTGCTCTTTTCTGGTGTACTCCCTTTACAAATCTGTTTACCATAAAACCATCGAGCGCAATTCGGCTGCCATGTTGACTAAAAATTGCAAACGAATTGACCGTCACCAACTAAAAGAAGGCGATTTGGTTTTCTTTAGTACCGGTGGCAAATCCAAATCCTATGTAAACCATGTAGGTATTTTTCTAAAAGACACTAAATTTCTGCATAGCTCCACTTCAAAAGGGGTTATTGTCAGCGACCTCGAGGAAGCCTATTATCGCAAAACGTGGGTGTGCGGAGGTAGGGTGAAGTAAGATTATTACTCATACGATGACTTCGAGTTATCGTATGAGTTCACTAATTTCTGGTAGTATAACAACACACAACAAAGATTTTGTAACCAATTCTGCATAATAGCGTCTAATGACCAGACACGGACTGTGAACTATCCCTAAACTACCCGCTGAACCGCCAAAATGAAAACAACAATGATACAACATGCAAATCACGGTTCGTACAAAGGAAAGCTGTTTGACCCCAAATGGCAATGGAAACGAAAACAAATTCTTGTAAGGGATCATTTTAAATGTGTGTTGTGCAATAGTACAAGCGGTTTGAGCGTTCATCATAAACAATATCATTTCTCCACTAAACTAAACAGATACCGGGATCCGTGGGAGTACGACGATAAGTACCTGATCACACTTTGCGAAAGTTGTCACTGGCGCGGGCATGCCAAGTTTGAAGTACGAACAATGAATATCTAAAACTAAAATTTGAATAAGATGGGACTATTTGATGTATTTAAAAGAAAAAGTTTTTCGGAACAAAATATCGACCCTCAACCGAAAGTAGAAGAGCAAGTTCTTCCGGAAATAAAGGAGCAGGACTTTATTGATAATTCTGATCCTAATGCTAGTGAAAACGGACTGTCGGTAGCTATGCCAATAGATGAGATATACAAATATCTTCAAATTGATTTCGAGAGCCGGGGATATGAGGATGCGCTGAGTAATCCGGATATTTCGTATCGGGATATGAATAAGAAGCTCATCATAAGCAATCTGAAGGTGCTGTTTAAACAGGTAAAACAAAACTATATCGATAGCCTGAACAGAACGGATTTTCATATCAAATCACGTTCGCAGGCAGGACTGATAGATATTGTTGATTTGTTGAAAAACAGGAAAGATATGCTCGACAATCATTTCAAAGAAATCACCAAGATGGAAGAGGACCTGGAAAAAGGAGAGGACTACATGATTGGTATGTTGTTGTCGTACGAAAGAGGTTTTTTGAGAGGATTTGCCGCTTTGTCGCTTGAAACCTTAAACATAAAACGATAAGCTATGAACTGGTGGATTAGATTTAAATGTTTTATAGTAGGTTGGAACCCCAATATACTTAAAAATTGTACCGAAGCAAGTTACAAGGCTTTGAAGAAATATGCTTCGTCGATATTGATTTTACTGTTTATATGGGGTGCAACCGGGTACACTTTTGCTCAACGCTATTTGTCGGTAGAGCATTGGTGGGGCTGTACCATCACGGCGGTTATCTTTATGATTATCGTTATTCAGATTGAGCGGCAGGTCATTCTTACTGTTGGAAAGAATAAATGGATCTCGTGGTTCAGGGTTATGCTTGCCATTTTGATGGCGTTAATCGGTTCAACAATTCTGGATCAGATTATTTTCAAGAATGATGTTGAGAAGGTATTGGTCGATATCAGAGCTGACAAAGTGAATCAGATATCAGCGAAAAGACAAATAACCATGCAGCTTGAGATAACCAAACTTAACCTGATTATCGACTCGCTGGATTTGATAAACTCGAAGCTGAACGATGAAGTTGCCAAACGACCCACTATAGCTGTGACGAATGTGACTACTGAGAAAAACCCGGTTACAAACGCCGATGGTTCGAAAACGACTAATACGAAAACAATCGTTTCTACGCAGCATGTGGCAAATACCCGAATTGACCAGATAAAATCCAATTCGGCAACTATCGATAAATGCCGAAGCCGATTGGACGATCTATATAATCAGAAGATTAATGTGGAAGATACGGTGCGGAAGGAGTTGGAGGCTCGTGCCGGCTTTTTGGAAGAGCTGAAAGCTATGATTGTTTTGGTGAAATCGGAACCTTTGGCCTTCCTTTTTTATCTGTTACTCTTTACCTTTATTTTTACGCTGGAACTATTGGTAGTGGTAAGTAAAATAAAAGATGTAACCTGCGATTATGATTTAATAGTGGAGCATCAACTGAATGTAAAACGGGATGCGCTAAACGATATGGTAAAAAAATAAACCTGATTTGGAAGAATGATAAAGTGTATTAAGACCGACTCGGAGAATGAAGATTTCCGCCGATTGGTGCGGGAATTGGATGCCGATTTAAAAAGACGTGATGGCGAAGAGCATACGTTTTATTCGCAGTTTAATAAGATTGACCGCATAAAATATGTGATAGTGGCGTATGTGAATAGTGAAGCTGTAGGTTGTGGTGCTTTTAAAGAATACTCGGCCGATACAGTAGAGCTAAAGCGAATGTATGTACAGCCTGACAAGCGCGGACAAGCTATAGCATCTACACTATTAAAGGCTTTGGAAGCTTGGGCTACTGAACTGAATTACACCAAATGCGTATTGGAAACAGGCAAAAAACAACCCGAAGCGATCGGTCTTTATCATAAAAACGGATATGCAGTGATTCCCAACTACGGTCAGTACAAAAATGTGGAGAACAGTGTGTGTTTTGAGAAGCTGATAAGGGTTTAATATCGGTGGAGTAAGTAGGCACTTCTCATTTCCCATAAAAAATCTCCTATTCGGTCTTATTCGAATAGGAGATTTTCAATTGGAGTATTATTTCTCTTTCTGTTTGCGTTCCACTGGAAGTATGCCTCCCGCCATTTCTCCGATGATGTTGACCAATTCGGAGCCGCTTGGGATTACTATTTTAGCATTATTGGAAAGCGAAGTTTCCATGGCTTCCAGCTTTCTCAATAGCTGCGCATTGCCTACAAAGTATTTGTCGGCAGCTTCATTTACCAACCGAATGGCTTCTGCTTCGCCCTCGGCGTGTAATATTTTCGATTGTTTGTATCCTTCTGCTTCTTTAATCTTGGCTCGCTTTATTCCATCTGCTACTGTTTCGGCAGCAGTGGCCGAATCGATAGCCGCTATTTTTTCGTTCTCGGCTTTTACCACCTTGTTCATGGTTTCCTGAACGTCTTTTGGCGGGTCAATTTCTTTCAGTTCGGTTCGCACAATCTGAATCCCCCAGCTTTTTGTTTCGAGATGTAGCGTGTTGTACAATTCGGCATTGATTTTACCACGTTCGCTATTGGCCGATTTAAGCGTTAGCGTCCCGATAATGTTTCGCAAGGTGGTGCGTGCCAGGTTCACAATCTGCCATTTGTAATTGTTTACGTTATAAATGGCGCCTTTTACACTGTCTTCTTCGGCTATAACCCTGAAATAAACCTGCGCATCAACGCTCGCATTCAGATTGTCGTTAGTGATAATTTCCTGCGGATCGGCGTTCACCATTTGTTCGGTGACATTCACCACATAAATCTTATCGATAACAGGGATAATCCAGTGGAAACCCGGTTTGGCAAATTTGTAGTATTTACCAAGCCTTTCAATCAATCCCCGTTCGGTTGGACGTACAATTTTTATCCCAATCAAAAACACGAAGAACATAAAAATAATTACATACCATAAAATCATGTTAGTGCCCTTTCTTTCGTTAAATGAATAATTAGAAGATGATCTGATTCATAAAAATAATACCGTAAAGTTACAGTATTATTTTGAGATGTAACTATATAATCGTTTCTAAATAAAATGTTTATTACTTGTGAATCCGATTAAACTCAGATCGAAAGAATGAATTTAAACGGGACGAAGTAAAAACGGTTGTTCTCGCTCTATTTTAAAATATAATTGTACTTTTGCTGCTGAAAAATAGACCAATAAAGTTCTTCCGCAATGATTGTATTAGATAAAAGTAATTACCATAAAGTTATAGCACCACTCAACGAAGTGGGAATAAATAATCTCTTTGCACGCGCAGTGGTGAAAGGGCATGTGAACGGAACTATAAATGTGGACAATGCCGAAAATCCAACTAGCTTTTATGTAAGGCATCCTTATGGGATGTCGTTACTTTTTGGCTCAACTACCAACCAGGTATTTAATTCATGGCTGTTTGCCAATGCGTTAAATCTTTTCCGCACCCGTGATCGATTTGAATGGCTTCAGGCCTATCCCGAAAAGTGGAATGAACAAATTGCAACTCAGTGGGAGGAATATCTTATTAAGTCGGAGGAGAATACGGAGAATATTAGCACCTTGGTGGAAGTAAATACACGTGTCAATTTCAATTTCAATAAAGAAAAATATCTCGATTTTAAGAGCAGGCTTGCGCCCAATGATTTTGATATTGTACAAACCGATGTACATATGTTTGAGCAAATGAAAGGGAGTGTTATTCCGAGTCGATTTTGGGATAGTGCGATTGATTTTGATAAACGAGCGATTGCCTTTAGTGTCATGGATGGGGATGTGGTGGCTTGCACCGCTTTCTCTGCTTTTGTTATCGATCAACAATTAGAAATAGGCATAGAGACTGCTGATAATTATCGTGGAAAAGGATATGCTATCGGAACATGCTGCGCCTTGATTGATTACTGTATGGAGAATGATTTCGAACCGGTTTGGGGTTGCAAGTTGGAAAACACACCTTCGTATCTGCTGGCTCAGAAACTAGGATTCGAGCCGACCATCTATTGGCCGTTTTATCGGTTGAACGATTAAAAGAAAAAATTTACAAAATATTATTTCATGAAAACATACAACTGGGGTATTATCGGTACCGGCTTTATCGCACAAAAAATGGCAAATGCTTTGCTTTTGGTTCCACAATCAAAATTGTATGCGGTTGCTTCGAGAAATAGTTCCACTGCAACTGGCTTTGCAGCTACGCACAACTGTAAAGCCTATGGCAGTTACGAGGAACTCGCTAATGATCCTGATATTGATATTGTCTACATTGCCACGCCACATAACTATCATTGCGAAAATACCATGATGTGTATCAGCAAGGGTAAACATGTATTGTGCGAAAAACCTTTTGCTGTGAATGGGAGGGAAGTACGCCAGATGATAGATACTGCGCGCGAACATGGAGTTTTTCTGATGGAAGCATTGTGGACGCGGTTTAATCCGCGAGTGATAAATGCAAAGGATATTATTGAGTCGGGGCAGCTTGGCAAGATAAAATTGTTTACCGGTAATCTGGGCGATCAGAAACTTTTTGACCCGACCAATCGCTTTTTTAGTAAACAACTCATCGGGGGTTCGTTGCTCGATCTGGGCATTTATCCATTGTTTATGGCCTTGTTGATGTTGGGAAAACCGAAAACGATAAAGGCAGTTGCGGGCATAGGAGTAACTGGTGTTGATACCAACTGTAGTATTACACTGGGTTATGAGGATGACGCAATAGCCATACTGCATTCTTCACTAGTGGCTGCCACCGATGGTACTTCTACTGTTTATTGCGAGAAAGGGAAAATTGAGTTTGGCTCTGCTGTTTATGCGCCGGAACAGGTTACACTTGTAAGCTCGGAAGGTAAGCTCGAAGACATTACGCTAAAGCTCACCGGTAATTATTACCAGTATGAGGCCATAGAGGTGGTTCGTTGTATTGAAGCCGGCGAAACATGTAGTCCTATGTGGAGTTGGGGCGATAGCATTATGCTGATAGATATTCTGGATGAAATCAGGCGACAGATCGGCTTGGTGTACGAAGGACATGATATTGGCTGATAATATGCGTGCTTTTACTCTTTCAATGAACACTTTATTAGCGTTACTTCGTTAGTAATGTCCATATATCCTGTACATTCACCCTTCACAGTTACTTTTTCGCCGACTCTCAGAAACATGGCTTTGCTAAGCTCTGGTTTCTCCATCGAACAATTTACACTTCCCGGGCAAGCTGTTGAATCCCTGAGCGAAAGATTGAGAAGTGAATCGCCTGTTAAGTTTATTTCTTTTACTATTCCGGTAATCTGAATTACTTTTCCGTATGCCGCCGAAAGGTATTTGGCGTTGGCGGCTTGTTCGTTCTGAGTGAATTCAGTGACCAACTGTGCGGCTGTGATTGAATACTCTACTTTCGCTTTAGTGATGTCTCGCTTTGGCTTATTAAAGAGGTAGATGGCTATACTAATTCCAACGATTAATCCCAGTCCAACTAAAACCACACCGTATTTTATAACTTGATTTTTCATTAGAATGTGTCATTAGTATTAAAAGTTCAAATCGACATTAACCTCAATAACAGTTGCAATATTTTTCGTGAAACGACTTTCAACTGCAATGTTATAATCTTTTAAAAGAATGTTGAATTTCGATTTTGCGTTGTACTTGCCATCTTTTACTTCCACTGTGCCCTCAGCTTTGATATGTTTTGTCACATTGTGAATGGTTAATTCACCTTCTGCCATGGTTTTATAAATGCCATTCTTCTTCGGATTGATTTCCGACAAATTGTTTATGCTTCCTGTAAAAGTCGCTTTCGGATATTTCGCTGATTCCATGTAATTTTCGTTGAAATGTTCCTGCATTAAAGTCTTTTTAAATTCGAAAGACATGATGGGAATCATAACGGCAATTGTTCCTTTGGCTGTGATAACGATGGCTGCTGCTTGTCGGGTGTGCGCCTCAATATCTTCGAGTGCAGCATGTGAGTAAAACCAAACATGACCCGTCTTGGTGATTAATTTATCCTGCGCAATAATGGGTACAGACATTACGAGTAGGAATAACAGGGCAACTACTTTTGTTTTCATACATTTTGTATTTAAATCATTTCAAAGAAAATACCCGCGAAATATTAAACCCGAGATGTAAATCGCCTTTGAGCCAATTGCCTGTTGTTTCGGTGATAAATGTTTTCTCAATCATTCCCTGTGTGTTTGATAACATCAACTGAAAAACGTGCCCTCCGGTCTCAATGTCTATGCCAACTGCAAGGGCATTTCGGTAAGTAGTGCTATGATCCCATGATGTATTGAGTATAGGATAATACTCCAGATTGATGGATGCTCTGCGCGAAATTTTGTATCGAGAACCGATTCCCAATGCAAACTGATCGTTCTTGTCGATAACTAGCGCTACCAGATTTCGGTGAATCCATATTGGCGCCAGTTGGAGAGATAAATTCTCATTCAACTTTCGGGCAAAGATTAATTGGGTTGTATAGCTAATGCGCGACGAGAATAAATTGTCACGTGTGGGGTCTTTCCACCGCGTACCTACAATGCTGGTGCCCAGTAGTAGCGACATAGAAACAGGCATTTCTACTGCTCCTTTGCTCTGTCTGAGAATACTGAATTTGGTAAATCCTGATACCGTTTTGTCAAGTGAGGCACGATTAAGCCCCACCATAATCCAGTCTTTGATACCGTATTCCAACGAAATCAAGGTATTGGATTGATCTAATCCGTAAAACTCATAGTACCCCTGATTTATCAATCCGAAACGGTGTTCGAACCGAACGTCCAACTGTCCTTCGGGCATTCGTTCGTTGGAGTGTCCATTGATTACTCTTGTTGATTTAAAGGTGCCGTAAGTGTATTGAACAGCTTTTGGAGTGATACTGTCGAGCATTTGGAGGCTGTTGATTTCTTGTGCACGAATACAGAATGTTCCAAAACTAATAAAGACGATTACTATCAGGGATTTGTATTGATTCATATTTATGGTATTAAGTGCAACGTAAATAGTGAATTTGATTTTTTAATGGACTAATTGTCCAATGCGCCCTGTTGTAACCATTTTTGAATGATTTTTATCTGACAATTGTCGATGGTGTTTGTCATGTTTTTGGGCATTGGGATATATCCCGGTAAGTGTGCAATGGAACCATAGATATGATCTGCGTGCGACTTTACATCAACATAATCTTGCAGTCTGATGCCTCCACCATTTGCTACGGCAACACTATTCCCATGACAACTGAGACAGTTTGCTGCCAAAATGGGAGCCACTTTTGCTTTGAAAGTCACGTTGGTAGTATCGCACGAGCTGATGGAATCTTTATAAAGGATTTCTTCTTTATTGTTGGTGCAGGTTGCCAAAATTAGTACGCAGAATACTAATATGATGAATGAAATTATTTTTTTCATAACAGTGTATTTAAAGTTTATAATTGAACCAAAAGGAAAATACAGTCGTGTCTCTATAAAACAACAACTTTCTTGTAGAAATTTATTTCGCCGATAGTAATTTTGACAATATAAATGCCAGGAGCGATTTGCTTTGAAAAATCGAATGATTGAGAAAATATTCCGTATATTTCAGTTTTTGATAATAAGTTGCTAATTAGTTTTCCCTGAAGATTAAAAAGTTGTATTTCTATAGAATTCGATCCCTGTATGTCTAATTTGACATTCATATGATCAACTATCACGTTTGGGTAAATAAGCAGGTTGTTGTCGACTTTGGTCTCCACGACGGCGGTAGGTGCCTGAACAATAATTCGACCTTTCATTCCGAGTGAAGCATGTGGAGTGCAAACATAGTAATGCGTTCCTACTGTTAATGCACTTGCAGAAACAGTTCCACCACCAAAAGGAACTGTAAATCCGGTTCCTGGTAAACTCCCATTCGCATCCCAAACTGCTTGACTTACTTCCACTGCATCGTGGCTGGAATCGAGAGTGAAATGTACGTTATCGCCTAGCTGAATTGTCGTTGTTGCGGGAGAGAAAGTAAGTCCCGAGTTCGTAATTTCCCAAGTGGCACCAAATCCATTCAAATAAATTAAAGATAAAAGTAATGTGAGTATAATTATTTTCATAATACATAATTATTTAAGTAATGAATAAAAATAACATCGAATACTTACAATGTCGAATTCAAATAGCATGGGCTACTTCTGATAAATATGATTTCCAATCAAAAGTATGTCATTACATAAGTTTAATTGGTTTTTTATCCAACAAATAAATATGTGTAAATGTTTTAGACTTATGCTGATACTTGTTAAATGCCGACTGAGAATGAATCGGACTAACAGTCAAACAATCAGATTCAAATTATTCGTTCGTTCGGAATATTTGCTTGTTTGGTGTCGAACCTTTCCTTTTTTCAATTGTTTTAATTCTCACTTAAATAAACTAACATGGATAACAGTTATGTGTCTATAAAATAGTGAGAAATGAAATATAATGAATTAGGAAAAACAGGCGTATTGGTTTCGGAACTCTGTTTGGGAACCATGACATTTGGTGGTAAAGGTTATTGGGAAGCCATTGGTAAATTACCGCTTGAAGAAGTGAATCATATTATGAAAGCCTCCTTGGACAGTGGCATTAATTTTATAGACACTGCCAATGGTTATTCCGAAGGCTTGTCGGAAACCTTACTGGGCGAATCGTTGAAAAAACTGGGAGTTAATCGACAGGAAGTGGTTATTGCCACCAAGGTTCGGTTGCGCATGGGACCCGGTGCAAACCAAATAGGACTCTCGCGACTTCATATTGCAGATTCGGTGAATGATAGTTTGAAACGAATGCAACTCTCACATATCGATTTGCTTTACATTCATGGGGTCGATCCCATCACACCATTGGAAGAAACCATGCGTGGATTGGAAGATGTGGTGCGTTCGGGCAAAGTGCGGTATATTGGTATCAGCAATCATCCGGCATGGATGGTGATGAAAGCAAATGCTTATGCCGAAAAGATGGGTTGGACTAAATTTGTGGCTTCACAGAATTACTATACCATTGCTGGTCGCGACATTGAGCGGGAATTAGTGCCTATGGCTTTGAGCGAAGGTATTGGCATAATGCCCTGGAGTCCGTTGGCCGGCGGTTTTCTTTCGGGTAAATATACGCGGGATATTGCACAAGCAGGTAATAGCCGTCGTGATACCTTCGACTTTCCACCTATCAACAAAGAGAAAGCCTATGATATTATTGATGTAATGATTGAAATTGCAGCTCGCCATAATGTGTCGGTAGCTGCGGTTGCGCTGAATTGGGTGATAAAACAGCCGGGGGTGACCAGTACCATTATCGGAGCTAAAAACCTGCAGCAACTGGATGATAACATTGCTGCGGTGAAGCTAGAGCTAAGTTCAGATGACCTCAACCAATTGAATGAAATTAGTGCGCTGACTCCCGAATATCCGGGTTGGATGGTAAACCGTCAACAGCAGGCACGCTGGCCGGAATCGAAATAACTTACGACTGTTTTTTTTAATTATTTCATTCGCGAAACGCAATTGCTCATTACCCGGCAGTTGCGTTTTTCGCATATTACAAATAAAAATCGTACTTTTGTATGTTGTAACAATACGTACAGCTTAAAATAACTTTTCATATATAATTGCTCACAGATATTTCAACGAATGGCTAAGATTAAAAAACCGCATCCAATTTTCGAAAATGTAACTATTACCGACATTGCCGCCGAGGGCAAAGCTATCGCCCGCATTAATGATATGATTGTTTTTGTGCCTTTTGTGGTGCCGGGCGATGTGGTCGACTTACAGGTTACCCGTAAGAAAAGCAGCTTTATGGAGGCGCGTCCTATTCATTTTCATAGCTATGCCGAGCAACGTTGCGAAGCGGTGTGCGAACACTACGGAATTTGTGGCGGTTGTAAATGGCAAATTCTGCCTTATTCGGAGCAAATACGCTTTAAACAAAAACAAGTAGTTGACAATTTAACTCGTATTGGAAAAATTGAGCTACCCGAAATTACCCCAATTATCGGTTCTTCAAAAACTGAATTTTATCGCAATAAACTTGAATTTACGTTCTCGAACAAACGTTGGAGAACCAACGAAGAAATTGCCGAAGGAAAAGTTTTCGAAACAATGAATGCCGTGGGTTTTCATATCCCGGGACAGTTTGATAAAGTATTGGACATCAATAAATGTTGGTTGCAGACCGAAGACTCCAACGAAATTCGCAACGAAGTTCGTCGTTATGCTTTGGAACACGATCTTACGTTTTTCGATTTGCGCAATCAGGAAGGATTCCTTCGTACGTTGATGATTCGTACCACTTCTACCGGCGAGTTAATGGTGATAGTGATTCTTTTTTATGAAGATAAAGAAGCGCAAGAGGAATTATTACAACATATTGCCGATAAATTTCCACAAATAACGTCATTGCTTTACGTCATCAACTCTAAGGCTAACGATACCATTACCGATCAGGAAGTACATGTTTTCAAAGGAAATGAATGCATTTACGAAGAAATGGAAGGCTTGAAATTTAAGATCGGCCCGAAATCGTTTTATCAAACCAATTCGGAACAGGCCTACGTGCTGTACAAAGTAACTCGTGACTTTGCTCAGCTTACGGGCGAAGAACTGGTCTACGATCTTTATACCGGCACCGGCACCATTGCCAACTTTGTTTCTCATCAGGCTAAACAAGTGGTTGGAATTGAATATGTTCCCGAAGCTATTGCCGATGCTAAAGTAAATTCGAAACTCAATAATATTGATAATACCTTGTTTTATGCCGGCGACATGAAAGATATTCTCAACGCCGCCTTTATCGAAGAACATGGTAAGCCGGATGTGATTATTACCGATCCTCCACGCGCCGGAATGCACGATGATGTAATTAATGCTATTCTTTTTGCCGATCCGAAACGCATCGTGTATGTGAGTTGCAACCCTGCCACGCAGGCGCGCGACCTGAACTTGCTGGATGCAAGCTATAAAGTGGTGGCGGTGCAACCGGTCGATATGTTTCCCCACACACATCATGTGGAGAACGTAGTTTTATTAGAAAAAAGAAATTAATCCCTTTGGGCAGGCTCTGACCTGTCCTTTTTGTATGATATGCCGACTTATTATAGTAAAATTATATAATAATCGACCGGGTAGAATCAAATTGCAAAGTAACTGTTGTATTTTGCATGCTGTTTTAATAATAAATTTAACACTTAAGAAATAGAATGTCAGTTGTAATTCGTGAAGTAGCCTCAAAAAAAGAATTAAAAGAGTTTATATGGTTTGGTATAGACCTGTATAAGGATTGTGAGTTTGCTGCTCCGCCATTGATGATGGATGATTTGCTGAATTTAAGTAAGGGTAAAAATCCTGCCCTGGACTTTTGCGAAGCCACTTATTTTATGGCGTTTAAAGAGGGTAAAATTGCCGGAAGAATTGCATGTATTCTCAATCCTATATCCAACGAGACCTGGAATCAAAAACATGCCCGTTTTGGGTGGGTCGATTTTATTGACGATGCAGAAGTTACTAAGGCTTTGTTTGATGCAGCTACAGCCTGGGCAAAGGAAAAAGGAATGACAGCTATTCACGGACCACTGGGTTTTACTGATTTCGATCATGAAGGTACGCTGATTGAAGGATTCGATAAATTGGGAACATTGGCAGCTATCTATAATTATCCCTATTATGCAAAGCATATCGAAGCCAATGGTTTTGTGAAAGATATGGATTGGAAAGAATACCAAATTACAATTCCTGACGAATTTCCTGAAAAATATTTTCGTATTGCAGATATTGTAAAGAAAAAATTCAACCTTACTGCTTTACAATTCAAATCGCGTAAGGAAGTAGTGAATAATTATGCTCAGAAAATTTTTGATTTGCTGAATCTTACCTATTCGCATTTGTATGGCTTTACAAAACTGAACGAGAAACAAAAGCATTTTTATATTAGCCTGTATTTCAGTTTTTTCCGTACTGATACAATTAGTATTATCGTGGATGGAAAAGATGACGTTGTAGCATTGGGTATTGCTATGCCTAGCTTTACAAAAGCATTGCAAAAGGCAAAAGGACGACTTTTTCCTTTTGGTTGGTATTATATGCTCAAAGCATTGAAGAAGAATGATATGGTCGACTTGTATTTGATGGCTGTTCATCCCGATTATCAAAATAAAGGCGTTAATTCTATCATGTTTGCTGAATTGATGCCACGTTTTGCAAAAAATGGTTATAAATTTGCAGAGAGTAATCCCGAATTGGAGTTAAACACACAGATGTCGGCGCAGTGGGGTAGCTTCGAGCATGTAAATCACAAGCGAAGAAGAGTTTATATCAAACAGTTATAAATTGATTGACTCAAAACTTACAAATTTTGCTAACAAAATAGGGTTGGTATTTGTTTCACAAGCTATTGATCAGTTGATTCCGGCTCATTTTGTTTTAGTATGTATCGTTAAATAGCTGAACTATATCAGTTCCATTATTATGACGCGTAAATTTGATTTTTTAGTAATTGGTAGTGGCATTGCAGGCATTAGTTTTGCCCTGAAAGCTGCACAATATGGCAAAGTAGCTTTGCTATGTAAAACTACGCTGGGCGAATCCAACACTTCGTATGCCCAGGGAGGTATTGCGTCTGTTACTTATGCCCCCGACAGTTTCGAGAAGCATATCGAGGATACGCTCATTTCTGGTGATGGTCATTGTAATTTGGCTGCGGTTAAGAAGGTGGTTTACGAAGCTCCTTCACAAATTCAGGAATTGCTCAATTGGGGCGTTGATTTTGATAAAGATGAGAATGGTCTTTTCGACCTTCATCGCGAGGGTGGACACTCGGAACACCGCATTCTTCATCACAAGGATAACTCCGGTTTTGAGATTCAGGAGAGTCTTATCCGTCAGGTAAGAGCGCATTCTGAGATCGAAGTTTTTGAACATTACTTTGCCATTGAAATTCTTACTCAGCACCATTGCGGACAAATAGTTACCCACCACACACCTAATATTGAATGTTATGGTGCTTATGTGCTGGATCAGCGAACCAACAATATCCACACATTTTTAGGCAAAATCACATTGCTGGCTACTGGTGGTATTGGGAGTGTGTACTCCACCACCACTAATCCCGAAATTGCTACCGGTGACGGAATAGCTATGGTACACCGTGCACGTGGTGTGATAAAAGATATGGAATTTGTACAATTCCATCCTACGGCATTATTTCACCCAGGCGAACGTCCGACCTACTTAATTACCGAAGCGATTCGTGGTTATGGAGCGGTATTACGTACTCAGGATGGAAAAGAGTTTATGCAAAAATACGATGAGCGTGGCTCATTGGCTCCTCGTGATATCGTGGCACGCGCCATTGATAATGAAATGAAAATGCGTGGGCATGATTTTGTGTATTTGGATGTTACGCGAATGAATGCCGAAGAAACAAAAACTCATTTCCCCAATATTTACAAGAAATGTTTGGAACTGGGTATTGATATCACTAAAGATTTTATCCCCGTTTCGCCTACGCAACACTACTTATGTGGTGGAATTCTGGTCGATTTGAACGGTAAATCATCTATTAATCAATTGTATGCTGCGGGAGAATGTTCATGTACGGGTTTACATGGAGCTAACCGCTTAGCATCTAATTCGTTGATAGAGGCAATTGTGTATGCTGATGCAGCTTTGAAAGATGCATTGCAACAACTCAATTCAATTAGTTTCAACGATTGTATTCCTGCCTGGAACGACGAGGGTACATCACTTCCCGAAGAAATGGTACTTATTACACAGAGCTTTAGAGAAGTAGAGCAAATAATGAGTACCTATGTCGGAATAGTGCGCTCCAATTTACGATTGAAACGTGCAATGAAACGATTGGAGATTTTGTACCGCGAAACTGAGCACCTATTTGAAAAATCAGTTGTATCGCGTGAAATATGTGAGTTGAGAAATGTTATTAGCATAGCTTATTTAATTATAAAACAGGCTATTATGCGCAAAGAAAGTCGCGGATTACATTATACTGTCGACTATCCCGAACGAATGAAAAGTGAACAATAAAATCTACAGTTTGGTAGAATTAAATTGATTTAAAACTAATTCAATGAAGAAAACAATTACTCTTTTAGTTTTGCTTATTTCAGTTGCGACGCTTTTTGCTCAAACTGCTGCGAAAGGAGATGTGCATGCTGCAACTCCATTTGTTGTTGTAAGGCTGGATGGGTCGCAAAATGGCTGGCCTAAGGGTGATAATGAGGCAGCTACAGCTCCCAATGTAATTGTAACCGGCAATGAGAGTGTTAGTTTTAGCGCCACAGCCAGTGGTATTTATATTATGATTATTGAAGGGGCTAATAAAATTAAATTGTTTGCACTCACCGGTCAGTTGTTATTCAATGGTGAGTTGTCGCAAGGTCGATTTTTCATACCTACAAAGCAAGGCATTTACTTCTTAAGAATAAATAATAAGAGTTTTAAAGTGATATGTAAATAATCAGTGTTGCTGTAACGTCAACGCGGAGTGATAGTTTATCAATTAAATATAGAAATATGATCAAACACATTGTTTTTTTTGGATTGGCCGAAAATGCTGAAGGTAAAACGAAGTTAGAAAATGCACAATTTATCAAGACTGAGTTGGAAAATTTGAAAAATCTTATTCCCGAGATTAAAAGTATCGAAGTGGGTATCAATTCACCGAATGCCCCAAAAACAAATTTTGATATTGCATTATATTCGGAGTTTGATAGTTTTGAAACTCTTGATATCTATCAGGAACATCCAGAACACAAACGAGTGGCAGCATACATTGGCAAGGTAAGAACTGAGCGTGCAGCTGTTGACTATATTGTATAAACGGAAACGCTAAACATAAATAAACCTCGTAGGCAATAGTGCTTACGAGGTTTTTTATACATTTGTTTTGCAACTAATCTTACATAAACAATCCGTTGAAATACATCCACACAATATAACGGGCAAACTTACCCAACAGCATCGAAATGGCCACTACCCACCATCTGCAACGGAAAAAACCAGATGCTACGGCAATAATATCGCCTATGCCCGGAAGAAACGAGAAGAAAGCAATCCAATCGCCATGCTTGTGTATCTGCGTGCTGAATTTTTCTATCCTTTCTTGTTTGATGCGGAAGTATTTTTCAATCCATTCAATTTTCCCCAATCGACCAAGATAGTAGCAGGTCATACCACCCAGCCAGTTACCCATTGTTGCTACAAAAACACAACTCCATGCATTGAATCCTCCAAATACCATTGCCGAAAAAACTAATTCGGAACTGAAAGGTACCACTGTGGCTGCAAGAAAAGAGGCGATAAATAAGCCAAGCAGGCCTAACTCTGTAAATCCTGGCATCTAATTTATAAGGTATTTAGAAACGATGAAAATAATATTTAAAGCGATAAAGATAAGAAATAGAATGCCGTAAAAATTATTCTGTTTCAATGTGAAAGGATGAGCAGCTAAGAACGCACATGCCAGAGCAATAAATGGTAAAAAGGAGGTGGATTGTTGCTCGAAAATAATGGCGAGAATGCTCACTGCAATAAGGATGAGTACCAAAAAGCTAAGCTTACTTCGGGTGTGAATAGCGTCACGACTGTAACTCGAGAACATCCCAACCAGGCAAATAATCATTATTATTGCCATCAATGAAGCATAAATAAGATTGGGTAGGGCGTAGGATAATAGATCAAATTGAGAAATACTATTCTGTTTTATAAAGTCGAAAATCTGTGTTGTAGGATGTAAGTAATATACTACCGATAAATAGAGAATCCACGGTGTAATCGTTCCAAAAATAGAGGCTAAAAATGTGCGTAAAGAGAAGCTCTGCATCATCATAAATCCAATCCAGCAAATCGGAATTAAGAAGATTAGCGGGTTGATAATAATACTGCTCACACTGATAAGAAAGCTTCCCATAAGTGCCTGTTCCACTGCTTTTTCATTTCGGTACATTCCAAAAATAGAGAATAAAGCAATGATGAAAAGCGAAAGTGCTAAATGAGACCCGTTAGCAATGTGTGCTTCATTCCATGTGCCTAACAGTAATAAGAAAATAAAAATAGGCAGAAACGTTCTGGTGCGGATAAAAGTGAACTTATTATTAAGTTGTGTAAGTAAGAATGCATTTAAAAAAGCAAATGAAAAACTAAGCAGGTTAGATAGTAATGTATTGGGAATTAATACAGATTGAAGATAACCTACAGCTATACTTTTGACCGGCGAGACGGTTGCAAACCGGGCTCCGAGATAGGCTGACATCCACAATAAGAAACACGAAACTACCAGCAATACTGCTAATGGTATAGTTGGCGTAATTATTTGCTTTAATTTTATTTTCATAAATAGTGAGATCTTTTTGTCAATCGTAGAACTATAGACAGGTGACTGCGGATGAATACGCAGCCACTTGTCTGTTAATAGTTTTTATTTCAATCCTCGTTTTTTGAGCAATGCATCCGGTTTCGGATCAGTGCCCCTAAACTTGCGGTAAAGTTTCATTGGGTCTTCAGAATCACCACGTTCCAATACATTTTTGCGTAAAGATGTTGCTAATTTTGGGTTGTAAATATCGCCCGATTGTTTAAATGCGTCAAATGCATCGGCATCGAGCACCGCTGCCCATGTGTAACTGTAATATCCTGCAGAATAACCACCACCATTAAATATGTGGTTGAAATAAGTACTTCTGTAGCGGGGCAAGATTTGAGGAATCATGCCGATACGCTTCATAGATGCATTCTCAAAAGCCGTCACATCAAAATCGGTCGTATCTTTAATGGTATGATAATCCATGTCCAGCAACGAAGCTGCAAGTAATTCCGTGTTGATGAAGCCTTGATTAAAAGTACCCGCCAATTGAATTTTATCCATTAATGCCTTTGGCATAACCTCTCCGGTTTTGTAATGACGTGCGTAAGTTTTCATGATTTGTGGTTCCCAACACCAATTTTCCATAACTTGCGATGGAAATTCAACAAAGTCACGTGACACGTTTGTTCCCGATTGAGTAGGGTAGGTGCACTGAGTCAATAAGCCATGAAGTGCATGCCCAAATTCGTGGAAGAGTGTTTCTACTTCATCCATGTTCAATAATGAAGGAGCGCTGGCTGTAGGTTTTGTGAAGTTGCCTACATTGCAAATAATGGGGCGATGATTGACGCCATCTTTTTTATACTGATCGGTAATGTTATTCATCCATGCACCGCCGCGTTTTCCTGCACGGGGGAAGTAGTCGGTGTAAAGAATACCAATAAGTGCGTTAGTGGCGTCGGTAACTTCGAACACTTCCACATCAGGATGATAAACAGGCATATTGCTCAACTTCTTGAATTTTAAGCCAAAAAGCTTTGATGCCAAATCAAAAACTCCCTGACGGACATTTTCCAGTTTGAAATAGGGCTTTAATAACTCTTCGTCCAAATCGTACTTTTCTTTGCGCAATTTTTCAGAATAATACCACCAATCCCAAGGTTCTATTTTTTCGCCTTTTCCTTCTTTGTCCATCAATTTTTGCAACTCGATGGCTTCTTCTTTGGCTTTATTTACCGCCGGCTCCCATACCGATTGTAAGAAGTTATAAACGTTTTTTGGAGTTTTAGCCATGGTGTCGTCCAAAATAAAATCGGCCGATGTAGCAAACCCAAGCAATTGTGCCCGTTGTGTGCGAAGTTTCATTATTTTGTTGATAATCGCTTTATTGTCCTTGCTGTTATCGTTGTCGCCACGTTTGCTGTAGGCTGTCAATAAGTCTTTGCGCAGTTCGCGGTTTTCGCTGTATTGAAGCACGGGTATAAAGCTTGCCTTCTGAGTTGTGAAAAGCCATTTACCATCTTGCTTATCTGCTTTAGCAGCTTCGGCAGCAGCTTGACGCACGCTTTGTGGAAGACCGGCTAAATCGGACTCTTTATCTACAATCTTTTTATATGAATTGGTTTCGTCGAGTACATTTTGACCGAAAGCCAACTCAGCTAACCCAAGTTCTTTGTTTATTACGCGTAATCTTTCCTTTTGAGCAGGATTTAAATCAGCTCCACTGCGTACAAAGTTTCTGTGGTATCTTTCCAGTAAACGAATCTGTTCGGCCGTTAACCCAATCTTTGTGCGATTATCGTATAGCTTTTTGATGCGGGCAAATAGTTTTTCGTTCAGATAGATATTATCGTTGTGTTCTGATAATATGGGTGATACATCGTTGGCAATAACTGCCATCTGATCATTTGTTTCAGACGAATAAAGATTAAAAAATACTGAAGAAACTTTTTTCAATAAGTCGCCGCTAAAATCCAATGCCTGAATGGTATTCGCAAAAGTAGGTGCTTTTTTACTGTTTGCAATGGCATCTATTTCGGCTTGTTGTTGTTTGATGCCGGCAGTGAAAGCAGGCATGTAGTGCTCGTTCTTGATTTGGTCGAACGGTGGAGCACCATATTTATTTTTATACGTTTCAAAAAACGGATTGTTGGCTTCTGCTGATCCCATAAGGAAAAATCCAATCATAAGGGTTAATACTGTTTTCTTCATTTCTTTGGTAATGGTTTTATCACAATTCTTTCAGATAAACATGGAAGTAATTGTGAGTTGTATTTTAATTAAATGCTTTATTTGTATTGCAAAGATACAAATATTTTGAATTTAAATACAATAAATTGCATAAATCCCTACTAAACACAAGGAGTTTAGAGGGACGACAGAATTTCCAACACAGTAACTTTATCTTTGTTCAGTTGCTCTATCAGTTCGTCTAAACCATTGAATTTTTTTTCGTCACGAATCTTTTGGATAAACTCAACCTCAATTTCCTGATTATAAATATCTTGATTGAAATCGAATATATTTACCTCCAGACTGGTTTTGAAGTCATCGCTTAGTGTTGGTCGTGTGCCAATATTCATCATGCCTTTATAAATGGCATCATTCCAGCGGATGCATACTGCGTAAACACCCAGTGGCGGGACTAGCTTTTCTGTATTGTCAGGAGCCAAGTTAGCGGTTGGAAAGCCAATTTTACGGCCGACCTTAAATCCGCTGACTACTTTGCCTTTTATTGAATAATTATAACTTAACAACGAATTTGCCGATGCAAAATTGCCTCTTTGTATTTCTACACGGATTTCTGACGAACAAATATGCACAAACTCAGCGGTTGAATAGCGTTTGGCTTGTATCACTTCCATGTCCATGCTTTCGCCGTATTGCTTGTATTCGGGGAAGCCTTCCAATCGATCGTGACCAAAGCGATGATCGTGCCCAACAAACAAAGTTCTGACCTTAAATTGGTCTTTTAAAATTGATTTAAGAAAATCATGTGCCGACAGTTCAGCCATTTTTTCTGTAAATTCTAAAACAATACAAGTATCAATACCCGTAGTCGCAAGTTGATCTATTTTCTCGTCGAGGGTATTGAGTAGTTCAGGGTGGAAATCTTCACTCAGAATACTGCGGGGATGTTTGGCAAAAGTAATCACCACGCTTTGAAGGTTCTGCACTTTGGCCGAAGTTATCACTTGATCTATCAAAAACCGATGACCAATGTGTACTCCATCAAAAATACCCACAGTTGCCACACAGGGTAGGAAGTTGACGGTGTTATTTTGATAAATTACATTCATAAATCTATTTGTGCGTATAAAAAGTACAATCTATAAATGTTAGTCGATATTGGTCAAAAGGAAGCTTAAGTCTTCTTTTGGGTCAACAAAATAAGTTTGAAAGCCCAGTTTTTGAGCTTGTTCAATATTTTTAGGACCATCATCCAGTAGTAAACACTGGTTGGCGGCTACTTGTTCCTGGCTAAGTATAGCTTCAAAAATTTCCGCATCCGGTTTTGCCATTTTCATGTCGTACGATCGGTAGCATTTGTCGAAATATTCGTCGATGCCTCTATTTTTATAACTAAAAAAAGTTCGTTCGGCATATGGAAAATGAATGGCATTTGTGTTACTAAGCATAATTACCCGAAATTTTTTTCGCAATTGGTACACAACATCCAGTTTTTCGGACGGAATTCTTACCAAAAAAGCATTCCATGCATCATCAATTTCTTTGTCGGTGATAGTGTTGGTGGTCATTTTTCGGATTTCAAACCTAAATTCTTCAGCACTTATTTTACCTTTTTCCAATTGCATAAAGAAACCTGATTGTCCAAAATTACTCAGATAGTTCTCCACGTTTTCCACCCCTAATTTCTTGAAATTGAGAATTGATTGGTTCATGTCAAGGTCAATAAGTACGCCTCCAAAATCGAAAATGAGAGTAGATATATTACTGAAATGTTTCATTTGTGCTCAAAAAAGTGTTGGATAATTTTTGCGGTTTCGTAAATTTTACTACTTTTGCATTCGCTTTGCAAAGATACTAAAATTTTCGCAAATGTGGGGCCTATAGCTCAGTTGGTTAGTAGCACCTGACTCATAATCAGGGGGTCACTGGTTCAAGCCCAGTTGGGCCCACAATGAAAATGAAACACTTACACATTCACTTGTGTAGGTGTTTTTTTGATTTAGTAGAATATTCGTAGTGGTCTCTGAACTCATTTTGTAGGGAAACAATAAAGGCTACTTCGTTAAGAATCATTCTTCCACACGAGTAAACCTCTCGGTGATACGATTTACAGAACTACAACCGGCTAGCACTCATTTACTGCTTTCACCCACCGATTTGGAGCATTCACGCACATTTCTACCCCGATGTTTAACTAACCCGGTGCGATATCGCACTCTTTTGCTGCGCTCACGCACTGAATTGGTGTGTTATCGCATACTTTGCCCTCGATGTTTAACGAATTCAGTGCGATGTCGCATACTTTTACTGCGATAACGCACACTTTGAGCCCGAATCAGTAGCCACTCTGTCGATTCGGCAGAATAGGCGCTGATTTGTCATGTTCTGCGGTATACTCGTATGTAAAATATCTCCCGAATACTCGTAATTTGTAATCCGTTCTTTAAAACAAAACAATTTGTCTATCGGATTATAAAATCTTCATGGTCAAGAGAGGTGGGATTAAAAGAAATTAGCTACACTGCCCATTGGTTCCACTGTCTAGCCAGCACTTTTGTGCATACAAGTTTATAGGATACATTGTTTTACACATTTTTTCTGCCCCGACCCTTTCTATTTTTCCGCGTGGCTATTTAGTTCTGCCGCATGGCTTTCTTTGATGGGTATACGGCATCTCTTTGAGTCTATTCGATAAATCCCGTCTCTCCGGATGCTTTGTCGAAATGTCGAACTATCACCTATCAGAATAATAAAATTTATCTTTAAAGAACGGGGGGTGTGCTCCCCACGCTGCCTCACGATTCCAACGTATGGCAAATCAGCAACTAACCGCCCTAAACCATCCTTCTTAGCATTCCCACGCGATACAATCGCGCAGGAGCGGGGCATTTATCACCAAAGAAAAAAATAGCAATAGGGGTAATAGTGCCCGAAACGATATGTGTGTGATAGGTGTACGCATGAAGAGATGCAAAGTTAGCATTTTATATTAAATGGATAGATTTACATACCGTACAAAAGTGGCTAACGCCAAATTTGGTACATGAAGGGGTGTTTTCTTTCATATAGGATTATTTCTATTCGTTTTAAGCTGATAAAAATAGTGAATGGTGAGCCTACACCCACCATTTACTATTTTCGACGCATTTGGAAGATTTGAATATGAGGTTAATCCTATAAATCACACAAGAATCATTGTTTTCAAACTGCGTTTCTTTTAATTTCTGTTACTGCAAAATTGATTAATTGTTTTATTCAGCTATAATAATTGGTGTTATTTACAACTTAAATTTAACTTATTTTTCAGCGCTTATCTGACCTATATAATTATAAGCCCGGTTTTTAAAATCAAAAAAATCAATACGACAAATAGTTCCAAATAAATAATAGCTATATGCAGAATTGACATATGTTGATTTTGCAATTGCGGGGACTTTTGTACTTTTGAAATAGACTCTTGCAAAAACGGTTCTATCAATATTGCCATATCTGTCTTTACGCCGCTTAATAAAACTATTTGCAGTAAATTTATCAACTGCAAATTTGGTGAGATTATTTTGATTGATAAATACTAAGTTTGTTTCAGGAAAGTTTTCTCCAAGGTATTTACTTATCTTATAGTACTCATTAAAGTGACCTATAGGAAATGACAGAGTTTCGAAATCATAATTATCCAGAGTCAGTTCTATATCTGTGTAATATATTGTCGTATCACTCATCTTAGCCACATTTTCCTTAATCTTATTTGTCGTAATTTGTTTTTGATTTTCCAATTCAAATTCATCTTCGCGATACTTGTCATAATTCTTTTCGTTAAGCCTTCTCAAATACTCTAATGCATAATTTGACAGAACTTGCTGGGATTGCTTTACTTTATACAACAATGCAATTGAATCGCTAAACTGTTGAATACTCATATTTGTACGCCATTGAGGACTTAGATTAATTATTACTTCTCCTGTTCGGATAGCATTATTTATATCTACAAATAATTTTAAACCTAAAAGTCCTTTTTCTCCAATTTTTAAAACTACTGCACATGTATCGTAACTATTCAAGTATCCTCCATTATAAATATCCAATATCTTGAACTTCTTTCCAACTATATTAGCTGGAATTTTTCTAAAACCTTTATCATATTGGTTGATATAATATTCTTTGATATAATCAAACTTTTGATAACCATTATTATATCCAATATACAAAGAATCACCTTGTCTGAATGTTGAATTATCGAAAGCAACATAAGATTTCGACTCGGTTTTTTGGGCATAAGTGTAAGTTAATGTAATTAGAAAACAGACAAATAGAAATAGTTTCTTCATAAAATGATAATTTGTTTGTGAGTTATTTATTGAGTTTCTTTTTATATTTCGAGATGAATTATTCACAGTGCAAATATACAAAAATGGAATTAATGCTACCAATCAATCTCGCTTTTTTTAGAAAATAAAAGAGTAGAGTTGGACCTACTTAAAACCCAATCTCCCCGGATATATCATCTTATTCTTTGTCGAATGGTTTTAGTTGGGTTCCAACGATCAACTGGTATTATTTCTTGATATATATCAAGGAATATAGTATTGTTTAAATGCATTTATATAGTTTATTTTGAAATTCATGAGTGTCTACTGAAATTGAAGATAATTCTACAGAGTATTAATTGATAATAGACCTTTTTGTTTTAGGTGTTGCATCTCCTTGTTTGTATTAAGAAAATGTGAGGAATAGAGGTTTGAAGTGTCAAAGTTGATTATTTATCACAAATATTTAATTGACAATTATTTAGCAATTTAATATTGGATGAGTTTGTTTTTTTTAAGTATTATTAACTACGGATAGTGAAATTTGCTTTATGAATTTATATATTTTTGTGTAAATTATATACAATATTATAAAAGTAAATATGACGTTCTCACTGCAAAGATATTGCTATGTATTGGCAATAATAGCAATTCATCTGTTCTGTGGTTCAACATTATATTCTCAGAAGAAATCTATCCTAAATTCAACCACAATCAAAGCAATTGGTCGAGTAGACAGTTGTGGTTGTTCTATAAAGCTAAGATGGAGCCTCAGTGACCCTTATGCATGGAAACTTGCCAACAACTATGGCTATTTTATTGATCGATATACAGTTTTAAAGAATGGAGAACTAAGTGTGTCTCAGTATAAAACGAGACTTTTTATTATTCCCATTAAGCCCAAGACTCTAAAAGAATGGGAAACAATCTGTCAGACAGATGATAATGCGGCAATTATTGCTCAGGGAATATATGGCGAAGATTTTGAAATTTCCGGAAGCTCCGGTAAATTTGCCAACATCATAAATCAAAGTAATAACCTCACCCAACGATTTACGTTTTCATTAATGGCTGCCGACCGCAGCTTCAATGCTGCTTGCATGGCCGGGCTGGGTTGGAACGATAGTACGGTAAAGCGCGGTGAAAAATACCTGTACAAGATCTACCCCAATATCCCGAAAGAAAAAGCTGTTTGCGATACGGCACTCGTATTTATCGGAAGCGATGAAACATCTCTTCTGCCTAAGCCCATCGACATTTATGCCGCTTATGGCGATAACAGTGTTCTTCTCAGCTGGGACACTAAACTGCTAAAATCCTATTATTCAACTTACCTTATCGAACGATCGGAAGACGGAATGCTTTTCAAGGCTTTGAGTCAATTGCCATTCTCCACTTTGAACGACGAATCGGGAAAAGATTCGGGAAGAGCTTTTTTTACAGACACTATTCAGAATAACCGAACTTTCAGTTATCGGGTAAAGGGCATTTCACCTTTCGGGGAGTATGGACCCCCATCGGATGTGGTGCAAGGTAAAGGAAAAACAGTTCTGTCTGTTGCGCCGAATATTAACCACACTCAAGTTCTCAATGACAGTACTGCACTTATTGGGTGGGAATTTCCCGAAGAAGCAGTGGCACTTGTCGATCATTTTGAACTAAATCGGTCTGCCAATAATGCTGACAACAGTTTTGTGCAGGTTATTGCCCGGATAGATGCCACACGAAGAGAGATACAGTTCTCTCCCCTGTTACCAGCCAACTATTTTACCATTACTGCTGTGGATAAAAACGGCAACAAGCGGAGTTCATTCCCTTATCTGGTACAAGCTGTCGACAGTATTCCTCCTGCCGTGCCTTTAGGTCTGACAGCAATGATCGATTCACTGGGAACAGTAAGTTTGCAGTGGAAGGCTAATAAAGAACCGGATCTATTGGGTTATGTGATACTGCGGGGCAATAACAGAGCGGAAGAGCCGGCTATCGTTAATAGTAAGCCACAAACAGAGAATGCATTTGAAGAGAAAATCAACTTGAATACGCTGAACGGTAAAATTTACTACTCGGTAATGGCGCTCGACAGGAGAATGAACCAATCGAAGGCTTGCCGGGCGGTAGAAGTCATTAAGCCCGATCGGATTCCACCTTCTTCGCCGGTTCTTATCGACTCCAAAGTTTCTGCAAATGGCAAGACTACCCTGGTGTGGATCAACAGCTCTTCCGATGATGTGGTGAGCCACCGACTGTACCGAAAAACCGAAAAAGATACGGCATGGACAACAGTCGCCACCATTTCGGACGTGAAAATAACACAGTTTGAAGACACGGTGTCTGCTTCGGAAGGTACATTACTCCTTTACAGCTTACAAGCTATCGACCGCAGTAACAATATCTCGGAGCCGTCACCCGTATGGAAAGTTATAGCACATGCCAAACAGCAAACCGGACAGCTGAAAAACCTGCGGGCTGATATCGACCGCACGAACCGCAGCATCACCATCAGTTGGAAAACAAACAGTATGGATATTGCGGAATACACGATTTACAAAGCCAAAAATAACGAACCTTTCAGCACACTGCAAGTACTACTGGGCACTCAGGCTTTTTATACGGATAATAATCTGGCTGTAAGCAATGTGTACCGCTATGCTGTACGCGCCACCCTGAAAAACGGCAAAATGGGAGAATGGAAAGAAGTAAAAACGGAGTATTAAGGGGGAACTGGGAACTATGAATTATATAATCACACATATTATAGGAGCGGTGCGGTGTAAAATGGCAATAGTGGTTGTTTTTCTGTTTATTGCCTGTTCTGCACTCAATGCACAGTTTTATCGATTTGAGTATGACTACCGAGCTATAAATTATCTAGGAACAACAATACCATATTATCAAATCTACGTTGAAACATGGAACGGTCAAAGCATTACTATTTCTGAATCTCAATATGGGACAGCTGACCTACCTGTTGAATATACAGATATAGTACGTGTGGATATTGGGCCATACCAATATTCGTCTGGTGGAAAACTTCAATGTTGGAAAGAGGATCTTACAAAATTTTCCAGTGAAGGTAGCATATCAGGATTCTTAAAAGCATATCCTATATTAACCAATGTTTTAGACCCTACAGGAAACAAAGATCTTCCAACAAACGATAAAACAACCATTGAGTCAAAATACCCAGGATTTCCTTACGATGGTGATTTAATGTGGGATTTTAGCTTTGACCAAAGCACATGGCATCCATTTCCATATATCTACCAACACAAGACAACAAATAATATTTCTGCTTCTGATTTACTTAGCGGATCTCAATTTGATGTAAACACTTCAACTGGCAAATACGTATATATCCGAGCGAGGTATGATTGTTCTTGTAAAGATAACCTTGTCTCTACTCCAATACAGTACAAAATTGTCCGCTCATCTCCAACAGTCCAGCTAGTGAGTACAACTAAACCCACTTGTTATGGAAATGGAAATGGGCGAGCTACATTTCAACTTGGGAGATCATTATACCCCAATGAGTTATTACATTTTTATTTATCAGAAAATGGTTCACCTAAAACAGCAGTTGACCTAACGAAAGACAATCTTCCTAATGACAACATTTTTGAATATCCCATTGACCTCTACCCTGGAATATACGATGTTGAATATCAGTCGCGCTATCCCGATGTGCCAGCGTTGTCTCAAAAGCTAAAAGACTTTGTTACAATTGGAACTACCTCCGCAGTTACCTTCACCGCTATACCTACCAATATTTCGTGTATCGGCAACGAAGATGGAAAAATCACATTAAGAGCTTCAGGCGGAACGGGAAGTGGTTATCAATATAACATTGCACCATATTCAACATGGTTAGACTTTACGAATGGAAATAATACTGAAATACCTATTGCCACAGGAGGAAACTATACTCTAAAAGTGCGGGATGGAAATAAATGTGTATCAGATGATGCAGCTATTCCTGTTGATGAACCAACGGCAATATCTGCCACGGTGAGCCAGCTAGATAATGTTTGTAATGGTGACAATGGAGGTAACATCATGTTAAGCGCCTCGGGCGGTTCGGGTAGCTATAACTATACAGTGACTGCTAATGGAGGATATATCAATACAGGGAGTTTCACGAAAGATGAATCGGTTACAATTTCAAATTTATACAGTAACACCTATCAGATAAACCTTACTGACAAACAACATAATTGCTCCGTAAAATCATGGAATGGTGCCACAACGAATGGTGAGATAAAGATTGCCGAACCAACTTCTATAGTAACTGCTTCCATAACAAACACAACAAATGTTGCATGCAAAAGTGATGAGAGTGGTTCGATTACACTAAACGCCTCGGGAGGAATGGGAAGCGGCTATCAGTATAGTTTTCCTCCTTATGATACATGGATAGACTTTACGAATGGACAAAACACCCAGATACCAGATCTCAAGAGCGGCGAGTACTTTCTGAAGGTGCGGGATGGAAACGGGTGTATTGCAAAAGAAACAAACAATATAACAAACAATGTTTTATATACTGAGATTACAGAGCCTATTTTAGGAGTTACCGCTTCCATAGTAAGCACAACAAATATTGCTTGCAAAGGTAATGAGAGTGGTTCGATTACACTAAACGCCTCGGGAGGAAAGGGAAGTGGTTATCAATATAGCTATCCCCCTTATGAAACATGGACAGATTTTACGAATGGACAAAACACCCAAATCACAGGGTTACCGCTGGGCAATTACACGATGAAGGTGCGAGACGGCAATAGATGTGTTGCAAAAGAAGCAGGCAGTGCTAATGAAAAAACTTTATATGCCGACATTACTGAGCCAACTTCTATAGTAACTGCTGCCATTACAAACACAACAAATGTTGCATGCAAAAGTGATCAGAGTGGTTCGATTACTCTAAACGCCTCGGGAGGAAAGGGAAGTGGTTATCAATATAGCTATCCCCCTTATGAAACATGGACAGATTTTACGAATGGACAGAATACACAAATACCAAATTTGAAAAGTGGCAAGTACTATCTAAAAGTACGGGACGGGAACCTGTGTATTGCAAAAGAAACAAACAATATAACAAATGATATTTTATATACCGATATTACCGAACCAACTACTGTTGTAACTGCCTACATAGTAAGCACAGCGGATATTTCCTGTCATGATAAAGACAACGGCACTATCACTCTGCAAGCCTCAGGTGGAACTGGTGATGGTTATCAATATAGCTATTCTCCTTATGTTACATGGATAGATTTTACAAATGGATCAAATCCTCAAATAACAGGGTTACCGGCTGGCAATTACTTTCTAAAGGTGCGGGATAAAAATAGGTGTATTGCAAAGAAAGCGGATAAAACTGAAAATATTTTATTCGCCTCTATATCGAATCCTGATGCCATTTCCATCACTGGCACTGTTACCAATATACCTTGTGCTGATGGAGTCAGCAGGGGGGCAATCACTATCGATGCTACCGGAGGTACCGGAACGCTTTCGTATAGCTGGGGCGATGACACAAATGAAACTTCTAAAACCAGATATAATCTTATAGCCAAAGCTTATACCATAACAGTTACTGATGCGAATGGTTGCACCGGTACGGAAACATTTACTGTAAAACCGCCTTCGCACAGTCTCCCATCGGTGAGCATACTTAATGAACTAACTCATGGGCCTTCCACTTTTAACGGTAGCGATGGAGTTATCACAATTTCATCAACCAGTGGAACAGGAAACTACAGTTATAGCTGGGAAAAAGATGATAAACCTTTCACCCCAATATCACTTACCTCCTTGTCTGCCGGCAAGTACAGTGTAACCGTTGCCGATGCAGATCAGAATAAATGTCCAGGTAATATGGCAACTATTACGTTTGATAATCCTACTCCGCCTATAAACCTAGCAACCACTCAAACTGACGTAACCTGTTACTGCGGTAACAATGGAACAATTACGGTAAACATCACCCGGGATCATTTTACCGACGAAGTAGTAAGCTATACCTACTCATGGTACAAGCTGAACACTCAATCCGGACAATACGAAACTGTTGCTAAATCGGAGGAATCGTCAGTTAACAGCAACACCAAGCTAACAGCCGGAAAATATAAAATAGTGGTTACCGATAATTACAATGCATCTAGTAGCATAATTACCGATCTTACTGAACTCTATACTCAAATCATCCCTACCCTCAAAGCCACCGATGTCAGTTGCTATGGAAAAGGAGACGGTAAAGCTGAGGTAACCGGTATTACCGGGGGCACCGGGCCATATACCTGTAAATGGAGTAATAATGCCGATGGACTTGTAGCCACTAATCTTTCTACAGACAGTTACTATGTAACCATTACTGACGCCAAGGGCTGTACCGCAAGATCTTCTATCGTAAAAGTAGAAGAACCAAGCTTATTAACCGTAACCTTAAAACCTTACAATCCTAACGGATTTGACAACGGAAATGGCTCCATCACCGCTGAAGTAAAAGGTGGAATCGCTGATTATTCCTATGCTTGGAGTGGTAAGGACTTTACAGGGGCGGATTTTAAATCGACTGAAATATCTGCTTCCGGTTTAAAAGCAGGTGATTATTCGTTGACGGTAACAGACAAAAATGGTTGTACTGCAACTGCTTCGGTATCTCTTACCCAGCCTGACCCGTTGATCGTTAATATGACAGTAACTCATCCTGTTTCGTGCCACGGCGACTCAGATGGCTCACTTAAAGCCACTGCATCGGGTGGTGTAAAATTGACAGGAGAAACCTACAAGTACACATGGAAAAAAATCAATACCGATAACACCGAGACAATCGTTTCCACTGGAACTAGTGACTGTTTGTCGATGTCCGGATCGGCCGGTGATTACAAGGTAGAGGTGGAAGATACCTATAAAAATAAATTAAAATCGGGTAATACGATCACATTGGATGACGCAACTCCACTTGTCTTCTCTACCCGTAGCATAACCGACGTGAATTGCTATGACGGTTATACCGGTGAGATCCATTTTACAACAACTGGAGGAACCGGTAGTTATACCTATTGGAACGATAAGGGCGAAACCATATCAAATAATCTAACAGGGCTACATGCAGGAACATATGCGGTAAAAATCAAGGATACTAATAAATGCGAGTTGAATCACACCTTTACGGTTTTCCAACCTTCAGCTCCGCTTGCCGTAACGCTTGCCAGAAAGGAACTTTCTGCCTTTCACGCGAAAGACGCAACACTAGTGGCTACTGTTTCGGGAGGTACTTTTAGTCCAGACAAGCCATGTAGCTTTGAATGGATAGGTAGTAGTTCAAAAACAGAAACAGCTTCCGGTCTGGCATCGGGGACATATAAACTCAAAGTTACCGATAATAACGGATGTACGGCAGAAGACTCGGCAAGCTTTATAGATCCTCTTAAGGTAGACATTGTGGTGACGGATACGATTCGTTGTAATGGAGGTCTGGGAGAACTTGCAGCCCGTGCTGTAGGAGGAGAACCCAGCTTAACAGGTTTGCTATATAAATACACCTGGTATAAGCACGATATAAAGACTGGAGTCTCAACATTATTATATCCCTTGGATGTTTTAAAGCAGTATGACGACAGCGTTAAAACACTTCCGGAAGGATATTATTCTGTAAAAATTGATGACGGCCACGGCAGAATAGTACAAACCGCACCTTTCCATTTGGCGCAGCCAGATACGATAAAATTTAGAGTGGACAGCACGAATGTTAGCTGTAAAGGTGACAACAACGGTTCTATCAGGGTGACGGCAACCGGTGGAAGCGGTTATTATAAGTATATATGGAATGACGATACGTTATTTTCAGATAATATAAAGGAACGTAATGGTTTAGCCATGGGAAACTATACTGTACAGGTGTATGACAGCTTGTTTGATTGTGCAGCTGTACCTGTCAGTCGAACGATAACCATAACCGAGCCCGAGAAACTGACACTGAACTTACAGAAAAGGGATGTGCTGGTAGCATGCGACGGAAAGATAGAAGCTATAGTTGCCGGGGGTACCAGACCTTACCGTTTCCGGTGGAACGATGGGGAAGAAACGGTAGATAGTGTAAAAACACTGCTCTGCAACGGCAATTACAAGGTGCAAGTAATAGACAAAAACCAATGTGCTGCTACTGCCAGTATTCTGTTGCCGCCACCACTTAAGGTAAAAATCAACGTGCAGGATTCTGTAAAATGTTTTGGCGATAATAACGGAAGCCTGGTAGTTTATGCACAGGGAGGAGTCCCATACAAAACCGGGAAACCGTATAAATATAGTTGGAAGAAACAAAATGCAGCCAGCATTTATGAAGGACTAAATGATACGATAGGCAGCAATCTCCGTGGATTAACAGCCGGTTGGTATGCTCTAAATATCACCGATAGTATCGGTGTTACACTCAGAGCAGACTCGATATTTTACCTGCCCGAACCCGAAGCTTTGGCAATACGGATACAAAAAACCGATGTGTTGTGTCACGGAGCAAGTACCGGGGCTATAAGTGCCGTGGTTACAGGAGGACTTAAACCCTACACCTTAAAATGGAGCAACAACTCAACTACTGCTGATTTGAATTCTCTTACAGCTGGAGTATATACCCTTACAGCTACTGACCGACACGGCTGTACTAAACAACAATCAGTCATCATTGAACAGCACGACCCGCTGATGATTGGTTTTACCAACATCATAGCACCAACAACAAGTACTGCTTGCGACGGTTCTCTAACAGCTTCTGTATCGGGTGGAGTTCGTCCTTACACGTATCACTGGAGCGTCACGAATGCTACCACTGCTACTGCAGATCATCTTTGCTATGGCACTTTTTACACCGTTACGGTTACCGACTCGGTTGGTTGTTCTGCCCAGGTGACTAAAACAAGTAAGTTTGCACCACCGCCTTTTGTAGTATCACTCTCCGTGCAAGACTCCATAAAATGTTACGGCACAGCTGTAGGAACAATTGCAGCGAGGGTATCGGGAGGTATTCCGTTCACTGCCGGTAAACCTTATAACTATTCCTGGTATAAGAAAAATAAGGCAGGAGAATACCGTTCAATAGTAGACAGCAATGATAGTACAATCACCCAATTGACTTCCGGTTGGTATGCATTCAACGTACGGGATGCAGAACTTAATAGCTCTACAGAATCGGTTGAGATTAACATCCCCGAACCTGATCCGATTGTACTCACTATCAGCCAGAAAAACATTACGTGCAATGGACTTCATAACGGAAAGGCTTCCGCTAGTGTTGTTGGAGGTGTACTTCCTTATACCTACAAGTGGAGCAACAATGGAGAGACTTCGCCTTCTATTGACAACCTGGCTTCCGGAGACTATTCGATAGAAGTAACCGATAAGCACGGCTGTATATCCCGACAAAGTGTAACTATAACTGAGCCCGGATTATTATCAGTAAGCTTCCAACCAAAGCTTATCTCCGAGCATAATGTATGTGATGGTAGTCTCAAAGCTGTGGTAAGGGGAGGAACAGCTCCGTTTAGCTATGCCTGGAGCGGGGTGAATTCAACGGCAGATGCTGTTTCGTCGCTTTGTGCAGCAGATTATTCTGTAACAGTGACGGATGCTCATGGTTGTAGTGCTAACCAAAAGATTACCCTTTCCAATCCTCCGGCACTTCGGTTATCTCTGGTGGTGCAGGATTCCATTAAGTGCAATGGCAATGTGCAAGGTATACTGGTAGCTACCGCTCAGGGAGGTATTCCTTTTACCTCCGGTGCAAAATACCGGTACACATGGAAAAAGAAAAATAGTCGGAGAGTATTTGAAACAATGCCGGCTTATACCGACAGCATGGCCACCGACCTGGCTACCGGAACTTATGCTTGTACTATTACGGATGCTAATGGAATATCCTTGCATCAGGACTCGGTGATTCTGTTGCCCGAACCAACAGAATTGCAACTTGCCATTCAACAGACGAATATAGGTTGTAGTGGTGCAGCAGAAGGAAGTGCTACTGTAGTTCCGTCGGGAGGGTTATTCCCTTATTCCTATGCATGGAGTACCGGCGATAAAACGGCGACTGTTCGGAATCTTTCTGCAGGAGCATACATTGTCAGGGTTACCGACCGTAATGGTTGTGTGGCAGCCCGTCAGATGTATATCAGCAAAGCTGCACCACTTTACCTCTTTTTATACAAGAAACAGCCACTGTGTTATCAGAGTTGCGATGGAGAGATAAAAACTACTGTTAGTGGTGGAATTGCTCCTTATTCTTTCCAGTGGACAGGTTCTGCGAGCACCGGATCGGAGGCAGGATCGCTTTGTGCCGGGAAATACTCTTTGCTGGTGACTGATGCTGCCGGATGTACCATACAGAAAAATGATTCGCTTCAGCATCCGGCACAGCTGCCGCTTCAACTGGGTTTGAACCGTTATATTTGCTCCGGACAAACCATTCGCTACGACATTAGCATTCCTTCGAAAACAGGAATAACATATCGTTGGGCAGGACCTGACGGATTTATGGCAACAACTCCCGCAGTTGATCTTAAACAACCTGGAACTTATACTGCATCGGTAACCAATGCAGTCGGTTGCAGCAATTCCGGATCGGTTACGCTCAGTCCATCGGGCATTACCGTGGCCAATGAGTTTGCTTTGCCTACGCAGGCTTTTGTCAACGAGAGAATTGTCATCGTGAATACAACATATCCGGCACCTGACAGCATCCGGTGGGTGTTGCCTGCCAAAGCTCAGATACTGTCCGGCGGACAATCGCATGCCGAATTTCTGGTTGCTGATACAGGAGTGTATGTAATCAAAATGATTAGTTACAAGGGAGTGTGTAGTTTGGAGCAGGAAAAAGAGATGATTGTCAGCACACGATCGCAACTCTCGGATATTGGTAATACAAAAACCCCATTTATTCAGGCTTTCAGTGCAACGCCGAACCCCAGTCATGGAACTTTCGAAACCAAGGTGGTGCTGCAGGGAAAAGCAGGTATACAACTTAAATTAATCAATATACTCAGTAGCCAAACGGCCTACCAGATCAAAAAGACAGGTGAGTCGATATACGAGCTACCGATTAATATCTCTGTTTTAAAAGGAACCTATTTGTTGCTGCTGGAAACGCCCAAGGGTAGTTCGACAATGAAAGTAATTATATTTTAATGGTTAATTATTAATGATAAATGATTAATTGTAGTTTGAATTAAATAGAGGCTCAGCTGAATTTTTGCCAGGAAGTGGCTAGATATGAATATCCGCCAGCTGGCGGAGAAGCCCACGGATGAATAAAAAAAATAAAGATCCAACCCCGAAGTGGGTTGAACATTAGCGGAGGAAGAACTCACGCTGGCGCGGTTTGACTACGAATATCCATTAGCCTTATGCTCCGAATGAATTAAAATCATCGGAATATCGGTTAAGCCAAACAAGAGACAATTGTAACACATAAACATAAGAAATCTATACCGGACAATATGTGAACATTATAAAAATAACGCAGCGGCAAACAGCAATGGGTTTCCTGTTTGCCGGGTGACGAAACCATGAACCCCATTATTTAATTTAATTTTTAATATGAGAAACAGATTTATTATCTCAGCCACGGTTATCTTTTCTTGCATAACCATTGTGGCTCAACGCCAACCGGACGCTGTAATCCCTTTCAACAAGGATATTCAGCAAATCATCATTAACCCTATCAATGGTCACATCATTGTGAAAGAAGCGGATGCCATTTCGTCTGAAGTACCCACTACCAAGACTATTGAATGGACAATAAAAAAAGATGACATTGTAAAAGTCGGCGCAGTGGAAAAAGTGCAAAAAGTATTGAATGCATTATCTTCAGCAAAAGATTTGGTGGCCTCCTTCCAATCCTCAGATGTTGTTGAGGTAATACCCAATTCACCTTATCTCCGGTCTAACATTGAACAACGCGACATTATTATCAACTCGCTGGACGGCAAAATCGTATTCAACTCGGGCAATTACGACTACCGGATAATGGAAAGTCACTTTCTTCCCGAAGCAGATCAGTTTTTGCTGCTTGTAAGTAACGGAAAAACCATCAGTTATGTACTGTGGAATCTGCAATCCGGCACCGAAAGTTGGAAAACCGATTTGGGAGATGTACAAGGTCTAATGAGTATGTTCAAGTCGTTGCTAAAGAATGATCCATCCGAAGACAAAACGATCACATCCAACGATGCCATTTTTGCATCCCTCAAAGGAATCCTTTACAAGATGGACCGATCGAACGGAAAAATTCTTTGGAAAGCAAAAGACAAAATCACCTCATTTTATCCCACTCAATCGGGACAAAATTTGGTCATAATTAAAAAATCAGGAGGAATCTTATCTTCCAAACAAGCTCTCAATATATGGAAAACCAGTGATGGCAATCCTGTATGGAAAGATGACATTACCACCAAGTATATTATCTACCTCGAAGACTGGAACAACAAATTATTGGTAGCCTACACCACTGGTTTCAATTTCTATTCGTATGCCGATGGTAAAAATCTATGGAAAAAAGATGCCAAAGGTGATAATATCAAGCAAGTAATTTCGGTTGGCAACGACTATCTTTACATTGCCGACAAAGAAATGAATTTGGTAAACGGCAACGGCCAAAGCCTATGGAAAAATACAATCGAAATTTCCGACAAACCCGAAGATGCTGTTTACTATCTGGGCAAAGTCGACAACAACCGTGTGTTCTATCTCACCGCAACCTATGGCAACATGGTAGATTATGCCACCGGAAAAAAAATCTGGAAGAAAAACATCGAATTCGACATTGACCGCCCCATGTTATACGCTCAGGACGATAACACCAAGGCATTTCTCGTTTACAATGACAAGAAAATATACAAGTTTGACCCGAACGCTTCCGACAAGCCCGAACCTGTAGCCAAACTCAAAGAGGTAAAAGACGATAAAACTATGTCGGGCATCGAATTATTCAACTGGGGTATTGCCCTTACCGGACAGTCGGAAGTAATTGGTGTAAACTTCGATGGAACCACTCGCTATCACAACATGTACAAAGAACCGGGAGGATCCGGCCGCAAACTGTTGAACGTAGGTAAAGGGGTAGCCGCTTTCGGTTTGGGAACTGCCGACGCTGTTTCTCATGCTCAGGTTGAATTTTACACAGTCAACGACAAAGGAGAACGGGTTTCTGCTGGAACTGCCGACTTATTTAACAGTAAAGCACAAACAAAAGGTGCTGCTGCCGGTGAATTAGCCTCCGTACTTACTCAAACAAAACGTTTCAATGCTTTGAAACAAAATGCGGATTATGCTTTCATCCTTAATCAGGGAGCCAATGGAGCAGAACTTATAAAAATTAAAAAAGAAGATGGTAAAGAGATCGACAAAATAGCAATAGACAACAATAAGCCGATGTATGAGGTTGATCCTGTAGATGGCACTATCTATTATGTATATAAAAACGAGCTAAAGATTTACAAATAAATGCTCCCCACCGCCGGCGCGGATTACCACCTGTGAAATAATAGCTTATATTATTTTAATACTATCACGGATTGCTAATCCGCGCCAACGGAGGGATCAGCTTTTAATGATAAATTGTAGTTTGAATTAAATAGAGGCTCAGCTGAATTTTTGCCACGAAGTGGCTAAATATGAATAGCCGTGGTGAAGCCCACGGATGAATAAAAAATAAAGATCCAACCCCGAAGTGGGTTGAATATTAGCAGAGTCAGAACTCACTTGGCAGAACGCAGAATGGAGTTGGAAAGGCGCAGAATGGAGTTGGAAAGGTGCAGAATTGACTTGGAAAGACACAGAACTCACTTGGAAAGGTGCAGAATTGACTTGGAAAGACACAGAATCGAGTTGGAAAGACGCAGAACTCACTTGGAAAGGCGCAGAGTTGAGTTGGAAAGGTGCAGAACTCACTTGGTAAGACGCAGAATTGAGTTGGAAGATTAAAGTGAAAGCTTCTAAAGTCTCGAGTAATAGTTCTGAAGTCTCGAGTGGATGTTCTAAAGAGTCGAGTAATAATTCTAAAGAAATGGAAAGACGTTCTAAAGACCCAGTTGAAAGTTTAAAGAGTTAAGTAAAATAGTACAAAGAGTTAGTAGCTCTGAACTGGTGTTTGGCATCAATTCAGAATTTATAGTTAGTAGTTTATAATTCATAGTTAAAACCAGTGTTCAAACGTTTACTCTACATATTCCTTTTTCTCCTCGCGGGTGTTGCTGCTTTTGCTCAGCAATATCCCGTGCAGGGATCATTTGCCATTGCCAGTCCCTACCCGGCCAATCTGAGTGATTATGCCAACAGCAACATCCAAAGTCTGGCGCTTAACCTCACGCTTACCGACCTGAATATGGCTAATAAACGGGTACGGCTCAAACTCTTTATCCAGACGCAGAATGCCACCATTGCCCAGAGCATCGACAATATATCCGGCGAACCGCTTATTATGCTCGACGGTGGTATTCCGCAACGCTTCACCAACACCGAACTGGCACACTACTTCCGGTTGGAAAACCTACAGGGCATCAACCCCGACGGATATGCACGATCGTTGCCCGAGGGAGTTTATACCATCGGTTTTGAGGTGTACGATTATTTTACAGGAAATAAACTCAGCGGACGGATCGGCCAGACTTTCTGGATTATTATCAACGATCCGCCACTTTTGAACACACCGACCGACAAATCAAAGATTGCCGATTTTACTTCCGGCTCGCGAGGTAACGGGGGTATTATCTTTAACTGGACTCCCCGTTCATCGCAGGTATCCAATACCGAATACGAGTTCACCCTCTGCGAATTGTGGGACGCAACGGGCGATGCCTACCAACAGTTTATGTCCGCCATTCCGAAGTATCAGACTACGGTATCGAACAGCACGACGCTTATTTACAGCCTGGCTCAGCCAATGCTGATATCCGGTTATACCTACGCGTGGCGGGTGCGGGCAAAAGCCAAAGCCGGATTCGAAGATATCGGGCTATACCGCAACGACGGCTACAGCAATCTCTTTACTTTCCGGTACGGCGACCCCTGTCCGGCACCACAAAGTCTGGCACTCGAAGCCAAAAGCTCCGATGCCATTGCCGCCACCTGGGATGCTCCTGTAGGCGCTACCACCGGGGGCATCAGGTATAAAATAGCCTACCGCAAATATTCTGCTGCCGGACAATGGAGCTGGGCTGAAACCGAAACATCCGATCTATTCCGTACTATCTCCGACCTTGAAGCTGCCACCGAGTACGAGATAAAAGTGGGTGTACCTTGCAATAATGGCAATTCCACAGCCCCCCTCTCCCCCGGGAGAGGGGACGGGGGTGAGGTGGTCTTTACTCCCTCCCAACGTATCACTACGCTACCAGCCGGACAAATAACCGGTATCGAATGCGGTAAAGAACCAACAATCGACCTAAGCCAACAAACGTTACTCACACTGCTTAAAGCGGGTGATGTGGTAATGGCCAATGATTTTCCAACTACGATTAGCAGTGTGACGGGCACTTCGCAGGGCTGGAGTGGCGAAGCGTGGACCAAAGTGCCCTGGCTGGGCGACACGCGCATACATGTAACCTACGCTTCCATCAAAGTAAACAGCGACCACAAGCTTATTGACGGATCGTTTGATACTGTGTATAATCCATCAGGGAAGAATATCGGAGATGTGGATCAGACGGTGGAAGATATATCAAATTTCGTAGCTGACATAACTACTCCATTTGTTGTACCTGATAAATTCACTATTCAATATGATTCAATCAAAGGAACAGTTACCTTTACAAATGCAAACGGAACAAGTATTGGCACTACGGTTATACCCCAAAATACAGACGGTGTTCAAACTTTACCTATAACTCTGCAAGATAAAGATGGTAAAACTTATGAGGTAAGGAAGAATGAAGAGACCAAACAAGTGGAGGCTATTTATCTCGCTGAAAATGCACAACAAGCAATTGCATTTTCACCAGTTTCACAGGAAGAAGGACAAAAAAGAATAACCAATTATGCAGAAAAATTACGTGATAAAATTAAAAGTCACACAGAATGGGCTACAAGTACTGATCCATTTATAAAACAGGCATATTTAAACGCCGAACTATTACCTAAAATCTCAATATTCAATTCTCAAGATGGAAGTGGTGGTGCGTGTAAGGGAAAACAAATTTTTATTGGTTATGATGATTTTACAAGAACAGTTGCTTCTGAAATGGAAGGGGATATTATGTCAACCCTCTTTCATGAGTTTATGCACTATTTAAATCATCACGTAGTACTTTTATATCCTTACAAATATATAAACGAAGAGGAAGGTGAAATCTACTCCTTTAAGACAACAGATACAATTTTCACAGCTGAAAATCAATCAGAATTTTTCAAAAGAGTAAAATATGAATTTTGTAAGACAGCGGTTAATGGCGGTTTAAAACAACTTTTAATAGAGCAAACATACGGTAAAGGGAAAAATTGGAATGGTTTAACCACAATACAGCAGGAAAATATTACGATTATGATGAATTCTAAACGTCAATCATATTTCGATTATGATGAACTTACATTTGATGAGTTGACAAATAGTCAGCTTGATGAGTTTGACTATTTTATAAAAACATCGGGATTGACCCTTAATAAAAACTACAAGATCGTTAATTATACTTATAGTCCATCTAATTATAGGAAAGACGAATTAAATGCTTATCAAAAAACGTATGATGCAGAAAAGATAAATTTATTTTCAATCTCATCCATAAAAAGATCTAAATGTAATAACTCTATACAAGTGCATAAGAATGGGCAAATAGCAGCTGAGGCATACGAAAAAAAATATGGTTACAATGAAAAAGGTGAATTCATACAACATTAAAACAAAATGAAATGAAAAAAATATTTAGTATTTCAATATTATTAGTGCTTGCTTTATATACTTATGCAGGCGAAGTTTGTTCTGGAGACTCAGTAAAGGTCTATATTGAGAAAAATAAAACTCAGAAAATGGCAATTAATCTAGTGTTTGAAAACAAATTCAAATTAGATACGATCCAAATCAAGCCGAAATTTATCATAGATGATGCATGGTATAAAGATCGTTTTGCACAGGGGTATTATATTCAAACTTTTAGAAATAAGAAGGAATTCAATATTATAAAAGATATGCCATATGCTTTAATGTATAAAAATGAAGACTTTATAATACCTCCATGTTCTATAATCAAAATACCCATTCCTGTTGGTTATAAAATGGCTTATGATAATGATATAGACGCTGAACTAGGAGTATCGCTGCGATTGTCTTTTAAATACTTGAAGCGTAACGTCAACGTAACCGATGTGATCTTTAAAACTGATTATCAAACAAACTATATTATTTTAAAAGAAGCTGGAAAAAACTGGGAAAAACCAAAGAAAAGGGAAGTCTCTCATTCGGTGGATACGAAGAAGAAACAATAAAGTATAATCTAGTTGACATGGCAAGTAGAATTAAGGCACTTAATAAGAGAGAAAAAAGGCACATGAAAAAGTTAGTATTATTTACTTTATTGTTTTTGATGGCGACAAAGTTATTTGCATCTGATAAAGACACCATTCTAACAGTCAATTTAGAAGCTAGTCAATCTGTTCCTTACGGAGTCGATTTGGTTTTTAAAAATAATTGTAAGGACACAGTCATTCTTTTTGGAAGGTTTAAAAATTTCTTATTTGCAAGTAGTTGGGGATCAGAGCCAGGTTTCTTAATTGATTTTTTAAAAAATGGCAAACAATTAGATTTATTTTTTGATGCAGGTAATTCAAAGGAAATTGAATTTTATAGATTTTCTTCAAAAATGTTGATTATTCCCCCTCGAGGAAAACTAAAACTAAATATTCCATTACAACCCTATATGGGATTTGATGTAAAAAGTGAATATAAAGTTAGGTTTCTGATTAATTATCTATGTGATAAATTAGATCATAAAAAACACCTTCCTCAAGAGTATATACATGTTTATACAAACTATGCAATTTTACGGGACAGTACTTTTTTGAAAACAAAAAGGTAATTACGGGTATTTAACAAAATAATGACGCCAACAAAATGCATAAAAGAGAATAACCTCAACAGGAAAATCATTTTCCTGTTAGGCTCTTTGTGTGTTCTGTTTTCGTCATTCAGTTATTCGCAAGTTCAAGGAGTTTCTTATTCCGTGGGCAAGGTAGTAACCGGAACAGCTGCCACAACGTATACCGTGCCCTATACCATTACGCCTGCCGATACTGTTGGTAGCACTTTTACAGCAAACACTACCGGCGGTGGAACCATCACACTGGCAAGTGGCAAAACGATTGAAGTGGCAAGCCTGCCTAGCACCGTACAGGATGCTGCAGGCACTATTTATCAGGCCGACGACAAAGGAAAGCTGACCAAAGTGGGTAGTAATAGCAGCAATGCAGCCACAATGCTTGCTACAGCCAACCTCACCGTAGTGGATGCTTCAAAAGGCACTGTTACCTTTGCTCCTACCAGCGATATGAAATATGCTTTCGACGCATGGCAAAAAGCCTACGATGGCAATAGCGCCTGGAGCAAACGCTATGAAACGCTGCCTATAAGCGGACAATCGGGAAAATACCGCGTAAGTTCCAAACTGATGGTGCCCGACGAGGCCGACAAAGTACTTGCCATTATCAATCTGAACGATAAAAGTATAGCTGCAGGCAGTGTGCAATTTGTAAATGCCACAGGAACCGTGTTTGAGAAGGATAGTATTACTCCTACCAGCTATAAGATAAACCTGGTGGGCGGACCTGCCGGCGATGCACAGGAAGTGTACGCACTTTACTCCACCGGGGGTAAAACGTATACGCTGGGCAAACTGCTGGTGGCTACCTACGAACCGAAAACAATAAATCTGGCACTGGTGCCTGTAAACGGTGCTAAGTTGGACAGCACAGCCATTGCCAGAGAATTGAAGAAGGTATATGAACCGCTGGGTATTGACTTTAACCTGACAACCAAAGCTAAGTTTAAGTACGAAGCACTAGAAACAGCCTCACTGAAAGTAGAAGGTAGTGGGCTCCTAAGCGTATACACCGAGCAAATGAAGGCGCTGAACAGGGCTTATGTTGACAGCCTTGGAAGTGCATACGACGCCACCACGGTTTATATGTTTGCTCTGAAACAGGGAGCGGATAAAAGCGAAGGCAAAACCATACTGGGCGATATGCCGAGAGGCAAACAGTTCGGCTATATCTTTACACAGGTGCAAGACGGTACCTCGCAGGGCAAAACCGCTGCTCATGAGATAGGGCACGGTATATTCCAATTACAACATACCTTTAGCTATAGCGGTATGGCTGATGCTACATTCTCTGCTGCCAACGTGATGAACTACCCTGCGGGCGAAGCATTAAGCAAGCTCCAATGGGATCTGATGCATGACCAGGGACTGGTGATTAGCGTGTTTGAGACGGATAAGGGGGTGGAAAAAATAAATGCTACATACAATTATTTACTCCCAAGTCATAAACCATTTAGATTTAAAGCTGGTGATGGAAATCTTGATGATGATTGTATCGTAGTTAATCCTCCGACTAACGGAAATTATCCAAATGGTACATTGTACAGTTTTGTTATTGGAAATACTGAATATTTCTATAAATCTGAAGATGAGAATTTTCACTCAACAGATGGAAAACTGTATGAAAATGCATATACACCAAGTTCTGCAGGTAACGAATTTAGATTAATTGCTCAGGATGCAACCGATAAATGTGCATATTATTTAGTAAAACGGCTCCTCAAAACATCTAATTATTCCGCTCCTGACTTAAGTATCACAACAGATGCTAAGAAATATTATCTATGTACTAAGGGGAAAATTCCGTTGAACGGAAATCAAAGTGTATCAAATTCAGTTCAATGCATAGATTTACCTGCCGACCAAAGTCAGATAACTTGCAAATACCTTATTGACAAAAATTTCATAAGATTAAACGTCAAATGCTTGGAACCGTTAAACGTTACCAAGCGCAAACAACTTATTGAAGAAATAGCCGGTAAACAACTTATTATAGGCGATGATGAAATGTTGTTACAAAGTTTGATGCTTTCAACACCCGACAATCAAGCGCAGGAAATACACAAAACGATTAAAGATAAAAATCTTATTGGCAGCATATTGACAAAAACACAACTTGCAGCACACAATGACATTCTTAATGTGCTGATAACGTGGATGCGGAAATATGAAAACTCCAAAACTGCTAATAAAACTTTAGAATACTCGGAAAACACCATATTACCTAACGATGGCGTAGATGGTGACTTAGAGACCGATGGAGTAACATTAAAAACCAACTGGAGCAATGATGGTGATTGGGCTGTGAGTGAATCGTTTGGATTCTACGATAATGTATTTGTGTGTTTTACAACCCCGGTTGGTGGTTTCAAAAAAGGAATCACATACAAACTTTCGGCATTAGAAGCATATTCTCTATTTAACGAAGCATCAAGAAACGATAATATAAAAGCCGGAAAACTAGTATTGGATGTAGCCATGCTTGCTGTTGGAGTAGGCGAAATATCGGCAGCATATCGTGCTTATGAAACCAGTAGAGGGTCGTATGCCTTGTATTTACTCATAAAAGCGGGAACAGATACAGGAATGGGGCTTGCCGACATAACCATACAAAACACCCTCGCTACCCAATGGAGCCAAACCACCGAAGGACAAAAAAACTTGAAACATTGGAATACGATATGCACAGCCTATATGGCTACAAGTTTAACCGCAAGTGCGGTGGATGGGGCAATAAAAAAACTTGGTATTAAAACCATGACCAACGAAGATGAGTTTGTAAAAGTATGTGATGAGTTGGAAGGAGTGGGAAAAGTTGGAAAACTGGGCACGTTGATTGACAGCAAAATTATAATTGTTGAAAAAGTTGATATTGGTGTAACCAGAGCAAAAACATTTTTAAATTCAGAATATGTTACAGGGGAATTGTTAGAGGATGTAAAAATGTACAGACGCTTTGGTGGAGATGCAAAATTAGGTGGTACATATGCGTCAACAGTTGAAAATTTATCAAGAGAGGATCTTGCATTAGTTGAAGAATTTAATAATAGTATGCGATTTGAGGCAACCTTTAAAGTGCCGAGAGGAGAAAAAGTCAATATCGGGAAAGTCGGACCATGGCCGCCTAAAGCTCCCGAGTATATGGGTGGTGCAGACCAGGTTATCTTAAAATATGGTTACCCAGAAAATGTTTGGGTAGAAAGTATAAAGGATTTCAAAACTGGAAAAATATATTCTTATGGCGATTTTAAAAAAGCTTTTCCTAACTTATGTCAATAAAAAAAATAGAACTAATGAAAAAAGAATTAGAAATTAAAATTAGTCAACTAATAGGTTTATTTAGTTATTTAATTTACACTGAAGACTTTAAAGCCTACAGGAGAATAAAGAGTAATTATGAAATTTTATTTGAAAATCTAACTCAAAAAGAAAATATTAGAGATGAAGATTTTGTAGTTATACAGTCTTCATTAAGAGTATTTGACGAAGCTCCACCTAAAGACAAAGCTTTAGGAAAATATATTTTATGTAAAATGGAAGAAATCTATGAGTTGAAGAATAAAATAGAAAAAATGGAATAATATAAAAAATCAATTTAGCAATGAAATTATTCCTTATGAAAAAGTCAAACAAACCCTGTGGTACAAAGAAAATCAAAGATGGGCAGACCCGCGCCAGCGGGGGGTACGGATTGGTCGCAATTTACCGAAGTATGGCAATATGGAACTAATGAAGCACCCGAAGCCCAAGGAGGAGACCCTATCAACAAACAAGACGGAGTTGCACCACAGGTAAGTGCTAAAGATTTACCAGACAATCATCGTGCATATATACCTCAGGATGGCCTCTGCTGCCGCACGATTGCATCGTGTGGCAAGTAAGTTGGCAATAAAAACAATTAAATGAAAGAAAACCATGCGTAGAAATTATAAATTTGACTTCGTCGATTTTCAATTCATAATCCTGTTGATTTAGAGTTGTTTCCACACGATGCAATCGTGCGGCAGCGGGGGGTCTGGTTCAGATGGTATGCACACGAAAACACATTTCAACCCAACCAATAAGTATTTTATATTGTACTTTCTCCCAGAAGATTTGGATAATTGCGTAGTGGATTTTAGTCAAGAGATTTGTCCGGATTCAGTTTATAAGTATTTTCCAAAAGAGAAGAATCCGTTTGAGGAAGAAATAAAACAACTAAAAAACTGAGAATAAAGATTCTCAGTTGATTGTAGGCTGTCTGGGGTTGTTCGGCATAGCGTCTTTAGCTTACCCCGGCTGCCGCCTCTGCTGCCGCACGATTGCATCGTGTGGCAAGTAAGTTGGCAAGAAAAACAATTAAATGAAAGAAAACCATGAGTAGAAATTATAAATTTCAGAATCCTGAAGGTGTCTATTTTGTCAGCTTTGCTGTAGTTGAATGGATAGATGTGTTTACACGTAATGAATATAAGGATATGCTACTTGATAGTTTGCGGTATTGCCAGCATGAAAAAGGAATGGAAATATATGCATGGTGCATAATGAGCAATCATGTTCACTTGATTTTTAGCAGTATAAAGGACGAAAAGCCTGAATTGATATTAGGTAGTTTTAAGCGTTTTACCAGTAAAGCAATAGTAGCTGCCATAAAAGAAAACCTTCAAGAGAGTAGAAAGGATTGGTTGCTTAAACAATTTGAAGAAGCGGGGAAAAAGTCTTCCAATGTCAAACAGTATCAATTATGGAGACACGACAATAAGCCAATAGAACTTTGGAGTAATAAAGTTATTGACGAAAAGCTAAATTACATACATAATAATCCTGTTGAAGAAGGTTTAGTATTTAAAGCAGAACAATATGTTTATAGTAGTGCGATTGATTATGCAGGCGAGAAAGGTTTATTAGATATTGTGTTGATTTAGAGTATTGCCACACGATGCAATCGTGCGGCAGCGGAGGACACTGAGAATATATGATTATAATGGTAAGATTATAGAAGAATATAAATTAAATGATAATTTAATATGGATACAACAATAAAAAGCATATTGTTCAAAATAATAAAAAGAGAATATGTTATTTACGGGGAGGGAATATACACCTATCATTGGTCATCAGGCGTAAATAAAATATACTCCAAGAATCGCAAATTAATATCTGATTTTCTGAAAGAGGAAGGGGTATATAATGAAATAATACGTTCGGATTTTAATAAGTTTGATGTTATATCTGAAGATGATATTGGCAAAGATTTTTCACGAGAATATTTAATTGATTATTTTGAGAAAAGAATTAGCAAAGGAGATAAAGACTATAATACTTATAAAGTTTTAGTCCCTCAAGATGTAACTGATTTCTATCAATTCGGAGTTTGGATTGAGATAGCTGGTGTTCGAATCGTTCCAGGCGCTTTTGATCAGAATTGGGAATATCCGGGTTGTATTCTACTGCCGAGGATAGATGAAAAACTAAAGAAGAGCATCCCTTTTACAAAAGTGCCAACACCAATGGATCGTGGAGAAGATTATTTGATATCAGACAAATATATCGACAAGGTCATCGGTATCAAGCGTTACAAAGAGATCAACTGGATAGGAACAGGTTGGGAACATTACGATGACTTCACCAGTGAGACTGAGGAGTATGTATTAGACTTGCATCATTTTGATCAAGATATTTATCGCATATTCAAAGAACATAATGCTCTGGAGATATTGAGATAACTCTTGTCTTCGCGGATATATGACTCAATTGATCGTAGGTTGTCTGGGGTTGTTCGGCATAGCGTCTTTAGCTTACGCTGATTTTCAATTCGCTATGTCGATGCTAAAAGCAAGGCTCTTGCCTTGCATATCAAGATTGGAGTCATCCTTGGATACTTGAGTCAACGAGAGGATGAACAGTCAAGCGTCCAAGGACGATTGGGCAAACGAGAAGATGAATGATAGAAATCCAGGGATTCTTGGTCCAACGAGGGGATGAACAGTCAAACAGCCAAGGATGCCTCGTTTGAACACAGTCTGTACAAGACAGATAATTTATAATTTATAATTTACAATTAATAGTTTATAATTAGCTATGTCACATCGTTTACGTACATTCTATTTGTTGATCGTATTTTTCTGTTGTATGTCGCTGGCCGGTCATGCGGCAGGTGCTACTGCATCTGACGATAATACCAAAGCCCGTGCGGTAGCAACGCTCGACGATCTGGAAAGTTACCAGAAATACGTAGACGCTATTTCGCCTACCGACCTGACCGATTTGCCTGTGGGCATGAAAAAGAAGTTTGGCAACGCCACGGTGACTATTGGCATAAGTCAAGCTAAGTTTCTGCCGACTTACACCCAATTGACTGTGTTTTGTAAGTTGTCATTGCCACAGAACGACCCGGAGACCAATAAACCAAAAGAACTTTATTTTGGAGCAGACAATATTAAACTCTCGCACGGTGGCGGATTGATAGGCGATGCCCGCTTGTATTTATTGCAGGATGTAACTATTCCCTTTGGCAGCAATTCTTTTTCCGTTACGCTAAAGGGTGCTAAAAACCTCAAGGTGCCCGACCCGCAAAGCGAAACCTATGCTGTGTTTAACTGTAACGGTATTCAGGAAATCGGACTATCGGCCGATGTGCTTTTCTCTAAAAACATGTTGGTGCCACTCAATCAAAACCTGGAACCTGACTCCACGCAGCAGGTCAAAGGTTCGTTTAAAACCACGATTACCGACTGGAACGATATACTGGCCGAATTCAGCCTGCAACCTTTTGCCGTAAAGGGCTTGGAAAAATTCGCCATCTCGGTGGACAAAGCCGTGGTGGATTTAAGTGACACCCGCAACTCCTTGGGTGTTGTATTTCCTTCGGGTTATTCCAACATTGTTCCCGGTCAGGCAGCTCTGTGGCGGGGAGTGTATGTCAACAAGCTCAAAGTAACATTGCCGCCGGAGTTCATGAAAAGGGGTTCGTCCGAACGAGTCAGTTTTGAAGCGAACCAACTGATTATTGACAATGCCGGGCTGACGGGTAACTTTGCTGCTACCGGTCTTCTGCCCGAAGGATCGGCCTCGGGATGGACCTTCTCAGTCGACAAATTTTTCATTAATTTGGAAGCCAGCAAACTAACCGGTGGTGGTTTTGACGGGCGCATCCAGTTGCCGGTTTCAAAAGACGATCCGGATAATTCCTGTCGGGGAGGTGTTGCCTATAAAGCCATCATTATGCCCGGCAACCAATATACCTTAGTGGCGAATTCGCTCTGCGACGTCAATTTTGATCTGTTTCAGGCTCAGGCACATCTGGAACCTAATTCGTATATCGAACTGAAGGTGAAGGACGGACACTTCCGTCCGAAAGCGGTGCTGACCGGTAGCCTGACCATCGAAGCCACCAAACAAGAAAGTTCGGAAACGGCGAAAAGCACTAAATCAGTGACTTCCATCAAAGGTGTTGAGTTTCAGGAATTGGTGCTGCAAACCGAGTCGCCCTATATTCAGGTGAAGTATTTTGGTTATAAAGGCGAAGCTAAAATCGGAAATTTTCCGATCTCGCTTTCCGACATAGGTCTTACCACCAATAATAACGAAGCGACACTCTCGATGGGAGTGAAAGTAAACCTGATGGCGGGCAAAATAAGTGCATCTACTAAACTTGGCATCGTGGGTGAGATGCATAGCACTGACTTTGTTTTCAAAAAGCTGAACATCGGTGCTGTGGCTATCGACAATGTCAGTTTCTGCGGATTCAATATCAGCGGCAATGTCAACTTCCTGCGCGACGACCCTACCATGGGCGATGGTTTTGCGGGAACACTGAAAATGACTACCAATTTAGGAAGTGCGCTTACCGTAAATGCTCAGGCTGCCTTTGGCTCCATGCCCGACAGCAGCAATCCTTCCGAAGCATTTCGCTACTGGTATGTGCAAGCCATGGCAACCGGCTTCAATGTTCCGCTTTTTGCCGGCATCAATATGACCGGGCTGGGCGGTGGTGGCAGTTATCATATGCTCAAACAGCCCAGCAAATCGGCTCAAAGCCTGTGTGGCATCGATTATACTCCCGATAAATCATACGGACTGGGATTCAATGCAAAGATAAACTTTAAAGGAGCGGAAGCTTTCACCGGAGAAGCCGGATTTGAAATGATGTTTAGCACAAGCAATGGATTATCTAATATGGGATTGTACGGAAAAGCTTATTTTGCGGCTCCTACATTTATTACCAATTTCTATTCTGACGTAGCGAAGGCAAAGAATTACATGGCGGAACAAATGAAAAGCACACTGGGCAATATACAAAAATCAGCTACTTATAAAAAGCTGGCAGAAAACGGTAAGTTTGCCGATTTGGCCGATAACATTCAACCTGTCAATACAACCTTGGATGGAGCCGCCTCTATGTTGGCCAAGGTGGGGATGAATTATGATTTTACCAATAACGTATTACACGCCACGGCCGAGGCCTATATAAAAACACCAGGCAATGTAATACGAGGTGCCGGGTTAAACAATAAAGCCGGATGGGTGGTATTGCACTTCGAACCCAAAGAATGGTACGTACACATAGGTACTCCTACAGATCCCATTGGATTGAGAATGGGAGTAGGCAGTCTTAGTGCCGAAACAAAGAGCTATTTTATGATTGGCAGTCGCATTCCGGCAAGTCCTGCTCCACCGTCGGAAGTGGCTCAGATACTGGGAGTAAGTTCGCAATCGCTTGATTACATGCGCGACCTGAATGCGCTGGGAGATGGAAAAGGATTTGCTTTCGGCTCAAAATTATCCATCAATACCGGTGACCTGCGATTCCTGATGTTCTATGCCAACTTTAGTGCCGGATTGGGTTTTGATATTATGCTTAAAAACTACGGCAATGCCCATTGCGAAGGTAGTTCGGAACCTATCGGCATCAACGGATGGTATGCCAACGGACAGGCTTATGCCTACATGCAGGGAGAACTGGGCATACAGGTAAAACTGATGTTTATCAAAAAACGGATTCCAATTATCAGTGCCGGTGCAGCTCTACTACTGCAGGCTAAATTACCGAACCCAACCTGGTTCTCGGGACAAATGGGTGGTTACTTTAATGTGTTGGGCGGTCTTGTAAAAGGGAAGTACAGTTTCAAGGTAACCATAGGGAATGATTGCAAAATAATAGCAGGCTCGGATAATCCGCTTGATGATTTAAAAATAATTTCTGATTTTACACCAACTGACCAATCGACAGATGTCGATGTATTTACAACTCCACAAGCAGTATTCAATATGCAGGTAAATAAGCCATTCACATTGGAAAGTGGGTCCACCTACCGTATTAAACTGGATGGTTTCACTGTATCAAAAGGAGGCGTATCCATACCGGGCAAGCTTACTTGGAGTAACAATAATGATGCACTAAGCTTCGAAAGTTCTGAAATTCTACCTCCGGTTTCGGAGCTTAAGGCCTTTGTAAGTGTAAGTTTTGAACAACAAAAGGGAAGTGCCTGGCAAACCGTGTTTGATAATGGGAAAAAAGTGACTGAACAACGCGAGATAACCTTTACCACCGGCACGGCACCCAATAATATTCCGGTGAAAAATATAGCCTATTGTTATCCGGTGAAGGATCAGAAATACTTCTTCCCGTTGGAAAATGCCAGACAAGCCTACGTGCAACTGAAACAAGGACAGGCTTATTTGTTCGAAGATGCTCAGTACGCGCAGCAGGTGCAACTTTCTACCGGAGGCTCTCAGGTAACGGCTCCTTTCAGATATGACGCAAATGCCAAAAGAGTAATTATGACTTTGCCGGAGTTGAAAACTGCTCAGCCCTATAGTTTCACATTGGCCGGTGTTCCTGCAGCAAACAATTCGAGTAATATTAAACAAGAAACATCTACCATTGCAACAGATGGAAATGACATTAAGGTAACCAATCAGAAAGCAGTGGGAGTAGTTACTTCTTCCGAAGCCAGAACGTATCTGACCTATAATTTCAAAACCAGTCAGTATTATGGTTTCAGAGATAAGATGGCAGCAAAAACGCTAACAAACGCATTGTATCAGATTATTCTTACTGATGTGGGTGCTTTACAAGCTGATGTGGCCGGATCGGAAGCCTTTGATGATGCTGAACTGTGGGGTGTTGACTTATCAGGAACAAAACCATTAATTCAACCCGTGGCATTGCTCAATGATAGCTGGTACACACAAGACATCAAGCCTCGCATCTATCAGCAATATCCGCCCGATGCAGGTATCACCATCAGTCGTGATACATCTGTAGTTGGATTTCCACCCGTGCGGGGAATAGAGGCCATGACATGGTACAAAACAATGTCTGAGAAAGAACCGGACCGGTCTGATCTGATTACACGGTTACCGTATCGTTATTATCAGGATTATTATTACTACACTGACTTCAGAGAGTTCCAGAACAAAGTGGTGAATAAATATTCTTATAATTTCAGCGCGGTTCCCGAACGGTTAAGTCAGATTTTCCTAAAGGGTACATACCCCCTTATGCGTAGAGGAAACTATCCGGTGTTGTTCAGATATATATTACCGGGGAATATTCAAAGTAGTACGTTCAACTTTGAATTTAAAAATACCTTGTTATATTAACTATGAATTATGAATGCACATGATAGTCCTTAGTATTAATGAGGTTCATTTTTCAAGTCGCAGCAAAAATTCATAGTTCATAATTCAATGTCGTTTAGTTTAGCATTTATAAGAAATAAGGGAAAAACTGAGGAACTTTATTCACTCTACTAAGGGTTAAAGATCTGTATATACAATACATTTACAGCCTTAGTAGATAAAATTGGACATACAAAACACCCTTATTACCTCATTTAAATAATCGCTATATTGTTTTGAAATCTACAATTTCTTATTTAAACGACATTGGTTCATCATTCATAGTTATCAGTTTATTCATAGTTCATAATTTATAGTTAGTAATTAGTAGTTCATCATTCATAGTTCATCATTACATATGCCTTTTCTTCCATCATACCGTTATATTCGTTGGGTACTGTTACCAATGGTGTTCCTCCTTTCTGGTTGTTATCAGGAACAAATACTTGAAGTTAAAGCCGCCTTTAGAATCGAAGTTGTTGACAATAATTATTCGATTCCGGTACTGGTAAAAATAAGCAACAGTACATCGGGTGCAGAAAATTACGCATGGACCATGACCGGAGCAGAGCTCTCAACATCGTCGGAGCGCGATCCCGGGACCTTGCAGTACAACAACCCGGGCACTTACACTATCCACCTCGAAGCAACCAACCAAAATGGAGGCAAAGACAGTCGCGATACCACCATCACTGTCGATGCCGCCATCCGAGTGGGTTTTACAGTCAATAATAATGCTTCGTGGTACCCCGATGCCACAGTGTCTGTAAGCAACAATACTATTGGCGCTACCAGCTATCAATGGACTTTTGCCGGAGGTACCCCCTCCTCCTCAACCCTAAAGCAACCAGGCAATATAGTCTTCAGCACACCAGGCACCTATATCATCTCTCTGAAGGCCGGCAACGGAAGAGTTAGTTATACCAAAGACACGACTGTAACGGTATTGCCTGATTTGACGAACGATTTCAATATCAACTGGGCTACCGACGATAATGACATGGAAGTACCCTTCACAACATCTCTGAAAAATAACAGCGTAAGTGCTACAAGTTATAAATGGATCTGCTCGGGAGGATTGCCTTCTTCATCAATCAGCGCATCTCCTACGGTAAGCTATACCTCACCGGGCACTTACACTATAAGTCTTACGGCAGCTAACGATAAAAAAAGTCTGACCAAATCACAAACCATTACCTTGCTACCCAACAGCAACCTATTCCGTTTTAGCAACGTACATTTGGGCACAAACACGGCACAAAATACAATCGGCTGTTATTTTTCGTCTTCGTTGGGTAAAGTGCTGAAGGCATCGGAAGCGACTGAGACAAATGGAGGCAGCATCGATTTTGTTTATTTCGGGTTCGACAATACTTTTAACTACAATAAATTTATTTCACCCAACAGCGTGCTGAATTACACATTTAGCTATATACCCAATGCCATCAGCACTGCTATTATCAATAAGCAGGAGAGTTGCGGATGCGGTAGTTCTATGACAGCTGCACAGTTTGATGCCATGACCGATGATGCCCTGCTTCAATCGACAAGTATAAACCAATCTGCAGCCGGACTGGCTGAATTCAACAGCACAGCATTGCCCCGCATTGTCCTCTTTCAAACACAAGACGGCAGAAAAGGTGCTATCAAAATAAAGCAGGGTGTAGCAGCAGGTCAGCAGAGCTACGTTGTGTGTGACATCAAGGTAATGAAGAAACCGTGAGGATAACTATGAATGACGAACTACTAACTATAAACTATGAATTTAAGTTGTCTTGACTTTTATAATGTTGCTATTTTTGAGAATTTATTGTTGATTTGAATCGGGTCTCGCGAGTTCCAACTCGCGATTATTCATAAATACCGCGAGTTGGAACTCGCGAGACCCACAATATAAGACACTTCTGAAAAATTCAAGACGACTTCATTGCTAATTATGAGCTATAAGTTATTTTTATACAATATGATAAACAATCTAAGAGTTGGTAGCAAGCAAATTGCATTACGCTCTCTACTGCCGAAACTATATGCATCTATTCTGCAACCAGCAAATACACCTGTCTTCGGTTCATCATCCATGCATCAGGTATTATCATTCATAGTTCATCATTCAAAGTTCATAGATCATAGTTATCGGTTCATCGTTTTTCTTCTTTGCCTGATAAGTACCTCTCTCTCCGCTCAGACCTACACGGCCAGTCCGGATTTGGGCAATATAAAAGAAAACCTAAAAAGCAAATTTCAGAAACCGTTCTTAATCAACGGTGGACTATCACTCAACTCTGTTTATACTGAAAACTGGGGTGAAGGAGCAACCAATCCACAACCCTTCTCGTGGATTGCCACAGGTAACATTAACCTTACTTTGTTCGGAGTAGCTATGCCTTTCTCTTTCAATTATAGCAATCGTAAAGTGCAATATTCCAATCCTTCATTCAAATTCAACCGCTTTGCCCTCCATCCCAAATACAAAGCATGGACTCTTCATGCAGGCGATCTCTCCACCACTTTTTCTCCATATACCCTGAACGGATACCAATATACCGGAGCCGGAGTGGAGTATAACAAAGGTAAATGGCAGGCACAGGCTCTGTATGGACGGTTCGTGAAAGCTGTAAAAGAAGATTCATTGATTAGCCCGTCATTCCGACGATTGGGTTGGGGAACAAAAGTTGCTTACAGCGATAGCGGGCGCAAAATAGGGGTCTCTGTATTCCATGCGAAAGATAACGTAGGATCCATTCCATATCCTGTGTTGAACAAAAATGCTGCAATAACTCCAATGGAGGGAACTGCATTTGCTGTTGAAGGAAGTTATCCGGTAATGAAAAATTTGTTGGTCAACTTCGAATACAGTACAAGTATACTGACTAAAGACCTTCGGCTATCTAGCGATACAATAACGAATCGGTCTTCATTTCTCAAACAACTTGTTGGTTCTGCCAACAGCTCTACGGCTATTTATCATGCTATCAAAGCAGGATTCAGCTATAGCATTGCACAATCAGCCATCGGTATCAATTACGAGCGGGTAGACCCCGGATACCAAACACTGGGGGCATATTATTTTACGAATGACTTTGAAAATATTACCGCCAACTTCGCTCAAAATATGTTGAAAGGAAAGATAACAACCAGTATCAATGCCGGCATCCAAAAAGACGATTTGAACAATGCAAAGCAGAGCCGAATGCAACGACTTCTCCTTTCGGGGAATGTGGCTATCCGTCCATCACAAAAGCTCAACATTGGTCTATCGTATTCCAATCAGCAAGCATACACGTTTCTGCGCTCAGGCTTCGAACAGATAAATCAGGTAACTCCGTATCAGAACCTTGATACGCTAAATTTTACCCAATTATCGCAAAATGCAGGATTAAACTGTAACTACACCCTTAGGCAGGATAAGAAACAGACACAACTTATCTCGTTCAACTGCAACTATATGGAAAGTGCGAATAAAAAAGGAGAAATCATACGGTTGGGCGATGTGACTCGCTTTCTTAATGGCAACGCCGGACATACGCTTACTTTGTCAGAAATTGGCTTTACAATAGCAACTGGTGTAAATTTCAGTTACAACTATGCTGCGACTATCAGTGGCGTTACTTGGGGACCGACAATAAACCTATCGAAACTCTTTTTCAAGAAAATACTCCGCACTAATTGCGGAGTGGCTTACAATACCAGTTCTAGCCTAGGTAAATCAATCAGTATTTTCAATTTAAGAGGAGGTGCATCAGCCGTAATTGCAAAGAAACACAATCTGAATATGAGCATCGTGTGGCAGAACAAAACGAGCAACGAGTTGGCTAGTACTACTTACCTGACAGCAATGGTAGGCTACGCATATTCATTTTAAAGAACTTAATCTTTCGTTGCAATCACCTTTCTCGTCTAGAATGCTAATGAGTATAATTATTTACAAAGGGATGAAAACCCAAGAAAACTCTCTTTTTACGACTCATAATCAGGGGGTCACTGGTTCAAGCCCAGTTGAACCCACAATGAAAATGAAACACTTACACATTCACTTGTGTAGGTGTTTTTTTTGTATGACCCATTTTTTTTGTTCGTCATCCGTTTCAGTTCCGGTGTACCTCTATTGAATATTTATTTTCTTTATTTTTTTGTGAGCTATATAAGTTGTTTGTAATAAATTTATTATGCATTTTTTGTTATTGAAAAGTCATTCATAGATATGTCGTTTTATTATATTATATGAAATCAATTCCAGATTGTGATGTTTTTCGTTTGCACAAATAGAATTAATTCCCTATCTTTGCACCGCATTAGAAAACAATGCAGACATTAAAACCTGGTTCGGTAGTTCAGTTGGTTAGAATGCCGCCCTGTCACGGCGGAGGTCGCGGGTTCGAGTCCCGTCCGTACCGCAAGAAGGTTAGCCCATAGGCGACGCCCGAAAGCACAAAGCCCTACAAATTAAACGTTTGTAGGGCTTTTTTCATCATTCCACCTTGTGTTTTAGTAGTTACCTAAGACATAATTTATAACATGTAATAGGAATTCCATTACAAATAATACAATTTTACATATCGAAATGTTTATTTATCTTTGTATTATTAAAACATATAGATACTAAACAGGTATGAATTTACAAACACTCCACAAGTTGAAATCAAGGTTTGTTGCTCGTAATGTTGGCAATGAACTAATTTTGGTGCCTTTAACTGCAAACGTTGCGCAAATGAATGAGCTCTTCACTCTGAATGAAACAGGAAAATTTATTTGGGAAAACATCAATGAAAATTCAACAGTTTCTGAAATTGAAAATTTAATGATAGAATCTTTCGATATTGATAGTGCAATAGCAAAAATGGATATTGAATTGTTTTTGAGCAAACTGGAAACAACGTTCAAATAGTATTGACTATACACTAAAAAAATATGTCAACAAACATTCGAATTGCTATTGCAGAGCTTTCCATTGGCCTTCATTCTGAACATGAAATTCTACTTGAAGATGGATATCTACCCTTTGTTATAGAAACTAACAAAGCGGAAACTGATATAACTATCAACTGCTTTGCAAACATACCCACAACGACATTTGCAAATAAGGAACTTGTTTTCGAGGGCAAAAACGAAAGTCAAAGATTTTATTCAATTTACCGTTCCAACTCAAACCTGGTATTTGTTATTTACAGCCAACAAAACAAGGACGAAATACAACAGCTGGCTATATTGGATGAGACATTATCTAATTGGAAAATTTACTCTACTCCTCTTGACAATGGCGAAATTGTACCGCTAAAATATCCATTAGGTCCAATTGTAATGCACTATTTGACTGTGAAATTTGATGCCGTAATGATACATGCTTCCTGCGTTTTAGACAATCAAAAAGGTAGAGTTTTTACAGGTTTTTCAGGCAATGGAAAGAGCACTCTGTCAAAAATATGGTCAGATGCGGGCAATATGATTGTTAACGACGATCGATTGATCATTCGCAAGCAAAACAACCGTCATTACGTTTATAATACACCTATGTATTATATAGATGTACCTAAAAAGGCAGCTTTAGATTCCATTTTTCTAATTAGCCATTCGCCTCTAAACAAGGTTAAAAAAATATCCGGAGCATTGGCTGTTTCCAAGGTATTGGCTTTTTGTATTCAAAATAATTTTGAACCTGACTTTATTCAAACTAAATTGATTTTTTTGACCGAATTAAGCACTCAAATTCCTGTTTACGAATTAGGATTTGTCCCCGACAAAAGCGTCATAAATTTTATTCTGGAAAATGAAACAGAAGGAACTAAATAAGCAATTGCTCGATTTTGCTGAGGCGCTACTGGAAGATAATCATCAATTGAGCTTCTCCATGCGTGGAAACAGTATGTATCCCACGCTTAAAGCCGGTGATGTGGGAATTGTGGAGAAATGTAAGAGTGCCGACCTACAAATTGGTGATATAATCGTTTTTAAACAAAACGGAAAGCTTATTACACACAGATTGATCAGTATTATCGTCGAAAACGAAACTCAGCTTTTTGTTGCCAAAGGAGATAAAAATTCACATCCGGATAAGCCTTTTACCGTTGAGGCACTAGTAGGAAAAGTTTATTCATTTCAACGAAAAAACAAAGTAAGAAGAATAGATAGCGCATATATGAAAATGCTAGGTTTCATTGCGCTACATTTTTCAAAACAAGCAATTCCCATCTACGATCTTATCCTCCAAACAAAAGGGAAGCTTAATGCACTTCGGAGTGAATTAAAATCATTAAAAAATAATGTATCGATAGTTTCGAAAAATTCAGAGAAAATCCTGCTTATAAACACATTTATTTCTGTGCTCCAAGGGATTCTTCCCTTTATCATTATCATTTGCATAAAAACTCTGATTGACCAACTTACCAACATATCTACTCAAAACGAAAGCCAACGTTTATACTTTATTACAACTCTATTTTTTACTACACTCATTTTTCTGGCAAGTGGTGTTCTATCGGAAATCAGATCATATTTCTCTGAAAAATTATCACAATCTATTACACGTAGAATCTATGAAAAGTTACATTGGAAACATGCGTCATTGAATTTATCGCATTACGAAAACCCAGCAGAACAAGACAAAATTCATCGTGCTGTTCAGGAAGCTTCCTTCCGTCCAATCAAGATTATAAACGAATTACTTACCGGCATCAAATCTATAGCTGCAGCTCTATTTTTGGTTGGTCTATTTATAATCATTAAGTGGTATTTAATTGCAATTCTGACAATTGCCATTATGCCTGGCGTATACTTCAGGTTGAAATTTTCCCGAAAATTATACAAACTGAAAGAAGTACAAAGCACAAAGGAACGTGAAATGTACTATTTCAACCGAATTCTGACCGGATTTCCCTTTGCTAAAGAAATGAAATTGTTTGGATTCTTCGATTTTTTCAAACAACGTTTTTCCAGTGCTCAGGACACTTTGTTTGAACAACGAATTACGCTTCGCAAATTGGAACTATGGTTGAATGTATCCGCTCAAATCTTCTCTGTATTGCTGATATTCTTATCATTAGGGTTTGTTTCTTATTTAAAAATAAAAGGAGAAATTTCTATTGGAACAGTGGTTCTGTTTTTCTTTGCCTTTCAGCGAGGATATGGAGTTCTGAATGAGTTTTTCATGTCGTTTACCCAAGTTCTGGAAGACAATACTTTTTTGAACGATTTTATAGCTTTTTTAAACTTGCCTACAACATCTGAACAAACAAAAGATAGCTCTTTACCCTTTTCATTGAACAAAGAAATCAGCATCGAAAATGTAAGTTTTCATTATGAATCAAGTAAAAGAGACGCTTTAAAATCGATAAACATTACCATTCCTGCCGGAAAAACAGTGGCTTTTGTTGGTGCAAATGGTTCTGGGAAGACGACTTTGATAAAATTGTTATGCGGTTTTTATCAACCAAATTCGGGACACATTCTTTTCGACGGCATTGATGCAACGCAAATCGGTCAACCGAAAATTTGCGAAAATATATCAGCTGTTTTTCAAGACTTTGCATTGTACAATGTAAGTGCAATCAATAACATCGGGTTAGGAAATAATCAGACAAATTTAGATATTGAAAAAGCAAAAAAGGCTGCAAAAGCTGCAGGTATTAGTGACGTACTAGAACAATTACCGAATGGCTATAATACTTTACTTGGAAATTTATTTAGCGGTGGAGAAGAACTCAGTATTGGTCAATGGCAAAAAATGGCAATAGCAAGAGCCTTTTATCGCGATGCTGCGTTGTTGCTTCTTGACGAACCTTCGAGCGCACTAGATGCTGAATCAGAATTGCAAGTCATCAATGGACTAAAGGAGCTATCCCGTGATAAAACAGCTATCATTATCAGTCATCGACTTAGCACTGTGCAGTGGGCAGACATTATTTACCTATTTAATGACGGAGAGGTTGTGGAGTTGGGCAATCATCAAGAACTTATAAATATGGGAGGGAAATACTACTCGTTGTTTCACTCAGGCAGTAAGCAATCTATTGAATGATTATTACTTCAATGAATTTTTCAAGTGAAACATGACACCTTTTATCCCTTCAAACCATCTTAATGGATAATAGAAAAAGAACAAAGTCGGTTGCTTAATTTTATAGCGTTGAATCAAAAAATCTTTCGATGGAAGCAACACACCAGAAAGATATCTCACTTTATTTGAAAATGTTGTCACTTCTTTCAAATAATAAAAGTGAGCCGAAAGTGAAACATTCTCAGAAACAGAACCAAAACACCCCTTTAAGTATTTGAAAAACTGTTGTTCTGTTTCATCTGCCAATAAGTAACTATACTTATCAATAACATAAGCAGGAACTGGGGCATTCATATGCTTATTTACCAAAATAAGATATTTGAAAACCACTTCTTCCGACTTGTACAATTGGCAGGATGCAGTAAAGGCTCCCCAATCAAATCCGGCTTCATTCTCATTTAGCATATTGGTTATATCACACAAACAGGTAAATTGAACCTTACCCACTTGAAAATGCTTGTCGAGATGTACACAAAGGTGAATCAGTAAATCACTGATGTTTAACGCTAAAACGTCGCGCTTATTTATAGTAACTAGAACAGCGTTTCTCCATACTTCCGAGGTAATTAAATTGTACTTTTCTCCTTTTCGGTGTAACTTTATATGAATTTCTATTGATACACCGTTTAACACCATTGGCGTGTAATGAACAATATCAAATTGTGAATTCACAAATTTTGATAGCTTTATTGCACTTGTGGCTCGAAAACCCATGCTTTCAAGAATAGTCAAACATTTTTCACCATCCTCCTCATGTACCAATAAATCAATATCACTAAATTGTCTTAATCCAATATCGTGATAAAGATTTTCGGACAAATAAACTCCTTTTAATGCAATAATTGAGATAGATTGCTTTGCGAAAGCATCAGCAATATTTTGAAAATAGTCCAGTAATAGCGTACCTCTGCTGATAGTAATATAATAGGTTTTCTGAAGTTTTGCCCGAACTGTATCCGGCATCATGGAACTGTTCGTTAGAAGTGCTAACTTTTTATACAGCAGTGGTGCAATTCCCCTATCAATAATAGTTTTAGTCAAATAATTCCAATCAGTAACTTCCAAAATCAAGCTATTTAGCTGTTCTAATTCTGTAACAGAAAGATTAATTTTTATGGACGAAAGAATAAGCTTATCTTCGGAGGATAATGTCATATTATTTGATTTTTTGAAACCGGTTAAACAAGGTTTAAATTAATAGGGATTACACGGCAAAGATACGAAAAGGAGAACTTATATTCTACTCTATTTTAAACGGATCGTGGTTGAGGTACTCCGGAGCAAAGAAAGGCATTTCTTCATTAGGCCCTATTGGAGGAGTAGACTCAAGTGGTAACGATATTTCGTTGCCCGGTTCTACTCGTACCACAAGAAGGTTAGCCCACAGGCGACACCCGAAAGTACAAATCCCTGCAAATTAAATGTTTGTAGTTTTTTTTATCATCCTTCCTCGTGTTGAATTGTTACTGTTTTGAGATAGCAGAACCATTCATAAATAGATTTTTTAATACACCACTCTATTCTATTTTTATTATTCTAGAAAACCATCTGGAGAATGTAAATCAGATTACTATTTATTAGAGGCTAAAACATTATTGTTACTGATGCATCTATAGGGATAATTGGAATATTACAGCAATTCGGTAAAACAAGGAATACTACAGGAAATTCTGAAGAAAACAGGACGTAAACAAGTATAATGTAACGCATGAGAAAGAACCTGTAACGTTTATCCTCTTTTCTACACTTGATAGTAACTACATTTGTACTGTTATCCTGTTTCTTTCTTTTATGGAATGAATATCCAACTTTTTTGAAGGACTCAATTATTATCCTGAAGAAATTCAGTATTGAAAATCCATATATAAAATAATAATCCAATAATTTAGATAGTCCTAATAATTAGGCTCGATAGTATCCGTATGTAACGGACTTTGTCTGGTAATGATCCGTTCCAAAGCAGGTGAAAAAGGAACGATCACTGTTACTGCTAAATCGAAAGATTTAAAAGAAATGCTAATAATGCTTCAGAGTAAATAAGAATAAAATTAAGGTCAATTAAATTATGATTTTTAAAGCAAACAATTTATTGAAACGCCAGTTGCGTTTTTTAATCTACACAGCAATGCTTATAGCACTGCCGTCAACCGCTAACGCTATTGGAGGATCAGGCTACATTTCAACAACCGGTGGTAAAAGCCAGTTTACACTATCCGCCTCCGGAACGTCAACCACATTGTGTATTAGTTCTAAGGATTTTCCAGGTGTAATTCGGGCATTGAAAGATTTAAAATTCGATATTGGAAAAGTAACAAATTATCAACCCACCATATGCTTTGACAAATTACCGCACCAAAAGGAAGTAGTAATCGTTGGAACCTTGGGTAAAAGTGCGGTGATCGATCAATTGATAAAAAAGAAGAAGCTCGATGTCAGTAAGATTGCCGGCAAGTGGGAAGCATTCAGCATCCAAACTATCGAAAAACCATTCCCAGGTATCGATAAAGCCCTCGTGATTGTTGGTAGCGACAAGCGTGGAACTATTTTCGGAATTTACGATTTGTCAGAGCAAATTGGCGTTTCACCCTGGTATTTTTGGGCTGATGTTTCTATCGATCATAAAGATGCACTCTACGTGAAGCCCGGCACCTATACGCAACATCCTAGTGTAAAATATCGTGGTATTTTTATAAATGACGAAGCGCCTGCCCTTACCGGTTGGATTAAAGAAAAATATGGATTGGTTAAACGAAGTCAAAATCCCCCTATCGGTAATAATGTAGCAAATTACGGGCGTGAGTTTTATGCTCGTATTTTCGAATTACTGCTCAGAATAAAAGCCAATTATCTGTGGCCTGCCATGTGGGACAACGCTTTCAATGAAGATGATGCTGAAAACCCACGTTTGGCCGATGAATACGGAATAGTTATGGGTACATCGCATCAGGAACCGATGACCCGCTCGCAACAAGAGTGGGACAGACGCTACTATAAATCAATTGGACATTGGGATTATAACAAACACCCTGACACCATGGAAAACTTTTGGCGGGAAGGAGTTCGATGCAATAAAAACTACGAAAATGTGGTCACAATGGGGCTTCGCGGAGCAAATGACTCGGAGATGAGTGGCGATTTAAAGGCGAATATCGCGATGGTAGAGAACATAGTCCATAAACAACAAAAGATTATTGGTGAAGAAATGAATCCAGATATTACGAAGGTTCCTCAATCGTGGTGTTTGTACAAAGAGATTATGGACTATTACAATGAAGGGATGAAGGTTCCTGACAATATCACTCTTTTGTGGGCAGATGATAACTGGGGAAATCTCCGCAGACTACCTACACAGGACGAACGCAAACGAAGTGGAGGATCAGGTGTATATTACCATTTTGATTATCACGGCGGACCGAGAAGTTATGAGTGGATCAACACCAATCCTATTGCTAAAATATGGGACCAAATGTCACTGGCGAAACAATACGGTGCCGACAGAATATGGATTGTAAATGTGGGGCACTTCAAAGGGTACGAATTGCCGACGGAGTACTTTTTGAACCTGGCATGGGACACTGATAGATGGACAAATTCAAATATTAATGAATACACCCGTTTATGGGTTACCCGTGAGTTTGGTCCAACGTATGCCAATGAGATTGCCGATATAATTTCAAAATATACGAAGTTTAATGGACGACGCAAACCCGAATCCTTATCGCCTCAGACATACAGCTTAATCAATTATCGTGAGGCCGAAAATGTGGTAGAAGAATTCACTAAAATTACTGCTCAAGCCGAAGCCATTTACACAAAATTGCCTCAGGAAAAACGAGATGCGTTTTATCAGATTGTATTGTTCCCAACAAAAGCCTGTTCATTGGTCAACGAGTTGTACGTAACAGCTGCTAAAAACAGCTTATATGCAAAACAAAAACGAGCGAGTGCTAACGATATGGCGACACAAACCAGAGCGTTATTTCAAGCCGATACAACTCTAATGAGTTATTACAACAAGGAGTATGCTAACGGAAGATGGAATCATTTTATGGATCAGACACATCTTGGTTATACCAGTTGGATGCCTCCGAAAACGAATAGTCTCGCGGGCATTAAGCTAACAGAAATACAAGTTTCCGACTCCGCTCTGCTGGGCGTTGCTGTAGAGGGAACTGAGGCGAGCTGGCCGGGTTCACCCGAAAAAGCACTGTTGCCCGAATTTGATATTTTCAATGGTCGTCAACATTCTATCGAAATTTTCAACAGAGGGAAAGTGGCTTTTGAATATACCCTGAGCACCAATGTTCCGTGGCTCACGTTCAGCGAGAACAAAGGGACAATAAAGAATAATGACAAGCGTATTCTGATAAATTTGGCTGAGTCTAAGTTACCTAAAGGCAGAACTGAAGGTGTTGTTAAAATCGGGGGTGCAGGCAAAGATGTGTCTATCGCCGTAAATGCATTTAACCCGACAGAGCTAACCCGCGAAAATCTGAAAGGTTTTGTCGAAAGCGGAGGGTATATCTCCATCGAAGCTGAACATTTCTCTAAAAACATTGCTGAGGGTGATAGAAAATGGTTGAAAGTGGAAGATTATGGACTTACTTTATCCGGAATGAGAGCCACAGCACCAGCCAATGCTCCGGTTGCAACCATAGGAAAAGATGCTCCATGTTTAGAGTATACGGTGTACCTGTTTTCAAAAGATACTGCTCAGATTACGCTGGTAACTTCACCTCTTTTAAATTATATGCCCAATCGGGATATTAAGATTGCGGTTTCATTTGATGATGAGGCACCTCAGTACATAACCAATGTGCCGGATAAATATAAAATAGAGTACTCAAATGCAGATTGGGTACAATCGGTAGTGAATCAGGTGCGGAAGTGCCAAACCACACTCAACATACCAACATCCGGCTATCATACCCTGAAGGTTTGGATGATTGATCCAGGGGTGGTAGTACAAAAGATTATGATAAATACAGGTGGATTAAAACCCAGTTATTTAGGTGCTCCCGAAAGTTACAGCAATTTCAACTAAACTATTTTTTACAAAACACTTTGATTATGATTTTAAAATATTCCACAAGATGCCGTTCCTTTTTTTTAGTGATAAGCATATTAGCTGTGCTGCTCAGCTCATGCTCTACACTAAATATAGATTCCCATTCAGCAAAAAAATGGGTAGGTACCTGGAGCACTGCGCCACAACTTGTAGAACCCGGCAATGTGCCGCCTGCACCGGGATTGACCAACAATTCCTTGCGACAAATTGTCCGCGTTTCAATCGGGAGTGATAGTCTCCGCATACGATTCTCAAATGCATTCAGCACCAGTGCCGTTACACTAAAAGCCGTAAAAATTGCAGTATCAACAGGTGGCAACACGATAGATGCAACAAGCAGTAAAGAATTGAAATTTAGTGGAAAAACAGAAGTGACCATGAACTCGGGTGCTATGATTACCTCCGATCCGATTTCGTTCGATTTAAAATCAAGAATGGATTTGGCCATTACTATTTACTTTGCTGAAACCTGTCCGAACATAACCGGTCATCCCGGCTCACGTACCACTTCTTATCTGCTGGCAGGCAACAGCACTTCGGTCAACGATTTTACGGGTTCTGTTCCTACAGATCATTGGTATATCATCAATGGCATTGAGGTGAAAGCACCAAGATCAGGTGGGGCCGTGGCTATTTTGGGTAACTCCATTACCGATGGACGTGGTTCGGGTACCAACAAACAAAACCGTTGGCCAGATATCTTGTCCGAACGCCTTCTGAAAAATGCAGGCACACAGCAAGTCGGTGTTCTCAATCTGGGTATTGGTGGTAACTGTGTTCTTAAAAACTGTCTTGGACCTTCAGGTGTTAGCCGCCTCAGCAGAGATATTCTTAAACAACAAGGCATCCGTTGGTTTATCATTGCCGAAGGCATTAATGATATTGGCCAGATTCCCGACCAGGCTACAGGCGATAAGATAGCTCAGGATTTGATTGCCGCTTATAAACAAATGATTGTCGATGCACATGCTCAAGGCATCAAAGTATATGGAGCTACGATTATGCCTTTCAAAAAATCATTCTACGATGCCGAATATCGTCAAACTGCTCGTACTACGGTGAATGAATGGATTCGTACCAGTGGCAGTTTCGATGCCGTTATTGATTTTGACAAAGCTATACGCGACCCAAATGATACGCTGACGATTTTACCAACAGCTCATACCGGTGATTATCTTCATCCTAACGAAGCAGGTTACATACTGATGGGCGAAGCCGTGGATCTCAAATTATTTGAATAAGAGAATTTCATTTGTAATTGGAGATAGCATTCTGATAATAAACATATCTCTTTCCACCCCTAAATCTCCGTCAGTTGATGGATATGGCGTGATTTTCGTCACTTCAAATTGTTTATTTATCTTTCGGTGCTTTGTATCTTGGACCCCAGAATTTGTAGTTGGTAAGCGATGTGTAAACCGTCAAGTGTTCAAACCATTTAAACCGCAATAAATAATGGGTGATTCTATACCAAACGGCCAGCAATGCAATGAACAACAGCGATTCGACAAACCAACGAACAAATCCATTCTCAATCGGAAAAAAACAACGTGAGAAAAGGCTATAGAACAATACCATTATCACGGAGGAGAAGAATATTGAATAGGCTATTATCGATCCATGAGCCGTTTCGATGGCTTTTTTAGGGCAATTACTCATGCAGTGCATGCAACTCTCGCAGCGGAACGTCCAGAAGGGGCGATCGTCCACTTTAATAATCGCATTCACCGGACAACCCTTGATGCATACATCACAGTTATCACAATCGACGGAAGCATAAAATGTTTTGGCAAACAGAAACCTCCCGATAAAATAGTACCCCAACGAAACCGGTGATACAAGAACATCCTGAACAATCTCGAACAATGCTTTGAAGTTGCTCCCGCCGGCAAGTGTCTTACGGGCAAAAGCGCTTACCCGTTCTTTGTTTCGTGCGTGAATATAGGCCACCGTTCGCGTGTTTAAGCCCGGATGTATCGACATCCAGTTCGATGGTAAATCCACAGGGTACATAGCCTTTATGCTGTAGCCTTTTAGTCGAAGAAGAAGTCCCGAAAGATAAAAAGTGATGCCCGAAAGACCCGGCGTGATCCACTTACCGATAAGCATTCCGGCGCGTGTATTTAAAAGAAGAACATTGTTTTGTCCGACAGGAAAACGGCGGATAAACTGCAACATGACGGGCGGATAGTTGAATCCGTGCACAGGAGAAATAAATGCCACTAAAGCGTCCGGAGCAGGCACTTCATGGTGGAGGCTGTCCACATGAGCTATATTGATGAATTCCGTTTCGAGATTCATCTCTTTAGCTACCTGCGATAACCAGAGTGCTACTTTTTGCGAATTACCGGTTCCCGAAAAATAATAGATAATGAGCTTTTTGTACATCGCTTTTTTGATTTTACGAATGTGCTGTCTTTTTATTTCTTAACTGCCTCCCCTTCGATTTCGCTCAGGGTCCGGCTCAAGGTTCGTTGGTCGTTGAGCGTAGTCGAAACGACATTTCGCCAACTCATGCAACTTATTCCTATCCCTATTAATTAGCGCTTCCTTTTTTGCTCTGCTCCATCCCTGCACTTGTTTCTCTCTGTAGAAAGCATCACTCACCATCTGAAACTCTTCGAAGTAGACCAACTTTACAGGTAAATGTTTCCTGGTAGGTTTGCACCTTCACCCATTTGGTGTTGTGCTAATCTTCTTTCAAGATCATTTGTGCTGCCGGTATAATATTGCCCATTAGCACAAAGTAATATGTACATCCATCCTTTCATATTCTGACGATGAAAATGATTTGTTTTTTTTCAGCCTCAAAGTTACGTAATCCTTTTTAACTGAGTGTTGTTTTACTAAATTATTTTTGGTTTCTGAATAAATAGTTTAGCCCTTGATAACTTTGAGCAGTGGGAGTTCTGTAGCATTAAGCCCTCCTCCGTCAGCTGACGGATCGTCCCCTTGAAAGGGGACACCCGAGAAGTTCGAGTTGATTTACATTTAATCGAATTTGGTATTTGTTCAAATTAAACATCTATTTGTAAATATGAAATTGGAAAACCTTCCTTTAAACCATACCTTTTCGAGTACAGATGTTCTTCCCTTTTTAAGGGAAGTACCCGAAGGCTTCGGCGTGAGCTCAGTCGAACGGGGGAAGGGTTTATTTCTTTAAAACCAAGTTTCCCATCACTCGACAGAAAGAACTTGTTCTCTAACTGTCTGCTGCTAACTACTTAACCTTGTATTGTTGTGTTACACTTTCACAATAAATGTGTGAATCTTACAAGTATTCACAAAAATTGTGTAACACATTCGCTCGGATAAACCCCGAACTTTGTACTGTGAAAATCAATTCACAAATAAAACAATAAAAATGAAAGCATTTAAATTATTCGCATTTGGATTATTCTTGTTACTTGCCGGTTCAGCGCAAGGTCAGGTTTCCATAAACGTTCATCTTGGAACGCCTCCTCAGTGGGGTCCTGAAGGTTATTCCGAAGCACGATACTATTATCTCCCCGATGTAGAATCTTATTATGATGTACGAGCATCCAGATTTATTTATTACGATGGTAGAACATGGGTGCGTAGAACTAGTTTGCCTGTCAGATACCGAAACTACGACTTGTACAATGGCTACAAAGTAGTGATGACCGATTATCGCGGCAACCGCCCGTATTCTTATTTCAGATCTCATAAAGTGAAATATGCCAGAGGATACCGTGGTCATGAACAACGTAGCATAGGCGTTCGTCCGGGAAATGGAAATCACAACGCCAACCAGCATTATCAAAACAACTCGCCCAAAAACGATAGAAATCAGGGCTACAAAAATGATAACAAAAGAAATGGAAATGATAAACACGGTAACAACGGTAAACACGGTAAAAACTAATTAAACAATCAAATATAAAGAACAATATGAAAACAAAAATAGTATTAGCCATCTCATTGGCATTCGCACTTTCAGTCTCTACTCTTTCGGCACAAACCCGCAATCGTACCTATTCCGAAGGATATGGTAAAACCCTAAACTTAGGATTAGGTATTGGAGGATATTCGGGTTACTACGGTTACATTGGTCATACCTTGCCCGTATTTAGTGCCAATTATGAATTTGATGTGGCTCAAAACTTTACTTTAGCGCCCTTTGCCACTCTTTATTCATATCGCGACAATAATTATCGCGAAACAGTTATTCCTTTGGGAGTGAAAGGGACCCTCTATCTTGACAAGTTATTACATGCCGGGCGCGACTGGGATTTTTATGGCGCAGGCTCTTTGGGCTTTGCACTTAGAACCACCACTTGGGATGCCAACTACAATGGCGACAGAACGTATTATAACGAAGCCAGTCCATTGTTTCTGGATTTTCATATTGGTACGGAATACCACTTCAATAATCATATCGGAGCATTCTTAGATTTATCTACCGGGGTTTCGACCATCGGTATAGCTATTCACTAATTGACAATTGATAATTTACAATTAATAATTAATATTATGTCGAAAGAAAAAGAAGGAAAAGCTCATTCGGACAAAACTGCGCCCGAAAAGAACTTGAAAGAGAAACGAGCTGAAAAAGCTGCTAAACGTATCGAAAAATTAAAGGTCTGATTACCAACTATTTAATCGTAACTATTTTTTTGAAAACACCCACCGACTATTGTCTGACAACAATTTTCACTGGGTGTTTTTGTTTTGTAAGGCAATCGCACTATTTACTCAAACATGTGAATGTTGCAAGTTATTTGGTGGATTGTGTAAGTTTTGAGGCACTAAATAGTACGACCTTTGTGTAGTGAAAAGGATGAAAGATACAGATCAAAATGAAACGAATGATGTATTACCTGATCATCACAATGGTGGTGACAGGGATGATATTGACAGCTTGCCAATCGTCGACAACTAAAAGAGAAAAAGCGAAGGCCGAAGAAATGCCCGACACAGTGATTTATATTGATCAGGATGAAAAACTGACATTTAAAGATTCTATCGACCAATTCAAAAAACAATCGGAAAAACAAATACGACTGAATAAAAAAGAGATCGTGTTGTTTAAAACCGAAATAATCGATGAAAAAGAGAAAGCAAAAATCAGGGATGATGAGAAAATAGCGGAGCTCGAACTAAGAAATAATGATTTAGTGATTCGGCTCGATAGCTATAACGATGAAAGTCAGGAACAGTGGGACTCGTTCAAAGTAGAGTACAATGAGGATATGGACGATTTGGAAGATGATTTTAAAGACCTGATAATTGAACCTAAAAAATAAAAATATAAAACAGATATCGAATTTCATTTATAAACTAAAAAATAAATCAGATGAAAAAAATTATGTTTGCGTTAATCGTTTCCGTTCTGGGCGGAAGCAGCATGTATGCTCAATCTTCGAGCGATCAACTCCATTTTGGAGTAAAAGCTGGTGTCAATTATTCGAACATGTACGACTCCCAAAATAAGGAGTACAGTGCAGATGGTAAAATTGGTTTCGCAGCAGGTGCTTTTGTAAGCATCCCCATTGGTACTTATTTTGGAATTCAACCAGAGTTACTTTTCTCACAAAAGGGATTTAAAGCCACGAGCAGTGTGTTGGGTAACGATGTAAGTTTAACCCGTACCACCAGTTATATCGATGTGCCTATTTTTCTTGCTGTGAAACCAAGTGAAATGGTGACTATCCTTGTCGGACCACAGTATTCATTTTTGATGAAACAAAAAGATGTATTCTCTAGCCCAATTACCGACATTACCACCACTGACGATTTTGATAACGACAATATCCGTAAAAACACCTTGTGTTTGGTTACAGGATTGGACATCAATCTTAATAATATCGTTATTGGTGCCAGAGCAGGATGGGATTTATTCAATAATAATGGCGATGGAACATCAACCACTCCACGTTACAAAAATGTATGGGCGCAAGCCACAGTAGGTATTCGTTTATAAACCGTTGTTTTGTTTACAGTGAGGTTTACCCTTTCCATATCGCCAACCGGTGATATGGAAAGGGTTTTCTTTTTTATATTATACTAGAGAATATTAAGTAATGAGAGCGATTTAATGTAGCATTTTTAGTTTCAATTGCCGCCCCATTTATGGGACGGCAATTGAAACAATTACATTTCCCATACTATTTTTAGATACGACATTCTATTTGTCCGATTGCTTAAGTAATACCCCAAATAGAATGTTCTATCCTTCAATTTTATTCGAATTTGATGATAGGATATTATGTTGTTAGAATACATAATGTGTGAATTATATAACTCATAGAAAGAATATTGTAACTTTTCGGAGTCGTTTCAGCCCTACATTTGTATAATTCAAAACGAATAGAAGTTTAATTTAAATACAACAACATTATGAGTACAGCAAAAGTAGTATTAGGCGTAGTAGCCGGCGCAGCCGCCGGTGCATTGTTAGGAGTTTTGTTTGCACCTGCAAAAGGTACAGTTACCCGCAGAACAATTGTCCGCAAAGGCGAAAGACAAGTAGATGACTTGAAAGATAAATTCAATGATTTTATCGACAATATCACTCAGAAATTCGACAAAGTAAAAGATGAAGTGGTTGATTTCGCCGAAGATGCAATGAACAGTGTCGAAGATGTAGAAAAAGAAGTGAAAGCTTCAAAAATGAAATAGTTCCTATGGAACTAAAATAAAGTCTGCTACGGGTCTAAATTTTCAGGCGAGATGATGTTGCCGTTGGATTCCCTGAGCAGACTTTGTTTTTTTTTTCAATCGTTTCTCAACTATTTTTATTCAAAAAAATGCTTGCCAACAATCATATTTTATGGAAAATAATTTAAACAATATAGAAACACTACTCGAAAATACCGCAGCATATGGTAAAACAAGTTTTGAACTTGTAAAACTTAAAGTACTCGATAAAACATCGGATAAGTTGTCTTCATTTTTCCCACACACCATTGTGGCTTTTATCATAGTGTCTTTCCTGCTTTTTCTTAATCTGGGACTGGCACTGTGGCTGGGCGAATTATTAGGTCGCATCTATTTTGGATTCTTTGTGGTAGCAGGAGTTTACGCATTTATTGCTTTGGTAATGCATCTTTTTATGCGTAAATGGTTGAAGCGCATATTCTACGATTTTCTTATCAGAAGTTATAATCTTAAGATAAAGGAAGAGGAACGGGGAGAGTGATCAGTAATTAGTTATTAATACCTGAATAATGTTTGTAGACAAAAGACAAAAGATATCAGTCAGCAGACCATAGACTTTAGACCATAGACAAATAAAAAATATGAAAACAATAAACTCCGCAGCCGAGCTGAAAATTGCGATTCTGCAAATGGAATTACAACACGACATTCAGGGAGAAATACTGAAAGAACAGTTCTTAGTTACTGTTGAAGGTTTTACGCCCGTAAACCTTTTAAAGAATGCGTTGAATGAAATTGCGACATCACCTTATCTGATTGATAATATTATTGGCTCAGCCATGGGTCTTGCCACCGGATACATATCAAAACTGGTAGCAGTGGGCGGTTCGAACAGCATACTAAAAAAACTGCTTGGATCGGTTGTGCAGTTTGGAGTCACCAATATTGTGGCTCAGCATCCCGAAATGTTCAAGTCTGTTGGGAGTTTTCTAATGGATCTGATTTTTCACAAGAAGAAAGAAGATATTGTATAATAATGATAAACAAAGACTACATACTGCCCTTTTACATTAAAGCAAGCCTATTTTTTATAGGCTTATGTGCTTTAATAGCCATACTGTATGTGGCTCAAAGCATCATTATTCCACTCATTTTTGCTTTTATCATTGCCATCTTACTTAGTCCGGTGGTCAGTATGTTTGTGCGACTGAAAGTGAACAGAGTATTGGCCATAGCCATGACACTTTTACTTTCCATCATTATCATTTTTGCTTGTGGAGCCTTTGTTGTTTCGCAAGCAAGCTTGTTTGCCGATTCATGGCCTACAGTTGTCGAAAAATTTACGCTATTATTGAATAACACTATCAGTAAGGCTGCCGTTTATTTTGATGTACAACCGCAACATATACATGAGTGGATCAATAAAACGCAGGGCGAACTCATCAACTTCAATGGTGCAGCAGTCGGTAATACTCTAATGTCGGTAGGAGGTGCAGTGGCTGTTTTATTTATTATCCCGGTTTATGTTTTTGTAATACTATACTACCAACCTTTATTGCTTGAGTTTATACGCAGGTTATTTGTGGGCAATCATCAAACGGAGGTAACTGAAATAGTATCGCAAACTAAAACGGTGGTGCAACGCTATTTGGTCGGATTAATTATTGAGGCTACCATCATTGCCACTCTGGATGCAAGTGCGTTGCTTATTCTCGGAATTGACTATGCCATATTACTCGGCATTATTGCTGCATTCCTGAATATGATTCCGTATATCGGGGGATTAGTAGCAGTGGCATTGCCCATGATGGTAGCATTGGCCACCAAAGAATCGGCCTGGTCGGCAGTGTACGTTTTAATTCTCTACTACATAATTCAGCTTTTCGATAATAATTATGTAGTGCCCAAGATAGTGGCTTCGAAGGTGAAGATAAATGCCCTTTTTTCGATCATCGTAGTGCTTGTAGGCAATATGCTGTGGGGAATCCCGGGTATGTTTCTTTCCATTCCGCTGTTGGCCATTATCAAACTTATTTTCGACCATATTGAATCACTAAAACCCTGGGGCTTTTTGTTGGGTGATACTATGCCGCCTTTGAGAAGACCTAAGAAGCCAAAGCCCCGAAAGATGAGTGAAAACCCAGAACCCAAACAACCTGTTTTGACGGGATTATCGGATAAATAGAACGAGAAAAATAGCGATTGCTCGCTATTGCACGCATAAAATAAATTTATCTCCACTTTTAATATACTCACAGATGATTGACGTAAAGAAAGAAGGAATAGTGCTTCCTAAATCCGGGTTGGAATTTGAGAATGAAGGCGTTCTGAATCCGGCCGTCATTCGTGAAGGTGATAGTGTACATATGTATTATCGGGCAGTTCAATTTCACAATCAATCCACCATCGGATATTGCAGGTTGGATGGACCACTGAATATTGCCGAACGTTGGGATAAACCGATCATGGTTCCTGAGTTTGATTATGAATCTCATGGGGTTGAAGATCCACGTATTGTAAAAATTGAAGATACTTATTACATGTCGTATACCGGATATGATGGAACAAGTGCCCGTGGAGCCTTAGCCACGTCGAAAGATTTGATTCATTTTACGAAACATGGTCTGGTAGTTCCAACCATTTCGTATCCGGAATTTGTGTCTCTGCTTCAATCGGGTGCTGCTGTGCACGAGAACTACTGCCAAAACCACAAGTTCTATTATCAGGAAGCAGATGCGGAAAAGAAAATCGTATTGTGGGATAAAAATGTGATTTTCTTCCCACGAAGAATTAATGGTAAGCTTGTATTCCTGCATCGTATCAGGCCGGGAATTCAACTTGTTTCTATCAACAACATTGAAGATTTGACGGAGAACTTCTGGAGAGATTATTTCCTAAATTTTAAGGATCATATTGTGATGGATCCTGTCTACAGCCACGAAACGAGTTACATGGGAGGTGGTTGTCCACCTATTGAAACAGAACACGGCTGGTTGCTGATCTACCACGGAGTGGAAACAACGGAGAATCGAATTATTTATTCCGCCAGCGCCGCATTACTGGATCTGAATGATCCGAGAAAAGTACTTGCACGATTGCCGGAAGTATTGTTTAGACCCGAACATGAATGGGAATTATTCGGTGAGGTGGATAACGTTTGTTTTCCCACCGGAACTGCTCTGTTTGGCGATACTTTATTTATCTATTATGGTGCAGCCGATTCGTATATTGCCTGCGCATCGTTGAAATTAAAGGCGTTGATCGATGAGTTATTGATGAATTCGACCAGTGAACCTGCGATTATTAAGGCAGTTGATATTACTAAGCTGCACAAGTCAAAATCACCCTCTAAAAAGAAAAAAAATGAAAAATGAAAACTTCCCGGGAATGCTGGACAGGCTAATTAGTCAGGAAGCTATATTCTCACATAGCAGCACATCCCTATCACCAAATACAATACGCAAGAACAGACATCATGTCAAGGTGAATCATATTCACAGTCAGGCCGAGATCGTTTTTATTACATCTTATCCTCCTCGCGAGTGCGGTATAGCAACCTATTCGCAGGATTTGATTAGCGCATTAAACAATAAGTTCAGCAATTCACTGTCCATCAATGTGTGTGCATTGGAAGATGGAGCTATGAATTATGTGTATCCCGCAGAAGTGAAATATACGCTGGATACATCACATATCGGAGCCTATCACGATTTGACCGAAAAGTTGAATGACGACGAACATATTCAGCTTGTTTTAATTCAGCATGAATTTGGTTTCTACAAGCGTCAGGAAAATGCATTTTTACAAATGCTGTACGGACTTACAAAACCGGTAGTAGTGGTATTTCACACCGTACTTCCAGATCCTGATGCTCAATTAAAACTGGAAGTAAAGAATATAGTGGCAGCATGTAAGTCTATTGTTGTAATGACAAAGACTTCGGCTGAAATACTGATGAGTGATTATGGTATTCCTAGTCAAAAGATAACCATTATTGCTCACGGAACACACCTTGTGCCTCACTTAAGCGAAAAGTTTCTAAAAGAGAAATACAGACTAACCGGCAAAAAAGTACTTACTACCTTTGGACTTCTTAGTGCCGGGAAAAGCATTGAAACCACATTGGATGCTTTGCCTGCCATAATAGAAAAATGCCCTGAAGTAATGTTTCTGGTGATGGGAAAAACACACCCTGAAGTGGTGAAGAATGATGGCGAAGTGTATCGGAAAAGTCTGGAACATAAAGTAAAAGAACTGGGCATAAAAGACAATGTGAAGTTTATAAATAAATACCTAGCATTACCCGAATTACTGGACTATTTACAACTTACCGATATTTATCTTTTCACTACCAACGATCCCAATCAAGCAGTGAGCGGAACCTTTGCATACGCTATGAGTTGCGGTTGCCCTATTATTTCCACACCTATACCTCATGCCAAGGAAGTATTGACAAAAGATACCGGCATTATATTCGATTTCCAGAATTCGAAACAACTGGCCGAAGCGGCCATTAAATTGCTCGGCGATTACCCGTTGCGTAAAAGTATTATAAACAATACGCTACAGAAAATTGTGTCTACCGCTTGGGAAAACTCAGCAGTGGCGCATGCTAAATTATTCCAGTTTATGACTGGAAATAAAATAGAACTGCACTATAATTTACCTGTCATAAACCTGAATCATATTCAAGCAATGACAACGGATGTAGGTATCATTCAGTTTTCGAAAATCAATCAACCTAATATCAAATCGGGCTATACGCTCGACGATAATGCACGGGCATTGGTGGCAACCTGTATGAGCTTTAAGCTGTCGGGCGATAAAGAGCGGATAAATGAGATTCGGAAGTACCTCGATTTTATAAAATTCTGCCAACAACCGAATGGTGATTTTCTGAATTATGTTGACAAGGAACGTAATTTCACGGATCAAAATCAGGAAGTCAATTTAGATGATTCAAACGGAAGAGCTCTTTGGTCATTGGGATACGTGGTTTCGTTAAAGGATATCTTGCCAAAATCAATAATCAAAGAAGCAATATCCGTTTTCGAAAATGCTTTGCCATGCATGCAATTAGTGAAATCTCCGCGCGCAATGGCCTTTGCCATAAAAGGAATTTTCTATTTCCACAAAGGAAAGAAAGCTACCGATCATCTGGATATGGTAAAAGTATTTGCTAACCGCTTGCTTGAACTGTACAAAAACGAATCGAATATTATATGGGAATGGTATGAAGGGTATATGACTTATGCCAATAGTATTCTGCCCGAAGCAATGCTCTACGCGTGGTTAATGACCGGCGAAAGTGCTTACAAAGATATAGCCCGGACGTCGTTTAATTTTCTGTTGTCATTGATTTTTAATAAAAATGGAATAGAGGTTATTTCCAACAAAGGTTGGTTACAAAAAGGGGAGGAGGCAGGCCATTTTGGGGAGCAGCCCATCGATGTGGCTTACACCATCATGACACTGAGTAAGTTCTACGATGTGTTTATGGACGAAAATTATCATCAAAAAATGGAAGTGGCTTTCAACTGGTTCCTGGGCAATAACCGCTTGCAACAGATTATTTATAATCCGTGTACGGGTGGCTGTTATGATGGACTGGAAGAAACGCATGTAAATCTAAATCAAGGTGCTGAGTCGACCGTAAGCTACCTTATGGCAAGGCTCACAATAGAAAAATACAAAGATGAAACGAGCATTTAAACAGGAGTTTAATCCAAAGACCATGTTCATTGTGAGTTCCATGCGACAAATAATTAAAAAATAAAAACGAACGCATGAAAATGGAAAATAGAAAATCAGTGGCCATCATTGTGGCACACCCCGACGATGAAACATTGTGGGCCGGTGGAACAATACTGAGTCATCCTGAATGGGATTGCTTTGTGGTCTGTATGTCACGCTCGCGCGATACAGATCGTGCTCCAAAGTTTTATATCGCCATGAAGCAACTACATGCTGAAGGAATAATGGGCGACCTGGACGATGGGCCGGAACAACATTTACTTGAACCCGAAGAAATTGAGAGTGCTATTTTACAGTTGCTTCCGGTTGTCGATTACGACATAATTCTTACTCACAACGCCTCGGGTGAATACACCCGACATGTGCGTCATGAGGAAGTAAACAGAGCTGTTTTTCAACTTTGGGAAACGAAGCAGATTTCGACCAAAGAGATATGGGCATTTGCTTACGAAGATGGAAATGCAACTTATTTCCCGAAAGCAATTCAATCGGCTACACAATACGAACTGTTACCTGAACCCATTTGGCAACAGAAATACAGCATCATTACCGATACGTATGCTTTTGACAAGAATAGTTGGGAAGCCGAAACAACACCATTGGCAGAAGCTTTTTGGCAGTTTAAAGAACCAACATATGCGTTCGAATCGAAGAGTGAATTTGAAAATAGCATCACTGTTTCCAAATCGAATATTTTCAAATTGTTGACTAAAAAGAACTATTCGTTTTTGTTTCAGAAGAACTTTTGGAATTTAAATATCTACTCTCGCCGCAATACAGGAAGGATGCATTGGTTGAAGAGTAGAAAGAAACTTCATTATTTCATTCCTGACAATGAACTGAAGATATTTAAGCCCATCAGTATTGAATTATTCAAACACCTATATTATAAAAGTATAGCCCACGTGTTTAGTCCCAAAAGATGGTATAAAAACTTATTTTTGATGCCGGCATTTATCTACAATATCAGTCTGGGTGCAATTATAAAAACGATAATTGGTGAGTTTAGTTCTGAACCAAAAATATTTTCAAGACCATCTATCAGAAGACTGAAAACGAGTTATTTCAGAAACGGAGGACTCGCTTTTGAGAAAAACGATTGGAAAACGGAAGTGTCTGGTAAAACGGGCTCGAGTGAATTTGCAGCAAAGGATTGAATCTATAATACTTACCACTAAGGCACTGATGGAACATCCCGAGAATCGGGAGTGCACAGAGTTACACACAGTTTAAAGCTTTTGATATTCTTTGTTGCTAATGGTTTTGACTTAGGTCCTGTGTTTAGATTATTTTCTTTAGTGATTCTTCGTGGCCTCAGTGCCTTAGTGCTTACTCTTATTGCTGTGAGTCTTAATTTAAAGACATTTTATTTTATATAAACTATAATGAAAGTACTTATTTTATTTGAATACCCACCCACCCCGGGTGGACTTGCTACACAAGGTGATTTACTTTACAAAGGATTGTTGGAACTGGGCGTTGATGTTCATGCAGCACACTGGCAGTCGGATCAGGAAAAAGAATGGTATTACCGTTGGTATAAACCCGACGTAGTGGTTGGAATCGGATATTGGGGATACAGTCCGCACATTATTCTCAATCCGCAGAAGTTTGGAGCGTTGGCTGTTCCCTGGTTGGTTTCCGATGGATATATTGCCAATTATCAGGATGTGCTTAATAAACTTCCACTCATTTTGGTAACATCCAATTGGGTAAAAGAAATGTACGTACGCGATGGAATTAGTGGCGATAATATTGTAGTCTTACCCGTTGGTTGTGATACGGATACCTTCGTGCCGGTTAGTAGAACCGACCCTAAAGTAATTGCCGTTCGTGAATCGTTGGGTGTTGCTCCCGATGAATTGATGATTTTGACCGTTGGTGGTGATGCTGCTTCGAAAGGCGGTAGGGAAGTGATGCGGGCACTTGCTCAAATTGATAAAAAAGTTCCCAAATGGAAATATGTGTGCAAAGTTTGGCCACAGCAGCGCACGAGCATTCAGGATGCATCCGACGAGGAATTGGCGGAAAGTTTGGGCATTGAGAAGAAAGTGATTTATGCGGTCAATACCATTTCGCGCAGTTTTATGCCTTATCTGATTGGAGCTTGTGACATTTACGCAGCTCCATCACGCTTAGAAGGATTCGGAATGCCGCAAGTGGAAGCCGGAGCTTGTGGAAAACCTGTTTTGAGTATCAATGCCATGGGCATGTTAGATACACTGGTTCATGGAGAAACTGCGCTGTTGGCAGGAGTTGCCCGTAAAATAGTTGTAGACGAAGTAATACTTGGTGCTGCAGCGGGATATGAAGAGGGACATAAAGTAGTGTTTGAGACTCCACGCATTGTCGATTACCGTGCCGATGTGCAGGATATTGCCAGCTATATGGACATACTTATGAACAATAACGAATTGCGCGAAAAAATGGGAAAAGCCGGACGCGAACGGGTAGTGGCTAATTTTGACTACCGCGTAGTAGCTCAAAAGTTTATACAGATAATGAGCGATAAGCTGGGAATAAAATAATGTGATAATGTGATGATAAGATGATGTGTAGCCTATTCATAATTTAAGGAAGATAAGTAGTGGTCAGAATATAAGGTTCTATTCTTCTGTTTATTTCAATTTGATGATATTATTATATCCATTCCTAATACTAATAAGGTGCAGAGCACTTATCATCACCTAGAGAAATCAAGACCATTTCAATATCAACCCATTAGTAAATTAAAACATTATCACATTAACTCATTACCTTATCATCACATCAACACATCATCGTATTATGCCACTAAAAAAAGGAAAGTCAAAAAAGGTGATTTCTGCCAATATCAAAGAGATAATGCACAGTTATCATAAGACGGGAACGATAGGAACATCAACCCCTTCGTCGAACGATAAAGCACAGAAACAAGCTATTGCCATAGCTTTTGATATGGCCGGAGAGAAGAAGTAATTAATTGATGATCATAAATGGGTCTCGCGATTTCCAAATCGCGTTGTATTGCTTATCCGCGCGATTTGGAAATCGCGAGACCCAACTGAAACCAAATCAAAATGAAATCAACAAGTTTACAAGAAATAGAAGATGCAAAAAAGGCGGCACTGGAAGTGTTGCTGCATAATGCACATGGTCCTTATATGGGACTTCCACGTACAGCCGGTTGGGGTTATCCCGAACCTTACACGCGCGATTTAATGTTTTCTATCTTTGGAATTGCAGTATCCGGCAATAAAGTATTGTTGGATAGTATTCGTAAAGTATTGCAGACATTGGCAAAGAACCAAACTGAGCACGGACATATTCCGTCATTGGTACACGACAAAGATGATCGTGGTGCAAGCGATACCACACCTTTGTTTCTACTAGGTGTTGGTATTTTCCGTAAGGTAACCGGTGAGTCTGAGTTTTTGCACGAAGCTGTGGAAAAAGCACTCGCATGGATGGAATATCAAAGTCCGTCGGATCGTTATCTGGTGGCACAACAACCTACCAGCGACTGGCGCGATGAACAATGGGTGCTTGGTTACGGATTGTTTGTAAACACCATTGTATATAGTTACCTCCGACTTTTTGGATTGGACGATAGAGCAGAAGAAGTTCGCAATGAGATGAGTAAATTTACCATTATTGCCGGAACAATTCATCACCATGTTCACGAAGGATTGGTGGTAAAACACAAACCCTATTATGCCCTTTGGTCGTACAAGATACTCAGTAGCGAACGTTTCGATTTGCTGGGAAATAGTCTTGCTATTTTATCCGGCATTGCATCACCGTCGCGTGCCAACGACATGATAAAATGGATAGAAGATGAATGTGCCGCTATGCGCGAAAAAGGAGATTTGGTAGTAGGGTTGCCGCCCAACTTCTTTCCGTACGTACAACCACAGGACCCTGACTGGAACGAACGATATGCTTTATACAATAATCCCGGCGATTATCACAACGGCGGTATCTGGCCATTTATCAGTGGAATATATATTGCCGCATTGGTAGCTGCTAAAAAGTATAAACTGGCGCAGGAAAAACTGGAGGTCCTCACCCACTTTATAAAGATAACCAAATCGGACAAACTTGAATTTGGATTTAATGAATGGATAAAAGCACAGGACGGACAAGTAATGGGTCAAGAATGGCAAACCTGGAGTGCTGCACTTTATTTATATGCTGCCAAATGTGTGGAAGATAAAAGCACCCCGTTTTTCGACGAGATACGGGAGAAATCGGATAATTGAATAAAAGAATAGAACTTGCCTTCCGTAGACAGGTTCTATTCTTTTTTATTGTTGATCCCCTACGGGAAATGATTTACATCTCACATACTATCCTACCACTCTGCAATTGCAAAAGCAACATGTGAATATTGCAACTATTTGATATAATTATGTAATTATCTTTCCTTAGAAAGTCAGATCTTTGACATGTTCGCTACCACCACACTCTGAGCGAAAGAATAAACAAATTAGTATTCACGTCTAACATTAAAGTATTATGTTTTACAACTATTATTTTGGAGGAATGGCTCTCGTTTGGTGGGCTGTATGGATGATTATGATCATATGGATTTTTGCAATCCCTTACAACATTCCCGGTCAGCGTCATAAAAAAGAGACTGCACTCGACATTCTGAAAAAGCGATTAGCAAGTGGTGAGATTGCCGAAAAAGAGTATTACGAGAAGAAATCGATTATTCAATATGAAGCACCTAAACAACCCCCTATATTATGAACATATTAGTAGAAAAGAAATACCTGATCGTAAAAGTGGAGAACAGCGAAGAGAAAGATCCGCTTCCCGGTTATCCTGCATATCCAGCTAGCGAAGATATTTACAGTCAGTGCAAAGAAGAATCGGAAATAAATCCCGAAGAGATTGAAAAGAAAAAGAATATCGAGCGAGGCGATGGATTTGACGAATTTAATGTCAAAGATTTTGAGGATCACATGTCGGGCGACGATCTGGATGTGCCCGGTTCTGAACTGGATGATGTACAGGAGAGCATTGGTAGCGAAGACGAAGAGAACAACTATTATAGTCTGGGAGGTGATGATCACGATAACCTGGACGAAAATAAGGACAAGTGAAGAGCTTTTGGGTACATACGAAAAGTAATTCAAAGCTCAGTAGCTATTAAAGCCCTGACCATTATCAAACTTATAGCTTCTATTTAACAGAACAAAGAGCTAGTATGATTATAAATCATACTAGCTCTTTGTATAACAAGTTTTAGTGTTCGTGAAGCGGAAGCTTTCACCAAACGATAGACGAACTACCTCAAAAATCGAATTTCTCTACTTTGATTTTTGTAAACTCTTTCAGAATAGCTATGTTTTTGATAAAAGAAGCCGACTTTTCGTGATTGGACAGTGTTTCGCTGTCTTTCCATGTTTCGCAAATCAGCAACACATTGCCACGGGTAGCGCTTTCAAAAATATCATACGCAATACAGCCATCTTCTTTTACCGAAGCAGCGGTCAACTCTTTGGCAGCGGCCAATACGGTGGCGCGATTTACATCTTCTACCGAGATAAATACATTTAATCGAATCATAATTATAGTTTTTATTTTGTTAGATACAAAAATAAGATTTTTTTGTACCAAAACCTAATAATATCGTTCCTGTTCTTCCAAACTTATTCAACGATAAAAGAGCTTATAGGAGACGGTGGTAACCATCGTAGCGTAAACAAGACTTGTTCCCAGTGTTTGGGATAGCGTCTCGCTATGGCCAAGCTAGGAAATCTCTACTTTCCCCCTCTACTTTTATTATAGTCTTAGCTTGACGGCTATGGTCTTTAGACTACGCCAAACGTAGTTTAGTCCCTTCTTTTATGTCGTTAGTCTGATTTAATTGGTGTTTAAAAAACATTCTTTCCTTTTCCTGTAGTTATCAAGCTAAATAGACTTTTCTGAACAAGTGCACTCCAAGCATTTGAACATCCACCAAAACATTCGATTTGGGGAATTAAACCAAAGTGACTGAAACAGAGTTGCGTTTTGTTATTCTTTTCATAGATTTCAAAACTAATTTTGGTTCCTGTCCACTCGCTTTTGTTTCTAACGAAATTCAGTTTGCTTTCAGTAATAAGCCATACTACTTTTTTATCAGGGATAAGCTCAACTACTTTTTGTTTTGAAAAATGGAGCTCATTCATACGATAGGTAAATTCATCATTGAGCTTATCAGTATTGCCTGCAATTTCTCCTTGCCACCAACCACGAACATTATTGATTGCGTTAAATACTTCTTTCGGGGTTTTATCTGCCAAAATGGTTGAAGTAAAATTTTTTGTTATCATTTTGTAGAATTTCTTTTAGAATTTAATTCGTTTCTGGTTGCTTCTTTTGTTGTTCGCTCATATTCTCATTCTTTTGTCGGTTCATAGTAAAGTATTATTGCACCACTACTAAAGGTTTTAGACTTTGTGAGTTTAAGAATTGTCCTGTCGTTTAAATTTTCAAATAATGGCAAACCGCTTCCCGCTATAACAGGGTGCACACAAAGTTGGAATTCATCAATCAAATTGAGTTTCATTAGCTGTATGATTATACTCCTACTACCAACATAAATGTCTTTCCCCGATTGTTGTTTGAGCACTAAAACTTCTTCTTCAAGCACCCGGTTTGCCAACTTAGCACTTTCCCACCCGATAGCTATAGGACCTACATTTTTCAGTGTATGGGAAAACACAATTTTGGGAACCTTGTCCATTATCAATGCAAATTCATCCATTGCTTTGTTTCCGGTAGGATTTTTCACAACAGTTTGCCAAAATTCCATAAGCTGATATGTTATCCTCCCGTATAGAAGGGTACCAGCACCACTTAACAGGTCAGCGTAATGTTGATGTATTTCATCGTCCGGTATTATTGCTGTATGGTCGCAATACCCGTCAAGTGTCATATTTAATGATGCAATAACTTTTCTCATATTATTTTGTGTTCATACATTGATAATTTCAATGACGTTGGGCTGTTATATGCAAGCTTATGATCGAAAAATCTTTTCCAGCTTTTTTCCTCTCGCCAATTCGTCCACTAACTTGTCTAAATACCTTACTTGTTTAGTGATGGGATTTTCAATTTCTTCTATTCTATAAACACAAATTACTCCGGTTATAAGCGGAGCGTTTGGATTTAATTTTGCTATCTCAAAGAATTTTTCAAAAGTTGCCTTCTCGTTTATGAGTTCTTGCAATTTCTTGTCATCAAAACCGGTCAACCACTCAATTACTTGAAGTAATTCTTCTTTTGTCCTTCCTTTTGTCTCCACTTTTTTGATATAGAGCGGATATACCGAAGCAAATGTAATTTTCGCAATTCGCTCATTGTGAGTGTTTAAGTCTTTCATATCAAAACTTATTGTTTTTGAATCGTATTTGCTTTATTCTGAAACTTCAGTTGGAAATTTTGAAATGTCCATATAAAAGATCTCCCAAGTGTGTCCATCAAAATCTTCTATGGTTCGTTGTTGCATAAAACCATAATCTTTCATTTCGGTTGGTTCAATCCCACCTGCTTCAATTCCATTATTTACAATTATGTTCATTTCGTCAATGCTGTCCACCGACAATGAAAACAGTCCGGCTAAATTTGTTTTTGTGTCTGCAATTGGTTTGGTTGCAAAAGTTGCAAATTTTTCGTGCGTTAGTATCATCACAAAAATATTCTCACACCATACCATACATTTTCCGTTGTCGTCAGAAAATAGTGGATTGTTTGTAAACCCCAATGCAGTATAAAAATCCATAGATCTTTGCAGATCTTTTACGGCTAAATTGATAAATATTTGTTTTGCCATATTAGTTTGTGTTTTGATTTCTCAATGTTCATACGTTGTTATCAGCTTAAACTTTACCGTTATATTTCGGGTCAAAATCTACTATCCATTCAATACCGTATTTGTCTCTAAACATCCCAAAATAGGAACCCCAGGGACTGTCGGCAATAGGCATTTCAATACTTCCCTCTGCTGAAAGTCCGTTAAATAACTTATCGGCTTCTTCACGACTTTGTGCACTAACAGATATTTTAGATCTGTTTTCATTTTCATTTACTTTGCCCAAAATTTCCGGAACATCATTGGCCATTAAAACATTTTGGCCAATGGGTAAAGCAATGTGCATTATTTTATTTGCCTCATTCTCTGCTACTGGAAATTCGGGGTTCGGCATATCTTTGAATCGCACAATTAGTGCAAACTCTCCGCCAAATACTGATTTGTAAAAATTGAATGCTTCTTCCGCATTCCCATTGAAATTAATGTAAGGATTGATAAGTGCCATAATTTCTATTGTTTTTAAATTATTATGAATTGTTTTTATTAAAATTTAAAATCCAATTATTCCCAAACTTGTCAGTAAGGTCTCCAAATATATCTCCCCTGAATGTGATTTCAAGTGGATGTAAAACAATACTACCAACCGAAAGTTTATCAAAATACATTCTGATTTCAGCTTCACTACGGCAATTGAGCATTAAGGAAACTGAATTACCAATTTTAAGTCCCGTTTCAGGTGTCATATCCGAACCCATTAACACAAAACCAGCAGTTGTCAGTTTTGAATGAAGGATATAATCTTTCATTGCTTTTGGTATTCTATCGGCCATTGGTGATTCGCCAAGGATTTGCAATTCAAGTTCACCTCCTAAACAATTTTTATAATAGGTCATGGCTTCCCGACAATTACCACCAAATGTAAGATATGAGTTTAGCTGAGTCATTTAATTAAGCATTTTGAAGTGTAGCAATATCAAACTTTTTCATTTGCATAAATGCTTTCACCACTCTATCCACTTTCTCCGGGTCAGCCATTAGTTCACTTAATATCTTGGGTACAACCTGCCATGTAACCCCAAACTTATCATCTAACCAACCGCACTGGCTATAGATGCCATCTTCTCCCAGTTTTTGCCAAAAGTGGTCTATTTCTTCCTGCGTATCACATTCTATTACATACGAATTTGCAGGTGAAAATTTATACATAGGTCCTCCATTTAATCCCATAAATAGTTGTCCGTTCAGTTCCCACCTCACCACCATTGGGTTTTCATCAATAATCCTTGAATTGCTAAAAATGGAACAATAAAATTCCGCTGCTGCTTTGGCTTGTCCATCAAACCATAAGCATGGATATAGTTGATTTATCATTTGATTTAATTATTAATCGTAAATATTCTGTTTAGAAAGCCTCTCTTCGATACAAATTGTCATAAGTGATTAAGTCTTGCATGACTATCGCTTCTTTGATACGGTAAATTTTTATTCTACAAATTGCACAATTATCCGAAACCACAACTATGTTTATGCATCAGGTATTTCCGGCTCAACCAATTTAATTAATTTGTCTAGGGAATCTTGCCAACCTAAATAACACATCTCAGTGGGTATTTCAGATGGGATTCCTTCTTGTAAAACTTTTAGTTCGGTGCCGCAGGACGTTTTATTTATCCAAATGCTTGTTATCATTTCTCCTGGTAAATTTGGGTCATCAAATTTGTCAGAGTTTTTGATAAATGCGTTAGGGATTATTTCGAGAAACGTTCCGCCAAAGGAATGTACATTTCCGGTAGTGAAATTTGTAAACGACATTTTGTAGCTACCGCCGACTTTAAAATCAAAATGTTGAACTGTACATAGGAATCCATAAGGTGGAATCCAATTTGAATGGGCAATTGGATCTGAAAATGCACGGAAAACCTTTTCGGGAGATGCTTTCAAAACTCTGTGTAAGGATATACTGTTTTTTGACATACTTTTGTGATTTAATTGTGACTAATTAGGATATCAATTTTAACGGCTGTAGTTTTCATTCATTACGTTGAACATCCATCGAATGCCAAATTGATCAAGACAACATCCCCAATAACCCCAGAACTCGTCTCGCATGGGTGCTTTATCACTTCCACCTTCCGATAACGCTTGATACTTTTTGTCAGCTTCTTCTTTTGAATCCAATTGAAGACTTATGGTAGTGTTGTTTCCTACTAACAATTTATGTCCCATTGACTCCAACATATCCGATCCCATTATTTCAGTACCTCCTGTAATTGGCAATGCCACATGCATAACACAATTCAAGTCCGATTGTGAAAATTTTGGACCGTTTGGATCTGATGGCAAATCTTTTATACGCATGATGGGTGCTGAGAACTCTGTCCCAAAAACGGTTTTATAAAAAAGAAATGCATCTTCGGCCTTGCCTAGATAATTTAGATAAATGGCTACTTTACTCATTTGATTTATTATTTATTATTAACCCTGATTTGAATTAATGATACAAAGATATCATCATATTTAAAAAAACAAGATGTGTAATAAAGACAATAAAAGGGCTATTTATGACAAAATGTATATTACCTTTGTAATAACAATTAAAAACATGATAATATGAAGCGAGTAAGTATTCTTGTTCCTGAAAGTTCGGTTTTGCAAGCCATAGCCGACCCACAATATCTGTTTTCTGCAGTTAATCAGTTTATGGTTATGTCTGGCAAAATGCCATTGTTTGATGTGCAGTTGGTAGGTTTGCATAAAGTAGTAAAGCTGAATGATGGTTTATATTCGGTAAATACCACCCAGCTTCTAAAAGATGTGAAGAGCACAGACTTGGTTGTAATTCCGGCTTTGTTTGGCGATATGAAAAGTGCCATAGCACAAAATCAAAAACTTATCCCCTGGATAAACGACCAATATAATAAAGGTGCAGAAGTGGCTTCGCTCTGTGTTGGTGCTTTTTTATTGGCTTCAACAGGCCTTCTTGATGGCAAAAAATGCTCTACCCATTGGGGCTTTCAGAATGAGTTTCGTGAAATGTTTCCAACTGTTGATGTTGTTGATGGAAGTATTATTTCAGAAGAAGATCGGGTATATTCAAGCGGTGGAGCAAATTCTTACTGGAATTTGTTGCTTCATTTGGTTGAAAAATATACCGATAGACCCACTGCCATTTTAGCGTCTAAATACTTTGCTGTTGATATTGATCGAGAAAGTCAGTCGGCGTTTGCTATGTTTCAAGGACAAAAAAAGCATAGTGATACTGCTATAAAACAAGCACAAGACTTTATTGAAAATAATATTCAAGAAAAAATCACCATTGAAGATTTGTCTGATTTAGTGCTGTTGGGCAGAAGAAGTTTTGAAAGGCGTTTTAAAGTTGCGACCAATAATTCCGTATTGGAATACATCAACCGTGTAAAAATGGAATTTGCAAAACGCAGTTTTGAGTCAAGTCGAAAAAACATCAATGAGGTGATGTTTGAAGTCGGTTATACAGATACAAAAGCATTCCGGACTATTTTTAAAAAAATAACCGGACTTACCCCTGTTGAATACCGAAACAAATACAATAAAATGGCTGTCCAATAAGATTGTTTTTATCTTTTCTTTTACCAGGTTTATGAATTTTTACATGCTGCATAAATTAAGTCTGAGTGTAGCGGGGACTTGGACTATCCATGGAGCGCAAGCTTAGAGGGTGGAGGTGGGATAAATGCGACAAACAAATAGTTTTATAGAAAAAGAGGGTGTTACAAAATTTGTAACACCCTCAATTATATTTGAATACAATGTATTTAGATCAAATTATAGACCTGCAATATACGTATCAGTATTGTTGTTATAAACAGATACATTGATAAGTACAAGGTACTTTTTGTATTGTTCTTCGCTTAATACAGATTTTACATTTCCTAAATTGAAATACATTGCTTTTTCTGCAGCAACTTCGTTATCGTCTTTCAATGCAGATTTCATTTTCTTTTCTGTCATTGAGAATACTAACTCCAATTGTTCGGCTTGATCGTAATCAACTTCTAAATAACGTACTAAGCCATTGAAAGTACTTGCGTTATTCATCTTGTTAAACACTTCGTATTTGTTTGTATCAACAGCAAATACACTAGTTGTGCTGGCAACTAAAACTAAAACAGCAACTAAAATCTTTTTCATAACCTTAACTTTTAAATATACCTTTTTCTTTTTACCTTACTTATTTGTTCTCTGAGAACATAGCGAAATTATTATCGTCATTCAAATAAACATTTACAAAAACTAAATACTTTTTGTATTGTTCTTCCGATAGAATACATTTTGCATTTCGCAAATTGTAATTAACTACATTATCAGCAGCAGCAATATTTTCTTTTTTTGCCGCATTTGACAATTCTTCTTCTGTAACCTGGAATACTCTTTTTAGGAAAGCAGCTTGCTCTTGGTCAGCATCTATATATCCAACCAAACCTGTAAATGTTGCTTTGGTGTTCAATTTGCACAAATTTTTGTAATCACTAGGATTAAATGCAAAGGTTGATACTGAATATCCAATACAAACCGCAATTAGAACTAAAATCTTTTTCATAACCAAACTTTTTAAATTTATACCTTAATAAAAACAAAGAATTCTGTCGTTTTTTTAATAAGTATTCTTTGTGTCAATTTTTTTTATATCTAATTATCTTTGATTGACGATGCAAAATTATATGTTTTACAACATAAAAATCGCATGTTTCGTGTTAAATATTTATATTGGGTCGAAGTCTTAACCATTGTCCTTGTTTGTGTGTTTAGTCAAAGTATTGATATGAAGTTGTTTAAGCTCAGATTTTGGACATAGGTAATTTTGTAGAATAAACACCATTTAAAACATGTTTTACAACATATTTTCGAGTTAAGACTGTTTTTTGTCTAAGTTTAACGTTGGGGCGTTCAAGTTTTGGTAGAATTTCAGGGTTCAAACATGAAATACTACATGTCATTTCATTAAAATGAGTAAATTTTGGGGTTGATAAAAAGAAAGTGGTAGCACGATTTCAAATCGTGCTGCCACTAAGTATCAAAACAGAATACAAACCCCGCCCGCTACGCTCGTCCCCTTAAAAAGGGGACATTCCCGAAGTCCGAAATTTTGTAACTATTCAATCAGAGTGTTAATATGAAATGCTATCTGTCATTTCTTTAATGTGAGTGAATTCCCGGATCCGGATGATCTTCCCTTTTTAAGGGAAGTACCCGCCATTGGCGGGGGAAGGGTTTATAAAAAATAAAGTGGTAGTACGATTCAAATCGCACTACCACTTTCGTCTCCTACTACCCCTAATCCGTCAGCTGACGGACTTAAGAGTGGTATCCGAGAAGAGATACACTTAATAGGACGTGGTTACGAGACGGCAGTAACTTTAAGTCCCCTTCAGAGCTTGTCCGCCAACTGGCGGAGGATTTAGGGTGATTTTTTTGGTAATTATCCTTACCGCGGTATAAACGCCATTGGTTCACTCGGTGCACCCCAACCGTGCGTGTTTCCACCCGATACGCGGATATATATTTTCTGTGCTGCCACTTGATCTCTAATCTCAAGTTTCTTCAACCCACCAAAATCTATTTGTGTTTCCCAACTTTCAGCATCATCCGGCGTAGTGGTAGTTTCCACTTTATAGCGGTCGGCATGAGGCAATGCATCCATGAAAATTTTGGCACTGCAAGCCACACTTCCATCTTCCAGGCGTTTAATCACAGCTTTAGCCGGAATATCATGTTGTGTAGGCTCATTGTTGCAATCGAAACCCGATAGCAAAATAATAGCTGTATCGCCTGCTGCTATCCTGTTTACTGAAAGAGTCAGAGATTTTAGCATCCCGTAAACTACATCAGTCTGATCGATGACGAGCTGTGCCTTTACTTTACTCCCATCCTTGGCTTTGATAGCAGTATCCAGTTTTGTTACTTCCGTACCGAATGTCTCTATAGTTGGATCGGTACCTTGAAAAATTGATTGGTTGGCAAACATACTGGTGTATACTCTACCTCCCAGATTGTAGACTTTTTGAGGGTCTCTACTCTTTAAATGCAAAACAGCGGTGTTCGTTTTCATATTCATTTTTTATGGGTTTAACGCTGCCAAAATTAGGGGACAAGCTGTTTCCGTGCAAATTTTTTCGCATCAAAAGAGTTCAGTATCGTAATACTGAACCCTTTTGACGAATAGCTTACTTTTGTTGCCGGTATTTAACGGTTTGGATGGCACCAAAATTTGTTTAGACGGGTATAAAAAGTTTTTGGAGGGCAACAAAATTCATTATGACCCTTCCAAACATTTTTTGGATGGCAACAAAATTTGTTTGGACGGGTATAAAAACTTTTTGGAGGACAACAAAATTCATTATGACCCTTCCAAAACATTTTTGGAAGGCAACACTTTTCGTTTGGATGGCTCCAAACAATTTTTGGAAGGCAACAAAATTTGTTTATACGGGTATAAAAAGTTTTTGTAAGGCAACACTTTTTGTTTATACGGGTACAAAATAGGGCAGGAGGGGTGTCTTTTTTCAGTTGGATTCAATAACCGGTGGTAGAATTATTTGTCACTAACTTTGCCAGGTACGGAAAGATTTTATTTTAATCCACTTGCCATTTATTTTTCTAAAAATTACAATTGTCCCGTGCCCATAACCTACATGCTTAGAATCATATTCTACAATTGCAAAGTCTTTGTTTCTATTAAATACAGGGACCAAAAATGTATAGAGCCTTGATTCATTATTTTTCAAGGCTGAAACATCTTTGAGTTTAATATTTTTAGGTATTATCTTTAATTCCAGGGTCACCTCCTTGTTGCTATTAATTTGTCTAGCCACAAATGTAGAATCTTTATTCTCAAACCCTAAAGGAATCTTAGCCATTGATTTGTAAAGTGCAAATACAAAAGGTTCGCCTTGTTTGTTTCTTGGTGGAGGAGGAATATAACCAAACTCTTTATTATATTGCAGTTGACAATTATAACGATTTACCAAGTTTAAGCAAATAGGTGTATTGGTGTCAAGTGAATTTTGTCTTATTGTCTCTACTATTATCTCAGTAATTTCTACTTTGCCAGGCGTTTCAGGGCTAGACATATAAGAGCATATCATTGTCATTACTAGTAATGCGATAAATACTGTGCTTAATTTCATGTTGTGATTTTTTTATTATTATGTCAGCTAGCACCTCTTTTTTTATCCAAGTTTATTGATTTCTATCCACGGAGCGTAAACTTATACGAAGAAGAGTTTACTTATTCTAATATTCCACCTATCTTTTGTATGTAATCAAGAATCAAATGTACAATTGTTTTTACGTAATGATCAGCCAGTAGAATTCTATGCTTTTTAAACTCGAATAAGACTTCATCTTCAATTTCATCCCAATAAAAACTACCACCTAAACCAATCCTGGAATTCCATATTTCAGAGAATATATTATCAATACACATCCATGTTTCTCTTGTCAAATTAAACTCAATATGTGAGCTGATATAATCATAGACTTCAATGGAGTTGATTTCTTTGTCATAAGGGTTTTCATCTTCTGGGATTTCTTTGTTTCTGAAAAGATCAATTTTCATGTCATTATATTTTATTGTTAGGACAAAATCACAATTTGAGGTATTATTTAATTGCTTTGATATTTGTTCCTTAGTATGAAATCATATATTTAGAAAGTGTCTTTTATATTCTATTACTTTATCCTGTAGACTTAAGCGCCTAAAGATAGGTGAAGGAGAAGGTAGAATTATAGTATCAATACCATATGGCGTTTTAAAATGTTCATTAAATTCTTTGTAGACATTTTTACTTGTAAAAAGAATTTTTTTGATATGGTTTTTTTTCAAGACATAATTAATACATTCATAATTGTATGTTTTGTTGACAAGATTTTTATCTGAGTTACTATTTTCAGCTCTTTCACAAGATAAGATAATATCTGTAATTGCTAATTTATTACTAGTAAATAAGGATTGCCTTTCTGATTTATTTTCAAGAGATACTCCATAAACTAACTCAAGAATTTTCCAAAATTGATTTCTATTAGCTCCATAAAACCAATCATTATCTCTATTATTTTGAGTAGATTCTTTTCCAGGAAAACTTCCAAGAATTAATATTTCACTTAACTCCGGTACAAATGGTTCGAAAGGGTGCTTTTCAATCATAATTCCTATCTTTATATGTTTAAACATTGAGTACGCAAAAATAGAGAGATTTAACTGTAAATAAATATCAAAGAAAATGAAAGAATCCCAAAAAGTTATTTATTGTTATTATATATTTCTAGAAATTATAACTGAAGAATAGAAATCAGTTATTATTTCAAGTCTTAGCGTAGCGTAGACTTGAACTATTCACCGAGTGCAAACCAGGACAATGAAGTGATGTCATTTTTTCAGCTTCCTGACATATAAAAGTAGGAATAAACTACTCACTAAAGTGATAAGTCCAAAAATAATTGTCAGGGATAGATCTGTTTCCAATCCTTTTGCTTTCATCACAAAAACCATAACAGCAATGGCAATAGCCATGAATATACAAAAGATCATCAGGGTAGGTGCTAGCAAAAGACCTATGTTTTTCTTTTTGATCAATGCTATTCCGGTAATGATTAGGGCGGGCAGACAAATGGCAATATCCAATACGTGTACCGGATTGATGAGCAAACCACTTTCAGTAACGCTCTTTGGAGTTGCATTTATACGTATGGCCGGAATAATTTCCGAAAGCCAAATGAAATAAAATAAGATAGCAATGACAATTAAAAAGATACCGGTCGATTTAGTTGAAACATTCGTTGCAAACCATTTAGAAACATCTTCTTTCGACGAGGAAATCATAAAATAGAGGATCGAATAGAAGGAGAGCCCTAAAATAGCACAATAAGCAAGGAAGAAATTATTAAAGTGCAGTCCAAAACTGTAAATAGTGTACGAATAGGCTAAATAGAAAATAACCCCACTCCACACCAATAAGCCCAACTTATTTTTCCGATAGGCAAAAAATGCTGCAACGAGAAGTATCGGCACTACGATAAATAAATTCACAAGATCCTGCCCAATACCTTGTGCAGCATAAAGAACGGTTTCCCGTGCATACGTACTTTCAATAAAAATACCTGCATAGCTAACAATAGCTGTAAGAATAGCTAATGGCAGCGAAAGCATCAAAATCAGTTTGTCCTTTTTCTTTTCCATTTAAAGTAGTATAAAGTAATTTGCAAATTTACGATAACTTCTGCTGGTACAAGTTTACGACTGTATCTTTTTCAAGATAGTTTTTAATGCTTAGTATAGCTTCAGTGGCACGAACCTACAAAAAGAAAGTGGTAGCAGGACTTTAAGTCGTGCTACCACTCACTTCACTGCATAGTTCAAGTCTGAGCGTAGTGGAGATCCGCCGGTAGTCGGACAAGCTTTGTACTCGCAATTTGGAAGTTTTCCAACTTCTGTTATCAGTAGCTCTACTCAGGGGGTGACTCAAAGTCACCCCCTGAGTTTTTAAATGCGCCAGATTAATAACTGAACACTAATTCAAATTCTACTGCACGTGCTCTGTTGATTAATTTTCCGTCTCTGATACCACAATAATCAGGATAGGATGAAAATTCCCATTCTTCAGGTAGTTTTACTAAGTTGGCGTTCACCGGATTTTGATGTATATAATTAAAGCAAACCTGCGGATATTCTTTCTCAGGAATACGAACATTAATATGAGAACCATAAAATGAAGGAGTAATACCATCGGCTTTGGTTATACATTCGGCTTTGGTTTCTTTCCGGAAAACAGAACCTGTTGAATTTTCCTGTTTGTTTATTGCTCGGGTATAAGAACGGAGTAAAACTCCAATAGATTCATTGAGGGTTTTAGTTTTAGTGAGGGCGTCACTTGGAGTGACACCCTCACTACAATTTACTTCAATTTCTAAATCATGCACATAAACCATTAAATGGAAATGATTTGGCATCAGACACCAGGCCACTATATCGGCATGTGGTAAAATGTGGTTCTTTATTTTATTCAGGAAAAATAGATAATTTTCGCGTGAAAAAAATATCTTCTGCCGATTGTTTCCCTGATTGTAAATATGATATAAATTTCCCGTTTCAAAATTCATACGTTCTCGGTTATTTAGTTTTTTAGTAGGTGTGCTTAAAGTTGTAACCTTAACTCTACTCAGGGGGTGACTTTGAGTCACCCCCTGAGCTATTAAATAGACTGATTTATTCCTATCTAAAGCTTTCTAACTACCGGCAGATTACCATTCACTAAATTTGGACGAATGAAGAGCTTTGGACGAGAAAGGGTTTCTCACTTTCAACTAATTTATAACTCAGCCATAACTATTTATACAACCATTTCTTTATCAGTTTTGTATAGTAAGGCATTACTAAATAAACCATTAGCAAAACAATAGTTCCTGAAATAAATATGGCATCTGTCAGTCGATAGGGAGGTATACCACAAGTTCTCAGTAGTGGCAACAAGACTAATGGAATAACTAATGATAAGGGATATATTGCCGACCATGTTATAAGATACTGTTTCCAGCGTTTAGGTGTCTTTGTCTTTGATTCGAGCGGTGAGAATAAAAAATCCAATCCGCTATTTATGTTATAATTATCACCAGCTTCGAATGCAGGTTGTATTTTTTCAATTAAACGAATTCTCTCTACTGAGCTCATCCATTCGCGGAGATGACTGATGGTATCAAAACGAATGATTATTGTATAGGTTGATGTCAGTGTGGGGATAGGTCGTATTATTTGCCAATCTAAATGGCCAATGGCATTTTTGCACAAAGGACCTATTTCATCTAACCAGTTTTCATACTCAGTTTGTTTTCCTTCTTTTATCTGATGACTTATAACTACAGATGCACCTTGTTGTTCCATATGCTTGTGTGAATTTATTTTTTATACAACAACGATTCACGCTTTATTGTTAGTGCTAACTGTACTTTAGTACCTATTCTGCTGCTTTTTCGAAATCAAGCTCGTTTGCCGGAATCTATCTTTTTTTTGTTCAAGTTTATCAATTTCTACGCACTGCATAGTTCAAGTCTGAGCGTAGCGGAGACTTGAACTATCCATAGTGTGCAAACTTGGACGAATTAGAGGTTAAGGCGACTTAGTATTTAGTAATCTTGTTATCATTTCTTCTATCTGTATATTGATAATTATGAGTGAATTAAAATTACATAAAAAAGGATTGAGCAACAATTTTGCTTTATTCAACAATTCCAATTTCTTATCTCTATCTGATAAATAATTACATTTCATTATCAATAATATTGTATGTTTTTGAACAAATTCTTCATTTTCAAAATTCAAACTTTCATATATTGAGATTGACTTATCTATTTGGTAATTAGCTAGCTTTATATCTCCTTTAAACATATAGTACATAATCAAGCGACTTTCTGTTTCCGCTAATAAATACTTAAAATCAACAAAGCCTAAAGAAATATATTGATCAATAATATCTTTAGCTTTTGTTATATCTGATAAAAATACACTTCCATCAGTGGATAGTAACTCGTAATCAGCTTTTTTACAAATTGTTGCTATAAATAGCTCCAGATATTTTAAAGGTTGCTTTTCATATAAAATTGAAATTGCTCTTTGGGCTTCATCAATTAAACTAATTGCTTTTGTATAATTTAAAAACGCCTTATTGACATATAATTGACTGTAATTAATAAGTATTGTGGCTTTAAGCTCACCGTTATCCTTGACTTGTTTAATACATAACTTAAGCGCAATAGAATAATATCTTTCAGCTTCTTTAAAATTTAAATTACTTTCATAAAGTTGAGCTATCGTATTGTGCAAACTACACAATTCAAAAAAAAATATTGGAGATTCAACATCTCCAACCCAACTTAAAAGAAAACTATTTAATGAATTCTCACAAATGCTTAAAGCCTGTTTTATATCACCCTTATTTTTATACGCTATCGATAAATAGTTCAAAAATCTAGCTTTGTAAAATAGATAATCTTCACTTGCATTTAACTTGTCGTCTATCATTTTTAGAACTGAATCATACTCATTTATAGCTAATTCAGGATTAAGTTTGGTGTAAATCCTACCTAACATCCCTCGTAGAATTAATATCTTTTCAGGTCGATTTTCTGATTTTAAAACATTATATATAATTTCAACTAGCGTGTCAAACTCTTTAATGTCATCTAGATACCTAGTATAAAAAGAAGCGACTTCAAAGGTATTTCTTATTTGGTATGCTTTTTTGTAATAAATTGCAGCTTCTTTACTTTTCTGAAGTTTATATATATCTGCTTTCAATAGGTATTTTTTCACTAAAGCTGTTTCATCTTTTAGTAAATCTCCATCTTCTAAAAGATGTAATGCAGCCTTAAGATTTCCGTCTTCAAATACTAATTTATACAGTTCCCCAAAGTTATCTATTTGATCAATATTTTCTAATATGGACATATAATCTTGCCAGATTTTATCTCTTTCTACCACTAGACTCTCTGCTTTTATTTTCAATGCAGTTAATTCTAAGTTGAATATCCTTCCATTACTATTAAACAATCTTTCTTTGTCTATGATTTGTTGTTTCAATAATTCAATTTCACGATTTTGGATGTCAATTTTTTCAAAATGACTTTTATCATACACTCCGTTTTTTATTCTATTATAATGTATTTCTTTAAATTGTTTTAGTTTATTCGGAGTGTATTCAATTTCATCTTTATCAATTTTTGTGTGGCAGTTGCTGCATAGCCAAATCCCATTTGACAAATGCCTTCTATCTGCGTTAGTCATATTTTCATCAAAACGTAAATCAAAACCTTTTCTAGCTCCATAGATATGAGCAGCTTCACCAATATTCACAAAATTATTGTTCGATGAATTTGGCCTACTCGTTAATTCTTCGCAGATACAACATCTTTCACTTGCCATTTTAGCAAGAATTCTCTTTGTATTATCTATGAAATCTGGTGAAATGGTTTTCATTCAATTTTTGTTATATTATAACTTTATATTCCGAGTGCTGATAGCTTAAATTCTGAGTGCAGCGGAGAGCTGAACTAACAATTTGGAAGTTTTCAACTTCTACTATCAATTATTGACTGATTTATTCCCAGTCCAAGTTACGCTTCGCTAAACTTGAACTATCCATGGAGTGCAAACTTGGACGAATTAGGAGAACCAGCTAAATTATTTTTTTAGTCTTTTGATGTTAGCATATAAAATGCTTATTAATTTTTTTTTATCCTTACCATAATGCAATTCTCTGTGGCAGTTTGAACAAACTGCAATGGCATTATAAATTGTATCAGCTCCTTTTTCAGTAAGCAATTTTACATGGTGAACCTCTATGTAAAAATCACCATTTTCTTTTTCAAATGGACTTGGTTTTCCACAATTTTCGCAAAAACCATTGCTTTCTCTTATAATCCAAGCTTTAACAGCGGGGTCACGTTCTACAACTTCCGTCCGATTTAAAATTCTCTTACTGGGATTGTCATTACCCATGGGAATATTATCAAGTGCATTTGAGTTTTTCAAATATTCTTCAACTTTTTTTTCAAACTCAGCTGTATCAAACTTAGGTAATAATCTACGATCCTCGTCTGTTAAGTTTCTTGATATTAGAATTTCCCAATCACTATTAGATAATTGATCAGAGATAAGCTGAATCCGTTTGACTGGACTACCTCCAGTTGTTGATGAATCAATTTTTATTTTTGTTTGAGCTTTTCCAATCTTTATTCTTAACTCCTTAGTGTTATGACTTCGTAATTTTATATTTGTCGAATCCTCAATATTGATTGTCCTGTAAGTTGGATCATGAAAATAACTCAGTAAATCACTAGATATAATTACTATATTAATGGTTTCAATGTAAGCGTTTTGAAGGCGGGAAAGTATAATTTCAAGTGCCGTATTATAATCACTATTTCGGTTTCGTCCTCCTCTAGATTCAAAAACCAACCCGACATGATTATCAATTTCTAATACATTTACCTCTGCATTTAATTCGTAACCATCATTATCAATTACATTTGCCATAATTTCTATGCATAGTTCAAGTATGAGCGTAGCGGAGATCCGCCGGTAGTCGGACAGGCTTTGGACTCAAGATTTGGAAGTTTTTAATTTTTGTAATCAGTCAATAGACTGATTTATTTTCATCGCAAGTTACGCTCCGCTAAACTTGCGCTATCCACGTTCTGATAATTATGCGATCAGGGGGTAATATAAATTTATATTTCGCCCCTCAAAGATAAATAACATATTTAATGCCACCAACTATTTGCATAAAAACATTTAAGTTATTTACATCCCCGCAACATATTCTTTTGGAGTTTTACCTTTAAACTTACGGAAGGCAGTGTAGAAGTTGACTTTGCTCCCGAAGCCGCAGTCTAACCTTACGGCTTCGAGTTTCAGCCTTTTGTTTTTATTGTCCTGCAGTATCCGGCAGGCATGCTCTACACGGTATTTGTTTACAAAGTCGGTAAACGTACCGTCGGTATAGGTATTAATAGTGCCGGAGATGCGATGTGCTGCAATGCCTGTATGTTCGGATAGGTGTTGCTTAGTACATTTGGGCGATAGATAAAGTTGGTGGGTTTCCATCGCGTCATGCAGCTTTTGAAAAACATCATGGGCTTGCTGTTCTTCCTGCATTAAAAGGGAAGCCTTTTTCTCTTTTCGTTTGCAGCGTTTCGCTATTGCTAGTGGATTGAGTCGTGCATCCACAAAAAATCCAAAGCTTGGGATGGCGAGTCCACTCAATAAGATGTTGTATTGTTGAAGATGAATAAAATAAGGTAGATTTGGTTTAAACCCGGGAGCGGTAAACCCGGCAAACAGAAAAGTGCTGCAGGCGGTGAGAGGTATAAAAAGCATCAGTGTGCGGCATTCCTTTTTGATAGTCCATGTGTCGGGTTGATAATGATCGGGACGGAAGTACGAAAGTGTGCTGTACTGCAATGCATACATTCCAAAAAATAGGCCTACATAAGTGATTATTACCAACGATTTATAGAACTCGTCCCAGTTGTAAAGTCCAAAGGGCTGAACGATATTGGCTATTGTCATCATAATAATGATGAGCCAACTATAATAGATACTACCTTTGCGGCATGCCAGGAATAATGGAAACGGACGGTTCAGTACATTACAGATTTGTTTTTGCATAGTGGGTTAGCTCTATGTCTCAGTAAACTTCAGACGGTTAGTGTTAGGTTAATAGGTTTGTAATGCAAATTTACAGAATTAATTTAAATAACAAAATAGATTGTGAAAAAAAGAAGCGAATAATTCATTTGGCTTTGAATTATTCGCTTTTAGAATTTAGCAAGTGATAAATAAGTATTATTGATATGTTTTTAATTACGACCTCTTCCGTCCGTCGGCTGACGGACACCTTCTCCAAAGGAGAAGGAAAAAGGATTAGTCTGTTTCTGAGGTGGTGCAGATTGAAAATTTACAGTAGCATCTCTAAATTTGAGATGCAGTTTTCCTTTTCTCAAACTCTCGTTACATATTTCCCTCTCCTTTGGAGAGGGTGCCCGAAGGGTGGGAGAGGTCAAAGGATAAACATGTTTCGTACAATCAGGGCTTTTTAAGCCTTCCCCTGATTTTTTACAGCATTCATCAGCTGATTAATGGTTTCTTCATCTCCCAGGTACTTCTTCGACTTTACATTCAGCTTTTCGTCAAGATCATACACCAGCGGAATTCCGGTGGGGATGTTTACGTCCAGAATCTCTTCGTCGGACAAACCGTCGAGGTACTTCACCAACGCCCTTAAACTGTTACCGTGCGCTACAATCAACACTTTTTGTTGCTGTTGAATAGACGGTAGAATCGTTTCGTGCCAATAAGGTAAAAACCGGTCGATAGTATCTTTCAGACATTCGGTGGCAGGTAATAATGATGTGTCGATGCTGTGGTATTTCAACTCATTGACAGGATGTCGTTGGTCGGTAAGTTCCAATTCGGGAGGACGCACATTAAAACTTCGTCGCCAAAGCAGTACCTGATCATCACCATATTTCAGTGCGGTTTCCGCTTTGTTTAATCCCTGCAAATCACCATAACTTTTTTCGTTCAGTTTCCATGATCGGTATACCGGAATCCAGCAAAGGTCCATTTCATCCATTACATTCCAAAGTGTATGGATGGCTCTTTTCAATACGGAAGTGTAAGCTATGTCGAAAGTAAAACCTTCTGCTTTGAGAAGTTTTCCTGCATTTTTGGCTTCTTCAATTCCTTTCTCTGTTAAGTCAACATCGGTCCATCCGGTAAACCGGTTTTCTTTATTCCATTGACTCTCTCCATGACGTATCAAAACTAATTTCATAGCAGTTGTTTTTTAATGATTATCTGTTGTAGTACTCAATGATTGCTTCACTTCCCATTTGCAGGATAAGTTTTAAGCTCATAGAAGTACATACCCTCTAACATTTATCAGGGTTGATAAGTTCTTAAAAAGAGTACTCTTTAATTGTTGAAAGGGGTTTGGGGTTCTTATTCTCTTCAACCGCCCTAAATCTCCGTCAGCTGACGGAGACTTGAAGTTACAACCGACTCCTACATGCTCTTTCTATAGTTGATTTGCGTTTATAATCTCCTTGCTTTTGTCAACACACTTGATTAAATGTATATATTCTCGGATACCACTCTTAAGTCCGTCAGCTGACGGATTAGGGGTAGTAAATACAATTGTGTGAATCTTACAACTTTTCCAGATTATTATGTAATACTTTTATTGGTACTGTCCTCTAACTTTGCTTTTCATATTTACGAGTGTTGTGTTAAACCTGTTTTGTCGGTTATTTCTAATGCGCCAAACCGTAAAAGAAACGGTTGAACGGATGCGATGCGACATTTAGAACTTAACATAACACTAGAAACAAGTATTCATCTTTAAAAAAATTCGATTATGAAAGGGAATGAAAAATTAATTGTTGTATTGAATGCTCTTTTGGCAGATGAGCTTACTGTTGTAAACCAATACATGGTACAGTCTGAAATGTGTGCAAACTGGGGTTATGGAAAGCTTAATAAGGCCATCAGAAAACAGGCAATGGATGAAATGTTACATGCTGAGTGGCTTATTGAACGAATTATTTTTTTGGATGAAGCTCCAACTGTATCCAAACTTAATGTAATGAAGATTGGTAAAACTGTATTAGAAATAATTAGTAACGACAATGATGTAGAGCTTAATGTTGTCAGAGAATATAATGATGCCATCAAACTCGCCCGTGAAGTGGATGATCAGGGTTCTGTTGATTTGCTTACAAAGATTCTCAAAATGGAAGAAGGACATGTGGATTGGGCAGAAATGCAGCGTGCACAGGTTGACCAAATGGGATTAGAGAATTACCTGGTTAATCAAACTGAAGGTTCAGCAGGTTGATTCAAAGTTATTTGATAATAATATTCATAAGATTATAATGATGAGAACACCGAAACATATTGGAATAATTCCTGATGGAAACAGAAGATGGGCGGAAGCCAATAAAATGACAAAAGAAAAAGGGTATGATTGTGGCTTAGATCCGGGCTTAATACTTTTTAAATTATGCAAGGAGGCCGGCATTAAGGAATTAACGTTTTACGGGTTTACTACTGATAACACGAAAAGACCGTCAAAACAAAGAATAGCCTTCACTAAAGCCTGTATCAATGCAGTAAATATATTATCTAAAGAAGATGCAGAATTATTGGTCATCGGGGATTTCGAATCTCCCATGTTTCCAAAAGAATTATATAAATATACAACGAGGCAGATCTTTGGTAAAGGAGGAATTAAAGTAAATTTTTTGGTTAATTATGGTTGGGAGTGGGACTTAAACAATTTGAAATTAGCTGACTCTGCTCAGAAAAATATATCAAGTCATATTAGATCTTTTGATGTTTCAAGAGTAGATATGATTATGCGGTGGGGTGGCAGAAGACGATTAAGTGGCTTCCTTCCGGTGCAATCTATTTATTCGGATTTCTATGTGTTGGATGACTATTGGCCGGATTTTAAGCCCGATCATTTTTATAATGCATTGAATTGGTATAATGATCAGGATGTCACCCTTGGAGGTTGATGTTAATCGATTAAAGTAAATTTTATAAGGACAAACAATGAATTGAAAAACAATTTAAGATTTATTTTTAAACAGTTTCTTAGAACTTAGCATAACACTAGAAACAAATATTCATCTTTAAAAAATACAATTATGAAAGGTAATGAAAAATTAATCGGAGTCTTAAACTCACTATTGGCAGATGAATTAACTGCTATCAACCAATATATGGTTCATTCGGAAATGTGTGCAAACTGGGGCTATACAAAACTTCATCAGGCCATCAGGAAACAGGCTATGGATGAAATGTACCATGCCGAGTGGCTTATTGAACGTATCATCTTTTTGGATGGTGCTCCAACGGTTTCTAATCTCAATCCGATGAAGATTGGTAAAACAGTTTTGGAAATGATTAAAAATGATAATGTTGACGAACTTGACGCTGTTCATAAATACAATGCTGCTATTCAACTCGGACGTGAAGTTGATGATCATGGATCAGTTGAGCTACTTACCAAAATACTCAAAATGGAAGAAGGACATGTGGATTGGGCAGAAATGCAGCGTGCACAGGTTGACCAAATGGGATTAGAGAATTACCTGGTTAATCAAACTGAAGGATCAGCGAAATAACTAATAGTCCTGTAATCAGAATATCTGCTTAAAGGCTTTGCCATTTTTTGCAGATATTTTGACACGAAAAAATAATAATTTAAAATCGGAACTTATGCCAACATTAGCGTCCATATCTACAATTGAATTTCCCTTCAAAACTGATCAGCAGGAAGTGAAGCAATATGCCAACGATTTATTTGCACCTTCGTACCCACAAGTGGAACGAATGTTGATCGCATTTGATAATACCGAAATACTTACCCGTAATTTCTGTAAACCGCTTGATTACTATGCCGAACTCCACACTTTTGAAGATCAGAATTTAGAATATATCCGGATTTCATTGGAATATTCTGTCAAAGCAATTGAGGAATGCATTTCTTCTGCACATATTCAGAAAGAAGAAATCACTGATATTATTTTTGTTTCCACCACAGGACTTTCCACACCCAGTTTAGACGCGCTCATCATTAATAAAATGAGATTAAGCCAGAATATTAATCGAATGTCCATATTTGGTTTAGGTTGTGGTGGTGGAGTATCCGGTTATTCAAAAGCCTGCGTTTTGGCAAAAGCAAATCCGGATGCGGTTGTTTTATTGGTTGCAGTAGAATTGTGCTCGTTGACTTTTTTACGAAACGATTACAGCAAGAGTAATTTCATTGGCTCCAGTTTATTTGCCGATGGAGTGGCTGCTTGCTTGATTACAGGTGATAATCATGTGCATAAAACCAGAAAGTCAATTACATTTTTGGCTAATGAAAGCAAATTGTATTATGATTCGTTGGACGTTATGGGCTGGCAGTTTATGGACACCGGATTTAAGGTGTTGTTTTCGTCGGATATCCCAACCATTATCGAAAAAAATGTACGAAACGATATTACGTCATTCTTAGACAAACAGAATTTGAAGCTATCGGATATTAAGAATTTTATTTTCCATCCGGGCGGCAAGAAAGTGCTGACAGCTTATGAAGAAGCGTTGGGAGTGAAAGGGGATTTTTTGAAGAACACCCGAGAGGTGATGAACGATAATGGCAACATGTCCAGTGCTACAGTTTTGTATGTGTTGGAACGTTTTTTTAAGCACCATTTCGAAAACGGTTATGGCTTAATGGTATCCATGGGTCCCGGATTTTCGTGTGAGATGGTTTTACTTCAAATGAACAAATAAATATGATGGCTTTCATCCTTTTCATCTCATTTATTATCCTGTTGAGAATAGGAGAATTAATCCTTTCACAAAGGAATGAAATATGGTTGTTGCAACAAGGTGCCATTGAATATGGGCAAAAACATTATTCATACACCTATTGAATGGAATTATAAAACAAGCGAAGTAGTTGTTGATTTGGGGAAGGTACGGGCATTTAGTGACTTTTTAAAGATATATTTTATTTCCGAATTACATTTTATAAATAATGATATTATATTGACATTAAATACAATATCAAATATTGAATAAGTAAAACGAGGTTGACATGAAAAAAAAATATAAAATACTTATCGCTGTCGCCATCCTGTTAATTACCATTCGGCTTATTTTACCGTATGTGGTATTGCATTATGCGAATAAAACATTGGCTAATATGAAAGGCTATTATGGACATATTGATGATATTGATTTATCCATTTACAGAGGAGCATACACCATTAACGACATTTATTTAAACAAAGTAGATACCTTAACAAAAAAACAAACAGATTTTTTTAAAGCAAAGAATATTGATTTGTCGGTTGAGTGGGGTGCAATTTTTCATGGCAATATTGTTGGCGAATTGGAATTTGATTCACCTGTTTTAATTTTTACGAAAGATAAAGTTGAATTGAGTGATGTAAATAAAGACACAACTGATTTCCGTAAACTGCTAAAAGATCTCATGCCGCTTAAAGTAAACCGGTTCGAAGTCTTCGATGGAGATTTACATTATGTAGACAATACATCAAAACCAAAAGTTGATGTTGCATTAAAAAAAACACACATCCTTGCACTCAATCTTTCAAATGTTACGGATGCTAAAGTTGCACTCCCTTCCACAGTTAAAGCAAAAGCATCTGTGTATGAAGGCACATTGACCTTTGATATGAAATTAAATGCATTAAATAAATATCCCACATTTGACTTGAATGCAGAAATAAAAAATACAAACCTTGTTTTGCTAAACGACTTTTTAAAAGCGTATGGAAATTTTGATGTACACAGAGGCAACTTTGGATTATATACAGAAATGGCAGCCAAGGATGGTAAATTTAAAGGATATGTCAAACCTATAATAAAAGATTTAAAAGTGGTGGGACCAGAAGACAGGCATGATAAATTTTTCAATAAAGTATGGGAACAAATTATAGGTGCTGCCGGAGTAATATTAAAAAACCAAAAGAAAGACCAGGTGGCAACCAAGATTAACATAAAAGGTAATTTTAAAGATCCACAGACAAATACTCTTGATGCTGTTTGGGAAGTATTGCGAAATGCTTTTATACAGGCGCTCCTTCCAAGCATTGACAACGAGATCAGCCTAAAGTCAGTGGATTCCAAAAAACCGGAAGATAAAAGAAATCTATTTCAACGAATTTTTAAATCAAAAAAAAATAATAACTTAAAGAAGAAATAGATGCAAACACGATTTAAATATTTCTTTGCTGCCTTAAAAATTTCTTCCAAAGAATGGTGGGCAAAAGACCCTTTCAAAGAAAGCGCAGTGATTGCGTACTATGCAATTTTTTCATTGCCCGGATTACTTGTTGTGATCATAACTGTTGCAGGATACTTTTTCGGACAAGAAGCTGTCAACGGACAAATAGCATCGCAAATCACATCCACAATGGGTGCAAATACTGCACAACAAATTCAAGACATCATTGCAAAAGGAACTGAATCAAAAAATTCTCTATTGGCAACTATAATAGGAGTCCTTACAATTCTTGTTGGAGCAACTGGCGTTTTTGCACAATTTCAAAAATCGATTAATACTATATGGGAAGTAAAGGCAGATGAATCCAAATCTGGCATTTTGAGTTTCCTAAAATCACGCTTGTTTTCATTCGGGCTTATAATTTCCATTGCTTTTATATTAATTGTATCACTCGTAATTTCTGCAACGCTTTCTGCTTTGGGCACTTGGATAACGAATTATTTTTCAGAATCCTTACTCATCATAGTACAAATCATCAATTTTATTTTATCACTCAGTATTCTTGCTGTATTGTTCGCACTCATGTTTAAATTTTTCCCCGATGCAAAAATAAAATGGAGGCATGTATGGATTGGATCATTAGTAACTGCAATACTTTTTGAAACAGGAAAAGCCGCTTTAGGATTATATTTTGGAAAAGCCGACCCCGGTTCAGGTTACGGAGCAGCAGGTTCAATTATTTTAATTATGCTTTGGGTTTCCTACTCATCCATGATCGTTTTTTACGGAGCAGAATTTACACACGCTTACGCAAAAATAAAGGATGGTGTAATCGCACCAGATAAAAATGCACGTTCACAAATTAAATAGTAAGAATAAAAGTTTAAACTGTTATTAACTAAACCCACGACCATGAAACAGTATACTGTAAAGATTCAATCCATTAAGCATATCACCCACGATGTGCTGCAACTGGTTACAGAAAGACCGGAAAACTACAACTTCACTCCCGGCCAAGCTACTCACATTGCTATCAACAAGCCCGGTTGGAAAGTGAAAAGAAATCCATTTACATTCACTTGTCTTCCCGAAGATGACTTCCTCGAGTTTCCGATTAAAACATATCCGGAACACAAAGGCGCAACCAATGAATTGTTGAAATTGAAGGAAGATGATGAGTTGATATTGGAGGACGTATTTGGAGCAATCTCCTACAAAGGCGAAGGCGTGTTTATTGCCGGAGGTGCAGGTGTAACTCCGTTTATTTCCATTTTCAGAGATTTGCATGCAAAAAATAAAGTTGGTAATAATACACTCATATTTGCCAATAAAACCAAAGCTGACATTCTGTTGGAAAAAGAATTTACAGACTTATTGGGTAAGAATTTTATCAATATTTTATCAGACGAAAAGACTGACGGATATGCTAATGGACAAATAACCGAAGATTTTCTAAAAGCCTATGTGAATAACACTACACAACATGTGTATGTGTGTGGACCTCCGCTAATGATGGAGGCAGTACAAACGCAATTATCAAACTTACATGTACCTAAAAAGGCAATTGTAGTAGAAGCATTCTAAAATTGGACGTTTTTATTATTTCTTTAACTCTTAATTTAATAATATCTTATTCGACATAATTACACAGACTAAATATAAATAATAATGGATTCATTAAAACCTAAAATCGCAATCGTCGGTGCCGGCAATGTGGGCAGTACGTTTGCGTTCTCGCTTATGATTAGTGGTTTAGCCAGAGAGATTGTTTTGATTGATAAGAATGAATCGCTGGCTATTGGCGAATGCATGGATTTAAATCATGGGTTGAGTTTTGCTCATCCTACTAAGATTTATGCAGCAGGATTTGAAGGTTGCGTGGATGCCGACATTGTGGTGATTACAGCCGGTGCCAATCAGAAACCGGATGAAACCAGAACAGATTTGGTAAATAAAAATGTGGCCATATTCAAAGACATAGTGCCTGCTGTTGCAAAATATGCAAAGAATGCCATTTTATTGGTGGTTACTAATCCGGTGGATATACTGACCTATGTTACATTGAAATTATCCGGTTTCCCATCAAACAGAGTGATTGGTTCCGGAACGGTATTGGACACCGCCAGACTGAAATATATGATTAGTGATTATGCTAAAGTAGATCCCGGTAATATACATGCTTATATCATGGGCGAACATGGTGATACGGAACTTCCGGTATGGAGCAATGCAACCATTGGCGGTATGGATATTGAAACTTATTGTTCGGAATATGCACAACAAGGCAATGCTAAAAATGAGTTGAAAGAGATATTTCTGAAAGTAAAGAATTCGGCTTACGAGATTATTAAACGAAAAGGTGCCACCAACTATTCCATCGCCTTATCGTTGGTGAAAATAACCCGTTCCATTTTGCGGGATGAAAATTCCATTCTTCCTGTTTCTACTTTAATCACCGATTATTATGGTATCAGTGATGTCTGCATCAGTATTCCATCTATTGTCAATATTCATGGGGTAGAACAGTATGTAAGAATCGATTTATCGGCTGAGGAACAGGAATTGTTTAAGCATTCGGCAAATACATTGAAGGATTTTATAAAAGCGATTGAGTTGAATTAAATGAATATGTAAAAGTTTATTTTGAATAAAGTGTGAATCATGTAATTCATTTACAGAATTATATAATAATGCTTGATTTAAACGACATTACTTTTGTAAAAGTAATGTTTATATCCGAACTAAATTAGACGTTATTAGGGAAAAACAATATGTATAAATTGAGGTTCAACTTTAAAAAAACAGAAAAAATGGAAACTATAAAAAATATGATATTGCCTTTAATGCTGATGTGCCTAATTACATCAAGTGCTACAACCAAAAAATTTCCTGTATCAACCACAGTTCCGACAGCCGAAATTACTGCTAATGTCAATATGGACAAACAAAAAAACTTTGTAATACAGATTACAGCAAAATATTTAGCAAGTGTCGAAAGACTTTCACCACCTAAAAAAACATATGTTGTATGGATTGTAACAAAAGAAAATGGTGCGAAGAATATCGGATTACTGAATAGTAAAAATGCAAAGAAATTTACATTCGAAACGTTATCATCATTCGAGCCATATGAAATTTTTATAACAGCTGAAGATGAGGGGACTATTTCAACACCTTCAGGTGTTGAAATCTCACGAGTTATTCTAAAAGACTTTTAGCGGAAGTATTGTAAGACAATGATTTTACTACAATGAAAACCTTGCCTGACAGCGAGGTTTTCTTATACAATAACCTATGCAACAAATAAATTCCCAAACAAAAATAGTAGCCACCTTAGGTCCGGCATCCTCCACCAAAGAAATTATTCGTAGAATGATAATTGAAGGCGTTGATGTATTCCGATTGAATTTTTCGCATTCCTCACAAGCGGAGCATTTGAAGCTCATTCATATCATTCAGGACTTGAATCTGGAATTTGATACCCACGTTTCCATTCTTGCCGACTTGCAGGGACCGAAGCTACGGGTAGGTAAAATTGAAAATAACCTGATTAATTTAGACGAGGGTGATGTGGTGACTTTTGTTACTGAAAAGTGCATGGGCACAAAAGATCATATCTATATGAGTTATCAGGAGTTTCCTCAGGATGTCAACGTTGGCGAAGCAATCCTCATTGACGATGGGAAAATTAAACTGGAAGTCACCGAAACCAATAAAGTGGATGTGGTAAAAGCGAAAGTGATATATGGTGGACCACTATCTTCGAACAAAGGAGTGAATCTTCCAGATACAAAAGTGTCATTACCGAGTCTTTCTGAAGAAGATATTTCGAATGCTGTTTTTGCGATGAAGCATGATGTTGACTGGCTCGGATTATCATTTGTACGAAAAGCTTCCGATGTGCTGGATCTAAAAAAGATTATCAAAGATCAAAAAGCCCGGGCAGGAATAATAGCCAAAATTGAAAAGCCGGAAGCTCTGTTGGAAATAGACCGTATTATCGAATTAGCCGATGGAATTATGATTGCACGTGGCGATATGGGAGTAGAGATTCCATTCGACGAAGTGCCACTGATTCAAAAATCAATTGTCGGGAAATGCATCATGCAGTCGAAGCCGGTGATCATTGCTACACAGATGATGGAAAGCATGATTACAAATTTCAGACCTACCCGCGCCGAAGCAAACGACGTGGCTAATGCCGTGCTCGATGGGGCCGATGCTTTGATGCTAAGTGCAGAAACATCCGTTGGGAACTATCCTATTGAAACCATCAACAGTATGCAGCGGATAATCAATTATACAGAAAAGAACACGACTCATCTAAATCAGGTTGAAGAACTACATATTCCGGTTGAGAGTTCTCCGACTTTTCTGGCTGATTCCATTTGTTATAACGCTTCAAAGTTAGCAGAACAAGTCAAGGCGAAAGCAATTATCCTGTTCACCCATTCAGGATATACGGCCATCAAAATATCCAGTTACCGACCCAAGGCCAATATCTACGCATTTACCAGTAATAAAAAATTATTACAACAATTATCTTTAGTATGGGGTATAAACCCCTATCATCTGAATACCTACAACCAATTAAATACAGCTGTTCTCAAATCAGTTGAAATTCTTAAAGTTGATAAACAGTTGGAAGAAGGTGATTGTGTGGTTTTTGTGGGTAGCACCCCGCTGAGCGAACATGGAAGCACAAATATGTTGAAAGTGAGTTTCGTTTAAATCCCCGTTCTATCTCCTCCGGATAATTCTATCCTTACTACTTCATGCATAAAGGAATGTGGGAATCATACAACTTTCTTCAAAAATTCTGTAACACATCGCAAGCTTAAAAAATAGAACTTTGTTTCGTGTTATTAAGAGTTTTTTTGAAGAACAGCGTACATTATTTTCTCCGGATATACCGGACATCATTCGATAATAAAACACTTTACGATTATGAAAACAAATAAAATAGAAAAGGTGCTGATTGCAATGGATTATGATGAAACGTCCATTAAAGTGGCTGAAGTAGGGTTCTCGATGGCACAGACCATGAATGCCGAAACGATATTGCTACATGTTATTTCCGAGCAACCGGTTTATTATTCATCATACACTTATATGCGCGAATTGCAGGTAGATGTTATGGGCGATTTAAAAGTAGCGACTCAGCACTTTCTCAACAAAGCGAAAGCAAAGTTGGGAAGTGAATCCATCAAAACGGTATTGAAAGAAGGCGAAGTTGCCGACATGATATTAAAAACCGCCCAAGAAATGAATGTGGACCTTATTGTTATGGGGTCTCACAGTCGTAAATGGTTGGAAAATATTATTTTGGGAAGTGAAGCACAAGATGTGTTGAAAGACACCACCATTCCACTTTACATTATTCCTACCCGAAAACATGTAGAATAAACATTCTAAAAAATACAACTCAAAATGGATGTACAAAAACTGATAGACACCGCCCAAGCGATGGTTGCCGACAACAAAGGTCTGTTGGCAATGGATGAAAGTTATCCAACCTGCAACAAACGATTTGCAAAACTGGGGATTCCCGAAACTGCTGAGTCGCGATGCGATTATCGTGAAATGATAGTGACCACCGAAGGACTCAACGAGAGCATCAGTGGAGCCATTCTTTTCGACGAAACCATTCGTCAGCATCTGAAAGATGGGACTTCATTTATCAAAACACTTACCAACAAAGGAATTATTCCCGGAATAAAAGTAGATGCAGGTACAGTGGATATGGCCGGACATCCCGGCGAGAAGATTACTGAAGGACTCGATAACCTACGCGACCGATTGGACGAATATGCTAAAATGGGACTGCGTTTTGCCAAGTGGCGGGCTGTGATCACCATTGGCAAAGGTATTCCAACGTGGGCATGTATCAAAGCAAATGCACAAGCATTGGCCCGATATGCAGCTTTGTGTCAGGAAGCAGGATTGGTTCCGATTGTGGAGCCCGAAGTACTGATGGATGGCGATCATTCGTTGGAACGCTGTTTCCGTGTTACCGAACAAGTACTACACGTTGTTTTCGAGCAACTGTATACACAAGGAGTACTGCTGGAAGGAATGATTTTAAAACCGAATATGATTGTACCTGGCTTGGACTGCTTGCAACAAAAAACGGTGGAAGAAGTAGCGGATGCAACCGTAAAATGCTTGTTGCGGGTAGTTCCTGCAGCTGTTCCCGGAATAGCCTTTTTGTCGGGTGGACAAACTTCAGAGTTAGCCTCTGCCCGGTTGAATGCTATGAATGCACGGTACAAGTCTAAATTGCCATGGGAATTATCATTCTCGTTTGGTCGTGCCATTCAGCAACCTGCCTTAGGAATATGGCATGGTGAGGAAGCAAATATTGAAGAAGCCCAGGAGGCATTGTATCATCGCGCTTCATGCAACTTGTCAGCACGCCGTGGTGAATATAGTGAGGAAATGGAAAAGGAGTAGAAATAGTTACGAGTTACTGGTATTTTGCCTGAATATTGTTTTCAGGTAGTATATCAATAGATAACCAGCGGGCAGCGACCAACGGGAGATAATTTTGGAGAGTTCAGACTGCATATAGATCAATTACTTATACAACCAAATCAGAAGATGAAAAGAGAAAAATTAGAAAAACTGGCAACAGAGAAAAATTGTCCTTGTGTTACTATTTCGATGAATACAAACAAGAATTACCCGGACAATCAGAAAGATAGTATTGTGCTTAAAACCCTTTTGAACGAAGCAAAAGAGCGTGTGATAAAAGAGTATGGGCAGCATCCGGTAATTGAATTAATCGGAAAAATCAATCACGTTGAATCGCAGATTGATGTCAACTTCAACTTAGAGAGTTTACACATTTTTCTGTCGAATGCTACGGATGAAATTGTACGTTCAGCATGGCCTACCATTGATGCAGTGCATGTGTCGGAGAGTTTTGCAGTGAAGCCTTTAGTAAAGATGTTTAATCGTACTGAAGAATATATGATGTTGATGCTTACTCAATCCAATGTTCGCTTGCTGATGGCAGTGAATGATGCAATTGTGGGTGAGATAAACAATGATGATTTTCCATTTACGAATGATGTAAATGAACTGGCCGATACCGAAACCGTAAGTGATGCGAAACAGACAGAGAGTCAAACCCGCGAGTTTTTCAATAAGATAGACAAAGCGGTGGTGAGAATGAGTAATAAAACGGATATGAAATGTGTGGTGATTTCTACCAGTGACAATTACAATCGTTATTTGAAGATGGCCGATAAACCTTCTATTTATCTTGGGTGGACAAATCTGTCGCAGGATAACAAAGGAAATACGTCGGTAGCCAAAGATGCCTGGAAAATAGTAAGCGCTCAACAAGCACTTGGTAGGGCAGAAGCTATTAAAGAAATGCAGGAAGCTGTTGGGAAAGGACTTGTCATTACCGAATTATCGGAGATTTACCGTGCCGCCAAAGATGGCAGAGGAGATTTACTGATCGTAAATGACAATTTTCATCAAGCCGTGAAGGTTACTGATGAATTCTCATTGGATTTGGTGACTGATGTTACCTTGCCCGGTGTGATTGATGATATCACCAGCGACATTGCCTGGGAAGTAATTTCCAAAAAAGGGCGTGCGATGTTTACAACTCAGGAAGAGCTGAAAACACTGGGAGATATTGTATTGAAGGTGCGTTATTAGAAATTGATTCATTATCAAACGTTATAACTATGAAAAAAGAGAAGGTAGAAAAAATACTGATCGCATTGGATTTTCATCCGGGCTCGGAAAAAGTGGCAGAAGTTGGGTTCGCTATGGCTAAATCCATGGGAGCTGAAGTAGTACTCTTGCACGTAAAAGTTCAGGTGGTAGACTATTCATTGATTTATAAAGAAATGGGATCTCTGAAATTGGAAACAGTGGAGGAGTTGGGGCTGGCAGCTGAGAACTTTCTGAAAAACTCAAAACATAAACTTGGTGAACACCTGATAAAAACGTTGGTAAAAGAGGGCGATTTTGCAGTTTCCATATTAGAGGCCGCAAAAGAAATGGCTGTTGACCTCATAGTAATGGGTTCGAACAGTACACGTTGGTTGGAAGAGGTAATATTGGGAAGGGTTACCAACAAGGTGTTGCAACAATCAAAAATACCACTTCTTATTGTGCCTACCCGAAAGAATGACAGCAACAATACATTTATTTCGTTAGAAAATAGCGTACAGGGAATAAGTGTAATGTGATTGTAAAGGTCTTTTGCAAATCGGATAATTTCAACTACACTACTAAAAAATACAGAACTATGAAAACAACAAAAATAAATAAAGTATTGATTGCACTGGATTATGATCCAACGGCAAAAAGGGTAGCTGAAGTGGGGTTCACTTTTGCAAACGCGATGAATGCCGAAATAGTTCTTATCCACGTAGTCGTTGATTTGGTTGCTTATTCGTTGACCTATCTCAATTTAGGCCCCATGCAATTAGATACCGTTACCGAACTGAGAGATGCTTCCGAGCAGTTTTTGCAAAAAACGAAACTCCATTTGGGTAATGATTATATTCAAACCGTAGTCAGAGAAGGTGATTTTGCTACCTGCATTTTAGATACCATCAAAGAAATGGATATTGATGTTGTCGTAATGGGTTCGCACAGTCGCAAGTGGTTGGAGCACATTTTGCTTGGAAGTGTTACTGCCGATGTGTTGGAACATATTACTATTCCTATGTTTATTGTGCCAACAAAAAAGAGAGATAAAGATTAAATTTTGCTTATTTGTGCATACTATTCTGATGAAACAATGGGAGGGTGAAGCTAAGAACAGAAGGTCATAAATAAAATTTGAACTTCGCATCTAAAAGCTTCTTTCCCATTGTTTCATTTCATATTACAGACCTCTACTTATCTTCATAATGAAATTGGATGAGTGGATGTGTGAATTATGTAACTATTTTCAATTATTATATAACATTATAGATGCCAGCGTCCTATAACTTTGCTTGTCTAACTTTTGCCGGATGGACTAAACAGTCTTTCATTCAGAAGTTGAATTCAGGAAGTTCATCTATCAATAAAAAATACGATTCTATGCGTTACTTCGGAAAAAATATCAATTTGTTTTTAAATAATCTAATGGTTTGTTATACGGATGATGGACCGGATGATGCTCCGGTTATCATATTTATCCATGGCTTTCCGCTTAATAAATCCATGTGGAATAGACAGCTGACAGCTTTAAAACAACACTATCGTGTCATTGCTTATGATGTTCGTGGTCATGGTGAATCCGAATCAGGAGATAGCAGTACATTCAGCATCGATAATTTTGCTCATGATCTGGTTTACTTTATGGATGCGCTGAAAATAGACAGGGCATCGCTTTGTGGATTATCAATGGGCGGATATATTGCCTTAAATGCGGTGGAAAACTATCCTCACCGTTTCGATTCACTTGTTTTATGTGATACCAGTTGCTTCCCCGATACCCCGGAAACAATTGAAAAGCGAATGAAAATAGTTGAAAGTATTGAAAATAATGGTCTGGTTAGGTATGCCGACACCAGTGTAAAAAGTCTTTTTGCACCGCAATCGCTTACCACCAAAGAAGTAGAGATAGCAGCTGTAAAGGAAATGATACTCACTACCACCATTCAATCACTCAGCAAAACATTGCTTGCTTTGTGTGTTCGGAAAGAAACCTGCACCCTGTTGCCACTCATTCAGGTACCGGTACTTGTATTGGTAGGAGAAGAGGATACAATTACACCACCAACTACTGCAAAGTATATGCACGAAAATATCAAAGATTCTGTTCTGCATGTTATCAAACATGCCGGGCATCTAAGTAATCTGGAGAATTCGGCTGACTTCAACAAACAGCTGAAAACATTTTTTGCATCGGTGTATAAACGTCAGGGCACTGTTCCCTCGGAAATCTCTACTTCTTTCGTGGAGCAGTTAAGAGATAAATTAAAATCGTTCGTTGCTCTATTGACAATTTAAGGTAAAATCTTATTTCGAAAACAACAAAATAATACTTATAAATAACTCAACTAATTATGAAAACAAAAATGAATACCGCCTATTTATTAATGGCATTTGCATTACTGACCTTCACAGGATGTGGAAAAGAAGGAACACCGGGAACGAATGGCGAAGATGCAGCAGTCTATTACTCCGAGTGGTTTACTCCATCTGCATGGTCGGGAAGTACCGGCGATTGGTATTTTAGTGCCACTGCCCCCGATCTGACTCAAAACAATGTTGAGAATGGAGTAGTATTGGCGTATGTGTGGCTGGACGGTGATGTATATACTTCAACTTCTATCCGACCATTACCTGCTTACGCTGTAGGTGCAAACTGGAGTTTTTTAATTCACCAATATGGAAATATAGAGTTTAACAGTGATATGATTGCTAAACCTCTTACTACACATAAATTCAGATTTGTGGTTATACCGGGCACTTCAGTGGCATTAAAATCGGCAGCAACAAAATACCCAACACAAAGTGCGTTGATAAACATGCCTTATGCTGAAGCTTGTAAATTATTTGATATTAAGGATTCACTTCAAGTAGTCAAGTAATGGAAAATTCAACGAGTGATCCAACAAAAAGCCAGGCGTACGAAGATGTGGAGAGGGATTTGAACCTGAAAATTATTGAAGTTACAAACAGGATAAAAGATCACTATCCGCAGTTGACCACGTTTTTGGACGAAATGCCTATTGCTGTAACGGATGATAAAAACGTGGAAATCACGCTCAGGAATTTGAGATCATATTATGATTCGCTGAATACGATGCTCAATAAATATATTTCGGAGCAACCCGATAAAAAGGTATAATAGATTTAATCAATAAGTAATAACTACATTATGAATAATTCAGGCAATAATGGTTCGTCATTAGGCGAAGACATGTATAATTTTCAGTTGGAAGGTAAACAAACCAGCTCCAAGATTATCTCGAAACTCAACGGTACGAATGCAAAGAATAGAAAAAGGAAAGAAAAAGATGTTCAGCTGGCTACGGCTAAAGCGCACAAAATGAACGCAGGCTCTGAACCCGATTAATAACCGGAGGATAGTATTAGCGGTAAATTATCAATTCCCTTTTTATTGATATTATTGTCAGATGAATTTTTGACAATCAGGATAACTATATAAGTATCCGGAAGGAAATAATAATTAAATAATTAGAAATCATGGATAAGATAAAAGAAGATATTGAACCTAAAGCAGCAAGAGCTGAATATATAGAAGTAGAACCTAATGTACGACTTCATGTTACCGATGCCGGCGAAGGTCAGGCTATAGTGCTTATACCCGGTTGGCCATTGAGCGACGAGATGTACGAGTATCAATACAATGATTTGATAAACGCGGGTTTTCGTGTTGTCGGCATCACCCTGCGTGGTTTCGGTAAATCGGATAAACCTTACGGTGCGTACAATTACGATACTCATGCATTGGATATCAAACGGGTGTTAGACCATCTGGACATTAAAGATGCTACACTCTGCGGTTTTTCGATGGGAGGAGCCATTGCCGTTAGTTATGTTTCGTTGTATGGTTCTATGCGGGTGGTTAAGTTGGTATTGGCAGGAGCTGCCACACCAAGTTGGACGCAACGTGAAGACTTTCCGTACAACATCCCCAAAAGCGATGTGGACGATTTAATAGCACTGAATAATACCGACAGACCCAAACTGTTGTCTAATTTCGCAAAGATATTTTCGGCCACCGAAAGTACCTTAAACGAAGGGATAGGCAATTGGTTGACCGCCATCAATCTGAGCGCATCATCCTATGCCACCGGTAAATGTTTAATGGCTTTGCGCGATACCGATTTGCGACGCGACCTGCTAAAGATAGAAATTCCAACATTAATCATGCATGGAAAGAAAGACAAAATATGTTCTTTCGATCTGGCCGAACAAACGCTAAAACTCGTACCGAATGCCGAACTTGTAGCTTTTGAGAAAAGCGGTCATAGTTTGTTCCTGGAAGAAACAAAGAAGTTCAACGCAGAATTAATCAAATTTGCATTGAAATAACTATTAGCAGATGTGCTCAAAATAAACTATCGGCCTTATCATTGTAAGTAATTTTGTAATGCTATCTTTTATTAATGATGCGAATCAGGAGTTGCATGCATACACATTCTACTTATAATGAGTTGTTTCCCGTAGGGAATACATATCAATAGAAAATGAAAACAGATACAACCAATTCCCCGTAGGGGATAAACAAGGTAAAATGTGAATGTCCTACGGACAATAAAAATATGCATATCTGTTTATTCTATGGATATATAAGTCCTACGGACTATTTTTTTCAACTACTGATTCGCATTAATGACTTATTTAGAATATACGTTATGGAAAACGATGAAAATAAATCGGCAAAGAAAGGCTCATCAAAAATCAATGATCTTTCTGTCAATACCGAGAATGGTGCAGACCAATTCATGACCACCAATCAAGGCTTGAAAATAAACGATGATAATAATTCTCTCAAAGCCGGAGAACGGGGTGCTACACTCTTGGAAGATTTCGTTCTTAGAGAAAAAATTACTCATTTTGACCATGAACGGATACCGGAACGCATTGTACATGCAAGAGGAAGTGGCGCGCATGGAGTTTTTAAGTTGTATGAATCGCAGGATAAATACACCAAAGCTGCTTTCTTAAACGATACAGCAATTGAAACTCCTGTATTTGTTCGTTTTTCAACAGTGGCCGGTTCCAGAGGATCGTCAGATTTAGCACGGGATGTAAGAGGATTTGCAGTAAAATTTTATACATCAGAAGGCAACTATGATTTGGTGGGCAACAATATGCCTGTGTTTTTCATACAGGATGCCATGAAATTTCCTGATTTGATACATGCCGTAAAGCCTGAACCACACAATGAAATGCCACAGGGTGCCTCTGCTCATGATACTTTTTGGGATTTTATCTCCCTGATGCCCGAAAGCATGCACATGATTATGTGGGCTATGAGCGACAGGGCATTACCCCGCAGCTTTCGCATGATGGAAGGGTTTGGAGTTCATACATTCCGATTGATAAATGCGAATAATGAAAGCTGCTTTGTAAAATTTCATTGGAAACCGCTGTTGGGCGTTCATTCAATAGCATGGGACGAAGCGCAGAGTATTTCGGGCAAAGATCCCGATTTTCATAGAAGGGATTTGTGGGAATCTATCGAAGCAGGCAATTTTCCGGAATGGGAGTTAGGGTTGCAAATAATACCCGAAGCTGATGAGTTCAACTATAGCTTTGATTTGCTGGACCCAACCAAACTTATTCCCGAAGAACTTGTTCCGGTAATGCGTGTGGGAAAAATGACCCTCAACAGAAACCCGGATAACTTTTTCGCAGAAACGGAACAGATTGCATTTCATCCGGGACATGTAGTGCCGGGTATCGACTTTAGCAACGACCCTTTATTGCAAGGCCGGTTATTTTCGTATACCGATACGCAACTCTCGAGATTGGGAAGTCCGAACTTTCACGAACTTCCGATTAACCGCTCTTTGTCGCCTATGCACAATAATCAGCGCGATGGACACATGAGGCAGACCATTGACGCCGATAAAACAAGTTACCATCCCAACAGTATTTCTGATGGTTCACCCATGCAGGCAAAGGAAGCCGAAGGTGGCTTTGTAAGTCATGCTGAAAGAATTGATGCTGTAAAAGTGAGAAACAGAAGCAAAAGCTTTTTTGATCACTTTAGTCAGGCAACGATGTTCTTTAATAGCCAGTCAAAACCTGAAAAGCAACACATTATCGATGCGCTTACTTTTGAATTGGGCAAAGTCGAGAAAGTTCACATAAAAGAAAGGATGCTTGGATTGCTAACGCAGGTAGATAATGCATTGGCTACAAAAGTCGCTGGTGCATTGGGATTGCCACTTCCAAAAGCACCCGAAAAACCCATGAATCATGGTGTTTCTGCTGATGCGAATGATACTGAACCTACTATTGTAAAACCTGTTGTAGATAAATCGGCAGCATTAAGCATGGAAGGCACTATTAAAAATACGATCAAAACAAGAAAAGTGGCTTTCCTTGTTGCTCATGGTGTAAAGGACGAATCATTAAATAGGATGAAAAAAGCGTTGATGGATCATGGAGCTACAGTAAAATTAATTTCGTTGAAACAAGGTACCATTACTACTGAAAGCGGCAAACAAATACCTGTAGACGGAAGTTTTCTGACCGATGCTTCGGTATTGTATGATGCAGTTTATATCCCTGATGGTGAAAAAAGTATTGCAGCTTTATTGACCGAAGCCAATGCAATCCATTTTGTAAATGAAGCCTACAAGCATTGTAAACCAATCGGCACAGGAGTAGAAAGTGTTGCCTTTTTAAAAGAAACTTCTGTAAAGGAAATTGAATTAAAAAACCTCAATCTGGAAGATGCAGGAGTGATTACCGATGGCAACGCCGATAAATTTATAGCGTGTATTGCCAAACATCGTTTCTGGAATCGTGAAGAAATCAGGAAGGTCACGGCTTAATTTTTTTGTATTGATAGTTAGCTAATAAGTAATGGTCTGAATATAATGTCGCTTTTTTCAAAAAGAATGGAACGCGGATGGAACATGGCGACAAGTCGGCGTTTACGGATTAAGCGGATAAAAACGGATTATATTTAAAACGGATTTAAGTCATGCAAGCATGACTGATAAGACACTAAGTAGTTGGAGATCATTTCGACTTGTCGAAATTCAAATCCGTTTTTAAATCCGCTAGATCAGCGTTTATCCGCGTTCTATTCTTCTGTTTATTTTGGTCTGATTATAAGACATTATATCTTTTCTGTTACTTATCACTACAAAGCATCAGGAATAAATCAACTTTTTTAAAACCAATACGAAACAAAATATGTGGTTTACCAAATCAGCAGAAGAAGTCTTAAACGAACTAAGTGTTGATCCGGCTTACGGCCTTTCTGACGAACAAGCCCTGACCAGATTGACTAAACACGGTGCGAATAAATTACTGGCTGAAAAAAAGAAAAGTATATTCCTAATGTTTTTTGAACAGCTTAAAAACTGGCTGATTTATATCCTGTTGGGAGCAGTGGTAATCACCATTTTTATGGGGGAGTATGTGGATGCAGTTATTATCTTGCTGGTAATAATTATTAATGCTGTGCTTGGTGTTTTTCAGGAAGTAAAAGCAGGGAAGGCCATTGAAGCATTACAAAAACTAACATTCCCCAAAGCCCTGGTTCGTAGAAATGGGGTTGTTATTGAAATTGATTCTGAAAAAATTGTTCCCGGAGATATTTTGGTTCTGGATGCGGGAAGAATCATTGGCGCAGATATTCGATTGATTGAGGCCGTAAATCTTCAGGTGGATGAATCAGCTTTAACCGGCGAATCTGTTCCCTCCGAAAAAGATGCTTCCCTTGTTCAAACGGACCTGAAAACCGCTTTGGGTGACCGGTTGAACTTAGGTTTTATGTCCACCATTATTACCAGCGGCAGAGGAGTAGGTGTGGTGGTGGGAACAAGCATGAATACCGAAATTGGTAAAATTGCTTCCATCATCAACACAGAAGTAAAATCGAAAACTCCATTGGAAATACGGTTGGATAAACTGGGAAAAACCCTGGGTATTATTGCCATGGTAATTTGTGTTTTGATTTTCATTATTGCAATGCTTCAGGGGAGGAATTTATCTGAAATGTTTCTTATGTCGGTTTCTCTTGCTGTAGCAGCCATCCCCGAAGGACTTGCTGCTATTGTAGCTGTCGTGCTGGCCATAGGTGTCACCAACCTTTCGAAAAAGAATGCCATCATAAAAAAACTCTCCGCTGTTGAAACGCTGGGGTCACTGAATATTATCTGCTCCGACAAAACCGGCACCTTAACTCAAAATAAGATGACCGTTACGAGCACTTTCACCCTTGAAGGTCATCTCACCATTGGAAAGGAAAATCCGACTTCGGAGGAATTACTATTCCTCGCAAAAGCCATGATCCTTTCCTCGGATGCAAGCCATGACAATGGAGAAGGAACCGGAGACCCAACCGAAATAGCCTTGCTTATCATGGGCGATACGTTCGGGATGGATCGGAAAGCATTGCACAACAGCAACAAACGTATTGACGAAGCTGCATTTGATTCTAACCGCAAGTTAATGTCTACATTGGTTGAAGAAGACGGGAAGTTGATGGTTTACACCAAAGGTGCCATTGGAAACCTGATTGAAATCTGCACGCAGGTTTTAGAGGGGGGAAAACCGATTCCCATCACTGAAGTTCACAAAAAGAGATACCACGAAGCAGCTGATACTATGTCCGATCAGGCACTGCGTACTCTTGGAGCAGCCTATAAGCCTGTAAATGAAAAAATCAATCCTTCTGAAATGGAGAAAGACCTGATTCTTGTAGGTTTGGTAGGAATGATTGACCCGCCAAGAGCAGAAGTTAAGGAATCCATTCAAAAAGCAAAAAGTGCTGGAGTAAAAACGCTTATGATTACAGGCGATCATAAAAACACCGCCTTTGCCATTGCCTATCAGTTGGGAATTGCAGAAAAAATAGAGCAAACAATTACCGGAAATGAAATCGATGAACTTACCGATGTTGAATTCTCTGAAAAGATAAACAACTATCATGTTTTCGCCCGCGTTTCTCCCGAACATAAAGTAAAAATTGTGCGCGCATTGAAATCGCAGGGTAATATTGTTTCCATGACGGGTGATGGAGTCAACGATGCTCCGTCATTAAACACTGCCGATATAGGAGTTGCAATGGGCATTACAGGCACCGACGTTGCCAAAGGTGCTTCGGATATGATTCTTGTTGATGATAATTTTTCAACCATTGTAACTGCCATTGAGCAGGGAAGAAATATTTACAATAACATTAAGAAGTCTGTCATATTTCTGATTACCTGTAATTTGGGTGAAGTGATAACCATATTCGTGACACTACTTCTTGGGTGGAGTGCACCATTGCTTGCCACACAGCTTCTGTGGATAAACCTGATCACCGATTCCCTCCCTGCCATAGCGTTGGGAATGGATCCCGGTAACCACGATGTAATGAAAGAAAAGCCACGACCTGCAAAAGAGAGTTTCTTTGCTAACGGCGCAAGCAGGCATGTTTTACTTGGTGGATTTTTAATCGGAGCGTTAACGATAACCGCTTATTTTTATGGGTATTACGAACATGGATTTTCCCCGTTTGATAAGCAGGTACCGCAAAACACAATAGAATATGCCCGTACCATGGCTTTTATGGTGCTGGTGGTTTGTCAGCTATTTTATTCACTGGCTTTGAGGAATGAACGAAAATCCATTTTCAGTATCGGGCTCTTTTCGAATAAATACCTTGTTGGAGCCATCGTTTTAGGCCTGGCACTTCAACTTATTGTGGTTGGGATACCGGTAATACAAACTGCCTTTCATTTGCAAATGCCCGATTTACGAGCCTGGGGAATAATTTTCGCACTGGGAATAACTCCATTGTTAGTCAGCGAATTAATCAAGGTGTTTATCCGGGCTTCGAATAAAGACGGGAAGAAAACAGTGTAAGCGCTGAATATGTAAGAAGTTTATAGGGGTTCTAATTTAATATAATGTGAGTTTGATATAAGGTTTATATTATTACAGTTGTGATATTTATAATAAGGTTTAGGGTTAGGTTGCTAATGATTCTACTAAGGTTTCTATAAAATAAATAAGGTTTTTCTTCATATTTAAGACCTTATTCCTTGGATTTCAACCTTAGTAGAATGGATTACACGATTTGAATTAACCTTATTCCCTTATTTTCAATACAATATATTCATACCTTATATCGAACTCACGTTAATATAGCAATCCAAAATAAGAACATAGAACCATAATTACAAAATCGAAAAACAATAACAATAACATAACTCAATACACAATGAATAATATTTTTAAAGGATTAATTGCAAGTTACGGAGCAATGAAATTAGGTGGTGGCTGTTTTGGAACTATCGTGGTATTTATAATTATCTGGATTTTGCTTGGGCAATGCAGTTAATTTATTTTTTCAGTACTGAACAACAGAAGCATGACTTATACAAGTTTTGATCCTGAGTGTAATTGTAATAATGCTGGCACTCGAACCGTTCGTTTTGTATTGCAAGGTTGTAAAATAGTTATCGGTCAAAACGATAATAGTCCAGAAACGGATGATTCTTGTGGTGGATGGAATCATTGATGGCATTCATTGCCATAACGCTGTAAGTAATGCCATTACCGCCAAAACCCAAAACGTAATGTTCATTTATTTCCGGTTTTGGACGGCCCATAAAAGGCAATCCATCTTTTGTTTCACCAAATGTTCCGGCCCATATATAATCAGGTTTAAAATCGATGTCGGGAAAACATTTATGAAATTGTTTGCCCAAATAATTCCATTTTTTATCTAACAACGCATCACGTTTCGTGGCATTTTTGAAATTCTCATCGCCGCCGCCAACTATCACTCTATTATCGGCAGTTGGGCGAAAATAAAGGTATGGCGATGAAGTGTCCCAATAGATATGATGTTGGAAAGCGACAGGTAAATTTTCAAACGATTCAGAAGCCAAAGCATAGGTGCTTTTCAGGTCAACAATTTTTTCAGATAAGGTTTGTACGCTCTCATAACCGGTGCAATGTATAATATGATTGGCTTTTATCACATGCTTTTCATGCGTAATGGCCAAAAGTTTTTCATTGGCATGTTTGATCTCTTTTATTTCTGTTCGATCGAAAATTCGGGCTCCTCTTTTTGCACAAAAATTCAACAAATCATGCGTAAACCGATAAGGATCAATTACCGCACCCGAAGCCGATTCGATGCCTCCATAGGCTTTTAATCCTAATTTTTGCAGGGCATTTTTATCTAACCATTCTACCGAAAACCCGTATGCTTTTCTTGACTGATATTCGGTTTCCAACATTTTAATTTCTTTTCGGGCAGAGGTAAAATAGATGCTTTTCTTAAATTCAAAATGACACTCACTTTGAATTTCGTCAACTATTTTTTTGAGGTCGTAAATAGCTGCTTCGCAGTTTTTATAACTCGAAACAGCTATATCAACTCCCCGTTGGTCAATCAATTGATGCAGTGGCACATCGATTTCGTACTGCAAAAGCGCGGTGGTTACAGCGCTACTTCCGTTACAAACATCCCGCCTGTCAACCAGCACAACTTCTTTGCCTTCTTTTACCAATTGCCAGGCAATCAATGCGCCTGTGATCCCGCTGCCAATTACTAAAATATCGGTTTCAATCGATTTATCCAACGAGGGATAACTTTGATCGAATGCATTTTTTATCAACCAATAAGGTTCATTTGAGCGAAGATCCATGTTTTTATTTTTTTTAAATTTGTAGGGCAACAGCTTTTTTAAATTTGATCTGTTATTCTGTTTTTTTAGGTTTCTCCAATTCTCTCACGGGTTTTGTTTCCAATGCAGCTGACAAACGCCGTTCTTTTAAATCCATGAATTGAGCGCCTAATGTCGATTGTTCTTTTTTCGGTACAATTTTCTCGGCTTCCGGAAACAAATCGTCTTCCTCTTCGCTCAAATGGTGTTCAAGAATTTCTTCGAATACCTTAAACTTCACCATCCATCTGGAATTGTCTTTCGGAAAATCGGCCAAATCCAAGAGTAAAATATTTAGTACAAAATGTTCTTCCTGAGATTCAAGTGATCCGTCTTTAACTTCTTTAATGACATGTAATTTGCTCAACAGCAAATCTTCTTCCAATTCGTGATGAATGTCAAGATGTTTCTTTAGAAAAATAAATTTTGCCGGGTCTTTTTTAATTTCTTTGACCAATTCCCGCATTTCATTATGATGGTCAATGAGTGCTTTTGTTATTGTTTTCATAACTTTTTCTTCTTTTTTGTGGCTAATTTTGTTCGTAGATTTCGCTGATAATTTGAAATCATTTTCGTGATAAAGTTCAGCAAATTTTAGCAGGAAAGCATTACATAATTGAAGAAAAAGGTTATATCATTCACACATTTTCTTATAGTTAACCCGTAGTGCATTTAGAAAAAGTTGGTTTGTTTTGTCGGGGCTTCCGCCCCAAACCCTGACTTACTTTTTGTCTTGACACAAAAAGTAAGCAAAAAAGTCAAGACTGCGCCCGCTTCACTCGAAAAACTTACGCTCAGTTGGCTGAAACCGTCCAAACTCGCTCCTTCGTCGCTCAAACAGGACAGTTTCAAACGCCAACTTCACTTGTTTTTCGGTTCACCGGACAAGGTCAGTCGTTGACAAACTGTGTATAGGTTAATACTTCTTGTGTTTCTATTGAAAATATCTATTAAATCCACTACGGGTATAGTTATACTAAAAACGGAGTGCGGAGTTACAATCACGGATTATTTTGTAGTTCTCCGGAATTAAAATAAATAATGTTGGGATAAGTAAGTGGAACAATATAATGTCGCATTTTCTGTATCAATTGCCTTCCCATTTATGGGAAGGGCTGATGGTAATAAACACATTGGCTTTAGCCAAATAGTAGTTGAGATTTGGCTAAAGCCGTGTAGATCTATCTCATTTTATCCTTCCCATTCCGATAAATCGGAATAAATTGCTGGGAAGGCAATTGAAATAAATACATTTTATCTATAAAGTCAAAATAGGACATTATTTACTTCCACTTACTTAAAGTGAACTATTCTTTGGCTAAAATGAAACAACTGCAAATGCTTTACAGAACATCACAAATGAGTGAATTATGTAATTTCCCCAATTAATTATGTAACATTTCCCGAAATTTATATACTTACATTTGTAATGTTGCTTTTTATCAATCACAGATTGTAAATGAAGCCTGTAAGTAGTGTACATCTGTCAAAAAGCGTAATTGGAAATATTCTCTTCGTCCAGGTTTATTCGTTTTCACATGCCACATAGCTCCGATTTATGAGAAAAATGTTGACTAAAATAAAGAATTTCTTTAAGGTCTTTGGACCGGGAGTAATTACCGGTGCAGCCGATGATGACCCTTCGGGAATAGCAACCTATACTCAAACCGGAGCCAAATTTGGCTATGGACAGTTATGGACTGTGATTGTTATGCTGCCACTCATGACGGCTATTCAGGAAGCTTGTGCGCGGATTGGAGCCGTAAATGGACATGGTTTAGCAGCGGTAATCAAAGATAATTACAGCAAGAAAGTGCTTTATGCAGCTGTTTTACTTGTAGTTGTTGCCAATACAATTAATATCGGTGCTGATATTGGTGCTATCGCTGCGGCAGCACAGTTGCTTATTCATATCAATTTCGTTATTCTTACTTTAGGTTTTACGGCTCTGATTTTAATTCTGGAAATCTTTACTACGTATCGGGTTTATTCACGTATTCTAAAATGGTTAGCATTGGCTTTATTAGCCTATCCCATTACGGTCTTTATGGTTCATCAACCGTGGGCGACGATTTTTTCAGCAACCTTTTTGCCGCATGTAGAATTAAACTTTGAGTTTTTCTTCATTATCACGGGTATCTTAGGCACTACAATTTCTCCTTACATGTTCTTTTGGCAAACATCGCAAGAAGTGGAAGAGGAAAAAGCTCAGCATTTGACTAGCCGTTATGGAAAGCCCACTATCGGAGCAAAGTTTATCAGAAATCTGCGAATTGATAATTTCGTGGGGATGGTACTTTCGGAAATTGCTACCTGGTCCATTATTGTGGTAGCGGCTACAGTTTTACACCAAAATGGTATTACCAACGTTACGTCGGCTGCTGATGCTGCTAAGGCCCTGGAACCACTTGTTCAGACTTTCCCCAATGCCGGTTTTTTGTCCAAACTGATTTTTGCAGTTGGCATTATTGGTCTGGGTTTGTTAGGCATTCCCATCTTGTCAGGTTCAGCGGCTTATGCATTATCAGAAGCCTTTAATATGAAACAAGGACTTAACCTTAAATTGAAGAAAGCCCATGGTTTCTATGGAGTCATTACAATTGCCACGCTTATCGGGCTAATGATTAATTTTATTGGCATTGATCCTATTAAAGCATTGGTATTTACAGCTGTTTTTAATGGTGTGGCGGCGGTACCTCTCATCTTTTTGATTGCCAGTATTGCCCGTAACAAGAAAATTATGGGCGAATACCGCAGTGGTTGGTTGTCAAATACGGTGGTGTGGATTACATTTCTGGTTATGCTGGCTTCTGCTATTGCTATGTTTTATACGTTGGCTAAGGGATAGTATGCACTGCTTTCTTCAACGGAGTTTATCGCTATCCACCAATTACAAATCTTTCGATATACTTTGACGAGGAAATGTATACTAAACAATCTATCCTATCCTCCAATCAAAACTGTAGGGTTGCCTATTGCTATTGATCCACCATGCGCCGTGGCATCACCCATTCGTGCAGCCGGTTTACCTCCAATCAAAACTGTAGCTGAACCTTTAATAATAGTGTCTGGTGGTCCAACGCACACAAGGTTATCTCCAACAACAGCGGCTGGCATTCGGCCAATTAAAACAGTGGGAACTCCCGGGCCGATAATTGGGCCTCCAACATGTGGTATTGGTACTATCCCCGGTGTTTGCATAGGGCAGGTATGCATATCAGTAAGCCTTGCTGCTAGTGGCATATTCTTTTATTTTAAAATTTAATTAATCATTACCATTGCACCTTTTACTGTAGTCTCTCCAGAGGCCGACAATTCTGCCGTTTGCACTCCTTTTGCAGTTAAAGATTTTTGGGCATTTATGGCGATACTCAATCCATCAATATTGACATTAGCTCCCGATGAAATAGTTATATCATTATCACTAATTAACGAGATGCCTTTAGGGCCTAACCTAACTGTATTTTTATTCTCGTCAACCAATACTACCGATTTGTCATTTTCATCAAATTCAATAGTCAATACAACCTTGTCGTTATATGAAAGTTCTTCTAATTTTATCATGCTGTTTTTTTATTTAATGCAGTTTTATCTATTGCTTTTAATTTCTTGATTCACTACTATGCTCTTTTACATTCATCGTCATATGGGATGTTTTATTGCCAATGTTACGCTGGTTAAACTTTACTCAATCCACCAACTGCACATTTTTCAATATACTTGTACATAGACATAAATCATCATCTGCCAACAGATGTGGTACTCTATTTCGGAACAGATTGATAAAGTAATTATCTCAATTAACGTCTTGCCAAAACAGAGAATCAATAATATGTCATTTTTCGAATTTCACTCCTCCTTGGTTTAAAGTTCAGAAATTTATAGCTATCAAGATAGATGGCTGTTCCAACAAGCCCCACAACACTTCCGGCTAGTGGAATTATTGCAGCCGTACCATTACTTTTACCTTTTGAAAGTATAATGCCAACTATGGACATCCCCAAACTTGTAAACAATAATGTATGACTACGACGGTTGTAAGTATAGAATGCGCTCAATTTCTTTTCAATATTATTGATCCTTTCTATTTGTACAGTGTCAACTTTCTGGATTGTAATGATTTGAATAGGTTTTAGAATGCTGCTTGAATCTGCAGTGGTTTGCGAAAAAGCGGTTGCTGAAATAAACAACACAACCAGAAGAATAAAATGCCTCATGTGAAAATGGTTTAATGGATGAATAATTTGTAGTTTTATATGTTTTTATAATTGCCGAACAAGTCCGAGTTTTATGCGATACCCTGCCCAACTAACCTGATAACCGGGCGATGAATAACTAATTTGTACGTCAACTGGAAAATCAATCATATAGCCAATGCTGAATTGTAATATTGTTTTATTATTAATTTCTCCTTTGGTAAATAGAGTCGGTTCTAAAAATGGAACAACTGATTTAAATTGAAGTTGACGAGTAGAAGTACCTTGATCTAAATCGTTAATCACGATCTGAGTTTGTTGGTTAACATTAGAACTTAAACCTCCTGCTTCAAAGTGACATCCGAACCTCAGACCTTTTATTCTTTCTATTCTGAATGGAAAATCTTTCTCCACAAAAAAACCTAATTTTAGACCACTGCATTTGAAATCAGAAATAAACTGACCGGAGTAGTCTGCAATAGACGAACGTGCACCTGTAGACATAGATTCAAAGTTAAATCCAAACAGCGAATCATCGTATTTTTGCGAAATACTTATTCCATAAAGCCAGTATGGAGGAAAATTGGAATTGGCAACTGCAGGTAATCCGGATGCAACAATAAAATCGTTTTGTAATTTACGCATGCTGGACATGTTATACGAACCATAGCCCACGTATGCGGAAACGTATACATCATTTTTAAGTATCATGTTTTCCCAAACCCGCAACCGTTCGTTAGATAAACTGTTGCGCTGAGCCTGAACTCCAGACAATAAGAATAACCAAATGAAAAAGCAGATTGAAATTCGCAAAATTGCGGCTATGTCAGAGTTTTTTTTCATTATTTCAGGTAATTGGTTAAGTCAAGTACATTGAGTGGTGTTTTAAACTGATTCCGGAGTAATGACACATTGTAATCATACAGAGATTCTAACTTCAATTTTAGTAACACTTTCGAAGTGTTCGGATCAATGAAATAATAATACTGGTCCTTCATCATTAGCATCACGTTACTATAGGGATCAATAGAATGAAAATAGTAATATGTAATAGGGATATCAATCGTTTTTACCAATTCAAAACCCGGACAAGTTCTTAATTCCATTACCCCTTTGTGTCTTACATAAATCAATCCCGGATTAGTTGGGTGAGCAACCACCCCACCTATTTCAATTGCCGGAAGAGTGAAAACAACCTTTGCAGTTTTATGGTCACTCACATCATAAATACGGAACTCATTTATTCCCCAAACACAAATATATTTACCATCAATTGAATTTGCAATGATAGTGAAATAGACCTTGTTGGGATTTGTATCCAAATCGGTAGCAAAGCTAAATGAAGTCCAGTCGGTGTTTGCGATATTCTTCATTACAATATTAACGCCCTGTTGATACGTAAAAACACCATCATTTGTTACCGAATAATAGGGGCGATAATTGGGGATACTACCACCATCAATCTTCTTTGATAAAGTCAAGTCTTCATTGTACACATAAACCTGGTTATAAAAATAACCCGCAATGTATTTGCCATTTGGGCTACAAATAAGGTTGACTTTTGATTTGTATCGCGAGTTCGGTTCATTGGTAGGTAATGGAGGGGTAGCTTTCTCAATGGAGGGTAAGGTAGCGTCCCTTGAAATGAAAAATTTATCCTTCTCAACAGAATAGCACATAAAATAATCAGCAGGAGTTCCCAGAGAAAAATAGGTGCTTACACTATAACTGCCAAATCTTTGATTTAAATAATCCGGAGGAAAAACATTCAAGCTAAAATATTTGCTTTCTGCGGCTAGTATTGTTGTTCTATACTCATTGCCAAATCCTTTGTATTGAGTATCATTAATTACATAGTACAACTTTAGCGGACTTTTAGTCCAACTTACCCTACAGCTATCAAGTCCTATCGCCTCCACTTTAATTTCGGCTTTCGGTAAATTTACATTTATATTTCTACTAATAACCTTTTTAGAATCATAACGATACCACAGATAGTAAGTGGCTGCACCCTCACAATACGATTTGTCATTAAAGAAAATAGTATCGCCGGATGCGCGTGCAATAGGAATGTCATTCCCATATTTCGACATGCCGCATTCATTACCGGGCCTTTGTTTAGGCAAAACCATATACAACTGAAGAAATCCGTCGGGGTGAATCAGATAATTAGTAGTTATCCCTTCTTTTTCTAAATTAAAATATTTGATTTTCCATGTTTTGGATTTTATATAGTTTTCTACTTTTAATTTGTCGGCTATACTTCCACTACCTGTAGAGACATAAAAATCAATAGTCAAATCTACCCAGTCGGAAGTTTGCTTTGGAGTAATAGTAAATGAATAAGCCGATTGATCAGTACTTATTTTCTGATCGTAATAGTGTATCATTGCACCATTAAATGACTTACCAAAAGTCGACAAAATAAAGCTGATTTTGGTATCACCATAAAGATAGATTGAATCTTCATTCAACGAAAGATGAATATCAAGTGGGTATGAAGCAACCGGCTTCTCAACTTCAACATAGTTTAATCCGGCTGGCTCGAATGCGCAGGAAGAAAGCAAAAGCAAGCAAAAAGTGAGATGAGATAACTTCATTGATCAAAAGTTAGACAATTATTGGTTTTAAAATTCAAATAACACTACGGGGATGAATAAGATTTTAAGGACACGACAAAATCTTGTTGCAAATATAACTGTTTTTATTTAAATTGCTAATATACATAAAAAGAGAAACTCCAATTTTATTTTAGTTGTTCGGGATATGCCTTTACTTGAGTATATAAGTGCTAAACTCCCCGTTATTATTTTTGAGCATTGATTTCTAACTCTTGTAGACTTATTTTTAATCCACTCTGAACGATAAGTTTATGAAACGGCTTCACAGGGAAAAAGTAAAGTCGACCAAACCAATTATTATAAATTACCAAGGTTGTTACAGTTACGATCTTAGTTGATGTGTTGTTTTTAGATTCTTCCAAAAGTAGCGATACCCTAAAGTTCAAATGGTTGTCGTCTTCTCCTAAAATGAGTTCATTCGTTGTTCTGCTGAAAATCTTAAAAAGACCAACACGTTCTCCCGGCTCAAATTTAAAGCTATCCAGTCGTTTTGCGTCCATTCTTTCATTGGGAGTCTTAAGTCCAAACAATGAAACAATTTTATTTCTGAATGTAAAAAGCGTATCCACCCACTTTGGTCCGGGTTTTA
>Ga0209724_1000049_pt1 | contig 193528 bp, 163 predicted proteins | sample grotaG_FD_184143 | JGI IMG/M metagenome (GOLD analysis project Ga0209724, IMG submission 184143) | Glacier valley bacterial and archeal communities from Borup Fiord, Nunavut, Canada, to study Microbial Dark Matter (Phase II) -... | ecosystem: Environmental > Aquatic > Freshwater > Ice >...
ATAAGGAGTAATTTCCCGTAATTAACACGAAGGTTTCCATCATCAATATTATTTTTTGATTAAATAAAATATTTTGAATTAAGCTAAGAAATCAGTACTGGTGGTCTTAAGAATGGGGAGTAGAAAAATAAACCTCTGTCTTTTTCTCATTATGATATGTGTCTAAAAGATGATGCAATTAGGAATATTGAAATTACTTTAAGCCCATCGGTTACTGATGCGCAACGAATTATAGTACAATCTCTTGTTGATAAATATGCTCCACAAGCAAAGATAAATGATAGCACGTTAGGGAAATTAATTCGGCTTAAATAATTTTAATTAATGTACAGAATATTATTATTAATTATCTTATTCTTTTATAGCCATTCATTTAAACAAAATGATGGTAAAGTCCTCTTTTTATAAAACAATAAGTACCCCTATTACTCAATAATTAAATAGACAATAGTAATATCCTCAATTGTGCAAGCTACCGTTTGCGAGACGCAAAACCTTTATTCAAAATTTAGTATCCGTATTTCTATGTACATAATCAAAATTCAAACGAGAAAAGGTCTGGAATTGAGATTATCTCATAAACCTTTTTATTATTCTCCAATGTGCCTGTATCACTAAGGTGTGGATATGTTCCACTTGCAATATCTTGTTGAAGTTGCAGTTCGAACGGAGTGAGATCATCGAGAAGTCTATTTGATTTACCTAAAAAATTGACAAGCGTTTTTTTGGCTCCTATTATTTCTGAAGAAAATACCTTATTTAATAATTTTGTAAATTTTTGATAGTCAACAACTAAAACATCCAAGTTGTTTTCAATTATTCTGTCTTGAATATATAAGTTGGTGATTAAGTGATTGACTATCTGAAGAACTATTTGTAACTGCCTTAATTTAGGTGTTTGGATTTCGTGCAAAGAATCATTCCCTACAAAACGTATAGAATGTAATCTTGCTGATTCTTTTGCAGATAGGTATCCCGAAGTTTTAAGTTTGTCAATCTTAATGCTGAGTGATTTTCCAACTACTGATAAATCATTACAAATAGCCTCAATTATAGCTCTAAAGCCTCCAGCAGCAAGAAGGAAACAACTGGCATTTAATGCATCAATTGTTTCAGAATAAATAGACTTGATTTTTTCAGGTAAGAGATGTTTATATACAAGCATTTCGCAACCTGGTGTTTCTTGCGGGAATATGTGTTTTTCTTCATAATGTTCAGGTTCACCATAAGGATCCTCTCTAATCATTGATTCATCTCCATAAATATTTAAAAAAGAAATACAACCACAACCAAGGCATTCAATAACTAAATATTTATCAATGAAAGAAAGAGTTTCAAAAGCTTCTTCCGCTGTAGGGATGATATTCTTTTGAAATAGAATTAGATGATTCCTTTCTCCTTTGCATGTTCTACAATAATATTTTTCGGCCACAGATTTAAAAGTTAAATGGTAGTAATTTATATGAATGTTTATATTTTTTATGTATTTGTGTAAAATTATAAACATATTTTGAATATTCTTACGTAAAGTATGATTTATTATGAAAATCAATATATTTCTACTAATGATAAACGTTCAATTCATTCGAATTTAAAAGTTTCTGTAAACAAATTCTCAAAATCCTGCCTTCGGATTAAATCCTTCCCACTTGAATAAGATGTCCTGATTGAACCTTGCTTGATTAGTTTCCTAATAGTGCTGTCACCAGCTCCAAGCAACAGACATGCTTCCTTTATACTCAAATACGGCTTAACATTAGCAGATTCAATTTCCTCCGTAGAACACAGTTTCTTTTCGGTATATTCCATTTTTGCCTGTTGAATCTTATATTCCCTCGTTCTCTTTTTATAATTCCTACTACTGCATTTTAAAGAGCAAAAACGTGTGGTAGTGGTTTTTGCATTAAACTCTTTATGACAATGTTCGCAAATGCGTTTGACAAGAATGTTGCTGCTCATAGTTGTTAGATTTTGTTTGTGTTACTAATAACAGGCCAAGCTCATTATCCTTCGTTGTATTTCAGTATAATTCGTTGTTCTTCGTTGGTAATTTGGCCCTTGTAACCATAAAGGTCTCCTAAAATGAAAAGTCGTGCAACATTAGTAACAAGAATTCCGCTACAAAAGGTATAACAAAGGCATAACAAAAACAGCTAAAACATCTATCTACAAGACATTTTAGCTGCTAAACCCTTTAAAATAGGAGTGTGGTTATTTCCCAATACAAAAATTCCTGAAAATATTCTTCAACACCTCATCACTCGTAATCAACCCCGTAATCTGACCCAAATGGTGCAGACATTCCCGGATGTCCTGCGATAAAAATTCGCTGGACTGGTTGTCAAGGAGGCCATTTTGAACACGAAGTATTGCTGCATGAGCCAATGAGAGTGCTTCGAAGTGGCGGAGGTTGGTGACTACAACGTCCTGGCGTTCCAGGTTGGGGAGGCCGGCAAGTTCGAGGAGTTTGGCGCGGATCAGGTCGATGTTTTCGCCCTTTTTGGCGGAAATGTGGATGCGGGTCTTGGAGTAGTTTTTGAACATTTTGTCCAGAACTACTTGTTCCTCTTTGGAGACTTTGTCTGATTTGTTGAAAATGATTAAGAGGTCTTTTCCTTCTGCTCTGGGCATGATTCTGCTGGCCATCCATTCAATGTGTTCGGTGACCTGGGTGGAGTCAATGATCCAAAGAATGATCTGGGATTGCACGATTTTTTGATAGGTACGTTCGATGCCCATGGTTTCGATTTCATCCTGGGTTTCTCTCAGGCCGGCGGTATCGATAAATCGGAAGGTGATGCCCCGGATGTTGACAATGTCCTCGATGACGTCACGGGTAGTGCCGTGGATGTTGGATACAATGGCACGTTCTTCGTTTAGGAGTTTATTGAGCAGGGTGGATTTGCCGGCATTTGTTTCGCCGACAATAGCCACGGGAATGCCGTTTTTGAGCACATTGCCAAGGCGGAAGGAGTCCATGAGCTTTTTTAAGTGAAATTCCAGCTTTCCGGCCAGATTTTTCAGGTCTTTGCGGTCGGCAAATTCAACTTCTTCTTCGCTGAAATCGAGTTCCAGTTCTATCATGGTGACAAAATGGAGCAGGTCGGAGCGGAGTTTGTCGAGTTCACGCGAAAAGCCGCCCCGCATCTGTTGGAGGGCCAGTTTGTGGTTGGAAGAGGAGGTGGAAGCGATCAGGTCTGCAATGGCTTCGGCTTGTGACAGATCCATTTTTCCGTTCATAAAAGAGCGTCTGGAAAATTCACCGGCTTCTGCCATGCGGCAACCTTCGCTGAGGAGAATCTGAATCATTTTTTGCTGGATATAGACCGAACCATGACAGGCAAATTCGACGGTATCTTCTCCTGTGAAAGAATGTGGGTTGCGAAAAATGGTGGCAACGACTTCGTCTATGAGGCGATCGCCCTGGTGAATGTTTCCGTAAAGGACGGTATGGCTTGGGTTGGTAGAGATGCTTTTATCGGCTGATGAGGCCTGGAAGATTCTATCGGATATGGAGAATGCCTCCGGACCAGAGACCCGGATAACAGCGATGGCACCCACACCAGGGGCTGTAGAAATGGCACAAATTGTTTCTTCGTTCATGTTTTATAAGCGATCAAGGACCTTAACAATCAATTCACGCATGGCTGTTTTGTAGTCTGTTTTTGCTTCTTTGGCCAGCCGGTTGGCAATGACCAGGCAAACGGTCATGGCTTTGTGTCCCAATAAGGCGGATAATCCGGCTACTGCCGAACTTTCCATTTCATAATTGGTGATGCGGTCGTCGCCATAGCTGAAACTTTCCAGCAGGGCATTCATATCTGGTTTTGCCAGTGGGATACGTAATTCGCGGCCCTGTGGACCATAAAAGCCGTTGGCGGAGACTGTGACGCCGCGGTGCATGTCGTTCCTGCCAATACGATCAACCAGTTCGGGATTGGCTGAAACAATGTAAGGAGCAGCCAGATTTGCTGGCCATTGGAGGTATTTACAAAAGGCTTTCTCAAACTCAAGGTCACAGACTTCATTGCGTCCTGCATAAAAATTGAGGACTCCGTCAAAGCCGATGGACTTTTGGGAAATCAGGAAACTACCCACTGGTAGATAGGGTTGCATGCCGCCGCAAGTGCCAATACGGACGATGGTGAGCGATTTTTTAACCGCTTTTTCAGTCCGGGTGTTTAGGTCGATGTTGGCCAATGCATCCAGTTCATTCAGGACGATATCGATGTTGTCGGTACCTATTCCTGTGCTGACCACGGAAATCCGTTTTTTATTGTACCAACCGGTAATAGTAACAAATTCACGGTTGGAGACACGGCACTCTATGCTCTGAAAAGAGTCTGCTACCGTTTCAACACGGCCAGGATCACCTACCAGAAGGATGGTATCAGCTATCTGTTCAGATTTTAAATGCAGATGGAAAATGGTTCCATCTGCATTTATAAGGAGTTCGGATTCTGGGAAAATCTTCATTTTTATTTTTTATTTTGTTTCGGTTTTGCCACCGGGTCTCGAAATGGAATCCCTCATATTTGTATCCGATTCAATATTTTTCATTTTGTAATAGTCCATGATGCCTAGGTTTCCATTACGAAAGGCTTCTGCCATGGCTTTTGGAACTTCTGCTTCCGCTTCGATCACCTTGGCACGGGCTTCCTGAGATTTGGCTTTCATTTCCTGTTCAAGGGCTACAGCCATCGCGCGGCGTTCTTCTGCTTTAGCTTGAGCTATATTCTTGTCGGCGTTGGCCTGGTCCATTTGCAATTCTGCACCGATGTTTTTACCTACGTCGATGTCTGCGATGTCAATGGATAGGATTTCAAAGGCGGTACCCGCATCAAGTCCTTTCTTTAAAACCATTTTGGAGATAGAATCTGGATTTTCAAGTACATCTTTGTGGGAAGCAGCAGATCCGATAGCGGAGATGATGCCTTCACCAACACGAGCCAATATGGTTTCTTCACCTGCTCCTCCAACCAATTGGCGGATGTTTGCACGAACAGTTACACGGGCACGGGCTATCAGCTGGATACCGTTGATGGCCATTGCTGCTACGGGTGGTGTGTCTATGATTTTTGGATTGACAGACATTTGAACAGCCTGGAACACATCGCGTCCGGCAAGGTCAATGGCTGTGGCCATCTGAAAGGACAGTTCGATGTTTGCTTTGGAAGCTGAAACCATGGCGTGTACCACTTTTTCAACGTGACCGCCTGCCAGAAAGTGAGCTTCCAACTCATCGCGTTTTAGCTCTTTCAAGCCTGCTTTGTGTCCTTCAATCAAGGCATTGACAATGGTTTGGGGTGGAACCTTTCGGATACGCATTAAAAACAGCTGAATCAGGGAGATGTTCACTCCGGATACTTTGGCCGACAACCAAAGGAAGAATGGCACATAGTAGAAGAACAGTATTACAAGTAATACGACCACTACTATTAATAAGGTAGGAATAAATGTTTCCATAAATTTTAGTTATAATGGATATTAATTAGGATTGCTTTTCTATGGCGCGTACGAGTACATTATAGGTGCCAACCTCGGTGACTATAATGGGTGTGTTTGCATCAATCATTTGATTTTCAGAACGTCCTTCGATGGTTTTTCCGTGAATCAGAACTTTGCCGATTGGGCCTAGTCTGGATATCGTCATTCCGGTATCTCCCACGGAAACATTCAGTCCCTGAAAAGGTTCGGTTTTTGAATTTATTTCAGATTTTAAGGCCATTTTGTCCAGTGTTTTGGATCGGAAGAACCAATAGAGACCCAGGGCAAGTACGATGAGGGAAGCAGTCAGTGTCAATGTACCTCCCGTGCTTCCCAGATGGAGGTATGCCAGGAAGATTCCACCTGCCATACAGGCTACTCCAAGAATTCCAGCAATGGAAATACCAGGGATTAAATAGACTTCAACTATCATGAAGAATATTCCCAGAATGATCAATCCGATAATGAGTGCCAAATCCATAGTCCTACAAATTTGTTTGAAAGATAAGTAATTTATTTTAAAAGCGTCGCTATCTCGAGGTTTCGCACTCTTTTTTCCATGACTGGCAATTCGCGTTGAGTTTTTAGTACATCGGCTTCAAGTAGAAGGATTTCAGCTCCCAGCTTTTTCTGGTCTTCGATGGTGGCTTCCAGATAGTGTGCTCTTTTTTCTTCCAGGGCTTTTTTACCTTTGGTGAATTTTTGAAATAAAGTTCGATACTCAATGTATTGTTTTCTGGCATCTTCCGACTTGAAATCGGAAACCTGACTGTAACGAATGGAGTCGTTGATTACAAAGATAGCGTCTGGTTCATCTTCTTTGACAGTCAAAACGGGAACATCACTTTTTTTCAACAAAGAGTCCAGATTTTTTCCAACCTGAGTGGCTTTGATGGAGCTGATTTGTGCCAAATCCTGTAGCTCCCTATAACTTTTACCTTGTACTAAAGTTCTGATTTTATTCGGAATAAAGGTGTATATCGTGACATATCCTTCGGGTTGATTCCGGTCTGTAGCCAGATAACCCCGATTGGCAAATTCGTCAAGGATCAGAAAAAAATCATTGGCGGTAGAATTGAAGGGCATGTTTAAATGATCTGGTACCAAAAAGGTGTTGCTGGATCGGTTTAGTCTGGTCACAAAAAGGTCGTATCCGCCAATGGTGCCGTGCCCGTTTGAGGCAAAGTACAGAGTGACGCCGTCAGAAAGGAAATAGGGGTTACACTCATTTGCTTCAGTGTTTATGACGTCGGATAGAGGTTCTATTGTTCCCCAATCGTTGATAACACGATGTCTGGCTACAATGTCAAGCCCTTTTTCAGGGTATCTGTTGGCGTAATAGACTCTATCGTTTCTTTCTGGGAAATAGGCATAGCCCGACGATAAAGGCACTTCCTTGAATGCGGAATGGACCGAAACGATTTTACCGGCTTCTTCCGTCAGTGTGATAGCAGAAAATAGATCTTTCTTTTGCAGGACAACGCTGTCAATGAAGCAGATATCCTCAATGTGTTGAAGTTGTTCCATGCATGATTCGATGGATGCTTTCATCAAAAGCCCTTTTTCCTTATTACCTCCGCTAATTTTAGTATTTTCCAGATACTTATTGATAAAAAGGAGTGCTGTATCGGGTGACAATGATTTTAGATAGTATTTGGCCAGATAATGGCTGGCTTCTGGCAAACGTTTATTCTCTGCAAATTTCAGGTAGTTGAAAGATGCTTCTGTGTTTCCGGTTTCAAACAGACACACACCGTACCATAAATTGAGGCTTGGATCTTTGGGCTTTGCCTGCAGGCCTTCTTTAAAAGCGGGTATTGCTTTTTTGAATTCCCCTTTTGTATATAGAATTTTTGCCTGACTCAATGTTTGAGCCTGGGAAAATCCGCAGCTGATAAACAGCCAAATAGCTAGTATAATAGTATGCTTCATGCAAAAACAATTTTGAAAATGCTCCTTAATAAATAGTTTGAGCCCTCGCTATGAGCTTTTTGCAAGACAGTGAGCTTTGCTTAGTCGATCATATCAAAGCCTGTGTATGGAACCAAAGCCTTCGGGATACGAATGCCTTCAGGAGTCTGGTTGTTTTCAAGCAATGCGGCAACGATGCGTGGCAAAGCCAAGGCACTTCCGTTTAAAGTGTGACAGAGTTGAGGTTTGCCTGTGTCTCCTTTGTAACGACATTTCAGGCGGTTGGCCTGGTAGCTTTCAAAGTTTGAAACGGAACTAACTTCCAACCAACGTTTTTGAGCTGCTGAAAAAACTTCGAAGTCAAAGGTGATGGCTGAGGTGAAACTCATATCGCCGCCACACAGACGAAGGATTCTCCATGGTAATTCCAGTTTTTCGACCAAAGTTTGTACGTAATCGACCATTTCCTTGAGCGATTCGTACGAATGTTCAGGGGTATCAATGCGGACGATTTCCACTTTGTCAAATTGATGCAGGCGGTTCAAGCCACGAACATCTTTACCATAAGATCCGGCTTCACGGCGAAAGCAAGCGGAATAAGCGGCATTTTTGACAGGAAGTTCTTTTTCACTCAGAATAACATCCCGGTAAATATTGGTGACAGGTACTTCTGCCGTTGGAATCAGATAGAAATCATCCAGTGTCGCGTGATACATCTGATCTTCTTTGTCTGGTAATTGTCCTGTACCATAGGCGGAAGCAGCATTGACCATATACGGAGGTTGAACTTCCAGATAGCCGGCTTCACGGGCATTGTCCAGAAAAAAGCCAATCAGTGCGCGTTGCAGACGAGCTCCTTTGCCTTTGTAGACTGGGAAACCTGCGCCAGTGATCTTAACACCAAGTTCAAAGTCGATTAAATCGTATTTTTTAGCCAAATCCCAGTGGGGAACGGCTTCTTCGTATAATTCGGGAATAACGCCACCAGTGCGTTCTATCAGATTGTCTTCGGCATGCTTGCCTTCAGGTACGCTTTCATGAGGCAAGTTGGGAATTTGAACCAACAAGTCGATCAGACCGGATTCGGCTGCTTTCATGGTGGATTCCAGTTCCTTATTGCTTTCCTTGATTTCAGTGGTGCGTTCACGTGCTGTGTTGGCTTCTTCCTTTTTACCCTCTTTCATCAGTTGCCCAATGGATTTTGATAATTGGTTCAGTTCAGCCAAAGCGGCATCCAGCTTAACCTGTGAGTTACGACGTGTTGCATCCAGTTCCAGAACTTCGTCAATGAGTTTGACATTTTTAAAGCCTTTTTTGGCAAGTCCTGCAAGGACGTTCTCTTTGTTTTCTGAAATATACTTGAGCGTAAGCATGGTTGTTTCTGTTAAATTTGATTCACAAAGGTACGTGCAATCCGATTAAATCGCAACATTATTCTTCGTAAAATAGAATAAGGTTTCATTTTTATATCTGTTAAAACTGGTGTTTTACTGCAGTTAAAGAATGGAGGTGTGATATTTTTTATACTTTTGCATGAGATGTCAAAAAAGGACATATCCATCACGATCTGAATTATTTATAAAATGACAATGAAAAAACGCATCCTTTTCTCCTTCATTTTTCTCCTATGTATATTAAGCTCAACTGGAGCATCCATCCGTGAAAAGTACAATTTCAATTCAGACTGGAAAGTTTTTTTCGGTGAAAAACAGAAAGCAAAAGACATTGAATTTGATGACACCAAATGGGTCTCAGTCAATTTGCCTGTAAATCAGTCAAATAACACAGTAACTTGGTATCGGAAGATTTTCAGTGTACCCTCTGAATTTAGTGGTAAAAAAGTGTTCATCGAATTTGAAGGTGCTGGAAAGGCTGCTGAAATCTGGGTGAATGGTACAAAACTGGGCGTGAATGAAGATGAAATCATGGCTTTCGGTTTTGACTTGTCCCCATACATTCATTTTGGAAAAGGAAAGGACAATGTGATTGCAGTACGATTGGATAAAAGCACTGGCTTGACAAGAAATGTTTTTTTGCACATCACCGATAAACTCTATCAAACTCTTCCTCTCTACAATAACTTGAAAACCAAAGGTGTATATGTTTTTGCCGATAACTTTGATGTGAAAGGAAAAAGGGCTATCGTTCATATTGAGTCTGAAGTCAGGAATGACTACGATAAACCTAAGACTCTTAGAATCAATGTTTTGATTCGTGATAACGAAAAGCTTATGGTTCGTGAATTTCAATCGGACGAAGTGACCCTTCTGCCCGGAGAAACTAAAACCGTTATAACTTCTGCCAACATGAAAAATGTGCAGTTCTGGAGTTGGGGATTTGGCTATTTGTATGAGGTAAATACCACTATCGTAGTGGGTAAAAAAGTGGTGGATTTAGTGCGTGTCAAAACGGGATTTAGGAAAACAGATTTTATTAATGGTCAATTCAGACTCAACGACAGAGTATTGCAGCTCAAAGGATATGCACAAAATTCAGCCAATGAATGGACGGGGACCGGATCTACTGTTCCTGCATGGTTGAGTGATTACAGCAACAAACAAATGGTGGAGGGTAATGCTAATCTCCTTCGATGGACGCATGCATTACCTTGGAAACAGGATGTTGAATCGTGTGATAGAGTGGGTTTAATTCAGGTCCTGCCAACGAGTGATATGGATCAGGATCAAGACGATAAAATATGGGAGCAACGCAAGAATGTCATGCGGAGTGCCATTATTTATAACCGTAATAATCCCAGTGTTATTTTTTACGAATCAGCAAACAAGGGATTAAGTGAAGATAAAATGGGTGAAATGGTGGCCATTCGAAATGAATTTGATCCCAAAGGTGGCAGAGTCATCGGTGCGCCGGATATGCTTGGTAGCAAACTGGCTGAATACAGTGGTGAGCTCTCCAATGTCACTAAAAGCGCAAATCAACCTGTTTTTGCCATGGGCTATTCTACCTACAATGAAGATCAGGACTTGTTTGCCAAAGAATCTGTTGCCCGTTGGTATGATTTCTGGCTTGAACGTCCTGGAACTGGCCGTCGTGTGAATTCTGGTGCTGTTTGTGATGGAATGTTGGATGCCATGCGAATTAAAAAGGATAACTGGTATGCGAATCAGGTGATCTGGGATGGTTGGGTAGACTTTGAAAATTACCGCACCCGAATTGTCGGACATTGGAACTATGAAAAAGGTGTCAAAAAAGACATCCATGTGGTTTCTTCTGGCTATCTGGTGGAGCTATTTCTCAATGGTAAGAGTCTGGGCTTTGGAGAACAGTCCAATGGTTTTTGGTTTACTTTCAAAAATATAGCATTTCAGCCAGGTGAACTTCGTGCAGTGAGCTATGACAAATCAAAAGTCGTTCTAAGCGAGGCTATTTGTCGCACAGCCGGTTTGGCTAAAACAATTAAAATGAACCTGACAGTGGGACCTGATAGTTTGCATGCAGATGGTGCAGATATGGCCCTGATTGAAGTAGAAGTGCTTGATTCAAAAGGACAACGTAGCCCCCTTGCTGCCGATGTAATTAATTTTGAAGTGAAAGGACCTGTCGAAATTATTAGTGGAAATAGTTCTTCTGAAAACAAAAAGACTGGCTCATTGAGTTTGCCTCTGGAAGCCGGTGTCAATCGTATATTGGTGCGTTCAACCCGTCAATCGGGCTCTGTGACAGTTATTGCGAAATCCGGTGATCTGAAATTGGACAGTTTGAATTTCAGATCGAAACCAGTAGAAGTATCAAGAGGCTTGTCAACCTACCTTCCCGGTCTGAATCAACCATTTTCGCTAGTGAGAGGAGAAACACCTGCAACCACTTCGTACAGTGTTTCCCGTATACCTGTTTCTGTGTCTGGTGTCTTAGCAGGATCAAACGAAGATCAAGCCTTTTTCAGTATGGACGATGATGAAACAACAGAGTGGAGAAGCAGCGGACCAGTGACCAATGCCTGGATTACTTACAGTTTAAACCGACAGGCATCGCTTTCTGATATTTGTCTTAAACTGGTCGATTTCAATAGCCGTACCTACGACCTCCGTATTCTGAATGAAGATAATGTTGTTTTATGGGAAGGTAAAACATCCACGAGCAATGGATACCTTACACTGCCTCTCACCAAGGATATTGTTTCAAGATCAGTTCGTGTTGAAGCCAAAGCAATCAATGGGGATATTGGCATCGTAGAAATAGAATTCTACGAATCAGTCGTTTTCTAAAAAGCTTTCGTTACATGAAAAAACACGCCACCTTACTGTTCTTATTGATTCCTTTCTGTTTGAATGCACAACTCAAAATCAACGAAATAGTGTCCAACAATGTTTCCGCTAACATGGACAACACCAAAAACTACAGTATGTAGGTGGAGTTTTATAATCCTATCGGAAGTTATCTGTGTAATCAATATAATTATTATTTCACATTCAGAAATATTTCCTATGGAAGGAAAACGGATGGAGATCCTGAATGGTTTTTTTTGAACAATACAGTCCTGGTACTTCCAACAATGGCTATATATGGTCCAACGAGCGTTGTGACAAACCGGTCTTTACTATGCCCAGTGGTTTTTATACAGGTACTCTGGACCTGAATTTTAAAGATCCGGCCCCCAACGATACCATTTATTATAGTTTAAATGGTTCTGAACCGAGTCGACTTTCCAATTTTTATGCTCCTGGATCTTCTATCAGCCTTGCAATCACAACGGTGGTCCGTGCTGCCTGTTTTTCAAAGGATAAACTTTCCAGTGACCCGGTGACCAAAACGTTTTTAATTAATGAGCACGATACTCATTTACCCATTGTTTCCCTTGTCACAACTCCCGACAATCTGACCAGCAACACCATTGGTATCTATATTAATGGTACAGGCTCAACACCCAATTACAATCAGTATTGGCAAAGACCTGCGAATATGGAGCTCATTGACACGACTAAGGTTACCTGTGTTAGTCAGGAAATAGACATGTCCATCAGTGGCGCTTATTCCAGATCCATTGATCAAAAAACGCTTAGCCTTTCACCTGCCAAAAAGTTTGGTGATAGCCAATTTCGATATGAATTTTTCAAGGCCAGCAAACCGGGTATGAAATACAAAGAAATCAGACTTCGAAATTCCGGTAATGATTTCTTTTTTTCAATGATGCGCGACGCTTTTAGCCAATCTCTGGTAATGCACCGTATGGATATTGATTTGCAAGCGTATGAACCTGCCGTTTTGTATTTAAATAGTGCCTATTACGGGATTATGAATCTTCGTGGAGTAACCAGCAAGGACTATATATACTCCAACTATGGCATTGAAAACGAGGATATAGAAGAATTTATCAACTATCATATTGCTCAAATCTATGAAGCCAATACCGACTGGCCTTGGAATAATGTCAAGATATGGAAAAAGAAAAGAGATGGTAAATGGCGTTGGATGATGTACGATACCGACATGACATTCAATTTCAAAGACAATCAGCAAAATTACAATACCCTTTTGTATGCTTTGGGCGAACATCCCACGGATAAACTTTCGGACTGGTGCAACCTGCTTATTCGCAGGCTTATTCAAAATAAGGAATTTCAAAAGAAATTTGTAGATCGTTTTTGTGTTCAAATATCCACCACTTTTACAACCGATCGTGTTAACGCCATTATGGACAGTCTTTCCGGAAAGATTTCCGAAGATATCATTTTTCACAAAAAACGATGGGCTGGTTCAAACCGAACATTGGTTGATGATCTCAAATTAATGAAGGTTTTTTCAGCTGGCCGCCCAGATAAGATGATGAATTTTCTGAGTAATCGTTTTGAAGATAGTGTCAGCATTCAAACAGTACATATCTCATCTTTGATTTGAAAATGACTTGTAAGTTGAACAATGATTCTTTAGAAGTTGTCACTGACCCTGAATTCTCTCGAGTTCTTACCTCTAATATGAATCTGAAGGCTGTATTTGAAGAAACAACACCAGTTGAAGATAAAAAGCCCACTATTGTCTTTAATGAGATTGTTGCCAGCAATGACATGCTTCCGGATTGTTGTTGACAGTGACCGATCTGACGGGTAAACTAGTTTTCAGAGGCACCTGTTCTTCCGATCTGGAAACCATTTCAGCAGGGTTTATGCCATCCGGACTTTATCTGGTAAACGTTGGCAGTGATCGATTCAAAGTACTTAAACGCTAGGTTAGCAGTTTGTAAACTCCACATAAAGAAATACTCCAAAGTTTAAATGCGTTGGGGATTTTTTTTGAATATACCTTTTAGATACACTGTTTGGTAAATCCTTTTTACTAAATTTGGGTGTTTAAGCGATCTTATTTAGTTAAATACCTTATTTCAATTCTCTTAATGAAAAAGTCAGCTTCATTCCTTCTTTTATTGATTCCACTCTGTTTAAATGCTCAGTTGAAGATCAACGAAATTATGCCCAACAATGTTTCATCTGTCATGGACGATACTAAAAACTACAGTATGTGGGTGGAACTTTACAATCCGATAGGAAATACTCAGCGAAATCAGAATATTTATTATTTCACGGATACTAAAAGTGAACCTAAAAAATGGAAACCTGCCTCAAAAATAATTCCATCGGGAGGTTTTAGTCTTATTTGGTTCGAGCGAGATGAATACACGGGCCATTCTTCTTTCAAGCTGGAACCTGCGGGTGGAAAACTATTCCTGATGGATATAGGCGGTAATGTGGTGGATAGTATCAAGTATCCAGCTCAATACAGGAACATTTCCTATGGAAGGAAGACGGATGGTGATCCTGAATGGGTTTTCTTTGAACAACAGAGTTCTAATGCTTCAAACAATGGTAAATTGTGGTCCAACGAACGATGCGCGAAGCCGGTTTTTGATCTTTCTCCCGGATTTTATGCTGAAACCCAATACCTCACCTTTAAAGAATCAGCGCCAAAAGATACCATCTTTTATACCTTGAATGGAGCGGAACCGACTCGTAATTCTACGTATTACCTACCTGGGTCCAAATTCCCAATTTCAAGCGCGAAAGTGGTTCGTGCCAAAGCGTTTTCGAAGGATAAACTTTCCAGTGATATTGCCACGCAAACTTTTTTAGTCAAGACACGTAATCCGCATTTGCCCATAGTTTCCATTTCTACGTCTCCGGCAAACCTGACGGATAATGCCATCGGCATTTATACTGCAGGCTCGTTTACAAATTACAATCAGGATTGGCAAAGACCTGCCAATCTCGAATTCATTGATACGACAAATACCTCTTGCTTGAATCAGGAAATGGATATGTCCATTACTGGTGCCTATTCCCGTACTTTTAGTCAAAAGCCCTTACGAATTGAAGCTGGTCAAAAGTTTGGTGACGATCGGTTCCGTTACGACTTTTTTAAAGCAAGCAAACCTGGTATGAAATATAAGAGTTTCAAATTGCGCAATTCCGGAAATGATTTCTTCTATTCCATGATGCGTGACGCTTTTAATCAATCCCTCGTAATGCATCGCATGGATATTGAATTACAGGCTTATGAACCAGTAGTGTTGTATATGAACGGTACTTACTTTGGGCTCATCAACCTTCGTGAAGTGAGCAGCAAGGATTTCGTCTATTCCAATTTTGGCATTGATAATGACGATGTTATAATGGCAGGTATTGACAGAAATAATGGTGAGTGGTATCATACAGATCCTGCCTATATACCACTCAGCGATTACATTACGCAAAATGACATTACCCAAACGGATGTTTACAATCATGTTTGTGAGATGATGGATATGGAGGAATTTATCAATTACCACATCGCTCAGATTTTTATTGCCAATTGGGACTGGCCCTGGAACAACGCCAAAATCTGGAAAAAGAAAGTGGATGGTAAATGGCGCTGGGTTATGTACGATACCGACTGGACCTTTAACTACAGTGAAAACAATAACGAAAATTTCAATACCCTTCAGTATGTACTTGGTGAAAATCCCGAAACACAACCTGAAGGATGGTCAAACCTTCTCATGCGGAGACTTATACTGAATGCAGAATTCCAGAAAAAATTTGTTGACCGTTTTTGTGTTCAGGTTTCAACCACTTTCACCACAAAACGCATCGATGCTGTTATGGATAGTTTGTCCAGCAAGATTTCGGCAGAAATCATATTACACAAGGCTAAATGGGGTGGTTCAGCCAGAACGCTGGTGGATGACCTGGTGCTCATGAAAAGATTTTCGGCTGCCAGACCAGGAAATATGATGAATTTCCTTAGTGGACGCTTCGCCGATTCTGCCAAAATTCAGACAGTTCAAATCAGCTCCAATGTACGGGGAACAACGTATACGATGAACGACGAATACGTTATGGATTCAGAATTAAACCTAAACTATTTTAACGGCTCTCAGATGAATTTGAAAACCAATCCTGTCTTTGGATACGAATTCAAACATTGGGAAGTGACTGGTAGCCCCAATCTGAATTTGATTAAAATGGGCGATACCTGGAAATATTTCGACGGAAATGCCATTCCTGCAACGAACTGGAATCAGATAGCCTACAGCGATGCTGCCTGGAAATCCGGTCCTGCTCTTTTTGGTTGGGGTGAGGATGGCATTGTAACTACCATCAGTTTTGGTAACAATGCCAGTAATAAATACCCCACTTCTTATTTTCGCAAAACCATTTACATTGACAACCTGGCAGCAAGAGACAACTTTAATCTCCGAATGTATGTTGACGATGGAGCTGTTATTTATATCAATGGACAGGAGCTTAAACGATACAATATGCCTGAAGGCTTAATTACGTTTAATACCTTTACAACCAGTAATTTGCCAAGTGCTGAATACGTTAATGTTCTTGTACCAAAAACCATGTTTAAGGAAGGCGAAAACCTGATTTCAGTAGAGGTTCATCAAGTTAATGCCACCACCTCCGATATGATTTTTGATATGGATATGACATGCACAATGTCCATTACTTCTTCTATTGTAACGGATCCAACCTATTCTGCCAAACTAGGCTCTGATATGACGCTAAAAGCAATTTTTGAAGAATCAACACCAGTAGAAGATACTATACCTTCCATTGTGATCAATGAAATCGTATCAAGCAACGATATGTATCGCGATGAATTCGGAGAAAAGGACGATTACATTGAATTGTACAATACCGGAGATCAGGATGTCAATATTGCCGGCATGTTTATGACAGACACTCCTGTTAATCCCATACTTGTTGAGATCCCAGCAACAGACGCCCTTAAAACCACCGTTCCGGCTCATGGCAGGCTCATTCTTTGGGCTGACAATGATCCAGAACAAGGTTTGTTGCATATGGCCTTTAAGCTTGGAAAAGAAGGAGAGTCAATCGTGCTATCCAGGAAAAACAAATTGGGTTTGATAGAAACAATTGATGCAGCGACCTATCCTTTGATGGACGCCAATGTCAGTTATTCACGTCGTCCGGATGGATCCGCCAATTGGGTGCTTCAAGATCCAACGTTCAATTTTACAAACGATAATGCCAGCGCTGCAGAAGAAGTTGTAAAATCCTCCATCGATATCTATCCGACCTTGGTCTCTGATTATTTTTCTGTTCGGAATGCCTCCGGATTACAGTTGACTGTTACAGACTTAACGGGTAAAGTAGTTTATAAGGGCAGGTGTACCTCCGACGTGGAAACCATTTCTGCCAGTTCCCTTCAGTCGGGTATGTATTTGGTCGCTGTAGGTAAAGACAGGTTCAAGATCATAAAGCGGTAATTTAATCAATATATTCTGAGTTATTGAATGAAAAAACACCTGATTATTCTATTATTGCTGCTTCCTGTTTGTTTAAAAGCCCAGTTGAAGATCAATGAAATCATGACTAACAACGTTTCTGCTGTCATGGATAACGCCTACAATTACAGTATGTGGGTGGAACTTTACAATACCTCGACAACAACAAGTATCAATCAGAATCTCTTTTACCTGACAGACGATTTAAGTTTTCCTAAAAAATGGAAACCTGGATATAAGTATATTTCTCCTTCATCATACAATGTGATTTGGTTTGAAAGGAGTGAGCTCACTTATCATGCTTCTTTTAAATTGGATCCCGAAGGAGGAAAATTGTACTTGGTAAATTCCACCGGGAGTCCCGTAGATAGTGTTGTCTATCCCCGTCAATTCAGAAATTGTTCATACGGTAGAAAAACGGATGGTTTTAATGAATGGGTCTTTTTTGAACAATATAGTCCCGCTTCCACCAATAATGGGAAAAGCTGGCATACTGAACGTTGTGAAAAGCCAGTATTTAATTTACCGGCCGGATTTTATGTCTCGGAACAAACTCTGTATTTTCAAAAACCGCTGTATGGAGATACCATCTATTATACCATCAACGGTACTGAACCGACCCGATCTTCCACGCTCTACAGTCCAGGAAATACGATCTCCATACTGACCACAAGAACCATTCGAGCCAGAACTTTTTCCAAGGATAAGCTACCTAGTGATATTGCAACATCAACTTTTTTCATGAATATCCGAAACCACAAACTGCCTGTTGTTTCCATAGTTACGGATATGGTCAATTTGACGGACAATACTATTGGCATATATGTGATTGGAACAAATGGTCTTGCTGCCAATGGTTCACCTGGACCGGTCAACTACAATCAGCCCTGGGACAGACCCGTCAATTTTGAACTTTTTGATGAAGATAAAAAGATCTGTTTGAATCAGGAGTTGGATATAGCCATCACCGGTGCCTATTCACGTAACAACCCTCAAAAGTCTTTAAAGATTCAAGCCCGTAAGAAATTTGGTGATGGCAATTTGCGTTACGATTTTTTTAGGAGCAACAAACCCAATATGAAATACCGGGATATCCAACTGCGTAATTCCGGAAATGATTTTTTATACTCGATGATGCGTGACGGTTTTATTCAGACTCTGGTTATAGGCAGAATGAACTTGGATGCGTTGGCATACAGACCTGCTGTCTTATATATAAACGGCAACTATTATGGTATTCAAAACTTACGGGAAGAAACCGGCAGTGATTTTATATATTCCAATTATGGACTGGATGAAGACGCTATTCGTATGGCTGAAAATTGGGGAATACCGTCTGATGGCATTTATAAACTGCTCAGTACGTATATATCCAGCAACGATATAACGAAGGACGATGTCTATAAAAAAGTGGGAGATATGATGGATATTGATGAATATATGAGCTATGTCATCACTGAAATATATATCGGTAATACTGACTGGCCCCATAATAATGTCAAAATCTGGAAAAAGAATGTATATGGAAAGTGGCGTTGGATCCTGTACGATACAGATTTTGGTTTTGGGTTGTATGACACGAATTTACACAATCACAACACTCTTTTATACACCTTGGGCGAGAAGTCCGATCAAGTCCCGCCCGATTGGTCCAATTTGCTTTTACGCAGGTTAATCCTGAATGAAAAATTCCGTAATCAGTTTATCGATCGTTTTTGCATACAGATATCCACCACTTTTGAAAAAAACCGGGTAAATGCAATCATGGATAGTCTGGCCAATAAAATTTCAACTGAAATACTTTTTCATAAAAATAGATGGGTTGTTTCAGACAGAACTTTTGCATCTGACATCGCTGTCATGAGAACTTTTGCCAACAGCAGACCAGATCTTATGATGGGCTTTTTAAGCAGCCGTTTTGCTAATTCGGCCAAAATACAGAACGTTCATTTATCCTCCAATCTTAAAGGAATTACCTATCAGATGAACGATGAACAGATACTGGATGACAGTCTGAACCTAAAGTATTTTAATGGCCGACAGATGACTCTCCAAACGAATCCCGTTTTTGGTTATCGTTTTAAGCAGTGGGAGGTACTTAGTCTATCCACTTTTGATCTCCTGAAAATGGGGGATACCTGGAAGTATTCTGATGGAAATGCTATACCGTCTGCAGATTGGTTTAAAACGACCTATAACGATGCACTTTGGAAATCAGGAGCCGCTCAGTTTGGTTATGGAAACAAGGGTGAAAAAACCGTCATCAGCTTTGGCAGTGATGCAAACAGCAAGTATACGACCGCCTATTTCCGTAAAGAGTTCAACATTGATAGTTACAGCGATAAAAGCAAATTTTCTATTCGAATGTATGTGGATGATGGCGCAGTGGTTTATATAAACGGTCAGGAACTGGCACGCTACCTCATGCCGACAGGAACAATTTCGTACAACACCTTTACCACAAGTGCCAATAATGGTGATTATGTTACATATTCTGTTCCCAAAGAAATGCTAAAACAAGGGAGCAATCAGATTGCCGTAGAGGTACATCAAACCGCTTTAACTACTTCGGATATGATATTTGATCTGCAACTAACATGCGAATCATCTACAACTTCCAATGTTTCTATTGCTCCTATCTATTCGGTAACTCTTTCCTCTGATTTGACTTTGAAAGCTATTTTCGAAAAAACCACAGAAGATGTACCTGTACCTGCCAATATTAGTATCAACGAAGTCGTAGCCAATAACAGCTCTATTTTTGACGATTTCGCGGAGAGGGATGATTATATTGAATTATTCAATACATCTGATACTGCAGTGAATATAGCAGGTTGGTATATAACCGACACCCCGGTCAATCGCATGCTGGCCCAAATTCCGGCTACCAACGCGGCGAAAACGACCATCCCTGCTCATGAAAGATTGATTCTTTGGGCTGACAATGAACCTCAGGAAGGTTTGCTTCATCTAGGGTTTAAACTGGGAAAAGAAGGGGAGACCCTTGTGTTATCCAGAATGAATGCTTTTGAGAAAGTATGTATGGTCGATTCTGTCAGTTATCCTTTTATGCTTGAGGATAGAAGTTATTCACGTGTACCGGATGGTGCACCCAACTGGTTAATTCAGGCACCGACTTTCAATTATTCCAACAACATAGAGGTCGCTGTAGATAAACCAAATCAGATTGATGTGGATCTTTATCCAACACTGGTCAAAGATTTCTTTACCGTTCGAAACGCTTACGGATTGATATTAACAGTGACCGACCTGACTGGGAAGGTTGTTATGAGGGAAACCTGTTCCACCGATTCAGAAAGCTTTTCCGCTGGATTCATGCAACCTGGTCTGTATCTGGTCAATGTTGGCAACAACCGATTTAAAATCATTAAACACTAAAGGAATTTTATGTTAATGCGACTACGTTTAAAGTCTATATTTGTTGTGGATATGAAATATTTTTGCAACGTTTGTAAAGCTTAGGGTTTTTGAACACATTCAACAATTTGAATCTTATTGCAAATCTGACGGAACTCAATCCGTTTCGTAATTAAACAAAATTCATATATAAATGTCATTTACTATTTTTTTCTTTCTATTTTTGGCTACAGCAGTAGTTTCATTTTATGTATCTTTTTTGGCATGGAAAAGGAAAAATGTTCATGCTGCATCGGAGCTTAGTAAGCTCCTGTTTTTTGTTGGATTCTATTCTTTTTTTATAGCCTTTGAAGCTGCTTCAAACACAGAATCTGGTAAAATCCTTTTTTCAAAACTGGCTTATCTGGGAGCAGTCGCAGTACCAGTGCTATACTTTATTTTCATCATGCATTATACAGGACATGAAAATGTGTCCAGCCGAAAAACCAAAAGACTGCTGTTTATCCTTCCTGCTCTTACGCTGATTCTCACTTTGACAAACGAATACCATCATCTCATTTGGTCTGGTTTTTCAACCATCTCTTCTAAAACCAATCTGATGGTCTACTACCATAGTCAGTGGTTTTTTTATGGGTATATGGTATACGATTATATTCTGTTATTCATAGCGACCTTTTCCCTTATTAATTTTATCCTCCGTCATAAAAATATTTTCAGCAACCAGGGTTGGAATTTGTTGATTGGATGTATTTGTCCATGGATAGCAGGTATTGTTTATGTAACGAGCAATCCAATTCCTGGTTTTGACATTGCTCCTGTATTTACTGGTTTGTGCGGCATTTTTATGATATATGCCATTTTAAAGACCAGTTTTCTGGATTTGGTGCCTATTGCCAGAGAAACATTGGTGGAAACGCTGCAAGATGGCATCATCGTTTTGGATGCCAAAAATAGAGTTCAGGATATAAATAAAGCTGCCTGTGGCTATTTGGGTTTACAAGGTAAAGAGACCATCATTGGATTGCCTGTTGACTCCTGTGGTATTAATTCAGACTCTCTGTTGACTGCGGTCATATCTTTCGACACTATAGAAGCATTTGAATCAATTGATGATGGAAAATCCAGAACTTTTAGCATACTCAAACAAGAAATAACCAAGGAAGCGGGTAGTAGACTGGTTGTTCTACGAGATATTTCAGAACAGATAGCCATTCAAAAGGAATTACGTGCAGGTGAGGAGCGATACAGGACTATGTATAATTTATTCCGTCTGATGGCTGACAATATGCCCGATATGCTCTGGGCCAAAGACCTAGACATGAATTATACGTTTGTCAACAAAGCCATTTGTGAAAAGATATTAATGGCCAAAGACACCGATGAGCCTATAGGTAAGACTGTGCTGTATTTCAAAGAACGGGAACAAACGATCCATCCGAGTTCTTGTGATTGGAATAGCTTCGGAGTAACATCACAATATACTGATAAAGAGGTTTTACTTTACAAAAAACCAGAACAATTTGCCGATTATTTCATAGTCGATGGCAACCCTTTTTATATGGATGTTTACAAAGCACCCATCATAGATGAATATGGTCAGATAATCGGTGTTGTAGGAAGTGCCAGAGATGTGTCGAAACAGAAAAAGTTTGAACAGGAAATAGTAAACAGAGATAAACTGCTTAGTGCCATTAGCGAAGCAACAGCATTATTGATCAAGACTGAGAATATGCAGGAAACTTTGCACGAGAGTCTCGGATTGATAGGTAAAGCGACAGGAATAAATCGAATCTATATTTATAAAAGTAGTTTGATTCCCAAGAAGAAGCTTCCGGATCTAAATCTGATTTTTGAATGGATGGATGATTTTGCCCTCGGATTGAATATCGATAGAACACAAAAGATACATTATTTCGACATCATTGTTACAGACTGGTATGAGCGATTGATTAATGGTAAGGTTTTACAAGGTAAATCCAGTGATTTTAGTCCTTCAGAGAAAAAACTCTTTGAATTTCAAAAAATCAAATCGGTTTTGATCGTTCCTGTTTTTATTGATAATCAATTTTGGGGTTTGGTTGGCTTTGATGATTGCTTGATGGAAAGAGAATGGACCAATGCTGACGAAAATTTGCTGAATGCTGCTTCAGGTACTATTGTTTCGGCATATATCCGAAAGAAAAATCAAGAGGAGCTACTTATATCCAAAGAGCGGGCGGAAGAAAGCGACAGGCTTAAAACGGCCTTTCTTGCCAATATTAGTCATGAAATACGGACACCGATGAATGGAATATTAGGCTTTATATCTTTACTACAGGATCCCAATTTGACCTATACGAATGAGTACATCAACATCGTCAAAGAAGGTGGGGATAGGTTGTTGAATACCATTCATGATATCATTGATATCTCTATGATTGAAGCCCGACAAATGACATTGTTATACAGTATGTTTGATATCAATGAGATGGTATTAACACTGACTTCGAATTACAGAGCAGGTGCTGAAGCCAAACAACTGGTCATGAATGAACCTGTTCTTGACACTGAAAATCAAACGGAAATATGGTCAGACAAGCATAAGCTTTTTTCCATCCTGTCAAACTTAATAAAGAATGCTATTAAATATACCCTAAAGGGATCTATTGAAATAGGCCTTAAGCGAAATTCTTTTGCTATAATTATATATGTTAAAGACACTGGTATAGGCATCCCTGAACAGATACGTCAGACTATTTTCAATCGATTTGTTCAGGCGGATGTTTCAAATACGAGGTTGTATGAAGGATCAGGCCTGGGCCTTTCTATTTCCAAGGCTTTTGTTGAAATGTTGGGTGGAAAGATCTGGTTTGAAAGCGAAGAACATGTAGGTAGCACCTTCTTTTTCGAGATACCTTTAACTGAGCCAAATGCTGAGGACCTATACTGATTTCTATACTACACAAAAAAATCCATTCCTGATTTGTTAAATATCGTCTATTTGTAACATCGTTGAATGGAAATAAATAGTAATTTTATGCCCTTAAACCATCATCCCAATTTTGACGGATGATTTTATGCTTTTGTTATAACTAAACTGTTAAGGATGAAAAAACTTATAAAGAATAATGTATCCTGGGTTGGCAAGAATCACTGGGATTTGCGTCACTTTCATGGATCTGAATATTCCACCAACAATGGCTCTTCGTATAATTCCTATTTAATTGAGGAAGAAAAAACGGTATTGATTGATACTGTTTACAGGCCTTTCTCAGCTGAGTTTATTGAGAATCTGGCCAAAGAAGTGGATTTGAACAAAATTGATTTTATTGTCTGCAATCACGCCGAACCAGACCATAGTGGTGCACTGCCGGAACTGATGAAACTGATTCCTGGAATCCCAATTTATTGTACGGCAAATGGAGTAAAGGCTTTGAAAGGTCATTACCACGAGGACTGGAATCTGATTCCTGTTAAAACCGGTGACCGAGTTTCTATTGGAAATGGTAAAGAACTCATATTTATTCAGGCAGCTATGATTCATTGGCCTGATAGCATGTTTACTTTTATGACAGGTGATAATATATTGTTTAGCAACGATGCTTTTGGCCAGCATTACTGCTCAGAGCTTCTCTTCAATGATTTAGTTGATCAAGGTGATCTTTGGGCTGAAACCACTAAATACTATGCAAATATCGTTAATCCTTTTAGTCATTTGGTGACCAGAAAGCTGGAGGAAATTAAGCGAATGAACATCACCATTGAGTGTATTTGTACCAGTCATGGTATTGTTTGGCGCGACAATCCGATGCAGATCATCAACAAATATGCAGAATACGCCAATGCCTATCAAGAAAATCAAATTACCATCATTTACGATACAATGTATGGTGGTACTCAGGCCATTGCCGAAAACTTGGTAAAAGGGATTGCTCAGGCCGATCCTTTGGTCAACGTGAAACTTTTCTGTTCAGCTTCTTCTGAGATCAGTGATTTGATTACGGAAATATTCAAGTCAAAAGCCATCATGATAGGCTCTCCTACAGTACACAATGGTGTTTTGTATACGATAGCAGGTCTGATGGAATTTATCGGGGGTATGAAGTTTAAAAATAAAAAAGCTGCGTCATTTGGTTGCTATGGCTGGCACGACGTTTCTACCAAAACCATTGAGAGTGGATTGAAGGAAGGTGGTTTTCAGATAGTCCTTGATTCCATCAGTGCCAATTGGAAACCTGATGATAACTTGATCAAAAGAAGTGTGGAGTATGGGAAGCAGTTAGTTGCTTTGACAAAATAAAAGGAAGATACTTCAACAGGGCGCAAATCCCTGAATTGCTAAAATAAAAAAGCCGCTTTTTTGAAGCGGCTTTTTTAATATGATTGGTTTGTTGTTATTGCTCTGTTGTTTCGAAAGGAACAATAGATACAAATGAACGATCATTCTTTCTACGACGGAAAGCGACTGTTCCATTTATTAGTGCATATAATGTATGATCTACGCCAATGCCTACGTTTGTACCTGGATGGTGAACTGTACCACGTTGACGAACTATAATATTACCTGCTTTTACGATTTCGCCACCAAATTTTTTAACGCCTAATCTTTTGCTTTCTGATTCACGGCCGTTCTTGGAACTACCGACCCCTTTTTTATGTGCCATTGTTGTTCTATTTTAAGGATTAAGCTACTACTTCGTTGATTTTCAATTCAGTAAAATACTGACGGTGACCGTTACATTTTTTGTAACCTTTTCTGCGCTTCTTTTTGAAGATGATCACTTTTTCACCTTTTAGGTGCGAAAGTACTTCACAAACAATTTTGGCACCTTCTACAGTAGGAGTACCTACTCTGACAGTTCCGTCAACATCAACCAATAATACTTTTTCAAATTCTACTACAGAACCTTGTTCTGCTTCGAGGCGATGTACATACAATCTTTTGCCAGTTTCGGCTTTAAATTGTTGTCCCGCGATTTCTACAATTGCGTACATTAACTTTCAAATTTTCAAGTTATACTCCGGAAGGTGGGGTGCCATTGGCAGTGCCGCTTTTTGACCTTGTCGAATCGAGGTGCAAAAGTAGTCAAATCGTTTTTAATCTGCAAACTTCGCACCGGAATTTTTTATAATTTGTTGGCTGAAAGATATCTTTCAGCTTCAAGTGCTGCCATACAACCACTTCCTGCAGCTGTAATAGCCTGACGATAATGTGGGTCGGCAACGTCACCTGCGGCATAAACACCAGCGATTTTTGTCTTTGGAGTACCCGCTTCAGTCAGGATATAACCAGTTTCATCAAGTTTTAGGTAGTCGGCAAAAATGGCAGAATTTGGTTCGTGTCCAATAGCCAGAAAAAAGCCATCAATGGCAATATCTACCTTTTCTTCGTCGGTTTGTCCGCGACGTTTCACCAGATGCGCACCTTCCACACCATTTTCTCCAAAAAGGCCGATAGTTTCATGTTCGAACAGAACGGTGATGTTGGGTGTAGTCATGACGCGTTCCTGCATGATTTTAGAAGCACGAAGAAAAGTTTTACGTACTATCAGGTAGACGTGAGATGCTAGTCCTGCCAAATAGGACGCTTCTTCACAAGCAGTGTCACCACCACCTACAACGGCTACTTTTTTCTTGCGGTAAAAAAATCCGTCACAAGTAGCACAGGCTGAAACGCCTTGTCCTGCATATTTAGTTTCATCGGATAATCCAAGATACTTGGCTGTTGCACCAGTGGCTATAATTAAGGTATCGCAGGTAATTTCTTTTTCACCATCAATAGTTATACGGCATGGTTTTGCCGACAAGTCTGAACCTGTAGCAACTCCCCATCGTACGTCACAGCCAAATTTGACGGATTGTTTCCGAAGGTCATCCATCATATCATTACCGTTAACACCTTCCGGGTATCCGGGGAAGTTTTCAATATCTGAGGTCGTAGTCAACTGCCCACCAGGTTGCATTCCTTCGTATAAAATGGGGGATAGATTGGCACGGCCTGCGTAAATAGCAGCTGTAAAGCCTGCGGGGCCTGATCCTATGATGAGGCAACGTGTATGTTCTGTGGTTATGCTCATAATCTTTTATCTTAAATCAATTACTTCAGTATTTGGGTAATTCTTTTGTTGGAAAACAAATAGTGAGTCTGCGTAATTTTGCCCGGTCTGGTAAGATGGAATAGAAATAGTTGATCCGGATTTGTCTTTGTTGGTAATAGCAATCGAAACTGGACGCAATGTCGCTTTGTCAAAAGAGGCAACGATGCTCAGGACGGTTTCCTGTTTATTTTTTGGGCTTAAGATTACTTTCAGAACCTTTCTTCCACCTTCGGTTTTTTCGCCTATCCATTTGCAATTATACCCATGTTTATACAGTTGAAAAACGTTAATGGGATTGACCATGAGCAGCTCTTCTTCTGTAGGGTTGCTTAAGTTAACTTCACTGTTGTTGGTGAGGAAAACCCATTGGTTTTTTCCATCAAACCACGTGGTCATTTGTTCAATTTCTAATTTGAATTTTGGACCTTTCAGGCGAATCGTACCAGTGATATTGTCTTTGACTTTTCCACCGAAATCCAGTACTTTGATATTAAATCCAGCTTTGACACTACCTGCCTTGACGTAAGAAGCGGAGGCTTTGTTCAGTACGTCCAATGCCTTTGCATCGTTTTGAGCAAAGGAAACAGAGCCATATATCAGGCTCATTATTAAAAATAGAATGGTTCGTTTCATTTTTTTTCAGATCAAATTATAGTCGAAAGATACTAAGAACACTTTGATTGGACTATTTAAAAAATCAAAATGTATCTGTTTTCTTGTGAACAACCGGAAGATTGTCACATGGTTATTTCATCCTGTCCAACAAGTTTTCAAGTTGATATTCATCAGCAACGAGCACCTGTCTGGCCTTGCTGCCTTCGCTTGGTCCGATGATACCGGCCGACTCCAATTGATCAACGATACGACCAGCGCGATTGTAACCAATGGAAAATTTGCGTTGAATCAAAGAGGTTGAACCCTGTTGGTGAATGACGATCAAGCGGGCTGCATCTTCAAACATCGGGTCACGGTCGGTTAGGTCTGCACCTGGTCCGCCAGAACCACCTTCAGTTGTTGCTTCAGGCAAATAAAATGCGGTGGCATAACCACGTTGATTGCTGATGAAGTTGTTTATATTCACAACTTCAGGAGTGTCTACGAAGGCACATTGAACACGTACCAGGTCGCTACCTTGCGAGAAGAGTAAGTCTCCACGTCCAATAAGCTGATTGGCTCCGGATGCATCCAGAATGGTGCGGGAATCGGTTACGGAGATAACCCTGAATGCTACGCGGGCAGGGAAATTCGCTTTGATGGTACCTGTAATAATATTTGTTGTAGGACGTTGGGTTGCTATGATCATGTGGATGCCTACAGCACGGGCTTTCTGAGCTATACGTGCAATTGGCATTTCTATTTCCTTGCCTGCAGTCATGATCAGATCACCGAACTCATCGATAACTACAACGATGTATGGCAGAAACTTATGTCCTTTTTCGGGATTGAGATGACGGCCAATAAATTTGGAATTGTATTCTTTAATGTTACGGCAATTCGCCATCATCAGCAAGTTGTAACGGTCATCCATTTCCCGGGTCAGTGAGTTCAGGGTCTGTATAACCTTCGTGAAATCAGTGACAATGGCCTTACTATCATCTGGAAGTTTGGCAAGAAAATGTTTTTCGATGGCAGAATAAATGTTGAATTCAACCATTTTAGGGTCAACCAGGACAAATTTAAGTTCTGACGGATGCTTTTTATATAATAAGGAGGTGATCATGGCATTTAAGCCAACTGATTTTCCTTGTCCTGTTGCGCCAGCCACCAAAACGTGAGGCATTTTGGCAAGATCCACCATGAAGACTTCATTGGTGATGGTTTTACCAAGGGCGAGCGGTAATTCGTATTTTGTTTCTGCAAATTTCTTGGAATTGATGACTCCGTGCATGGAAACGATTTGCGGTTCCCGATTTGGAACTTCAATACCGATGGTTCCTTTTCCTGGAATGGGAGCAATGATACGTATTCCCAGGGCTGAAAGACTAAGTGCGATATCGTTTTCCAGACTCTTGATTCTGGAAATGCGGACGCCTGGTTCAGGGATGATTTCATACAAAGTGACCGTTGCGCCTACAGTGGCAGTGATGGAGCTGATGCGAATCCCGAATTGTTCAAGCACTTCCTGGATACGTCTTTTGTTGCTGTTTTGCTCATCCTTGTTGATGATGGTATCCGTACTCTCATACTTCGTGAGCAGGTTGATGCCTGGGTATTTGTAGCTGGATAAGTCTAGCTTAGGGTCGTATTCTCCCATATAGGAAGCATCATAACCATCTTCGTTTATGCCTCGGATGTGAGTAGGGGTATTGGCAATTTCCGGTTCTTCAATTTCCTCGCTTTCTTCTGCCTGCCCAACCTTTACTTCAAAGTCTATGTCTTTGACAATAACTGGTTTTGTGGCTGTTCTGGCTTTTATATTGGATATGATTTCTTGTTCTTTATCTTCTTCCTCTTCCTCTTCTTCTTCCACCATAACAGGCTTTTTACGGAATCGGGAAGGCTTAGTTTCGGCTACAACTTCATCTGTTCCAGTCCAGCTTTGTTCAAATTCGTCTGGAAATTCACCTTCCTGCATACCTGCTTCTTCTACACCTTCAGCTTCATTTTGGTCATTGGATTTTCCACCGAATACTTTCTGCAAAAAAGGAATGGTGCTAGCTTTTGCGATAATCAGAAAGATAAGCAAAGTTGTAACAATGACTAGGAAAGCACCGGGCCATCCTATACGGTCAATGAGCCATTGCCCCAGATAGTAGCCATGAGCTCCACCCAGAAACAGGAAGCTGTCTTCGTAAAAACTTTTAAAGAAAAAGCCGAGAAATAGGGAAGTCCATATTAATCCGAAGCCGCAAATCAAGAAATAGTTGATGATGGATGCTTTCGTGGCTCCGATCATTCTCAGGCCTAGAATAGTGCCAAACAAAATTATGAAAAATGAGGAAACACCGAACCATTTATTAATGATGATGTTTGAAGCCCAGGCACCGAATGCCCCACCAATGTTGCTGGTTTTGCCGTCAATAGTGCCTAAATTGGAAAAAGACAGTAGATTGACTTTGCTTTGATCTACATCACCCGTAAATAAGAAGGATACAAGAATGATAAACAGGTATGTCACAAACATTAACAATAAGACACCACTGACGATGTGCGTCTCTTTCTTTTTAAAAAAGCCTATAAATGAGGGTGTTCCCTGAGTTTTTAGGTTCGTTTTTCTGTTTGTCTGCGTTTTAGCCATAACTTTTAATCTCGCACTTTGTTAAGATGACAAAAATACAAAAACAATATAGAAATCCGGAAGGGTTTTGGTTTTTAAATCCATTTTTAATAACATGATGGGTAATTTTTATATGTAGATGTATTTTTGTACTTTTGCGACGTTCTTGAAAAAATAGTTTTATGTCAGAATCCGCTCCATCCGGGAATCCCGTTTACGCTAAAAATACCATAGAATTTGTTGCAGTTGCAAAATCTTTTTGTGATTTTATGGATCAGTTGGAATCGATTGAGAAAATTCAATTTCTGGATACTATGGTTCGCTTGCTTCCGCTTCTTTATTTGAAAGCTAGCTTATTGCCGGAAAACGAGCTTTTATCGGAAGATCCTCAGGAGGAGTTTGCCACCGAAGACCAATATGCCGTCTTATCGCAAACCATTTCCAATTTACTTGGCCCTGATGATGCCTATTTGGAAGTCTTTCATGCTGATATTAAATTTACCGATACCCCAATAGCGGCTTTTGTTTCTGAGAATGTTGCTGATATATGGCAGGATCTGTTCAATTTCATTTCTGTATACCGCTTAGGTTATGACGAAACGATGAATGATGCTTTGTATGTATGTCGAACCAATTTTGAACAAGTTTGGGGACAGTCCCTTGTGAATGTTTTGAGGGCCTTGCACAATTGCAAATATGCATCTGCCGGGTTTGAAGAGGAAGGAGAAAATTTTTAATGAGTAATTACATACCTACGATAAAGAAAGAGGATATTAATTTATTGCCACTAGCCAGTTTTGGAGGTGAGGTGATTGTTGTTGACACTCCCGAGCTGCTTGAGCAGGCATTAAATGTTCTGAATAGCCAGAAAGTGATTGGTTTTGATACAGAAACCAAGCCCGTTTTCGCTAAAGGCAAAAAGAATAAAGTGGCATTGCTTCAAATCTCCACCAACGAAATCTGCTATTTGATCCGTATGAATGTATTGGGCTTTACCCCCCAAATGATTGATTTTTTCAACAACCCGGATATTTTAAAGATTGGATTGTCCATCAAGGATGATTTTATGATGCTGCGTGCTCGTTCGGAATCCTTCAATCCTCAAGGCTTTATTGAACTTCAGTCTTATGTTAAGTCTTTTGGAATTGAAGACAATAGTCTGCAAAAAATATTTGCCATTATCTTTGAAAAGAAGATCTCAAAATCTCAACGTCTTTCCAACTGGGAAATAGAATCTCTTACCTCCGGGCAGCAACATTATGCAGCTTTGGATGCGTGGGCTTGTCTTTGTATTTATCAGGCACTTCTACGTGCTTCTGAGACCCTATTCTAAAGTACTGAATCTCTACGTTTTTTTGTAAGAAGAGTTGACGTTTATCTATAGGATAAAAACGTCACAACCCTTGATGCATGGGCTTTCCTGCCTATTTGTCAGGTTTTTTTGTGTCTTAGTGTAGCTAAAACACGACTTTTTGAACCCCATTTATTCTTTGAAATTGTTCTCTTTTTATGCTGAAGAACATAGTATGTGTTTGTGAAAAGATGTTTAAGAACATTTTATTCCTTTTTATTCAAATGTTAAATTCGAATAGTTGATTTGTTAAAAATAATGTAAATGACTAATATATAGTAAAATAAGAATATTTTGGAGGTGAATTATTAAGTGTACAATATACACCGTTAGTTAAATCGTGTTAAAGCTGCTATTTTTTATGTCAAAATATTTGCATAATAGCGAAAAGCCCTTTATATTTGTACTGTGTTTTTCATGGTATTAGATTTAAGGTTAAGGAAGATTGGTTGTCGTGAGACAACCTTCTTTTGTTTTAGGACATTTCGAACATAGTATATAGATCAAAAGGCTGCTTTTATAGGTGGCCTTTTTCATGTCGTATCACTAAAATTTGTATTTTTGTCGTACAATCCAATCTAAAAGAAACGACTATGGCAATCTTTTATACTCCTGATATTTTACTCAACCCTTATTTATCTGAAGAAGAGTCCGTTCATTGCGCACGGGTATTGCGACTGGGAGAAGGAGCAGAGGTGGAACTGATAGACGGTAAAGGGCATTTTTTCCGGGCCAGAATTAAACAAGCACACCCCAAGCATTGTCAGGTTGAAATACTCGAAACGATTCCGGATAAAGCTGCTCCTTGCTATGCACATATAGCTGTTGCACCAACCAAGAATTTTGACCGAATAGAATGGTTTGTAGAAAAGGCTACTGAAGTGGGCATAGGTGGTTTTGCTTTTATCAATTCTCGCTATTCAGAACGAAAAAATCTAAAGCTCGAACGAATTGAAAAGATAGTTATTTCAGCTATGAAACAATCCATGAAAGCTCTTAAGCCATCCATTAGTGATTTAACTGATTTTAAAAAATTTGTTAATCAACCCTTTGAGGGGCAAAAATACATCTGTCATTGCAATCCGGGCAAGAAACCTTTATTGAATACTCTTTGCGAGCCCAATTCCCCAGTTTTGATACTAATAGGCCCTGAAGGTGATTTTAGTCCGGAAGAAGTGGCTCTGGCACTTGAAAATGGATTTAAGCCTGTTTCGCTGGGTGACACACGTCTAAGAACAGAAACTGCTGCTTTTGTTGCTGCTCATATAGTGCAGTTAAAGAACCTGAAGGATTAAACTAAAATGAATACTTTTTTTACAACCGTATCTCCTGACTGGAATATTCCCAACATCAAGGCCCACACTTTTTTGGCAAAGGGAATGGATTCGAGTCTTGTGTCATTCAGTCACCACGATTTGCTTTCGTTCCAATGTCGCCAGAAATTGGAAGAATTTGCCAAGCCTGCATATCCTGTCAACTGGCTTTTGCAAGTGCATGGCAACCGAATTGTAGAGTTGCCTGCTCAGAGTGATGTACTTATCGAAGCTGACGGCGGTTTTACTTCTAAAAAACGCACCGTTTGTGCCGTAATCACAGCAGATTGCCTTCCCATCGTTTTCACCAATCAATATGGTACTCAAGTCGGAGTCGTTCATGCTGGAAGAAAAGGTCTTCAAAAGAACATCATTATGGAGATGATCAAAACATTCAATGATTCTGTTGAAGAAATCTATGCATGGATAGGTCCAGGTATCGCTGCCGGGAGTTATCCTGTCTCCAGTGAAATCAGGGAAGAAGTTCTTGCCATTTCTTTGGCTTATGAGGCGGTTTTCACCAAAGAGGAGGATGGTCACTATTTGATGGACCTGTATGAGGTGGCCAGAATGCAACTTGCCAATTTGGGTATTTTAAAGAGTCATATCAGCGGTGCTGCCTGGAATACCTTCACCGATAAGCGTTTCCATTCTGCCAGAAGAGACAAAGACCAGTCTGGAAGAATGGCTACAGTGGTTTGGATTGAATAAGTTTTTTTTAAAAGAAATTGTTGGCTGACATAACAGAATTATTTTTTACTTTTGTGATACCACAATTTTAACGGCGGTGTAGTGTAGTGGCCTAGCACGCGACCCTCTCACGGTTGAGACCCGGGTTCGATTCCCGACATCGCTACAAAAAAAGCAACGGATGCAATCTTTACATAGATTACATCCGTTGCTTTTTTATGTGATAATTCGTTCATGTTCGATTGTTAATAATGCTTATTTAACAGTCTTAATAACATTTAAGTGGTAAACATAGCCTTACTATACGCATCTATGAACTATAACTAAAAATAATTAGATATGAAAAAGGTTTCAATTTGCATGATTTTTATGGTTGGATTGATGGCATTAGTGAGTTCTTGTTCGAATGATGAAAAGGCTACAGTCCACTTTTCTTTAACAGATGCTCCCTCAATGCAAGGATATCAGGCATTGTATTTGGATGTACAGGGTATTCAGTATGCAGTAGGTGACAGTCAGTTTGTAACATTACCAATAACTCCGGCTATTGTAAATTTGCTGGATCTGACGAATGGTCAGGATACGCTTTTAGGAAATGTTGAACTTAATGCTGGAGAAAGAATTTCACAAGTTCGCCTGATTCTTGGAGACAATAATACATTAGTATTGAAAGATGGTACTGAAGTATCAATGAAAGTGCCTAGTGGTCAAACATCCGGTCTGAAAATTAATATCCAGTCTGATGTTGAGCTAAATAGCGGTTATACGGTAATGATTGATTTTGATGCTGAACGTTCTGTTGTTAAAAAAGGAAACGGAACCTTTTCGCTTAAACCAGTAGTTCGCGGATTTATTTTGGCAAACACCTCAACTGTTTATGGTACTATTTTACCATCAAATGATCCGATGAAGGTCTTTACAGTTATTGGTAACGATACTTTGCAAACGGTTTCGGATACTTTGAAGAGTAATTATTTTAAGATCAGTGGTTTGAATACAGGTACCTACGAATTTCAATTTGTAGACTCGACCAATACACTCCGTAAAACACTATCTGTGGATGTACATGGTGGAACGAATAGCAACTTAGGTGTACTACATGTAGACTAATCACTACAATCCTGAAACAGGGTGACGTTCATTATAATTTCACAATTTCTAAAGGGAGACTGTCTCATTTAATTGAGTGCAGCCTTTCTTTTTTTAAAATCGTAAGAAAGTACAAGTTATTAGCAAAAAAGTTATATACTTTGCAGTGAATTCAATTGCACCTTTGTAGTGGTTTTTGAATTCTTAAGAAACTTCAGATACAATGTCAAATTATAACAAAATACCTTTTTTTTCGATAGATGGCCCTCTTTTTTCTGGTTGGAATCAAATACAGGATGAATTGGACCATAAGTTAGAAAATGCAAATTCCCACCGATATATACTTGTTGTTGAATGCTATCAGGGAGTAAATCACGAGGAGCTCATGCGCGGTTTCCGATCGCTCAATGCGGAATTATTTATTTGTTCAGAAGAGGCTTTTTATCCAGAGGAAAAAATACTGGAAATGACTTTTCCGGATGTGACTGATGATTCTATATTTGGATTTATGACCTGGTTGGACTATCATGCTTTCCTTGATACAGATAAAGTAAATACTATTCGTCAGAGCATTAGGGATTCTAGTGGATTGATTATCGTTTATGGTCATGCAGCGACTTTAGTTGCAGAGGAATTTGATTGTCTGATCTACGCCGATATGGCTCGTTGGGAGATTCAGATGCGTCAACGCAGGCAGGAAGTCAACAATCTAGGACTTCATAACTCAGAGGAAACACCTGCCATTCAATATAAACGAGGTTACTTTGTTGACTGGCGGGTATGTGACCGTCTGAAACAACAATTGTTTGATCAGGCTGATTATTGGTTGGATTCAAACTTGAAAGGGGAGCCCAAGATGATAGAAGCCAAAACTATGTTGAATGCCTTGACAGGTCTAGCTAAAACCCCCTTCAGACTGGTTCCTTATTTTGACCCCGGCCCTTGGGGCGGTCAATGGATGAAAGAGGTTTGTGGATTGGATCAGACTCAACCGAATTTTGCCTGGTCATTTGACGGCGTTCCCGAAGAAAATAGTTTAATGCTTAAAATAAAGGGGCAACTAGTTGAAATCCCCAGCATCAATCTGGTCTTTTACAAAAGCAAAGAATTATTGGGTGAGCCTGTAGAGTCTAGATTTGGAAAGGAATTTCCCATACGTTTTGATTTTCTGGATACGATGGAAGGAGGTAATCTGAGCCTCCAGGTACATCCGACCACCCAATATATCCGTGAGGCATTCGGCATGAGTTATACCCAGGATGAAAGTTATTATCTCCTGGATGCGGCACCCGATGCAACGGTCTATTTGGGTGTAAAGACTGGTTGCGACAAGAAAGCCCTGATTTCAGACTTGAATAAAGCTCAGGATACTGGTGAAGCATTCGATGTGGAAAAATATATAAACCGCTTTCCAGCCAAAAAACACGACCATTTCCTAATCCCCAATGGAACCATTCACTGTTCAGGTACAAATGGCATGGTTTTGGAAATTAGCGCTACACCCTATATCTTTACCTTCAAACTTTACGATTGGGGTCGCATGGGCATGGATGGAAAACCTCGACCCATCAATATTAAACATGGTGAACAGGTCATTCAATGGAACCGTGATACGGACTATTGCATTGAAAACCTCGTACATCAGGTGGTACAAGTTTCAGTAGGTCAAGGTTGGCGAGAAGAAAGGACTGGTTTGCATCCGAATGAATTTATTGAAACGCGTCGGCATTGGTTTACCAAACCTGTTACACATTATACCGATGGCAGTGTTAATGTGCTGAATCTGGTGGAGGGGTGTGAAGTTCTCGTTGAAAGTCCGGTTGATGCTTTTGTGCCTTTTGTGGTTCATTATGCAGAGACTTTTATCGTACCTGCTGCAGTGGGTACTTATACTATCAGACCTTTTGGTGAGAGTGAAGGTCAGGAATGTGCAACTATTAAAGCCTTTATCAGGCTAAAAGCTTAGAAGATATGATAAACTATTACAACATCGGTATCTATGTAGGTGGCTCAAAAATTACTAGTGCCTACGTAGATAAGTCTTCAGGTTTCATTTTAAGGGAAACCCTTGTGGAATGCGAAATTGACTCAAACATGCCTATTAATGGTTTTGTTGAAACGTTGCATGATGTAATAAAGCAAGTGATTGAAGCAGCTAATGGACTGCCTTATTATGGTGTTGGTGTCGCGATACCTGGTCCTTTAGATTACGAACGTGGCATTTCAAAGATTACCGGTGTTCATAAGTTCGACGCTTTGTTTGGACTCAATCTCAAACAGATAATCAAAGATCTTTTGTTTGCAAACGAGATACCACTTTGTCTCGCCAACGATGCCAGTTGTTATGCACTCGGTGAATACTTTCAAGGTGCTGCCCGTCAAAGTAAACGGACCATCGTAGCGACTTTAGGCACAGGTTTAGGTAGTGCCTTTTTAATTGATGGAAGATTACAAGTAAGGGAGGATGCCGGTGTTCCAATGGATGGTTATCTTTATTACTTGCCTTTTGGGGAGAGCATCGCAGATGATTATTTTTCTAAACGATGGCTACTCAATAGCTGGAAGGAGAAAACGGGCCAGGAAATCAATATAAAGATGTTGGCTAATTTGGCGAATGAAAAAGACTCTCAAACTTTGTCTGTTTTCGATGAATTTACAAATAATCTGGTGCAATTTATCTCCCCATGGATAGAGAAATTTAAACCAGACACTTTTTTGTTGGGTGGTAGTATTCCTAGAATAGCTCCTTTTCTGTTAGCTCAAATAGAACTTAAACTCGCTGAGAATGGCTTTTCGCAAGTGAAAATAAAAACAAGTGAACTTTGGGATGAATCTCCAATGATAGGTGCTGCGATGTATACAAAAATGAAAGGTGGTCGTGGTTATGATAAGAATGAGCAGGATTATGAGGCTTTACAACTCTGGGTATCTGACAAAAAAACCGTCATGATTGATGGTTATGCTGGTGTGAATTGGGATTTGTTGGCAGAGAAAATACATTTGGGCCTAACAAGTAAAGGGAAAAGAGTTCGTTGGTTTTTTGCCGATGCTGCAATGAAATCCCCGGAAGAAATGGCTAATATTCCAAAAAATAACATAAAAGATTGGTTTAATATCGATATGCTTAGTCAAATACAACCTGACAATTGTGCCGACATCAATGTAGTGATAGGTTGTGGCGCTGCTTTGACTCATTGGGACGGTTCGTTGATGTACATAGATTTGCCAAAAAATGAACGTAAAAATTTAATGCTGGTCGATGCAAACTGGAAATTACTGGATGACTACAAATTTGAAATTATGTCTAGTATTGACCTTTTTATACGATAGCGTGATTCCGCACAATAATTTCTACAAAGTTCTGATGACTTTTTTTGTGTTGTTCCGATACGGATTTTCACCGTTTTTATACATGATTTTGTCTACGAAATATAGATTATCGAGTAGGTTTTCTTTGCTTCTAATCACTTTATTGGCATGTCCGGCACCTTGATACGTTTTAAGTGTTGCACGCCCTTCACCACATACTTCGTTTATTTTTTTCATCATATCAACTGATTGATTGTATGGAACAATGGTATCCGCTGTGCCATGAACCAGTATAATGGGTGGATAGTTTTTGGTAACCAAATAAAGTGGGCTGGCTTTTTCTGCCTTATTCTTGTTTTCTGGTAATTGAGTATTAAATCCCATAAGTTTGTTGACTGCTTCTTTTTTGCTCAAAAAATCAGTAATATCACTTACTCCATACCAGGATATGACACCTTGTACTTCACTGGAAGCTTTTGGACTCCCCATGGAAAGGTATTCATAGGCTGGATTTCCATTGGTGGCGCCAAGCATTTCTACAATATGCCCACCTGCAGATTCGCCTATGACAACAATGGCTGTGGCATCTAAATGGTATTTGACAGCATTGGCACGTATAAAGCGGACAGCTGTTTTGGCGTCATAGATACAGGCTGGCCACTGATCATCTCCAGTGAGCCGATAATCTACATTAACCAATGCATATCCTTGTGTAACTGCGTATTGCATGGGTACGACTTTTCTGCCTTGTTTGGAACCTTCTGACCATGCACCCCCATGAAAGGTCATTAAAAACTTAAATGGTCCTTTTCCATTCCAGGGGTAAATGATGTCCAGTCTCTGAAACAGGTTATTGGATTTTGCGTAATTAATGTTTAGCTTGACTGAGTCGAATTGTGTGAAGTCGATATAAGGACCGTCCTTTTTGAGAGAGAGTTTGGAGGAATCTGCTGGAGTCAGTGTATCAGACGGATGCTGATTATTTTTTGTATTTGTACAGGAACAAACACATAGGAGCAGGATACAAAAAGAAGATACAAAACGGGTAATTAAATTCATAGGTTATTTATTCTTTGCAAATTATAACATCGTATGCTTATATTTGTTCATGTCTATTTTGATTTCAGAGGTATGAAAAAGATATTGATTACAGGAGCAAGTGGTTTCATCGGAAGTTTTTATGTAGATGAGGCTTTAAAAAAAGGTTGGGAAGTTTGGGCAGGTGTTCGTTGGTCGAGCAACCGCCAATACCTGACCGATAACACTATACATTTCATCGATTTAAAGTACGAACATGCTGAAGCTCTGCAACTTCAATTGGAGGAACATTGCGCTCAATATGGCAAATGGGATTATGTAATTCATAATGCCGGCTTGACAAAAAGTGCCGATGATGCCAGCTTTTTCAGGGTTAACCATGATTACACTATTAATCTGATAAATGCTTTTAGAAAAAGTGGAAATACGCCTGAAAAGTTTGTATACATGAGTAGTCTGGGTGCTTTTGGGCCTGGAGATGAAATTCATTATGCTCCTTTACGAACAGAAGATTCTCCCAACCCCAATACAGCCTATGGTCTTAGCAAGATTCAGTCTGAACGGTATATTCAATCGCTTCCCGATTTTCCTTATATTATACTCAGACCGACAGGTGTATATGGTCCCAGAGAAAAGGATTATTTTTTGATGGTCAGGATGATCAATAGAGGACTGGATGTGGCTGTAGGTTTTAAACCGCAGCTTTTAAATTTCATTTATGTCAAGGATTTGGTTAAGGTCTGTTTTTCGGCCATTGAGTCACCAATTCGAAATAGGATTTGGTTTGTGGCAGATGGTGATGTCTACTCTTCGCAGGAATATACTGGCATTGTTAAGGGTATTTTGAAAAAGAAGTATGTGTTGAGAATCACTTTTCCACTGTTTGTGGTTAAGGCTGTTTCTACGATTGCTGGAGCTTTTTGTTGGTTGACCGGCAAGGCTTCGCTCTTAAATCCGGATAAGTACCAGATTATTAAGCAGCGAAACTGGACGTGTGATAGTTCGGCTTTACAAAAGGATTTGGGCTTTGTGCCCTCTTATAGTCTCCAAAAGGGGATGGAAGAGACGGTAGAGTGGTATTATAAGAATGGGTGGTTGTAATTGAAAAAGATGTCTCAAAAGGATGCAAATCTCTGCTTTGCTGCTCATTCGACAATCCTCACGTACGAAAAGTACACTCCGGTGTGCCTCGTAATCAGCGCCTTGACCTTTGCGCCCTTATGAAACATCTTTTTCTGCAATTATATTGACTTACAGTGTTATTTCCACTTTTACGCTTTCCGGGCTGTTTTCAAAACTCAGCCAACAGGTTTTAGAGCTCTTGTCCCAACTGGATTTAAAATCTTTTATTTCAACGTCTTTTGCGTCTTTGACTACAATACTTTTGGGTTCTTTTGTCAGATAGACACGCATACAGTTTGTTGTATTTACAGGACTTTTTGTGGTAAATGAATAAGTGTCTTTGGTTGTAACTTCATCGTAGATTCTAGCTGCGGTGGCCAGGACTTGAGGTTGCTTCTTATCCTTGATACGGGCAACATCGTACAAAAAGGCTTGTGTTCCAGGTTGTACTATCTTTTCTGCCAGTACTGGTAATTCCGGGTCGAACAGGTCGATAACTGGTCCTTTTACTGTAAGTGGCTTATTGTCACCAAATTCATCCATGACAGAAACGATGTCAAAAGCGCCTCTTTCCAGATAAAAATGATTCTTGAAGTTTAGTTGACCAGCTTTAGCGGTTTTTTCATAGGCTTCTTTGACCCGACTGATAAACAGTTCGTCACCGTTTTTATCGAGGACAAATTCTTTGGGGTTCTGTCTGATCACATAGACCGTACCGTTTCCAAAGTTGTATTTTCCTTCTGGGGCATCGGCCGTCATGTTCATGAGTTTAAACAGGTGCTCGGATGGGGCCTTAAACTGATTGCCCTTGGTATTCCACCATTCCTGAACGGTTTGATACGGGTCGTTGTCCTTACCGCAATAGACGATAACACCGCCTTTTTTCACCCAATCGGCCAATTGTTGATGGCTTTCTTCTGTGGATGGTTTCATATTGGAATAGCTCATGATGAGCACTTTGACATTTTTCAGGGATGCTTCATAGCCTAAATTCTCGATATGAACGATTTCAACCGGAACTCCTTTTTTTAGCAAGGGCAAAGTTTGTCCGTAAAAGTTGGAGAACTGTGGGTCGTCGTATCCATTGTGGATGGGGAAACGCTGAAACATCAGGGAGTTGCACATCAGCACACCAATACCTTGAGAGCCGTTTACCTGATTGCCGGATAAAGGCATATCGTTCAACGCATTGACCATCACCTGCATCTGGGTGGAATAGTATCTTGGAATTAATACCCGATCGTTGCTGCCTGCCATCTTGTATTTGCCGGTATAGATGCGTTCAGGCCAGGGCATCACTTCATAGTCGGCCACCATGGGGTATAAAAGCTTGGCGGTAAAAGTGGCTTCGTAGTTTCGTTTGTAATCCTGCCAGTCTTTTCCGGCATTGTCCTCGATGGGGTCAGTCAGGAAAAAGATTTTGCGATGGGTAGGTGCTGTCATGGATACCATGGAACCGTATTCCAGAAAGGCATTTTCAAAGACGCGTTCTTTATTGACGCCATTGAAATAAGTCGGTTCGCGGGAGGTACCGGTCCAGACCTGTGCAATGTAACCGTCGATGCTGGGCAAAGAGGCCAAACTGGCTTCCGGACTGACGATTTGCCAGGAGGAATAGTTTACCAGGGAGTGGGTAGGAATATAGACTTTAACTTCCTTGCCCAGACTTTTGCCATACGCTTTGGCATAAGTGGAGACTTGCAGCAATGCATTATAATATAGGTGGTATTTCAGTTTATTGGCCAGATAAGTGTTTTCCGGAGATTCGTGCTGTGGACGCCAGTCAAATCCGTAGAAATCTTTCCATTCTCTCTTGAAAGCTTCGCTGTAACCTGCGCGTGCCCAAAATTCCGGTTCTTCCAGATAGATGTCATAAATGCCTGCATCAATGACTTTCTTGATGTGCGCTTCATTCATGTACTTGATGAAATTTGCTGTTGGCACAATGTATGGAACCATTCGTCCATGCCAGATGGTATCGCCCTTTTGGGTCACTTGCCCTTCATCGAGGTGCCATTTTCCATCCCACTTTCCGGTGAAATAGTCCTGATACTCGCCCCAGGCTATGCCTGTCATGAAATGGGTCTGATAACCTCGTTCGCGCCAGGAATTGACGCGCTCCTCGAAAGTCATGTTCCGCCTGTCGTTGGCTCCGTATACGATAGCGATGTCGGAACGGACATCGATCTGTGGAATCCAGGGACTCGAAGTTTGAAACGCTGTCTTCTGAGGCTTAGTTTTTTCTGCACTTCTGGCAGTTGAAATGGTACTGCCAGCAAGCAGCAACATTAGTGATGTCGTACTGCACCACCTTGATTTGCGTGTTTTCATATTTATTACCGGGTTTCTTTGTTGTGCATAAATTTAGAATAAAAATCAGGATCGTTATCTAAAAAGATTAGAATCTTTTTTTAACGAAAAGTGAAAGGACTTTGTTTGATATTTGTTTTTATTAAATTTACGGAATGAAACATTTTGTGATGTTTTAACAAGGAAAAAAGTTATAATTGAATTACATCTATATTTAATTAAATTATTGTAAATCAGGTCGAAAGATCATTTTATAACTGTATAGCGGTTATAAGTGCCCTTCATTCCCTGAAATAGTTGCAAAACTTGAAATACTTTTGAGGTAGTAAAAATTTAAACAAAAACTTTAATTCATTCAATGTATGAAAAACTCAAAACGTATTTGGCTTTATGCTATTCTGGGGTTGGTGCTGGTTGGTGGCCTAGTGACTGCTGTATTTTACAAATCGGGGAAAAACGATCCTGCTAAGGAGGAGTATGGGGAGTTGCTGGTTGAATTGAAGGATAGCCAGGATAGTCTTCTCATCGTGAGACATTATGAATTTGATACTATCGTCATCACTCATTTTAAAGACGGTCATACAAATAGGTCTGCCAAGACAGTGTATGATACGGTGAAAATCGAGAATGGCAGCTTCTGTTTTCGCTATCGTTTTTCCAAAACACCCACGCGGGTCGTTTTAGGTATTGCCACTAAAGGCCAAACTAGAAAGCATGTTTCCTTTCAAAATCCCTACTACGACAGACCGATCAGCAATGATTTGTTGCTTTTGGAAAATGGTCGGAAGATGACTGTCAAAATAACCGGAAAAGACTTAGAGCATTCTATTTATGAAGGTTCAGCGCTCATGGATACCATGCATAAAAAGGATTGGAAAAGTGATGATCTGGAACGATTTCACAAACTGACAAACGGTCAAGTGACAGACCCTAATGTAATTAAATTGTTTTCAGCCAATCAGTTTATATTTGATCATATCATTTACAACAAAAGAAGCGAATACAGTCCCGATACCTTGCAACTGATTTTGGATAATTTTGATCCATTTATTCGAAATTCATACTTGGGCAGAAAATTGAAGGCTTACATCAGGAAGGAAAAAAATAAATAAACGATTGCAATGAGGTATTTAACCTGCTTTTTGATGGTAAGTGTGTTGCTTGTTGGCTGGGTCTCCTGCAAACACGACAGTTACGACAGCAAACTCTTAACAAGGGCTGAATCACTCGCTATCCGCCAGCCGGTAGTGGCTATGGCAACACTCGATTCCATTCAGTTTCCCGAATTGTTGGGCAAGAATAAGTATCTGAAATATTTGATACGGATGACTCAGGTTCGATTTCTGATGGGACAGAATGTCTCTGAAGATTCTTTGATATTGGATGCATCAACCTATTTTAAACAGGCAAAAGATTGGCAGTATTCATCTTTGGCCGATTTTAGAAGTGCTTGTATTTATGCGGACTTGAAGAAACCGGATCAAGCAATCCTGTATTTGAAATCGGCTGCTTATCTGGCTGATAAGACTGGAAATCCTGCTTTACAAGGCATGATATCGATGCGTCTTGGAGATCATTGGATTGAGTGTTCCGAATTTAAGGAGGCTATCAAAAATTTGCATGCGACCATCGGTTTTTACCATCGTGCAGGTATGGAATATCCATCTTCAGCCAAAGCCTATACCCAGTTAGCCAAGGCCTTTTCCATGATTGAAAACAGAGACAGTGCACTGTTTTATGGTTATCAGGCCTGCGAACTGGCGAAAAAGCACAAAGATGTGGAAGGGGAGGCATTGGCGATGCAGGGCATAGGCGATTTGGAATGGCATTCCGGTCACTATGATCAAGCAGAAAAAGCCTATCTGAAAGCTCTTGCCGTTTCCGGATCACCTGTCAATAAAGTCAGAAGTTTTGTAAATCTGGCCATTCTCAATTACGAACAAGAGAAGAGCGGTCCGGTCAAAAACTATGTTCACCAATTGGAATCCAACATAAATTTAGTGCGGGATCCTTACTTGTTGGTCAGTACCTATCAGTTCCTGAAAGAATGGTATAAGGAAGTTGGCGATCAAAAAAAGGCCGCTGAGGCAGATAACCATTTCAATACTTTTCTCACGGATATCATTTCCGAGAAAAAGGCAACGTTAGACTGGAAAGAATCGAATAAAATAGTCCATCTCAGGCAATCGTATCTGGATAGTAGGATGAGTGGTCAAATGCGTACCTGGGCGCTGGTCTTTTCCTGTTTGATTTTACTTGTTATTGTGCTCCTTATTCTGAGACAAAACCGTCGTCACCGCGCTGCGCTGCTGGAAGCCAAATCAAACATCACAACCCTCCAGTCTATGGCCTCCGATTATCAGGAAAAAGAGGATAATCTCCGTCAATTGGCCCTGAAACATTTCAACGTCCTTAAGCGGGTTGCCTTGCTCGATGGAATGATGAAAGACCTCAAAAGCGGTCAGGAGCAGAAGATCTACAACCTTTTCAATCAGGCCGTTTACGAAAACAAATTGGGTTTTGACTGGGACACTTTTTTTCAGTCCATCAATCAACTCAAAAACGGCATGCCGGAGAAAGTCCGCAAAAATTATCCGCAATTGACGGAAACTGAATATCGTATTCTGATATTGAGTTTTACCGGATTGTCCAATAAAGAAACCTCTATCATACTGAACTTGAGTGTCAATACGATTAATTCGCTTCGTACATCGATACGACGTAAATTGAATGTGCCTGAATATGGTGATTTGGAAATATTTGTAACGAATCAATTTTAAGACAGAAATCATTGAATTTTCTTGTACCTTGTTTAAATTTGCGTAAATTCGCCGCGTCTTAAAATAAAACAACTTCAATCCCAATTTCATGGAACCGATCATTCAAATCAGTAAACTGAATAAGTATTACGGTGATAAACATGTGTTAAATGATATTTCTCTGGATATTTATCCTGGGCAAGTGATAGGTTATATCGGGCCAAATGGTGCAGGGAAAAGTACAACAGTTAAAATCCTTTGCGGACTGCTGACTGATTTTCAAGGGGATGTCCTGGTTAAGGGGTTTGATGTACGTAAAAAAACACTCGAAGTGAAGGCCTTGATCGGTTACGTTCCGGAAATGGCTGAACTCTACGATGTGCTCACACCCAATGAGTTTTTATCTCTGATGGGAGCACTTTATAAAATGCCCAAGGAACTGGTTGCTGAAAGGGCTAGAAATATGATGGACGCTTTTGGTATGGGTGGAAATATGGATCAGCGGATGGATACTTTCAGTAAGGGTATGAAGCAGAAAGTGCTCATTACATCGGGCCTTTTACACAATCCGGAAATTATTATACTGGACGAGCCTTTGAGCGGTCTGGATGCCAACAGCGTTATTATTGTCAAGGAATTGATTGGAAAATTGGCAGCAAGTGGCAAGACCATTTTCTACAGTAGCCATATGATGGACGTTGTGGAAAAAGTAAGCGACCGAATTGTGCTGATTAACGAAGGACGGGTGGTAGCAGACGGTTCATTCGAAGAACTGAAGAAAAATCAGGATAAGAACAGTTTGGAGCAAATTTTTGCTCAACTGACTGCTTCCCAATCCATGCACGATGCCAGTGACAAATTAATGAATTCATTTGATTTTTAAAGGAGGACAAAGTCAGATGAATGCAATAGATAAATTTTTTCTTTGGTTTTTTATGTTGCCATCCATGCTTTATGAAAAAGCAGGTGTTAACACTTTACAGCTTAGGGCTATACTTTCAGCCAAGCTAACCATGGACAACAGACGTCAGTCCGCCTTTAAAACGCAGAATCAAAGAAAGGAGCAGAAGGATATCAATAAAGCTACCCTGGGTACTATGTTTGGTGCCCTGTTAATGGGCTTTTTTATGATGTTTTGTTTTTTAAATAATACGGAGTCAACAACACAGATGACTTTTTTCATGACCATGTTCATTTTTATGCTGTGTATCACGCTGATAACCGATTTCACTTCGGTACTGATTGATGTGCGCGACAATTTGATTATTTTGCCAAAACCCTTATCGGATGCCACTTTTGTAGCATCGCGTCTATTGCACATTACCATCCGGACCAGTCTGATAGTTGTTCCTATGGTGTTACCATCTATGATTCTTATTATTTTTAAAATAGGCCCCTTCGTCGTTTTGCCTTTTATGCTCATGGTGCTTATGTGCTCCATGTTTAGTATTTTTTTGATCAACGCCGTCTATATCCTGATATTGAAAATAACGACTCCCTCCAAATTTCAAGCCATTATCAGTTATATTCAGATTGGTTTTACCATATTCATATTTGCCAGTTATCAGATTTTGCCCAGGATGATGCAGAATAGCGCAATTGAGCATTTGCGTCTAGAGGAAATGCCCTATATTGGATTCTTTCCACCATACTGGTTTGCCGATGCTTGTTTGTCGATGGCCTATTTTGACTTTTCCGGAATGGGGGGATTCAGTTTATTGCTGGCCATGCTGACGCCTATCCTTTCAATTTGGATAGTCATTCGTTATTTTGCTCCATCCTTTAATCGGAAACTTTCTATGATTACGGCCCGAACAGAGGAAAAAACGACTGCTGCTGAAAAAACAACAAACAAGAAAAAATTAGTCTTTCAGGAGAAGTTGGCTTCTTTTTTTACAAAGACCGGAAGTGAGTATATGGGATTTCTTTTTGGTTGGAAAATGATGAGCAGAAGCCGTGATTTTAAAATGAAGGTTTACCCGGCTTTTGGGTCATTGATTGTATTGGCCGTTATCTTTACAAATGGAGGTCCTTTTAATGCTCAATCGGCCACTCACGACGAAAATTTGATGAAAATCTTAATGACTGTCATTTACCTTAGTAGTATGATTTTGACCACAGCAATAGGTAATCTGCCTTTTTCGGATAAATACAAAGCCTCCTGGATATTTTACAGCGCACCGGTGGAGTCTCCCGGAAGAGTTATTTCAGGTGCGGTAAAGTCTGCCATGGTATCCTTGTATATGCCATTGGCACTGCTTATTGCCATTTTAGGCATTGCCTTTATGGGGCCTGGTTCTATCTTGAATATTTTATTGGGTGTCCTAAATGTCTTCACCATCGGAGCGGTTAATGCGTATTCAACAGTCCGCAAATTGCCTTTCAGTAATGTGCTGAACGGAACTGCCAATGGAGGTTCTTTTGTTAAGACCATGTTGTTGCTTTTCGCAATGGGGGCGGTTGGAGTTATCCATTACTTTATATCCGGTTTCTTTTGGGCTGTACTATTGCTCATAGTTCTTTCCCTTGGAATCCTTTGGCTCGTTTTCAGTGAAATCAAGGCTTTAGACTGGGACGATCTGGACTAATTACATTTCAACTCCAAGTATGGTTTTCAATGCATAACCAACAAAAAAGGAGAACGTTGCGACACCCAAACTGATAAAGGTCATTTCAAAGAATCGTGCTTTGAAATCAAGGTCTTTGGCAATTGAAATATAATAATTAAAGAGGAATATGATCAAAACGGCCGTTACCAGTGTGATACCCAATGCCCAAAATTGGTTGTCTAATAAAAGGAATGGCAAAATGAGTAGGAAGACAGTGATTATATATGCTATGCCTGTATATACTGCTGACTTTCGCGCTTGTAGATCACCTTCGGCTTTGGAGGACAGATAATCGGAAGCAGCCATGGAGAGTGCTGCGGAGATACCTGTTACCAAACCAACCAAAGAAATGATTCTGTTGTCGCTCAGAGCCAATGTAAAACCTGCCAAAGCGCCAGTCAATTCAACGAGTGCATCGTTTAGCCCTAAAACGATGGAACCGACAAATTGAAGTCCTTCTTCGTCCAACATGGCTAATAGTTCCTTTTCGTGTATCAATTCTTCTTCTGAAAAGGTTTTAGCTTCCGGGAAATATGCAGCCAATTGATCGTAGGTTTTTGAGCCAGTACCTTCGCGTTTTTCCATCAGTTTTAAGACAAAGGATAAACCCAATAAACGAGCTAGAAAAACAGTTCGGTTAACACGCCACATATCAGGCTTGACCTCTTCACCGGAAAGTTTCTGCCAGAATCCGGCATGACCTTTTTCTTCCAAGCCTATCTTGTGAAGTACTTCTGCATTGTTTTTATCTTTACATACCTCCGACAAGCGCATGTATATTAAGTGTTCAGTTTCTTCAGCTTTTTGTACAGCGAGTACTACTTTCTTTATTAAAGGGTCCATTGTAGGAGGGTCTAAGTTTGATTTTTCTATATACAAAGTTAAACAACCTTTCTAAATTCAATTTATAACCTTTAAAAATTCACCCCTGTATGTTGTTTTTTATCCCCAATCTGGCTTTTTCTTCCCTTTCTAAGAGGTGAAACCCCTTTGGTTTGTAAAAATAAGTCATGTATTGTTAATTTGCAAAATATTTGAATTACATAAAGCTTTAAAATTTTATATGATGAGCAATATTTATAGTGTTATTACTGGAACGGGATCTTACATTCCATCGATGAATAAGAAGAATGAGGATTTTCTTCAGAATACGTTTTATGAATCCAACGGAACAAAAATCGAGAAGGCAAACGAAGAAATTGTCAGCAAGTTTAAGGAAATAACAACCATTGCCGAAAGAAAATACATCACGGATGATCTGATGGCTTCCGACATGGCTCATTTGGCAGCTGTTGAAGCAATCGCTGCTTCAGGGATAGATCCGGAAACACTGGATTACATCATTGTCGCTCATAATTTCGGTGATGTGAGACCTGACAACAGAAGGTCGGATAGTGTGCCTAGTTTGGCTGCAAGAGTTAAGCATTTGCTGGGTATCAAAAATCCCGATTCTGTTTGCTACGACATTCTATTCGGATGCCCTGGTTGGTTGCAAGCCATGATTCAGGCTGATTATTACATCAAATCCGGTGATGCAAAAAAGGTTTTGGTCATTGGAGCAGAGTCTTTATCCAGAGTGAGTGATCCACACGACAGGGATTGTATGATTTATGGAGATGGAGCTGGAGCTACCATTCTGGAGGGTAAGGAAAGCGATACGCCCATCGGTATTGTAGCACATAAATCCAGAACGGATGCTTTTCTACATTCCAGGATGTTGGTGATGGGACCGTCCTACAATCCGGATTATGAAAAGAAGGATGATCTTTTTATCAAGATGAATGGTCGTAGATTGTATCAATATGCATTGGAAACAGTGCCCATTTCCATCAAAGCATGTCTGGAAAAGTCGGATATTTCCCTAAAAGATATTAAGAAGGTACTGATCCATCAAGCGAATGGTAAAATGGACGACGCGATATTAAAGCGATTGTATTCACTGTATGATTTACCAGTCCCTGAAACAGTAATGCCCATGACTATACATTCCCTGGGTAATTCCTCTGTGGCGACTATTCCAACCCTATTGGATCTGATTCTCCGGGATAAGATGAAGGGTCATGAAATTGTTGCTGGTGATAATCTGGTTTTTGCGTCGGTAGGAGCAGGGATGAGCATCAATGCGTTTGTTTACAAAGTTTGAGGTGTTTTTTCAGACAATACGTCAATGATTTGATACAATCTATTCTTTAGATCGATCATATCTTCACTCGATAAATTACTGGCAGAAAGTTCGGTGCCTAACTGAACAGGAATGCACTGTGCGTCATTGCGCAGTGCTTTTCCTTTTTCTGTGAGTTTTATTAACACTTTACGTTCGTCATTTTCGGATCGTTTCCTGGTCAGGAGTCCTTGCTTTTCCATACGCTTTAAAAGTGGTGTTATGGTATTGGTGTTGAGAAAAAGCATTTTTGAAATCACGTTGACTGTTAGATTATCTGTTTCCCAAAGAACCATAAGTACCAGGTATTGAGGATAGGTTATTTTAATCTTATCCAAATAGGGTTGATAACTTCGGGTAATCAGCCTGGATGCTGCGTATAAGGGGAAACAAAGTTGATTATTCAGTTTCAGATGCTCGCTGCTCATTTGTATCTCTTTTTTATGAATAAGGACGTCTATTTGAGGATGTTTTCCAGATATTTTCCAATGGAAGCGGGTTTGACCAAGGGTGAAAAACGTTTGATTGGATTACCTTGTGCATCAATCAGAAATTTGGTAAAATTCCATTTAATGCCGTTTCCCGGAAATCCCGGTAATTCCTTTTTTAGATATTGATAAATGGGGTGTGCATCCATTCCGTTGACTTCAATTTTGGAGAACATGGGGAAACTGACTCCATAATTGATCAGGCAGCTTTCCGAAATATCCTGATTGTTACCCGGTTCTTGATTGGCAAATTGATTGCATGGAAAACCAAGTATGACAAGTCCTTTGTTTTTATATTCTTTGTAAAGTTTTTCCAAACCCTCGTATTGAGGGGTCAAACCACATTTACTGGCGGTATTCACTATTAGGATTGTTTTACCTTGATAGGCATCCATGCTGATTTCTTTACCTTGAAGACTTGTTGCTGAGAAATGATAGAATGGGTTCATATTAATTGTCGTTTTAGATTATATCGTATGCGATACAAATATATGGAATTAGTTTGATTTATATATTGAATTGGTTCTTATCTTTGTAAAAAACAAACACCATGACCAATATCGAAGCTATAGACAATCGTCGGTCTCGCCGGCTTTATCTGGATTCACCCATTGAAGCTCAACAAATAGATGTTCTTCAGGGTTTTATCGAGAAGTTTAATAAAGAGTCCGGACTTACTATTCGTTTTGTGGAAGATGGAAGTACAGCATTTAACGGCTTTCTGAAAAGTTATGGCCTTTTTAAGGGTGTGAGGAGTCTTTTAGCTATGTCTGGAAAGAAATTGGATGTGATACTGAAGGAAAAAGTGGGTTATTATGGAGAGCTGCTGGTTCTTGAGGCTACTAAGATGAATCTTTCAACGTGCTGGGTCGGTGGAACTTTTGATCGGGAAGCGCCATTGGTTGATGTACCTGGTAGTGAGTCGCTGGTTTGCGTTATTACTATTGGAAAATCGGAGGAGCTTTCGTTCAAAGAAAAGATGATCCACCAAATGGTGGCTGGCAAATCAAAGTCTATTGAAAAGATGTTGATTTCGGATGTAAAAACGCCTGAATGGTTGATTGAAGGTATAAAAGCTGTGCAAAAAGCACCTTCAGCAGTCAATCATCAACCCGTGCTATTTGAATACAAAAATGCTACACTGACTGCTTCTGTTGAAGACGACGGAAAGTTTAATCTGGTTGATTTAGGCATTGCTAAAGCTCATTTTGAGGTTGCTGCCAGTGGCCATTTTGATTTTGGAAACAAAGGAAAATTCAAAAAAGAATAGTATGTCACACGTTACTTTTACCCCCAGGACCATCTCTTTCCTGGAGGAACTGAAGGAAAACAATTATAAAGATTGGTTCGAAGAAAACCGCCCGGTTTACGAAGAGAATCTGCTCAAACCGATGAGGCAACTGACTGCCGATCTGGATCCGGTGCTGAAAAGCATTGATCCACGGATAGACACTTCGCCCGCTATTGGAAAGGCCGTTTCCAGGATTTACAGGGACACGCGGTTTTCTTTGGACAAGACGCCTTACCGCACAGAAGCCTGGTTGTCTTTCAAACGACCTAAGAAGATTTTTGGAAATGTACCTGAATTCTTTTTGGTTTTTGGTCCTGAGACGTATGAGATTGGAATGGGTTTTTACGCTGCAACGCCAGCATTCATGGCCAATTTCAGACAGTTTGTTACCGTAAATCACGAGGAGTTCGGCGAGTTCCTGGATACCTTTGAACAGAATGGATCTGAATTGCACGGGGAAGCGTACAAGAAAAAAATAGCCAACAATCTTCCGGATAGGTTTCAACCTTGGATTCAGAAACGAAATTTCTATGTTTGCAGAACAAGAAAAATAGATGAATTGTTTTTTTCAGACAAACTCAGGGAAGAAATGGTGGAGGTGTTTTTAGCCAATGCCGGGCTTTATGGTTTTTTGATGGAGTGTATGGATTAATTGAAAGATGATGGAATTACAAGAACAGAAACTCTATAAACGGGCCTATTTATTAAGCCTGTTTACGATTTTTTACAATGTTATTGAAGGTTTGGTCTCCATGTTTTTTGGATATGAGGATGAAACTCTGGTCTTGTTTGGTTTCGGCATGGACAGCTTTATCGAAGTGTTGTCTGGATTGGGCATTGCCATCATGATTTTACGTATACGACGGAATCCTTCCAGTTCCAAAAGCGATTTTGAGATTAAGGCTCTCAAAATTACCGGCACCGCCTTTTATCTTTTATCGCTGGGGCTGCTTGCTGGTATTGTCATGAACCTGATCAGCCATCACAAACCTGAAACGACACTTTGGGGTGTAATCATTTCTGCCGTGTCAATATTGGTCATGTTTTGGCTGATGACTGCCAAAAAAAACGTTGGAAAAGAACTTGGTTCACTTCCCATTCTGGCTGATGCCAACTGTACCAAAATATGCATTTACATGTCCGTGGTTTTGCTTGTTTCCAGTTTAATCTACGAATGGACAGGCTTTGCCTATGCTGATGTGATTGGAACAGCCGGTTTAATTTATTTTTCTTTTACAGAGGGGAAAGAAGCATTTGAAAAAGCGGAAGGTAAAGAGTGTTCGTGTTCTGGTGATTGTACGAATAAATGAAACTTGTTATTTCAATTTATCCAGATTCGCTCTCAGTTTTTCTTTGCTTAGTTGTATAAATCCTACTCCATTGTTGTATTTCTGTCCTTCTGTCAGAATGTATCGTAGAAATTCTACGACTGCCTTGTTTTTTGGTTTACCGTAAGATACCAGATACAAATCGCGAGCAGGAGGTGAGGGATATTTGCCCACGGCTATTGCTTTGATGAGTAGGGTTGAGTTGGCATAAAACTGTTCACTGGCATCAATTTTACCATTGTTGTTTACATCGATGGGTATGACCAGAATTCCTGGGTTTGGTTTTCTTGTTTTTAAGTCGTAGGCATACGAAATGTTGTTGAAACCAAATCCGAGAGCATCTTTTTGAATGGCAGAAGCTATGCCTGGATCGCCAAATACGGCTGTACCTTTTAGATCTTCTTGCTTTTTACCTAAATAAGTGGCCCAGGTCTCGGCTGCTCCACAAGCATCAGAACGAGTATATAGGTGAATGGGAATGTTGATGTTTTTATTTCCGAGTATATCTCCCCAATCTTTTGATTCGCCGGTGATGAATAGTTTGATCGCGGCTTTTTGAGTAATTCCTTTTGCCAAAAGTTCTTTTATTTTCGGATTTTTTGCGTTGATTGTAGGAACCACAGCATCTTTGGCTACTGCATATGCCACTGCTCCTTTTTTAAGTTCTTCCGGGTGAATTTCACGAGAGACCATGCCCAGATCCACCACTTTAGCCAAGGCATCGGTAATGCCTTTTCCGGCACCTCCGGCAGAGATATCTATTTTAACCTTTGGATGTAGCTTCTTGAATTCCTCTGCCCATTTTACTGCTAAAGGATAAAGCGCAAAAGCTCCGGACAAGGAGATTTCTCCTTCGAGTTGTTTGGTTTGTGCGGATACCTTAATGGGCAAAGCGAAAACGATGGCTGCCAATAGGATGATTGAGATTCCTTTTTTCATAATGCGTATGGTGTTTCGTTTAATTTTTATTGACTCGTATGGTGGGTTTCACCGACGGTGCAACCCACATTCTTTATTCTCCAGATTTTCCCACCACCAGCGGCCTGCACGGATATCTTCACCCGGTTGCACCGCACGGGTGCATGGCTGGCAACCAATGCTTGGAAAACCTTCTTTGTGCAACCTGTTGTAAGGTACCTGGTGTTCCTTGATGTATGCCCAGACTTCCTCTTCCGTGAAATTGATCAATGGATTGAGTTTAATCAGTTTATTGGCTTCATCCCATTCCACCAGTTGAACAGCCTGCCTGGTTACAGACTGTTCTCTTCGCAGACCACATATCCAAACTTCAAGACCCATGAAGGCTCTTTTGAGCGGACCAATCTTGCGCACTCTGCAGCACGCTTTTCGCTGTTCTATCCCGTTGTAAAACAGATTGACACCTTCCGTCTTTACCAGTTGTTCTACTTCGTTAGAATCCGGGAAATAGACGTCCAGATGAATGCCGTACTGATTATTGGTCTTGTCTATCAGACTGTAGGTCTCCGGAAAAAGACGGCCGGTATCGAGGGTGAAAATTCGGGTGGACTTGTCTATTTTTACGATCAGGTCTGTCAGGACCTGATCTTCTAAACCCAGACTGGAGGACATTGCAATTTTTCCTTTATACTCTTTCAGAAAAAATCGTAGAACTTCTTCAGGTGAATGCCCATCAAATTGTTGGTTGAGCTGTTCTATCACTTCGTTCATCATATCGCAAAGGTTTCATCGTTCAGATCATGTACAATCATGCCGGCACCAACGGTTTCAAAGGTTTGTTCATCAATGAGAATCAGACTTCCGGTGGTACGGTTTTCTTCGTAGGAATCAAATTTCAGTGGTTTTAGTGTTTTTATCGTGATGTGTGCGATGTCATTCATATTCACTGTTTTATCATCTAGAATATTTTCCAGAGAATTGATGTTCACTTTGAAATGGACATCCTTAATGATGGCATGTGTTTCATCTGTGGTATGACGAATAATGTATTTTCCACCTATATTCAAGGGCTTATGGTTAAGCCACGAAATTAAGAGCGAAACATTAGAACTCACCACCGGTTTTTTATCCTCGACCTTTACGATCATATCTCCTCGGCTGATATCTATATTGTCGGCCAGGCGCAAGGTGACAGATTGTGGTGGAAAAGCTTCATTTAGGGATTTATCACCTTCATCGATGGCACTAATTTTCGATTGAGTATTGGATGGTAGAACCCGTACCAGATCGCCCACTTTAAAACTACCACCGGCTATACGTCCAGCATATCCGCGATAGTCGTGAAAGTTGTCGCTGTGCGGACGGATGATGTATTGCACCGGAAAACGGGCAGGCAACTTACTTTCATCGATGCGTACCGGCATTGTCTCCAATAAGTGCAGCAACGTGTCGCCTTTGTACCATGGAGTCTTAGTCGAAGCATCCACTACATTGTCACCGTCTTTGGCCGAAATGGGGATGAAAAAAATGTTCTTCAGTTTAAGGATGCCCGCAACGACTTCGTATTCCTTTTTGATGGTCTCATAAATGGTTTCTGAAAAATCCACCAAATCCATCTTGTTGATGGCCAGAATGACATTCGGTATCTGCAGCAAAGAGGCAATGTACGAATGACGTTTGGTTTGTTCGATGATACCATGCCGCGCATCGATCAGGATGATGGCAACATCTGCCGTTGAAGCTCCGGTAACCATGTTGCGGGTGTACTCGATGTGCCCCGGGGTATCGGCAATAATGAATTTTCGTTTGGGGGTGGCAAAGTAGCGGTAGGCCACATCGATGGTGATGCCCTGTTCCCGTTCGGCGCGCAGTCCGTCCGTGAGTAAAGCCAGATTCACTTCATCACCACCACCTAAGCGTATGCTGGCATCTTTGACGGCTTGTAACTGATCTTCAAAAATGGATTTACTGTCGTATAAAAGTCTGCCTATGAGCGTACTTTTACCATCATCTACGCTACCTGCAGTAGAAAAGCGGAGTAATTCCATGTCTAAATAGCCGGAAGATTCTGCTTTCGTATTTTGGGAATGATCTATTGATTCTGAGTTTTTTGCTGACATATTTTCTGTATTTTATATTTAAATGCTTTGGTCAAAGGTCTTTTCAAAAGTAACCTGCTTTCTTCCTGTCTTCCATGGCTGCTTCGGAACGTTTGTCATCCGATCGTCCACCACGTTCTGTTACTCTGGAAGAAGCGATTTCGCCGATGATATCTTCGAGAGAATTGGCCTCTGAAAGGGTTAGACCTGTACAGGTGATATCACCAATGGTACGACACCGGACACTTTGAACAACCACCTCTTCGGTCGCTTTCCTGGGAATAGCCGGTAAAGCAGCATACCAGACACCATCCCGTTCAAATGTTTCTCTTTTATGGGTATAGTACAACGAGGGAAGTGGTATGTTTTCTTGCAGGATGTATTGCCAGATATCCATTTCTGTCCAGTTGCTGATGGGGAAAACGCGAAAATGTTCACCGAGTTGTTTTTTACCATTGAAAATATTCCACAATTCCGGACGTTGATTTTTTGGATCCCATTGGCCGAATTCGTCCCTATGGGAGAAGAAACGTTCCTTGGCTCGGGCTTTTTCTTCGTCCCGGCGACCTCCACCCAAAGCGGCATCAAACTTGTATTTTTCAAGGGTGTCCAACAGCGTTACGGTCTGTAGTTTATTGCGACTGGCGGAAAAACCTTTTTCTTCAGCGACCTTGCCTTCATCAATGGATTCCTGTACAGAGCCGACCAGAAGACGAACACCCAGACGTTTTACGAGCTCATCCCTATAGGTGATGGTTTCCTCAAAATTGTGCCCCGTGTCAATGTGCACAAAGGGGAAAGGAATGGCTGCCGGATAAAAGGCTTTGTAAGCCAGGTAAGCCATCACGATGGAATCTTTACCTCCGGAAAAAAGGAGTGCAGGACGTTCAAATTGAGCTGCAACTTCACGTAATATGAAGATTGATTCAGATTCTAACTCTTTAAGGTGTGTAAGTTTATAGTCACTCATATAATGTAATGGTTTAAATAGTCTTTAATGATTTTCTGATTGCTTTTAAAGTCTTCTCGAGCTGCTTCTCCGTATGTGCGGCAGATATGAAATTGGATTCAAATTGGGAAGGAGAGAGGTATATGTTTTGGTTTAGCATCGCTCTGAAAAAGGCTCCAAACCGTTCCGTATCTGCTTTTTTTACATCCTCGAAATTTAGAATTTCACGTTCGGTAAAGAAGAGTGTAAACATGGAGCCGATGTGATTCAGTTGAATATCCTTTCCTTTCAGGAGGTGTTTGAGCTCCGAAATGAACTGCAGGCTCTTTGTTTCCAGGTGTGAATAGAAGTCTGGTTGTTGCAACAATTGCACCGTTTCAATACCCGCTGTCATGGCTACCGGATTTCCCGATAAGGTTCCAGCCTGATAGACAGGACCATCGGGTGCTAAAATAGCCATGATGTCGGCACGACCACCAAAAGCCGCTGCTGGAAAACCTCCTCCGACAATTTTGCCAAAAGCGGATAAGTCCGGTTGAATGCCAAACCTCAGTTGTGCACCCCCTAAACTCAGACGAAATCCGGTAATGACTTCGTCGAAAATCAATAAGGAGCCATATTGATTGGTCACATTTCTCAGATACGTCAGGAATTCCATTTTAGGAACAATCACGCCCATGTTTGCTGCGACTGGCTCTATGATAACAGCTGCAATTTTATTTCCAAGCTTTTCAAATATGGATTTTACAGATTCGATGTCGTTGTAAGGCAAGCTGAGTGTGTATTTGGTAAAATCAGCGGGTACGCCATCGGAAGAGCTTGAACCCAAACGTGCAACCCCAGATCCTGCAGCAACCAGCAAATGATCTGCATGTCCGTGATAGCAACCATCGAATTTCACGATGATGTTTCTTTTGGTGAAGCCACGGGCAACTCGTACGGCGCTCATCATGGCTTCCGTTCCGGAGTTTACAAACCGCACCTTTTCAAGCGATGGAACGGATTCCGTAACCAATTTGGCCAACTGCGTTTCCTGTAAAGTCGGAATGCCATAACTGGTACCTTGATTCACCGCTTTTTTTACGGCCTTGTTTACCGTTGGGTGGTTGTGCCCAAGTATAAACACGCCCCAGGAAAGACAAAAGTCTGTGAAGTGATTTCCGTCTATGTCCGTCAGGATTGTTTTGTTTGCTTTCTGTATGAAAAGCGGGGAGGCTCCAACACTTTTTAGTGCTCTGACCGGGCTGTTGACTCCTCCCGGTATGTATTTTGATGCCTCCTTAAAGGCCTTTTCTGACAAAATCCTTTGCATAGTAACTGATTATTAAATGAGCTCCGGCGCGTTTGATGGCCGTGAGCGATTCAAAAAAGGCTTTTTCTTCATTCAGGACACCGGCCTGGGCAGCAGAAATGAGCATCGCATATTCACCGGAGACCTGGTAGGCCACCAAGGGTATGTCCGGATAGGTGGTGCTGACACGTTGAATAATATCCAAATAAGCCTGTGCCGGTTTTACCATAACCCAGTCGGCTCCTTCTTCAATGTCGGCTGTAATCTCATCCAGTCCTTGTTGTTTGGTTCTGAAATCCATCTGGTAGCTTTTGCGATCGCCGAATGAAGGTGCTGAAGCAGCTGCATCCCTGAATGGACCGTAGAAAGAAGAGGCATACTTGGCTGAATAGGCGAGCACCTTCGCAGTTTGTCCGTTTTCTTTTAGTAAGTCCTTGATGGCTTTGACCTGACCATCCATCATGGCTGAAGGTGCTACAAAATCAGCACCGGCTTGTGCGTGGACCAATGCCATTTTTGCGAGAAGTGGAAGTGTGCTGTCGTTGTCAACCATTTCACCGATAAGCAATCCGCAGTGACCATGTGAGGTATATTCACAGAGACAAACATCCGTCATTACAGTAAGTTGAGGGTAGTGCCGCTTAATAAGCCTGATAGCCCGACAAACTATTGAATCAGGCGAATAACCGGCACTACCCGTTTCATCTTTGAATTGGTTGTCTATGACACCAAACAGTAAAATCTTATCAATACCCAGTGCGACCGTTTCTTGCAGATCTTTGATCAATTCGTCGGGCGAAAAGCGGGAAATGCCTCTCAGTGAAGCGATTGGTTGTATCTGGTTTTCACCCTCCACTACAAAATAGGGGTAAATGAAATCCTTAACTGACAGGTGTATATCTGCATAAATGTCTCTGGTTGCTGCATCGGTTCTGAATGGGCGGAATCGTTTCATGAAGGTCTGTTTTTTAAGTTGTTGCATTTCCGTTTTTATCTTTCAATTCCAAAAATCTTTTCTCCGTTTCCTTTCCTCTGAAAAGAAATTCCTTCCCCTTGGGGATGGCACCATACAAGCGAACAAAATTGGTGACACAGGAAGGAGAGGAAAAAACAATGGTTTGTATCTTATTTAAATCCAGAGGTACGAGCCCTTCCGGATAGGTGTTGTGGTAGACAATTAGAGTGGTTACCTCCCAACCCAATTCAGTCAGACCTTCCGGCAGTACCGGTAGTCCCAGATCCGAACGTGGGATGAGTACTTTTCCACATAGAATGTCCTTGATGTCAATATCTTTGATGAGCCCTTCCGAAGATTCTCTGCCGGCTTGCAGGTCCGGTTCAATACCATACAATCTCAACGCATCCGACGTCATCTGACCTATGGAAGCTATTTTGAGTTTGGCCAATGCCCGGCTGTCCTTATCCAATTTTTTCAAGGCTTTAAAGAAGAAATGCACCGTATGACGGCTGGTAAAAAAGATCCAGTCAAACTTCTTAAGATTCTGCAAAGTTTTGATTAGTATGGTGTTGTCCTCTATTTCGTCAATTTGTATCAGTGGCTGATGTATGACAATGCCCTCTTTTTGATACTGTTTTGCTTCCGTTCCAATCACCAGAATCACTGGCTTTTCGAGCTCACTGGCTGCCCGATTTCTCAGGGAAACCACATCACCCATCACAATAATGACAGGAGTCGGGAATTTTTGCTCAGACAGGCTTAACTCTTCCAGAGTAGAAAAGTATTCTTTCTGATCGGGTAGGGAAACATGGTACGAAAGCATCACCGGCGTTTTTGGATTCCGTCCTTCTGCAATGGCTTTCTGAGCAATCTGCCTGATTCTGGAGCCTGCCATGTAGTAAACCAGGGTATCTGTCTTTGGTATTTGAACCGAATCAGAATGTCCCGTGATGAAAGCCACAGATGAGGCTATTCCTCTATGCGTCAAAGGTATTTTTGTAAGGGAAGAAACGGCAATGCCGGACGAAACGCCCGGTATGACATCCACTTCAACGAAATTGCTTTGTAAGTACTCCACCTCTTCGCCTCCATGAGCAAACACCATGGGATCCCCTCCTTTGAGTCTCACCACGCGCTTTCCGGCTTGTGCGGCGTTTAAAATCAAACGGTTAATGTCTTTTTGTTCAAAGCTGTGTTTGTCTTTACGTTTGCCCACATAGACGCGTTCAGCAGTAAAGTTGTTCAAATAGTTTTCGTCCAAAAGGTCGTCGTAAAAAATGACATCCGCTTGTTTCAGAGCTTTTTCGCCGCCAATAGTCAGCAAATCGGGATTACCGGGGCCAAAACCCACCAGACTGACTTTTCCATAACGACTGCGAACATCTTTGGATGCAAAAAGAGCTTTCAGTTCCGGTTGATTTTTCCGAGCTACAACGGCCAGATTCCCCTGGAGCGGGTGCGTCTCAAACGGCAGTACTTCCGCTGCGCGGTCTTTCAGGCTCAGACGCGTGAGTGCACAGGAAGCAACAATCAAAGCATCAATGATGCCTTGATCTACCAACGCAATGCGCTCTTCGATAGTGCCTCGAATGCTTATGATTTCCACTTCCGGGCGCAATGCCAGCAGTTCGTCGCGACGTGTTGGTGAGCTGGTTCCTACTTTGGCACTTGTCTTTAATTGAGACAAGGTCCGGTTTTGACGACTCACCAGTGAATCTGTCTGGTCAAAGGCTTCAAAAAGCGCCAGGACTTCCAGCTGTGGATCCATCGGGTAGGGCAGATCTTTCGCCGAATGAACAGCAAGGTCTGCAGTTTCCAGTAAAATAGCCTTGTCGAGTTCTCTGGTGAAGAAATCTTGTGGCGGATTGCTTAGCAGTGAAATTTCCTTGTGAAGATCTCCAAAAGATGGGAGAGCCTCCAGTTGGTATTTCAGTGCCGGAAAAAGGCTAAAAACCTCCTCCACTTGCTTCAATGCCAGGGTACTCTTGCGGCTAATTACTTTTAATGTTTTAAACGTGTCGGGCATTTGCATCAAAGTAATTGGGTTCGTATTTCTTGAATGCAAAGTAAGGTTGGAAGAGGGTTTTAAAAAATCCCTGCTGGATGGTAGATGTGTACCATGTTTGTGGTAGTTCTTTTTTAAAATTTATACTTTTTTACTCGAATTTATTGCTCAATTCAAGCTACTTTTGTGGTAATAAAAAATAAAAAAATGAAAGTCGTAGCAATCAACGGAAGCCCTCACAAAGAAGGCAATACCTACCTGGCACTCAATATGGTTGGTTCAAAATTAGAAGCAAACGGGATTGATTTTGAAATCATTCACGTAGGAAATACAACCATCAGCGGTTGCAAGGCATGTGGCAAATGTCGTGTCATGCAAAATGAACGATGCAGCATCACCACCGATCCACTCAATGAATGGATTCAGGTTTTGAAAGATGCCGACGGAATCATTCTTTCCTCACCGGTCCATTTTTCGGGCGTTGCCGGTACCATGAAAAGTTTTCTGGACAGGCTTTTTTACGTTACACTGAGCAACGGCGGCATGTTTCGTCACAAAGTAGGTGCAGCCGTGGTGGCTGTTCGTCGTTCAGGCGGTTCCTCAACACTGGATTGTCTGAACCATTATATCACATACTCTGAAATGATGCTTGCTTCGTCCAATTATTGGAATATTATTCATGGTACTATTCCGGGAGATGCCTCACAAGACGCTGAAGGTGTACAGATTATGGAAGAGTTGGGAAATAATATGGCCTGGCAACTGAAAATGCGCGAAATGACGAAAGATACGCTGCCTGAGCCGGAAAGGGCGCAGAAGGTGATGATGAGTTTTATCCGGTGAAACATCCCTAAGCATGCATGAAAATGAGGGTGTCTCAAAAGCAAATAAGTCAACAGGAAAAAGATGCTGAGCGAAGTTTATAAGCAATGGCAGGAAAATTCACTGACTTTGATAAGTTCGTTAAACCAATTATTTTTGAACATGAAAATATAGTATTTATTTGTCGCAAACATTGCATTTATTTGCGTCAAAAAGCTTCAGTTAAAAACTGTATTACATATCGATAAATCATTTGTTGAGATTTATAAACAAATGATTACTTTTGAAAAAAACAATACTCATTATGAGCAAGATAAAAATAAAAAACTTCGGACCCATCAAAGCAGGTTTAACTGAGAATGATGGCTGGATAGATGTCAAAAAAGTCACCTTGTTTATAGGGAATCAAGGGAGTGGTAAAAGTACAGTTACCAAGTTGATTTCTACATTTACCTGGCTCGAAAAAGCAATGGTAAAGGGTGTTTTGCGACAGGATGAATATACAAATCAAGCAAAATTTTTAAAGCACTTTGGTTACCAACGGCTTGTGAATTACATGCAAGGAAATACTGAAATTGAATATATTGGTAATGCATTTGTGTTTAAATACTCTAAAGGTATTTTTACAGTTAATAAAGCACCTGAAAACGGCTATATCCTACCTCAAATTATGTATGTGCCTGCAGAAAGGAATTTCTTAAGTGTTGTGGATCGACCAGATAAACTTAAAGATTTGCCTGCAACGCTTTATACTTTTAACGATGAATATGATGGAGCTAAGAATAAATATGCAGGAGGTGTTAATTTACCAATTAATAACACGCGATTCATTTATGACAGTTTAAATAAACTGGCACATATAGAAGGAAGAAATAGTAGTTTTAAACTAAGACTATCTGAAGCATCAAGCGGATTCCAATCTTCTGTTCCACTTTATTTAGTAACAAAATATCTTTCAGAAAGATTACATGCTGAAGAAGAAATCTCTTTAAAAGAAATCTCTTTGGAAGAACAACGTAAACTTGAAAAAGAAATAAAACAGATCTTAGATGATAAATCATTAACACATGATGTTCGTCAGGTCTATCTCCGTCAATTAAGTGCAAAGCGAAAACCTGCATGTTTTATCAATATTGTAGAAGAACCCGAATTGAACCTATTCCCGAAATCTCAAAAAGAGATATTATTTAGCTTAATACATTTTGCTAACGTGGATGAAGGAAATAAGTTGATAATTACTACGCATAGTCCGTACTTTATTAATTACCTGACATTGGCAGTTAAAGCTTTTAATGTAAGTAAATTATTAACCGATAGCACGGCAATTGATAAAATATCAGCCATTGTACCTCTTGAGTCTATTGTAAATCCTGAAGATTTAATTATCTATCAGTTGGATGAAGTGACAGGAACAATAACAAAATTGGAGGATTACAAAGGTTTACCTTCGGACGAAAACTATTTGAACGATAGCCTGGGAGAGACGAATGAACTTTTTGCACAACTTCAACAGATTGAAAAAGGATGGCTGTAGACTTTAAGAAACCAGCGTGCGTGAGTAGTAGCAATAAAAAGAAATTTGGGTTGTGTGATGATCAACCTCCTCTGCCCAAAGGGCCTGCCTACATTGATGAAACTAATGGTGAAAACTGGATTTCAGTTGTTGTAAATCAACCTCAAAATGATGTGCTTTTCACAGCAATAGATAATTGTATAGAAATTTTCAGACCTGATCGAACTATGGATAAGCGATGTGATGGTATGCTTAGTTTCAATGATACTGTTGTTTTTGTCGAACTTAAACAAATGAATACTATGGATGTTGGATGGATTAAAGACGGTGAAAAACAGCTTAGAACTACAATCAAATACTTTGAAGACGAACCATTATCAAAAGGTTTTAGAGTAAAAAAAGCTTATATCGCAAATAGTGAACGACCAAAGTTTCGTGATTCACAGCAGGAACGTATGGAAAAATTTGAAGACGAAACCGGATATGTTTTACGAATCGAAAACAGAATTATACTTTAAGCAATTATAAATTAAAGGTGGCATGGTTTACTTCAACTAATATAAGTTTAACTGTGTCATCCTTATATTGATTTTCAGGAGAATAAACTAAATGGAGCTGAATATCGATAAATTAGGTTGGAACAAAGTGAAGTTTGGTGAGTTATGTCGGCAGGTTCATGAAATAGCTCGCCATCCACATGAGGAAGGATTAATACATGTTGTTGGGTTGGAACATATTGTCTCTTACGATTTGCATAAACGCTCATGGAATACTGGAGAGGGAAACCACTTTTACTCGTAAGTATGTAAAAGGACAAGTGCTTTTTGGCAGACGAAGAGCATTTCACTTTCGCCACGTACCAAGTTTAAAGATCTGGTTGATTTGGAATACCTTCTCCCTCCCAAAGACCATCAAGCCCGCTTAACGGAACTGCTTTGGGCAACTGATGAAGATGTTGAGACTATAGACGTAATGGTAATTAGAAGTACTGAGTTTTCAGACTTTGGAAAGATTTGTTTTGATAAGCTCGAATCAATGCCTGTAACATTATCTCAATAGTAGTATCTATCGTCAAATAAGCCGATAAACACAATATATCGTTTATTATACCGATATAAAGAGCGTCGGTAAATTGTTTGGTAAAGGTCTTACTGCTTTATTCGACAAATATTTACAAAAAAACTATTCATCCGATAGAGGAAATATATGCGAATTCGATGGCGTTAAGTTTGAAAAGACCCCCAAATTCATCTTCTTCCCAAATTTCCCCACCTCTTCCTCAATAATTCCCTCAGCCACAACCACTTCTTTCATCCTTGCATCCAGATTCTGATGCACCCGTTTCTTGATATCCTCCAAATTATATAGCGTCACATTGGGCAGCAATCCAATCCGTTCATCCACATCCCGGGGGAAAGCCAGATCCAGTATCAGCAGCTTTTTGCCTTCCGCTATATGTTCTGGTTTCACAATCAGATGCGGTGCAGACGTGGCTGTTATCAGCACATCCGTGTAGTCAATGAACTCCTTCATGTTGTCTAGTCGAAAGGCTTTGCAATCACATCTTAAAGCCAGTTCCGCCGCATTTTCAAAATTCCTGTTCCCCAGGAAAATGGAATAGGCTCCTTTTGCATGCAGAAATTTGATGACATCCTCGTTCAGCTTATTGACCCCAATCAAGGTAATCAAGGCATTTTTTAATGTGATTCCTTCCTGGAGGAGACATTCGATGACAGCCTGACTGTGGGAAATGGCACCTTGCGAGATGGCTGATTCCGTTCGTACTCTTTTGCCCACAGATAGGGCAGTCTGAAACAATCGGTGCAGACTGGAAGGCAAAGCAAATTTTTGGCTGGCTTCCTGATAGGCATTTTTAACCTGACCCTGAATGGCACCTTCTCCAATGAGTGACGATTCAAGTCCCGAAACCACTCTGAAAAGATGATCCATTACCTCAACAGGCACTTCACCTTCCCCCCAATAAAGTTCGATACGGTCGCAGGTTTGCAACAGTACGTGTGGGGTATTTTTAGGGAGACTGAGGTTTTTTAGAAAGGATTCCCGTTCTGCCAGTGTGCTGGTCTTTTGGCTATTGGAGATGTATTGTACCATTTTCGATTAATTCTTTGATTTGGTTGCGAATGGCAACGGATTGAAATGCATTCTGGGCATTGGAGCCTATAGAAATGGTGATGTTTCCCTCTTTGTGAATGGCCGGAGACACGAAATCACATTGCAAGGGGTCGTCGCAAACACTGGTGAGGATGCCCAACGCTTTTGCATCGTCCTTAATTTGTTTATTTAGTGCATGATTCTCCGTACAGACATACACCAGAAAAAAGCCTTCCAAATCGCCGGTTTCGTATTTTTTCTCTATAAACTGAAACGGAAGCAATTTGATTTCTGATGTGAATTCAGGGGCAAGTACAGTCACTTGATTTACAAATCGTTGTAAAATAGTGGCTTTGTGAGTTGCCACTTTCCCGCCTCCAATCAGCAGTATTTTCTGATTGGTGACGTTGATGGAAATGGGTAAGAACTGCAAATCTTCTCTATTCATGATTCAGGCTTTTTTGATCAGGACTACCCAATAATCGTCCTTCTGAACAGCGGATACCACTTCATGGCCTTCGTTGCGGACGGAACCGGGCACATTTTGGATGGGTTGGCCGTCGTCCAGCCAGATTTCCAATAAATCACCTGATTTCAGTGTGGACAATTCGATTTTTGTCTTGACAAAATTCATGGGGCAGGCGACCCCTCTGAAATCTTTGATACGTATTTGATTGGTCTTATCTGCTATAAGTGCCACAGGCGCCACAGATGCCACCGTTTCCAAACCCACAGGCTTTTTAAACTGCAAAGAATCATCCATTCCCTCATAGAGCTTGATAACAGCATCCGCCAGATTGAAAATCTCTGTTTTTAGGATCGAGAAATCATACCCTGGTTGCAATCGGACCACATCTACCACATCCGTAAATGATACATCAATCAGACCTTCATCTATAAACTTCTCAATGAAAAAGTTAAAAGTTTCAGCGGTGGTTTTAGGTTCTACACCTTTCGTGACAAGCAACATTCTGGAGGAGGCATAAACAACATCAAACAGGATCCGGTTAATTTGTTTTGGATCTGCTTCTTCTTCAAGCAATTGAGTCGATTTTTTGATGAAGTTCAGATCTACATCAATCATGTCAAAAAGACCTGCCGAACATTCTGCCGGGCCTTTGTTTGCAACCGAAAAGAGTTCCTCACTACCCCAATCGTAGTAATAGTTTTTATCTTCACTAAAATCAGGAACAGCCTTATAGGTTTCAATCAAAGCCTTAATCTGCTCTATTCCAGTAGCATCCAGATAGCTTTTGAACGAAGTGTATTCATCTTTTACTTTAAGATATCCGGCCAGAATATCTTTGGTGAATTGGGGTAAATCCCTGGCACTGACAGTCCCCAGTGTTTCGCTTAGTTGAGGAGTCAAACCTTTGGCAGCACCTGCATAAACACTGTATGCCGGGTACATCCGTTGATTTCTGCCCACACGTCCGGAAAAACCGATGTCTGACCAAATCTGTTGCGCACAGGAATTCGGACAACCGGAAATGTTGATTTGCAATTCGTTGACCTCGTCCAGGTTGAGTGCACTTTGTTCCAGCTTCCTGCGCAAGGCCGAAGCGGCTCCTTTTGACAAACAAATACCCAAACGACAGGTATCGGCACCGGTACAGGAAATGACATTGTTTATAACCAACGGAAGCTCGGTCTGGATGTTTAAGTCAACCAAAAGTTGATAGACATTGCCCAGATAGTCCACGGGAATATTTCGTAGCTGAAGTTGCTGACGAGGAGTGAATCGCAAGACATCGTTTCCAAAGGCTGCTGCAAATTCTGCGATTTTCAATAGAGTTTCACTGTTGGTATTTCCATTGTTAAAAGGAACCAGAACGGAGAATAAGCCAGATTGTTTTTGAGCAGTAGTATAGCGCTTTTTCCAAAGGATAAATGGTTCTTTTAAATTTTCAATAGTATCAAAGTCAGGTGTTTTGTATATTAAATCTAAACCATTGGTTGAATATTTAACTGATTCATTGACTTTGATTTCATCGTAGTATTTAAAGAATAATTCTTTCGTTTTTTCAACACCTTCCTTGAAAAAAATATATCGGATTCGAGCCTTGTGTTTGTTTTTTCGGTTGCCGTGGTTGTTGAAAAAACGCTTGGCTGCCAGTGCGATATTATACAACTCTTCCTCTGGGATGAAGTCAAAAAGCTCCCAACCAAGAGTCGGATTAGATGCCACCGAGCCGCCCAGATAGACTTTGAATCCACGCTTTCCGTCCTTTATTTTAGCAATAAAACCAAGGTCGTTGATCACTGCAAAATCAGCCTTTTCTTCGTTGGTTGAAAAAGCGATCTTCAGCTTCCGGGGCAAAGAAAAAGAATCTGGTTCAGCAATGAGCTTCGTTGTCAGGTCAACGGCGTAAGGCAGAACATCAAAGACTTCGTTCGTGCTTATTCCACTGTAAATATCCACCAGAATGTTACGCACGGTATTTCCACCGCCGCCTTTGGACGATAAACCAACTTCCTGCAATTCCGGTAAAATAGTTTTAACCTGGTCAATGGCAATTTGATGGATTTGTATTTCCTGACGTGAAGTGATGTGCAAGTGCGACGATTGATGATTCTGAGCAGTCAGAGCAACCTGTTTCAATTGTTCCGGGCTTATATAACCGCCTGTGCACCTGATTCGCATCATATACGTGCCATCCTTTCGCTGTTCGTAGATGCCCATGGGGACACGGGAGCCTTTGAACTTGACAGGCTCAATTTTTCCTTGATGAAAGTCATCGATCAGTGTGCCGAAATAGGCAATATCTTCTGTAAGTGTATCGGGTAATTTATACATGATCTTCTACTATTAGCTGAATGCACCCTCTAAATAATTTCGGGTCAATTCTTGTTTTGGGTTATTAAATACTTCTTCTGCAGGCCCGGATTCAATGACTTCGCCGAGATACATAAATACGACGTGATCGGCTATCCGGAGAGCCTGTCGCAGTGTATGAGTCACCAGAATGATGGCATAATCCTGTTTAAGCTCTACAAACAGGGATTCTATGTGTTTGCTGGAAATAGGGTCCAGTGCTGATGTGGCTTCATCTGCCAGGATAAATTCAGGTTCAACAGCCAGACCCCTGGCCAGGCACAGACGTTGCTGCTGACCGATGGAAAGTTTATTGGCGGGTGCATGCAGACGATCCTTCACTTCTTCCCACAATCCGACGGCTTTCAATTGTTCTTCTACAATTTCATTCAGCTTCTTTTTGCTGTGGATGCCATGAATCTTACACCCATAAGCGATGTTGTCGTAAATGGACATCGGTAGAGGACATGGACGTTGGGAAAGCAGACCCATTTTTTTTCGAATACTGGTAATTTCTGTTTGCTTGTCAAAAATATCCGTGCCATCTATCAGAATTTTTCCATCCATTTTGACACCCTCTGTGTCGTCTATCAATCGATTGAACGTTTTCAATAAGGTCGATTTGCCACAACCGGAAGGTCCGATGATGCACGTTATTTTTTTGTCCGGAATCTCCAGATTTACATTTTTCAAAATGTGGTTATCCTGGATGTAAACATTCAGGTTACTGACCTTCAGATTCGAGTTTCTAAACTTGAAAACAGATTTCTTGTCGGGCGAAACAGGAGCGACTTTTGCCTCTTTCCTGGATGCAAAAAAACGGCGATAGAGTTGATTTCCAACATAGTCCAGTTTATGTGCAGGACTTCCGAATAATTGATTTGTCATTCTATTTTATTCTTTGAAAAATGGTTTGTAATAAATCGACCGGCTAAACTAATGGCAAGGACAATGAGCGTCAAAATCAATGCTGAAGCATACGCCCTGTCCTGGACATCCGCCGACGGACTGCTCAGTTGAAAGAACACAGACAGTGGCAACGTGGCAGCCGGCTGACTCAGTGAAGTTGGGATACTGTCTGTAAATCCTGCGGTAAACATGACGCCTGCCGCATCTCCGATTGCACGCCCAATAGACAGCAGAGTGGCAGTTGCAATGCCGGGAGCTATTTGACGAAGTACCACTTTTATGGTTTCTAGTTTTGTAGCTCCTAAGGCATACGTTGCATCCAGTAAATCTCTGGGCAATTGTTTGGCCACTTCATCCATGGAGCGAATAAAAATGGGAATGATCAGCAGCGTTATAACCAGAATACCACCACCCAGGGAGGTCCGCATACCCATATAAATCATGATGGTAAATGCAAAAGCGCCATAAACTATGGATGGGATGCCAAACATGACATCAAAAGCCAGTCTGGCTATATATGCCAGTTTTGATTTCTTGGTGAGGTAGACATTCAGATAAAAAACCACCGGAATGCTGATTAGCAATCCAATGATGGTCGATCCCAGCACAATGTATAGGGAACCCATGATGGCATTCAGCACACCGCCACCGCCTCCGTTGAAATAGCCACCTTCAGGAATTTTGCTCACCATGTCCCAGTTGAGTGCCGGCAGTCCCCTTTGCAGAATGGTGTAAAGGATATTGACTACAAAAGCTACGACTAAAAGGGTCGATAAAAGCATCAGCAGTTTCGCCAGTTTTTCTTCCAGAAATTTTATTTTCATATCTGCGTTTATTATCTAAATTTTTTCTCAATCCGATACAGGACTATTCTCGATGAGGCATTGAAAAGAACGACTACGATAAAAAGCAAGAATGCTGCCAACATCAGAGCCGATTCATACAAGGGTATCGAAAGCATTTCACCATAATTGTTTGCTATCAGAGCGGGCAGGGGGTAACAGGAATCGAATAAGGACTTAGGCAGTTGAGGTATGTTTCCACAGACCATCAAGACGGCTATCGTTTCACCCAATGCGCGGGATACGGCCAAAATGATAGCAGCTAAAATTCCGGGTAGGGTCTTTCGCAAAATGATGAATTTGCTCGTTTGCCACCTGGTAGCACCCAACGAAAGGGAAGCGTCCCTGAATTCTTTGGGTACGGCAGAAAATAGTTCAATGAAAAGACTGATCAGCAAGGGCAAAATCATAATACCCAAAACAATACCTCCTGCAAGTGTGGTATATCCGGTGGAATATTCGATGAAATTTGGTGCCAGTTTTTCTGAGATCCAAGGCACAATCAGCAAAATACCCCAAACGCCATAAACCACTGAAGGCAGTCCAGCCAGAATATCAAGGGCAGGAAAGACCCATTTTTTTACCGAAGGTTTGGAGTGTTCGGTCAGGAAAAGAGCCGTGAAAAGTGCTATTGGAAGTGCCAAAATCAGGGACAATGCAGTGACCCAAAGTGTTCCGGCAATAAATGGCAAAAATCCAAAATTGCCCTTACCTGGTTTCCATTCGGATGTGGAGATTAAGCTCCACAAGCTTTTCTCTTCAAAAATCGGAACCGATTTCAAGTAGAGTCCAAAGCCAATTAAAACGACTAGTAAAATTAATGCCACCGTGAGGGTTAACATCAACCAACCGGCAATTTTATTTTTTAGTATTCTGTTTATTGAAAAAGAGGACATAGGATAGTTCGATTTTGAATAAGTGCTACTGACCTTTCTGATGCTGCAAAGTTGTAGGAATCTTTGTTTTTGGGACATACCCCTCAAAGGGCATTTATATACCACCATCATGGTATAAGGTTAGCTCGATGCTAGCAAATTCAATAATGATACTTCCTTTTTTTGAAGGGCGGGCATATACCCTTAAAAGGGTATGAAAATGCCCGATAAATGGTATATGAAGGCTGATTGCTTATACCGATTTTTGTATCATAATTTTAAATACAAATCAGTATGCTTTCTTAGAAGCGCTAAAAAAAATATATATTATGAGTACTATAAAAGTCAACGACAAACATCAGGAAATAGAATTACCCTTATCGGTCTCTGGTATCATTCAGTTAAACAAGGTTGTACAGCCAGGTATGGTCTCCGTGCAATTAAATGGTGAATTTGTATTGCGGGATGATTTTGACTCCACCTTGCTGAAGGAAGCGGACGAAATAGACTTTCTTTATTTTATGGGTGGCGGGTCAGATATATTTTAACGATATGGATTTTACAGACGAACAAATACAACGATATAGCCGCCACATCCTTTTGCAGGATGTGGGCGTTGAAGGACAGGATAAAATCTGTCAGGCAAAAGTACTGATCATTGGAGCTGGTGGCCTTGGCGCTCCGGTGGCCTTGTATCTGGCTGCAGCAGGAATAGGAACCATCGGAATAATTGATGGTGATGTGGTCGATTTGAGCAATCTGCAACGGCAGATTATTCACTTTACGGAGGACGTGGATAAGCCCAAAGTTCTTTCCGCTAAGGAAAAAATAAACCGCTTGAATCCGGATGTAAAGGTGATTACTTACCAAACACTTTTCACTGCAGAAAATGCGTTGGAAATTATTAAAGACTATGATTTCATCGTGGACGGAACAGATAATTTTCCAGTCAAATTTTTGATCAACGATGCGTGTGTTTTTGCAGGCAAACCCTTTTCACACGGAGGTATTCTACGCTTTGAAGGGCAAACATTCACGTATGTACCTGGCACAGCATGTTATAGATGCTTCTTTTATGGGCCGCCTCCTGCAAACCTTGTACCTACTTGTTCACAAGCTGGTGTGCTCGGTGCAATTGCCGGTATGCTTGGTACCATACAGGCAGCTGAAGTCCTTAAATATGTAACAGGAGTGGGTGATTTACTCACCAATCGATTATTGACATTCAATGCCAAAACCATGGAATTCAGGACGATTAAAGGAAAGCAAAATCATAAATGTCCCATTTGCGGAGAACATCCAACCGTTACAGAACTGGTTGATTACGAACAAGGTACTTGTGATATACAAAGTAAAAAAAAGTAAAGCGATGGCAGAACTAAAAAAATTATCAATTATAAGTTTCAGTGGTGACTTTGACAAGCTCACAGCCGTTTTCACCTTGGCCACCGGAGCAGCTGCAGTAGGGTATGAGGTCAATTTATTCTTCACCTTCTGGGGACTCGATGCAATCAAGTTGAAAAAGGGCAGAAGCCCCGTAGGAAAAGGTTTTCTACCAAAAATATTCGGGCTGTTCATGGGGGGATTGAAAAGTGCTCCCGTCAGCCGACTTAATTTTGCTGGAATAAGTCCTTACATCTTTCGTCATTTGATGCGAAAAAACAACGTAGCCACACTTGAGGAGTTGGTGGACGTTTCAAAAGAGTTGAATATCAATTTCTATGCCTGCGAAATGGCTATGCATGTCTTAGGACTTCAAAAAAGTGACTTTATTCCGGAAGTGAAAGACGTTCTGGGTGTCACATCTTTCCTTAAACTGGCCGACGGAGGTCAGACATTATTCATCTAAAAATAGACTAACATGTCAACATATACATTAAATGTTACCAGGGAACATTGCCCAATGACTTTTGTGAGGACTAAGATTCAGTTGTCCAAGCTCAGTGAAGGTGACATCCTGGAGGTTCTGGTCAATAAGGGAGAACCATTGGATAACATCCCTTCCAGCGCGATTGAGCAAGGCTATCGGGTTTTATCCGTAGCAGAGTCTGACATAAAAGATCAATATAAAATCGTTATACAGAAATGATACAATTACCCCGCAAAATAGTAAGTGCCATCATCCAGCAGGCTTTGGCGGAATTACCGAATGAAGCTTGCGGATTGTTGGTTGGAAAGGATGATGTCGTAAAAGAACAGTTTGCATTGACGAATACGGACCACAGTCCGGAGCATTTCTCCTTTGACCCTGCCCAGCAGTTTCATGTGCTTCGGACTGCCAGAAAATCCGATCTGAAGATTATTGCCAACTACCACAGTCATCCCAGTACCCCGGCAAGGCCCTCGGAAGAAGATATACGGCTTGCATTTGATCCCGAAATCCTTTATCTGATTGTTTCCCTGGCTTTGGATACACCCGTTCTGAAGGCTTTTCGTATACAAGATGGCTATGGTGTGGAAGTAGGAATCGATTTAACCGATTGAATGGAATTTAAATATAGTATTCCGCTGAATCAATAATTCCTGCTCTCAGTGCAAATTTGGTCGCTTCGTACACGGTATTCACTTCCAGTTTCCTGAAAATGTTTTTTCGGTGTGTCGTAATGGTATGAACACTGGAAAAACGGTCAGCTGCTATCTCTTTGGTCGTTTTGCCCAAGGCCAGTGAATGAAGTATTTCTTTTTCAGTCACTGTCAGAATATTGTCCTGAATATCCGAAACAGTGCGTTTTCCGAGAAGTTGATTGCTTGCACGGTTGCAAATGAATCGTTCGTTTTTGAAAGCCAGATCTATGGCTGAGCAAATTTCTTCCTTGCTGCAATCTTTAAAAATGATGCTGAAAGAATAGCAGTTCAAGACGAGTGTTCTCAGAAACTCATCACTCAGGTCTTCAGAAAAGAGAATCCAATGCGTGGACTTGAATCTTTCACTCAGAATAAGTAAGTCCTCTGGTCCGGAAAAATCAAATAGGGTATAGTCCAGCACAATCAAAGCATCCGGCGCTTCTGCCAACTGCTTCAATAATTCCTTTTTAGTATCGGCTTCCTCAATTACGTTTGCTTCTTTGGACAAGTTCAGGAAGTAGAGTAAGCCGGCTTTGGATATATCCTGTTTGTCGGCAAGTATGACACGTCTCATTTGGTCGGATTTAAGCTGTTTGTAATATCTTCGAGTAAGCTTTCAACATCTTCCAGTCCGATCGAAAGTCGGATGGTTTCTTGCCGGACATTCATGCTTTGCCGAACATCCTCGGTGAAAGTTCCGAATATAGTACTTGCCGGATGAATTGCAAGTGACTTGTTGTCAAATAAATTGGTGGCACGTTTGATGAGCTTCAGGTTGTTCATAAAAGAAAAACATTTTTCGCGACTATCAAGGTCGATGGTCAGCATGGCGCCAGGTAGACGACCGAATTGCTTTTCGCTGAGTTGGTTGAACGTGTTGTCTTTCAGTCCTGTATAATTGACCGAAACGATACCATCTACATTTTTAAGTTTTTCAGCCAATTTCAGACAGGTTTCAGCAGCTCTTTCATATCGTACCTGTAGTGTTTCCAGTCCCAAAGTTTGCAAATAGGCCACTTGTGGGGTCATGTATGCGCCCAGGTTTCTGTGGATTTCCTTACGGAGCTTAAAGGTAAATGCGTTTGGGCCGGTTTGGATAGCGATTTCTTTTAGCTTGGGTGATTTTTTCCAGTTGAAGTTGCCGTAATCAATGATGAGTCCACCCAGACTGGTGGCACCGCCTGAAATGTACTTCGTGCTCGAAACCAATTCAATGTGGATGCCAAAATCTTTGGCTTTCCAGGCGCAAAAGGGTACAATGGTGGTATCAGCAACCAAAGGTACACCGGCTTGCACGCCAATTTCTGAGAGGGCTTTCAAGTCAACGACTTCCATTTGGGGGTTGGTGATAACTTCCAGAAAAATGGCACAGGTGTTTTCATCCAGATTGGCTTTCACTGCTTCTAGGTTGGTGAGATCACAAAAACGGGTTTCCACTCCAAATTCGGCTAAAGTAGAATTAAAAAAAGAATACGTGTTGCCAAATAGATGGGGTGAGGTAACGATGTTTGATCCCGCCCGCGCCAATGTTATCATGGCATTGCTGATAGCGGCCATGCCTGAGTTTAAGGCTGTAACACTGCTGGCACCTGTGATGGAGCGAACTTTTTCTTCAAAATATTGAACCGTTGGGTTGGTAATTCGTGAGTAACAGTGTTCGGGTGATTTGCCAATGAAAGCTGCTTCCATGTCTTCAGCCGTATCAAATTCGAAAGCAGCAGATTGATAAATAGGTATTTGCAAGGCGTTGTAAGCGTCAGGTTTGGCAAATGGGGTATGTTGATAATTCATTTGAAGAATTTTATAGATTGTTTAAAGTGGTTTCTTTCAATTTTTGGATGGTATAATCGCGAATGTCTTTAAAAACGGAATGTGTTTTACAGGAATCGATGTCTTTGCAAAACAAACAGTCCCCCGGTTTTGTTTCACTAACACAGTCTAGTAGGCCGATGCTTTCTTCACAATGTTGAACGATGGGATACAGACTGATTTCATTTGGTGTTTTTGTAAGGAAATATCCTCCGTTTTTTCCCATCTTGCTGTCGACAATATACAATTTCTTTAATTCTTGTAGGATGTTTTCCAGAAAACGACGTGGAATTTTTTCTGATTCTGAGATATCAGAAATGGGAATCGGGCCTTTTCCGTATTCTTTGGAAAGTTTGGAGAGCGCCCTTAGTGCATATTTCGTTTTCATTGATAGCATAACGAACAGAGAAATTGTTACAATTTTCGACAAAGTTACACTATATTTGTGTAACATAAAACAGTCAATCCTTAAAATATACCACACAAATGGTATTGGGGTATATGTTGTCAGGTCTTATCTTTGTATCATAAAATAAAGAAAATTCAAAATTTTAAAACATACTCTATTATGTCAAAAATCGCAAAACAGCTCACCGATCTTGTCGGTAACACTCCCTTGTTGGAGCTTAGAAACTTTAGTGCTGAAAAAGAATTGCCTGCTCCAATTATTGCTAAGTTGGAGTATTTTAACCCGGCAGGAAGTGTGAAGGATCGTATTGCTTTGGCTATGATCAATGATGCTGAGGCTAGTGGCATTTTAAAACCGGGAGCAACGATTATTGAACCTACCAGTGGAAATACCGGTGTTGGTCTTGCTTTTGTTTCTGCGATAAAAGGGTACAAGCTGATATTGACCATGCCGGAAACGATGAGTCTGGAACGTCGGAATTTATTGAAAGCCTATGGGGCTACTCTGGTACTGACTCCCGGTGCAGGTGGCATGAAGGCTGCGATAGCCAAAGCGGAAGAGCTGAGGGATGAAACGCCCGATTCCATTATTTTACAGCAGTTTGCCAATCCTGCCAATCCTGCCATCCATGCAAAGACCACTGGTGAAGAAATCTGGCGAGATACCGACGGAAAAGTGGATATTTTCGTAGCCGGCGTAGGCACGGGAGGTACCGTGAGTGGAGTAGGTGAAACGTTGAAGAGATACAATCCCAATGTTAGAATTGTTGGTGTTGAACCTGATGAATCGCCTGTCCTTTCTGAAGGACGATCGGGACCTCACAAAATTCAGGGTATTGGTGCAGGTTTCGTACCTCAGACCTACAATCCTGCTGTAGTGGATGAAATTATCAGAGTTCCAGGTGATTCAGCCATACTTACAGGTCGTCAGCTGGCTCAAAAAGAAGGTTTGCTGGTGGGTATATCTTCAGGTGCTGTAGTATTTGCTGCTGCACAATTAGCAAAAAGACCGGAAAACGCGGGAAAGGTTATTGTGGCATTGCTACCCGATACAGGTGAACGATATTTAAGCAGTGTGTTGTATGCTTTTGAAGAATATCCTTTATAATAAGATTGCATTTAGGTATTTTTTTTCAAGAATATTTTAAAAAAAGCGTCAGAGATGATGCTTTTTTTTGTATTTTTGCAGCCTGAAAACAAGAATTCAGAACAAAAGATTTATTAGCGAATGAACAAATCGAAGCCTATTCAACTGGTATTAGAAAATGGCACTATCTTTCAGGGCAAGTCTTTCGGCTATGAGAGCCCGACTGCCGGTGAGGTCGTCTTTTCAACGGCGATGGTGGGGTATCCGGAAAGTTTGACAGATCCTTCTTATGCTGGTCAGATTTTAACGGTCACTTTTCCACTCATTGGAAATTACGGCGTTCCTGCCGACAAAATCGAAAACAAATTATCTGTATTTTATGAATCGGAAATAATTCACGTTAAAGGCCTGATTATTTCCGATTATTCGTTTAATTACAGTCACTGGAATGCTAAGCGCAGTTTGAGTGAATGGTTGATTGAACAGAAAATACCGGGCATGTACGATGTGGATACCCGCGAACTGACAAAGTTGCTTCGCGAAGCAGGTTCCATGAAAGGTAAATTTGTTTTCCCCGAACAGGATGACGTTCCATTTTTGGATACAGATGCTGTAAACTGGGTAGCAGAAGTTAGTTGCAAAGAAGTGATCAAGTATGGCAATGGCTCCAAACGCATCGTTTTGGTGGATTGTGGTGTAAAACACAACATTTTGCGTTGTCTCCTCAAAAGGGATGTTACCATTTATCGGGTACCTTGGGATTACGATTTCACGGAAATGGACTACGATGGATTGTTTATCTCGAACGGTCCTGGAAATCCCGAATATTGTGGCATTACGGTAGAACACATCCGCAAAGCTCTGACTCAGGATAAGCCTATTTGTGGCATCTGCATGGGCAATCAACTACTCAGTATAGCTGGCGGCGCCAAAACATTTAAGCTTAAATACGGACACCGTAGTCACAACCAACCGGTCCAAATGGCTGGAACAAACCGTTGCTTCATCACCTCGCAAAACCATGGTTATGCAGTGGATAACAATAGTTTGGGTTCGGAATGGGAACCTTTGTTCATCAATCTGAACGACGGAACAAACGAAGGAATTCGTCACAAGACCAAACCAGTATTCTCTGCTCAATTCCACCCGGAAGCCTCCAGTGGCCCAACCGATACGGAATTTTTGTTTGATGAATTCCTGGATTCCATCAAAAAATAAAGGCCCTTTCCATGCGGGTCAAAACAGCCGGGCCCGCGTATTGGAACTATTAGTTTGCTGATTATCAAAATATTCTTACATACATTCCATGTCAGATAAGACCATCAAAAAAGTACTGTTGCTCGGTTCCGGAGCTTTAAAAATCGGAGAAGCCGGAGAGTTTGACTATTCTGGTTCACAAGCCTTGAAAGCCCTTAAAGAAGAAGGGATTTATACGGTTTTGATCAACCCCAATATTGCCACGGTGCAAACCTCAGAAGGTGTGGCCGATCAAATCTATTTTTTGCCTGTGACTCCATTCTTTGTTGAACAAGTCATTAAAAAAGAGAATCCGGACGGTCTGTTGCTTTCTTTCGGAGGCCAAACAGCCCTGAATTGCGGTGTTCAACTTTATGAAGCCGGCATTCTTGAAAAATACAATCTGAGAGTACTTGGTACTCCAGTACAATCCATCATCAACACAGAAGACCGGGAACTTTTCGTGAACCGTTTGGATGAAATTGATGTCAAGACCATCAAGAGCGTTGCTGTCGAAAATATGAAAGATGCACATAAAGCCGCTGAAATGCTGGGATATCCTATCATTGTCCGTGCTGCTTATGCGCTAGGTGGGCTCGGAAGTGGATTCTGCAACAATACCCAAGAATTACAATCCCTGGCTGAAAAGGCCTTCAATTATTCAACACAGTTACTGATTGAAAAATCATTGAAAGGCTGGAAGGAAATCGAATATGAAGTCGTTCGTGACTGCTACGACAATTGCATCACCGTATGTAATATGGAAAACTTTGACCCATTGGGCATCCATACTGGTGAAAGTATCGTTGTTGCACCTTCACAAACACTTACAAACAGCGAATACCACAAACTCCGTGAAATTGCTGTACGCATTGTGCGTCACATTGGCATTGTCGGAGAATGTAACGTACAATATGCCTTTGATCCGGAATCGGAAGATTACCGTGTGATTGAGGTGAATGCCCGATTGAGCCGCTCATCCGCTTTGGCATCCAAGGCTACCGGTTATCCATTGGCTTTCGTGGCTGCAAAACTTTCATTGGGCTTCGGTTTGCACGAACTGAAAAACTCCGTGACCAAAACAACGACTGCCTTTTTTGAACCTGCCCTGGACTATGTGGTCGTTAAGATTCCCCGTTGGGATTTGGCGAAATTCCATGGTGTAGATCGTGAAATCGGATCTTCCATGAAGAGCGTAGGAGAGGTGATGGCCATAGGTCGCACTTTTGAAGAAGCCTTCCAGAAAGGTTTGCGCATGATTCAACAAGGTATGCACGGCTTTATCGGAAACAAAGAACTTGAAACAAACGACCTGGACAAGGATTTGTCTGAACCCACGGACCGTCGTGTTTTCTTCCTTTCACAGGCATTCACCAAAGGGTACGATATTGATCGCATCCACGCATTGACCAAAATTGATAAATGGTTCCTGCAGAAATTGCAGCACATCATGGACCTTTCCAATGAGGTTAAGAATTTCAAAACACCGGAAAAACTGCCGGTTGATTTCCTGAGAGATTTGAAAAAGAACGGTTTTTCTGATTATCAGATTGCCCGTTTGATGGTCAAAAAGGAAGAATTCGATGATTTCGCTGTCCGAATCAGAGCTTTCCGAAAAGAGCAAGGTGTTGTTCCTGTAGTTAAACAGATTGATACACTGGCCGGAGAATTCCCCGCACAGACCAATTATCTATATCTCACCTACAATGGAACTGCCAACGATGTACATTATCTGGGCGACAAGCAATCCGTTATTGTACTTGGATCAGGTGCTTATCGCATTGGTAGCAGCGTCGAATTCGACTGGTGTAGTGTCAATGCACTGACCACCATCCGAAAAGAAGGATTCCGTTCCGTTATGATCAATTACAATCCCGAAACCGTATCTACCGATTACGATATGTGTGACCGCCTTTACTTTGATGAACTGAGCTACGAAAGGGTGATGGATATCATTGAACTGGAAAACCCAATGGGTGTGGTTGTATCCGTTGGTGGCCAAATTCCCAATAACCTCTCTGTTCCATTGAGCAAGGCTGGTGTTCGTATTATGGGTACATCTGCAGAATCAATTGACAACGCCGAGGATCGTCACAAATTTTCATCCATGTTGGACCGTCTGGGTATTGATCAACCAGCCTGGAAAGAATTAACTACTTTAAGTGATGTGAACTCTTTCGTCGATACAGTAGGCTTTCCTGTACTGGTTAGGCCTTCTTACGTACTTTCAGGTGCAGCCATGAATGTTTGCTCCAACTCTGAAGAACTTGAACATTTTCTTAAACTGGCCACGGAAGTCTCTTCCAAACATCCAGTAGTTATCAGTGAGTTCATTGAAAACGCCAAAGAAATAGAAATGGACGCTGTAGCCAAGAATGGCGAGATCATCGTTTATGCCATATCGGAACATGTGGAATTCGCCGGAGTACACTCTGGAGATGCCACCATTCAGTTTCCCCCGCAAAAACTGTACATTGAAACAGTCAGACGCATCAAACGCGTTTCCCGTGATATCGCCAAGGCACTGAATATTTCAGGTCCCTTCAATATCCAATATCTGGCCAAAGACAATGAAATCAAGGTAATTGAATGTAACTTGCGAGCTTCACGTAGTTTCCCCTTTGTTTCAAAAGTGCTGAAGCTGAACCTAATAGAAATGGCTACACAGGTGATGTTGGGATTGGATGTCGCCAAACCTATGAAATCCCAGTTTGAATTGGATTATGTAGGTATTAAAGCATCCCAGTTCTCCTTTACCAGATTGCAGAAGGCCGATCCTGTTTTAGGAGTCGATATGGCTTCAACCGGTGAGGTTGGTTGCATTGGAACCGATTTCAATGACGCGTTGCTCACTGCAATGCTTTCAGTTGGTTACCGCATTCCTGAGAAAAACATTCTGGTTTCTTCAGGACCTGCCAAATCGAAGGTGCAACTTCTGGAACCATGTAGACTATTGCAAAAGAATGGTAACAAAATATTTGCAACCGGTGGTACTTGTAGTTTTCTTATTGAAAATGGCATTGATGCCCATATGGTAACATGGCCTGATGAAGAAGGAGAACCCAAGGCACTTGACATGATTCACAACAAGGAATTTGATCTGGTTATCAATATTCCAAAAAACCTGACCAAGCGAGAATTGACCAATGGATACATGATACGTCGTGGAGCTATTGACTACAATATACCATTAATAACAAATGCACGTCTGGCAAGTGCCTTTATACAGGCCTTTTGCAAGATAGGTGCCGGTGATATCCAGATAAAAAGCTGGAGTGAATATCGTTGATTTTGAATTGTTACTAAAATACGAATCTTTATTCATTTAATCCAAAACGATTATGTGCGGAATAGTAGGTTATATTGGGAATCAGCAAGCTTATCCCATTTTGATAAAAGGTTTACAACGTCTGGAATACCGTGGTTATGACAGTGCCGGTGTTGCATTGATTACAGATGACAATAAACTGATGGTTTATAAAACCAAAGGAAAGGTATCTGAACTTCAAAATTTTGTTCAGTCAAAAGATGTCACTGGAACCATCGGCATTGGACACACCCGCTGGGCTACCCATGGTGAACCAAATGATGTGAATGCGCATCCGCATTATTCCCAGTCTGAAAGTTTAGCTTTGATCCACAATGGCATTATTGAAAACTATGCCATTTTAAAGGTCGATCTGATGAAGCGTGGTTATACTTTTAAGAGCAATACAGACACCGAAGTGCTTGTTCAACTAATTGAATATGTTAAGGTTTCCAACAAGACGGATTTATTTCACGCTGTACAGCTGGCATTAACTCAGGTAGTTGGTGCCTATGCTATTGCAGTAATAGAACGCAATAATCCCGACTGCATCATAGCCGCCCGCAAATCCAGTCCGCTGGTAGTAGGTATTGGGGACGATGAGTTCTTTTTGGGATCGGATGCATCTCCCATCATCGAATACACAAACCGTGTTATTTACATTGATGATGATGAAGTTGTTCGGCTGGAACGTGGCAAAGAACCCCGTATTACCAATCTGAACAATGTGGAAAAACCCCACAAAATCATGGAATTGGAAATGAGCCTAAGCCAATTGGAAAAAGGCGGTTACAAACATTTCATGCTCAAGGAAATTTTTGAGCAACCCAATACCATTCGCGAATGTATGCGTGGAAGAATAAATATCGACTGTAACTCTGTTGCAATGTCTGGTATTATTGACCATAAAGATAAATTTTTAAAAGCCCAACGCATCATTATTGTTGCTTGTGGAACATCCTGGCATTCCGCTTTAATTGGAGAATACCTGATTGAAGAATTTGCCCGTATACCTGTTGAGGTGGAATATGCATCCGAATTCAGATATCGAAATCCTGTTATCAACAAAGATGATATTGTGATTGCAATATCCCAGTCCGGCGAAACTGCAGACACTTTGGCAGCAGTAGAATTGGCTCGCAGCCAGGGTGCGTTTGTATACGGTATCTGTAATGTTATCGGCTCGTCTATAGCTCGTAATACCGATTCTGGTTCTTATACCCATGCCGGTCCTGAAATTGGAGTCGCATCCACCAAGGCTTTTACAGCCCAGGTTACTGTATTGAGTTTGATAGCATTGACTATTGCTAAGGAAAAAGGAACATTGTCTAAGGAAGTCTTTGAAAGTCATGTAGCTGAGCTGGCAACTATTCCCGATAAAATGGAAGAAACGCTAAAGGTGAGCAGAAGCATTGAACGATTCTCCAATATTTTCACGTATGCCAAAAATTTCATCTATCTGGGTCGTGGATACAATTATCCGGTGGCTATGGAAGGAGCATTAAAACTAAAGGAAATCTCCTATATCCATGCAGAAGGATACCCTGCTGCTGAAATGAAACATGGACCAATTGCTCTGATTGACAGTGAAATGCCTATAGTTGTAATAGCACCAAATAAGGGTATGTACGATAAGGTAGTCAGCAATATTCAGGAAATCAAGGCTAGAAAGGGCAGGGTAGTAGCCATCATAACGAAAGGCGATACTGTTATTAAGGATCTGGCTGATTTTTACATTGAGATTCCAGAGACGTGCGAGTGCTTTGTTCCGTTGTTGGCTGCTTTGCCGTTGCAGTTGATGGCGTATTATATTGCGATTGTGAAGGGGTGTAATGTGGATCAGCCCAGGAACCTGGCGAAGTCAGTCACCGTCGAGTAGTGGATTATTTCCAATAAGCAGCCATCTACGGCGTTGCTTTTCGAAGTGGCTGTCCTCACGTACGAAAAGTACGCTGCGGGAGCCATTCGAAAAGCGCCTTGTATCTGACTACTTCTTGAAAATAATCCCGAAGGGTGATGGAGGGTTGCTATGAGAAGACAAGAAAAGAGAAGAAAGAGAGACCGGGGTGTTGCAGATGAAGACATTGAAGGGTTTTGGATGTTGGGGTTTGTGGTTCGGTTTGTTTAAATAGTGTTGAGTAGGGTTCTTGATTTTAAGGACCCTTGCTCGTTTAAAAAAGTTGTTGATTTATATTTTTTTAGATATGAGTGATTCTATAAAGCATGAGTGTGGGGTGGCGATGATTCGTCTGTTGAAACCCCTGGAGTATTACCAAATGAAATATGGGACCTGGCAATACGGCCTTCAGAAGTTGTATCTTTTGATGGAAAAGCAACACAACCGTGGTCAGGAAGGTGCCGGTATGGCTTGTCTGAAACTGGACATGCAACCGGGTCACGAATACATCAATCGTGAACGTGCGCTTGGTTCTTCAGCCATTGATGCCTGCTTCGCTTCTGTCAATAAGGAATATGCCAGGTACACCCCCAATCAGGTTAACGATCCGGGTTTTGCCAAAGAAAACTTGCCCTTTGCCGGAGAAATATATATGGGACATTTGCGATACAGCACCACAGGTAAGGAAGGTCTTCAATATGTGCATCCTTTTCTGCGTAGAAACAATTGGAAATCCAGGAATGTCTGTTTATGTGGAAATTTCAATCTGACAAATGTATCTGAAGTATCCAGTCGTTTGATCGAAAAAGGACAACATCCCAGAGATATGGGAGATACCTTCCTGATGTTGGAAACCATTGGTCATTATCTGGACCGCGAAGTACAAAACGAATACGACAAACTCGAAGAAAATGGCATTCAGAATATTGCTAAAGTCATTGAAGAGCAAATTGACATACAAGCTGTACTTAAAAAGTCATCTGCAGATTGGGATGGTGGTTATACTATTTGTGGTTTGATGGGGCATGGCGATTCCTTTGTTTTCAGAGATCCATGGGGTATCCGACCAGCTTTTTGGTATGCAGACGATGAAATAGTGGTTGTAACTTCTGAGAGGCCGGTTATTCAGACAGTGATGGATGTTCCTGTTGAACAGGTTCATGAACTTGAACCAGGAAAGGCTCTGATTATCAAGAAAAATGGTCGTATTTCAACCGAAACGATTCGGGAACCTTTTGAGAAAAAATCCTGTAGTTTTGAGCGGATCTATTTTTCCAGAGGTAGCGATGAAGATATTTATCAGGAACGGAAAAAACTCGGTGCATTATTAACTTTACCCATTTTAAAAGCGGTAGATTATGATATTGAAAATACCGTGTTTTCCTATATTCCGAATACCGCTGAAGTAGCCTTTTTTGGTATGAGTCAGGGTTTGGAACAGTATGTAAATAACCTAAAGAAGGATTACATCAAAAAGAACATTAAAAATCTGGATGAAACCAAATTGAATCAGATTCTGGCCCTACATCCCCGTTTGGAAAAGGTGGCAATCAAGGATATTAAACTAAGGACTTTTATCGCCCAGCAAGGAGGAAGAAACGATTTGGCAGCCCATGTATATGATATTACCTGGGGTTCATTAAAAGCTTTTGAAGATAATCTGGTCATCATTGACGATTCCATTGTGCGTGGTACGACATTGAAACAGAGCATCATAAAAATTCTGGACAAATTACATCCTAAGAAGATAGTCATTGTTTCTTCATCACCACAGGTGCGTTATCCCGACTGTTATGGTATTGATATGTCACGTATGGGCGAATTTATTGCGTTTAAGGCAGCAGTACAACTGCTTAGGGATACCCATCAGGAGAAAATCATCAACGATGTTTACAATAAGATTAAGGCTCAGCAATTGAAGCCCAAGGAAGAACAAATTGTCAACTTTGTCAAGGAAATATACGCACCTTTTTCCGTTGATCAGGTTTCGGATAAGATTGCAGCTATGCTGACACCGGAAGGAACGAAAGCCAAGGTTCAACTGGTTTATCAATATCCGGAGGATTTGATAAAGGCGTGTCCGAACCATACCGGAGACTGGTATTTTACCGGAAACTATCCTACACCTGGTGGGGTCAGACTGGTCAATCAGGCTTTTGTGAATTACCTGGAAGGAGTTGACCGCAGGGTTGAATAAAAAGAGGATGTCTCAAAAGGACGCAAATCTCTGCGTTGGTGCTCATTCGGCAATCCTCACGTACGTAAAGTACGCTCCAGTATGCCTCCTAATCAGCGCCTTGACTTTAGCACCCTTTTGAAACATCACCTATAGGTACATAAAAAAAGATCTATTGTCCGCATCAGCTCGACAATAGATCTTTTTTTATTTGCTTGAAAACAGTTTTATTTTCCTGCGCTCAGAACACCATCTGTCAATGCCGAAAGCTTCACACTTAATGTTGTTTTTGCAGTAAATCTGTAACTGACACCATTTTTAAAACAATTCGTTTTGGGAGCGTCGTAAATGGCATAGAATTTTGCAATAACATTGCTCTTAATCATTTCAAAAGCCTCTGCTTTATCAATCTTGATATCGCTGAAACTAATGCTGTTTCCATTGATGGTATCAATTCCAGCCTGAGCAAGAATGTATTCCTCATCTGAACCGGCTATCTGATATCTGATCTGTACAGAATCAACACCCGAAAAGCTTGCATCACCGTTGACAACCAACAAAGCATCTGACATAAGTGCAGATTCAACTACTGAACTGTAATCCTGCCCTTTTCCTGAAAGGTAAGATTCAATATCCTGACCTTTGATGGTGTCAGTTTGGGCAACTAATCTGTAGTCGGTGTTTCCGCTTTTCAGCTGAGAATTGAAAAGAGTATCCGAATAAGAGAATTCGAAGTCGATATCTGGTCCTGGAATGTCCAGGGTAGCGCCTTCCTCACAGGACGTCAATGTGATGGTGGTAACTAAAGAAAAAAGCAATAATACTTTTGAACCGTTAAATCTCATTTTTAAATAATTAGAATTATATACGAAGCAAAGATAAACTATTTTTTAGTATGAAATATTTTATAGTTGTTTTTTCTGTCTTTAAGCCCAAAACCAAACGAATAAGAACCTTATTCTATTGAAATTTATTACCTTTGCCCGCTTATAAGCAAACCTATTTTTTAAGATATTATATGGAAATCGCCAGTAAATACAACCCCGCCGAGGTAGAAGACAAATGGTACCAATATTGGATGGAAAACAAATTTTTCCGTTCAGTTCCTGATGAACGCGAACCCTATACCATTGTTATTCCTCCACCCAATGTGACCGGTGTGTTGCACATGGGACACATGCTCAATAACACGATACAAGATATTCTGATCAGACGTGCTCGTATGCAAGGTAAAAATGCCTGTTGGGTACCTGGAACCGATCATGCTTCTATTGCTACTGAAGCAAAAGTGGTTGGCAGATTGGCTGCTCAAGGCATTCAAAAAACAGATCTTAGTCGCGAGGAATTTCTAAAACATGCCTGGGTTTGGACGGATGAACATGGTGGTATCATTCTGGAACAGCTCAAAAAATTGGGTGCCTCCTGCGATTGGGACCGTACGTGTTTCACTATGGATGAACCCAGATCCAAGAGTGTGCTTAAAGTTTTTACAGATTTATATAATAAAGGCTTGATTTATAGAGGTGTCCGCATGGTAAACTGGGACCCAAAAGCTCAAACTGCACTTTCAGACGAAGAAGTTCTTTTCAAAGAAGTGAACTCCAAACTCTATTACCTTAAGTATAAAGTGGATGGGGGAGACGGTTATGCCGTTGTAGCCACCACCAGACCTGAAACCATTATGGGTGATACCGCGATGTGTATCAATCCCAACGATCCAAAGAATGCCTGGTTGAAAGGAAAACGTGTGATTGTGCCTTTAATTGGCCGTTCCATTCCTGTCATAGAGGACGATTATGTGGATATTGAATTTGGTACAGGTTGTCTGAAAGTAACGCCAGCGCACGATGTCAATGACTACATGCTGGGTGAAAAGTACAATCTGGAAAGCATCGATATTTTCAACAATGATGGCACACTCAACGTACATGGAATGATGTACGCTGATATGGATCGTTTTGATGTACGTGAAAAGATTGAAAAAGATTTGGTCACTGCAGGCTTGATGGAAAAAGTGGAAGACTACACCAATAAAGTAGGCTATTCTGAAAGAACCAGTGTACCCATTGAACCAAAGCTTTCCATGCAATGGTTCCTGAAAATGACAGATTTGGCTAAACCAGCATTGGATGCTGTCATGAACGACGATATTAAACTGGTTCCACCCAAATTCAAGAATACCTACCGTCATTGGATGGAGAACGTGAAGGACTGGTGCATTTCCCGTCAGTTGTGGTGGGGACATCGTATTCCTGCTTATTTTCTTCCCCAGGGTGGATTTGTGGTAGCAGAAACACCCGAAGAAGCAGTTAAACTGGCAAATGAAAAATTGTTTCAGGGTAAATGTCAATGCTGTTCAGGCATTCCTGCCTTGACTATTGAGGATTTGCGTCAGGATGAAGATTGTCTGGATACCTGGTTTTCATCGTGGTTGTGGCCCATCTCTGTCTTTGATGGTATCAACCGTCCCAACAACGAAGACATCCGTTATTACTATCCTACCAACGATTTAGTGACCGGTCCGGATATCCTGTTCTTTTGGGTAGCCCGTATGATTATTTCCGGATTTGAGTATCAAAAAGAAATGTGCTTCAAGAATGTGTACCTCACCGGTATCGTTCGCGACAAACAAGGTCGCAAGATGTCCAAATCACTGGGGAATTCTCCCGAACCCCTCCATCTGATCCGTGATTTCGGAGCAGACGGTGTGCGTATGGGTATGATGCTGGCTGCACCTGCTGGTAACGATATTCTTTTTGATGAAGCGCTTTGTGAGCAAGGTCGTAACTTCAACAATAAGATCTGGAACGCCTACCGTTTGGTGAAAGGCTGGAAAGTGGATGAATCACTGCCACAACCCGAATCTTCCTGCATTGCTGTTGAATGGTTTGGTCAGGAATTGCAGAAAGCCATTAATGAAATGGACGATTTGTTCAATAAGTTCCGGATTTCAGAAGCCTTGATGACGGTTTACAAATTGTTCTGGGATGAGTTCTCATCCTGGTACCTGGAATTGATTAAGCCTGCCTATTTGCATGACATCGATCCAAAGACCCTGGCTGAAACAATGGCCTACTTTGAAGATCTTTTGCTCCTGTTGCATCCGTTTATGCCTTTCATCACAGAGGAATTGTGGCAAAATACCGCAGAGCGTCAGGCTGGCGAAAGCATCATGGTATCTCAGCAACCCAAGGTAGGTGATTTCAACCAGATCCTCATCACGGATTTTGAAACGACGAAAGCCATCATTGCATACATCCGCTCGATACGTCTGGATAAGAATATTCCTAACAAAGAGCTACTAGAACTTCATGTGCTTGGTAATCACGACACAACGAACGATGCAGCCTTGTTGAAAATGGCGAATCTCACAGCGATACATTCTGTCAGTGAAAAGGTGGCTGGTGCTGCAGCATTTATCGTTGGCACCACCGAATATGCTGTTCCACTTGGAAATCTGGTCAATGTAGACGAAGAAATTGCAAAAATGGAGACTGAAGTAGTCTATCAGCAAGGTTTTTTGAAGTCGGTCATGGCCAAACTAAACAACGAACGTTTCGTTGCCAATGCAAAACCGGAGATTGTAGAATCTGAACGCAAGAAGCAAGCCGATGCTGAATCTAAGATTAAGTCCCTGGAAGAGAGTATCTCCGCGTTGAAAAAATAAATTGATGTACGACCTTTTGGCACATTTAAGTCAGAAGGTCGTTTCTATAGTACTATTTCGTTATCCGAATATAAAGAATTCCATTTTATGAGAATCCATCATTTCCTTTTTCTGGCAATGTTGACTGGTCTATCCGGTTGTAAAGAAATTCCAACAGAACCTATTGAGGACTGGACGCAACTCAGTGCTTTTCCAGGACCCGGTCGTGCTTCTGCAACCAGTTTTGTCGTTGACAAAAAAGCCTATGTTTGTTTGGGTAGAACGGCGATAAATAGTGGGTTTCTATCCGATTTGTGGGTCTTTGACAGTCAGGCCACTTCACCGGATTCTATCTGGATAAAGAAAACCGATTTTCCCGGACCTCCCAGAGTCAAGGCCATCGCCGGTGTCGTCGGAACAATCGCCTATGTAGGTATGGGTGCCACCGGAGCTTACGATACAAACAAACAGTTCAATGATTTTTGGGCGTATGACACTGAACACGATTCTTGGTCCAGAAAAAAAGATTTTCCAGGAGTGGGTAGAAATGATCTTTTTTGCGCTGTGGTAAACAATGCACTTTATGTGACGATGGGTTATTCAAACACCAGATGGGAATACGAGACGTGGAAATACGATCCCCTGACGAATGAATGGACCCAAATGCCCGATAGCCCCTACGATGCCAGCGGTGTTGCCGGTTTTAGCATTGGTAACTGTTTCTATGTAGGTTCTGGTTTTACCGGCTTCAATCGGAAAGTATTGTACCGTTTCCAGCCAGACAATCAATCCTGGACGCGAATGACCGATTTACCCAAAGGCAGGACACTTTCCAGTAGTTTGGCCATGAATGGCAAGGGCTATATCTTATTGGGGCGTTATTGGAACGGTCCCCAAAATGGAGGTGGTTTGCTTTCTGACATTATTGAATACGATCCTGCTTCCAATGCATGGACGGGGAGAGGACATTTTCCCGGAGGAGCCAGACAGAATGCATTGGCTTTTTCCATCGGTGAAAAGGGCTATGTGATGATGGGAGAGGATGAAACTGATTTTAAAACAGATGTCTGGGTATTCAGACCATAAGCTTTCAACTATATGAGAACCAGAACTATTTTGACCATTGTCTTTTTTCTTGAAACATTATTGATTCAGGCCCAGATATCATCAGATACCATTACTTACAGCCTGAACACCAGGTTAGCCCCTGGGTCAGGTGAGTATGCGCCTTTTTTAAGTACAGCCAATCAGTTTGACCGACACAGCATCAGCCCCAACAGTATTAGTGTCTGGGGGAATATTTATAAGCAACTGAATACTGAAGCTACTTTTGACTATGGATTTGGAACAGAGTTGAATGCCAACTTTTCCAAATCAGAATCCCGTTACTTTCCAGGTGAACTTTATTTGGAAGGTAAGGCCTATTTCTTGAAAGCAACTGTAGGAATTAAAAGGAGAGTGTACGGCAACGAAGATCCTGAACTTTCGAGCGGTGGTATGATATGGTCGCGCAACAGTCGACCTTTACCAGGTATATCGATTGAATCAAACGATTATATAAATGTTCCATTTACTCATGGGTACATCGAAGTTAAAGGTGGAATGACGCATGGCTGGTTTACGGATAGCACTTTGACCACCAATACCTTGTTGCATCACAAATATGCTTATATCCGTTTGGGAGGTTCCTTTCCGGTCAATTTTAGCTATGGGATACAACATGTTTGCCAATGGGCGGGTACTTCTACCGGTTTCGGTTATGCTCCTGCAAACTGGAGTAATTTTAAAAGAATATTTTTAGCAAAAAGTGGAGATGCTTCCTCTCCTGGCACAGAGCAGTTTAATGCTTTGGGTAATCACATCATTTCGAAAAATATGGGCTTGGACGTTGATCTGAATTCGGTTAGCGTATCGCTCTACTGGCAAAACATATACGAGGACGGTCCTATTCGTTTCATGTGGCAAAACTACAATGTGGAAGATGGATTGTTCGGTGCTTCTATCAAACTTAAAAAGTTTAGACCACTCAATCGTATTGTCCTGGAATATATGTCTACAACAGATCAGAGTGGACCCTGGCACGACTTGGATGGGGTTATTTACGGAGGAGTGGACAATTATTACAACAATGGTGTTTATCCCAATGGTTGGACTTTTTATGGTATGACCATCGGCAACCCCTGGTTGACTTCCCCCAAGTACAATGAAAACGGTGCTGTAAATGTGGTGAACAATAAAGTCAGGCTTTATTATCTTGCTGGAATGGGTGGCTTAAAGGATGTTTCTTACAAGGCGACCTTGGCCTACTCCCAAAATTGGGGCTCACCTTATACTATCAATCCAGTTTGTAAACGTCAGATATCCTATCAATTACAGACTGTTACACCGTTTCGTCCGGTAAAAAATGCAAACATTACCATGGGTATTTCAGGTGATAGAGGCGGTATGTACGGTACAAATTTTGCGTTCCTGCTTGGCTTTAGTTTATCCGGGAATTTTAGTTATTGATTTATAACAAGGCATTTATCTATTTCAAATGACACATACAAGAGAAACCCAATTGCAAGCTTTTGGCCGCTTACTTGATATTCTGGATGAGTTGCGTGAAAAATGTCCCTGGGACAAGATTCAAACCAATGAAACCCTGAGACCTTTAACTATTGAGGAAACGTATGAGCTGAGCGACGCACTATTAAATAAGGATCAAGCCGATACTTGTAAGGAGTTGGGCGATCTGCTTATGCACATCGTTTTCTATGCCAGGATTGGCTCGGAGCAATCGAACTTTGATATTCAGGACGTTTGCGAACAAATCAATCAGAAGCTCATATACCGTCATCCCCATATTTTTGGCGATGTAAATGTTTCTTCGGCGAAAGAGGTAGAACAGAACTGGGAAAAGTTGAAGCTCAAGGAAAAGGACGGGAATGGCTCAGTTTTAGCCGGTGTACCTGAAGCCATGCCATCCATGATAAAAGCATTTAGGATGCAGGATAAGGCAAGAGGAGTGGGTTTTGATTGGGATCAGAAAGAGCAGGTCTGGGACAAGGTTCAGGAAGAATATACAGAATTGATGACAGAAATTGATTCCATGGACAAAGATAAGATGGAAGCAGAATTTGGTGATTTATTTTTTAGCTTAATCAATGCTGCCAGACTCTATCACATCAATCCGGACAATGCATTGGAAAGAACAAATACCAAGTTCAGGAAGCGGTTCAATTATTTGGAGGAAAAGACATTGAAGTTGGGTAAGTCTTTACATGAGATGTCACTCGCGGAAATGGATGCCATTTGGAATGAAGCAAAGAAGCAGTTGACTGATTAAATTATACAAAAAAAACGAGGCTGTCCTTTTGAGACAGCCTCGTTTTTTTTAATTTCTTTTACCCCGCTTTTCGAGATCCTGTAGTAACTTGTTTGCCCATTCCCGTTCTGCTCCGTAATATTTAAAGAGTTTTTCCGGGGTCAGGATTTTCTTGAACTTTTGATGATAGGCTTTTTCAAGTGTGGTTTCCTGAACGCGAAGATTGATCATATCATCACAGGCCTTGGCATAATCGATGATTTTTTGACCATTTGCATCTTTTTTAGCGTTTCTAAACTGAGCGGACATCGTTCGATGAAGTTTGCTTTTTTTATCCTGAAGCTCATTGTATACAGGCCAAAATGCTTGCGCTTCTTCTGTAGTCAAACCAATGCGTTCTGAATAAAAAGCTGCACGCTTGGTTTTCATTTCTTCCCAACGTTGTTTACGTGCATCGTCTTTGCTCTGTTGTGCTTGGACACCAAAGCCAGTCATGAGCAGGGTAAGAATCAAAAGTGAGGTGATTTTTTTCATTATTTCATTATTTTATGACCTAGTCGACGTTTTCAGATTCGATGTAATATTCTGTAATGCCGTAGGTCCCGACCGAATTTATTAAATAGTCTTCAGCGGTTGGTACGTATGTGGCAGCTTTCGATTTGCTTTTAACAGATAGTCCCAAGGATGAAGATGATTTATCTGATGTTATGTTCAAAACCAAGGCAACACTAAAAAGTAAAAATACAAAAATGGCCGCTACGTATAAAAAAGGTCTTACCTTTTCCATAGTTAGTAGGAGCCCAATTTTATTTTTGGTCTCTTTCTTTTCTTTTTCAAGTGCGTCTAAGCGATAATTCAGACCAACCTTAAAATCCTCAAAGTAATTTTCAGGTACGATGAAATTGCTTCTGTCACCGGTTTCTTTTAATAGTTGTTTTTCTTGTTTCATAATATCCTTTTCAAAAGTCCTCATTGATAGTTCCCGGTTCCTGTATCCCGGAAACACTCCTTAGACTATTCGGTTTTCTGAAGGTTTAATATGTTTTTTAATTTTCCAAGGCCAAAAATGCTTCGATTTTCTGTACAGCATAGTGGTATGAGGCTTTCAGAGCACCAACAGATGTACCTAAAACTTCTGAAATTTCTTCATATTTCATCTCGTTGTAGTACTTCATATTGAAAACCAACCGTTGTTTATCGGGCAAGGTAAGGATGGCTTTTTGAAGCTTTAAAACTGCTTCATCGCCTGAAAACCATGGGTCGCCTTCCAGATTCTGGACCAATGTATCTTCCAGATCTGTAAAGTTGGATTGATTTTTCTGCCGTTCCTTGTTTAGGAAGGTATACGTTTCGTTAATGGCAATTTTAAACAACCAGGTGGAAAGTCTGGAATCACCACGGAATTGCTCAATATTAGACCAACTTTTCAAGAATGTGTTTTGGAGGATGTCGTTTGCATCGTCATGGGAAAGTACCATCTTACGAATTTGCCAATACAATCGTTCGGAGTATTCGTCGACGAGCATATTGAATGCTTTACGACGTTTGCTTTCGTCACGAAGCATTTCAATGAGTTGAGCGTCTGTGGACTTTTCCATCGAATGGTCCTTATAAAAGAAATAAATAATACATGACTATCGCTGGAGCTGCCAATATAGTGCTGTCAAAGCGGTCAAGCATACCTCCATGTCCTGGAATGATCTTTCCTGAATCCTTGATACCGAGTGATCTTTTGAGCATCGATTCAACCAAATCGCCCCAAGTTCCAAAAATGACTGTTACAAGTGCAAAACCGATCCATTGGTAGATATTGAGGTAGCCAGGAAAGAAATACGAAATGGCAACGGAAGTTAAAACGGCAAAACCGACACCTCCAAAGAACCCTTCCCACGATTTTTTAGGTGAAATCCGTTCGAATAGTCTGTGTTTGCCAAAAGTAATACCTACCAGATAAGCTCCTGTATCAGAAACCCAAATTAACGCAAAAAAGGACATCAGTAGGATTGGGTTATAATCTATTGAGCCCATTTCAGCATCTGGAAATCCCAGTCGGCTTAATAGCATAAATGAAAGGGCAATATAAATTTGTCCAAAAAAGGTATAAGCGATGTCTCTAATAGCATGTTCCTCTTTGGTGTAGAGCTCCCGTATTAAAAGATAGATCATGATAAGAAACCACAATGAAATAAATTTTACCGGCAAGTTTCCTGAAAACCAAAGAAAACCTGAAACAAAAAGGAAAACACCACCTATTGTTGCCACGGGTTTATCAATCCTTGCTTCTCCATTCCTTTCCAGAATAGTATAGAATTCCCACAAAGAAAGCCCCGTTACGATTGCAAAGAGCAATGCGTAACTATAGGGGCTTAGTACAATAGAAAGAGTGATAAGGGCAATATAAACAGCGCCAGAAATAGTTCTGGTTACAAAATTTTTCATTGATCGTCTTTTTTCTCAGTTGATTCAGGTGTATGGTTCTGGGATGACTCGTTTATACCAGAAAGGACATTATCGGTATGCTCCAAAGGTAGTTCCTGCTCTGCGGCCAAAGCTGCAATAGCGTTGTCTGCATCTACTTTTTTCTGAGCTTCAATAATTTCTTCAGTACGGGATGTCCATTTACGTTTGCCAAATACCTGTTCTAAGTCTTCCGCAAAAATAACTTCACGTTCAACCAACATATCTGCCAATTTGTTGTGGCCTTTGCTATACTCAGTCAAAATTCGTTTGGCTCGGTCGTATTGTTCAGTGACCAATCCTTTGACTTCTTTATCAATGGCTTCAGCTGTTTTTTCGCTGTATGGCTTGGCAAAAGAAAATTCCTGCGAACCGGATGAATCGAAATAGCTGATGTTGTTCAGGCTTTCGCTCATACCATAATAAACAACGATAGCATAGGCTTGTTTGGTGACCCGTTCCAGATCATTCAATGCACCTGTGGAAACATTACCCAGGAATAATTCCTCTGCGGCACGTCCACCCAATGTAGAACACATTTCATCCAACATTTGATCCTTGGTGGTAAGCTGACGTTCTTCCGGAAGATACCAGGCTGCGCCCAGTGCTTTTCCGCGTGGAACAATGGTCACTTTTACCAATGGATGTGCAAATTCAAGCAACCAGCTTAAAGTGGCATGTCCTGCTTCGTGAAGTGCAATGGACCTGCGTTCTGCAACGGTTGTAATCTTATTTTTCTTTTCAAGACCTCCTACAATACGGTCAACAGCATCCAGGAAATCTTGTTTCTGAACGATGGACTTATTTTTACGGGCTGCAATTAATGCGGCTTCGTTACAAACATTGGCTATATCAGCACCTGAGAAACCTGGAGTCTGACGGGCCATGTATTCAGAATCAACTGATTCGTCGATTTTGATGGGACGAAGGTGTACATTGAATATATCACGGCGTTCGTTGATGTCTGGAAGGTCTACATTTATTTGTCTGTCAAAACGACCGGCACGAAGCAACGCTTTATCAAGGATATCAGCACGGTTGGTTGCTGCCAGTATTATGACACCACTGTTTGAACCAAATCCGTCCATTTCAGTCAATAACTGGTTCAGTGTATTTTCGCGTTCGTCATTGGCACCCATATTCGGATTTTTGCCACGGGCACGACCCACTGCATCTATTTCATCTATAAAAACAATACATGGTGCTTTTTCCTTGGCTTGACGGAACAGGTCACGTACACGTGATGCACCCACACCCACAAACATTTCCACAAAATCTGATCCTGAAAGGGAAAAGAAAGGAACATCGGCTTCTCCGGCTACGGCTTTGGCTAATAATGTTTTACCTGTACCAGGAGGGCCTACGAGCAAAGCGCCCTTCGGTATTTTACCACCTAGTTCGGTATATTTTGAAGGACTTTTCAGGAAGGCTACAATTTCTTCTACTTCTGTTTTGGCTTCTGTCAAACCAGCTACATCCTTGAATGTGATGCGGTTTTCTGCACCCTTATCGAACAGTTGTGCTTTGGATTTACCGACGCTGAATACGCCACCGCCACCACCGCCACCGGCTGATCCACCGGACATCCTTCTCATGATGAATATCCACAGTCCAATCAGGAGTACAAATGGTAAAACGTTGACAAGAATGGACATGAGTATGTCCTGACTCTTTTTGTAGGTAACATTACCTTTGAAGCCATATTCTTCCTTGGCTTTCTTTTCGAAAACGTCAAATCGGTCAGCAGAGGGTATAGTCGATGTGACTTTGCTACCTTTAGGCTGCGGAGTTTCTTTGCCGAAGACAGAGACAAGTGCACTATCTTTTATGTAAGCTTCAGCTATATCTTTGTTTGATTGAACGACAATATTTTGTACCCAGCCGTTTTTGACATACTGTTCAAATTCTGTCAATGATACTTCTTTGGGGGTATCTTTGTTGCTGAAAAAAGATACAGCCAGAATTCCGGCAAAAATCAATCCATAAATCCAGTAAATATTAAATTTTAACTGAGGAGGTTTATTGTCTTTTTTCAGAGGTTTCTTTTCCATATTAAAAAAATATAATCGTTTTGATCCGGAAAAAGTCCGGACTATAAGTATTCTGCATAAATCATTCCAAATCGGGGATGCCTGTCAAAATGGCATCAGACCAAAGGTGTTCCAAGTCATAAAAGGATCGGGTTTCACGTTCAAATATATGAACCATGACATCTCCGTAATCCATTGCAACCCATAAAGCGTTGTTTAAACCATCTACAGCAAAGGGTTTCTCATTTATATGTTCTCTGACGTAAACTTTTACTGAGTCTTCGATGGCTACTATCTGAGTGTTTGATGATCCTTCACAAATGACAAAGTATCGGCAAATTGCATCCAGTTTTGTCATATTAACCAGCGTGATTTTTTTTCCTTTTTTTTCTTGAATACCTTCTACAATAGTTTGTACCAGTACTTTTGTCTCGTCCATATTCGTTGTTTTATCGTCTAACAAGATGCCTCAATAAAGAGTTCATAGTATCGACACAAAGATACATTGAATTTGTTAATTTATTGGACTCAATGGGTGGTTCATAGCATGTTATAAATCATTAAATAATGCATACGTTCCTAATTTTTATAAGTGAGCCATTTCCACAACTCTTTGTAGCTTGGTTTCTTCCCATACATCAGTATACCAGTCCTATAGATCTTGGAAGCCACCTTGGTGGTGAGTAAAAATGTAACGACCAACAAGCTAAAAGATACTAAAAGTTGCCAAAATGGTACACCATAGGGTAATCGGACCATCATGACTATGGGTGAAGTGAATGGTATCATGGAGCACCACATGGCCAGTGGCCCATTTGGATTGGAAGCACTGTACATTCCTGCATAGAGTGCAAAAAGTACGACCATGGTGAGTGGCAAGATAAACTGAGATGCTTCTTCCTGGTTATCGATAGCGCTGCCAACGGCTGCAAAAAGCGATGCATACAACAAGTATCCACCCAGAAAATAAAGGATGAACCAGAAGAATATTTCTCCCAGATTGATGTTGGATAGCATATTCAGGACTTCTGCTATTTTTGGTTGAGTATCTGTTTCGGCATCAGTAGAGTACTGACTTCCTGTTGTTTGTAGCCCGTTCATATTGGCCGGATGAATACCTTGCTGTGAAATGACGACTTCTTTGCCCAATTCTTTCATTCGTTCCGGCGACATTGATTCTTTCACGATAAAGGAGGTAACGCCTACGATTCCTAAGATAAGGACCACCCATAGAAATACCTGTGTCAGCCCGACCATAGCAATACCAATGATTTTCCCCATCATCAGCTCAAAAGGTTTTACCGAGGATACAATCACTTCGACAATGCGGTTTTGCTTTTCCTCGATTACTCCATTCATGACCATGGTACCATAAGCGAAAATGAATATATAAATGACCATGGTGCAGATTAGGCCGATAATCATCGCGAGCATGGATGAACTTTCCTTTTCCACACCGTTTTCATCCCATTTTATGGTATTGACTGATATCTGTGTATTGGATTCTTCTATGATCTTTTCCAATCCAGGAATCTGGTACGATTTAATTTTGTCATCTCTGGTCAGTTCCTTCAATTGATTGTCGATATTGGCTTTCAGTTCCAGTTCGATTTGTTTTTTGGAATACAGAGCCACCTGACTTGCATTAACATTCAAATCGCCATTGATGACCAGATAGGCATAGGCACTTTCGTTGTCGTTCGCATTTTTCTTGTAGCTATCAAGAGATTCTTTTGCGACAATGAAATGGAATTGTTTGTTGCTTTCAAGTCGGTTTAGGTATAGACCAGATTTGTCTGAAACGGCAATTCTCTTCTCTGTTGAGTCTTTGACCGATGAAAGTAAAAGGGGCACAGTAACAAGTGCAGCAAAGAGGATAGGGGTCAGTAAGGTCAGGATAATAAAGGTCTTTTTCTTGACACGACTCAGGTATTCTCGTTCTATAATCAGTCCTAATTTACTCATTGTTTTACGGTTTGAATGAAAATATCGTTCATACTGGGTATTTCTTCCTGGAAAGATGCTATCTCAAATTTTTCTGAAAGTTCGTTGAGTAAGACACCGGTCCGGATCTCTGCTTTCTTTTGAATCCGTAAATTCAACTTGTTGTTGAGGACTTCTTGTGAAAGTATATCGTAGTTAGTGCCTATTTTATTGGTCTGATCTGTGGTATAAGCTATTACGCGGAAAATGCCTTTGGAATAATTTTGCCTGATGTCATGGACATTGCCTTCAAGAACAACCTTGGATTGGTTGATTAGGCTGATTTCATCGCATATTTCTTCGACGGATGCCATATTGTGGGTGGAGAAAATAACGGTTGCCCCTTTCTGTTTAAGCGAAAGGATCTCTTCTTTAAGTAATTGAGTATTGAGGGGGTCAAAACCGCTGAAGGGTTCATCAAAGATCAACAGTTTGGGTTCGTGCAAAACAGTGATGATAAATTGCACTTTTTGTTGCATACCTTTGGATAGCTCTTCCAGCTTTTTGTTGCTCCAGGACTCAATCTCGAACTTCTCAAACCAGTATTTAAGCCTGATTTTGGCGTCGGTCTTGCTTAGTCCTTTAAGTCTGGCCAGGTATAAGGCTTGCTCACCAACCTTCATCTTTTTGTAAAGTCCTCTTTCTTCTGGCAAATATCCAATTTTTGCGATATCCGTAGACTGTAATGGGCGACCTTCCCAAAAGACTTTTCCACTATCCGGAGCGGTGATGTTGTTGATGATTCTGATCAGGGTTGTTTTTCCTGCGCCGTTTGGTCCCAGCAAACCGTAGACTTGCTGTTCAGATACTTTAATGCTTACATCATTTAGTGCCAAATGATTTGCATAAGCTTTAACAATGTTTCTTGCTTCAAGAGGGTACATATTCTAAGTATTGATGAGGTTAACGGACAACGATTCGTTCGCCCAGGTTTTTTGCCAGATCTTTCTTGATTTCCAGTATTTCCATCAGACTCTTTGTCAGTCTCATGATTTCATCATCGTTTTTATCTTGTTGAGCTTTTTTCAGTTCTTCTTCAACCACTTGTGTACGTTGCTGAATGATGGCATTTTTCAGGTCAACCAAAACATGAGGTATGAGTATATCCAGTTTATCCTGATCTTTTTCAATAGCCTGGTAACGGGAATGAATTTTGCTTAGTTCATAGGGTTCACTCAGCAAATCAGCCGTAAGTAAGCTAATTTCTGAGTCGCGGTGGTTTAGAAAATGGCGTTCAGCCCTAAATCCGTTCTTTTTTACTTTTACACCTGCTTCTTTTAGGATTTTATCATACAAGGGGTTTTTTAAACTGATCTGGTCTCCTTCAAGGTCAGCAATGACGTATTCTGTCACTGACACTTTGCGGGTTGTTCCGTCTTCAGCTTCTTCTACGCCAAGTTCAAAACCTCCAAAACGAATAATGAGCTTGATGATGTTGCGTTCGAAAAGGTCAAATTTGTCTTTTGCCGGATTACCTTGAATGACTTTCCTTGCAGGATTTGAATTCTGGGCCGTTGCTTCTCCGACAGGAAAGGAAATATTTCCGGAAAAGTATTCTTCGCTGGGCGGAGGTGCCATACCCGGATCCATAGGAGGTGGAGGTAGATTTCCAGTATTGGGTGTAGGATAGTTATTCTGTTTATAGGAATTCGAACTGGTGTTTGTGCCTCTGGAAAAACCACTTTGATCGGCAATACGCTTTTGCTGTTCTCTTTGTATTTGATTGTAACGTTTCTTATTGACTTCTGTCTGTAAAAGCGTTTCGTCGAAATCCAATTGACGGCTGCATTCTTTGATGTAAATAGAGCGGGTAATGTCATCACCTATAAGTGAGATACTTTCGACCAGATCCTGAATCAGGTTGGCCCTTTTGATCGGGTCATTTCCTGCATCTTTTAGCAGGATGGTGGTCTTGAACCGGATAAAATCGGTTTCGTTTGCATTGATATATGCCGTGAATTCAGTGGCACTTTGTTTTTTTGAGTAGGAGTCAGGATCCTCCCCGTCGGGAAGCAACAAAACTTTGATGTTCAGGCCCTCTTCCAGTAAAAGGTTTATACCTTTAAGGGAAGCTTTGATACCGGCAGCATCTCCGTCATACAATACGGTTACATTTTTGGTAAAACGGTGTATCATTCTGATCTGGCCGTGTGTCAATGCGGTACCTGAAGAGGCCACCACATTTTCAATACCTGCCTGATGCATGGAAAGAACGTCTGTATAACCTTCCACCAAAAAACATTTATCGTATTTGGCAATGGCTTGCTTAGCAAAATACATGCCATACAGTTCATTGCTTTTATGATAGATCTCTGATTCCGGGGAGTTGACGTATTTGGCTGCCTTTTCTTCTTTTTTGAGGATGCGACCACCAAATGCGACCACTTTTCCCGATAGGGTAAGCACTGGAAACATGACTCTGGCCCTGTATCTGTCATGCAATTCACCATTGTCGTAAGCCAATGAGAGTCCTGTCTTTAACAGGTAATCCTTTTGGTAGCCTTTATTAATAGCTTCTCGGGTCAAGGCATCCTTTTTTTCCAGACTAAATCCAAGCTGAAATTTCCGGATGATGTCCTCCCTGAATCCACGTTCCCGAAAATAGCCCATACCCAGGGATTTTCCGTCAATATTTTCGTGAAGGGTCCGGACGTAATAGTCACGGGCAAATTCGTTGAGAATAAACATGCTTTCCCGATCGTTCTTGACTTGCTGCTCCTCGGGACTGAGTTCTTTTTCAACGATTTCGATGTTGTATTTACGAGCTAGAAATTTGAGTGCGTCGTAATAGGTGAGTTGTTCGTGTTCCATAATGAAATGCACCACGTTTCCGCCTTTGCCGCAACTGAAACATTTACAGATCCCTCTGGTAGGCGACACGCTGAAAGAGGGGGTCTTATCGTCGTGAAATGGGCAAAGTCCAATATAATTAACGCCTCTTTTACGAAGCGTGACAAAATCGCCCACAACTTCTTCTATGTGGGCTGCATCCAGGATGCGGTCTATGGTGTTCTGATCAATCATTCCTCAAAAAAATACACTAAAATCTGGACGAAGGTAATAAACTAAACGCAAAGTTCAATATGAATTTAGGTTAAACAATTTATCATACTTACATCTATCAAAATCCTTTTAGTACCTTTGTGGGACATCTTTCAATCAATAATATGTCTCAACTCCCGAAAGATAAATTATTCACCAGAAGCTTTATTTTTGCCTGTATTGGTAACTTTCTGCTTTTCATGGGATTTTATCTCTTATTGCCTATTCTTCCTTTGTATCTGATCGATACATTTCATTCCTCCAAATCTGAAGTTGGTGTTGTTTTGGCATGCTATACCGTTGCTGCACTTGCAGTCAGACCTTTTTCAGCCTATTTGGCCGATAAGTTCAACAGAAAGCCTTTATATTTATTGGCATATGCCTTTTTTGTTGTTGTTTTCATCAGCTATCCTCTCATGGAATTGTTGCTGTTGTTTGCATTGATGCGTGTGTTGCATGGATTTGCTTTCGGAATGGTCACAACTGCAGGTAATACCCTTATAGTCGATATATTACCCTCCTCCAGGCGTGGAGAGGGTTTGGGCTATTTTGGAATTGCCAACAATCTGGCCATGGCTATTGGTCCTATGATAGGCTTGATGTTGCATGAATCAACAGGTTCATTTAATATAATTTTTTACTCAGCTTTAACGAGTGGCGTGGTGGGTTTCTTATTTGCCAGTCAGATTATAACACCCCAAAAGTTACAGACGGTCAACGAGCCCTTGTCTTTGGATCGTTTCCTACTAATAAAAGGGTTAAGAGCCGGTTTTTGTTTGTTACTCATGGCCATTCCTTACGGCATAACGACTTCGTATGTTGCACTCTATGCGCAAGAGGCGCATCTGAAGGGTAGTATGGGCTTGTTTTTTTCTCTGATGGCTGCCGGTATGATGATATCCAGAACTTTTTCAGGTACCATGGTTGATAGAGGGAAGATTCCTCAAGTTATTACCTATGGAAACATCATTGTCACTATCGCCTTTTTCCTCTTTGCTGCTTTGGGGCTTTATTCCACAAACAATCTCGTCTTTGCCTCTATCATGCTTTATGTGGTAGCCTTTCTTTTGGGGGTGGGGTATGGAATGATATTCCCGGCTTATAATACGCTTTTTGTCAATTTGGCTCCCAACAGTCGAAGAGCCACCGCCAGTTCTACCTATCTGACCAGTTGGGATGTGGGGATAGGATTCGGTCTGGCTTTTGGGGGAAGTCTGGCTGAGGTAAGCGGATTTCCTTTTACCTTTTTTATTGGTGCTTTGTTGGTCATGGTTTCCACTATTGTTTTTGTGACTGTAGCCACACCACATTATACCAGGAACAAACTTCGTTAAGTTGTTTGAAACAGCGAATTTACAAGGCTGTTGTAGGTCCTCATATTATTGCATTTTTTAAACGCTTTGGCGAGTTTTGGTGTATCTGGAAACGACATATAGAGGTATTCCCAGAGTTCTTTCATTTTGAGTAGGATTTGCATATCACCCCCCGTGTAGGATTGGTTATAGTCCTCTAAAAGAGCATCGTGAAATAATTTTAACCGCTTCTTGTCAAAAACAGGTTCACCCTTAATGATACTTTCAGCTAAAAATGGGTTTTCCGCAAGACCTCTTCCAATCATGCAATTGCCTTCCTGAATCATTGGGTCGTTCCAGTTGCAAATGTCTCCATTGTATATGACCGGTGCTTTTAACTGTGAGGCATATTGTTTGTAAATTTCACGATCCGCTTCTCCTCTGTACAATTGTTTGCCGACTCTGGGGTGAAGTATGATTTCAAAAAGTGGGTATTTATTCAGAATAGGTACGATTTGTTCGAATTCTTGTGTTGTGTGTAGACCTAAGCGGGTTTTTACCGACAGGTGAACGGAGAGGTTATTGAATAGTTTATCCATGATTTTTTCCACCAATTCGGGATGTGGCAGTATACCAGAACCCATTTTTCTGGAAGTGGCCGTACCTTGAGGGCATCCCATGTTGAAATTGATTTCATCTGCACCTTTTTCCTGAATTCGCTGGCACAAGACCAATAAACGTTCAGGATCATTGCCCATTACCTGTGGAATGGTTTTTATACCTGTTTCGAAGGTCATTTCACGAAAGGTTCTTTCTGTATAAACATCTTCACCGTGTGTGATGATGAAAGGGGTAAAGCATTTGTCGATGCCGGTGAAATGTTGCGCAAATATTTTTCTGTAATGAGTGTTGAAAAGACCCTGCATAGGAGCCATATAGATAGCCATAGGTGACATGTTTTTAGTTAGTGCAAATATACACTTTTATCCCATTAGATGTCGTTCGTGACAAAGTCAGACTTCTGGAGCTTGATAAATTTCCAGTTCAACTATGGATGCAACTTCGGAATTTGCTCTTAAACCTTTCTTGATAAAAACCCTGAAAAATCTGGCCCAACATGCTTCAAAAGTTCTGTCAGTACTGCTGGCTGTATTGCATTGTACTAAATCAACATCAATCCATGTCATACCATCCTGACTGGCTTGAAGCAGGTACTCTGTATTTACAAAATTAATGACAGGCCAACCTGCAACTGGCAGATGACGTACTACCCATCGGTTTGCCAATGACGGCTTGCCTAGATCCACACATAACCAACACGGTACAGTGTTACTTTGCCATCGGCTAAATGGGCTTACCACTCCATCAACTGCTTTTGAGGGCGTATATGGATACGTAATATTACTAGCCGTTGCCGACTTATTCAATGCTAAATTTTCCATCCTTTTATTTTAATTATAACATTATATAAAAATGTATATAGAAAAGGGGCAGTCTATCTTGTATGAAATTACTTAAAATGAAATGACGCATCCTGAGTTTTCAGGTTGAAATTAAAATAAAGAAGGTTATGAATAGCAGTGTGCATTTCATAATTGGTGATACTATTTTGACAAGGTAATCAGTGAAAAACTACATTAACACATTTATTTCGTTGAATGAATCAACTGGTATGTTTTTGGAGAGTTTACAACCTGAAATAAATGGTAATATTACGAGAATAAAATCGCGACAATATACATTAAAATAATATTACATCCAAATCATGCGTGTAAAATCTATTATTAAAAATGAATCCATTACCTTTGTCTTGTTTTACAAAAATTGATAGGATTATATAATAAAGCAGATGGTAAAAAAAACAGATTTTATACTACGTAAAGGGGAAGACTTTATTCCTTTAATTCAATTGTTGAAAATTGAGAATATCGCCAGTTCAGGTGGAGAGGCTCAGGCTATGGTTTTGAGCGAGAATGTCCGTTTAAACGGAGAAATAGAGTTAAGAAAACGTGCCAAGATACGTGTAGGTGACGTTGTGACTGCTTTCGGTGTTGAAGTCACCGTGATTGCTGAATAATTTTAAACTAAAATTGTAATATGTTGCGTAAATGGTTGCTTAGTACGCTGGCTGTTATTTTGCTGGCTTATCTTTTACCCGGAATACATGTGCTCACTTTTTGGGTTGCACTTTTGGTTGCATTGGTGCTTGGAGTGTTAAATACTGTGGTTCGTCCCATCCTTCAAATATTAACCATTCCAGTGACGTTTTTCACCTTAGGGTTATCCTTATTGTTGATTAATGTGCTAATGGTGTATCTGACGGTATTTATTGTTGACGGTTTTCACGTTGACAATTTCCTTTGGGCACTGGCCTTTAGTGTTGGTCTCTCTATTGTTTCGAGTATTTTGAATTTCTTGTTTGGGAAAAAGTAGGCCTGCTTCTGATCCCCGGTAAAAGCAGGCCTTGAAAGTTACAAAGTATATTTCAATCCTGCCCGGAAAAATCGTCCAGGTTGCATCAGTCCTCCGAAATCGGCGTAACGGACATTCAACAAATTAGTAACATCGGCATAAAGGCCGATGTTTTTTTTGTTCCAGGCCAGACGGAAATCGGTGAGTGAATAGGGTTGATAGTTCTTTGGTTGTTTACTAATGAAGTCGGTATAATTGCCTGCCCGGTCTTGCCAGCAAATATTCCAGGTACCATTTAGTTTACCTGCCATTTTGCTTTCAAATAGGCGGTGTTCCAAGTGCATATTTACTTTGTGCTTTTGGTAATCCAATGCATATTTGGAATCGAAACCATCCGCACTTTTATCTAAATGCAGTACAGATCCACTTAGGCTAATGTATTGAAGAAAACCATTATTAAAACGATATTCAGCTTTCATATTTCCACCTAAAGCATTGATTGAAGTCAAATTCCGGCTTTCCCATTTGGTGGAATCTGGTACTTTTACCCAATCAATCACGTTTTTTCCCTCACGGTAAAAGGCAGAAACGGAGGCTTTAAAACCTTGAACTTTATAGTTAAGTCCTACCTCGTAAGTGGTTGATAATTCGGGTAATAAATTTGGATTACTGTTTTGTGTCGCACTCTTATAATAGAGGTCTGTGAAAGTAGGAAGTCTGGTTGCTTCGTTTAGATTAAAGAACGCATTCAACGAAGAATTTAGTTCATATTCCATATCTACTCCACCATAAATGGTACTCCCAAAACCACTATTATAATTGCCAGTAATACCTGTTGAAAGATGAAATGGACCCCAGAAGACCATTTGATCGGTGAAGAATCTGCAATTGGTTCTGTTCTTTTCTTTGGTAAAAACGGCCTCTTTATCCAGAAAATCTTTTTGGTTTTCAGCCATACTTTCTCCAAGAACATTACTGAAAATATGTTCATTTCGAACCTCGATTCCAACAGTTGTTTTTCCCATGGGTGTTAAATGAATCGCTTTAAAAAAACCACCAGTCACATCTGTTTGATGATAATTATGACCTGTATACCAGCTTGCAGCATTTTCCATGTTTCTGAATAGCTCAAAGCGGTCGTGGTGTTGGCGTTCGTAAATCTGAGCCTGCCAATTTGTTTTGCCTTTGGTTATTTCCCAGTTTAGGGATGAAAGTAAGGTTTTTGTGCGTTCAAACTGTGATGGGTAAGCGAAGCTGTAGAAACTGTTGGCTCCAAAAGCTTTTTGCTGATACCCTAACTGTAGCTGAAAGGTTCCAAGATTTCGACTTTGAAGAACAGCTAGAACATGGCTGTTAAAAAGTGTATAGTCGGTGTTCTTTGTATAGCCATCGCTTTGTTTTTGAGAAGCGGATCCCCCCAATATCCATTGTCCTTTCTTCAGTGTTCCTGATGCAGAGATGTTCTTTTGACCAAAACTTCCGGTTCCGATTTCCAGGTAGCCCTGTTTAGAAGGACTTGTTGGGTTTGGTGTGGTGATGATATTGATGGCTCCGCTGAATGCGTTTGGTCCCCAGATGCGGGATCCTGAACCTTGAAGAACTTCGATGCGTTGAATTTGTTGCAGATTGACCGGTATGTCGAGACTGTAGTGACCGGTTTGCGGATCGGTGATATTGACACCGTTCAAGAGAATCATGACTTGATCGAAAGAGCCGCCGCGGATGCTTAAGTCGGCCTGAACACCATCTGAACCTCTTTGCCTGACATCTATGCCGGCAATTTGTTCTAAAATGTCATCGATGCTGTGGACGGGTGACGCCGCAATTTCTCTTTGATCCATTACGCTGATAGTACGCGCCAGCCCGGATCCAAACTTGAGCGCGTTTTCGGTTATTTCTACCTCGTCCAGGTTCACCTCTTGGGTTATGTGTGTGCTGTCTGACTGTGCGAAAACGGCTTGGTACTCCTGTTGTACGAGGGTACAACTAAAAGTGACAAAGCCAATTTTTACAACTTTATTCAGACTTGCAAACACTGAATAGCCTTTGCGTGACCATCTCCGGAAGCAGATTACCGGAATGTGTGTGTTGGAATTCATAAATGTTTACTTGTTTTTGACTAATAAAAATTGATTATTGATGCAATTGGGGATCTCATTAATATAATGCGTGACATAGATCAGTGTTTTGTCCGGATCTTTACAAAAGTTTTCAATTATTTCCTTTGCTTTCAATTTATTGGTTACGTCGAGTCCATGCAAGGGCTCATCCAGGATAAGTAGGGCAGGATTTTTAACAAAGGCCCTGGCTAAAAGGCATAAACGTTGTTCGCCCGATGAAATGTTCAGGAATGATTTGTTCCTTAGATGGTCTATTCCAAAGATTTTCATCCATTTCTCGCAAGATGCCAGTTGTTCCGAGCTGCATTTACGATAAAGTCCAATGGTGTCAAAAAGTCCCGAGCCTACAATGTCAATACAGGGTACATTTTTCAGGTAATAACTGTGCATTTCGGGAGAAACGTATCCTATGTGTTTTTTGATATCCCAGATACTTTCACCAGATCCGCGCTTTAGATTAAAAAGTCGTATGTCGTTGGCGTATGATTGAGGGTTATCTGCACATATCAGGCTTAATAAAGTGGATTTACCAGCTCCATTTGGACCTAGCAAGGCCCACTTTTCTCCACGTAAAACCGTCCAGTTCAAGTCTTTCAGGATAGTACGCTTGCCATAACCAATGTGGACTTTGCAAAGCTGTACGACCTTGTCATGGCTGATATTTCCAGTTTCATCGAGACTATCCGATGCAAAGTCTGCTTGCGTATATTTATGGAATGAATGTTCTTTTTGAACGCTTTGTTTGAGGGGAAAGAGGTTGTTTTGAAGGGTGAAATCGGCTAAAAAATTCGTTCGACTTAAAGTCTTACTTAAAGTCCTGTCGTTTATGGGCAAGACATGAGTGACGCTATCTGGAATATCAGCAGGGTTTGAGAGTACAAAAATCAATTGAAGTCCTTCCAAACTGATCAGACTTTCCAACACTTCATTCAATTGGTCACGGGAATGTGCATCCAGTCCAATGAAAGGGTTGTCCAGTATCAGGATTTTGGGCCTGGTCATTAATGTTCTTACTATCAGGAATTTTCGGAGTTCGCCACTGGATAATTGGATTAATCTACTTTGAAGCAAGCTTTTGACTCCAAATAGTTTAAGTATCCTATCTGAATAGGCTTTATCTGAGTGTATTTGCAACAAATCACTGATGAGTGGAGATTCCTCTGCTTCCTGAGAATTCCAGCGTTGCTGGTAGGTGGAGGTGGAGTAATCATGTGATAAACTGGAAATGTCACGAAAAGCCATTGACTTGATGGCGTCTGAAACTTTGACACCTGTTTCATCAAAAAGTGGATACGCTCTGGTACCTGAACGCAAGGCATATTTTCCAGTGAGTGTATCGATAAAAACTGTTTTACCCGAACCGTTTGGCCCGATTACAGCCCAGTTTTCACCAGATTGTATCTGCCAATTGATCGGTTCAGAAAACTGAACATCAGAGTGTCGCAACACCACTTCGTTCAGTTGAATCAATGTATTCATGCTTATTATTTAGCTGGCTCCCAGTAACACATTTTTGGTGAAACAATGGCACCTGTTGTTTTAAGTTGCTTCATGGCTTTGTCCACTTCTTTGCGGTCAAGGCCTGTCAATTCTACAATTTTTCCTGCATTTACAGGGGCTCCTGCTTGCTTCATAGCTTCAAGGACTTTTTCTACTGTTTCCATACTTGTTTTTATTTAATTGGTGAATTTTTAAAAAAGTTTAATCACACCCATTGTTATATAAATCCATACCAAATAACGCAGAAATTTGCCAATCAGCATGGTTGTGGCAGTTATCCAGACATTTGCACGCATATATCCAAGTGAAACGGCCAATAAGTCACCAATAATGGGGACAAAGGTGAAAAAGGCCATATAAGCACCTTTCCCATTTAAAAAACGAATCGCTTTTTGCATTTTTACGTCCGATACGCCCAGGTATTTTTCAATCCACTCAATTTTACCGAGGTGACCCAGATAATAGCAGGACATACCGCCCAAAAAATTACCTGCCGTAGCCGCAATCAAGCAACCGTAAGTGTTGGAACCTACCGCTAGTAGGGCACTAAGTACAAATTCTGAGCTAAAAGGTAAGATACTACCGGCCAGAAAAGTGGCGATAAATAAGCCCAAATAGCTCCATTCGATGAGTGTCTGCATATATCTATTGAAAACGGTAAAATTCAAGTTCATCGTTGATACTCTCATTGAGTTCCAGCGTTGCAAAGGTAGCCATAGTAACGCGAACATTTGCTTCCAGAATAAGTAAATTGCTTCCCTGTTCCAAAAAATCGATACCCAAAAAACCCGTATAGTCCTTGAAGAGAGGGTCTAGACATTCTAAAGCAGTGGAAATCCTTTCACGCACAAATGCTGCTATACTGGCTGTTTTTTTCATCAACCCACCTGCATAATTCTTTTTGAAGATGATTTTCATCTCGGAATATCCGAAAACGGTGTAATTTCCCTGTCCATGACGAAACACTTGCACACTTCTGGGTTCACCTTCCATTGCATCTTCCCTGAACCATCGGGCTGGATATTTACGGCTTGGAAGCTTCATGGCGGTGCGGTCTGAGGCATGGAAAGTGGCATAACCACCAGCTCCGAACTCCCGTTTGAAGAAACAATCTTCGGTTTCATCGAATGGATAGTTTTTAGGGTCTATGATTTCCCATCTTGGAGTCAGATTTCCCAATAACTGTTTTTGTGCCAGTTTGTTGTTATAGGTCATGAAATCTGAGTAGTTGTAATTGATATGCCAACCTTTTTCAAATGCCAGAAGGTCGGCTTCCGGATGAGGTACAGCAACAAATAAACGGTCAATTTCAACCGGTAAAACCACTTCTTTTAGTCTGGAATACAGCGAAATTCTCGGATCTCCAGAAATGGAAGCTGTCCATAATATGTTGCGCAATAAGTCTGTATGTTTCACCGCATATTGGTTGACGAGGATATTTTGTCCGAGTAAGATGTTGGTCAATAAATTTTCACACGACACGATGTATCGGTGTTTACCCAGGCATTCGTCCAAAATGCTTCTGGGATCAAAGGTGTATAAGGTTTCCTTGTTGGAAAGCATTGGGATGTCAGCTACACAAAGATCCTGAAAAAGTATCATGCTTACGTATTCAAATGAGTCTGTAAAGATACGGACTTGTTATTCGATATTTTTGTGTCATATCCCATCAAATTTGTCTAAAATTTGGATAAATAGAAAAAGTTGATGAATTTTGCAGATATACAAATTAAAAAACATGGAAAATACGTCATTTAAGGTATACCCTTACCGTTGGGTGGTCCTAGCAGTTTTTATGCTAATTATTGCGGCCAATCAGCTGCTTTGGATAACATTTGCCCCCATAACCACAGAAGCGGTTCGCTATTTTGGAGTTTCAGACATCCAGATTGGTTTGTTGTCCATGTGTTTTATGGTCGTATTCATCGTATTTTCTATCCCTGCATCCTGGATTATAGACAAGTACGGTATTCGTGTTGGTGTAGGAATAGGCGCTTTATTTACAGGTCTGTTTGGACTTATGCGCGGTTTGATTACTGAAGACTACAACTCCATTTTGTTGTCTCAAATAGGCATAGCCGTGGGGCAGCCATTTTTGCTCAATTCTATAACCAAACTGGCTGCCAGATGGTTCCCAATGCGTGAAAGAGCTACGGCATCAGGCCTCGGTACGCTCTCTATGTATGTCGGTATTTTTGGCGGAATGGTCATGACGCCCTATTTGACGTCCAAAAATGGTATAGAAGGAACACTGTACATTTATGGTATTTTTGCAGCAATAGCAGCCCTTATTTTCTTGATATTTGTGAAGGAAAATCCACCAACTGCTCCATGTCGTCCCGATCAGGAAGAACGTTCTCTGGTTTTGGACGGACTCAGAAATATATTCAAAAAGCGGGATTTCAATTTATTGCTGATTATCTTTTTCATCGGTCTGGGTATTTTCAATGGAGTCACTACGTGGATTGAAAACATCATGACACCTAGAGGCTTTACCACTATTGAAGCAGGAACGGCTGGCGGAGTGATGATTTTATCGGGTATAATGGGCGCTTTCATTATGCCGGTGCTCTCCGATTATTTTCATCGAAGAAAACCATTCATCATTTTGGCTATCATTGGTGCAACTGTGGGATTGGCGGGTTTTGCTTTTGGCACGAGTTACTGGATAGTGATGTTTTCTGGAGCAATCCTCGGATTTTTCCTGTTAAGTTCTGGCCCAATTGGCTTTCAATATGGTGCTGAAATCACCTACCCGATATCAGAAGGTACATCCAATGGTTTTCTCCTAATGATGGGACAGATTTCTGGAATCGGCCTTATTTTTGGTATGGATTTTTTTAAATCGAAAGAAGGGTCTATGACAAATGCCATGATCATTTTGCTTTCTTTAATGATTTTGGCCGTACTGCTATCTCTTATGCTCAAAGAATCAGATATCCTTCATACCGATAAAAATGACTAAAAAGGACTATGATATCGATAAAAGAAATATGATTAAAATCATTGTCCTTTTATGCCTTATTACTGCTGTTATCCTTAGTTCGTATTATCGGAGTGAAAGGAACTCTGTTCGAAATTTAAAGGAAAAATCCCTTAAAACGGTTGCCGATTTTAAAATAGATCAAATTTCAGCGTGGTATGTTGATGAAATGATAGATATTGATTTGATTTCAAAGGATGAAGTACTTTCTGAATTGATCGGTATTTATCTAAAAACAAAAAGTGATGTCGATAAAGTACATTTAATCAAATATATCAATCGAATTAAAACCGAACATTTATATTCCGATATAATATTGATAAAAATGGATGGAGATCTTTTGGTTTCCACCCAAAATCGATTGATTCAACCTGATCCCACTGCCATTGAATTTCTTAAAGAAGCTATTTCTCAAAATATTTCTCTCAATTCCGATTTCTTCAAATCCGTAGATGGAAAGGTCTATATTGATTTTATCGCGTCTGTAAAAGATAATGACTTTAAAAACCTGGTTGGTTTGATTTGCAGAAAGGATCCGGATGTTTTTCTAAACCCTCTTATAAAAAACTGGCCTACAACAAAGAATACGGCTGAAACCTATCTGGTTAAAAAAGCATTGAATGGAAAAACATATACCTATAGACCCAATCTCAATTACCAGAAAGACATGGCTTGCTGGCGAAAAATGTCGGAGAATGATCAAATATCTAATCTGGCGGCTGTTGACCATACAGGTGTTTACTATGGAGTAAATGAAAATAATGTTTCAATTTGTTCATACATTTCTCCAATACCCCACACACCCTGGAAGATTGTATTAAGAGCCAATAAATCGGAACTATTCAAAGAGCTCTACGACAATATGGTTAAGGTCGTGTTTATATCAATCTTGTTGATATTGGTCTGTGTTGGTGGTATTTCAATTATCTACAGACGTCGCAGAGAAAAATATTTAACGGACCTTCTGGATAAAGAAACAGATGTTCGGCAATATCAGGAAAGATTCAATAGAACCATCGATATTCTTGGTGAAGGAGTTTGCCTGGTTAAAGCTGACGATCATACCATTATGCTGACCAATCTTAAAATGGATGAAATGTTTGGCTATGAAAGGGGTGAACTAACCGGCAAAAATTTATCCGTTCTTTTAGCTTTGAAGGACAAAACACAGACTGAAGTTATCCATGAAATAATTACGTCTCTGGAAGAAAATAAAATGCTGGATTCCGAGTTTTTTAATGTTCGAAAAGATGGTACCAACTTTTGGACGACCATTCGCGTAAACACGATGTCCCACGATAAGTTTGGACCCGTATGGATTGGAGTGGTACATGATATTACCGGGCAAAAGGAATATGAATCCAAACTGATTGCTGCCAAAGAAAAAGCGGAAGACAGTGAGCGTCTCAAATCTGCTTTTCTAGCAAATATGAGCCATGAAATCAGAACTCCTTTGAACGGTATAATTGGTTTTTCACAACTTTTAAATGAAGAAAACCTCGGTAAAGAGGAAATTAAAAGCTATTCCGGTTTTATTGTAGAGGGTGGCACTCGTTTGCTGGCACTTCTAAGTAACATTTTGAATATCTCCAAGATAGAATCAGGTACAGAATCCCTTTTTGTAAGCCAATTTAATGTCAATGATTTGATGAGGAGTATTTTCAATCAATTCCTTTTTGAAAGCAAAGAATTATTAATTGATTACAAAGTGAATTTGCCGGATGCATCAGAAGAAGTTCAAATGAAAACGGATATGGTAAAGTTGAGGCAGATACTAACAAATTTCTTGAGTAATTCTTTTAAATTCACTAAATTTGGACATATTGAGTTTGGCTATACATTGACTGAAACTGAAATTGTTTATTTTGTCAAAGATTCAGGCATTGGTATTGAAGCTCAGATTATTGAGCGTATCTTTGAACGATTCTATCAAGCAGACGATTCCTTTTCAAGCGGAAACGAGGGCGCTGGACTAGGATTGGCCATTTGTAAAGGTTTTACTACTTTATTGAAAGGTGAAATCCGGATAGAATCCACACTGGGTAAGGGGTCCGTCTTCTATCTGACGTTGCCTTTGAACTTAGAATTAAACTAAAAGGTTTTTAAATGCGAAAAATGACCTCGGACAGCATTTTATCAGATTTGGTTCAACAAAATCCATCCTTAATGCCCTTTCTGCATCTGACTGGTGTTTTTGGTGACATTAAAGGTAAAACGATCCGTCAGGTATCCAAAGAGAAAGCCATCAATGAATCCTATTTATTAAATCTTTTGATGGCCCTTCTGGACAAAAAGTTCGTACCAACTGAAACCTTCCCCAGTTATGGCATTTTACAACTGACAGAACTATCCTCAGCTATTTATCCCTTTTTTTTAGAAACGTATGAAGAACTGGTTTTTGACATACAAAAGATGCTAAAAGCCTACAAAAGGATGAAAAATGATGGATTAGATCTTACAAATGACTTGTTTACTACTTCTTTTGAGGCGTATAGAACACTCTTGTCAAATCGTTGTGAGCAACAAAAACAAACGGTTATACCACACGTTTCAACTGTTTACGAATTGTATTACAGCCCGGATTACACCTCCGGTAAAACCGATTTAATGAGCTATAGCCTTGATTTCTATGATGGAAAAAATCAACTTCTTCAGCGTCGGTTTGATGAGTTCGTGAAAATCCTGGAGCAAAGCCCTTTGTACACACCATCCAATCTCAAATTCGCCATTAAAATCTCTGACTTTTATCAATTGCATCAGCAAATTGGACTTCAAGACTGCTTGGAGCAAAAGTTGTTGAAACCCTTGGTTTTGCTCATGGAGGAAAGTATCATCAACACGTTCAGAAAACGAATAGGAATGCTCCGACGCAGTAATTATCTTTCCTTACCTGCGGAATTACCTTCCTCAGAGATACTTAGCCCAAGGGAGAGGGAAGTGCTGCAATTGGTTGCACAAGGGTTAATGAACAAGGAAATAGCCGATCATCTGAGTATAGGTTTGACCACCGTCATCACCCACCGCAAGAATATAATCGGTAAACTAGGTATTAAAACTATCCCAGGTCTGACTGTCTATGCCTATACTCAAGGTTATTTGGATGAATCAATGATCAAAAAGGAGGATTAAAGCGAGCAGCTTTTTCCATTTTTTGAACCTTTATAACCCATTTTCGGTTATATAATGTGAACAATTAAAGCATCAAATTAAGTAAGTTAAAAATGTTGCTTAATAAGGCCATCTTCTTTTTTTTGTCGTTAATTTTTTAAGGATTTAAGTCAGAATGCTTGTACCTTGACCAATTCGTTTTATCTTTGTAAGCTTTTGTTGTTTAGGTTCATAATGTTTCATTGATAAATTTGGATATCAAAATAGTATTGATTATCCGTTTTGTCAATTTCTGAATAAATTTGTATTTGCATGAAAAAATTTGAAAAGAGCCACTTGTTGCTACTTCCATTACTGTTTTTTGCTATTTCCACTATGGCTGGAGGCTTTATGATTACTGAAACGTTGAGGGATAACGAATCTAGAAACTTCATTTTTGGTGGTGATCCTCTTGCTTTCCTAACCTCTGGTATTAAAGAGAAAAACAAAAAAACAGTTATTGATCCCCTTGGTGATGGATGGTTACGCCTCACAAAAGATACATTATTCCAAAGAGGGTATGCCGTTGTGAAAAAAGCCTTCCCTTCATCCTTGGGTGTTCAGATTGACCTTGAATTTAAAATATGGAGAACCAATAAGGAGGGCGCAGATGGCTTTTCCATCTTTCTATTTGACTCCGAAACGGATACATTTAAGATTGGTGGATTCGGAGGCTCTTTAGGTTATGCTCAATTTACAAATTTTGGGGCTGAACATTCGGTAGGACTTTCTCGTGGTTTTGTTGGAATAGGTCTTGATGAGTTTGGTAATTATAGTAAAGGTTATCGAGATGGAATAGATGCAAGTCCCGATCCAACAATTTTTGAAGGACGAATTGGAGGTGATGGCTACCACGCTAATAGTATCGGCGTTCGTGGCCCTGCACCTGATTATTTATGGCAGACAGGCAATTTTGACCTGGGTTTTAAATTATTGTATGAAGATACTAAGATAACAAAACGTCCAAATGATACTCTTTACTATCGAAGAATTCAGATTGACATTACACCTGGTTATGGCATCGATAGTAGTAAATATGCTATTACAGCCAGAATGAAAAAAGCCAAGGGGGCAAAATTTACGACCGTGTTGAATGAATACGTGCTAGATTCAATTCCACCTAAGTCTCTTCAGTTAGGATTTGCCGCATCTACTGGTGCTGGTGTTAATTATCATGAACTTAGAAACCTTTATATCACCACTCCGAGAGGTATTCGTGTTACCAAACAAGTAGACAAGCTTTTTGCAAAGGTTGGAGATGAGTTGACCTATTCCGTGGATGTTTACAATCAAACGGATAGTTATGGCAAGAACTTGAATCTCAAGGATTATTTTGATGAAAATTCAGTAGACGTTTTTGATACTGATACGATCTATTTTTATAACAATGGTTATGAAGAGAATACCGCTATTGGATCAGATATTACTAAAATGAAACTGAATATGGAACCCCGTTCGCAATCAACGTTTATTATTAGGGGTAGAGTAACCGGATGTCCATTGAATGATACAATAACAAATATTGCTATTGCAAATGTGGGTCTGTCAGGAGTAATTGACCCTGATGTAATGAATGATACAGCTTATGCCCGCACTTATATTAAGTTTAGTGAGCTACAAGCAATTAATGATTTTGATACGGATGGAAAACCCTATAAAGTTGCACCGGATTCTTCACGCATTATTGATGTTCTCCGAAATGATTGGGCAAGTAGAACTAAATTGATTCCTTCCCTTGTGCATGTCGTTACAGATCCTGCTTCTGGCCCTTTTCACGGATTTGCAAATGAAAGTAGCTTGGGCGATGGCAAAATCACCTATCAGGCAGAAAAAGGATTTGCTGGGCTTGACTCCTTTAAATACTCCATGTCCGATGGTGTTAAAACGGATACTGCGACAGTCTTCTTAGAGGTTCAATCCAGGGAACTTATTATTCCAAATGTATTTACACCCAACGGTGATAAAGTAAACGATCAGTTTGAAATAAAGGGTATTGACTTTTATGATAATCCCGAGATGAGGATATGTAACCGATGGGGAGACGAAGTCTATTATAATACCAATTATAAAAAGGAAACCTTTTGGGACGGAAATGGACTGAATGAAGGTACTTATTTTTATTGGCTTCGATATAAATATAAGGGTAAAGTGTTTTCACACAAAGGTTGGGTTCTTCTGAAAAGATAATAAAAAGCTATGGTTTTAAAAAATATACAATTGAAATCGATATTAAAAAAAGCAATCACTTGGGGGGCTTTTATTTTACTGTTTCTATGTTCTACTCAATCTCACGCGCAGCAGAATATACAGTTATCACAATACATTTTCAATACAATTTCAGTCAATCCAGCTTATACCGGCTATAAAGATGATTGGTATTTTCAAATGGGTCATCGCCAGCAATGGATTGGAATAGATGGTGCTCCTACGACGACTCAACTTTCTGTTGATGGGGTTACTAACCCTTATACTAAAAATATGGGTATAGGTGCCCAATTTACATCTGATAAGGTTGGGCCACAGTCTGCTCTTTCGCTTTATGCAAACTATGCTTACCGTTTAAAATTGGACAATGCCGATATGAGCCGACTTTGCTTAGGGTTAGCTATAGGAGTAACGCGATATGGCACTGATTTACCACTGAATCCTATTGATCCAGCCGATCCTATCCTCAATTTAGAGACCCAAAAAAGCAACTATATTCCAGATGTTCGTTTTGGTTTATATTACTACAACCCAAAATATTATATTGGTTTGTCTGCTATGGATTTGTTATCTGGAAATGACTCTACCTCTGTTTGGAAGTTTAATACCGACTCAACGAATAATAGTATCCGCAAAATTCATTTCTATCTTATAGGAGGAACTCTGCTTGAACTATCCGATGAAATGAAACTTCGTCCTAGCTTTATGATAAGAGAAGATTTTCGTGGCCCTACAAACATTGATTTAAGTGCTTTGTTTGTTTTTGACAATCGCTTTTGGATTGGAGGATCTTATCGTACTGGCTTTCAACTATGGAAGAATTATACAAAAAATAGTAAACCTTTGGCTATATCCAATGCGGTAATCGGAATCGTGAATTTTCAGATTTCAGAACGTTTTCGTATTGGTTATTCGTATGATTTTTCATTGAACAGTCTGAGCAATTATCAAAATGGAACTCATGAACTGACAATAGGCTGGTTTTTAGCTGGAAGGTCCAAGCGTGTCCTGAGTCCTAGATTTTTCTGATGTCATTTCTTTAATTTTTATTTTTATGCAAAAAAAGATCAAGCTAAGGTCCTATATATTACATACGGGGTTTTTATTACTTTTCACCCTTTTTACTTTTTTTACTAGCGCACAGGAGCAAGGAGGTGTTCGTGATCAGGCTGATAAGATGTTTGAGCAACTTCAATATGCTAAAGCCAGTGAAATCTATCTGAATCTCACAGATGTACTGAAGCCCAGGTATTCTGATATGAAACGTTTGGCCGTTTGCTACATGAATATGAATAAATATGAGGATGCAGAAATCTGGTTTTCAAGAGTAGTGGCCAATCCGAAAAGTGTAGCTGAAGACTTGTATGATTATGGTGAAATGATGAAAATAAATGCCAATTATTCAGATGCCAAAGTTGTTTTCAGGGATTATATGGAAAAGACCGGTGATGATAATCGTGGAATGTTGAATATGGCCGGTTGTGATTCTGCTGAAGTTTGGATGAGTGAACCTACAGGTCATATCATAAATAATGAGCAGCTTATCAATACTGAACTATCAGAATTTTCGGTATTTCCTTTAGTTGATAATATGGTCTGTTTTATCGGAGAGCCTCCATTGTCAAAAGATGAAAAAACCTATGGTTGGACTGGCAGTTCTTTTTTACGCATTTTCGCAGCGCATAAAACCAGTAAAAATGCGCTGGATAACAGGGAGCTATCAAAATCTATTTACAACGATGTATTTTATCATGTAGGCCCTTTGGCAACCAATAAGGATGGCAGTATGTTTTTAATTACACGCACTTATCCAGGAAAAAAAGGACGCATTACCAAAATTAATGGAAATAGGTATCTCACCCAAAATATGGAGCTTTATATCCAGTCCAAAAAATACGGCAGGTGGCTCGACCCACAACCTTTTGCATACAACGATGTTAAAAAATATTCCCTTGGACATGCTGTTTTGAGCTTAGATGAGAAAATACTGTACTATATTTCAGATATGAAAGGTGGACAGGGAGGGACTGACCTCTGGTTTTCTGAAATTCAGCCAAATGGTACTTGGAGTAAACCATGCAATGCAGGAAGTACAATCAATACGCCTGGAAATGAAATGTTTCCAACGATAGGTCCGGATGGAACTTTGTACTATTCATCGAATGGCTTTCCAGGAATGGGTGGATTGGATATATACACTAGCAAAGGTGAACGCGATAATTGGACAACTCCAGTCAATTTAAGATATCCAGTCAATTCCTCTTGTGATGATTTTTCCTACGTAGTTAACGATGATTTAAAAACTGGTTATTTATCTTCCAACAGGCCAAATGGTAAAGGTGGTGATGATATTTATTCCTTTGAAATAAAGCCTCGCAAAAATCTATATATTATTAATGGTATAGCTTATAACAAACAAACAAAAAAACCTTTGGCTGATGCAGATATTATTCTTTATAGTACTATGAATACCATCGTTGCTAAACAAAAGTGTGGTCCTGATGGATCTTTCAATTTTATGCTTCCTTTTACCAATTTGTCAAACCTCAAAGGCTCTAAAGATGGCTTTTATCCTGATACGGCAAGTGTTTTCAAAAATAATTTTTCCGTGGACCGCAAACTAACTATTGCACTTTATTTGGATCCTCTTTTTGAAAAGGGTAAAACCTTTAAACTGGAAAATATTCATTATGATTTTGATAAGTTCAATATTCGAAAAGATGCTGAATATATTCTGAACGGATTATTGAGGATTATGCATGAGAATCCAACACTTATCATTGAATTGGCCTCGCACACAGACAGTCGTGGTAATGATGACTATAACCTGAATCTGTCACAACAACGTGCACAGGCGGCAGTGGACTACTTGGTAAGCCGAGGCATTTCCAGAAGCAGAATGGAAGCAAAGGGTTATGGCGAAACGCGTTTGATTTACGGAAAGGAAGGAGCCCCTTGTACAGAAGCTCAACATCAACTAAACAGAAGAACGGAGTTTACCATATTATCCTACTAAAATAAATTGGAACCCATCCTTTATGGGTGTGTTCCAATTTATTTACAGAAATATCAATGCAAAACTAAAATCGGTTTTTCCATAATTTATTGAGGAAATCCTTCAATTTCAACTCTGTTGGATTGTTTTGAGGTTTCCAGATACTTTTGCCTTTGATTTTATTTGGCAGAAAATCCTGCTCCACAAAATTATTCTCAAAATCGTGGGCATACTTATAATCCTTGCCGTAGTTGAGTTGTTTCATGAGCTTGGTTGGAGCATTCCGAAGATGAAGTGGGACTGGTAAGTTGCCGGTCTCTTCCACTAAGGAAAGTGCATTGTTTATGGCCATGTAGGCAGAGTTGCTTTTTTGACTTGATGCCAGATAAATGGCTGTTTCAGACAGGGCAATCCGACTCTCAGGCCATCCCAGTTTTTGGACGGTCTCAAAGCATGCATTGGCTAGAAGAAGGGCGTTGGGGTTTGCCAGGCCTACGTCTTCAGATGCAGAGATCAACAATCGACGAGCAATGAATTTTGGATCTTCACCTCCAGCCACCATGCGTGACAACCAATAGACTGCCCCGTCCGGATCGCTGCCACGTATCGACTTAATGAATGCCGATATGATGTCGTAATGCATTTCACCGTCCTTATCGTAAGCCATCGGGTTTTGTTGCAGGCATTCGGTTACTTTTTTGTCTGTCACGACAATATCGGTATGCTCTTCCTCGGAATTGACGACCAGTTCAATGATGTTTAAAAGCTTCCTGGCATCGCCTCCAGAGAACTGAAAAAGACTTTTCTTTTCTAAAATTGTGATGTTGCGTTTTTTGAGCTCAATATCTGTTTTTAACGCTCTTCCCAAAAGTTCTTCCAGGTCATCAACTTCCAAAGACTCTAATACATAGACCTGACAACGGGAGAGGAGCGGTCTGATCACCTCAAATGAGGGGTTTTCAGTGGTGGCGCCAATCAGTATAAATGTCCCGTTTTCCACAGCACCCAACAAGGAGTCCTGTTGTGATTTGCTGAAACGGTGTATTTCGTCGATAAAAAGAATGGGCGTTTTGGTGTTGAAAAACTGAGCATTTTTGGCTTTTTCAATGATCTCTCTGACATCCTTTACGCCTGAACTGACAGCACTTAAAGTATAAAAAGGGCGCTCCAGTTGCACAGCTATAATTCGGGCAAGCGTTGTTTTACCTACTCCGGGAGGTCCCCAAAGTATAAAGGATGAAATATTCCCCGAATCGATCATTTTTCGCAACACAGCCTGCGGTCCCACCAAGTGCTTTTGCCCGATGTAATCATCTAAATTTTTAGGTCTTAGCCTTTCTGCCAAAGGTTGCATTCTGAGTAACAATAAAAGAGGTTAAAGGACAAAATGACTTTCATTTTATTACCTGTATGCTACAAATGTACGCCAAAAAATAACAGTAAAGATGATGATGTACGAAAAAAAATTAGTAATTTCGCGGCGTTTTCCTCACTGTTCAAATACCAAACTTTCATTATATAATATGAAAAAACATAATTTTTACGCAGGTCCCTCAATTTTGAGTGAATACACCATCAATGAAACAGCAAAAGCTGTTCAAGAGTTTGCCGGTACAGGTCTTTCGCTTCTGGAAGTATCTCACCGCAGTAAAGAATTCGTTGCCGTTTGTGATGAAGCTCGTTCTTTGATTAAAGAACTTCTAAACATTCCTGATGAATTTGAAGTTGTATTCCTGGGTGGTGGTGCAAGCTTGCAGTTTTGCATGGCACCCTATAACTTTCTGGAAAAGAAAGCAACATTTGTGGATACCGGCACGTGGGCTTCCAACGCAATCAAAGAAGCTAAATTCTTTGGTGAAGTACATGTAGCTGCTTCTACAAAAGCAGACAACTACACCTACCTTCCTAAAAATTATGAAGTTCCTGCAGATTCAGATTATTTCTACTATTGTTCAAACAATACCATTTTTGGTACTCAAACACACACAGACCCAAATGTCGGTGTCCCTGTAATTTGCGATATGTCTTCGGATATTTTTTCCCGTCCAATCGACTTTACAAACTACGCCATGATATTTGCCGGTGCTCAAAAGAATTTGGCTCCTGCAGGTGTAACCCTTATAATTATTCGCAAAGACGCGCTGGGTAAAGTAACACGTCCCATTCCTACTATGTTGGATTACAATACCCACATCAAAAAGGAATCAATGTTTAATACACCTCCAGTACTTCCTATTTTCTCTGCACTTCAAACATTGAAGTTCTACAAACAACAGGGTGGTATTGAAGCTATATACAAAATCAACCAGGCCAAAGCTGAATTGATTTACAATGAGATTGACTCCAACCCATTGTTTAAAGGTACTGTTACTTGTAAAGAAGACCGTTCTATAATGAATGTATGCTTCATTATGAACGATGGTAAAGAAGCCTTGGAAGAAGAATTCGGTAAATTTGCCGCTTCAAAAGGAATGGTCGGAATTAAGGGTCACCGCTCAGCAGGTGGTTTCCGTGCATCTATTTATAACGCTATGCCTATTTCAAGTGTACAGGCATTGGTTGATTGCATGCAGGAATTTGCCAGGACACATTAATGAGGATGCAATGATAAACAAAAGCGGGTTTCGGTTTAAATTACATGAATCCCGCTTTTTGTGTATAAATATCGGATAGTAAATTTAAGAACCGCTGGATTTGAAAACGTGTTTTCTTGTCTGGCTAAACAGAACATAAAATGAAAGTACTTATTGCTACAGACAAACCTTTTGCCAAAGTTGCCGTAGAAGGAATTCAAAAGGTTATTTCAGAAGCTGGTTTTGAACTTGCTTTATTGGAAAAATACACTGAAAAAAAACAGCTTCTCGATGCAATTGCTGATGCCAATGCCGTGATAATACGTAGTGACATTATTGATGCTGAAGTGTTGAGTGCTGCAAAAGAATTGAAAATCGTTGTTCGTGCCGGTGCAGGTTTTGACAATGTTGATCTGGAATCAGCAACAGCGAAAGGTGTTTGTGTTATGAACACTCCGGGCCAGAACTCAAATGCCGTTGCAGAATTGGCTTTGGGTATGATGGTTTTTGGCGCTCGTAACCTTTTTAACGGTACTTCAGGTACTGAATTGAAAGGTAAAAAATTGGGTATTCATGCTTATGGCAACGTTGGTCGCAATGTAGCCCGTATTGCCAAAGGTTTCGGCATGGAATTATTTGCTTTCGATGCTTTTTGCCCTGCAGAAGTCATTGAAAAAGATGGTGTCAAAGCAGTTGGTTCTGTAGAAGAACTGTATGCCACCTGCAATGTCGTTTCTATTCATATTCCGGCTACTCCTGAAACAAAAAACTCAATCAATGCCGCATTGGTAGGTAAGATGCCAAAAGGTGCCATGATCGTGAATACAGCGCGTAAGGAAGTCATTGACGAAGTTGGATTGATTGGACTGATGGATGAGCGTTCTGATATTCGTTATCTGACAGATATCATGCCTGCAGCTCATGCTACTTTTTGTGCTAAGTTTCCTGAACGTTATTTTTCAACCCCTAAAAAAATGGGTGCTCAGACTGCTGAAGCCAATATAAATGCCGGTATTGCAGCCGCAGACCAAATTGTTGACTTTTTGATGAATGGTAATGAGCGTTTCCGCGTAAACAAATAATTAATATGGCCAAGATCAAACCCTTTAAAGGCGTACGTCCACCAGTAGAACTTGTAGAATTGGTTGCCTCCCGTCCTTATGATGTACTGAATTCTGAAGAAGCCCGCTCTGAAGCTGGAGATAATCTGAAGTCATTATACCATATCATTAAACCAGAAATTGATTTTCCCATCGGTCAGGATGAACATGAAGAAATAGTCTATCAGAAAGCTGCTGAAAATTTCAGTAAGTTTCAGGTCAATAGCTGGTTGGTACAAGACGAAAAGGAACAGTATTATATCTATGCTCAAACCATGAATGGTCGTACTCAGTACGGACTTGTCGTTTGTGCCAATGTGGATGATTACCTTCAGGGTTCGATCAAAAAGCACGAACTAACCAGGAGGGACAAAGAAGAAGATCGAATGAAACATGTTCGCGTCAATAACGCCAACATCGAGCCAGTGTTTTTTGCTTATCCTGTTCAGGATGAAATAGATGCCATTGTTGCTAAATATACAGTAGCACCAGCTGTCTATGATTTTGTCGCACCAGACGGATTTGGACATCATTTCTGGATCATTCAGGATGATGCGGATATCAAACGCATTACCGAAATCTTTGCTTCTATTCCTGCCCTTTATATTGCAGATGGACACCACCGATCAGCTGCAGCGGCACTCGTAGGCGCAGAGAAAGCCAGACAGAATCCCAATCACCGGGGTGATGAAGAGTATAATTACTTCATGGCTGTTTGTTTCCCGGACAATCAACTCACCATCATTGATTACAACCGCTTGGTTAAAGATCTCAATGGATTGAGCGATGATGCTTTCCTGGATGCTGTTTCAAACTATTTTACTGTAGCTAAAAAAGGTCCTGAAATATACAAACCCTGCTGTTTGCATAATTTTGCCCTGTACTTATCAGGTAACTGGTATTCATTGACTGCAAAAGTTGATACGTATAATGACAATGATCCCATCGGTGTGTTGGATGTGACCATTTCTTCCAATCTGATTTTGGATGAAGTCCTTGGTATAAAGGATCTCCGCTCCGATAAACGCATAGATTTTGTTGGAGGTATCAGAGGGCTTGGTGAACTATCTAAGCGTGTAGACAGCGGCGAAATGAGGGTGGCGCTTGCATTGTATCCGGTATCCATGAGCCAACTTATTACTATAGCTGACAGTGGAAATATAATGCCTCCAAAGACCACTTGGTTTGAGCCTAAACTTCGTTCTGGTCTGGTCATTCATAAACTAGCATAAGTTAAACTCCCTATATTTACGGCTGACATTCTACGTGATTGTCAGCCGTTTTTGTATTTTTGAATTCGTATATTTGTACTATGCAAACGGATACCTACCAGACGATAAAGAATATAAGCGAAGGTTTATACAAGGAAAAGGGCAGTAAATTCCTGGCTTTTGCGCATCCGGTACAGACACTTACTGAAGTAAAACCCATTTTAGATCACTATCGCAAGATCTATCACGATGCCAGACATGTCTGTTATGCCTATGTTTTAGGCCCTGAAGGTGATGAGTTCCGTGCAAACGATGACGGAGAGCCATCCGGAACAGCTGGTCGTCCCATTCATGGACAGATTCAATCTTTTGGTCTAACCAATGTTTTAGTTGTTGTTATCCGTTATTTTGGAGGCATATTACTTGGTACAGGAGGATTGGTTGTTGCCTATAAAGCGGCTACAGTCGAAGCTCTTTCTGCTGCAGAAATAATAGAAAAGACTGTTGACCTGGAATTTACCTTTCGCTTTGAATTTCCTTTCATGAATGACGTAATGAAGCTTGTAAAGACCCTTGATGTACAGGTTTTGGAACAGAATTTCGAGATGGATTGTACGATGACGCTTCGAATCAGAAAGAATGACGCTGAAAGATTGGAGGTTGCTTTAAGTAAAGTGGAAACGCTTACTTTTATATAGAAATTCAATCACTTTCCGATAAAACGAATCGTTTACTTCGTTTGAGAATATGTATCTTTGCCTGTCATTTTTAAGAAAAAGTATCATGTATTTGTTTAAACGTGTATGGGGTCTTTTAGTATCACCCTCCAAGTCTTGGGATACTATATCACAGGATCCTAAGGATGAAAAGAAGTATCTGACCCATTATTTCTATCCGCTGATTGCTTTAGTTGCTTTCACTGCTTTTTTGAATCCCTTTATCAAGGGTAATGAAGAAAAGGAGTTGAAAGAAATTTTATTTGTCGGATTGCGGTTATTAATTGTTTCTTTAACCTCTGGCGTTCTTGGATTTTTCTTAACTGCAAAGGTTCTAGATTATGGATTTGTACGTTGGTTTAAGATGAAATCAGACAGCCGACGGGCACAAATGTTGACAGCTTATGCTTCAACACCCGTTTTGGTTATTAGTATTCTGACCAAACTGATTTCTGATTTCTTCTTTATGAATATTTTGTTTTTTTACGTTGTTGTCCTTGTGTGGGAAGCATCTACTCATTTTTATTCGGTAGATGAATCTAAGCAAGGTCGATTTACAACTTTGGCCAGTGTTGCCATTTTGGCATTGCCTATGATTGTTGAAAAGATTTTTCTACTAATATTGCCTGGACTCAAATAAATGACACAACCCGGTTCCAAAATACTCATCAAAAATAAAAGAGCTTCTTTCGATTACGAATTGACAGAGTTCTTTTCAGCTGGTATTGTCCTGACAGGTACGGAAATTAAATCCATCCGTCTGGGGAAGGTCAGTCTTACAGATAGCTATTGCCTCATGAGCAACGGAGAGTTATGGGCTAAAAATATTCAGATTACTGAATATTTTTTTGGTTCCTACAACAACCATGTGCCCAGGCGTGACCGAAAACTCTTACTCAACAAGAAAGAGCTGAAGAAGCTTAACCGATTAACTATGGTTACCGGCTATACCATTGTGCCTACCAAATTGTACATCAATGAAAAAGGTTTGGCGAAAATTGATATTGCGGTTGCCAAGGGAAAAAAGGAGTACGATAAGCGTGATTCGTTGAGGGAGAAGGATGATAAGCGGGAGATGGATCGTTTCTTCAAAAAATAATGAAAATTTAAATAGAGCGTGAATATCGGCGTTACTTTGATTTAGAAAATCCTCACGTACGAAAAGTACGCTCCGGTGTTTCTAAATAAAAGTGCCTTGATCTTCGCACTCTATTTAAATTTTCTTGATCGGTGTAATTCGTTTACCAGATTTTAAAATTTTTAAGAATAAAGATATTCCTTTTTTAAGGCAATCATCTTTTTGAAAGTATTATTACAAAAAGCAATATTCTGCTAAATGTCAAACAAGGAACGTATTTTTAAGGCGGTGAAGGGTGGCTTTCCGAAGGCGGGGCGTACCATTTTATGGTTGTTAAAGTTGATTATTCCCATTTCACTGGCAGTGCGTTTGTTGCAATACTCGGGTTTACTGGATTATGTTTCAGTGGTACTCAATCCCTTATTTCAGGCTGTTGGTTTGCCAGGCTCTTCTTCCATCGCTTTTGTTTGCAGTATTTTTCTGCCTTTATATGCCCCTATAGCCATTATCAGTACGTTGGGAATGACTATTCGTCAAATGACTATTCTGGCTATCATGTGCCTGATTTCGCATAATACACTGGTGGAATCTGCCGTTCAAAAGCGAACAGGATCATCCTACTTCTTTATGCTTGGTATGCGTATTGGCATGAGCTTTCTGGCTGCTTTTATCTGGAATATAGTTTTACCTGCAGATATGGGATCTGCAAATACGGTAGCCCTTTTGCAGTCAGTGGAGGTATCCTTGGGCCAGGTCATGACCCACTGGGTGGTAGGTACCGCTGAGCTCTGTGTTAAAATGGCGCTGATTGTGACTGGCCTGATGATTCTTCAACGTTTACTGGAAGAATTCCATATTATGGATGTTATTTCGCGAATATGTGCCCCAATGATGCGTTTAATGGGCTTATCCAAAGATTGTTCTTTCTTATGGTTTATCGCCAACATTGTGGGACTAACCTATGGTTCTGCCATATTAATTGAAGAAGTGGAAGACGGAAAACTGAGTCGTGCTGATGCTAAAATGCTCAACAACCATTTAGCTATAAGCCATTCCTTGCTGGAAGATACCTTGATTTTCGTAGCCATCGGAGTGCCAATCGTGTGGATAACTGTTCCTAGGGTACTACTGGCTATAGCAGCCGTTTGGGTTATACGGGGAGTTTCTAAGGTATTTAAATAGACTCTTCGATTTTTAGGTTTTAATCCGATTATACCCAAAATAAAGAACGGGCGCTTTTCGAAAGAAAAACGCCCGTCTTCGTCTATTTAAGTTTAAAACTTAATACGCAAATAATGGATAGTCTGCCATTGTTTTGTTGACTTTTTCGCGAACGGCCTTGATGATAACAGTATCTTCAGGTGCATTCAGTACAGTATCAATCATTTCAACGATTTCAGTCATTAATGCTTCTTTACCGCCACGAGTGGTAATAGCAGGCGTACCTACACGGAAACCGGAGGTTTGAAAAGCGGAACGAGTATCGAATGGAACCATGTTTTTGTTCATGGTGATGTCTGCAAGAACAAGTGCTTTTTCAGCCACTTTTCCAGTCAGTTCAGGGAATTTCGGACGAAGGTCAATCAACATAGAGTGATTGTCTGTACCGTCAGAAATAACTTTATAACCCTTATCCATGAATGCCTGAGCCATTACGGCTGCATTTTTTTGAACTTGAGTTTGGTATACTTTGTATTCAGGTTCCAGAGCTTCTCCAAAAGCAATAGCTTTAGATGCAATCACATGTTCCAAAGGACCTCCTTGAATACCTGGGAATACAGCTGAATCCAACAGGGATGACATCTTGCGGATTTCACCTTTGGCTGTTTTCTTGCCCCATGGATTTTCAAAATCTTTGCCCAAAAGGATGATACCTCCACGTGGACCACGAAGGGTCTTGTGGGTTGTTGAAGTGACAATGTGAGCAAATTTCAGTGGATTTTCAAGCAGACCAGCTGCAATCAAACCAGCAGGGTGAGCCATGTCAATCATTAGGAGAGCACCAATCTTATCAGCAATGGCACGCATTCTGGCATAATCCCATTCGCGTGAATAGGCTGAAGCACCACCGACAATCAGTTTTGGACGTTCGGCCAAAGCTACCTCTTCCATTTGATCATAATCAACACGACCTGTATTTTCTTTTACGTTGTAGGCAAGAGGTTGATAGTAGATACCTGAACTATTGATGGGTGAACCATGTGAAAGGTGGCCTCCGTGTGAAAGGTTTAATCCTAGGAATTTATCTCCCGGATTCATGACAGCAAGAAATACAGCGGCATTTGCTTGTGCACCGGAGTGTGGTTGAACGTTTGCATATTCAGCACCAAACAATTGTTTTAGGCGGTCAATGGCGATTTGTTCGCTTTGGTCAACTATTTCGCAACCACCGTAGTAGCGGTGACCTGGATAGCCTTCTGCGTACTTGTTGGTCAACCAGGTTCCCATGGCTTGCATCACTTGATCACTTACAAAATTTTCTGAAGCAATCAGCTCAATGCCTTTTAATTGGCGTTGGTGTTCGCGTTCGATGATGTCGAAAATGATTTGATCTCTCTTCATAAATCTATCGTATATTTAGGGTATTTAGTACTTTTTTTTAGGGCAAGAATACCTGCTTTTTTTGAAGCTGCAAAGGTAATATTCTTTTTTGACTTGACCTTTACTTTTTCTTTTTCTGTACAGACCAGCCAAATTTTCCTATTTGCTTTCCTATTTCATGATAGAAACCATGTGAATAGACCAGTAGGTCAGCTTCTTCCAGTTCGAAAGCACCTGTTTCTGGGTTGATGTATTTATCATCGGCTTGAACATTCACCACATCAGCAATAAACATATCGTGCGAACCTAGGCTCACCACTTCACGTACACGGCATTCAATAGATAAAGGCGATTCAAGAATAATAGGTGCATTGATGACTGTTGATTTACCAGGCGTAAGTTTCATTTCGGAAAACTTATTGAAATCCTTACCTGATCGTACACCACACCAATCGGTCGCAAAAGCCATGTCTTTGGTCGTCAGATTTATGACAAATTCCATGTTTTTTTTGATGATGGGATAGGAGTGACGTTCCGGTCGTACGGATATATAACACATTGGTGGATTCGTACAAATGGTACCAACCCAGGAGACAGTTAAAATGTTGTATTCACTCTCATCTGCACCACAGCTAATCATTACTGCAGGCAAGGGGTAAATCATCGTCCCCGGTTTCCAATCTTTTTTCATTTTTGAGCTTTCTTTTTTACAATAGTTGAATGTCGTCTTGGTGGATTTCCCTTTCACAATACATGCATTTCAAAACGATGCGTTCTTTGTTTATCACATCAAAACGTGTTTTCATCGGTTCGTTATTGGTGATGCATTTCGGATTCGGGCATTTTACGATGCCTGAAAATTGATCCGGTAAACTCAGCACTTTTTTTTCTATAACCTCAAAATCTTTGATAAGGTTTATTTTTGCACTTGGGGCAATCAGGGCAATTCTGCTTAGTTCCTCTTCCGAGAAATAGCGTTCAGAAACCTTGATGATCCCTTTAATACCCATTCTCTTACTATTGAGGTTATTTCCTATGGTTATCTGATTTTTAGCGATGTCCAGTTGTAATAATGACACAACTTTAAACAGATTGTCAGAAGGTATATGGTCTATCACTGTGCCGTTTTTCAGTGCCTTGACCTGAAGCTCTTTTTCGTTATTCTCAGTCATTGTCTTTTATATTTAAATCAGTCCCAGTGCGTCGCAGATCATAGCCTGGCGGACAAATAGTCCATTTCTGGCTTGCTCGAAATAGTATGCTTTTGGATTGGCATCCACATCCATGTCAATTTCATTGACTCTGGGTAGTGGGTGCAGTATACGCAGATTATCTTTTGAATTTTCAAGCATCTTGTTGCGTAATGTATAAACATTCTTGACCTTTTCGTATTCCATCTGGTCAGTAAAACGTTCTTTCTGAACCCTGGTCATATAAAGAATATCAACATCGTTGATAACATCGGCGTCAAACTCTGTTTTTTCAATATATTGAATACCCTGTTTATCACAAATGATCTTATATTCTTCCGGCATTTTTAATTCGTCGGGTGCAATAAAATAAAACTGTGGTGAAAAATGCGATAGAGCCATCAGAAGTGAATGTACGGTACGACCATATTTTAGGTCGCCCACCATCGCTATTTTAATATTTTCCAGCCTGCCCTGAGTTTTCCGTATAGAATACAGGTCGAGCATTGTTTGTGATGGGTGTTGGTTTGATCCGTCACCGGCATTGATGACCGGAATTGTAGTGACTTCAGAAGCGTACCGGGCAGCACCTTCGAGATGGTGTCTCATAATAATGATATCGGCATAGTTGGAAACCATCTTGATGGTGTCGTTCAACGTTTCGCCTTTAACAGAACTAGAGGTGGATGCATCTGAAAAACCGATGACTCTGCCACTAAGTCTGTTGACTGCAGTTTCAAAACTCAGTCGGGTTCTGGTGGAGGGCTCAAAAAAAAGAGTAGCGGCAACTTTCCCGTTTAGAATAGTCTGATTGGGGTTGGCTTCGAAGGTTGCTGCACTGTCTAAAATACTAATAATCTGATCTTTGGAATAATCAGTTATGGAAACAATGCTTTTGGATGACATACCGTGGATTCTGTTGGTTATCGAATATACAAAAGTACAAAAACTTTTATAGAATGGGGAACGCCAGCCTCAAAAAACTAATGGAAAAATCATGTTGATTGATGTCAAAGAAAATCGTATTTTTGCGTGTTTACTAAGAAGTGCAAACCTGAATGACACTAGCTATTAAATAAAACCAATAATTATGGGTCTGACTGAGAAATTTACAATGAAAGACGGAGCGTATTCCTATGGGAAACCAAGTGTCAAAGCTCCCAAAAAGAAAGATAATTACGAACTTGTGAGCAAAATAATACGCATTTTTTGGTGGACTGTTGGAGGAGGACTGATTTTATCTGTTATCCTTTTTTTCATGATTGCCAATGGATGGATAGGGTATATGCCCCCAATCGAGGAGCTTGAAAACCCAAAAAATGAATTGGCTACTGAAATTATCTCAGCTGATGGTCAGATGCTAAGCACCTATTATTATGGTGGAAGTGGCAATAGGGTACCAGTGTCATACGACGAACTATCTCCCAATTTGGTAAAGGCTTTGATTGCTACGGAAGATATTCGGTTTAAAGAACACTCAGGTATAGATATTAAGGCTTTGTTTCGTGCACTTGTGAAACGTGGGATGTTTTTTCAAAAGAATGCAGGTGGTGGCAGTACAATAACACAACAGTTGGCAAAACAACTTTATACTCCACATGCACACAATGTTTTTCAAAGAGCTTTGCAGAAACCTATCGAATGGGTCATTGCAGTACAATTGGAAAGATTTTATACCAAGGAAGAAATACTGACCATGTATTTCAATCAATACGACTTTTTGTACAATGCAGTTGGTATTAAGACAGCAGCAGATACCTATTTTGGAAAAACACCGGACAAATTGACTCTGGCGCAGTCTGCAACATTGGTCGGTATGTGTAAAAACGCAAAATTTTATAATCCTTTTAGAAACAGTGAACGCTCCAAAAATAGACGTAATGTTGTTTTGGATCAGATGGTAAGAGCAAACTTTATCAGCAGTGAAACCTGTGAAAAAACAAAGGCGTTGCCCATGGGGCTTGACTTTCATCGTGTAGATCATAAGGAAGGTTTGGCTCCCTATTTCAGAGAATATCTCAGACAAATGTTGGTTAAAGACAAACCCAGAAGAAGTGAATATGCCGGCTGGCAGACCCAGATGTACCGCGACGACTCATTGGCTTGGGAAACCAACCCCCTTTACGGATGGTGCAATAAAAACACCAAAGAGGATGGATCTTACTACAATCTTTATACGGATGGGCTCAAGATCTATACCACAATTGATTCGCGTATGCAAAAATATGCAGAAGAGTCTGTATATGAACATATTGCCGAAAATTTGCAGGATAAGTTCTTCAAAGAGAAAAAAGGTCGCAGTTATGCTCCTTTTACAAGGAATCTCACAGATGAACAAGTAAAGAGCATTCTGAAACGGGCCGTCAGACAATCCGAAAGATATAGGGTTATGAAAGAAGCCGGTTATTCATCAAGTGAAATTGATCATGCTTTTAATAAAAAGATTGAAATGTCTGTTTTTAGTTACCGCGGAATGAAGGATACCATCATGTCTCCTCTGGATTCCATACGCTACCACAAACATTTCCTTCGTGCCGGTTTTATGTCTATGGATCCAATGAATGGGCATGTGATGGCCTATGTCGGTGGTGTTGATATTAATGCTTTTCAGTACGATATGGTCATGACTGGCCGTAGACAGATAGGTTCTACCATTAAGCCTTTCCTTTATTCTATGGCTATGGAAGAAGGTATGTCACCGTGTGAAACTACAAAGAATCAACCAATTACTATCCAAACAGAAACAGGTCCTTGGTCACCTCGCAATGAAAATAAGAGTCGTGTCGGTGAAGTTGTGACCTTAAGATGGGGCTTAGCCAATTCAAACAACTGGATTTCTGCCTACGTCATGAGTCACTTTTCGCCCATCGCTTTTGTCCGTATGCTTCGTTCATTTGGTTTAAATGGTCAGCTGGATCCTGTATATCCCCTTTGTGTTGGTGCCGGTGAGGCATCTGTGGCTGAGATGGTAAGTGCTTATACTGCTTTTGCCAATCGGGGAATTCGTGTCAAACCGATGTTTGTTACACGTATTGAAGATAAAAATGGAAACATCATTACCCATTTTTCACCGCAAATGTCCGAGATTTTCAGTGAGAAAACGTCCTACAAGATGATATCTATGCTACGGGCTGTCGTAGATAATGGCACAGGTCGCCGTGTGCGTTACCGTTATAATCTGAAAGGTCAGATAGGTGGTAAGACCGGTACGACTCAGAATAACTCAGACGGTTGGTTTATGGGCGTTACACCCAAATTGGTGAGTGGAGTATGGGTTGGTGGAGAAGATCGTGACATACACTTCGATACAACCAGCGATGGTCAGGGTGCAGAGATGTCACTACCTATCTGGGCATTGTATATGCAGAAAGTATATGCCGATAAGAAACTAGGCTATTCAGAAAACGACACTTTTGGAGTACCGGCCGGATATGAATACAACTGCACAGGCAATGAGCCGGCAGAGGAAGAGAGTGCCGAGACAACCAGTACCTTTGAAGAATTATAAATAAGATCGAATTTTGAAACAATAAAGCCTGACATTTTCGGAATGCCAGGCTTTATTGTTTTTAAGCACTTATCTCAATACTCATCATTCGCTTCAATCTTGGTGAACTTCAAGTCCGAGACTTTGATTTTCTTGATATCAGCGGATTCTCTATTTCTTAGAGACTCTTTATCATTTTTAATGATCTCCGATCTGGCGAGCAGTGGTACTTCTTCTACACTTACATTGGTAGAGTCCAGACCAAAATGTTTGACATCATTCATGCCTATTTTACGAATAAGGAAGAACATGTTCATCACAAACTTCTGTGCATAGGCAAATTCATAATCCTTGTTGGGTACTCGATCAATGACAATATACCTGAAATCACTCAATATATTGTGATTTTGTAAGGATGGGTATTTACTGATCAAGTCAACCTTATTGCTTTCCATCAATTCGTTTACGATGTTGTGAAAATATAGATTTACTTTGGTAGGTACCTTGAAGCCCAATCTTAGGTCTACACGAATCAAAACACCGGGAATCAGTTCACTCACTTCATATTCTGTGGTGTGTGGATCCTCAACGATATCGACGTGAAGCAACCAGTATACATCAGCTCTCTTGGGTTGTTTGCGAAGCATGGAATATAGAATCTTATTCTCAATCTGCATCTTGTAATTGGCATGTGTAATGTAAACCAGATTGGATGCATATTTTGGTACTGTTTTGTCTTGTGACAAATCTTCGATGATGGGGAGGTACTTTTTGATATTCACAAAAGTGATAAAGCTGTTTTTGATGTGTCTGCCTTTTTGCCAGGAATACATAACCAGAACGAATATGCCTGCTATCAGTATGGATATCCATCCACCTTTAGTGAATTTCGTCAGATTGGCTGCCAAAAATGAAAGCTCAATGGTAAAGAATACAATTCCGACTAAAACTTGTAAAATGGTATGAACTTTACCCTTGAGGTAATACATCAGCAAAATGGAGGTCATGAGCATCGCTATCGTAATGGCTAGTCCGTATGCTGCTTCCATACCCGATGATTCTTTGAAATACATGACAACAAAACAACAACCAGCCCAGAGTATCGTATTTATCATAGGAATGTACATTTGTCCTTTGACATCTGTTGGATAATGAATACGAACTTTTGGGAAAAAGTTGAGTGAAATGGCCTCACTGATAATGGTATATGAACCACTGATCAGGGCCTGACTGGCAATAATGGCTGCTGCAGTAGCTATTATAATGCCTGGTATCAAAAACCAATCGGGCATTATGGCGTAAAAAGGGTTAACATTGGGTGTTATCTCATTTGGATGATTGATGATCCAGGCACCCTGCCCGAAATAATTGAGCAAAAGAGTTGATTTTACAAAGATCCAGGAAACACGGATGTTGTGTATTCCACAATGACCAAGATCAGAATATAAAGCTTCCGCTCCTGTAGTACAAAGGAATACGGCCCCCAGTAAAACAAAACCGTTTGGATATTCAGCCAATAATTTTATGCCATAATAAGGGTTAACAGCTAGTAAAACTTCCGGAAAATATATAATCTGCGAAATACCTAGTACGCCAAGCATAGAAAACCAGAAGAACATAACCGGACCAAATGTTTTACCCAGAAAGGATGAGCCAAACTGTTGAATAGCAAATAGAAGTGTGATGATTACAATGACAATAGTCAATACTGGGATATCCGGATTAAAGAGTTTAAGACCTTCCACGGCCGTAGTTACAGTAATGGCCGGTGTGATAATTCCATCAGCTAACAGTGCACAAGCACCGATAATGGCAATGAGATACAACCATTTGTTCCGCTTTTTCAACAGCGCAAAAAGGGAAAGAATACCACCTTCCCCTTTATTGTCGGCACGCAGAGTAATAATGATGTACTTGAAGGTCGTTTGCAATGTCAGTGTCCAGAAGATGCAGGAAATGGCACCTAAGATAAAATCTTTGTTGATAGTAGATGCACCGTTTAAAATGGCCCGGATGGTGTATAAAGGAGAGGTCCCTAAATCACCATAAACGATACCAAGCGTGATTAGTAAGCCAGCCATCGTGACTTTCGAAGTCGTACTGGCAGAAGTGGAATGTTTCATTTATTGTTAAACCTGATTAATATTCAAGTACATACCTCATGTACCCTTTTGATTACCTAATGCAATGTGCTAAAAAAACGCTCAAATGTATATCATAAAAACATATAATGTTTCGTTTTTATAACATTTTTAATTACTGATTTTCGAAATTATTTTGCAAACCTAATGCCAAGTGCTGTAAAATCAATACTCTCCTTCATTTTGCATCCTTGTAAATTTGACTTCTTTTACTTTCAAATTGTTTAAATTGGAATTTTTGTCAGTACTAGCCATTTCTTTTCTGTTTAGGATGATTTCGGACATAGCCAACAGTGGAACTTCCTCTACACTGACATTTGTTGAATCAAGGCCGAGGTAATCGACGTCGCTCATACCCATTTTACGGGTGAGAAAGAAAAGGTTCATAACCAATTTTTTAGACCAGGAAAATTCATAATCCTTGTTGGGTACACGGTCAATGATAATATACCTGAAATCGGAGAGAATGTTAAAATCCCGCAGAGAGGGATAATTGCTGACCAGATCGACCTCATCGTCTTCCATCATGTCCTGTATAATGTTGTTAAAATAAAGATTGACTTTGGCTGGCACCTTAAATCCCAATTTCATGTCTATCCGTATTAAAACACCTGGAATTAGTTGATTTACATAGTATTCAGTCGTGTGAGGATCCTCTACAATATCTACATGCAACAACCAGTATACATCTGCTCGTTTGGGTTGTTTCCTCAACATGGAATAAAGAATCTTGTTCTCAATCTGCATCAGGTAATTGGCATGTGTTACAAAGACCAGATTGGATGCGTACTTTGGTATAGACTTGTCATCGGACAATGCATCAATAATGGGAAGGAATTTCTTGATGTTTACAAAGGTGATATAGCTATTTATAATGCGACTGCCTTTTTGCCAGGAATACATTATCAAGATGAAAATGCCCGCTATCAATACAGAAATCCAGCCACCTTTTGTGAATTTCATCATATTGGCTGAAAAGAAGGATAGCTCTAAGCTGAAAAAAAGTACTCCAAGGACAACCTGAAGCAAAAGTGGCATTTTCCCACGTAGGTAAAACATGAGCAGAGTGGAAGTCATTAGCATGGCAATGGTGATTGAAAGACCGTAGGCGGCTTCCATACCGGCAGATTCCTTGAAATAAAGTACCACAAAACAACAACCGATCCACAGGATGGCATTGATGAGAGGAACATACATTTGCCCTTTTCTATCAGTGGGGTAGTGTACGCGCACTTTTGGGAAAAAATCCAGGGAAATGGCTTCGCTGATGATGGTGAATGAACCGCTAATTAAAGCCTGACTAGCAATAATTGCTGCAAATGTGGCTATGATGATTCCTGGAACCAAAAACCACTCCGGCATCATGGCGTAAAATGGATTCGTGTTTGAATTGACCACACCCGGATGAGTCAGGATCCATGCACCTTGCCCAAAATAATTCAGCAGCAATGTTGTTTTTACAAAAATCCATGTAATTCTGATATTCTTGACCCCGCAATGTCCCAGGTCCAGGTATAAATCTTCAGCTCCCGTAGTACAAAGGAATATAGCACCCAGCAAAACGAAACCACTAGGGTATTCTGTTAAAAGGTTGACGGCGTACATCGGATTAACAGCTAAAAGTACATCCGGGTGATAGATTATTTGAGAAATGCCCAACACCCCCATCATGGAAAACCAAAAAAACATGATTGGACCAAAGGTTTTGCCAAGTAAAGTCGTTCCAAACTGCTGAATGGCAAATAAAACAGTGATTATGGCGAGTACAACCATGACCACAGGGATGTCGGGATTGATCATTTGAAGACCTTCCACTGCAGATGTCACTGTAATAGCTGGAGTTATTATACCATCAGCCAGTAAAGCACAGCCACCTATAATGGCAATAAAGTACAGCCAATTATGACGTTTTCTTAAAAGGGCAAAAAGGGACAGGATACCACCTTCTCCCTTATTGTCAGCACGAAGCGTGATAATGACATATTTAAGCGTTGTTTGCAGGGTAAGGGTCCAGAATACACAAGAAATGGCACCAAGCACAAAACTTTCATTAATGACTGAAGCACCGTTCAATATAGCTCTGAAAGTATAAAGTGGGGAAGTACCTAAATCGCCAAAAACAATACCTAAGGTGATTAATAAGCTGGCCATGGTTACCTTAGATGCTTTGCCAGCAGTAGAAGTTTGTTTCATCTATTTAATAAGGAGGTTAGAAACTTCGAAAGAAGTCTATCTTAGGTGTAATGCAAATATATGTCATAAATACATCTTTTGATGAAATTAAGCATTTTTTTTCATCCGTCTCTTATATATTTATAAAATCTAAGTACATTTAGAGCACAAATCTACGACATGTTTAAGATCAAACACAAACATCATCGCATCAATTTGCGGCTTCTAGCTGGTTTTATTCTTTTACTTTCTGCCATAATCATATACCAGCAAGTACGAATTTCCAAAGAAAAAGCCAGTATAGTAGACCTACCTCAAATTCAAAAAAAGGGCGAACTGAGGGCATTGACCTTATACAGTTCGGCATCCTACTTTATTTATCGGGATAAGGAAATGGGCTACGAATATGAAATATGTTCCCGCCTGGCAGATTCACTCGGACTTAAATTGAAGATGGTCGTAGCACCCAACTCCAAAGCGTTGGTGGGGATGTTGGAAAGGGGAGAAGGTGATATTGTGGCTTATAACCTACCTAAAACAATCGAAAGCAAAAAGAAATATCTGTATTGCGGACGTTCTTTTCTTACTCATCAAGTGCTCGTCCAACGGAATAGTGACCCTTCTAAAATGGTGCATGAAGTAACCGAACTCATTGGTAAAACTGTAGTAGTCCATAAAGGCAGTAGAAACCTGACCAGACTTCAACACCTCAATAGTGAAATTGGTGGCGGTATTCATATCAAAGCGATAAGTGTTGATAGCCTTTCTGAGGAAGACCTTATTGGTATGGTTGCTATGGGAGAAATCGACTACACGGTGATAGACAATAATATTGCACAGTTCAATAAGACCTTTTACAAGAATATCAGCACATCACTTTCACTCAGTTTTTCACAGCATTCATCCTGGATGGTGCGAAAGACCTCAAAATTGTTAGCTGCAAGGGTAGATGAATGGTTTAGGAAAAATCTTCAAAGTACAGAATATAAATCGACTACAAAACGGTATTTTGAACTCAGTAAAGGCCCTTCTAAGTATTTGACGACTGGTCTGGTTGTGCTTAGTAACGGAAGTGTTTCTTCGTTTGACAAATTGTTTAAGATCTATGCCAAAAAAATTGGATGGGACTGGCGGTTGTTGGCTTCCATAGCGTATCAGGAATCCAATTTTGATCCTTTGGCCGAAAATTGGACTGGAGCTAAAGGTTTAATGCAAATCATGCCAAAAACCGCTCAGACACTTGGTTTGCCAAGAGATAGTCTGTTTGATTCCCAGACAAGCATCAAGGGTGCAGCCAAACTATTACGCATATACGAGCGAAACTTATCGGACATCCAGAACAAAGAACAACGCATCAAGCTCACTATTGCGGCTTATAATTGTGGTTACGGGCACATCAAGGATGCCAGGGCATTGGCTCGTAAACATCAGCAAAACCCTGATGTATGGGATGGTGAAAATGTAGGTAAATACATTTTTCTGAAAAGCAGACCGGAGTATTATCAGGATCCTGTTTGTGAACAGGGTTATTTGAGAGGTTCAGAGACTGCTCAGTTTGTGACAGAAGTTTGGACAAGGTATGAGCATTACCTGAAAAAAGGAGCCCGTTGAAATTTAAACATAAAAAAGGCCGTAACACAAAATATGTTACTGCCTTTTTTATTTGATTATTGGTAAATATTCAATAATTAGCAAATTATGCCAATTTAACATTTACTGCATTTAATCCTTTTTTACCTTCTTCAAGGTCAAAAGTAACTTCATCATTTTCTGTGATTTGGTCTTTCAAGCCGTTTGAATGTACGAAATACTCTTTTGATGACTCTGCGTCTTTAATAAAACCAAAACCTTTTGATTCATTAAAAAATTTAACTGTTCCTTTGTTCATTGTTTTTTTAAATTTGTTGGGTGAAAGATAGGGATAATTATTTATAAATCAATTCGTTTTTTCAAATACTTTTTCCTTGAATGATTCTAAAGATAACTGCGATAAGAGCAATGATCAAAAGAATATGTATAATTCCACCTACGCTGTATGCAAAAAAGCCGATTGCCCATGCAATAATTAATATTACTGCAATGATGTAAAGAAGATTTCCCATGATTTTTGTTTTTTAGTTTATGAAATTTAATTTGTCTGTGATTTGATTAATTATTGTTTAGATATCAATTTACCTGATTGGATGGTTTGATTCTTCGCAATGATCTTGTAAAAGTATAGGCCTGAGGGTATATTGCTTGTATCCACAGTGGTGTTTTGTTCTGTGATACTGTTTTTCAATACTACTTTACCCATAACATTGTATATAGTCAATATATATTGATCCATCTTTGATTCATCACTGACTACGAGGGATATGTAGGAATTGAATGGGTTAGGGGTTATTGCAACTAGTTCTTTACCAGTGTTAGTAATAGGTTCCTGTATGCTGGTAGGTATAAGATCAGTTGGAATAGTCATATTGATTGCAGCGGTCGTCAATGCTCCAGTTGTAGTAAGCGCTCTGCCCTCAAATAAGACACCTGTATTTATTGCGCCCAATGCTCCGTTGTTGCAAACGATTGTTCCTCTGAAAACGGAGTAGTTGTTAATATTTACAGCACCTTCAATTTTCCAATATACATTTTTTGCCTGAGCACCGTTGATTAAAAGGACTTTTGAATAAGTGCTTGTTGTAAGTGCTCCATTAATTTTAATGATAAAGACGGCATCTTCATTGCCCAATGCATTCAGATAAAGTGAGTCCGTGAAAACGGTAGCTGCATCTAGCAGGTAGGTATGAGGGGTAAGTACCAGATTGTGACCGAATTGTGCAGGGTACAATAGTTCGATGTCTACAGGAAGTACATTCAAATAATTGTAAACAGTCAATAAATCAGCCGCACATTTTGCTGTAATAACGTCTGGAATAGGATGAATGTCTCCATCGATTGAAAGAGGTTCAAATCCTGTGGTTAGACCTACATTTGTACCTACATCACCTTTCACATGAGTTATGCCAGTATTTGAGACAGCGCCATTAGCAGAGAAAATTGCAAAATCTTTCGTTGATAATAGGTTTGGAGCTTTAGGACCAGTAAGATAAGGACTGCCACAACCAACAGGAGTATAGGCATAAACACCATCTATTGAAATAGCTCCTGCTGTTGAAAGTGCTCTACCTTCAAGTGAACTTCCTGTATTAATAAGAATCGCGGAGTTGTTTGCAATGATGGTTCCTTTCATATTCGTACCCGATGCAAGACTAACTAAGCCTTCAATTTTCCAAAAGACATTACAAGCTTTTGCTTCATTGATCAAATGAATTTCAGATGCAGCATTTGTTGAGAATGCGCCATCTATTTGAAATATAAAGACGGCATTGGGGTCACCTTTGGCATCCAATGTTAGACCAAGGTTCAAACTGGCTTCACCTGCAATTGAGTATACACCTGGTTCCAAAGTTTTACCGTTACCTAATAAAGGCGAAGGAAAAAAGGTTGGAATGGTACTGTTCAGTTCATTGTAGGCAATCAGTAAATCGGCAGCACATTGTGCACTTGCGCCATCTGCGTCGTGCATAACTCCATTTACATTTCCAAAAGCTGTGCTGGAACCATTATTTGTACCAACATTTCCAGTGAGTTGAGATATTCCGGTATTGCTTACAGCGCCATCTGTAGAGAATAAAACGAAGTCTGCAGCAGTGCCCAAATTAGGAGCTTTTGCAAAGGTTAACGCTGGCAAAGTAAGCAGTATTACTGCAGCTAAAGCATTAAGTAATTTTGCTTTCATATAGTTTTTTTTATTTGAATATGGATGAATTTCCATAATGACAAAGGTCGTTGCTTCGTGGTATTTTTTAATTACACAATCTCAGGTTTAAATTACATGAATCACACATATGTGATGCATAAACTGACTTTCACAAATAGCCAGTTATTAATTCAATAAGAGCGTTTTTGGCAATAGGTTTAGATATATAATTATCAAAACCCACCTCCAAAGAATGTGTTCTGTCAATATTAAGCGCATAAGCAGTTTGAGCAATGACCGGTAGGTTTGGTCTGATCTTTTTAATGATCCGTAAGGCTTCATAACCATCTATTTCTTGCATTTTAATATCCATCAGGACCAAAGAAATATCGGAGTTGTTTTTTACGAATTCAACAGCTTCACTTCCATTCCATGCATGAAGTATATTCACTTTTGAAGCGGATAGAATTTCTTCAAAATAGGCATAGCTATTTATTTCATCTTCAGCAATTAGTATCGTTTTTCCTTCTCCATTCAGTTCATACGATATGACGTTTTCAGTTGGAGCCTTTTTTTTATTTAGGATAGGTATGGTGAAACGAATGTCTGAACCTTTCCCAATGTTTGACTTAAGACTAATGGTACCCCCCAGTTTTTCGACTAAAGCCTTTGAAATTGCTAGTCCCAGTCCATTTCCACCATAAATTCGATTATCAGTAACATCGATTTGTCTGAAGCGTTGAAATATAAGTTCATGATTTTCCGGTGAAATGCCTATTCCGTTATCTTTCACATAGAACTCTATATAGTTTCCTTTTTTTTTATACCCAAAATCGATTTCACCATCATTTGTGAATTTAATGGAATTATCAATTAAGTTACAAAGCACCTGTTTAATCCGATTCCCATCAGAAATGGTTTGAACTGTCTCTTTGGGGTTCTCACAAGTACATTTCAATCGATTGTTTTTAAGTAAAACCGATTTCTTGTATGTTTTAAAGAGTTGATTCATTAATTTGTTAACCTCAATGAGGTCGAATCTAAAATTAATTTGGCCTGCCTCAATTTTTGATATATCCAGGATATCACTGATTACTGTCAAGAGTTGGAGGCTACTTGAATGGATGATTTGAACATAGTTTCCTATTTGTTTTTTGGATAATCCCTGCTCGAGCAGTAAATCAGAGAAACCCATGATTGAGTTCATTGGGGTACGAATTTCATGACTCATATTGGCGAGAAATATGGATTTAAGCATATCCGATTCTTCTGCTTTTTCCTTCGCGAATTTTAGTTCAATATTAATCTTTTGTATTTGATTAATACTTTCTGTTAGTTCCTCATTCAGGATAGCATACTCTGCTGCTCGTTTTCCCTTTTCTTCATTTTGAAAGGCGAGTTCTTTGTTTGCTTTGTGTAACTCAATGGAGTCATTTCTATTATCCATATAGTTGATTATTTAGTAGCAACTTAAAAAAAAATAGCCATAAAGAACTTCTTTTTTATCAAACAAAAACCCCGATAATGATATGCAATTTATTATTATCGGGGTAAGAAACATTGGGTGCAACAGCTTATGCCGTTGTCCCGTTTATTTTGTTATTTCAAATTCTACACGACGGTTGTTTTGACGACCTACTGGTGTATCATTGGTGTCAATAGGTTTGTTTTCTCCCATTCCAATGGCAATGACGTTTGAGGTAGGTACACCTTTGGCCAGTAAATAGGTTTTAACGGAAAGCGCACGTGATTCTGACAATCTTTGATTATAAGCAGAGGAACCAACATTATCGGTGTGACCATAGACTTTCAAACCAGACCAATAGGTATTGTTTATAAGTATACCGGATATTTGATCCAATAGTGCTGTTGAATTTGAAGTGAGTATACTTGAACCCGATTTGAACTCAATGGTTTCAAAAGAAGCATTTACAACACCTTCTTTTTTGGTTGCCAGGTCTTTTATATCCTGTTCCATTTTATCCAGCTTTTGTTGTAAAGTGGAATTTTGTGTCTGTAAGGACTCTTGTATATTCGCATTTTTTGAGTCAGCATCCTTCTTCAGCAAATCTTGCTTAAGTGCTGCATTTTGTGATTCCAACGTTTTTTGAATAGCAGCATTTTTTGCGTCGTCCTGCATTTTCTGTTTAAGAGTTGCATTTTCTTGTTCAACAGTTTTCAAACGATTCAAGGTGGCATCTGTATCTCCTTGTATCACTTTTTTAATGATAACTGGGACTGGTTTTGGGGAATATTCACACAAGCTAATGTTTCTCGCATGTTTTTTAGTTCCAGCAGCAAATTTATACCTTAAACCAATGGTTGCAACAAAGGCATTACATTTACTGGATGAAATCCAACCACCCATGATTTTTGAATCATATACACGGTACTGACCTTCAAATGCAAGATTGATTGATTTGTTTAAAGTGAATTCGGCATTTAGACCGAGTTTACCCAACCATGTTGGGGGAGCGGTGATACTGTTTGAAGTATAGCCGCCATTATCTAAATCAAAATAATAGGAAGATAAACCTGCACCTGCGTCTCCATAGATATTCAGATTTTTCCAGAATTTACTTCTAAAAGGAGAAATGGCATTGCTTAAATTGACAGAGCCATAAAGTACGGCATCGTGTGTACCACCTTTAAGACTTCCAAAATGGTTGTAATCAACTCGGTAAGGACGGGTATAATCGTTGTAATTGTACTCAAGACCAATCCCAAACAAAGGGTTGATTGTGTAATCCATTGTACCTCCTACCATCAGATTGAGCTTATCATACCGTGTGTATTCAGTAGGTGCCATCGTAAAATAATTTGCACCAGTTTTTACACTCATTGAAAAATGTGAAACGTCAATGTGTTCACAGATAGTCAGTGGCTGAGTTGTTATAGTTGATGTTGTGGTTGTTTCTACCTTTACATCATCTTGCGCAGATGTTATGGCAACAGTGCCAAATAAACAGAAAAGACTAAAGAAGATTTTTTTCATGTTGCATTTTTTTTAAGTGAAATGATAGGGATAAATGAATGCTTAAAAGTATTGGTTTATTAACCTTTCACTTTTACACAATTCACAATAAGAATTGTATATTTCACACATAAAGAAAAACCCACTCCCTGGAAAAAACCGGGGAGTGGGAATATAGATAGGAGTGGTAATCTAATTAATTAGAACCAATATTTCCGTGGCAAATAATATTGTCCAATTGAATTGAATTTTGATAAATATTGAGGTATCCATCGTATACCAACCAATTGTCATAGGTAATTTCAATACCACTGTTCAGTTCCCGAACGTTTGTATAACTTTTACCATTGGTACCATCTACTCTGTTTAAGGTTAATGATACAGGACCGCCACCTACGGATGCTATGGAACCCAAATTAATGGTTGCAGGATACATTTCACCTGAAATTGCGCCTGTAAGTAAAACAGTGACCAATGTATTCCCATTCACTCTTTTTTCAAACAAAACATTACCAGATACACCAGATTCACCAACGGCAGTCAAGGCAAACGATTTATTGGACGTTGTAATTTCATTTCCACCGATGTCTGTCTGTGCAAGAATGTCGTTTGGTTTGGTGACGCTTTGAAGAATTCGGATACAGCCGTCGAAAGCAATTAGTTGTGCGTACGTTTTTTCAGTAATTGCAGTAGTACTGTTACCGGATGCATCTACTGGATTAAGTACAAGAACAACTGGTCCGCTTTCCACTGTAGAATACATGTTCAGTATAACTGGGTGACTGCCTGAAGGTGCACCAAACAATTTTATATCAACGGTAGCCACTGTACTGCTGGTTTCTGTGAAAGTTACAGTACCACTAACACCGAGTACATCTTTCACTTTCAAATTATAAACAGTAGATCTGTCAGGAGTTTCCTCTTTTGCACATCCACTAAAGAACATCATCAAAACAACAGCAGATAATACTGTCATTACAGAAATAAAATTTTTCTTTTTTGTCATAAGATTATATTTTAAAACGTTACCGCATCTGGCGGGACATACGTGAATGGTTGTTCACTATACAAAGGTGCGTTCTTTCTGTACGAAAAGTATTACACATTTATGGATAAGGATTACAACATTCACACATTGAGTTGGGAGATGAATTTTTACTTTTATATCAGGTGAAAGTTTTTAAAATAGTTGCTTTTCATGCCGTTACACTCTTTTGAAATTGGTATATTTGCGTAAATAAACATCGAATTAGAATATCATAGAAATTATATGTTTGAACAAACTTTTAAGAATATAGATGACATACTGCATAAAGACGCCGGGTGTGGAAGTGAATTGGATTACGTGGAACAAACATCCTGGATTTTGTTTCTTAAATATCTGGACGACTTAGAAAAAGACAAAGCAACAGCAGCCGAACTGACAGGTAAAACCTATACAAACATACTAGCTCCCGAATATCAATGGGCTGTGTGGGCAATGCCCAAGAACGAAGAAAACAAGCTGGATTATACCAAAGCACTGACAGGTGATGACCTGAAAGACTTTGTGGACCTCAAGCTATTTCCATATCTCAAGAAGTTTAAAATGGAGGCAGAAAGTGCCGATAGCATTGAATATAAAATTGGCGAGATCTTCAGCGAACTAAAAAACCGACTTCAAAGTGGCTACGCTTTACGAGATGTGATTAATCTGATTGATGAACTTCGTTTTCGTACACACACCGAAAAGCATCAAATGAGTCACCTCTACGAAGCTAAAATCCAGAACATGGGCAATGCCGGCCGAAATGGCGGTGAATACTATACCCCACGACCATTGATCAAAACCATCGTAAAAGTAGTTGCCCCCAAAATAGGTGATAAAATTTATGATGGGGCCGTAGGTTCAGCAGGATTTCTGGTAGAAGCTTTTGAATATTTAAAACACAGTAAAAAGCTTTCTACCACTGACGCCATCACACTTCAGAAAAATACTTTTTACGGTAAGGAGAAGAAATCGCTGGCATACATCATTGGCACCATGAATATGATTTTCCATGGTATAGAAGCACCTCATATTGTACACACCAACACCCTGGCTGAAAATCTGGCCGACATACAGGAAAAAGACCGCTACGACGTAGTTTTGGCCAATCCTCCTTTCGGTGGAAAAGAACGTGCCGAGGTGCAGCAGAACTTCCCCATCAAAACCGGTGAAACGGCGTTCCTTTTTTTACAGCACTTTGTGAAAATTCTGAAAGCTGGCGGTAAGGCTGGTGTGGTTATCAAAAACACATTCTTAAGCAATACCGACAACGCATCCGTCGCTCTCCGCAAACAGTTACTGGAAAGCTGCAACCTGCATACCGTGTTGGATCTGCCAGGCGGAACATTTACCGGTGCCGGTGTGAAAACCGTGATCTTGTTTTTTGAAAAAGGCACTTCCACCAAAAAAGTCTGGTACTATCAATTGAACTTAGACCGAAATCTCGGAAAGACCAATGCCCTCAATGAAAAAGATTTAGAGGCTTTTGTTGAACTTCAAAAGATCTTTGGCGAAAGCGAAAACTCCTGGTCCATGGATGTTAAAAATATAGACCAAAGCACATACGATCTGAGTGCCAAGAATCCCAACAAAAAAGAGGAAGCAGCCTTGCGTCAACCTATAGATATATTGAAAGAGATTAAAGCGCTGGATGAAGAGAGTGCTGCTGTTTTGAATTCGATTTTGAAGATGTTGTAAATTGAAGCGATGGAAAAACAAACCATAACAAAGTTAAATGTTTCATTTGAGGAACATGCTTACGAACAGGATGGAATAGAGTACTGGCTAGCCAGAGATTTGCAACAACTGTTAGGCTATACCGATTGGCGTAATTTTTTAAATACAATCGATAAAGCTAAAGAAAGTTGTAAAGCCAGTGGTGGTGCGGTCGCAGACCATTTTGTTGACGTCAACAAAATGGTCAAGATTGGTTCAGGTGCAGAAAGGAAGCAAGAGGATATCATGCTCACCCGTTATGCCTGTTATCTGATAGCTCAAAACGGCGACCCCAAGAAAGAACAAATCGCTTTTGCACAAAGCTACTTTGCCATTCAGACCCGCAAGCAAGAATTGCTGGAAGAACGCATTCGACTTGTTGAACGACTCCATGCCAGAGAACAGCTTGCAACTGCCGAAACGGAATTATCTAAAAAGATCTTCGAAAGAGGCGTAGATAACAAAGGTTTTGCAGTTATTCGAAGCAAAGGCGATTGGGCATTGTTTGGTGGCCACAACACCAGTGCCATGAAACACAAACTTGGCATAGCCGAAAATCGCCCCTTAGCCGATTTCTTACCAACCATTACCATTTCTGCCAAACAATTAGCTACAGAAATCACCAATTTTAATGTGCAGAAGAACGACTTACGTGGAGAGAATAGAATTACCAGCGAACATATTAAAAACAATTCCGATGTTCGATCACTGTTGGGTAAAAGTGGCATTAAGCCAGAACAATTGCCTGCCGAAGAGGATATTAAAAAATTGGAGCGCAGGGTAAAAGCCGGCGATAAAGAAATGGTGAAGAAAAAACTTAATGGACTGGGGAAAGATGGAGAGTGAGATGAAAAAAGGTGAGGTTCGGAATTTGCCAAAGGGGTGGAAGATTAAATGTCTGGAGGAAATATGTCTATTTGGTAATGGCTTATGGACAGGAAAGAAACCACCTTTTCAAAAGGTCAGTGTAATTCGCAATACAAACTTTAAAAAAGACGGAAAATTAGATGATACAGATATTGTAATTCTAGATGTTGAGCAATCACAGTTTACCAAAAGAAAATTAAAATATGGCGATATTATTCTTGAAAAATCAGGTGGTGGACCAAAGCAACCTGTTGGAAGAGTTATATTATTTGATAAGAAAGAAGGCGATTATTCATTTAGTAATTTTACATCTGTAATAAGAATTATTGATTCTAATTCAATTGACTTTAATTATTTACATCAATTTTTGTTTTTCTTGTATATTACAGGTATAACTGAAGTTATGCAGAGTCATTCAACCGGTATTAGAAATTTAAAATTTGATGATTATAAAGCAATAAAAATTCCAATTCCACCACTATCAGAGCAACAACGCATCGTCTCCATTTTAGACGAAGCCTTTGCCGCTATAGCCAAGGCAAAAGCCAATGCTGAACAAAACCTTAAAAATGCAAAAGAGCTTTTTGGGAGTTATTTGCATAATATAAATGCAACTAGTGTTGAATTAGGAACTTTAATTAACATTAATACTGGTAAATTAAATTCTAATGCCGCTGTCGAAAATGGAAAATATCCATTCTTTACTTGTTCAAGAGAAACTTTTGCCATAAATATTTATGCTTTTGATCTTGAGGCAATACTTTTAGCGGGGAATAATGCCAGTGGAGACTTTAATGTTAAGCATTATAAAGGTAAGTTTAATGCATATCAAAGAACATACGTTATAACAATTAATAATGATGATAAAATAATTTATAGATATCTGTATTTTCAATTACTTAATAGTTTGAAGAAATTTAAAGAAAATGCTGTTGGTTCAAATACTCGATTTCTAAAACTGGGAATAATTGAAAACATGCAAATATCATTACCAGGCATTGGAGAGCAACAATCCATCGTCACCAAACTCGACGCCCTTTCCTCCGAAACCAAACGCCTCGAATCTATATACCAGCAAAAACTTTTATCCCTGGAGGAACTCAAAAAATCAATTTTACAAAAAGCGTTTAATGGGGAATTAACCACCGAAAAAGCATAAAAACACACAACCTTATGACCGAAGACGATACCAGAGCAGAATTGATTGACCCGATGCTAAAAGCATGCGGTTGGGGGGTAGTGGAAGGTTCTAAAATATTTAGAAATCATCCCATCACTGCAGGAAGAATAAAAGTCGGAGGGAAACGAGGAAAGTTGTTGCGCGCCGATTATGTTCTTGCTTACAAAGGCATTAAACTGGCTGTTATTGAAGCAAAAAGTGCGGATCGAGAAGTAGGGGAAGGTGTAGCTCAAGCCAAGCAGTATGCCGAAAAGCTGAATTTAGAAACTACTTACTCCACCAATGGCAAAGAGGTTTACAGCATTTGCATGAAAACTGGTGCAGAAGGTTTGGTCGCCAATTATCTGACGCCAGAAGCACTTTGGAATAAAACCTTTGCCGTTCAAAACGAATGGAGAGAGAAATTCAGTGCTGTTCCATTTGAAGATAAAAGTGGCACCTGGCAATTACGATACTATCAGGAAATAGCCGTCAATAATACCTTGGAAGCGCTTGCCAACAATCAAAACCGTCTTTTGCTAACCTTAGCCACCGGTACAGGCAAAACGGCAATTGCTTTTCAAATAGCCTGGAAATTGTTTCATGCCCGTTGGAACTTACGGCGTGATGGAAAACTCAGACCTCGAATATTGTTTTTAGCCGACCGGAATATTCTGGCAGACCAGGCTTTTAACTCCTTTTCAGCATTCCCGGAAGATGCGCTTGTACGAATTAAGCCCAATGAAATAAGCAAAAGTGGTAACGTGCCTACCAATGGCAGTATATTTTTCACCATTTTTCAGACCTTTATGAGTGGCACCGATAAGGAAGGAGAGCCTGCACCTTACTTTGGCGAATATCCTTCCGACTATTTCGATTTTATCATTATTGATGAGTGCCACCGTGGCGGGGCAAACGACGAAGGAAACTGGCGTGGTATATTGGATTATTTTTCACCGGCTGTACAGTTGGGTTTAACGGCAACACCCAAACGCAGTGACAATATTGATACTTACAGATATTTTGGTGACCCAGTTTATATTTACTCGCTCAAGGAGGGGCTGAGCGATGGTTTTTTAACCCCTTTTAAGGTGAAACGAATCAAGACGACGCTGGATGATTATATGTACACGAGCGATGATCAGATTATTGAAGGGGAGATTGAGGAAGGTAAACTTTATACCGAGCCCGACTTCAATAAAATTATCGAAATTAAGGCACGAGAAGCAAAGCGGGTTCAAATATTTATGGACGATTCCATCCAAAGCGAAAAGGGCATTATCTTTTGCGCAACGCAGGATCATGCTTCAGCTGTCCGTGATTTAGTCAATCAGAACAAGAAAAGTAAAGATCCCAATTATTGTGTTCGTGTCACCGCCAATGATGGCGAAATAGGAGAACAGTTCCTACGGGAATTTCAAGACAATGAAAAGAGTATTCCGACCATTTTAACGACTTCTCAAAAACTTTCAACTGGTGTGGATGCACGAAATATCCGCAACATTGTATTGATGAGGCCTATAAACTCTATGATTGAGTTTAAACAGATCGTAGGTCGTGGTACGCGTTTGTTTGACGGAAAAGAATTTTTTACCATCTACGATTTTGTCGATGCTTACCATCATTTTGCTGATCCTGAATGGGATGGTGAGCCTTTGGAAGACGATCCATGTCCAAAATGTGGTCAAAATCCATGCTTATGTGAAAAAGGTCAACCACAGATTTGTTCAGTATGTGGCAAGTTGTCTTGTGTCTGTCTGAAAGATCCGCCTGCACCCTGTTATAGATGTGGTCAAACTCCTTGTATCTGCGTAAAGAAAGTGAAAGTCAAATTGAAAGACGGCAAGGATCGTGAAATTCAACATATGATTTCTACTTCCTTTTGGAGTATGGATGGTAAACCTATTTCAGCTGAAGAATTCTTAAACAATTTATTCGGAGAATTGCCAAACTTTTTCAAAAATGAAGAGGAGTTGCGTATGTTGTGGAGTAATCCAATGACAAGACGCACTTTGTTGGAGAAGTTGGATGAGGCTGGTTTTGGCAAAGAGGAATTATCTACTCTTCAAAAGCTGATTAATGCAGAGAAGAGCGACTTGTTTGATGTATTGGAATATGTTTTTAACAGCGATAATACGCCCATGACCAGAGAGGCCAGAGTGGCATCTGCTCAGGCAACCATTTTTGCCCTGCTCAACAACAAACAAAAAGAATTCATTGAATTTGTGTTGAGTAAGTACATTGAGACCGGTGTTGAAGAATTAGATCAAGAAAAGCTACCTATCTTATTAACAAACAAGTACCAATCCCTGGAAGATGCAAAAGCTGTTTTGGGAGATGTTGGCAATATTAGTTCATTGTTCATTGAATTTCAGAAGCATTTATATCAAAATGTAGTAGCTTGATTGGACTGAAAGTCCAAACTACTACTTTTTGAAATCCGAAATATCAAGTACAGATAAAAAACATTTGTTATCATCCTCAGTGACAATGCCTTCCATATAAACCCTACAAAGGGGTTTCTCATCGTAACCAAGCATAACTTCGCAAGATTCTTTGGCATTGGTGGTATAAAGCCGGTCGAAAAATTTATTGAATTTTGACAAAGATATGTCGGCGATGAATAATTTAAAGTTGCTGTTCAGTAAACCTATCCGCTTGTCACCGAGTATTTCTGCAGCGGTAAAATTCAGATCCTCGATTGAGCCATCTTGTTCCAGCGTAAAATAGCCCATAGGAGCAAAATCGTACAACATAGTGTATTTTTTGAGCGCTGTTTCCGCTGTTTCATAGGCTTGACGCAGCTCCTCGTTTTGCATTTCCAGCTCTATCTGGTGTACTTGCAGTTCGTGCAGAAGTCTTTTTACATCTGTTTCTTTTACAGGTGCGTTTACATTCTTGTTTGCTTTCAGTTTCTCTTCTGCTTTTAGGCGCAGTAACTGACTATCCGTCAAATACATTTCATCGTAGTTCATTTTTGATTGGTCTTTTTAGTGATTAAGATCATTCCAGACGGTTTTCTCTGGTTATTGAGCAGTATATTGACCGACCATTCAACATCCAGCATTAGAGCTTCAGTTGTTTTTAACTGCATAGTATAATTGGTATTCAATCCTTTCTTCAGCAACTTATTCATCTCTTTTTCCGTGTTTTTTTGTACAGATTCAGGCACAAATAGTTCAATAAAATTCGAATTGATTACTTCTTTTTGCTTTTTTCTGAAAAAAAGTTCAGCTTCTGTATTAAATTCGAGTATTTTCCAATCGGGTGATAATCTAAGGATAATATCCGTTGATGATTTTAGGATTAACCGATGCATTTGCTCTGTTTCATGCAATTCTGCTTCCAGCTGTTTGATATCGGAAATGTTGAAAAAGGTGATGACTAAACCGTCTATTCTGTCATCGTAAGTACGGTAGGGCATAATTCGAATGGAAAACCATCGCCCGTCATTGGTTGGTATCTGCTTTTTGATAAATGTAAGTGTTTTTAAAACTTCCTTTGCATCTATGGCCAGTTCTGGATAGATTAGTTCAGAGACCTGGTCGGTAAATGGGCGTCCAACGTCACTTTTTATCAGTTTGAAAATTTTTGTAGCCTGATTGGTATAACGACGGATATTCAATTCTTTATCGAGAAACAATGTTGCAATATCCGTGCTGTTAAGCAAGTTCTTCATGTCATTTTTAATCCGTGAAAAATCATCCACTTTCGATTGGAGCTCCACGTTGACTGTTTGAAGTTCTTCATTCAAGCTTTGCATTTCTTCTTTGGAACTGGTAAGCTCTTCGTTGGTGGATTGCAATTCTTCGTTGGTGGATTGCAATTCTTCATTGGCCGATTTTAGTTCTTCCTGCGAAGACTGCATTTCCTCGAGTGTACTCTGCATTTCATTATGCAAATGTTGTAGTTCTTTTTCCATTTCGGATTGGATCGTGCTGTCTAAAAGGTTTTTCCCTTTTTTCTTTAACGATTTTTGACCAACAATATCTGGAACATCACTGAATATGATCATAATCATTCCATGTAAAGGTTCCGGTTTATCAATCCATTGAATGGTTATATTAAGTAGTTTGTTGCCTTCATTTTCGCCGACTTTAATATTGCGCACAACGACCATATCTTTGGTCAGAATAGCTTTGTGGAAAGCAATCGGAAATTCGTTTCGCAAACCTTCGCGCAGCATAGCAAAAATATTTAGATTTGCTTTACCTACTGCAGGTTCCAGATATTTACCAGTACGACCGCTGATGTAAATGATATCACCATTTTCATTGACCAAAACACCGGGTGGTGAAAAATGTTGCAACAACAATTGATTGGCTAGTATTTCAAGACTTTGGGAAGACTTGACCGGTAGTTGATTTTCAGTATTTGATGTCTCCGTTTTGGAAAAAGAGGAAGGGAAATTCAACAAATCTTGTTTCTGAAGCGAATCTGAGCGTTTGAATATTTTCAATTTAGCATCTACAGGAGAAAAAAGCATACTTTGAGTGCCCAGAGATTCAGAGCTTCCAAGCAACATAATGCCTTCCGGATTTATACTGTAATAAAATAAACCAAACAGTTTTTTTTGCAATTCGGCGTCCATGTAAATGAGTAGATTCCGACACGAAAGGATATCTATTTTGGAAAAAGGCGGATGCATGATAATGTTGTGTTGTGCAAACACGATCATTTCCCGTATCTCCGTATTGATGCGATAGCCTTCCTCTGTTTTATTAAAAAAACGATTCAAACGTTCGGGTGAGACATCTGTCACACTTTTTTCAGGAAAATGGCCTTTCCTGGCTGTCTCAATGGCATCATTGTCGAGATCGGTGGCAAATATCTGTAACGAAAGACCTCCATGTGGATTGATATTCTCAAGGACTTCTTTAAATACAATAGCCAGAGAGTAAGCCTCTTCACCTGTAGAACATCCTGGAACCCATGCTCGTAAGACGTCACCAGCTTGTGCTTTTTCGATCATTTCTGGTACAATCGTTTCTTTTAGTTTATCCCAAACAAGGACATCACGAAAGAAATTTGTGACACCAATCATAAGCTCTTTGAAAAGGATATCCACCTCTTTTGGATTTTCCTGTAAGAAAGTGACGTACGAAGTGATTTTTTCAATTTTGTGAACGATCATACGTCTTTCAATACGACGATAGACTGTGTGTTTTTTATACAATGTAAAATCATTGCCAGTGCGTGCCCGAAGCAAATTATTGATTTTCTCGAGGGGTCGATGGTCTTGTAATTCGACCTCTATTTCTGTTTCAGATTGGAGAAAGGGAAGATCTTTAAAAAATGTTTTTAATTTCTCAGGTAGCTCCATAGCAGGAGCCACAAAATCAATCGGTGTTGAATCTATAGCGTTGCGAGGCATACTGTCGAATTTTGCCGTTTCAGGTTTTTGAACCATTGTTAATCCGTTTTTTTCTTTAATAGCTCTAATACCAATACTGCCATCTGCACCCATCCCTGAAAGAATAACTGCAACGCTTCGATCCAATCTATCATTGGCAAGCGAGCTTAAGAAATAATCGATTGGGAGGCGTAAACCTCTTTTTTCAATTGGCTCAGATAAGTAAAGCACTCCTTTTCGTATTGTCATACTTTTGTTGGGAGGTATTACATACACGCAATTTGGCTTTACAACCATTCGGTTTTTTACCTGAAACACCTTCATTTTGGTAATTCGTTGAAGCAATTCAGGTAACATCCCTTTTTGAGTAGGATCCAAATGTTGAATAACAACATAAGCCATCCCACTGTTTTGAGGAACTTTACTCAAAAATTGCTCAAAAGCTTCCAAGCCGCCAGCAGATGCACCGATACCGACTATTGGAAATCTGTTAGTTTCAGTTGATTCTTCTTTTGAAGATGCTGTTGGTTTCTTCTTTTCCACTTTCATGATAGGTTTTTTATAATCTGCAAAATAAGATTTAATCTAAATTTACATATTTATACAAATTAAAGCAAAAATACCCTATAGTATCTACAAGACTAATGCATTATAGCTTATTATTGGTGATTCCAGAACAAAACAATCACTGTTTCTCCAACAGCGTTTTCAATTCTACTTAGTTACCAGTTTAGTCCTTTTTTCTTGTCGGAATGATAAACAATGGAATGGTTGTGTGATGCAACACTTCCTGGGTAACACTTCCCATTATAACATCTTCCAACCATTTACGGCTGTGACTTCCTATGGCTATAACATCGGCATGCATTTCTTTGGCTGTTTGCAAAATTGTTTTTGAAAATTCACCATTTTTGACCACTGTTTGAATGTTTTCATCACCAAGGTGTTTTTTGAATTTTTCAAGGAATTGGAGTGTTGCTTTTTCAAGACCTTCTTTCGTATCTAATTGCATAAGACTTTGATCCATGAAACCAGTAAAACCAACTATTGGTGAATATTCTGTAGAAGCGTAATAAACCATATCAGTTATGACATGCAACAATATAACTTCTGCTCCCATTTCTTTAGCCATGGAGAAACCTTGTTCAGCTACTTGTTTTGCACTTTGATCATAATCAAGTGCAATCAAAACCTTTTTAATTTTTTTCATTGTTTCAGTTTTTAATATTTCTAGACTTTTATTCAGCTTTGTCTTCGTCGAGATCATTGTGATCATCGCCGCCTAAGCTGTAATAGTTGTTTTCTTCATCTTCATTGCCAATAATTTCCTGTTCGTCATCCAATTCTGAGCCAGGTACGTCTAAGCCGATATCGGATAGGTCTTTAACTGTGTCTATTTCCACAATTTCCTCCTCTTTTGATACCTTTATTTTAGAAATCGTTTCAGTGGAGATCGTACTTTCTTTTAATGCTTGAATGTAAATATCTTCTTCGGGAGGATACACAGGATATCCATTTAACTCCTTGCTTACCGTTGAGGCTTGCTGTCCGTTTTTTTTATTTTTTTCTAACATGATTTTATGGATTTAAATGTGATCTAAATTACCCTTAAACAGAGCAATTATAGTTATATAGTTTTTGTAAAAAGTTGCATTTTTTACATATTTTCAACCAACAATTTCGTTTAAAACGGATAACCTATAGCCACATTTAAAATCAAATTATCCCTTCTCCAGGAAGGATCTGCAAAATCAATCTGATTGACCACCCATTTGCTGCTTCCTTCCGACCATGGTGTTCTTATTGGTGTAGCTAAATCAAAACGCAGAATAAAAAAGGTCACGTCCACTCTAAATCCGATACCAGCACCTACTGCTATTTCGTCTGCAAAAGTAGAAAAGGAAAATGGCTGAATCGATAGGGCAGTATTTGATTGCAATTGCCATACATTTCCAGCATCGACAAACAAAGCGCCTTTGAAAAATTTATAGATATTAAACCGATATTCTGCATTTGTTTCCAGCTTCAAATCGCCTCCAAGCTGAAGGAATCCAGTGTTGTTTGCAATCTGGTGATACGTACCAGGACCTAAAGAGTTGATGGGAAAAGCACGTATACTATTTGGACCACCACTAAAGAACTGTTTACTATAGGGTAAAACAGATGAGTTTCCATAAGGTTTGGCTGCACCTGCAAAAAGCCTGATGGCCAGTTTATTCTTATCTGCAAAGGTATAATAAGCACGGCCGTCTACACTCAATTTGGCATATTGTGAATAGGCTGACCCAAAAAGTTTAGAAGAATTGTTCGATGAGATTTTTTCACCTGTTAGTGCTTTGACCAATGATATTGCATTACCAGCCGCTTCAGCTGTAGTATGAAGATAGTATTGCAACTTTTTTTCTGGTCCCAATTGTTCATTGAAACTGAAGGAGTAGCTACCTCCGGCGATAAATTGCTCTTCATAGCTTTTATTCAATAATGGATTGGCTATAAGTAAATCTGAGAATACTTTTGATTTGTTTGCCAGTGAAGTATAACTGATCATGACTGGATTGAATTCCTGTTCTTTTATGATATTTTGCTTCCACTTAAAACCATAGTTGAACTGAAATGTCTGCATATCAAAATAGTTGACCCTTCTCATATAGTTATAGGAAAGGGAAAAATGGGTTTTGGGCGAATACAAGCTTTTAGTCCGTATTATTCTAAAGGGAATCAGAATTCCCGGAAAGTTTAATTCCACTTGTGGTGAAAGTGAATACGAAAATAAACTATTTCCACCCAACTGTCCTTCAAACGATCCAGCTAAATTCAAATTCAATAATTCTGCTCCATGAAAAGTATTTCTGTTCAGATAACTGAAATCCATACGCGGACCCATAAAATTATTTGACTTTGAAACAAAATCGATTTCTGCTCTAAAGGTCCGTTTGGTCATGGGAGTCATTAAAATGGTGACATCCAGAAATCCAGGTGCAAGTGTGTCACTGTCCAGGAATTTGACACTCACGAATTTAAAGCTACCCATTGACATTAAGCGGTTGAGCGTGATATTGTGGTTTTCTCTGGAATAAAACTCGTTCTTTTTTAAATAAACCGATCTTAAAATGATGCTTGGTTTGATGGTCTTTTCTGTTTCTTTTCCCAGAAACAAACAGTTTTGAAAAGGTATGGTGTCTTTTTTTCTTCTTAAACTGTCCGCATTCAATGAATAATCCTGGTCAATGATGACCTTGTTGATGCGATAGGTTGTCCGAGCATTCTCAGGAGTATCTTCTTTCAGGGTGACTTTGAAAGATATGGTGTGATCGACTTCAGATGTATCTGCTTTGAAAAGCAAATAATCAGGACTGAAATAAAAGTAACCTTTGTTTTTTAAAATGATATCGATGCGTACTCTTTCTGCTTTTAACAAATCGAGATTATACATGTCACGTGGCCTTAGTAAAGATTTTTCCGTATCAGTCTGAAGTATATGGCTGATACTATCATCTGAAATGGAATAACTCACCTCTTTGAGGATATACGGCGCATGGATGTGACTGATGTAAATCACTTTTGCTGTATGCTTTTTTTCAACAATCCGATATTCCGTCGTACTATTAAAAATCCCAATATTAAAGAATTTGGCATCAATAATGGCAGAGGTGGATGCTGGCTTTATTTGACTGAGAAGCACAGGTGCTTCCCCATTTTTAGCAAACCATTTATTTAATCCTTTCTGAGGAGCTTTTTCGGATTTCATATACATCCAAAGTTTTGGACGCATACCCAAAAAAGTTTTATTGGGTAGGGGGCGTATAGCATTTTTCGCGACTGCTTTTATTAAGCCTTTGTTGCTGATACGATCTGTTGATTCTATTTTTATTTCCGCTCCCGTATACAGCTTTTCACCTGCCGGTAAATGTCTGGTTCCAGTGCATGCTGCCAAAAACAGCCCTACCAGGAGTAAATAAATTTTATTTATTCTTGACTGTTTCATTTTTCTTTTTTCTTTTTGTTGTTTCACCTCTCACTCTTGGAGCTCTGAAAAAGTATTTCCATTTATTGAAATCACGCACATACACTACGCCAGCTCCAGTTTCGACCAACTGACCTTCCAGGACACCTTCGTACTGATTGTGTCTGAAACCCTTCAACCGATAGCGTCCATCTTTTGTAATTTTGTATTCCAAAGTGACATCACTGGTGATATCGCTTGCAGAGTTCTGTTTTGCTCTATCACCTTCAACGTCAACGACACCACCTACCTGAACGCTTAACCGCTCATTAAAAAGTTGCTTTTTTACACCAATATCTACCTGTGTTCTACCCTGGGCACTACCCGATTTATATTCATCATACGATTGAACATCAAAATTTAATTCCACACCAGGTATCATTTTTGAGCTTAGCTGATTTAATTGTGTCGATAATAATTTACCCACCGTGGCTCGGGCTGCCGATGAAACACCACTTGTTTCAGTCTGCAATGGATTTTCCTGAATGAATCGACCTAATACCAAAAGAGCAAAAACCTGCTTATTTAACGCGGACGGATCTTCATTCAAAAGCGTTAGTTTGGCATTTACTGCACCATTTAATATGCCTTTTTCTTCCGCTGGAAGTCTTATTTCAAAGCTGATTTCGGGTTGCATTATTTTCCCATGAAGTTTCAAGTAAACCAAAAACGGATACCGTTGTTTGGACGCGTTTACATCGGCATCACTCATACCAATCATCTGATCGGCCACTAAATCAACAGGAGCTACACGAACCAGATAGATGGCATTGATGGAGATGTCAGCATCCAATGGATCTCCATTCCAAGTGATGGTGCTACCCGATTCTATGCTGAATTTTCTTTTGATGACTGATTCCAGGGAAACCAGGTAACTGCCTTCATCCAGATTGTATGTACCGGTCAGGCTCATTTTACCACTCCGGTCAATACTGAAACTTAAAGCCGCTTCGCCTCTCACTACCAACGAATCGCTCGATGCAGGATCCATCAATAATCGCAGTGTTGCTTGTTTGTCTATTTCAATAATAGATGAAAGGTCAAAGCCTGTCAAAGTTGATTTCGACTGTACTTTTTTCGTTGTCCCTTCCAGAATGGAATTTGGCTCTGGTGCATTGGTAAAATCGACAACCCCTTCACCTTTATCCGATGTCAACTTGTCTTCAGGTACTGCGAAAGTGAAATTGGACCCTTTTTTCATTTTTATTCTGGCATTGATAACAGGAAGTGTCATTGGTCCATGAATGTTTATTTTGCTGTCAAGCACCATTCTACCAAAGAATTCCTTATTGTTTTTAGCTGTCGAATTGAACAATAAAAAGTCTTGAGAATTGACCTGCAGATCAAAAATGAAATCCTGAAAGTTCTTCATTTTAACAACGCCATCAATCTTGGCAGCGTTTTGTTTACTATCTAAGAGGGTAAAAGATTTAAAATAAATACCATCATTTTTTATCTGAATAGTTTCATGCTTTAATTCCAAACGGTTGTTAAGCATGGCTGGTGTGATAAATGCATTGTTGAAAACCATCTCTCCGGTTATTTCGGGAGCGGTGGTGCTGCCTGCTACCAAGAAATCGCCGGAAAGTGTACCGGATGCTTCTGTTATTTGGCCCATTGAAAAGGCTTTAACTGTTTGCATGGAAAGGGATTGTATTACTGCTTTGATATTTATTGAATGATTTCCACCGTTGGGTATGTAATATCCATTGGCAGTGAGGTTGTTTTCAGCTCCAGATAAACTGACAGCGATATCAAATCGTTCTGCTCTGGGATTGTCTGCTTTCAGGGATAGATTTCCAATGGGAACTTCACGAACAATCAGATTGCTGATTTGTGCATCTGCAATAATGCCATAGGTGTTATTCACACTTTTAAGCAGTACATTCCCATCTACTTTCCCTTTAATGAAACTGGTGTCTTTTTCTATTATTCTGGAGATATCATCCAATTTGAAATTTTTGATTCCAATGCTCAGGTCATCCTTGAATTTATCATTGACGGAAGTGATATTGATTTCACTGCCAGCCTTATTGATGTTAAAATGATGTATTAGAAATCCCTGTTTCCCAACTTTAATATAATTATCTGCTGCCAGGTCCCATCGATCATCCATCAGATAGAATGCAGCAGGATCAAGCGTGATTTTGTAGTTTTCTTTATCCATCACAATCTGTGAACGAATTAGCAGTTTTTTATTTTGTCTGTTATCGATGGAAGATATATTGGCAAAAATACGTTGATCAGCCAGCTTACCTTCCACCAATAGGTTGTCAAATTTTACCTGCGTGTTCAAAATGGAACTGCTGGATAACTGATAGTTTAAGGCTGAGGAGTCCGAATGAACATCCAAGGCTAAATCGTTTATCACCGTTGTACCATAAACGATTTTCTTCATTTTAGCATTCAAAAGAAGTTCGTTTTTCTGACTATCAAAACTTCCTTGAATCAACCCTGGTTCAAATTCCTTTAATTGTGGTAAAAAGACTTCAGAGATAATTGGATGGTTGTGCATTTGGATCTCAAAGTTAAAATTTTGAGGTTCAGATGACTTTTTTTGTTTGACCGATTTTGAAATGGGAAAATAGCGGTTGATCCAAGAAGTTAGCTCTGCCGTTAGATTGGTAGGGGATAGATTTCCAGAATATTTAATGCCAACAAGCGAACTTTTAACTATCAACTCGCTCTTTTTCGGTTCGTTGATGGATGCCATCAAAAAGGAATCAAGCTTGTATTTTTTGCCTTCATGTGTTATCTGGATATTTGTTATGCCGGCTTTTCCGTTAATGTTTTTTGCCGTATTCCCTTTCAAATCTGCCACTGCATTCAAACCAATCCGGGTATCCGTTTTTGTGAAATGAAGTTTTTGAAGATTGGCCCCTTTCAAATTTAAACGAAATTTATAATATTCCTGATTGGGATTCATATTGACCAGACCATCAAATTCAAAGACAGCGTTTGAGTCATTCAGATTGATTTTTCCCTGAAATTCACGGCCAGCAATCTGTCCATCGACCTTCAGATTGTGATAGTTGTATTTATTCAAATATATTTCTGACACTTCGGCCTTTATTTTTGCCTGGATTGTTTTCAGATCAAGACCCTGACCATTTGCTTCTGCCGTTAAAGTGGCAGGGCCATACATCTCCCTATTCTTAAGCAGTCTGCCCAGGTCAAACTTGTGGAAGCTGACTTTGCTATTAAATCGCTCTTTGGAATCAATTGACGCAAAAAGATCAGCGGTGCCAAAGCTACTTTTCAAACCAACTGTCGTTTTAAAGGATTTCATTCGTCCCTTAAAATTAATCTCCAATGCGATTTTGTCTGGAAGCTCCATGCTTTGCGGAAGTGAAGAACCAGCGATCATAGCTATATCTTTTTGACTGGTAGTCAGTTTTAAATTTGGAAAATGAAATACCGCTGTTTTAAATTCAGGTAACCCTTTTATACTGAAATCGGTTTTTAAGTTGGTGTTCTGACCAATATGAATGACCAGTTTTTTCCCAATCAAATTATTGAATGTTCCACGAATAGACCCGGAGGCAGTAGTGTTTGTCTTATTATTTTTAATAAAAGATTGTTCGGCTAGAAGCGGACTAAAATAAAGAATATCAAAATTGCTAATAGATACGTTTTTCATATCCACTTGAATGTTCAAGTGTTGCAAGGAATCCATCATGGTTGCCATTGATCCAAATTTGAGTATCAAATCAGCCTCAATGGAAGAATTTGGTGTTTTAGCCTTTATTTTTCTTGCACTGATGGAATGCGGATCCATCCTGAAATCTGTTTCGAATTTGGATATCGCAAAACCGTTTTGATCCACTGCCGAAAACTTAGTAATTGATAGTTCTGTGAGATCGGAAGAATAGAGTAAGTCACTTGCTTTCAAAGTGACTTGTCTTAAAAATAGGTGAGAGACATCAAATGTGTTCTTTAATTTTGGCTTGTTTTCAATGTTATAGGCAAGTCTGTTTTCCTTCAAATCAATTTCTTTCACGGAAACTTTCCAGTTATTTTTAGTTTCCTGATTTTTTATTTTAGTAGCGATTGTATCAGAAGCAAGGCTATCCTTTTTACTGTATTGAATAGAGCTTCTTGATAAAGCAATAAGATCCAGATGAACCAACTGTTTATCTAAATCAATGTTGGCACCTTTCAACTTAAACTGTTTCAGATTGGCTGTGACTTTCATTCCTCCATATTGATCGTTCAAATGAAGTCGGATGTTTTTCATTTGGACATTATCCATGCTAAAGGTCCAAGGGGTAGTTTGTTTTTTCTGCTTTGTCGTATCACTAAAAGCAGTAAGCAGAAAATTATAATTGAAAAGGGAGTCATTTTCCGGGCGGCTTAGATTTAAAACAACCTCTTTGAATGCCAGGGAATTTATGCTTATCTTATTATTAAATAGGTCTTTATAGTTAATGTCCACTTTTACTTGACCAGCATAGATCAACGTATCTTTTTGAAGGTCCTCCAAATAAAGTCCCTCCACAACAATGGATTTTGGAAAGTGGATATTTATTTTTTTTAATTCAACTTTTGTATGCGTTTTATCACTGATGTAGGAAGTCGCAAAGTGAGCCACTTTTAATTGAATAGCAGGTACTTGTATAAGAGCCGCAACTAGCAGGAGTAATAAGATATAACCTATTATTACCCACATAATGACCTTTAATATTTTTTTTAATATAGAAATAGCTTTATTCATTCTGGAAAAGGATGAAATTCAGGATTATATAACATCACTTAATATTTGCAATATACAGATATTAAGGTATTTAAAACTTATTATTGCATTAAATATTGACTTATCGAAGTTGGTTATTTTATACAGCAAAAATGTTACATTACAAGTGAAAAATGTTACATCTTTCACTTATATTTAGGGTGTATAACCTTTTTAATTAAATACTTGAAAAATACAAATCTTTTATAGTATCCAAATGAGTCATCCTTATAAGATTATCATGCCCGTAACGGGTCTTTCATGCAGCAATTGTGCTTTGGCGATTGAATCCAGAGTTAAAAAGTTGTCTGGCGTAATGGATGTTCATGTAGATTTTGCCAGTGAAAAACTGACAGTTCATTTTAATTCTGAAGAACTCGAAATAAAGGATATTATAGCCAGTGTTAAACAGATTGGATATGGCGTTGCTATTGGCAAAACAGAGCTGCCAATAACTGGAATGAAAGATCAGACCGATGTTGTATTGTTGGAAAAAATACTGAATCAAACGAACGGTGTACTTACAGCAAATGTAAGTTATACCACCGAACGCGCTTACTTGGAATATATTCCTGGAATGACAAGTATTTCCGAACTAGCGGGTGTAATACGCAAAACAGGCTTTGATCTCGTACAGGCGGATACCGCTGAAGAAATGGAAGATGTTGAAGCTAAGATGCGCTCTTCAGAGCTATACAAGCAAAAAAAACTAATGATTATTGGACTCTTGTTTACAGTTCCACTAATCATTTTTAGTATGGCTCGTGATTTTAAAATCGTAGGTTTTAACTTTGACTTATATGTTATGCTTTTTGCTGCAACCATTGTCCAGTTTGTGGTTGGTTGGCAATTTTATGTAGGTGCTTTCAATAGTTTGCGTTTTGGAAGAGCAAACATGGATGTTCTCATTATGCTTGGATCATCGGTGGCTTATTTTTCCAGCCTTTTGGTTACAATTGGAATAATTCACAGTGCCAATGTTTATTTCGAAACAGGGGCTGCAATCATTACCCTGATTCGTGTTGGTAAATACCTGGAAGCTGGAGCAAAAGGTAAAACGTCGGAAGCATTAAAAGCATTGATGGGAATGCGGGCAAAAACAGCGACTGTTGTGAGAAATGGCGTTGAAGAAGTTATAAACATCGATTTGGTTGTAATTGGCGATACTATTGTCGTACGTCCAGGAGAAAAAGTACCAGTTGATGGAATCATTAGTGAAGGACGTTCTGCTATTGAGGAATCTATGATTACAGGTGAATCGATGCCAGTTATCAAAGGTCCTGGTGATGAAGTCATCGGTTCTACCATTAATCGAGAAGGCTTGATCAAATTTGAAGCAACAAAGGTTGGGAAAAATACAACTTTGGCACAGATTATTCGTCTCGTACAGGAGGCTCAGGGAAGTAAAGCTCCTATTCAAAAACTGACAGATGAAATCGGAAAATATTTTGTGCCTATCATTATAGGTATAGCATTGTTTACTTTCCTTGGATGGATTTTTGTGGCAGATATTAGCTGGACCAGTGCCATGATGAAAGCTATTGCAGTACTTGTTATTGCATGTCCATGTGCTATTGGTCTGGCAACACCAACTGCTATTATGGTCGGCACATCAAAAGGTGCTGAAAATGGGATTCTTTTCAAAAACAGTCAAACACTTGAACTTGCTGGCCGTGTTAACATTGTTGTATTTGATAAGACAGGCACCATTACTCGTGGTGAACCGGAAGTTACGAATGTTATAGCACTGACCGATTTTTCAACGGAAGAACTATTAATTCTCGCGGCTAGTGCTGAGTATGGTTCAGAACACCCTTTGGGCAAAGCAATCGTTAATGCCTCTAGAGATAAAGGTCTAAGTCTTTCTGAACCTGATAAATTCAGAGCATTCGGAGGCTTTGGTATTCGTGCATTAGTGGGAGATAAAACTGTACTGATTGGAAATCCGAGGATGATGCAAAATGAGGACATTGACATCGAGATCCATCAGACAGATATTATAAAACTTCAAAGTGAAGGTAAGACTGTCATGATTGTAGCATTCAGTCGTGCCGATCAAAATGAAAAAGCAACGCCAATCGGGTTGATTGCAGTAGCAGATACTGTTAAACCTGGAGCACAAGAGGCCATTGCAGAATTACGACAGCTGGGTTTGGATATTGTAATGATTACCGGTGACAATCAATGTACTGCCGATGCCATTGCCAGAGAAGTCGGTATTGATCGGGTTATTGCCGAAGTACTTCCCGGAGAAAAAGTGGCAGCCATCAAACAGCTTCAGTCAGCTACAAACTTGGGAAACTATGCACATCCCCTCATAGCGATGGTTGGGGATGGCATTAACGATGCTCCTGCACTGGCTCAAGCAGATGTTGGAATAGCTATAGGTACTGGTACTGACATCGCTATGGCAGCAGCAGGTATAACGCTTATTAGTGGCGAGCTTTCGGGTGTGGGGCGTGCTATTTCTTTATCCAGGGGCACTTCACAAACCATCGTTCAGAATCTGATTTGGGCTTTATTTTACAATGTGTCATTAATTCCAATTGCTGCATATGGATTACTTAGCCCTATGTTTGCAGCAGGTGCTATGGCATTTAGCTCCATTTTTGTTGTAACCAATAGTCTTCGATTGCGGGCCTTCAAAGTTCAGCTATTTGCTCCGAAAAAGTCACTTCCACGTCAAATATTGGAGTTATTACCACGAATTATTTTACCTGTGGTTGCATTGATGATTCTTATTATTTTACCAATGTTGTTTATGCCCAGCAAAAACATGGTTATTGAAGGTGCAATCGCGAATAATATGACTCCTTTTTTAATGATGGTCATGGCACTTTCCAATGCACTTATAGCAGTTTCTTATGCATCCATTCCGTTTTTTATTATTGTTTTTGTACGAAAACGAAAGGATATACCTTTTACCTGGATTTTTTTATTGTTTGGCTTGTTTATTCTGGCATGTGGTACAACTCATATAATGCATGTAATCGGTTTATGGTTGCCTGTCAACTGGTGGCAGGCATCGGTTGATGCTTTTTGTGCCGTCATTTCTATAGCAACGGCCATAGTGCTATGGCCTGTATTGCCAAAAATATTGGCCATACCAAGCCCAGGTCAATTACGAAAAGTTAATAAGGATCTGCTTATAGAAAAGAATAAATTGATCTATACTCAAAATGAACTACAGAAAGCATATGACGAAATTGAACATCGTGTTAAGGAACGTACTGAGGATCTGTTAAAAGCCAACAAACATTTACAAACAGAAATAACAGAACGAAAAAAGGCTGAAGATGAAATTATAAAATTGAACAAAACACTAGAAAAACGTGTCGTGGAGCGAACAACCCAACTCGAAGCTGCCAATAAAGAGTTGGAAGCATTCAGCTATTCTGTTTCTCATGACTTAAGGGCTCCCTTGCGGCACATCAGTGGATTTGCTGATCTTTTATCAAAGGATGTAATGGGGCTGTTACCCGAAAATGCTCAGCGACATCTTACAATTATTAATGAGTCAGCCCGGAATATGGGTAACCTGATCGATGATCTTTTAAGCTTTTCCAGAACAGGTCGTGCAGAAATGAAACAAACAACCTTTAACATGATTAAAGTGGTTGACGAAGCAAAGTCACTGCTTGATAATTCATTAGAGGGTAGAACTATTCGTTGGCATATTTCAGATATGCCTGATGTTTATGGCGATTATAATTTATTACGGTTGGTATGGGTTAATCTGATAGATAATGCAGCTAAATACTCCAGAAATCGAGAAATATCAGAAATTAGTATTGATTGTCAGAAAGTTAATTTGGAATATATTTTCAGTATCCGAGATAATGGCGTGGGATTTGATATGCAATACGCTCAGAAACTTTTTGGCGTTTTCCAACGTTTACATTCGGTGAGCGACTTTGAAGGAACAGGTATAGGGCTTGCTAATGTTCGTCGCATTATTCTTCGTCACGGGGGGCGTACATGGGCAGAAGCAGAAATAAACAAAGGAGCAACATTAAATTTTACTTTACCTCTACAAAACGAGACAAAACTATGATCGACTTTAAAACCATTTTATTGGCTGAAGACAATCCAAACGATGTTGAATTAACACTTTCAGCCCTTGCTGAACAAAATCTTGCCAACAATGTAGTTGTTGTGCATGATGGTGTGGAAGCACTTGAATTTTTACATTGCGAAGGGAAATTTCACAATCGAAGAAAAGATAATCCGGCTGTCATTTTGCTTGATATAAAAATGCCCCGAATGGATGGTATAGACGTGCTTAAAGTTATTCGGAATGATCCAGGCCTAAAAAATATTCCAGTCGTAATGCTCACCTCTTCCCGCGAAGAACCTGATTTAATCAAATGTTATGATCTTAATGTAAACGCTTATGTTGTCAAACCTGTCGATTTTAAAGATTTTATGGATGCTGTAAAACATCTTGGAATATTCTGGGCTCTAATAAATGAACTACCTGCTGATGGAAAAACGTAATACAAACGGATTAAATGAACCGAGTTTAACCTTGAATGTACTTTCTCTTGAAGATAATGTTTTAGATTTTGAGTTGATTTGTCAACAACTACGTGAAACAGGATTTCACTTGAATATTTCACGGGTAGATAAGGAAAGTGAATTTGTTTCATCGTTGAAAAATAACAACTTTGACGTTATTCTGGCTGATTTCAATATACCTGGTTTCTATGCCTTTAAAGCATTGGAATTGGCCAATGAAATATGTCCAGAAGTACCATATATTTGTGTATCTGGATCAATTGGCGAAGAAAAAGCGATTGAACTCTTAAAATTAGGTGCAGTTGATTATGTAATCAAAGATAGACCAGAAAGATTGCCATTTGCTATCAGACGTGCACTTGATGAAAAAAAAGAAAAAGAAATTAGATTGAAGGCAGAAAAAGCACATCTTCAATCCGAAGAAAATTTCCGGAATTCCATTTTAGAATCACCTTTAGGTATCCGTATTTCCACCATAGAAGGTAAAACAATATTTGTGAATAAGGCATTTCTCGCTATTTATGATTTCTCCAACTTGGAGGAATATCTAAGTACCCGTGCTGAAGTTAGATATACTCCAGAAAGTTATCTAAAGCATTTGGAGAGAAAAATAATTAGGTCTCAAGGAAGTGATATCCTTGAATATGAATTAAGTATTGTACGCAAAAATAAAGAGATTCGTCATATAAAAGTTTCCAGGAAGGAAGTGCTTTGGGATGGTTTTAAACATTTTCAAGTGATCAATCAGGATATTACTGAACAAAAAAAACTAACCGAAGACCTTATAGCTGCTAAAGTACATGCTGAAGAAAGTGACAGGCTGAAAACCGCTTTTCTTTCAAATATCAGTCATGAAATCAGAACTCCTATGAACGGCATACTCGGATTTGCTGAATTGCTTAAAGAATCACATTTGAGTGATGATTTACAACAGTCTTACATTAAGATCATTGAAGAAAGCGGAGACCGAATGCTCAAAATCATTAATGATCTGGTAGATATTTCCAGAATTGAATCCGGACAAATGAACGTACACCTTTCAGAAATGAATGTCATCGGATTTATAGATCTACTTTATTCTTTTTTTAAAAATGAAGTAGATCAAAAAGGGCTGCAATTATTCTATAAAAATCAACTGTCAGAAAAAGAGCTGAATATAACATCAGACAAGGATAAACTCTTTGTAATTCTCAGCCATTTGATTAAAAATGCCATCAAGTTTACAGATAAAGGATCAATCGAAATTGGATACGTTTTTAAACCAAATGAACTCGAATTTTTTGTAAAAGATACTGGCGTTGGTATTAGTCAAGATCAGAAAGACATTGTTTTTGAACGATTTAGACAGGGGAGTGAAATGTTCACCAGACATTATGAAGGCGTTGGTTTGGGTTTATCTATTTCAAAAGCATATATAGAGATGTTGGGGGGTAAAATCCGGGTTGAAAGTGAATTGGGCAAAGGATCTACCTTTTTCATCTCAATACCAATTTAAACGATAAATATTTTACAATTCCGGAAAAACAGAATTTTTAATTAATAAATTCGAAATTGTTGATTTAAAATTTCAATGTTTTTGTATTTAAAAATCAATGAAATGACTCTATTCAAAAACAAAGTTTGGAATACAATTGATATTCTGGGATTTAAGAAGATTAAAGCGAAGAAATCAAGTCCTTTAAACAGAGACAAAGATTTTTTACAGCTTTCCAGGTTGTATGAAACGATTAGTCGTATAAATAAAATAATTATCCGTGTTCATGACAGAGACACTTTATTCCAGGAAATCTGTAATGCAGCCATTATTCATGGCCAATTTAAATTTGCATGGATTGGTCTTACAGACAATAATAGCCTGCTTGTACATCCGGTTGCCATAGCTGGTGAAAATAACGACTATCTTTCAGATAGTATCATATCCATTCGAAATGATGAAACTGGGAATGGCCCAATTGGAAGATCCATACGCGAGGGGCATTGTGTCGTAATCCATGATATCGCTTCAGATCCAAGTATGATACCATGGCGAAATAAAGCCATAAAATCCGGACTTCACGGTGCGGCAGCAGTTCCTATTAAACAAAAAGATGTCATAATAGGTGGTTTCATAGTCTATGCTTTTGAATCAATGTTTTTTGATGATAAAGAAATCAAGCTTCTCGAAGAAATTGGTTCTGATATATCTTTTGCATTAGATATTATTGAAAATGAAAAACAAAGAGCCATCGCTGTTAAAGCGCTTCATGCCAGTGAAAAACATTTCAGTGATTTATTGGAAAATGTAAATTTGATAGCGCTCATTCTGGATGTTAATGGAAAAGTCACTTTCTGTAATTCCTATTTATTGGAACTGACTCAATATACACTCGAAGAGATTTTGGGTTGTAATTGGTTTGAAAAATTAATACCTCCAACAGATAGTAATGCACAATCAATTTTAATAAAAGGTATATCCACTGGTTCTATTTTAAAACATTATGAAAACCCGATTGTTACAAAAAATGGAACTATCAGAACTATTTGTTGGAACAATACACTTTTAAGAGATTCTTCTGGTGCAATCATAGGCACAGCAAGTATAGGTGAAGATACCACTGATCGCAATTTGGCAGAGGAGTTATTGCGTGAAAGTGAATTACTTTTTTCAAAAATTTTCGAATTCAATCCCGTTTCCATTTCTATTGCCAGATTATCAGATGGTAAACTGACAAAAGTAAATAATGTTTGGTGTCAGTTAATGGGCTATTCTGCCGAAGAGTCAATAGGTAAAGACCATTATGAACTCAAAATTTTAAGATCCGAACAAAGGCAGCAGTTGAGAGAACATTACTTTGAAAAGGGTTCATTTAAACTTTTTGAAAGTGAAATAACAACTAAGAATGGTGAAATTAAAACCACCCTGACCTCAGTAGAAACAATAACCATAAAAGAAATTAAGTATTCAATAAATTTAGTAATCGATATTACTGATCGTAAAATAGCTGAAAACAAGATAAAACTTTTGAGCAGAGCCATAGAACAAAGCCCGGTCATTGTTATGATTACCAATAAGGATGGAGATATAGAATATGTGAATCCCAAATTTACTAATACGACAGGTTTTACTATGGATGAGATCATAGGACAAAACCCTAGATTGTTGCGTTCAGGTGAACAATCTCATGCTTTTTACAAAGAACTTTGGACAACGATTTTATCTGGCAAAGATTGGCATGGTCAATTTCACAATAAAACCAAGAATGGCGACCTATATTGGGAAAATGCAGCTATTTCTTCCATAAAAGATAATAAAGGTCAAATATCACATTTCATTGCAATCAAAGAAGACATCACTGAAATGAAAAAGATCATGGAAGATTTGCTTTTAGCTAAAGAAAAAGCCGAAGAAAGTGATCGATTAAAAACAGCATTTCTTCACAATATATCCCATGAAATAAGAACACCCATAAATGCTATTGTAGGATTTTCCAGTTTACTGAATGAAACTGAATTTGATAGTCCTAAACGGGATCATTTTACAGATATTATCATACAGAGCAGCAATCAATTATTATCCATTATCACTGACTTGATTAATATTGCAACTATTGAAGCCGGACAAGAAAAAGTGAATACAAAAGTTGTTAAAATTAATACCATACTTAAGCTACTTTTAGAGCAATTTTCTTTAAGGGCACAAAAAGAAAAGTTAACACTTTCATACGTTACTTTTTTGCCCGATTATGCAGACGATATCATTACGGATGAAACTAAACTCGTTCAGATTCTTACAAATCTGATAGTAAACGCAATAAAATTCACCAAACAGGGGCATGTTGAATTTGGTTATAAGATAGAAAATGAAGTAATTACGTTTTTTGTTAAAGATACAGGAATCGGTATTGCAACGGATATGTACGAAGAAATATTTAATCGTTTTCGTCAGGTTGAAAATGCATCGACACGCCAGTTCGGTGGCTCAGGATTAGGATTATCTATTTCTAAATCATATGTAGAATTACTTGGAGGAAAAATTTGGCTGGAATCAGTATTAAATAAAGGCACAACATTCTATTTTTGGCTTCCTTACAAAGCCGTTATCACTTCAAGTAATTTAGATCATTTAGAAGACAAATCTATTTTAGAAAAAAATCAAATAAAAACGATACTTATAGTTGAAGATGAAGACTCAAATTATCTATACCTGAATGAATTATTGTCCGTTTTTCATTATTTAATTATTAGAGCAGTAAATGGTTTAGAAGCAGTAGAAATATGCAAATCAACAACTAAAATTGATTTGGTTTTGATGGATATAAAAATGCCAATTATGGATGGTAATGAAGCCACAAAAAAAATCAGATCTTTTTTGCCGAATGTACCCATCATCGCTCAGACGGCTTATTTTATAAAAGAAGATCATGAGAAAGCCATTGCATCAGGATGCAATGACTATATAACCAAACCTCTGGATAAGAAAGTTCTGATTTCTAAAATTCTGGAACTATTAAAATAAGTTGAATTGACTAAGACTTTGTTTCACTATTAAAAATAAAATACTTCTTCATCAACGCTTGTAATTTCTCTATTAATATTGGTTTTGAAATATAATCATTGCAGCCCGCCTTAAGCGCATTTTCCCTATCACCTGTAAATCCATAAGCTGTTTGTGCAATGATAATGATGTCTTTATTAAATTCACGGATTTGACGTGTGGCTTCAAATCCATCCATCTCTGGCATACGAATATCCATCAGGATTAAATCAATTTCAGGATGTTTTCTGCATGCTTCAATGGCTTCAATTCCTGTTTTCGCATAAATAACTTTATTGCTGTTATTATTCACCATTGCTGAAATTAATATATTTGATATCTCATCATCTTCAACAATTAGTAATTTTAAGTTTTCAATCCGTTTTTTCTCAACCAGGGTTAATTTCGAAAATCGTTCAAACTTTTCTACCTTTGATTTGACTTGAACTGGAATAGTAAAGCAAAAGGTTGATCCAATTCCAAGCTCGCTTTTAACCCAGATTTTTCCACCTAGCATCTCAACGTATGCTTTTGAAATAGATAAACCCAATCCAGCTCCTTCGTAATTTCTGGAAGGCTTTTCGTTCACCTGTCTAAATCGTTTAAAAATAACATCTATTTGGTCTTGACTAATTCCCACACCTGTATCTTTAACATAAAATTCTAATTCAGAAAGTTTTGATTTATAACCAATTTCAATGGATCCTTTTTCCGTAAACTTGATGGCGTTTTTGATTAAATTGGTGAGAATCGCATAGAGTTTCTCTTGATCCGTTTTTATAATTGAATTTTTCCCGGTTAGCGAATAATTAAAATTGAGTTGCATACCTTTTTGTTCCACTTCTGGTTTGAAAAAGGAATAAATGGAATCAATCAGTTCATTCACATCTGTTTCTGAAATCAAAAGGATAATTTGACCGGATTCGATTTTTGAAATATCAACAATATCGTTGATTATATTGAGCATGCGGGTGCCACTCTTTTGAATAATTTGGATGAATTTTTGTTGTTGCTCACCTGTCAAATCTGGTTTTTCCAATAATTCGGTAAAACCCAAAATTCCGTTCATCGGTGTACGTATTTCGTGGCTCATATTGGCAAGGAATGCCGATTTTAAACGGTCGCTTTCTTCAGCATGTTCTTTTTCCAATATTAAATCATGTTCTATTTTTTTAAGTTCAGTGATATCTTCTTTGACAGTTAGATAATGAGTGATTTTTCCTTTATCATTAATAATAGGTGAAATAGATACTAGCCCCCAATAAAGTTCACCATTTTTCTTTTTGATTTGAATTTCACCGCGCCAAATTTTGCCTTTGGAAATTGCATCCAGTATATCCTTGAAATCATTTTGTGCGTTTTTCTCTGAAATAAAAATTCGTGGATTTTTACCAATGATTTCTGTTTGTTTATAGCCAGTAATTTCATGAACTATTGGATTGGCATAATCAATTTTTCCTTCTGTATTAGTTATTATAATAGAAACAGGACTTTGCTCAATTGCCTGGGAGAGTTTGTGGATTTGTTCTTCTGCCTGTTTGCGTTCGGTTATATCGATTGCGGTTATAAGGCATTGTTTATCATTTGCATTAAAGATACCGGTCAGTTGAACATAAACTGGCGATTGTTCATTATTTGACAGGGTAACTTCACAGGTTTCTATGTTTTTACCGTGAAATATTTTCTCAAGAAAAGTTATGAAAAGCGGTTTTGAATCGTCCGAGATAAAAAGATGAAGCAATCTGTTTTTTAGTTGTGATTGTTCTTTTCCTAACATTTTTGCACCCAAAAGATTGAGTTTAATAATTTTGCCTTCTTGAGAAAGGGTAAAATAACCCGTGGGTGCAAAATCGTACAATTCAATGTATTCCTGACTAATAATTGCTTCTTTTTCATTTGCCAGGCTAAGCTCTTCGTTCTGAAGTTCCAACTCTAATCGGTGAACTTCTAGTTCATGCACGATTCTTTGCATATCGGCTTCAGACAATGGTAAAGCAGATTTATTCGATGAAATTTCCAGCAGCATTTCTGCCTTTTGACGAAGCGTTTTATTTTTTGATAGAATACCTTCTTTTTTCATATTTCATAGATTATAAAGCTTCACTAAATGTTACTATTAAAACTAAATCGAAGTCACAAAATATGGAGAAAAGAGTGAGAAAGTTGATGGAAGTAGGATAGGCCAAATATACTCAAAAAAATACAAACGGAATACACTAAATCAACAAAAGTTACCATAAATTGCTCAAGATCAACCAGAAAAGTGATACGATTGATCAAGTAAACTCACCGGCTGAACCACCTACACAAACAATGGGAAATTGTTTAGCAATATACTTTGTTTTCATTTGGATATGTTATTATTGTTACTCTAGTCAATGCTCCCACAAAATCCTGGAAATTTCAAGTGGAACTGAAACGGAAGGAATGCAAGGAATGGCTCTTGCCGTATAGTCTTTCACTGAACGACCTGCAGATACAGTCGCATGGTATTGATATCCATTGGTTTCTGTTTCTAAACTTTTTCCACGCTCCATAACCTGTATCAATGGCTCTTCTCCAATTAGCCCATTGGAAAATAGTTCAACTTGTATGTTGTCTGGATTCATATCATTCAAATAAAGCTGGACCTCAAACATGTGCAGATTTTCAATGGTCTCCACCTTTACTTCACCGAAATGCATTGAATCCCATTTCAATTCTATCAAACGCAAAGTATCAGCTATATTTTTACCTTTTTCTCCTTGATTGGCTGTACGTGCCATGAATTTTTCCGCAGCTGGTAAATACTGTTTATCGGTGTATTCCCGCACACTTCTGTCGGCAGAAAACCTTGGAGTCAGTTGCGCCATGCTTTCCCGCATTCTAGATATCCAGGAAGTCGGTATACCTTTTTCATTTCTATGGTAAAATTCTGGAACTATTTTTTGTTCGAGAAGGGTGTAAAGTTGTTCTGCTTCTACAGCATCCCAAGCATCTATGTCTAAATGTTCATTTCCGTCTCCGATAGCCCAACCTATTTCTGGTGTATAAGCCTCAGCCCACCAACCATCGAGCTCAGACAGGTTAATACCTCCATTAACAAGTACTTTCATACCGCTCGTACCACTGGCCTCCCAGGGACGTCTTGGTGTATTGATCCAGACATCTACGCCCTGTACAAGTTTTTCAGATATTCTCATATCGTAATCACTTAGAAAAATAACAGGAGGTCGAAAGCTATTATCCCTGATAAAATGAATCCATTCTTTAATTAAATCCTGGCCATTTAGGTCCGATGGATGAGCTTTTCCAGATAGAATAAGTTGGACGGGAAATTCTTTATTTGTGAGCAGTCTTAATAAGCGCTCAGGGTCGTGAAGCAACAAATTGGGACGTTTGTAAGTGGCAAAACGTCTGGCAAAACCAAGAGTCAATACATTGGGGTCAAATAAATGTTTTGCACGATCAACGATTTCCATGGAATGACCAGAGCCGAGCAGTTGTCTTGACAAATGTTCACCAGCAAACTTTATTAGAGATTTGTTTGCATTGATGCGCATTTCCCAGAGTCTTTCATCTGAAACCCGACGAATATCTTTTTCAAGTGTTTCATTCATTCCAAGCCACCTATCTTTTCCGCAAAATTCAGTCCATAATTCATCGGCATCCTTAGAATCCCAGGTAGGTATATGTACACCATTTGTAATATGACCTACAGGTATTTCATTGGTGGGCCATTTTGGAAAAAGTGGTTCAAAGATGTGTCTGCTTACTTCTCCATGCAGACGACTAACACCATTAACAGCTCCACTTCCATGAATTGCGAGAAAAGCCATATTGAAATTTTCCGATTCATCCCATGGTTTTTTACGACCCATTGCCAACAGCTTTTGCCTTGAAATACCTAGTTTTTCTTCCGCATAACGACCGAGATACTGATCAATTATCGAAGAGGAAAAGCAATCAAAACCTGCAGGAACTGCTGTGTGTGTTGTAAATATATTACCAGATCTGGTCGCTGTCAAAGCTTCTTCAAATGATAGTCCTGTATCTTTCATAAAACTATAAGAACGTTCCAAAATGGCAAAAGCAGCATGTCCTTCATTGAGGTGACATATTTGTGGTTTAATGCCAAGAGCTTGCAGCAATCGCCAACCACCGATGCCAAGTACCATTTCCTGTTTAAGTCTTAGTTCAGGACCTCCTCCGTACAATTCACTGGTAATACCCCGATTTATAGGGAAATTTGCCGCATCATTGCTATCCAGCAGAAAAAGTTTAACCCTTCCTACCTGAACCTGCCAGGCACGAAGCCAAAGGGAAGAACCAGGCAATTCTATTTTTAATCGGAGCCATTCACCATTTGATTCACGTAAAGGTGTAATTGGCAATTGTCCTGGGTCGTTGAATGGATATAGTGCTTGTTGTGCGCCATTTTTGTCAATTTCCTGACGAAAATAACCTTGTTGATACAATAAGCCAATACCAATGACTGGTACGCCCAAATCGCTGGCTGCCTTGAGCTGATCTCCTGCCACATTTCCCAAACCACCTGAATAAATGGGAAGTGCTTCGCTCAACATAAATTCCATGCTGAAATAAGCCACACAGGAGAGGGGGGTATCCTGATAATTAAGTTGAAACCAGGCAGGTACAGAATCAGCTTGTTCCTTAAATTGCACTAAAATATCGACTTTTTTCCTAAATATAGGATCTGCCATGACCAATTGAAATTGATCTCTGGAAACGGTCTGCAAAACCACCCACGCATTTCGTGTGAGATCCCATAAGTCTGGATCAAGTTGACGCCAAACTTCATCGGCTGAATGATCCCACGACCATCGCAAATCGAGTGCAAGTTCAGCAAGTGCATCCAAGCCCTTAATATCTGTTGGCAGGAAACTATAAATAGGTTTCCGAATAGACGTATTTTCTTTCATGTTTTAATACTTAATAACGTTGTACCCTGCTAATAGTGCAGAGCTGTCAAATTTCGGATGAAACTTTACCTGTTTGTAGAAGTAGGGTTTTCAGTTTGATTAAACAACTAGAATCATCTAAAAGTTTGATATTTTTTGAAAGACTAAAGTTGAGAAACCTGAGGAGGGGAAGTATTACATTTCTTAGTGAAAAAATTACATCTTTCACTTATTTTTAATGGCTTTTATAGTTATCTGGTTGTTTTATAAAACAAAAAAAAGCCCAATAATGGGCTTTTTCTGAAATTTAAATATGCTAAACGAGCTAGTACTAATTACCTTTTTTTCCTTCTTTTTTAGCTGCTTTAGCGGCACGTTTTTCTTTCAGATTTTTTTCAGGCGCTTTTTTGTCTGATTTTTCTTTGAGTACTTTTTCTTTTGACATGTTGTTTAATTTTAAAATGCAATATACACATTTTTTTGATACTCTGATTTACTTTTTTTCGTCTTTATTATCTCAATCATCCTTTTAAAATAACAAGGACCTTAGCCACATAAGCTCCAATCGTCTCGATACTTTTTTTAAACGAAAATTCAAATATTTTTCTTACACCAGGGCCTACTTTTAGTATCAAAAGAGCCATAAAATAAAATTTCAATGCCTGACTGATGAGTGTTGCAATACAAAACATGTAAAAATTCAGATCAAAAACACCCGACGAAATTGAAAAAATCTTATAAGGTACCGGCATAAAAGAGGCAACAAATAAAATCCAGAAATCCCATTTTACAAACTGTACAAAAAGTTTGTTGTAAACGGTTTCAGAAAATCCGGGTAGGTGATCAAATAAGAATTGTGCCAATCCTGTAAACGATCCGTCTATGTTCAGCCACGCAAAGTGACCAATTGAATACCCAAGCATTGAACCTAAAAAAGAACCCATTGATGCATAAAAAACATTTTTAAATGCATTTTTTAGATTTAACAATGTGACTATCATGAAAAACAATGGGGTAGGGAGTGGCAAAAAGGAGGCATCTGCAAAAGCGCATAAAAACAAGGCAAACGAACCCCATTTAGTCGTTGCCCACTTTAAACTCCAATTATTTAAAGTTTTGAAATAGTTATTCATTGACACCTGTTATTATTTTGCCTTTTGTTAAGAATTAAACTTCATTATCTTTTTCAGGTTCTGCATGCACGAAGACATCCGACCTTGTAATCACTTTTTTAATTTTTTCTTCTATGGTATCACAAATCAGATGTGCCTGAATTTGAGACAAATTTGGGTCTAAAAAGATCTTCACATTGATAAATGTTTCAGCACCCGATTCTCTGATCCGTAATTCGTCGTACCGTTTTATTTCTCGAAATTTTTTCAGGATTTCTTCAACTTTATCATAAGATTCTTCTGGTGCTTTATCCAACAAGACATTCATTGCGCGCTTCCCAAGACGATAGCTTACCACCAATACAATCATTGCCACAACCAATGCAGCAATAGAGTCAGCAGCAAAAAAACCAAAATTAGCTCATACTAATCCCACCAAAACAACGGATGAACTCCAAATATCTGTTGAGAAATGCAATGCATCTGCTTCCAGTGCCTGGCTGTTGTACTTTTTAGCCACTCTGTACAAAGCCCTCGATCTGGTGATGTCAATTACGATTGAAGCTGAAATGACAATGTAACTCCAAATGCTTACTTCAATGTCAGTATTGCCTGAAATTAAGCGGTTTGAAGCTTCATATACAATCCATGAACACGTTATCAGTAAAAGAATCGTTTCAATAAATGCTGAAAAATTCTCTATTTTTCCATGTCCGTAATTATGTCTTTTATCTGCTGGCGTATCTGATACCCGTACTGAAAAGTAGGTGATTACTGCTGCAATTAAATCTAAACCGGAATGTAAGGCTTCTGAAAGAATACCTAAACTTCCGGTAACGAGACCAACAGCCAATTTGAAACCAGTTAAGAATATAGCAGCAAAGACCGACAAGCCTGCTACTTTGGTTTTTTCATTTCCCATAAGATGAATTAATTTAAAAAAGACCTGAAACCCCACAATAAGAACTATTGTGCGGCATTTTTAGAAGAGGAATGATTGCTAGGAAAGTTTGGGCGGTTGCCAAATACGGGTACAACTATTCTTAAGAAAAAAAAATTCCGATTTTAAAACTCTTTCACTCAGAATACAAAGTGGTGTGATTGTTAAAAGATCAGAAAGAACCGTTACATCCTCATCCGCAAAATCAATGTGCGTATTTATAGAATTGCCTGATCTTGCCTCATTTGCCGTGTAGTCAATCTGTTTGTGCGCATGGAAAAATGATGAAATACACTCTTTCTCTACACTGGCGAAAAGGGCCAGTGAAAGGATTAAAAGTAATAATATCTTTTTCATCGTTTTCATTATTTTTGCAAAGATAACGAAAAGGGTATTTAATCAATGTTAAAAAGTTTACAGATAAAATGATATTATTTTTCATCTTTATTTCGTAAAAAGTTAGAGCACAGGCAAATAAATCTCCGTTTTCAGTTTTGCAGGTTCTGTTCGGTTGGGATTGTTTAAGTATTTTTCAAAGCAGGGAGCATTTCGCAGTTCAAAACCACTTTCAGGCAGCCATTTTCCAAAAATGGTATCGTAAACAATGCTCAGATTTGCGTAACTGCCCTGATACTGAAAGACGGCAAATTTTCCTCCTGCAAGCTCTTTCACACCTACTTCCCCTTCGGGTTGCACCGGTTTATGAATAACCAGACAGGCGTCATAACGGCATTTTTCACTATCCGTAATGTTTGGATCATCGTGACTCAGCCCAATACTTTCCATTCCTGCGGTAAAAAGGGAATGAGCTTTAACGAAACCCCAAAGCCTGTTCCAGGTGTCGCCGTAATTGGCATTTCCATATTCTCCGGTAATTTGAATATAAATAACTGTTTTCGATTCAAGCGCTACCATTTTTGGTGCTTTCAGGCTCAGTTCTTCGTGAATTAAAGGTGTTTTCATCGTTTGACTGTTTTTATGGTTTCTATAGGCTGATGCAGAAATTCCGTAGTGTTGTTTAAAAGCTTTAGATAGGGAAGATGGCATTTCAAACCCAATGCTATAAGCTATTTCCTCGATAGGCAGTTTGGTGTAGCGCAACAAACCGGCTGCTGTTTCTATGCGTATTCGGCTTATGTATGCCCCAAGCGATTCGCCCAGAAAGGCCTTCATGATCCGATGAAAATGAAAAGGAGAAAAACAGGATATCTCTGCCAGTTTACTCAAGGTCAACTCGTTGTCAAGGTTGTTGTTTATATACTCAACAACCTTATTTATTTGTTTCAGGTAAGCATCCCTCAGGGTTTGTTTTGATTGCATCTTTATGTGATTTTGATGCAAAGATATTCGTGTTTGTTGATTTCTGCTTTTCCATTCTTGCTGAAAATTGATTTTCCTTACGATCAAACCCTATTATAGCAAAAAGTCATTGTTAAAGGTGGTTTTTTCACCTAAAACAATGACCTTCTTAAAAACTTTTACAGTTTATATTTCTGAAAATTTGATCAATTCAGCATTAAACTTGGCCGTCTCTTCTAGAATCAGGCTATGACCACTATTTTCAAATGCAACAATTTCAGAGTCTACAATTTCTGTTTTCAAAAGTTTAGCTAAATCAAAGGAGCAGATTTTATCCTTTTTCCCATGCATTATCATTGTTGGAATGGAAATTTTCACCAAATCTTCTCTCAGATCGGTATTACGTAAAGCGTATAAACTTTGAGTAGTGGCATAGGGTGATGCACTTAGGCACATTTCATACAACCAATGATTGATTCCATCATTTAAAGATTTTTCTGTTGCTGAGAAAATTTTTGCGAAATTACTTAGAAGCTTTGGACGATCCAACTTGCTTAACTCAATAAGCTCATCAACAGCACTTAATGGCAAGTTGTAAGGGAAGTCGGGCCGTTGTGTCCAGATCGGTGCAGCCGCTCCAACAAGTACTAGTTTTGAAATATGAGCTCCATAATAGGCAGAGACATATCGTATAGCAATAGCGCCTCCCATTGAAAAGCCTACAAGTACTGCATTGTTAATTTCTAGTTGTATTAAAACTTTATTTATATCCAACGCATGTACATCATAGCCATAGGATCCAAAGGGTTTATCCGATTTTCCAAAGCCCCTTAAAGTGATTCCAACAACACGAAAACCAGCATTAATCAGATTGTTGTACTGATATTCAAACATTTCATCGCTCAAAGGCCAACCGTGAATGAATACAATTGGTCTACCTTGGCCTCCATCCGTAATATGGAGACATACATTGGGTTCAACTTCAAAATATTCTGCTCTGACTTCATCAGGCGTAATTTCGTTAATAAATTGTTCCATATAATTAAAAATTAAGTTTAAATTCAAATTTGTAAAGCTTTATTTTCTTCCTTTATTCTCACGTACAACATGGCTAAATTTAATAACGAGAAAATAATAGCGGTGTAATACAAATGAAATGCAAGGGGGATTAGGACAATTTCTGTAATGACAATTAAGTAGTTGGGATGTTTAATATATTTATACAACCCTTTATGTACAAGTGGATATTCCTTGACACGATATATCTTAGTATTCCAGAATTTACCCAGAGACAAAATGATCCAGGCTTTAAACGCAATCAGTAAAAAATAGATGACGATTAAAACCATACTATACGAAGCAATTGGTTGTATCGAATATTCTACAACCAGTGAGACCATAAAACAAGTATGAAGCAATACCATGATTGGATAGTGTTCGCGACCATATTCAATGGCACCATTTTTCAACAACCATCTTTCGTTCCTTTTAGAAAGGAGCAATTCGCTGATTCTCAATAATAGGAGCATAATCATAAACAGGGTGAAAATCATTTTTGCGATTTTTTCATTTGAAGTAACACCATTTCAGTCGAAAATCCCGGACCCACCGACATCATTAACCCATAACCATCTTCATAACCTTCTGTAAAGAATTTTTCCATAACATATAAAACAGTAGGACTGGACATATTGCCATAATTGACCATCACATCTCTGGTATTTTTCAGCGACATGTCATTCATAAAGAGTGCCTCTTCGTAGGCTGTAAGCACTTTTTTACCTCCCGGATGAAAAATAAAATTCTTAATATCGGAGAGTGTCAGTTTGTATTTTGCCAAAAAACAAGTGACATCGGAGCGTACATTTTTGGCAATAAAGGCTGGAATATTTTGTGAAAAAACCACTTTAAATCCAGAACCCAGAAATTCCCAACCCATAATATCCAGGGTATCGTAATACAATTTACTTTGAGTGGCCAGAAAAGTAATATCATTTTGTGTTTTATTTATCCGATTGTCACCGGTAATGATACAGGCAGAGACACCATCAGCGAATAAGCTGGATCCGATAAAATTACTTTTGCTGAAATCATTTCGTAAAAAAGTCAATGAACACAGTTCTACCGATACAAGTAAAACCACCGCATCCGGATTGGCCTTAGCCAGTATATTGGCTTTTGAAAAACCGGAAACACCTCCACCGCAGCCTAAACCGAAAATAGGGATACGACTGATGTACTGATTTAATCTCATCTTATTAATAATAAGCGCGTCCAGGCTTGGAGTGGAAAGCCCGGTTGTGGAGACAAAAATCAGATCAGTGATTTCTTCCTTTTTAATTTGTGCAGAAGCAAGACATTCCTCCACTGCTTTTACAGAATAGTCAAGAGCTATCTGTATAAACTCCTTGTTTTGTTCCTCAAAAGAATGGAGTGAGGAATAGTAATGAAGTGGTTTACATAGATTTCTCGTTTTGATTTCTGTGTTATCAAAAGCACTTAACATTCTATCTACCTGCGGGAAGGAGGCAGAAAAGAACTCTTTGGCATAGTTTTTTACTTCTTGTTGATCCACTTTAAAAGGGAAATCAATTTTCGATATGGCTGCTAATGAAGGCATAGATTAGGTTTTAAATTTCAACAATCATTTTTCCTGTATTTCTGCCCTTGAACAATCCAAGTAAAGCAGTCGGTAACTGGTCAAATCCATGAATAATGGTTTCGGTATATCTCAACTTTCCTGATTTTGTCCATTGTCCCAATTGCTTGAGAGCCTCTGGAAATTGATCCTTATAATTGCCGACGATAAAACCCTGCATCAGCACACTTCTTGTGAGTAGCATTGACTGTATGCGAGGCCCTAAAGACGTATCAGTGCTGTTGTATAATGCAATTTGTCCACATAAAGCAACACGTGCGTGAAAGTTCAGGTTGCTTATTACTGCGTCAGATATTTCACCACCTACATTGTCGAAATAGATGTCAACACCGTTGGGGCAAAGATCAGCAACTGCTTTTTGAATGTTTTTTTCAGTCTTATAATTGATGGCACCGTCAAAACCGAATTCTTCCAGTAGTACTTTTACTTTTTCATCTGTACCAGCTATTCCAATGACACGGCAGCCTTGTAGTTTTGCAATTTGTCCGGCCACAATGCCGACTGCTCCGGCAGCACCCGAAATAACGACTGTATCGGTCGCTTTTGGTTTACCAATGTGCATCATCCCAAAATAAGCAGTGAGCCCCGGCATGCCCAAAATACCCAGATAATAACCTGCAGGTGCAAGCGAGGTGTCTATTTTGCGAATGTCTTTTTCTGAAGCAATGATATCCTTTTTCCAAGGCAACATTCCCAAGACTTTGTCACCGATTTTAAAAAGGTCTGATTTGCTTTCAGCAACTATAGCCACAACACCGCCTTCTATAGGTTGGTCTACCTGAAAGGGAGGAGAATAGGATTTTGCATCGTTCATTCTGCCTCGCATATAGGGATCAACAGAATAATACCAACCTTTTAGTAAAACCTGGCCTGACTGTATCTCTGGCAAATCTATTTGCTCAAAACTAAAATTACTCAAAGTTGGCATGCCTTTTGGTCTAAAAGCCAATGTTATTTGTTGGGTAGTCATGATTGTACTTTTTAAAAGATAAATCGTATTTATTTTTTCTTTTTCCGAAAAACGGGTTTTTTTATCAATGGGGGCATGGTATCACCCAATAAGAAACCCCACGGCTTCATGGGCTCAATGTTGTCAAAAATAAGCTTGACAATGGCAATTAATGGAATAGAAAGGAACATCCCGGAAACACCCCATAAGGCATTACCTGCAAGAACCACTATGATGGAAAAAAGTGCATTTATCTTCACTTTTGATGCGACTATTTTTGGTACAATGTAGTTGTTGTCTATAAACTGGATAAGGTAATAGGCTGCCAGAACATAGAGTGCATACATTGGAGTCGTTTTTGTAGCCAGAGCCACTGCCATTGGCAAAGCCACTGCCACAAGTCCACCAACGTATGGAATCAAGTTGAGTAATGCCCCAATGACACCAATCAGGATTGCGAAATCTATGCCCAACAGCAAAAGAGCAGTGACGTCCAGTATGGCAACAATAGCTGTTTCAATCAATATTCCAATCAAATAGCTCTGAACAACTGTTTTAGTTTGTGTAACAACGGCTCCAACCTGAGTTTGGTTGGTTTTTCCAGAAACTCTGCGAATAAATTCCAGGATAATATTTTGATAAAATAGGAGTAAAAAGACATAAACCGGTATTAAAAAAAAGACAGCAATGCTGCTACCCACCGAAACGATGGTTTGTCCCAGCGCTGGACCACTTGAATTGATGAGTTCATTTTTGGCATTCGCAATCCATTCATGAACATGTTCCGGATTGACATCCACCCAACCGGAAAACTGGCTAATCGATTGATTGAGAATATCGGAGAATTTATCAACAAGGGCAGGCCATGAATCACTTAATTGACTAAGCTGGGTAATAATAAGCGCGCCTAACCCAACTATAAGAAGAAACGCAAGAATAATAGCCAGAATAATAGATATAACTCTGTTGAACTTGTATCGTACAAAGAATTCTACAATTGGACTGAGTACGATGGATATGACGATGGCAAAAACGAGTGGTACAACAATGAATTGAGTGATGTACAATATTGTAAATAACGCAAATAAACCAACCATGCAAATGGTCATTTTTGCGTAGAATGGTAATTTAATCTCCATATAAACAACGACTTAATTGGATTGATGTTCTTTTTTTCTGAGAAGAGATTGTATTAGATACACGCTAATGGATTTGATCGCAACCGCTCGTTGGCCAATAAAGTTTAAAACACTGTACTCTATAATCGAACCGAGAAGTACTTTTAGTTTATTGTGCGATTTTCCAATAATTATTTTTTTGGTTAGAAATCCGGTAGCCAACCCCAAGGTAGTGCCAATGATGTTGTCAAATAATAGTGGAGTAGATGTTGCTTTTTCCAGCGTTCCCTTGAGTATGTTGAAAGGATTAAGGTTTTTGAAGGCAGATTGAAAATCCTTTTTCAATTGCAAACCTTCAAACTCTCGTTCAACTTCTAATTGCTGAATAGCCTTTTTTAGACTGACAGTGGAAGTTATTTCTTGCATATCCTTCTATTTTAATAGTTGTTTAATAATATAATCGGAAACCATTCTTTTAATTGGTTTTTGCATAAACAAATGGGCTATTATTGCTAGAAAACCATAGAAACCGGCAACTAAAAGGTATCCTAAATAGGCATAACCAAGGAGATCACCCAACCAAATTGCCAAAGCTAGATTCAGAAAAAAGAAAAAAGAACCAGCCAGTAGAAAGACTATAATGGGAGGTATCAAAGAAGAAAAAACAGTCAGGAACTTGTCAAGAAATTTAAGTTTGATTAATTCGATGTTTGTTTTTCCATATTCGATTGCTCTTTTCCAAAGTAAATCAAAGTGTAGTGTGTTGTCTTCCATATACATGTGTTTTTTGTAAATTGAAATACCAATTTCTGATTTAAAATTGTTTACGGATGGCATTCATACTTGAAATGCCATCCGTAAAACCCTTTTTCATTAATGTTTAGCTGATTTTAAATCTTTTTCAACCTCTTTTTCTGCTTCTTCTTCTTTGTCCATTGCTTTTTCAGCAAAGCTAGTCACGTCTTTTTTGACCTTTTCGAATTTTTTTGTAATGCTTTCAATAAACTCATCGACTTTTTCTTTCAAATCATCGGTTAAGTTTTCTCCTTCACGACAAATTTTCTTTCTGGTTGTTACACCTTTATCCGGTGCAAATAAAACGCCCAACAGTGCACCTGCAGCTAAACCAGCTGCAACGCCTAATACTACTTTTCCTGTGTTCATAATCTTTTTTTTATTAGTAAAAAACCTAAATAATAAAAACCTAATACCTTTAAAACCTATAACCTATTTAAAACCTATAACCTAAAGTGAGTTGACCTAAAACATTTTTATAACGAGGTGTTGTTGATGTTCCATCTCCGTTATTGTTGGTGAGATCCCAGGATATTCTTGCACCAACTACAATATCACTGATATTAATGTCGACACCACCAATAAAACCTAGGGTATTTTTCCGGATGTTCTCATTATCAAATTCTTCTTCCACTACAACGTTAGAAACTGGATTATCAAAAACATCTTTTTGTTTAATCAAGTAAGAATATTGCGGGCCTAATAGTACTGTTACCGTGCTGCTTGGTTTCAAAGCGAAGAAAAGAGGTATATCAATGTAATTGGTTGTACGTGTCATTTTGTAATCGAAGCCAAGTACGCTGCCCGATGATTGGTATCCTTTCTGAGAAAATAATACTTCAGGCTGTATACCAAAGAACTGCCCAATAGGCACTGCAACAAAAAGACCTGCAGCAAAACCCATCTTTGCATCCGCGTTAAAGTCATCGCCTTCAGAGTCATATATATTGGAATAATTAAGACCACCTTTTACACCTACAGCGATTTTGTTACTTTCATCCTGAGCAACGATATTGGTTGCAATCAGGCCTAAAGAGAGCATAATTAAAATAGTTTTTTTCATTTTTAATTTTTTTAAGTTAAAAAATTCGAATTCGTCTAATACTTTTTATTTCTCGTTTTTGACGGTCAAATTCTTAAAAGCCTTACCAAGTTCGTCCATGTCACGATTGTACTCCGTTTTGAAGTCTTCCCAATTGCCATCACTTTTTTCTTTGTAATTTTCAAGTCTGGACTTCAAATCTTTGTTCTGCTTCACCAACTTAGCCCATTCTTTTTCATAAATAGCCTTGTTCTTTTTGTTTTCTTTTGCAATTTGTACTTTGTATAAAGCTAAACTTTTTTCATTTGCAATAATTTGATTTTCAGCGATTTTCCTAAAAGTCTGAATGGAGTCATTTAATGCTTCATTGAGCTCTTGATTGGCTTCCATCACGTCTGCTTCCGCATCCTGAACATTCTCTTTTGCGTCTTCAACTTTTTTAGAAGAAGAATTACACCCTGTTGTCAACAAAGCGACCATACATAGTATAACAGTTATGGATAAAATAGGTTTTCTCATTCTTGTTTTTTTTATGGTAAATAATTGATTTTAAAATGTAATTTAAAGAGATGCAAGAATCTTGTGCAAATCTTCTTTTGTTTTTCCAAGCTTGATTTGCAATCTACCAAGCATTTCATCTTTCTTACCTTCGGCAAACAATAAATCATTATCTGTCAAGGTTGCATACTTTTCTTTCAACTTTCCTTTTTGTTCGTTCCAGTTTCCTTTTACTTCAGTTGTGTTCATTTTGTTTATTTTTAAGTTCATTATAAATTGTATGGCAAAGGTGCTTTCTTTTGTCAAGGGATCTATTACACAACATTCTGAATAAGTTACAACATTCACAGGTTTAGAAAAGGTTTATTTGGAAAAAGGTTGAAGGTATAATGAGACAATGCTCAACTCAACTGTAGTCCCAATAACAAATTACTCCGGCTGATTTCTAAAACAATAGAGAATAAACTGTCAAAAGAATCATTTGTTAAATATTTAATTATATTTGTTTTTAAAAAAGGTAAACAGATGATTGATAAGCTGTCTGAAAATAGATCCAACGAATTTCTACAAAACCTTATTAAGGGAAATCGTTCTGCTTGCTCAACCATAGTCAGGCAGCAGCTAATTACAAACCCATCCATAAAAGACCTCTACGAAGAATTGCTGAGAAAATCACTTTACGAAATAGGCAAGCTTTGGGAAACCAATAAAATATCTGTTGCCACTGAACATGTTGCCACAGCAATAGTAGAAAGTATTTTAAACGAGCAGTTTGAACAATTGATCTCTGCAAAAAGATTTAATAAAAAAGTTATAGTTGCCTGTATTGAAAAAGAGCAACATCTGGTAGGCATTAAAATGGTTGCTGATGTCTTTGAAATGAATGGATGGGAAAGCTTTTTTTTAGGAAATGGCATTCCCAACAATGAATTGATTCGCTATGTTTTTGAGATTAAACCAGATATTTTGGCCTTATCACTGAGCATATATTTTAACTATAGTAGCCTTTTACATTTACTGGATTTGCTTCGGGAGGAATTTCCGGATTTGATGATAATACTAGGTGGACAGGCATTACAACAGTCTACGCAACAAGATTTTAACAACTATAGCAATCTTTTGTTATTTACAGATTTGTACGTTTTGGAACAGTTTATTAAATCTCTGAATAATAACCATTAAAACAAACAACATGGACAAAAAAGATTTATTAGAATCTGCAGAAAAGCTTAAACAAGTGAGCGAAAAAAATGCTGCAGAGTTTAGTGCTAAAAAAGAGGCACTTGTAGAAAAAATGAACGCAATTATGGTGAAAAGACCAGACCTGATAGAGATGGTTGGAGCAGGTAATATTGAAATGATGAAAGACAATCATGCGAATCATGCAAGATTTCTTGAATCAATATTTATTAAATATACTCCGGAAGTTTTAGTGGATACTGTTTTATGGGTATTTAGAGCCTATCGATCCCGAAATTTTAGTTCTACCTATTGGGCAGCCCAACTGAATACATGGATAGAAATCTATAAAAACGAACTAACACCAGAATGCTTTAATGATATTTATCCGTACTACTGTTGGATGCAAATAAATATTCCTACTTTTAACAGATTAGCAGAAGAAGAACTCGATGCTCCTTTATCAGCACATTAATGACATTTATTAAGATAACGTATTTACACATTTGATCCTATCTTAGAATGATTAAATATTTTGAAAATGGCCTATTAAGTGATTGGAATGATCTAATTGAAGAGCAGCTTTTAAAAAGCCAGTCGCTGGCAATCGGTGTTTTTAATACTAATGGAAATCTTCTGGGAGCCAATTCAATGATGTGTTATTTTCTGGATGCGGATCCAATATCTTTAAAACCAAATAATTTTCTGGTTAATCCTGAAATTCAAGTTTTAACATCAAATAATCAGTCGGATATTATATTTGAAGGGATGATGACCATTGGTAATCGTGGTAATATCAATTATGCTTTAAACTCAAAAGTGTTCAAAAGAAATGATCAGATTTTGATTTTTGGTGAAACAAATATTCCCTTACTTTTTGAGGAAAATGATAAAATGAGTGTTTTAAATCAAGAAGTTAATAACTTACAAAGGCAACTGATTAAAGAAAAGAAAAATTTACAAAATATATTGACCGAACTTAGAGACACTCAGCAAATGTTAATTCATTCTGAGAAAATGAATGCAATGGGTAAATTGGTAGCTGGTGTAGCTCACGAACTAAATAACCCCATATCCTTCGTTTATTCGAATATGTTTACGTTGGAAAAGAATATGAGTGATATTTTCAATCTTTTTAATCAGGTTGAAATGCTAATCAGTCAAAATGCCGATGAAACAGTTAAAAAAAAGGTGTCTGAAATCCTTGAGAATAATGAACTGTTGTTTTTGAAAGATGATGTAAATGATATAGTTAAAGAATCCCGGATAGGTATTGAACGAATAAAAACTATTGTTGAGGACTTGCGCAAATTTTCCAGATTAGATGAATCAGAAGTCAAAATTGTAAACATACTTGATAATCTTAAATCTACTTTTACATTTTTAAGATCAGAGATTTCAAATAAGAATATTCATTTTTCCTACGAGATTCCAGATATTAATATTGAATGTTATCCCGGTCAACTGAATCAAGCCATCATTAATATTTTAATAAATGCCATTCAATCTGTTGAGGTAGGCGGTAATATATCTATTAAAGTTAAAGAAGAGAATGATTTCATTGTGTTTTTTATACAAGACGATGGAATAGGTATACCAAATGAAATTAAAGATCGGATTTTTGAGCCATTTTTTACAACCAAACCTGTTGGAAGTGGTACTGGTTTAGGTTTGAGTATTACATACAAAATTATTCACGACTTGCATCATGGCTCTATTGATGTACAATCCGAACTTGGAAAAGGTACTTTATTTACATTGACAATACCTAAAAAAATAAAATAACATGGAAATAGATATGACCAGAATTGAGGATCATAAACTCCTGATTATAGATGATGAATTGGAAATAACCAAAGCGTTAACCAGGCAATTTCGAAAACAGTATCAGGTTTTCTCCGCAACCAGCGCCGAAGAAGGTTTTAAAATTCTCGAGAAAGAAAGTATTCAAGTGGTGTTATCTGATCAAAGAATGCCTGGTATGACAGGAGTTGATTTTTTCGCCAAAATTAAAATAAAGTATCCTGATGCTTTAAAACTTCTATTAACAGGTTATTCAGATATTGAAGCAATTATCGGAGCAATCAATGATGGTCAGGTTTTTCGTTATGTCACCAAACCCTGGATTCCTGCAGAATTAGACGGTATCTTGAAAGAAGCATTTGAAAAATATGAACTAATAACTAATAATAGAAAACTCATGTACAGTCTTCAGGATGCCAATCAGAATCTTGAAGAAAAAGTGAAGTTGAGAACAAAAGAACTGGAAAGCGCCAACTCAAAACTATCTGAATTGAACATTGAAAAGAATAAATATATAGGTATGGTTGCGCACGATTTAAGAAATCCAATTGGTGTTGCAGCATCATTCTCGGATATTTTGATAGAAGGAAATGATACTATTCCTGATGAGAGTAAACTGGAATATTTGGGTCATATCAATAGTAATTGCTATTTTGCTTTAAATCTTATGCATGATTTTTTGGATATTTCAAAAATTGAGGCTGGCATTTTTGAATTGAATTTAAAAGAACAAAACTATCAATCAATTGTTAATGATTGCATAATCCAACTCAGTTTCAAAGCGAAGAATAAATCACAAGAGATCGTTGTTAAATCAGAAATTCCCGAAATGATTGTTTTTCTGGATAGAGATAAAATCCAACAAGTATTGAGTAATCTATTAAGTAATGCGATTAAATATTCCCATTCCAATACAAAAATTGAAATTCATGTTTCAATTAAAAATAATGAATTAACCACCTGTGTCATTGATCAAGGTCAAGGCATTCCTCAAGAAGAACTCTCAAAATTATTTAAGACATTTAAAACCACATCTGTTCGTTCAACAGATAACGAACAATCTACAGGTCTGGGGTTGGCCATTGTGAAAAAAATTATTGAAGCACACCAAGGCACTTTTAATGTGGAAAGTGAAGTCGGCAAGGGTTCCATTTTCTCATTTTCAATACCCATAAAAAAGAATAACTGAAATCTACTATTTCACTACGATAACCAAATAGAAATGAGTAAGCAATCAGATAAGTTCACCATAGCAAAAAACGAAATCGCTTTTCAAAATGAGGAGAAGGAAATACGTGCGGCAGAATTAATCATAGCAAACAAAAATCTTGAGCAGTTTGCCTATATCGCATCGCATGACCTTCAGGAACCACTTCGTACAATTTCAAATTACATGCAAGTTTTCGAGGAGGATTATATTATGCTATTAGATGATAATGCCAAAAAATATCTTTTAGCGGTAAAAGATGCTTCAAAAAGAATGAGTATTTTAATCAAATCGCTTTTGGATTTTTCACGATTAGGACTTAATCTAAATCTTAAGGAAGTTTATAGTAATCAACTTATTGCGGATGTAATGGATGACATTAAAACGATCATAAAAACTTCGGATGTGGTTATTGAAGTAGGTGAATGCTTTTTTAAACACAACATTAACTTTCAATAGTCTTAGTCAGTCTTACCTGATAATTCGCATTATTAAGTTGTAATTGCATTTGCTGGGATATTGGAATTCATTAAAATAATTACATCAGTTACAAAAAAGTAAGTTTAATCCTTTAAATTTAATCGTATGAAAAAGAAATCATTGGTCATGGTAGTTGCAATGTTTGTAATTTCACTAAGTTTGGTTGCTCAAAAAACAGGAACTTTTACTGATGTGCGAGATGGTAAAATTTATAAAAAAGTACAAATAGGAACACAGGTATGGATGGCTGAAAATCTGGCCTATAAAGCAAGTAGTGGTTGTTGGGCATATGACAATATATTAACTAATGTCGCCAAATACGGGTATTTATACAGTTGGGAAACAGCTAAAACA